>FLNY01000143.1_pt1 | contig 132465 bp, 112 predicted proteins | sample 1140381 | NCBI WGS metagenome assembly FLNY01 (sample SAMEA3878172, study PRJEB12797) | bioreactor metagenome | biome: Moose rumen | place: Sweden | collected 2011-10 | reverse complement strand
CCGCGAGTTTTTGTTTTTTCAATTCTTCCGAATCTGCATTTTGTGTTTCTTCTTCATCTTCTTCGTCATCATCATCGTCGTCATCGTCATCATCGTCATCATCATCGTCATCATCATAGTCATCATCATCGTCATCATCAATACCATCCATAAGACCGACGGTATACTCACTAAAAACATCATCACTATTGAGATATTCCAGTTTTTTTTCAACATCTTCATCAAAAGATGCTGATTGAGACTTTAGTACATTAATGAGTTCATTCTTATCCATTGTTTTCTTCCATTATAATGCGACCGGTTTGAGCAACAATTTGGCTGTCCAAAACCCAGCGGTTAATCAAAATGATTTTTTCATCTTCTATGTTCATTGCGTGAGCAGCATCAATAATGATATCAAGTTCTTTATCGTTCAAATCATCATCAACATTAGCCAATGCGCACAACTCTTTAACCAACTGCAAAGCATGTGAACGATTAGTGAGTTTACGAGCTTCTGCAATATAATCTATGCTATCGGCGGCTTGTATAACACCCAAAACAGCATTATTATCAACTCCAAAAAACTCTGCTGTTTGTTTTAAAAACGAAATTTCGTCTTCATCAATACTTCCGTCCGCTTTAATTAAGCGACAAATAACCTTCAAAAAGATGATTTTTTCTTCAGTGGTAAGTTCTTTAATATAATCTTCAGCCATAATATACTCCCTTAAGAAACATTTTTGTTGATTTTAACAAAATATGCCAGATTGTCAAGTGTTATAATACAAGTAGTAATGTAAAAAAATTCCTAATTTTTATATCCACCTATAAAAACATATTTTTCAGTCATTAACGGTTCTGCTTGACAAGCATTATTAATTAAGCTAAAAACCTGATAAATCAAAGAGGATTTCATGAATAAAAAACAAGAACTTTTGGCCCCTGCCGGCGATATTGAAGCCGGATATGCCGCACTATATTACGGAGCAGATGCCGTTTATTTAGGCTTATCTAAATTTTCGGCACGAGCAACAGCCACTAATTTTGATGAACCAACCTTGGATGAATTTACCGCTTATGCACATAGCATAAAACGAAAGGTTTATGTTGCACTTAATACAGTTCTGCAAGAAAGTGAGTTGCCTGAACTGATAAACAGTCTTGATATTTGCACGCGCTGTCATATTGACGGATTGATTATTCAGGATTTGGGTGTGGCACGCGTTATGCAAGAAAAATATCCGTGGTTTGAAATGCATGCCAGCACGCAAATGGCGGTACACAATAAAGAAGGCGCATTATTTTTGCAAAAAATGGGTTTCAAGCGCGTGGTTTTAGCGCGAGAATTAACTAAAACGGAAATTGCGGATATTTCGGCAATTGATGGACTTGAAACCGAAGCTTTTATTCACGGAGCTCTTTGTTATTCTTATAGCGGATTATGCCAATTTTCTGCTATTGAACACGGGCGCAGCGCCAACAGAGGAAAATGTTTATATCCGTGCCGAGCTGGTTTTAAGGATAAAAACGGACGTGAGCAACACCTGTTTTCAATGAAAGACATGGCATTACAGGAAGATATTTTGAATTTGCCGGCAGATTCGCTTAAAATTGAGGGGCGCAAAAAATCGGCGCTTTATGTGGCAGCTGTTACTGATTATTATCGGCAAATTTTGGACGGACACGGCGCCGATATTAATCGCGAAGAAAAAATCAAACAAATTTTTTCTCGCCCGTGGTGCAAATTTCATTTTAACGGGAAAGATAAAGCTGTAATAGACCGCAACTTTGTCGGTCATCGCGGATTATTAATCGGCGAAGCCGAAGGTGTATTTCATGGAAAATTACGTTTTAAGACTGCTTACAAAATAGCTCGCCATGACGGTTTGCAAATTGATGCTGACGGAAGTGAAAAGCCTTTCGGATTTTCTGCTCAGAAGTTGTTTATCGGTAAAAAAAACGTATTTGAAGCGTCTGAAAATTCGCTTGTGGAAGTAGAATTACCGCCAAAATATCCGCATATAAATAAAGGCGCTAAAATTTATTTGGCATCATCAAGTGAGGTTAAAGGCTCGTATCCGTATTCAAGACCAAAACCGCAAGAATATAAAAATACATACCCGATTGAGGTAAAAGTTCTGGCAAATTCAGATAAATTAACAGCGGTTTGCGCTGATTTTAAAGCAGTTATTGAGGGAAATTTTACTCCGGCGGAGAATACCACTAAGAGTACAGAGGCTGTACAAAAAGCTTTTAATAAAACCGGCGACACAAAGTTTGAATTGAAATCACTTGATTTTATTAATCCGAAAAATCTATTTGTGCCGGCTTCCATGGCAAATGAGTTGCGCCGGAAGCTTTATGAACAAATTAAAATAGAATCTCCGATAATAGAATTACCACCTGTCAGAGAAAGAACCAAAAAAGAGCAAATACAGCAATTTGTAATTAAAGTTGATAATCTTGATTACCTTAACTTATTAAATACAGACGACTTTGCCGAAATTATCTGGCTGATAAATCCTGATGATAACATCAAAAAATTGCAAAACCTACCCAAAAATAAAGTTCGCATTGCCCTGCCCGCCGTTTGCCGACACCCGAAAATTTATGAGAAAATCATCAAAGAATTGCTTGAACGTGGTTATAAAAAATGGCAGATCGCCAACTATTGGGGATTAGAAGTTTTGCCGACCGAGAAGATGGATATTTCTTTTGATTCAACAATTTACATGCTAAATACGCAAGCAATATCAATGGCGAAAAATATGGGAGCCGATAAAATTACGCTTTCAATTGAGGACATTAAAAGCAATATTATGACCTTAATTGAAAAATCACCGCTTAAAACCGAACTTATTATTTATCAAGATATTCCTTTGTTTACAAGTGTCGGTTGCATCAGAGATAACGACTGTAAGCACTGTGAACAAAAAGAAAAATGGTATGATTTGGAACATGAGGGTTCAAAATTTAAAGCGCTGTCACGCAATTGTCAAATGATGGTATTTGATAATCTTCCTTATTGTATTGCCTCTGATGCCAAAAATTTAAATGCCGATTTTTTACGCGCGGATTTCTGCTATAAAAAATACACACCGGAAGCTGTTAAAGAAATTTGCGGTAAATTACTGAATTTTAGTGATTTAGCAAATTGTATCAAGGGAAACTTTAAGGCAAACAACATATAATAACAAAAATGCCTTTATCATCAAAAAACAACTGCTTTATCCGGTAAAAAAACTGTGCAAAACCAAAAGCTTTTTATATACAAAAGCACAATTTTAACATACGTTGTGCAGTGTATGGACTTTTGCGGAGAATTGTTATTCATATGCGGCTTGCAAAATATCAATAGCATTTCTTCACATGAAATAATTGTTGATAGTTTGCTATGTGTATTAGCCGTAGGACTTTATTCTCCGAAAAGTTATTCAATCTATTGCAAAAAAGGAGACTTTTAATGAAAAAAACACTCGGAGCGTTAGTAATTTGCTCATCTTTAGCCATAGCAAGCACTGCCGGCGCGGTTGATTCTACAGGTGGTTGCGGATTGGGATCAATGGCTTGGCGCGGACAATCAGGTATTATTCCGCAGTCTTTAGCTATCACCACAAACAACTGGCTGTCGTCAAACACTTTTGGTGTAACATTCGGTACATCAGGTTGCGATCCGCATGGTCGTGTAACCGGAGGAACCGGCAGAATGACATTGGCATTCTTGCAAGATAATATGGAGCAGTTTGCTATGGATGCTGCTGCCGGGAAAGGCGAAACCATTGATACTTTAGCCGGTATTTTAGATGTTGACAGCGAAAAATTAGGCAAGGATATTCAACAAAACTTTGCTTATATTTTCCCGAATGATAATGTTGAAGTTGCAGAAGTAACATTAAAAGTTATGGACATCGCCAACGTATAAAAAAATAACAAAAAACACGTCGTTCTGAGCCAAAGGCGAAGAATCCAATGCTGATGGAAATTGCAATAAAAACATATATTTTTACAGCGCTGCGCTTGCTTGGTGTGGCGTGTTTTTTGTTTTTGTCGGCTTCCAATTGTTTTGCAGCCGAACTTAAAAATTTAGCCGTTTCACCGGAATGGCTGAAATTGTTGCATTATCAATCGCAAGTTTTCGGTGGCTATACCGGACTGGTTGAAAATGATGAATTTTATATAAGTTTGAACGGACGAAGTAATCCGCTTGAAGAATTAAAGGCAGAAATAAATGCTTTTTCGGAAGGAAAAAGTGCAAGATGTGATTTTCCGGCTCGATTTGAGTATTTGAAAAAACATAACCTAGTCGAGGGTGATTTATCAGATTGCGCTGATTATCAACAATTTATGGCAGATGTGCAACCGAACGGCATTTCCGTGTTGTTTACCAATGCTTATATGAATAATCCGGCATCTCTTTTCGGACATACGCTTATCAGAATTGATACTAGGCGCAAAGGCACACAAATGCTGGCTCACGGCACAAATTTCGGAGCGGATTCCGGAGCGGAAGATGGTTTTATTTTTGCCATGAAAGGACTTTTGGGCGGATATCAGGGTGTGTTCAGCATAAGCCCATACTGGAGCATAATTAACGAATATAACAACATCGAAAACCGCGACATTTGGGAATATAAATTAAATTTAAACGAAAGTGAGCAACTCAAGTTTGTTAATCATTTATACGAAATGCGAAAAGCTCGAATTCGTTATTATTTCTTAAGCAAAAACTGCTCGTATATGGTTTTAGAACTGATTGAAGCCGTACGTCCTGATATTGATCTTTCATCGGGCTATAAGAACATGTGGGTTATTCCGCTTGATACCTTAAAAACCATTTTAAATGAACAAAATCTGGTCAGCGAAACGAATTATCGTCCGGCACGACACACAAAAATCAAACACAGCATACAAAATATGAGCGCAAAACAATATGATGCATTCCTAAACGGAGTAAAAAATTACGACTACGATATGCCGGATTTAAGCGAAAAAGAACAAGCTGAAGTTTTAGAAACCGCATATCAATATTTTCAGTATCGCTACGTTGAAAGAGATTTAGAACTGGCAGAATATCGCAAAAACAGCTTTGCAGTTTTAAGAAAACGCTCGCAACTGCCGGAAACAAAATTGCAAAGCGATTTTGAAGGTGAAAATCCGGTTTATGCACACGATTCAATGCAAATATCATTAGGCACCGGTATATACAATAAACAAAGTTATGAAGAAATTATTATACGTCCGGCATACACTTCACTCACCGATAATTCATATGGCTTAATTAAAGGAGCTGAAGTAAATGTTTTTAAGACGGTTTGGCGCTATTATAATCAAAAACATCGTCTGGTTTTACACTCTTTTCAGCCTTTGGGGATTTTATCACTGGTGCCGGCAGACAGAGCGTTTTCGCCGATTTCATATTCAACCAACATTGAGTTGAAGCGTGAATTTAATCCCGGCAATGAGAAGCAAGGTTATGTTGCCGATTTAGGCTTAGGCGGTGGCAGGAGTTATGAAATTTTGCCACATATTAAACTTTACGGATTGTTAGAAGCACGCGGACAATACGGAGGTTTGATTGCGCACAACTATTGGCTCGGAGTTGCACCTCGCGCCGGAATTTATGCCGATTATAATAAATTTCACTTTCATCTTTGGGCGCGCAAAACTTTTGCAACCAGAGCATTTGGAAACCGCACGGAATATAATACCGAAACAGCCTATAATATAAGTAAAAACTCTTCTTTAGCGCTAAAATATAATTTCTCTCACAATGTGGGCAAAAATCAAAAGGATTATTCTATAAACTTAAGATGGTGCTTTTAAGGGCATAAGTCATGGATAAAGATTTAGCAATATACATTCACTGGCCGTTTTGCAAAAGCAAGTGCCCTTATTGCGACTTTTATAAAGAAGTCCGCAAAGATGTTAATCAAGACGAAATTATCGATGAATATTTGGAAAATTTGAAATATTATTACGATTTAACCTCTGAACGAAGCATAAAATCCATTTTTTTTGGCGGAGGTACTCCTTCTTTGATGTTGCCTGAAAATGTGGCAAAAATAATTGACTTTATCAGTGCACATTGGCATATTTCCCCAAAGATTGAAATCAGCTTAGAAGCAAATCCGAATTCAGATTACGACAATATGTTTAACGGCTTAAAATTAGCCGGAATCAATAGGTTATCACTAGGAGTTCAAGCATTAAATGAAAATGACTTACGTTTTTTAGGACGAACACATACGCTTGAACAAGCAAGAAATTGCCTTAAAAAAATCGTAGATATATTTGATAATCATTCTGCTGATTTAATCTATTCCCGCCCGATGCAAACATTGGAAAATTGGGAAACAGAATTAAAGAAAATTTGTTCTTACGGCTTAAAACACATTTCACTTTATCAGTTAACCATTGAAGAAAATACCGTTTTTGCTCGTAAAGGCATTAAACCGCTTGATGATGAAGAAGCAACGCAAATGTATGATTTTACAAGCGATTTTCTTGCAACTAAAGGATATAATCGTTATGAGGTTTCAAATTTTGCACTTGAAGGATACGAATCAAGACATAATCTCACTTATTGGACCGGCGGAGATTATTTGGGAATAGGTAAATCAGCACATGGAAGATTATGCTTAAACAACCGTTTTTTTGCCACCGTTTACCCGAAACAACACGAGCTTTTAACCCCTGAAGAACGCGCAGAGGAATTAATTATTATGGGACTACGCTTAACACAAGGAATTGATATGATAAGATTTGAGCAAATATGCGGAATTTCTTTTGAAAATTTTGTTAATGTAAAAAATTTACAAAATCTCATAACTAACGGATTTTTAATAAAAAATAATAATTTTATTCACGCAAGCAATAAAGGTTTTTCCGTTTTGAACGAGCTGATAAGACAGCTTTGTGATAATTAATAAAAAAGTTGGGGAAAAACTGAAGATTAATTGAATTTTTATGATTAGCTCATAAAATACGCTTCATGATTGATTTAAGCGAGGAAATTGCCGAAAGGCTCAATAAAGAATATACGGTCAGCGAAATATCTGCCGAAATAAAGCATACGATTGAAAACAAGTTCACTTATGTACGCGTTAAGGGTGAAATTTTCGGGGCAAAGCGAGCCGATTCCGGACATTGGTATTTATCCTTAAAAGATGAAAACTCTCAACTTGCGGCGGTTTGTTGGCGCGGTGTCGCCTCTGTTTTACCGCTTAAAATCGAAGACGGATTAGAAGTAATTGCTTGCGGAAAAATCACAACTTTCGGCGGACGTTCTTCATATCAACTTGTTATAGAACATTTGGAACCGGCAGGTGAAGGCGCTTTACTAAAGCTTTTGAATGAGCGCAAACAAAAATTTTTGGCAGAAGGCTTATTTGCCCCCGAGCATAAGAAAAAAATTCCGTATTTGCCTAAAGTTATCGGAGTTGTTACCAGTCCGACCGGAGCGGTTATAAGAGACATTATTCATCGCATTCGCGACCGCTTTCCCACCCGCATAATTGTTTGGCCTACCCTTGTTCAAGGCGAAGGAGCTGCCGAAAAAATTGCCGCCGCCATTAAGGGTTTTAATGATTTGGCGAAAGACTCTCCAAATCGCCCCGATGTTTTAATTGTGGCGCGCGGAGGCGGAAGTCTGGAAGATTTGTGGCCGTTCAACGAAGAAGTGGTTGTCAGAGCGGTTTATAATTCGGAAATTCCTCTTATTTCGGCGGTCGGACACGAAACCGATACTATGTTGATTGATTATGCCGCCGATGTGCGTGCCCCAACTCCGACCGGAGCCGCAGAATTTGCCGTGCCGGTTAAAAACGATATATATAACACTTTATTGACCGCAGATTTACGCTTAAAAAATACTATCACACGAAAAATTGGTGAAGCCAAGCAATATGTTGTCGCCTTAAGCAGAGGAATTCCGCCGTTAGAACGAATGTTGGCAGAATATCGTCAGCGTTTTGATGAGCGCACGGAAAGACTTAAGCTTGCTTTTTTAACTATCTTAAGAGAGCGCACAAACGCGTTGAAACTGGCAGATTTACGTCCGTTATACATTAAAAACATTCTTCAAGCAAAAAAAGAAACTTTACAAAACTTAGGCTTAAGACTGGATTCCGTTTCCGTTGAGGCGGTATTAAAACGCGGTTTTGCTTGGGTAAAAGATGAGAAAAATGACACTGTTTACGGCATTAATCAGGCGAAATCAGCTAAAAGCTTAAAAATACGTTTTTCGGACGGAGAAATTAATTTAGCCTCTGCCCCGCAAAAAAGCACAAAAAATGCACTGCAAGGCGATTTATTTACTGATTTATGAAACTAACTTTATCGAGGAAAATATGACAGAACTACAAATTATATTACTTTCTTTATTGCAAGGAATCACCGAGTTTTTACCGATAAGCTCATCAGGACACTTAATCTTATTTTCAAAACTGACAAACTTTCCCGATCAGGGAAATGCCACCGATGTGATGTTGCATTTTGGCTCCGTTCTGGCAATTATCATTTATTTTTTGCCTGATATATGGCAAATGTTGCGCGGATTGTGGAAAAATAAGTTTTTACCAAAATTTCAAAACGAAGGTTGCAAACTTTTTTATCTGCTGATTATTGCCACAATTCCTACCCTTTTAGCCGGACTTTGCGTAAAAATATACGGTACGGAAATTTTGCGCAACACAAAGCTTATCGGTTGGAATTTGATTATTTTCGGATTGTTGCTATGGATTTTTGATCATTATTCAATGACTGTGGTAAAAATTAAAAATATGAGCATAAAAGATGCTTTGCTTATTGGATTTGCTCAATGCTTTGCGCTTTTTCCGGGAACAAGCCGCTCGGGAGCAACCGTAACCATGGGCAGATTATTGGGACTTGAACGGCGCGAGGCCGCAAAATTTTCAATGTTAATGGCTATTCCGGCAATTCTGGCTGCCAGCCTTTTAACATTTATAGAAATTTATCAAAACAATGATTTGGGGCAGATAAAAGAAGCTTTTAGCGGAATAGGCTATTCTTTTGTTTTTTCAATCGGCGCAATTTATATTTTAATGAGCTGGCTGAAAAAATGGAGCTTTTTGCCGTTTGTAATATATCGAATTGCACTCGGCACACTTCTTTTGCTTGACGCCTATGGAATTTATGAAATAAATTTTAAGCTCTTTAGCTGAAAAATCTTTCATTTTCTGATAGGTTCTAAAGGAAATAATTGACATTTTTGAAATTTTTCATTATACTTTCATTTAGTGTTATGCATTTTTACTTAAGGGAGAATGGCCATGATTAACAATCTAAAAAAAATCCTACACGGGGGGGGTAGACCATATAAACTTTGTATAATCTCCTGTTTTTTCATACTTATTTTTGCATTTTCCCTTTCTTTCACTTTTACTATCCGAACTGCCGATGCCGATGTATGCTTTTTGCCTGAATCTGATAATTGCGGCAGTGCCAATGAAATACCTTATTGTGAGGGCGATGCCTGTAGCGGTGAACATAATTTGCCTCCTCGTCCGATTATTCCAGACCCGGACCAGAAGCCTGATGAAAATTGCCCAGACAATTGTTATAGCAGCGAGGAAGTGGCACAAAATGCCAGAGATCTCGGTGATTATGATTCTTATTATGTTTCCGGCAATTGTTATTGCATGAAAAAGAGTTGTTCTGGCTCTTCATATATAGAACACAAGGGTTTCGGCTGGAATTGCTCCGGCTTGTGTAGTGATACTAAAAGCCTTAACTACAATAAATACACCGGTTGCACCGAAAAACAATGCGAATCCCCATCATCCACAACCTGCCAAGAAGATGAGTGCCATACTTGCGAGGAAACGGCTTTTTATTCCGGCGATACGCCGTGTAAGGAATCAACAGCTAAAGATCCTTATTGTGATACCGGTGATTCTGATAAAATTGATTCATCAATAAAATGCTATAGCACATACACAAAGCATTGCGGAACTGGCACATGTTATAAAGTACCCCCCCAACCAACCTGCGGAGCACATGAATACCTCTCTCACGCCGGAGGTAAATGTTCTTGCGAATGCAATGAAGGATATGAAAAAAAGAATGGTGTTTGCGTGGAAGATAAAAAAGATACATGCCTAACGATTTATGTTAAATGTCATCATGCAAAGGATTTAATTGATTTTTATCGCGGTAGTGCATTACCTGAAAACGACTATACTTACCTATATCCGGAAGAAGATAATAATCTTAACAACCTTTATAGTAAATTCTGCGTAGAATCTGTTGAATTTTACACGAACGAAGAAAGTGCAATCGGTAATGAAAATGGAATTCCGCTCAAACTAACTAAATCCTTTGTCCCGGAAAAAGATGTATATGCTTTTCAAAATTGTAATATTTCCAATACATCTGCCGAAGGATACATAAAAGTTAAATCTTATCCATCATTTAATGAAAAAGCTTCTAACAAAGAATGCGGTATGACTAATGATAAATTTGATTATCAGGGATTTGTGAATCAAAATGGGGATTCTGTAATTATAAAAAAAATTACCACAGGAAACAGCGCTACATCTGAATATATTGATATGTATCCGTTAGTTGAACTTCAAGCCGTAGCACCTAATAGCAATCCAAAAGATGCATATATTATAATAAATCGCAGATTACCGGATAAATTAGGAATACATGCTCATTGGATGTATATGAAATCAAGAACTTACATAAGCTCAACATCATGGGAAGCTCAAGATGATGTAGAAATATTTGGAAATAATCATAGTAATCCAAAATTGAGCATAGAGGAACTTAATGCTATTACTGTAGATGAACCGGTATTAAATAAACAAACTAATAATTTACAAACCGAAAATAATAATTGTCTATCGCGATATATATATAAAAATACCGATGATGGTGAAAAAATAGTTAAAGATTTTTATGAAGTAAGCGATGAAGAAACCACTTCGCGCCATATATATGCTGATAATTCTTACATTCTGTATGCAATACTGGATGATATAGAAATACACGATGATGGAATTTATAGTGAATGGTACGTTAGATTTTTAGCAAATGAAATGTTATATTTCTATGACCCTACCCACACGCAGACAATAAAAAGAAGATGCTACATTAGTCCTAATGCCTGCTCACGCGCTTCTGGTTTGAATGGGTGTAATATAACATCGAGGAGTCACTGCTAAATAATGAAACATTATTCATATGGCACTCGTTTTAGGAGCTTGTCTCGCCTTCATCTCGCGATGATATCAAAAATCAGCTTGCTATAACAAAAAAAACAAACAAATATTTCAACAAAAAAACTGTGTATCAAACAGATAAAAATGTTTTGTTTTTACAAAAAGGTATTAGATTAGTCTTAATTTAATTGTTTTTTATAAGGAATAAAAATGAAAACTGTTACTCGCGCTAATATAGCGGAAGCAATATATGAAGAAATCGGATTGTCTCGCAAAGATTCCGGTGAAATTTTAGATATGGTTATTGATGAAATTCGTAATGAACTTACAGCCGGAAATGATGTGAAACTTTCATCTTTCGGGACATTTTCTTTGCGCAAAAAAAATGCCCGAATCGGACGTAATCCGCGTACCGGAAAAGAAGCTGAAATCAGTGCACGTACCGTTATTTCATTTAAGCCTTCAATGGGTTTGAGAAAAGCCGTTAACGCTAAGTAACTGTTTATAGGGGAAATTTTGTGATTAATAAGTCAAAATCTGCGTTCAGAACTATTGCCGAAGTTGCCGATGAAATCGGAGTCGCAACGCATGTTTTGCGCTTTTGGGAAACAAAATTTAACCAGATTAAACCGATGAAAATGTCCGGCGGTCGCCGCTATTATCGTCCGGAAGATGTTGAAATCATTAAGCTGATACGCAATTTATTATACGAAAATCGCTACACAATTGAGGGCGCACAACGCCTCATAAAGGAAAAAGGCTTGAAAAATCTCATTGGTGAAGGCGCTGAAATTCAAAAGGATTTCTTTGCTGATGAAGAACCGGACTTACCACTTGGTTTGGAACCTATAGAGAAAAAGATAGAAGAGCCGGAAATTCCGCTTGAGATTATTAATGCTGATGTTTTGGGGGCAATTGCCGAAGCGGTTGAAGATTTGAAAGAAATAAAAGAAAAACTTTTATTAAAACACTCCGGTTTCTAATTTTTTAATCTTGCATATCAGCACTTTTTATGAAAGGGATATATTATGAAAAAATTGTATATTCTGCTGATTTTGTTTTTTATTGTATCGTGTTCTGATTCCAAAAATAACAAAGCTGTTTGGATTCAAAATACAAAAAATCAGAACATTTATCTGCAAGTTGACGGACTCAATAACTCCAACAGCCATAAATTAGCCATCATCCAACATGGTTTGGCATCTGACATGAACCACAATGTCGTGCAAACAGCCAAAAAAGCTTTTTTAGATGCAAATTATGTTGTTATTACATTTGATTCCCGTTATTCGCTCGGCGAGGGTAATAATGATGTTGAGAAAGTTCGCTTGCGCACATTTGAAAATGATTTAAGAACTGTTGCGCATTGGGCTAAAACTCAGCCGTTTTATGCTGAGCCGTTTGCAATTTCCGGACACTCTCTCGGTGGTGCTTCCGTCATAAAATTTGCTGCCGAATATCCTGAAAAAGTTAATATTCTCATACCGGTTGCACCGGTAATAAGCGGTGAATTGTGGGAAGAATCGTGTATGGAAAGCTTAAAAGATTTCTGTGTTGAATGGAAGGAAAAAGGAACTTATATTTATACTGATAAGAAAAATCATAAAAAAGCCGTTATTCCTTATGAAGTAATCAGCGACATCGGTAATTATGATGCCTTAAAGCTGGCACCTGAAATTAAGGCTGATGTTTTGCTGATTGAGGCTCAAAATGATATTCTTATTAATCCCGCTGATTTGGAAAAGTTATCAGAGCGCCTGAACAATGGCTCGCTGAGCATTATAAAATCGGCAGATCATAATTTCAGTAAATCGAAAAACCAAGCTGATGTGTATAAAACAATTACTGATTTTTTGGCGACCGAATAAATTAAGCCTTAAAATCAAGATTCCAATCACTGTAGTGAGAAGGATCATTTCCCCAATTTTCGCGCACTTTTACGAACAAAAACAGGTGAATGCGCTCATCTAAAAGTTCTTCTAATTCTTCACGCGCACTTTGCCCGATTTTTTTTATCATTGTCCCGTTATGCCCGATAATAATGGTTTTATGCGCATCGCGCTCAACATAAATCGTCATCTCGGCTCTGATAGAGCCATCTGGTTTATGCTCCCAAAGTTCAGGCTCAACCGTTAAGGCATACGGCAATTCTTGGCGCAAATTCAAGAAAAGCTTTTCGCGCACAATTTCCGCCGCTAAAAACCTTAAAGGCATGTCAGACATTTGATCTTCGGGATAATACCACGGACTAACCGGCAGATTATCCGCTAAATACTGATAAAAATCGGTAATATAATCACCTGATTGTGCCGAAAAAGCAAACACGGCATCAAAAGGAAAAAGATTTTCAAATTCTTCTTTGAGTTCTTCTAAGCGCTCTTCATCTACCGTATCTATCTTATTAAAAGCCAACACAGCATGAGCATTACGCTTAATCAGCTCATCAATGATTGCTGAAGTTTCATCATTCATACCTCTTTTGGCGTCAACCACCAAAACATTGATATCGGCATCGCCTGCCCCGCTCCATGCCGAGCGCACCATGGCGCGATCAAGCCTACGTTTCGGTGCAAAAATTCCGGGTGTATCAAGAAAAATTATCTGCGTGTTATCATAAATTCCGATACCCTTAATCGTAGTACGAGTTGTTTGCGCTTTGGGCGAAACAATCGAAACTTTTGAACCTACAAAATTGTTGGTAATGGTTGATTTTCCGGCATTAGGCGCCCCTATTAAAGCAACAAATCCGCAGCGTGTTTCACTCATGATTTTCTTCCAAAATTTTAATTAAATTTTCAGCAGCTTTTTGCTCTGCTTCTTTTTTATTATGCCCCTCACCGATGGCAAAATGATTATCCGAGCTTGTAACCTTTATCTTAAACACCGGATTATGTTCTTCTCCGCTCTTTTCCAGTATTTCATAAACCGGAAAAGGTTGCTTGTGTTTTTGCAAATATTCTTGCAATGTTGTCTTAAAATCTTTTTTTGCTTCCAGTTTATTATCAAAAAATACTTTCCAATGCTTTTCAACAAAATCTATTGCTTTATTGATATCCGAATCAATATAAATTGCACCGATAAGAGCCTCGCAAACATCACAAAGAACGTTAGTTCTTTCAATCGTATCTTTATCTTGTGCCACAATATATTCGTTTAATTTAAGCCGGCGCGCCATTTCCGCCACCGTTTCTGCTCGCACAAGATACGTAAAACGCCGTGAAAGTTCTCCTTCCCTATCATTGGGAAAATTTTTATATAACAAGTGTGCGATTGTCATACCCAACACTCTGTCGCCCAAAAACTCCAATCTTTCATAGTTTTTGTGCTTGTTTCCGGTAATGCTTGAATGTGTAAGTGCTTGAATTAACAGTTCCTTCGTATTAAAGCTGTAACCGATATTTTTATAGATTGCCTCAAAATTTAGCATTTAATCAATCCTATTAAAAATTCTGCTCCAACGAATGGCCTTATACCAGGTCCAAGGCGCCCAAAACTCGCCTTTATCATTATGAGAAAAGAACAAAAAGCGCGCTTTTCCGACTAAATTTTCCCTAGGCACAAACCCAACACTGATTCTACTGTCATCAGAGCGATCACGATTATCACCCATCACAAAAAACGAATCTTCAGGCACTACAAATTCTTCAGTATTATCAACAATTCTTTCATTATCCGAAATTTCCAATATATCGTGCTTTACTCCGCCGGGAAGTACCTCTTCGTACATATTATAATATTCCGGAAGTTTAACATATTCATCAATGATATAGCGCCCTTTTTCAGTGCGACTTATAGGTTCATTATTTATATAAAGCTGTCCGCTTTTAACCTGAATTTTATCGCCAGGCAAGCCGATAATGCGCTTTATATAATCAATACTTGTATTTTTCGGGAAACGAAAAACAACCACATCACCGCGCTTTGGCTCCGAATACCAAATTCTGCCGTCAAAAAGCGGAAATCCTCCCGGAAAGGAAAAACGCGAATATCCGTATGAAAACTTGCTGACAAACAAATAGTCCCCAACTTTAAGAGTAGGATACATCGAACCTGACGGAATTCTGAACGGTTCGTATAAAAAACTGCGAATTAACAGCGCCAAAAAAATCGCCCAAAATACGGTCTTTAAATTTTCCCAGAACGCAGCCTTAAAGCTCTGTTTTTTCACGGGCTTCCGGTTAACATTTTCTTGTTTTTTCACTGTTTATCCTCTTGTGAAATATCTTCGTGTGCAGAATTTTGCGTACCTTCTTCAGCGGCATTTTGTGCGGCAAGCATTGCAATTTCTGATTTTTTGCGACGTCCGCGGCGTTTTCTTTGCGGCGCTTTTCTCTGCAGAGCACTGATAACATATTGTCCGCTGATTTTATATAAGTCAGCCAAGTGATTGTTATACATATGATCGCCTTCTTCAATCATCGCAAAATCAATATCAACACTGCGTTGCTGATTTAAGTGACGCGCCATATTTTCAACCATTGACGGATTAGCAATTTCATCAATTCCGCCTTGCACAATTAATCCGGAAGTCGGACATGGTGCCAAAAAAGAAAAATCTTTTTCGTTTGCCGGCGGAGATACGGCAATAAAATTATTTATATCAGGTCTGCGCATCAAAAGTTGTAAGGCAATCCATGCTCCGAATGAATATCCGGCAATCCAACATTGTTTGGCATCAGGATTCATCGCCTGCAACCAATCAAGCGCAATCGTCGCATCAGAGAGCTCTCCCGGTCCGTCCTCAAATGAGCCTTGTGAGCGCCCTACTCCGCGAAAGTTAAAACGCAGAACAGAAAACCCTAAATCTTTAAAACAACTGAATAAACTATATACAACCTTATTATTCATCGTCCCGCCATATTGCGGATGCGGATGCAAAATCAAGGCAACCGGCGCATTTTGTCTTTCACTTTGATAATATCTACCCTCTAATCTGCCGGCATGACCGTTAAATAAAACTTCTACCATTTTTTTCTCTACAATATTATTGATATGCCTTAAATATTACTTTTTTAATTTCAAAAAATAGTTAACTTTTTCGGTATATAACACACAATGAATTTAAAATACAAGTCTTTTTTACAGAATTTATAAGCGCTTACCTCTAAAAAAGCAGAAATCAAAAAATTTTATGCTTTTTAATTGGCTAAAACCGTATTTACAGCTCGCCTATCAAATCACCAATAGAATCGGAGCTTTCTTCTTTTACAGATGATGTTTTTCCAATTAATTCACCGATTTCATCCTCATTTGAATTATTATTAGCGTTTTTAGTAGTCTCACCGACTGTTGTTTCCATAATATCATGCCAGATTTGAGCCGGAACTGAGCTTCCGCCGATTTTATTCATCGGCTTATCATTATCATTTCCCACCCATACAACGGCAATATATTTATCAGTCCAACCTGCGAACCATGCATCGCGAAAATTTTGCGAAGTTCCGGTTTTTCCGGCGGCAAAAATCGGTAATTTTGCTTTTTGCCCTGTGCCGCGATTAATAACATGTTCAAGCATTTGGGTTAAATCAGCTATATTTTTCGCAGCAAAAATTTGTTTTTGTTTGAAATCAGGACGTAAATACAGCTGATGTCCATCGGTGGTCGCAATTTCATTTATGGCATAAGGGGTAATACTTTTTCCGCCGTTGGCAAATGTTGTATATGCACTTGCCATATCCAAAACAGACACTGCATTTGTTCCCAAAACCATTGATGGCGACAGATTTAGTTTTGTACTAATTCCGGCGGCCTTTGCATTTTCTGCAATATCTTTAAGTTTCAGCTCTTTTGAAAGCGCTACGGTTGCCGCATTAAGCGAATGCGAAAGTGCATAATCAAGCGTAACTTTGCCATAATATTTTTTGCTGTAGTTTTCCGGTTTCCACTTACCGATTGTTATCGGCTCATCCTTAACCGTGCTTTCCGGCTTAAAACCATATTGCAACGCGGTTAAATATACAAACGGCTTGAATGCGGAACCAGATTGCCGCCTTGCCTGCACGGCGCGATTAAACTGACTTAAGTTATAATCCACACCACCGACCATGGCTTTAATAGCACCGCTTTTATCCATAATAACAACCGCACCTTCGCTAACGTTATTTTTCTTGTTTTCAACAACGTATTTGCGCAAAACCTTTTCAGCTGTTTCTTGCAGTTTTTGATTAAGAGTTGTGCTGACAACCAAGTCTTTTGAACGCTCTCCTATAAAGTTATTAACTTCATCATACACATATTGAGCAAAATGCTTTCCGCCCGAAACACGATATTTCTGCCCATCGCTAATCGGTAAGTTAGAAGCGGTTTCATATTGCCGCTCGCTTAAAAATCCGTTCTTTTTCATAGCCATTAAAACCGTTTGAGCGCGCTCTAATGATTTTTGACGATGCAAAATCGGATTATAGCGATTCGGAGCTTTTAACATCCCTGCCAAAATTGCCGCCTCACGCACATTTAAGTCATAAACATTTTTATTAAAATACCAACCGGCAGCTGCATTGGCGCCATAATTGCCTGAGCCGAAATATACACGATTTAAATAAAGAGCCATAATCTGATTTTTAGAAAATTTATGCTCCAACCAAAATGAAAGCAACAGTTCTTGAACCTTGCGGCGCACGGTTTTATTCGGCGTTAAAAAAATATTTTTAGCCACCTGCTGAGTAATAGTTGAAGCGCCTTGAGCATAGCGTTTTCTAAAGATATTTGTAATCATTGCCCGCGAAAAACCGATCACATCAAAGCCGAAATGCTCATAAAAGCGCCGATCCTCAATCGAAATGATTGCATTTATAAGATTTTTCGGCAGTTTCTCGGGATAAATTATTTTATCATACACCTGCCCGAATTTTGCAATATCATTGCCGTTTTCAGCCATAACCACCGTTGAGGGCTGACGCGTTTTGGAAACAGCGGCTGAAATATCCGGCATTGTAAACCAACAAAACGCAACATATCCGGCTAAAGCCAAAAACAGCACAACCCCCAATTTCAAAAGCCAAATAAATAACTTAAATTTCCAGCTTCTTTTTTGCTTTTTACGAGCAGTACTTTTATGTTTTTTATTTGTATTTTTCTTTTTTGTTACACTTGTTTTATTTGCAGATTTAGCCATTTATCAGTTCCTTTTTTTGAAATTTATCGCAACTATAACTCCAAATAAGTTAAGGAAAGTTTTATGATAAGATTTTGGATAATATCCAACCTATGTTGAGAAATCAAGTCAAAGTTAGTTTTCTTGGGCAAAATTTGCTTGTTTTTTAATATTTCTTGAGTATATAATTCTCTCATCGTGTGGTCCTTTGTTTTTTCAATTACCGACTACAAGATTCTTTTTTTATCCGCTACTTTTTTATTTCACCTAAATTGTTCGGCTTCTGTCTTTAATTTACAGAGAAAGAAAAATAAGAAAAAAATTGTTTGACTTAAATCAATAATTATTATATCACCATACAAAAATTATGGGGATATAGCTTACTAAATAAATTATGGGGATATAGCTCAGTTGGGCTCGAGGATAAAAAATGCCCGTAATGGCATTTTTTACCGCAAGAGGCGAAGTTTTCTTAATAAATTTTAGAGCGATAGCGAAAAAATGAATTTAGAAAACGAGTGACCGAAGCAACTGAGTGCAAATTTAAAAATTATGGGGATATAGCTCAGTTGGGAGAGCGAGTGGTTCGCAATCACTAGGTCGTCGGTTCGATCCCGATTATCTCCACCAATATAAAAAAACGAAGGCTCATGGCTTCGGTTTTATGTTATAAAAAAAGCGCCGACAATGTCGGCGTTTTTTTAAGTAGAAAATCTCGTCCAAATAATCAGACAACGTCGCGCTCATGCTTGCGCTTTTTCTTCACGTTGTCGCGTTCACGCTGATACTCTGTTTGTTCATGATTTTTTTTGAACATTCCTGGTTGCTTTTTTGCAACTTTCTCAATTTTTTTTGATCTGTGTGCCATAATTATATATATTTAATAAATAAAGCGAATGCGATTTAACACACAGAATTAGTATTGTCAAGATAAAAACGAAAAAAATCATCAATCTTGCCGAATATATCCGACATAAGTTCATGTTTTCGATGCATCGCAAACACCACAATCCCAGCATTAAAAAAACGGGGCATTATCCCCGTTTTTTGCTTTTTTATTTTGGTAATATTAATTATTTATCGCCAACCCAGCCGCGCAAGATATAATCACTGATTTTTTCGGCAAAAAACGAGCTGTCGCTGATTGCCTCGCCCTCGGCGATTTTTGCTTGGTCGAGCAATAATCGTGCCACCGTTTCCACTTGGCTTTTATCTTTATCAAACATCGAATCTGCCAACTTAATTATCAGCGGATGATAAGGGTTAAGCTCCAAAATACGCGTGCTGGCAAAAGCGGTTTGCTGTTGGTGATTGCGCATTAAGCGCTCAAGATGAATGCTCATCTGCCCGTTTTCAACCGTTAAGCTTACCGGACTTTTAGTCAGCTTCTCCGTCGGCACAACCTTACCGACTTCATCTTTAAACAACTCTGCCAGATAATCAGTCAACTTTTTCAGACTTCCCTCATCGGCACGCTTGGTATCGCGATCCATTTTCAAATCCAAATCAGCCGCCGAAATATGCTTAATCGGATAGCCCTTAAAGTTGGTCAACACTTGAACCCAAAACTCATCAATCGGATCGGTTAAGAGCAGAACCTCAATTCCCTTTGCGTTAAAAGCCTCGAGTTGCGGATTGTTGCGCATGGTCGGAATATCATCGCCGGTCATATAATAAATCGTGGTTTGTCCTTCTTTAACGCGCGAGATATATTCGTCCAAAGAAGTCAACTTGTCTTCCGAATTAGTGGAATAAAAGCGCGAAAGTTCGGCAATTTCAATGCGGTTTGCGGCATCTTCATAAATTCCCTCCTTAAATGCCGTACCGAACGCCTTCCAAAACTTCATATAATCGTCATAATTTTCAGCGCGCTTTTTCAACTCTTTTAATATACGCGAAACAACACCGCTTTTGATTTTTGCAATCAAAACATTTTGCTGCAGCATTTCACGCGAAATATTCAGCGGTAAATCGGCACTGTCGATAACCCCTTTCACAAAGCGCAAATATGCCGGCATTAAATCATCGAGTTTATCGGTAATAAACACGCGGTTGACATATAGTTTAAGGCTTTGCGAGCGATCCGGCTGAAACAAATCATACGGTGCTTCCGATGGAATATAGAGCAACCCCGTGTATTCAATACTGCCCTCAGCCTTAAAGTGCAAGCGCATCCACGGCGTATCAAAATTATGCGAAATATGATGATAAAATTCGTTGTATTGTTCATCGGTTATATCGGCTTTATTCTTGGTCCAAAGCGCCTGACCGGTATTAACCGTTTCTTCGCCGGCTTTGCCTAAATCCAAAACAATCGGATAATTTATGTGGTCGGAATAAGTGCGAATAATGTGGCGCAAATAAATTGTATCGGTATAGTCTTTGGCATCATCTTTCAAATAAAGTTTAATATCTGTACCGAATTTAGAACGCTCAGCCTCCTCAATTTCAAAACCGTCAACTCCGTTTGAAATCCACTTATAAGCTTGCGTTTCACCGGCACGTTTGGTAATAACTTCAACCTTGTTTGCCACCATAAAAGCAGAATAAAAACCGACACCGAATTTACCAATTAAATCGACAACCGAACCATTATCTTTGGCATTATTTACAAAATCGGCGGTACCGGATTTGGCGATTGTTCCCAGATGATTGATTAAGTCATCTTTATTCATACCGATTCCGTTATCGCTGATAATAAGCGTATTTTCTTCCGCGTTCGGAGTAATCGTTACCTTAAATTCACCGTTATCTTTGGCAATTCCCGGATTCATCAATGCATAATAGCGCAGTTTATCACAGGCATCACTGGCATTTGAGATAAGCTCACGCAAAAAGATATATTTTTCCGAATAAAGCGAGTTAATCACAATATCCAAAAGTTTGCTTACTTCGGTTTTGAATTTTTGTTTTCTGCTCATAAATTTTCTCCTCATACAATCATAGTCTGTTATATGGGAATATTTTTTGAGCTTCGCAAGGGGATAAGTGCATTTTTTCTGCCGATTTTTTTACTATCGGCAGAAACCACTCTTATGCTGTACTTAAAAATCTTAACGCGCGAATTTTATGGCTTTGATGGCTTTAATAAATTCGCCATTTGAGGAAAAATCTTCTAAATTTATCGGCAGTTTACGGCGCCAATTAGGGTGTTTATCGCGGTCCGTACCAGGCAAATTTTGCATTTTATCAACCCCGAAAATATCTGCAGCTTGCGCCAAATAAATTTTGCTTGCACTCATTGCCATATATTTTTCAGTTGCCGGCATAATCCCTTCAGGATATCCTTCACCATAAAGATAATCGCTTTTTCGCGGCTCATCTGCCGGCCAAACATTTGCATAATCAAGTGCCGCCAAAAGATATTTGCGCTCTGTTTCACGCGCCTTATATTGCTCGTTTTTTTCTTCTTCATTCAGCAATTTTAAATTATACAAAGTCTGAATATCATAGCCGAACCAACGAGCCTTCAGCGGAGCTATGTCATGCGTGCCGATTGAACAAACAACATTTTCCGGATAATCTTGCGGCATCTTAAACAAACCTAAACCATTATCCCAACGCTCTGCCCATAAAACACTGAGCGAATAGATACCGCGCTCGTGCAACTTTTCAATAAATCCGTCCGGAACATTGCCGATGCTTTCACCCACAATCAAGCACTTATTTAAATAGCTTTCAAGCGTTACAATACCGAGCATATCCTCAAAATTATAATAAATATAGGTGCCGTTGTCGCTTGAATCCGGAATAATATAAAGCCGCATCAAACTCATTACATGGTCAATGCGCAACGCCCCTGCAAAGCGCATTGCTTCACGCAAAACCTTAATAAACGGACGATAAGCATTTACTTTAAGCATAAACGGATTAAATGCCCCCAAGCACCAACGCTGTCCGCTCGGGAATAAGGCATCGGGAGGAGCCCCTGCCCCGCAATCCTTAATAAACAAATCTTCATCTTGCCAAAGTTCAAGACTATCTTTACTCAAGCCTACCGGCAAATCGCGATATAAGCCGATTTTTAATCCTTTAGCGCAAATATCTTTATAAACTTCGCTGAGTTGTTTTTCGCATAAAAACTGCAAATATTTGAAAAATAAAATTTCTTCCTGATGTGATGAGGCAAAATCTTTAACCGCTTTTGAGCGAGGATTTTGCAACTCTTTCGGCCACGATTTCCATCCGCCGAAAACCTTATCATGATACTCTGAATAAATTGCCTGATATGTTGCCAATTTTTGCAAATCATCACCTTTATTTTCAACATAAGAAATAAATTCTTTATATTCGGCAGATGATTTATCCTTCAGCAGTTTCTCGAAAATCTTACGCAAAACACGCATTTTCAGATTATAAACTGCAGTATAATCAATATCTTTAGCTTCCCGCACTTTTCTTAAATTTTCTTCTTCTCCTTTGAGCATTGTCGCTTCAAAACCTGAAACCTTATCTACCGCAATATAAATAGGGTTCAAAAACAACCTGCTGATGGAAGAATACGGGCTGGCATCTTCCGGAAAATCATGGGATAACACATTTAACGGATTTAGCCCGATGATATCCGCGCCGTTTAATGCACAGATTTCCACCATTTTCGCTAAATCGGCAAAATCTCCGACACCCCAGTTGCGCTCACTCCTAAAAGAATAAAGCTGCGAGGCAAAACCCCAAATTTTTTGCTTTTCCAAAAATTCCGGAATATAGCATTTATCAGGTGTAACCGCCAAAACCGAACGATATTTCTTTTCATTTGTTTCCAACTCTAAATCATAATATTCCGGCAATAAATCAGCAATTATCTCCAAAGTTTGTCGAACATAATTTATTTTGCCGATTGTGCGCGTTTCTTGTGTGATTATCTTAAATTGCGCAGGCTTATAATTCTTTTCTGATGATTGCTTAATTTTTATAACATAATCTGTCCCCTCCGGCAGAACAATATCAATATTTTTTTGATTGCCTTTCACCACATAAATCGGTTCAAAAACATTGAGCCAACGCTGTTTTTCGATTTTTTGCAACAGCTTTTCGCTGTCATTAATATTTTTCAGTTCAAACCCTAAATAATTAACCATTTTGCGCAGTGTTTCATCATCAGCAACATATTCTTTCTGATTTTGTGATGCATCTTTATATTTGCGTGCTATCCCAAGTTTTTCAAGCAAAATATCAAAACTGTTTTCCATTTCATTTCTCCGGTTTACTGATTTCTATGATAACGGCACTCCATGCCGATATTTTAAGCAATTTTTTATACTCAACTTTTGTGTCCGGCTCATAGGTTTCCGAGCTGTCAACTAAAATCTTAAGGCATGCTTTTGCACAAAACTCCGGCAATTTCCATTCCTTTGGCACGGTATTGGCATTACTTATAAACAAATAAGACTTATTTTCGCCGAATGCAAAACTGGCAATTGATTTGCGGTTTTCATCTAACCAATCTTCGGATTTCATTTCTTCGCCGTTTTCCTTAAACCACATTAAGTCGCGCAATGTATGACGAGCAAATCGTTCAATTTTTTTACCGTCAAAAAATGTGCTGCGGGCAAAAACTTTCATATTTTTGCGCAAATCAATCAAAGACTTTACAAATCTTGCAAGATTTCTATCTTCCTGATTAATTGCCTCCCACACAATCCATGTCAGCACATTATCCTGACAATACGGATTATTGTTCCCGAATTGCGTGTTTCCAAACTCATCTCCGGCAAAAATCATCGGGGTTCCGAATGACATTATGAGTGTTGTAAGCATAGCTTTCAAACGCTGACGACGAAGTTTTTGAATTTTTGGATCGTCACTAAAACCTTCAGCGCCGGAATTCCAACTCCAATTTGCATCATTACCGTCACGATTTTGTTCTCCGTTCACCAAATTATGTTTTTGGTTATAACTAACTAAATCAGTTAAGCAAAAGCCGTCATGCGAAGTGATAAAATTAATAGAGCTGTATAAATCACGATGCGCAAAACCGAATATATCGCTTGAACCGCTGATGCGACTGGCATACTCACCGATTTGCCGATTTTGTCCACACCAAAACCGTCGCACAACATCACGATATCGGTCGTTCCATTCGCGCCACGAAGGCGGATATGCGCCTATTTGATACCCACCTATTGTTGCGTCCCACGGTTCCGCAATCATTTTTACCTGACGCAAAATTTCATCTTGACGAGCGGCAAGTAAAAATCCGCTGTCTTGCGTAAATTTTTCTTTATAACGGCTGAGCGAAGTTGCCAAATCAAGTCTGAAACCGTCAACATGCATGGTTTTAACCCAATAACGAAGCGAATCCATTACCAAAGTCAACACATTCGGATTTTGTATATTAAATGAAGCGCCGCAACCTGTTGTATCAAAGTAAAAACGTTTGTTTTGAGCATTTAAGGTATAATAGCTTTCGTTATCAATGCCGCGATAGCACAAAGTCGGCCCCATTTGATTACCCTCAACCGTGTGATTATATACCACGTCTAAAATAACTTCCTTACCGTTTTTATGCAAGGTTTTCACCATTTGCTTAAACTCGTCGATATCGTTATTTTGCAAATATTTCGGCTCGGGAGCAAAATAAGAAAGCGTTTCATATCCCCAATAATTATCGATATACATACCGTCTTTTTCGCCGAAAAAAGCGAACACCGGCAAGAGCTCAACTGAAGAAATTCCCAGCCAATTCAAATAATTAGTTACACTTTTTGAAGCAAGTCCCAAAAACTTTCCGCGCTTAAAATCTTCAATTTTCGGATGCAACATTGTGAACCCGCGCACATGCGTTTCGTAAATAATCGTTTTATCTGCGGGAACATTAGGTCTGACGTCATCTTCCCAATCAAAAACATCTTCAACCACCACCGCTTTAGGCACATAAGGCGCACTGTCAAGCGTGCTGAAAGACAAATCTTTTTCCGCGCTATCCGGATTATATCCGAACAACGCCTTGTGCCAAATCAGCTTTCCGACCAGCTTTTTCGCATAAGGATCAAGAAGCAGTTTATGATGGTTAAAGCGCTTTCCTTCAAACGGTTTATATGGTCCGTAAACACGATATCCGTAAACTTGTCCGGCGCGTAGTCCTTCAATATAAATATGCCAAATATTGTTCTCATGCGCCGTTAATTCATAGCGCCCGATTTCTTTTGCACCGTTTTCATCAAAAAGGCATAATTCAATCTTTTCGGCATTAGCGGAAAAAATGGCAAAATTTACACCGTTTCCGTCATATGTTGAACCTAAAGGATATGGAGAGCCAGCCGAAACTTTATTCATTATCTTACTTTCTTATCGGTTTTAAAACAATGGTTGAAAGCGGCGGCAACGTAAGTTCAACAGAAAACGGACGACCGCTCACACCATAATTTTGTGCCTGCTTAGGTCCATCGTTTCTAACACCGCTTCCCCAATAATTTTTATCATCGCTGTTAAAAATTTCCTGATATGCGCAAGCTTCATTAACCCCAATGCGATAATTATTGCGCACCACCGGTGTAAAGTTGCAAACAACTACCAGATAATCATCATAATTGTGTCCGCGACGAATATATGAAATCACGCTGTCATCACAATCAGAGTGATCAATCCACTCAAAACCGCATGAATCAAAATCTTCTTCATACAAAGGCGCATTACCTTTATACATTAAGTTCAAATCTCTGACACAGTTTTGCATGCCCTTATACATCGGATAATCAAGCAAATGCCAACGCAAACTTTCATCAGAATTCCATTCCCAATCCTGCGCAAATTCACAGCCCATAAACAAAAGCTTTTTACCCGGATGTGTCCACATAAAGCCGTAATAAGCACGCATATTGGCAAATTTTTGCCATTCATCGCCCGGCATTTTTGAGAGCATTGAGCCTTTGCCGTGAACCACTTCATCATGCGAAATCGGTAAAATGAAGTTTTCATTGAAAGCATACAATAAGCCGAACGTTAATAATCCGTGGTGATATTTTCTGTGTACCGGCTCATGGCTGATGTAGCGAAGAGTGTCATTCATCCAGCCCATGTTCCACTTATAGCCGAAGCCCAATCCGCCGGCGGAAACCGGACGTGAAACCATCGGCCAGGCGGTCGATTCTTCGGCGCAGGTAATCGTGCCTTTGGTTTGAGTATAAACCATCTCATTCATTTTGCGAATAAAAGAAATCGCTTCCAAATTTTCATTTCCGCCGTAAACATTCGGAATCCATTCGCCCTGTTTACGCGAATAATCAAGATAAAGCATCGAGGCAACCGCATCAACCCTTAAGCCGTCAATGTGAAATTCTTTCAGCCAATAAAGCGCACTGGCACAAAGCAAATTGCAAACTTCCGTACGACCGAAGTTGTAGATTTTTGTTCCCCAATCTTTATGTTCGCCTTTGCGCGGGTCAGCATGCTCGTACAAACAAGTTCCATCAAATTTTGCAAGTCCGTAATCGTCTTTCGGAAAGTGCGCCGGCACCCAATCCATAATCACACTGATTCCCGCCTGATGGAACTTATCTATCATGTAGCGGAAATCATCAGGGTTACCAAAGCGCGAAGTCGGAGCAAACAAGCCTGTTATCTGATATCCCCACGAAGCATCAAGCGGATGCTCACAAAGCGGCATAAATTCAACATGTGTAAAGCCCATATTGCTGACATACGGCACCATATAATCCGCCAACTCCCGATAGCTCAAAAATTGGCTACCATTTTCTCCCTTGCGGCGCCATGAACCCAAATGCACCTCATAAATTGACATCGGGCGATCATAAGTGTTGGTGTTTTCTCTTTGTTTAAGCCATGCTTCATCGTGCCATTTATAATGATTGATGTCGAACACAACAGAAGCATTTTTAGGCCGAACTTCCGAATAAGTTGCCAATGGGTCAGCTTTGCTTAAAATATAGTTTTCTTGAGTTTTTATTTCATACTTATAGTATTCACCTTCCACTAAATTCGGAATAAAAATATCCCAAATTCCGCAACTGATATGGCGGCGCATAACATCGGTTCTGCCGTCCCAATTATTGAAGTTTCCGACAACCGAAACACGTTTGGCATTCGGCGCCCAAACGGCAAATCCGACACCCTTAACACCATCAACCTCCATAACATGTGCGCCTAGTTTTTTATAAATTTCGCGGTGATTTCCTTGCGCAAACAAATATTCGTCAATGTCGCCGATAATAGAAGAAAAGCGATATGTATCTTCCGCTTCATAAACATTTCCTTTATCATTGGTAATGCGGAATTTATAATTAAACCCTTCGGTTTTATCGCTGTTAAATTGGAAAAATCCGCGCTCATCAAGCTTTGTCATTTTGCCGATTACTTTGCCTTTTTCATCAATGACCTCAACGGCTGAGGCAAACGGTTGGAAGGTGCGGATAAAAACTTTTTTCGAACCTTTATCACGATGAATTCCCAACACGGCAAAAACATTTCCGTGATCTCCGTTCACAATTGCGTTGACTTCTTCTTTCGGCAGCAAATTTTCCATTAGTAAACTCCTTTAACTTTAAGCGGTATATCAAATAATTTTGTTTTTCTTTTTAACAAACTCCGTTGAAGATAACAATTTTTGTGCTAAATTGCAAGCAAATAATCAAAATCATTTAATAAAATTTGTGAAAAAAATCATAAATCAGATTGCTAAATTTTATATTCCGAATAGAATACTTTTTCGAAAAATAAAAATTGATAAAATCATAGGATTGTCGTGCAATCCAAAAAAACATCAAAAAACGCGAAAATCTTTACGATTTTTATTGCTTTTTATTTTATTTTGTGATACTATAGAATCGGAGTATAACGGTAAGAAATTATTGTTTTTCTGCAAATATAGATTATAGAACACCGAATTATGTTTTTGGAGGTATGTATGAATAAAAAATATAAGATATTACAGCAAGGTCGCGGCATGATTGAAATGCTGGGCGTTTTAGCTGTTGTCGGTGTTTTATCTGTCGGTGGAATTTATGGTTATTCAAGCGCCACGCAAAAAGCAAAACTAAATCGCATGCGCAGCAACATTACGCACATTGTATCACAAGTCAAGCAATATTACTTAAATCAGGGTTCTTATGACGGCTTAACCACACAAATGGCAATAAAGCTGGGCATAATTCCTGACGATATGACGATAGAAGATGCCTCCACCGAAGAAGGAAAATCTGCCATAAATATATATAATGGTGAGTTTTTGATTGAAGCAACCATTGATCCGCTTGATAAAAAGCCGATGTTTATGGTTATATTAACCAATCTTCCTAAAAAAGAAGCTATTGAACTCGGCACTTCTAATTGGGCTGATGATGCTGATTTAGAGATGATTGAGTTGCAGAACAATAGTGATATATCAGAAGGTGAATAACAAAGGAGAAGTGCTATGAAAAAAAATCAGTTTTATGTGGGATTATCCGCTCTTTCATTGGCGGTTTCTCTGAATGTAATATCAATAAGTGATGCGCTTGCCACCACCGGATGCTTTGCTTCGGGAAATCAGGTTAATTGTTATGATAATAGTGATCACCTTTTGCAAAGTTTTACTAATCCAGAAGGGAAACCAACCTCCAACAACGGGAACGGCACCGCTAATATCGGTGGAACGGAATATTCTTATGACCCGGCAACAAACTCTGTCACGGCAAAGAATTTCTATTCCAAAACCACCACCACTTATAATTCCAGCGGTCAAAAAGTTCAGCAGACAACGCAAGATCGTTTTTCTCCAAATTCTAGCACCACCACTTATAATAGTAATGGCACAACTGCATCTGATTCTTCCACTCAACCCAATTCAAATGGTGGAGTAACCACAACCACAAGAACATATTATGCTAATGGTACAAATGCAACCTATTCTCAAACTAAAACCAACTCAAGCGGTGTTACCACCTATAGTACTGAAACAACTTACAATAGCAACGGACAACCAACCTACAGCACAACAACCAACCGGAATTCCAGTGGTCAAGTAACTTCAAGTTCTGAATACTCTTATTCTAACGGGAAAGCCACAAGCGGTTCATCAACATCTTATGATGCGAACGGTAACGCTAAAACGACAGACTATGCTTACAATAGTAGCGGATACCAAACTGGTTCAACAACAACTTACACTGACTCTCACGGTAATGCCTTGACCGGAACATGGGTATCCGACAACACTACATATAATGTGTCTAACGGAACACTGACAGGTTACACTTATGCCTACAGCAGTACATGTTATACCTCCGGTCCAAACGGTTGTCAGTCCGGAAGTAGGGTGGAAAATTATAATGCAAACGGAGGCCTGATAGATAGAGTAACAACTGATATGAACGGCAATCAAGCAGTTTATGCCAACGGTCAAACAACTTATTTGGATAAAGACGGCAACCCATTAAGCGGTACGTATACAAATGGACGATATGCATATGACTATGAAAATGGTGTTCGAACCGGTTATTCATACGCTGACAGTTACAGTATCACAGAATATGATGCCCAAAACAGACCGACCGGCTATACAAATTGCTCCAGCAGAGTAACAAATAACCACGAATGCAACAATGTTTATTCTACCAGAGAATATGAACGGAATGAACGGGGTGATATTATTTCCGAAACATATGAGGACCGCTATGGTTATGGCGCTGTATATGAATATGAACGAGATGAACAAGGCAGACTTATTTCTCAAACATATGAAAATACCGATGGTTATGGCTATGCATATGGATACGAACGAGACGAACAAGGCAGACTTATTTCTGAAACATATGATAATACCTATGGTGACGGATATTTGTCTGAATACGACGAAAGTGGGCGGATGACTGACTATGTATCGTATAACAGCAACGGTGATATTTGGGGATACAGCAACGTTTATGATTCCAATGGCAACCATATCGGATATGAAAATTTTGGCGGAACCCGTGATGAAAATGGCTTGCTTTATCTTTCAGGCATTGGTGTTAATGGTGAGCGTATCGGTTATATAAAAGATAAAAACGGCAATCTGCTGGCAAAAAGTATTTGCCAAAACAATTATAGCGGTCAGAGCGATAATGCTTATGCCGAAGGAAATTGCGTAACGGAATTTTATGATAGCGAAGGACGGGTAATGTCGGAATATGACCAATCGGCAAATCCGCTTGCCGCTTATCTTTATGACGGAGACATCGTTGCAGAATATGATGACCAGTGCATGGTTAAAAATCTGTATGATTCAGACGGAAATCTGTTGCCGGCTGCAATCGGAGACAACTTGTATAATGAAAAGCGCAAAAAACGTTATACACCTTCAGAGGCGTCTCAAATTGTGAAAAACAGTAATGATAACAGTTTAATTTTATATTATAAATAAGGAGAAAATGATGAAGAAGATATTTGTATCAACTTTGTTTTTTGTATTGTTCTTGTTGAACGGCAATGCCAATGCCATGAACAAAGGCAACTGCCAAGGATATAATAAAGGCGCTAATGCCGACCAATCCGGAATTTTGATGGCAGGCTGCGACTATGAAGATACAAGAAGCTTGATGGACAAATTAAAAGACGCTTTCAAAAAGTATTGATAATTTAGGCTGATTGAATACTAAAACTATGTGAGTAACCATTTGCTTGCATAGTTTTGGTGTGTTTAAATAAAAAATTTCAGACAATACGCAAAAAAAAGGAGCTAAAAACGAGATCCTTCTTCATGTAAATGGGTAGAATGAGTCAAATGCGCCGCGAAGATTTCGACGCCGTGTACAAAGTATAAAAAAGAGCCTTCAGCAATCTGAAGACTCATTTTTGTAACAAATAATTTGCTAGAACGAGGTGATTACGCCGTGATTTTTAAGCGTGGTGCGAAAAAACCAACCGGCACAGAGCAAAACAGTGGCGCTCTAGCCCTTCTTTCTCCGCCGTGTTTTCCATTACCGAAAAACCCCATAACCTAAAATAGCTGTTGTTAAGCCGGAGATTGCATGAAATATTGAAAAGTTATATTAATTATTTTATTTTCCATAATTCTTCACTGAGTTTGCTACGCTTGGATAATTTTTGGGCAAGAGTATCGGGATATCTTTCCAACAATGTTTTCTTATTGCTGAACACGGAAATACCTAAACCTAATTGATGCCCCTTTATTTTGGCTCCCATTGCTTCCAATATGCTAGGGAATAAATCTATTTGAGAAAAAGTGCGCACAGTATTTTTCGGTTTAGGCGCATTTAAAAATAAATTATAAACAAACCTTTCTTTAGGCATCGGAAAATTATTACCCATACGCAAATGGTCACCGACAATCGCAACAACCGTATTTTCATAATCGGGCTGTGTTTTGAGCCATTTTATAAACTCATAAATCTGTATATTGGTGTTATAGATTGGGTTATACCACGAATTATCAAATTTACCGAAATTCGGAATATGTGTTTCATAATTAGCGTGTGTGTCCAACGTTTGAATCAATAAAAAATATGGTTTTGAGTGGTCAATATTTTGAACTACTTTTTTTGAAACATCCATAACATCGTTATCATTATATCCCCAATCATCTCGAGGTTTAGTTATGTGATATTCGTTTTTTATTTCTTTGTCGGCAATAAGATGTTCAATACCATGGGTTTGTAAAAAATTTCCCAATCCGGAAAAGCGAGCATCTGAACCTTGCACCGAATAAGTTTGATAGCCGTTGCTTTGCAATATATTACCGAGTGAATAATACTCCGGCAAAAAGCTTAAGGTTTCACCATACGTGTTAACGAAATATTTTCCGATGACATTTGTCGGTACCCCCGAAAACAATGCCATAATACTTGCTGCCGTATAAGTTGTGCTCCATCCGTTTTGAAAATTTGTGAATTTTATACCTTCAGGTTCCAATTGCTCAAGGTGAGGTATTAATGATTGACCGAAGAAATCTTTATTTTTAAATGTTTCTTCAAGACTTTCGACAACAATAACAATCAAATTTTTCTTATGCGGAAATTGTATGTTTTGCGGTGCAGGCTGCACAAAATGCTGTTCATAAAATGTATCATAAGCAGCACTGTGCATGGCAAACAATTCTTTCAGAAAACTGAATTTTGAAAGGTAGAAAATCGAAACCAAAATTGATAATATAAGTAAAGTTATCGTTTCGTATTTTTTAACTTTTTGCAATACTATTCCAAGAAAAGCAGGCAAATTTAGTTGTTTTTTCAGTATGTTAAATGGCAATGAAATAATTTCCGTTGCATAACATATCAATATGGAATAAATCAGCGGATTAACCAGACATTTATTTATAAAAACATGGATAAGCCGCTTATCCGCCCCTTCTAAAGGGGTATTGATAAAAAACAAAAATTCTGATGCAGACATAGTGGTAAAATATTTTTGCACATACTTATAAGCGCAAATAAAAAATATGCTGAAAAAAACAAAGGGTAGAGCATACAATCTTTTGCCGAACAGTTTTAATAATAAAGGCTTTAATACCGACATCTTTACGACTCCTAAAATTTTATTTATACAAATAAAAAACCCACTTTCTTAAAGGAAGCGGGCGGATGTTCGAAAACCGTCATAAGATTAATTAAGAAGAGCGGCTCGGCTTATTCGGCGCGTAGCCTTATTAGGCCGACATCCACCCAAAAAAGGACAGAAGCCGGCATATATACATTATTTAAGTCGTCTATGCTCAAACGACTAATTAATCTTATTGAAAGGGTTTCGACGCCCTAAGTATGATCTCTCATACCTGACATTAACGTTAAACGGATTCTATCAGAATGTCAATAATGTTTTTAGCAGAAGAAATAAAAAAAGAGTCCTCAACAAACCGAAGACTCTTTTTTGTAACAAATAATTTGCTAGAACGAGCCTCAAAACGAGCTCCTTCTTCATGTAAATGGGTAGAATGAGTCAGTTGCGCCGCGAAGATTTCGACGCCGTGTACAAATTAGTACACAAACGAAAAAACATAAAACAACAAGCACCCAAACAAAACAGCGAATAGCGTGTGCAAATAAGAAGAAGCCTCTTTGTGCGGTGTACAAAATAGTACATAAACAAAGAGGCTTCAATTAGTTGCCAGCTAAGCGCTGTTTTTAATTATTTCAGAATGGATTTGCCGGCATAAATAGCCATATCCCCCAACTCTTCCTCAATGCGGATAAGTTGATTATATTTTGCCATACGATCGGTACGCGACATAGAACCTGTCTTGATTTGACCGCAGTTGGTGGCAACTGCAATATCGGCAATCGTAGTGTCTTCCGTTTCACCCGAGCGGTGCGACAGAACAGCGGTATAACCATGACGATGAGCCATATCAACAGCTTTCATTGTTTCAGTTAAAGTACCGATTTGGTTAACTTTAATCAAGATTGAGTTAGCAATACCTTTTTCAAAACCCATAGCAAGACGAGCCGGATTGGTAACAAACAAATCATCACCAACGAGTTGAATTTTGTTACCCAAAGCATCGGTCAAAAGCTTCCAGCCTTCAAAATCATCTTCTGCCATACCATCTTCAATTGAGAAAATCGGGAACTTATCGCACAAACCTTTGTAATATTCAACCATCTGAGCGTTAGTGAAGGATTTTCCTTCGCCTTCCATTTCGTACTTGCCGTTTTTATAGAACTCGGAAGATGCGGCATCAATTGCCAAAACAACATCATCACCCGGCTTATATCCGGCATCTTTAATGGCATTTACAATGAAAGTCAAAGCTTCATCGGCAGAGCTCAAATTCGGAGCAAAACCGCCTTCATCACCAACGTTGGTGTTTTGACCGGCTGCCTTTAAGTTTTTCTTCAAAGTTTGGAAAATTTCGGCGCCCATGCGGATTGCTTCTTTAATCGAATCGGCAGAAACCGGCATAATCATAAATTCTTGAATATCAATCGGGTTATCAGCATGCTTACCGCCGTTTAAGATGTTCATCATCGGAACCGGAAGCGTGCGAGCCATTGTGCCGCCCAAATAGCGATAAAGCGGAAGTCCTGCTTCTTCAGCCTGAGCCTTAGCTACAGCCAAAGAAACGGAAAGAATGGCGTTTGCGCCGAGTTTGCCTTTGTTTTCGGTACCGTCCAAATCAATCATGGTTTGGTCGATATTGATTTGATCTTCAGCTTCATAACCCGCCAAAGCGTCATAAATTTCGTCATTAACGTTTTGAACGGCTTTCAAAACACCTTTACCGCCGAAACGAGATTTATCACCATCACGAAGTTCAACTGCTTCGTGCACACCGGTAGAGGCGCCCGAAGGAACGGCTGCACGACCGAATGCGCCTGATTGTAAAACAACTTCGGCTTCAACAGTAGGTGTTCCGCGAGAATCCAAAATTTCGCGAGCATGAATATCAACAATAGCACTCATTTTTTTCTCCTTAAAAATATAAATAAAAAGTGTTGGCTATAAACTAAGCGTTTTTTTGCACTTGTCAAGCAAAAAGAATTTTTTTGCAAATTTATGCAAAGTTAAACAGAAACAGTAATCAATAAAAAGAATTATTGCGTTTTTTTAAGCGCCAAAAGCTCATCGCGGGTTAAATAAAAACCGGAATCCATCCAACGCAGCTCCAATTCATCAAGAATTTTACCGATTTCCTGCCCGTTATTAGCAATTCCTGCATTTATTATATCACGCCCTTTAAGCGGAAAAACAGGCACAACCGCATCATTTACTTCTTTCAAAACCGCAGGAAGCTGACCGGGATTAAAATTTGCAACGGCGCATGTAATCAAAATCTTATCAATACAAAACTGTTTGCCGTAACGATATATAAATTTAAGGCGCAAATCTTTAGTCATGATATTATCTTGTGAAACCTCGATTTTTGCCCATTTGATGAAACATTCTTTTTGTTTTTTGGTTAAACGAAGTGCATTTGCAACGTTCTCCGCCTTAGCCGCATTTGGCTGATACAAAACAAAAAGTCGGCGCAAAAAACTTGGCTCTATATCTGCCTGTTTCACTATTTCTGCTAAATTTTTGAATGCTTTAACATGTTTTGGTCGAGGCAGAAAAAAACCTATAATATCATTATCAAAAATCAGCTTTAAGGCAGAATAAGCATTAGGTGCTGTTAAAATTTTGAAAAATTCATCTCGCACACGCTCAATAGCAACACTTCTTAAACCGTCTTTGAGTTTAATGCAGGCAGCTAAAGCCTCTTTATCCGGCTCTTTCTTTCCGAAGGTAGCATAAAAGCGGAAAAAACGCAATATTCGCAAATAATCTTCTTTGATTTTTTCTTCAGCATTACCAATAAATCGCACAACTCCGTTTTGCAAATCATCAACACCGTTATAATAATCAAAAACATTGCCGTTTAAGTCGGCATATACGGCATTTATGGTTAAATCTCGGCGTGAAGCATCAGTATTCCAATCATCGCTGAATGTAACAATTTGTTCACCGCTATCGGTTTTAATATTTTTTCTTAACGTAGAAACTTCCAAAATTTGATTATTTAAGATTACACCGATTGTATCAAGCTTTAAGCCTAAAGGAATGGTTTTTAAGCCACTGTCTTCGCAAGCTTCAACCAACTCATCAGGAGATAAATCCGTAGCTAAATCATAGCCGAACCCGCTCAAATTTGCCAGTGCATCACGCACAGTTCCGCCGACAAAGCGCAAACTTCCGCCATGGTCTTCAACAGCTCTGAAAAGCCAATTAATATGTTTATCATATACTACTTTGGACATATCCAAAAATACCGGACGCATCATCTTTTAAATATCCTTTAGTTGATTTTTACCGTTCGTTAACCATTTGTACATAATTTTAATTTAATATGCAAGAAAAGTAAAAATGCAAGAGGATAAATTTATGAAAAAATACTTATTGACCGTGTGCGCGCTTATTTTTTCCGCATCTGCCCTTAATGCTGCCGAAACACCGAAAGTTTTGGGAGAATACGGTGATTGGACGGCTTGGACATACGGAAGCGGAAACAATATGATTTGCTATATATCATCCACCCCAAAAAAAGATGAAGGAAAATATAAAAAACGTGGTGATATATATACCGTTGTAACGCACAGACCGGCAGAAAAGAGCTATGATGAAGTCAGTTTTGTTGCCGGATATACCTTCAAACCGCAAGCAGCATTTACAGTTAAAGTCGGCAGTCAGCTTTTCAATAAAACCTTTACCGAAGGTGATAAGGCATGGACAACAACCGCTGAAGAAGATAAAAAACTTATTTCGGCAATGAAACGCGGTGATAAAATGGTTGTTGACGGTGTTTCTGCCCGCGGCACAACTACTAAAGATACTTATTCGTTGAAAGGTTTTTCCTCAGCTTATCAGGCAATATCCTCAAAATGTAAGAAAAAATAATGGTTGATAAAATTGAACTTATAGGACTAAGTAAAGAAGAACTCGCCGAGCAAATTTCAAAACTCGGCGAAAAATCTTTTCGCGCAAAACAACTTTGGCAATGGCTATACTTTCATGGTGAAACCGATTTTTCGCGCATGAGCAATTTTTCACTTTCGTTGCGTCAAAAATTGGCTGAAAATTTTACGATTACGCGCCCGAAAATTGTTGCCGAACAAGTTTCCAGCGATAAAACCCGCAAATGGCTGTTGGAATTTTCTGACGGGCAACGCGTGGAAATGGTTTATATTCCCGAAGAAGATCGCGGAGCTGTTTGCATTTCAACTCAAGTCGGTTGCGCTGTCGGTTGCAAATTTTGCCATACAGGAAGCCAAAAACTAACCCGCAATCTCACTGCCGGAGAAATTGTAAGCCAGTTTATGGTGGCGCGAGATACATATGGTGAATGGCCAAGCCCGACAAATGAAACACGCTATTTATCAAACATTGTAGTTATGGGCATGGGCGAGCCTTTGCATAATCCGGAAAATACAATTAAAGCCTTAAAAATATTAACCGATGGTGACGGAATTGCCATTTCGCGCCGCCGTGTAACTATGTCAACCTCAGGTATTGCACCGCGAATTGTGCACGCTCTGCAGGAAACAGGCGTTCGTTTGGCAGTATCATTACATGCGCCGAATAATGAATTGCGCTCGAAGATTATGCCGATTAATGACCGTTATCATATTGAAGAAGTTTTGCAAGCATGCAAAGAATATCAGGATGGTGACGGCAGTCGCTATATTACGTTTGAATATTTGTTGCTTGACGGAATAAATGACAGTCTTGATTGTGCGCACCAACTTATATCATTGATGAAAAAACACCAAATCCGCGCAACTTTCAATTTGATTCCGTTTAATCCATGGCCGGGATGCGCCTTTCGCCCAAGTCCGGCAAAACAGGTTGCCGCTTTTGCAAAAGAACTGACAAATGCCGGCTTTGCCGCACCGGTGCGGGTGGCGCGCGGACAAGATATTTTGGCCGCCTGCGGTCAATTAAAATCCAAAAAAGAAGAAAAATAGATTCGTTTTTTGTATATTTTTTTAAAAAACAGTTAATCTTGCTTGATTCTTTTCTCTCATCATGCTAATATAAAAGTATAAGGAGAGCGATATGGTTGATAATACAGATGTTGAAGAAGTGATGCCAGATGTTGAAGAAGTGATGCCAGATGTTAAAGAAGTGATGCATGATGACCACAGAAAATATGGTGATGCGATGGCTGAACTCTTAAGCAGTGCTGTTCAAGAAGAGATTGATGGTGCCCAAATCGGTTGTTGGACGGAAAATGCTTTGGGAGGTATTGTTGAAGACGGTTACGTTCGTCCTGCTGAAAGAGAATTGCCGAGAAGACCTGATGATTTTATGGATCGCAGTAAAATAAGTTGGGAGAATATGGAAGGGTATTTAGGTGTTACTCATTATTCTGACGGCTCTATCACCATGGCTAATCCTGACGCAAGTCGTGCGGAACGTTCTTCCTATCAGGCAACCATAAACTTTTTGAACGGGGAAAATCCGGCCCAATTTGCCGTATTGCTTCATGAAGTAAATCATGCAAAAGATGTCACATATCTGGGTATTGTGTCAAAATATCATACTCCGACGAATGCCGTTCGCTTTGATAATTTAAGTGAAAATGTTTCACACAGCGTGTCGTATTTGGCATTGGCAAATTATTATCAGCAGGCTGAAAAGCAAGGAATTGAAACAATTCAAATAAATGGCGAAACAAAACCTTTATCCTATATTTTGGATACATATCCGGGACTTCGAGAAACGTATGAAAAATACGGCTTGGATCTTTCTGATGCACAGTCTGTGTCGCGCTATGTTAAGCTTGGTATTGAGTATAAAAATGGTGCCAAAGAGGCATATGATGCACAAATGTATCAGCATTATAAGGCGTCGGAAGCCGCTAATAATGAAAAACCATGGTCGGCAAGAGTAAGCGAGGCCAAAACCGAAGATAAAGATTATGACAGAATTTCCCATAAAATGGTCTCCAGAGTATATATCGGACTTAATACCTGTGTTGATCTTTCGCCTTGTTATGACATGCTTAATGATGTCAGTAAACAAGATGTCTATGATTTGGTGGACAGACAGAGCTCCGGACGTGAACAGGTTATTCCGTCAGAAAATCTTGTGGCAATTGATCAATATATGGATAGGCAAGGTATCAGTAATGAAGAAAAAAGTATGTATTTGGGCTCACAGTTTTTTGCCATCACAAGCAGAGATGCCGAAGCAGATGAGGGGTTAAAAAAGCTGATGTTGCAATCGCAGTTGCAGACCTCTCAAGGAAGAGGAGCTACAATAAGATATGATGACGGAACGTGTGAAACAGTTACACAGCCTGAACAAAAATCTCAACAACAGAATATCTTTCTTTCTCATCTGTCTTTTAATCGCTCAAGATAAAAGAAAAGTATTTTAAGATAAAAAAGCCTTGATTTTTGCTATATATTCGTTATAATGCGCGCAATTTAGATAATATTAAGTAAAAAGAAAGGTCTGATTTTATGCTTAATCCCAAGAATAATGCCGCGTTTTTGAGACTTGCGGTTTTGACGTCTGTCGCCAAAAGCTTCATCGAAAATAATTTTGCCGATGCCGATAAATTGCCGGAACAAATTGTTCCCGATGGTTCTAAACCGCTGCGCGGAAGTATTGAAAAAGACCGTCAGGTTGCTAAAGTTCAAGCGATGGCGGCAATGGGATTCACGCCTTGTAACGAAGAATATGCAAAGCCATTGTCGGAATTTGCTCAAAAAGCCATTGAGCGCACAATAAATGAGCCGGCAACTGTTTCAGTTTTACCTGAAGCTTGTAATGCCTGTATGAAAACTCAATATACCGTTACCGATATGTGCCGTGCCTGCGTAGCTCGTCCGTGTGAAGTAAATTGCCCGAAAAAAGCTATCACGGTTGAAAATAAAGCCCATATTGACCAAAGTTTGTGCATTAAATGCGGTTTGTGCCACGGCAACTGCCCGTATGGCGCAATCAATAAAGCGCCTGTTCCGTGTGAAGATGCTTGTCCGGTCGGAGCCATCAGCAAAGATGAAAACGGTATTGAGCATATTGATTATGATAAATGCATATCTTGCGGAAAATGCATTCACTCTTGCCCGTTTGGCGCGATTGTACACAACTCGCAAATGATTGATGTGTTGAAGGTTTTGAAAAATCCTAATAAAAAAGCGGTTGCCATGTTAGCACCGGCAGTTGTCGGACAATTCGGCAATGATTTGGGAAAAGTTATAACTGCCTTCAAAAAACTGGGCTTTGATGCTGTGGTTGAAGTTGCGCAAGGTGCCGATATAACAACGGCAACCGAGGCGGCAGAATTTATTGAACGCATGCATGAAGGAGCAAGCTTTATGACAACATCGTGCTGTCCGGCGTGGATGAAGGCGGCTGAAAAGCATATTCCGGAAATCAAACCTTATATATCTTCAACCGGCAGTCCGATGTATTATATCGCCGAGATTGTGAGAAAAGAGTTGCCGGATTATGTTTCGGTGTTTGTCGGACCATGCTTGGCTAAACGCCTAGAGGGCGAGAAAAATCCGAATGTTGACAATGTTCTTGTGTTTGAAGAGGCGCAAGCAATGTTTGCCGCCGCCGGAATTGACGTAAACCAAATGGAGCCGGAAAAATTTGCCGTAGAATCATCAGGTCAGGCACGCAAATATCCGCTCTCAGGCGGTGTAGCCGGTGCCGTAGCATTCGTTATCGGTGATAAGGCTGAATATAAACCGCTTAAAATAGACGGACTTAATAAAGACGCCGTTCGTCAGTTGAAAATGTTTGCCACTAAAGGTAATGCCGGTGAGAATAACATGATTGAGGTTATGTGTTGCGAAGGCGGATGTATTGCCGGTCCGGGAACGATTGCCATGCCGAAACGTGCCGCTTTGCAGGTGGAAAACTACGTTAAAGCCAGTGAAGACATGGATATTTAATCCGGTTTAATAATAAAAATCATAAGAAAAATCTTATTTTTCTATAACTTAAAGCAATTAAAACATTTTATTAAAGAATTATCATTTTAGTTGCGCAAAATGTAACTCCACCGGTTTATGCCGGTGGAATTTAAAATAAAGATTGTTTATCTGTAATACAAAATAATGGTATTGTTGTTTCCTACCACCTCTGCCGCCTCAGCAGAAGTGTAGCGAATGCGGTTGCAATATCCGCCCATATCACGATAATTTTCACCGCATCCGGAAAAAGTACCATTTCCGCTGACTTTTAATTTTGTTCCATCCCAAGTGCAGTTTATTTCCGCACACGATTAGCTGATGTTTGCTATTGATAAAACTGCCGCGATGATGAGGGTAGGAATCGTCATTCTGAATGGAGCGGAAGCGAAATGAAGAATCCAGTCCTGAAAAGTATGTTTTACTGGATTCTTCGCCTGTGGCTCAGAATGACGGTGAAACAAATCTCTTGTCGAAGCCACAAAAAACGTGTCATCCCTATTTTTTGCGAATGCAAAAAATAGGGATCTTCGAATTAAATTAAAAAGGAAGCGGTACGATAAGTGCTTAAAAAGCACACGTGCCGGAGCAAAGATTCCTTGAGCGCCTGACGCGCCGCGCAGGCGCAGGAATGACAATGCTTTTTTTTGACGTTCGGACTTACGCTTCAACGAGCGATGACTTTTCTTTTTTGCTTGTTCCGCGCAGGTGCAGGAATGACAATATTTTATTTTTGATTTTATTCATCTTAAACTCCTAAAAAATGTTCATATAAAAAATCGCCTTTTTAAGGGCGATCGGGGAGTTAGACAATCATGTATTAGGAAATGACTATTATGACCTTTAGCTTTTTATAAAGCCTGTACATACGTCACAATCTCCCCGACCAACGCGGGGATTTTTGATACAAAAAAACAGCATCACAAAGTGATACCATTTTGCATGTATCACCAACACAAAGAGCCTCTGACAGCCCCGAACCCGAGGGTTCTCGAATAGTGTTTCACTGTTCTTGGTATGAGCCTAACAGAAAAATTTTGAAAAGCAAAGCAAAAATTAAAATAGGTTAGATGAAAACAGTAACCCAGATTAAACCACGCAAAAACCTACATCAGTCGCAGTTGCTTATAGACCGGAATATCTGTACGGATTTCAACGTATTGAACGGAAAATTTGCGGCAATTTTGCTTTAAATTCATGCGTTTATCGGCAAAATATTTCTGATATGTCCGCTTAAAATCTTCCGGCGATGAATCAAATTGAAGCTTTTGCACTCCGTACTCTGCCGCATATTCACCGTTTATCGGCGCAACTTCTTCTAAAACATCAAAAATATTGATGCAACAAACTTTGTTTCTTTTTGCCAAAGCGGCAATTTGCTTAAACTTAGCAAAATCAACTTGAGAAAAATCGCTTAAAATAAAAATTATTCCATGCCCTTTTTGATTGAATTGCAAAATTTTTAAGGCATCGGAAATATTTCCCCTCGCACTGTTTTTTAATGTTTTTTCAGTAGTTTTTGCCAGCATCTTAAAAACAGAGGTTAAATTTTGCCGATTGTTTTGCGGCTTAAAATAATGCGAAAGTTCCCCATCAAAAATAAGCGCACCGAAACGGTCTTTATTTTTTAAGGCATACCAGCCCAAAAGAGCGGCAATTTTCGCTGCCGACACTGTTTTCAACTCGTTTCTGGTGCCGAAAACCATTGAAGCCGACATATCAACAAGCACAGTAATTTCACGGTCTTTTTCCTCATGATACACTTTTGTAAAAGGCTCTGATTTTCGCGCCGTTACGCGCCAATCCATATCGCGAATATCATCACCAAAAGCATAAGCACGAACCTCCTCAAGTTCCATTCCTCTGCCTTTAAGCGCCGATTTAATTTCACCTGAAAGTGTTGAGGTTTCTAAATTATTTTTTATTTGCAAATAGGGTAAATAATTTTGTTGTTTCAGCAAATCTTCAAGTGAAACGCATAAAGCATCACTCTTTTTATTTTCAGCTGATTTTTTGCGCTTAAACAACATTTCTTTAATCTCTTTTAAGGAAGCGGAACAGTTTTAAGCAATCTGTCAATTACGGCGTCAGCAGTCAATCCCTCAGCTTGTGCCTCAAAACTCAAAATTATGCGATGACGCAAAATATCATACACAACCGCATGAATATCTTCCGGCATAATAAAGTCCCTGCCTTCAAGCCAAGCATGAATACGTGCACATTTATCCAAAGCAATTGTGGCACGCGGACTGGCACCGAAAGCAACCGTATTTTTGAGTTCGGTATCATATTTTTCCGGATGTCGTGTTGCCATAATCAATTGCACCAAATATTCTTCCATTGATTCACTGCAATGAATTTGCGCTGTTTCTTTGCGAGCAGAAAAAATATCTTCCGCCGTAATCTCGCCGATTTTTTCTTTAAAATTTGCCAAGTCGCGCTTTTCGCCTTCATTATTATCTTCATCACGCACCAACTTTAAGATGTTGTGTTCGGTTTGTGCATTCGGCTGATCGATTTTAACATACATCAAAAAGCGGTCAAGCTGAGCTTCAGGCAAGTTATATGTTCCCTCGTGTTCAATCGGGTTTTGGGTTGCCATAACCATAAACAACGGCGGCAACTTATATTGCTTTCCGCCTACGCTTATTTGATGTTCCGCCATCGCTTCCAACAAAGCCGATTGCACTTTTGCCGGTGCACGATTAATCTCATCTGCCAGCACTAAATTAGCAAAAATCGGACCTTTGCGGAATTCAAAATCGCCTTTTGCCGCAACATAAATATCACTTCCGGTAATATCAGACGGCAACAAATCCGGCGTAAACTGCACACGGTTAAAACTGGCATCCATACACTTTGCCAAGGTTTTAATTGCTTTAGTCTTTGCTAATCCCGGTGCACCTTCTACCAAAACATGACCATCGGCAATAAGCGTTATTATCAATTTTCTGACTAAGTCTTCCTGTCCTAGGATTCTGCTTTCCAGATAATTTTTCAATCCGATTATTTTTTGTTTTGCTTGTGCCATTTTTATTCTCCGAAATTTGTTCAAAAATCTGCCGACAACGGCAAAAAAAATCTTTTCTTTACGCGCATATTACTATATATAGTTTTTAAAAATGTTTAATACAAGAAGATTTGTTTAATGATTGACGATTTTGATTTAGATGATGATAACTGCGCACCTGAGATTTACGATAATATCAGTGCTTTAAAACCGCAAATTTCTGTTGATTGGCTTGACGAATTAAATCCGGAGCAAAGACTGGCAGTTGAAACAACACAAGGTCCGCTCCTTGTGCTTTCCGGTGCCGGAACGGGCAAGACAAAAGTGTTAACTTCGCGCTTAGCTTATATTCTAAATCAGCATTTAACGAATCCGTGGAACTGTTTGGTTGTAACATTTACAAATCGCGCCGCCAAAGAAATGCGCGAGCGTGTGCAAAACTTAATCGGCGATATGGTATCAAGTGTATGGCTCGGAACTTTTCACAGCATTTGCGTCAAAATTTTGCGCCGGCATGCTGAAATTGTCGGCTTAAAGCCTAATTTTACGATTTTGGGCGAAGATGACCAAAAACGCGTGATTAAACAAATTCTTGAGGCTGAAGGAATTGATGATAAAAAATATCCGCCGCAAAGCTTGGTTGACAGTATTTCTCGACTGAAAGATAAAGGCTTGACGGTTGATAAAGCACTTGAGCAATATCGGCAAAGCATTTTGCTTAACGTTTATCAAAAATATCAGGCACGTTTGCTTGAACTTAATGCCGTGGATTTCGGCGATATTTTGCTTTATACGCTCATTATTCTTTCAACCGACAAAGAAATTTTGGAAAAATATCAAGAGCAATTTAAGTATATTATGGTTGATGAGTATCAAGACACCAACGTTACGCAATATTTATTTTTGCGCCTTTTATCGCAGAAATATCGCAACCTTTGTTGTGTGGGCGATGATGACCAATCGATTTATTCATGGCGCGGTGCAGAAATCGAAAACATTATGCGCTTTCAAAAAGATTTTGAAGATGCAAAAGTTATTCGTCTGGAGCGCAATTATCGCTCAACCGCCAATATTTTGACTGCCGCTTCAAGCCTGATTGCCCACAATGCCACGCGTTTGGGCAAAACCTTGCAGGTGGCGGAAAATTCTCCGGCATTAAACGGCGAAAATAATAAAATCAAACTTGTCAGTTTATATAACGGCAAAGAAGAAGCCGCTTATATCACAAAAGAAATCGAAAATCTGCATGCAAGCGGAAAAAGTTATGCCGAGATGGCGGTTTTGGTGCGTACGGCAGCACAAACGCGTGAGTTTGAAGAAAAGTTTATCAGCGAGGCAGTGCCGTATCAGGTTATCGGCGGGCCGAAGTTTTATGAGAGAGCAGAAATTCGTGATGCGCTTGCCTATTTACGCGTGGTTTTGCAATCGGGTGATGATCTGGCTTTTGAACGCATAATCAACAAACCGGCACGCGGTGTGGGAGCGAAAACTATTGAGAAAATCCGCGAACTGGCGCGCCAAAAACAAACCTCGATGTTTGATGCGGTTAATATTATGCTTGAGCAAGATTTATTCAGCGGAAAAATAAAAGCCTCTCTTAGTGAATTGATGCATAATTTTGCCGAGTGGCGCCGCAATCTAAATGCGTTATCGCCGAATGATTTGATGCAGCAAATTATAGATGATTCCGGCTATTGGGAAATGCTGAAAAATGATAAATCAGTCGAATCTGACGGCAGAAAAGAAAATATCAAAGAACTCATCGGAGTTATGAGTGATGAACAAAACTACCCGACTGCCGCAGAATTTATGGAGCACGTCAGTCTGGTGATGGAAAACGACAATGCACTAGATATCAATAAGGTTTTATTGATGACACTGCATTCGGCAAAAGGTTTGGAGTTTGATACGGTATTTTTGCCCGGATGGGAAGAAGGATTGTTTCCGCATGAAAAAAGCTTAACCGAAGGCGGCTCGATGGCTTTGGAAGAAGAACGCCGTTTGGCTTATGTGGCAATTACGCGCGCCAAATCCGAGCTTTATATTACGGTAGCGAATCAGCGACTTTTATTCGGGCAGGTGCAAAACAATGCCCCGTCACGCTTCTTAAATGAGATTCCGACTTCAACATTGAAAATAAGCAATTTAACTGCCGGCGGTAGTTATAACTCCGGTTATAACAATAATTACGGATATAAAAAACAAACGCAGAATTATTATAACAAAAAGCCGTATAAATTTTCCACTAAGCCGAGTTATCAACGCGACTATGATTATGCACAAGATGACTATTCCGAATACTCAGACACAATTGATTATAAAGGAATGCGCGTATATCATGAAAGCTTTGGTTATGGCATAATTCTAGAAGTTGAAGGAAACTATTGCAAAGTTGCCTTCAAAAATGCCGGAGTTAAAAAAGTTATGAGTAATTATCTGCGCCGTGCTTAAAGCCTTAAATATATCAGCGTTCAGGTTTATATACTATATGTCCGGAATTAACATAGGCCTGCAAAACTTCTTCTCCCTTAGAAGAAGCAATATTTCCATAAACGCTAATGCCCCTCTTGGCAAATTCATTTAACCAATCCGGCTTAAATCCCTCATCAAAACCGGTGATTTCTTCAACTCTTTTGGAAGAAACACCATAATAAACCTCTTTTATTCCTGACCACATAATGCCGCCTAAGCACATAATACAAGGCTCGGCGGTTACATATAATTTGAGATTATGAGATGATAAATCATATGTATTTAAAGCTTTTTCCGCCGCCTTTATGGTGTTCATTTCAGCATGATTATGACTGCAATTTTCAGCTACAACACTGTTTGCTTCTTTTGCAATCAGGTTTCCCTGTTCATCGTATATTGCGGCCAAAAACGGACCGCTGCCGTTTTTTATATATTCTTGCAATTCATCTTGCAATTGGCAAATAATTTTTTCCGCCTTTTCAAGTTTTTCGGAGTTTATCTCAGTGTTGCATAAAATCATAGTTATTTCCTTTAAGAATATTATTTTAACATTTGTTGCAAATCGGCATAATCAGGATAATTATTGCCCAATTTTCCCAAAAGAGCATAAGTCGGAGTTCCGGCAAATAATCGTTGTGCCGCACGCAAAACATCTTCTTTTTGCACACTTTCGATTTGAGCAACAATTTCATCAGCATCAATAAATCTGCCATAAATCAAGAATTGCCGTGCAAGCATTTTCGCACAGGTAAACGAGCTTTCCAGCCCCATTAAAAGCCCTGCCTTCATCTGGATTTTTGCACGTTGCAATTCAGCATCACTGACATATTCGTTGGTGATTTTTTTGATTTCATCGGCAATAACCGGCAAATATTTTTTTATTTGCACGGCATCAAGTCCGGCATAAATTCCGTTTGTTCCGGTATTTGTAAGAATATTCAAAAAACTGTAAACCGTATATACCAGTCCGCGTTTTTCTCTGATTTCCAAGAACAAACGTGAAGACATTCCGCCGCCCAAAATAAATGACATTATGTTGGCTGCGCGAAAATCTTTATCATGAAAATCTATACCATCAAACCCCAACACGACTTGCGCTTGTTCAACATCGCGGTTTTCCACATAAAATCCGCCCGTATATTGAGGCTTTGTGATAACAAAATTTGTTTTTACATTAAGGGAGCTCATTCTGTCGGCAACCATTTTAACAAATTCATCATGCTTCAAATTGCCTGAAGCGGCAATAACAATATTTTCTCCGGCATAATGATTTCTCATATATTCGCGAAGCTTATCGGCATCAAAAGAATGAACCTGCTCTTTTGTGCCTAGAATACTTTTCCCGATTGCCTGATTTTCATAAAGTTTTTCTTGAAAATGTTCGAAGACGGCATCACTAGGATCATCATAGGTTTGCTTGATTTCCTGAATCACAACTTCTTTTTCTTTTTTCATTTCTTCATCAGGAAAGGTCGGTGCCATCACAAAATCAGCTAAAACATCAATCGCCAACTCCAAATCTGATTTAAGCATTTTGGCATAAAATGCCGTGAATTCGCGCGAAGTATAAGCATTAGTAACACCACCGACATTTTCAATATCTTCCGAAATTGCCAAATAATCACGTTTTGCCGTGCCTTTAAATACCATATGTTCAACAAAATGAGATATCCCGCCCTCTTTTTCCGTTTCATAAGCACTACCGGTATTAATCCAAATTCCGAGCGCAACCGTTTCAAGTTGTTTATTCTCAATTGTTGCGATTCTCAGTCCGTTATTCAACGTTGTTAAGTTAATATCCATAATTTTCACCTTGTAAAAACCGTTTGACACGAATATATCATTCTTATAACTTAAAGCAATAATATTTATTAATTTATGAAAGGATTTTTGTAATGAATAAACCGTTTCGCTTTGCTGTTGTGCTGTCCGGATGCGGGCGTGCAGACGGCTCTGAAATTTATGAAACCGTAAGCGCACTATATGCTGTTGCTAAATCAAAAAATGAGTATCAATGCTTTGCGCCGGATATCCTGCAGACAAAAACGATAGATTTATATCATCGTGAGGAAACAGCCGAAAAACGCAATGTATTGGTTGAAGCGGCACGTTTGGCGCGTGGAAATATTCTGGATTTGAAGCAATTTAAACCTCAAGACTATGATGCCATTATTTTTCCGGGCGGAATGGGTGCCGTTACCAACTGGTGTAATTATGCCTCAAAAGGATTGGCTTGCGAAATTAATCCGGAAATAAAGCGGGCTATTAAAGACAGTTATGACAATCGTTTGGTTATTTGTGCCATGTGTATTGCGCCAACGCTTTTGGCTCTTGTTTTGGGCGATAAGCACATTCGATTTACTTTAGGTGCCGATAGTGTAAACACCAAAGAGCTTGAAACTTTAGGTGCCATACACAAAGAAACTTCTGCCACCGGAGTTTGTGTTGATGAAAAGAATCGGATATGCACAACCCCTGCCTATATGCTTGCCACAAACATAACGGAAATTTTTGACGGAGCGGAAAAAATGGTTGCATCAGCGCTTAATTTGCTCGAAAATTCATAAAAATTTTGTCATTTCTGCAAGAAATATATTGACGAAATGCATTTTTTTTGTTACAGTTACACGAAATTTTATAATTAATATATAATATATGGAAGTAAAAATTTATAAAATGGCGGGAATTGTCGCCATGGAAAAAAACGGTCGTTGGGGCCTGTTTGGGTGTGAAGGAAATGATGAAAAGACTGAACTTGTTCCTCTGGAATTTGCTCAAAATTTATCATCATTAAAAGTGTATGAACACAATAATTTAATCATTACACCAGATACTGTTTGCACACTGCAAGGGCAAGTGCTGTTGCACCACAACGGAGATGCGGAAGTAGTCAAATTGCCATCAAAAATTCTCATCTTTGCAAAAGATAAGAAGTATGGTATTCAGCTCATTATCTGGAACGGCAGAAAAGTTCTGTTACAAGAAAGTTGCTCCGGCTTCAGATATTCGCAGAAATATTTGGCTTTGCAATACCGACAGGTGTGGAGCTTATTCAAAATTGACGGCACCCCGATTGACGAAGCAGCTTTTTCTGCAGAAGATGTGGAAATTCATAGTGAATTTTTGATCGCAAAACATCTGTGCAAAGAAGATCTGTATTCAATTAAAAAAAGAGCCGTTATTAAAAAGGAACAAACTAAGATTTTGTGCAGTGATAACCTTGTACTGTGCGCAAAGGTCGGTGAAAGTTCCTTAAGTGTCTATGACGGAATACGTTGGACTCGTATACCCAACGCAGATGAGTTTAATATGATAAACGGTGTGGATCACCTTTTTTATGTTAAACGAAAAGACAAATACTTTTTATATGACGGAATACGTCGTTTTATGAAAAGTGAATACCCTGATGGTGTTGATTTTGTAGGGTATGATAAGGAGATGCTGATGATTGTAAATAATGGAGAACCTGTTTTTTATAATCGTGAATAATAAAAAGAACGACCATGACAACATTGTCATGGTCGTTCTTCTTAAATTAACACGCTTTCCAAGAGTAACATATACTCTTTTTGTGATGGTTTCAATACACTCAAATTTTGCTGAAACTCATCAACAATTTTTCTAAACTCACATTCATGCGCAACAATAAAATCGGTAAGTCCGTGTTTCACCAAAAGTTTTAAGCCTGACGGATGATATATAAAAAAACGAAATTCTTTCGAACTCGAATTTTCTATATAAGCCTCTAGCATATCTTTTGAAACCAATGAATTTACTTTTTGTTGCATCTCATAGCCAAGCTCTTCACGATGTCTTGGGTATAAGGCAATAAAAATCATCTCTAAACCACGAGAGAAAAATTCGTCAATTTCACCGAGGCGAATGAGCAAATCATACTTTTCTGATTCAAATAACTCATCCACACCTAATAAAATTGCGATAGTGTTTCGATTTTCAATCGGAATTTTTTCTAACCTATTAAGGTTAACAACAACCCTATTTTCTCCCAAATTGTTGGCAACGATATTTGCCACTTTTTTCTTTACGGCTGTAATCTTTTTTCCCATAAAACATTTGATAATAATAAATTTACGGGTATTTATATAGCAACTTCACCATCTATTATCAACCTCTAATTTCATTTTTTCTATGATTTCCATATCCTTTGCCGATTTTTCTCCCGATTGACATAATTTTCATCTCAATGCAGCTACGACAATGCACCGGCGTATCATTAACGCACGCCTTATTAGGGTATAGTTCATAAAATTTACGATATTCTCCAACGGTAACATTCGGCATAACCACATTTGCACCGCATTTAAGCGCCATTATGCGCCCGCTCCTATGCAGACTTTCCATCGCCGTTGTTGCCGGAATGTTTATATCGGGCAACAAGAGACGCATAACCGCCATTGTGCGAAGTGACAAATATAAATTTCCGCTGTTTTGATTTGCAAGCGGAGTTTGCGGATGAGCAATAAAAGGTCCGATTCCTGCCATATCCACACCTAAATCTTTCAGCCACAATAAATCATCGGCGATAGACTCAATGCTTTGCTCAGGCAGTCCGACCATAATTCCCGAGCCCAGTTCATAGCCCAACTCTTTAATCATCAACAAACATTCATAACGCTTCTGCCAACTCATTTGCGGATCTAATTTATGATATAAATTTTTATCGGTTGTTTCAATTCTCATTAAATATCTGTCGGCACCGGCTTCGCGAAATGCCTTATATTCTTCATATTCACGCTCACCGATACTCAAAGTCAGCGCCACATCAAGTTTTTTTATTTCACTGATTATATGGCACATTCTCTCAACCGAAAACCACATATCTTCGCCCGATTGCAAAACAATGGTTTTAAAACCCATCGCCACCGCACTTTTTGCCGTATTGATAATTTCTTCCTCGCTTAAGCGATAGCGTTTAACCTGCCTGTTATCCTTTCTGATTCCGCAATAAAGACAATTATTTCGGCAAATGTTTGAAAACTCAATCAGTGCGCGCAAATGCACCTCGTCACCAACATTTTTTTTGCGCACTTCATCTGCTTGAGCAAATAATTTATCTTGATTTTGCTCGTCATTTAACAGCTTTGTAATTTCTTTTTTATTCAACATGATACCCTTTTTAATCTGTTTTTTTCTAGTAATCAAGAAACTTTTATTGCCAAAAATGCATTTTTGTACTTGATTTTTGAAACCTATGGTGTTAGTTTGGCTGAAGTTAACCTTATTATTAACCTTAAAATTATACTGTATGACAAAAGATTTCATTGTGAGAAGTCTGTCAGAAGATGAGTACAGCTTCTATTTGAGTGATGGAAAAGAGGAAATGTTGCTTAGAAAAAAAGACCTTGGCAAAATAAGGCCAAAGGTCAAAGATCAAGTTGTAGTTGTTCTTTATCCAAACTTTCCTCATGTGGTTGCCGCTCTTGACTTGAACGGGAAAAGGATATTTTCTAAATCACGAAAAAATGTGATTGATGAGTATCTCGGTTACCAAGAAGATCAGTTGATGTATCAGCGTCTTCCTCTGATTGCAAAAGAGCGTGTAAAAATGTTTTCCTCTATGGAGGAAAACTTTTTGCCCTCCGATCGGCTTCGTGAAGTTGTGGCATTAAGCCTCAGCTACCGCCTGTTTGAGCACTGTAACAGAAGCGAACAGCCGGAAAATAAAATTGAGGCGTTTGGCAAGCTTTCGATTTCTGAGCAAATAAAAGAATTGCCGATGTTTTGGCATCCGCTTCTGCCTCAGATTAAACCAAACGTAATTGTTGATTTTGCAAAAGCATTTTTGCATGATCATCAGTCCGGACTTACAGGTGTTGATAAAAATGACCTTTTGAAGTCTGAAATCATGAAACAGCCGAATGCAACGGCTGAAGGCTATGGTAATTTCTGTGAACCACGTATTGATTATATTGAACAATATCTGGAACTACCGTAAGCTTAACTTCCGAGAAATTGCTTTCATGCAATTTCTCGGAAGTATTTTTTTAAAGAAAATTTGTTTATTTATCACTGATTTTACTTGATTTTGCGCAAATTTGCATTATTCTTTGCAAAGATTTTTTTAATACAGAAAGTAAAATAATGACCGATTTGTTTGAAACATCAACCGCACCGCAAAAAACCGAATACAGCGCTCAGGATATTGAGGTCTTAGAAGGTTTGGAGCCGGTTAGACATCGCCCGGGAATGTATATAGGTGGCACCGATATTCAGGCTATGCACCATTTGGTAGCCGAAATTTTAGATAATTCCATGGACGAAGCGGTTGCCGGTTTTGCTAACCATATTGATGTTATCATGAATACCGACGGCTCGGTCACCATCGCTGATAACGGACGCGGAATTCCGGTTGATGCTCACCCGAAATATCCGAACTTATCAGCATTAGAAGTTATTCTTACCACTCTGCACTCGGGCGGAAAATTTTCAAACTCGGTGTATAAGGTTTCCGGTGGCTTGCATGGTGTTGGTCTATCGGTTGTGAATGCTTTGTCGGAAAAGCTTGTTGTTGAAGTTGCGCGTGAGAAAAAACTTTATCGTCAGGAATATGCTAAAGGAAAGCCGATAACAGCACTTGAGCTTATCGGAAATTGTCCGAACAGACGAGGTACCTCAATAACCTTTAAGCCTGATGCTGAAATTTTTGAGGGCAACAACACCTTTATTGCCAACCGCATTTATCGTATGGCTCGATCAAAAGCTTTCCTCTTTAAGGGTATTAAAATCAACTGGACCTGCGCGCCGGAACTTGTTGCTGAGGGCGATACAACCCCGCTCTCCGCTGAACTTAATTTTCCAAATGGATTGACGGACTTTTTAAATATGCAAATCGGCGAACGCGCAACCATCAGCCGTACAGCCTTTGTCGGAGAATCCGAATTGGCAAATAATGAGGGACGAGTGGAATGGGCAATCACCTGGCCGTTAGATGAAAACGGATTTTGCTATTCTTACTGCAATACGGTTATTACTCCTGAAGGCGGAACGCATGAAACCGGCTTTAAGTCGGCACTTCTGCGCGGTTTAAAAGAATACGGCGAAATGGCAAATGTTAAAAAAGTTGCCGCTGTTACGGCTGAGGATTTTATCAGCGATGCCTGCATTATGCTTTCTGTTTTTATCACCGATCCGCAGTTTCAAGGACAAACAAAAGATAAATTAACCTCAACCAAAGCGATTAAGTTGGTGGAGACGGCGGTAAAAGACTCTTTTGACCACTGGCTTTCTTCCGATATCGAAAATGCTAAAGCGTTATTGGAATATGCGCTTGAACGTGCCGATGCCCGAAAGAAGAAAAAAGAAGAAAAAGCACAAACGCGTAAATCTCCGACCAAAAAATTGCGTTTGCCGGGGAAGTTGGCAGACTGCTCCAAAGCCGAAGCTGAAGATACGGAAATTTTCATTGTTGAGGGAGATTCCGCCGGCGGTTCGGCAAAACAGGGGCGTGACCGTGTTACGCAAGCCATTTTGCCTTTGCGCGGCAAAATTTTGAACGTTGCCAGCGCCTCGGTAGAAAGAATTACGCAAAACCAAGAAATTAAAGATATGATTGAAGCACTCGGTTGCGGAGTTAAGGACAACTATAAAGAAGAAAATCTGCGTTATGAGAAAATCATCATTATGACTGATGCCGATGTTGACGGCGCGCACATTACCTCGCTGTTAATGACGTTTTTCTATCAGCACATGCCGAAGTTAATTGAAAACGGACACTTGTTTATTGCTACGCCTCCGCTTTATAAAATCGTGGCCGGCGGAAAGAATTATTATGCGCTTGATGATGAGGAAAAAGATAAGATTTTAGCTAAAGTTATTAAAGGTAACGCAAAACCGGATATCAGCCGTTTCAAAGGTTTAGGCGAGATGAGTCCGACACAATTAAAAGAAACCACGATGGATAAAAATAACCGTATTTTGTTGCGAGTGATGATTCCGAATACCTCCACCGAAGAAGGTCGTGCCGAAGATTTTGAAACGCGCCGCCAAGTTGAGCGCCTGATGGGTAAAGATCCGGAACAACGATTCAAATTTATTATTGAACGTGCAAAATTTGTTGATAATCTTGATATTTAATCTAGAACCATAATTTTGTATTTGTATTTTCGACTTCGGAAATTAAGCAATAATTTTCCGCTGAAGCATTATGTTCTTTTTCATATATTATCGGACATTGATTATTTTGAATAATCGGGTTGCCAGCGTTGTCATATAAAGTCATTGGGAGCATATTTTCATCATATTTTTCAATTAATGAGCCGTCTTTTGCATAATATTCGGTAATGCACTCAGTTAAATTTTCAGTACAAGAGCTTCTGTTTTTCAAATTATCCTCACTAAATGTGTAGGTTATGATTTTTTTGCCGTCAACTTTAGTCATTAAATAACATAAATCTTCATCGCAAACGCTTCTACCATGCTTATAACCGAAGGGACTAAAGCGAAAATACCCTTCACCGTTTTTTTCCAAGCTGACTTCTTTTATTATTTTTCCGTTTGAGCCATAGTTATAATATATTGTGCCGAGATTACTGATTTTTTTAATCAGCCTACCCTCTTTATCATAATATTCAATATCGGAATTTTCGGTTCTAGTTTCATAACTAAGCATAGAACCGTCAAAAACAACATATAAAGTATTTGTAGTTTCATAAATTCCGGTCAATGGATTATCGTTTTGGTCTTTATAGAGTATTTCTGTTTTTTCGTCATTGTTGTTATATTTCTGGTATTTGGAGTTCCCTCTCAAATCATTTTCTAAAAATTCAATATACTCAACCAATTCGCCGTCTTTTACATAATATTTATAATACTTTGTTTCATAAATTCCGGTCAATGGATTATCATTTTGGTCTTTATACACGCTGCTTTGTGTATTATTAGAAAGATTTTGCGTGGTTATTTTTTTGTTTCCAAATTTATCGGTTGTCATCAATTCTGATTTTATTTTTTTAGCGCGAGAGTATGTTATTTCACCTTCCGAAACATCTGATTTGTTTTTATTTTTATCAATATAATTAAATTTTATCAGCATTCCTTTATCGTCATAAACATATTTTTCCTTGCGAACGGCACCATCATGAAACACGGCATTATATTCAATTATATTGCCATTTTCGTCATATTTTTCATCTGACATTTTAGGATGTATGGAATTTACATTATTGCTCTCATAATGGCGCGATATTTTTTGCCCGTTTTGGTCATAAACATAGCGATTGCTCTGTCCATCAGAATATTTATTCGTCAGAATACGCTTTTTTTCATCGTAATTTAAAACTATACTTCTGTTATTAATATCTGTTGCCGTAAACTGATTATTCATAACCTTTGCGCTGTTTTTTATCGGAGAAAAACTGTTGTTTTGATATATTTTTTTGCCTTGACTGTCATAAAGAGCAATATGTCCGTATTCAATCTTCCAAATTTGATTTGCATAAGAAAATTTTATCATAAACATTGCTTGAATCAAAATCATACTCAGTATTTTGAATATTTTGTTCATGTGCAAAAATAATTTATAATTCATAAAAAAACTCCTTAGATTTCACCCTCAAAACATACAATGATTTTACTGCAAATTTTTATTTTGTAAAGTCCATAAAAAAACAATACATTTGAATTATGAAAGAAAGTTTTTAAGTTAAATTTCATACTTTTCTTATTTTTTTAATTGACAAGAGCAAAAATATATGCAATTTATCTCGATGTTGACGATATAAATGTTGCGCCCCTAGCTCAGCAGGATAGAGCAACAGCCTTCTAAGCTGTGGGTCGGGCGTTCGAATCGCCCGGGGCGCGCCAACAAGAAAAAAGCCTTTTCATAAGGCTTTTTTTATTTTGTGTCTTTCGGTAATTTTATTGATAGCAAAAATTAAAGGGCTTCAGAAAATTCTGAAACCCTTCTGCATTGGTGCCAACACACGGACTCGAACCGCGGACCCACTGATTACAAATCAGTAGCTCTACCAACTGAGCTATGTTGGCATAGCAAGCAAGAGAGTATATACTATAGCATTTTTTCTTTGTCAACCAAAATTTTAGTTTTTTTATAATAAAACCTATTTTTATTTAAATATGAAGAAAAAAACTGCTTGACAAGGACAAAAAAATATGTTAGCTCACTCATCGTATCTCACAATTTGAGAATTTATCGCGGGGTAGAGCAGTCTGGTAGCTCATCAGGCTCATAACCTGAAGGTCGTCGGTTCAAATCCTTCCCCCGCAACCACTTAGAAACGCCCCTTTATGGGGCGTTTTTTTAGTGGTTGCAAGGATTTGAAGCGACGAGAAAGTCGGTTCACCAGAAAACATTCAGAACAAAATTGTTCGTTTCTATATAACCGCTTTCAATGATGCTTCCAGCTGTGGCTGTGCCTCATATAGTGATTGGGCAGAGCTCGCCGTTGTAGATCTGGTGCATATTAAAAGAATTCATGATTCTGAAGAGAACCTCAATGACTATTCTCTCGATGTAGTGCAATCTGACGTGCTTGATGCCAATGATCTATAAACGCAAAGGCTATACCATTAACAAAAAATCCCCCGCCGCTTAACCGCCGCGAGGGATTTTTTTGTTTGCCATATGTAAAATTTCGTTGAATTATAAGGCAGTGGATGATATAAGTCGGCTAAAGACAAACAGAAAGTGCAAAAATGGAAAAGAACGTAAAATATCTGCATTGGTATAGTTTCTGGGATAACTTTATCCTTTTTTATCCGATAAAGATTTTGTTTTTTGCACAAGTTTGCGGTAGTCTTGTCGCGGCAATGAGCCTTTTTGCCATTCAGAATATATCCATTACACTTTTGGAAATTCCCACCGGATGCCTTTCTGACAGATGGGGCAGAAAATGGGTGTGCCGTGCCGGTGCCGCGTCTATGCTTATGTCCGTTATTCTTTATGCGGTTGCCCACAATTATTTTACCTTGGTTATCGCTTCGGTTTTGAACGGGTTATACCACGCTTTGGAGAGCGGAAATAATAATGCTTTGCTTTACGACAGCCTTGTTCAAATAAAAAGAAAGCAGGATTATCACAAGGAAATCTCTAAAAATACATCTTTGGGGCAATTATCTTTAGCCATAGGTTCTCTTGCCGGAATGGCTTTCGTTTTTATCTCTCTGCGTGCCGTAATGATTGCCGCCATTATCCCTGCCGTCATTGCCTTTGTGATAACATTAAGGCTTGTGGAAACAAAAAAATCGTATGATAGCGAAACAACAAGCTTTTTGCACATATTCAAGTCCTTAAAATATCTACTCAAACATAAGAGATTAAGAACCATATCTTTGGCCGAAACTTTGCATTACGGATTAAATGAAGCCGCTTTTGACTTCAATTCCGTATTTTTTAAACAATTTGTGCCGGAGTGGAGTTTGGGAATTTTCAGAAGTATTGGGCATTTTGCCAACAGTCTCGGCAATTATCTGTCATTTTTTGCAGCAAAACGTTGGGGACTAAGGTTTACCATTCTGTTTGGCGTGTGTTGCGATAATTTCAGCAATATCATTTCTGTTTTGGCGGCAAGCGTATGGAGTCCGGTTATTAAAATCGTATCAACGTTTTGTAGCGGTTTGAAAGAACCGGCGGAAGATACGCTTATTCAAAACGATTGTAACGAACAGGAAAGAGCCACCCTTTTATCAATTATTTCCTTATTTGGCTCATTGTTTTATTCACTCTGCGCCGTTTTAATCGGAATGTTGGCAGATATGACCAGCCCTTATACCGCCATGCTGTGTTTTTATATTTTGGCTTTAACGAGTAACAGTCTGTTTTTTGTTGCCCTTAAAAACACTAAAAAATAACAACAGGATTTTTTTGCTTGCTTTTTCGATAATTTTCGTCTAAAATCGTTTTCAGAATTGAAATTATAATGTATTTATTTAAGAACCTCACGACAAGGCGTGAGTAATTATAGAGTTATGTATACACTCGACAGAAAAAGTCTCAAACAGTTTGGAGTGCCCGAAAAATTTGAGCCGTTGTTTTACAACGTTTTCAAGGACGAAGACGGTGGCATTTATGCCGCATACGGCGAGACAATGCACTTGCTGGCAAAAAATTCCGTTGCTTATCGCATTTTCTGCGGCAAAAATGATCTTCCCTATGGGGTGGCGGAAATTCAAAGAAAGATTTATTCTCCCAGCCAAGCCGGAAGCAAGATTCGTAAGGCTGTAGAGGACTTACATGCCAAGTGGAAAAATCTGTGCTGGTGCTTTGTTACCGAGAACATCTACACCCACGAGCAGAAGGTGTTTGCCAAGTCGGCAACAGACTACGGAGAACTGCCGGAATGGGATGTCGTCAGTATCGGCGGTGCCGCAAAGGCTCTGATTGCCGGAGGTGTTTTGATGATCAAGGGCAAGGATTGCTACGAGATTGTCGATTTTGTTCCGTTTTTCGGAGCATCCGGAGGTAGCACGATTTTCTGGGCCGGTGAACAGGAACTTCTTGAAGCCTGTTTTGAGGCCGGAAAGCTGAAATTCCGCTATTTCGGACGTATTGAGAAGTTCAGGCAGACGGCTGTCAGCAATCTGCTTGAAGTCAAGAAAGATGAAGGCAAGTATGCCCTGTATCATCTTGGCCGAAACCTCAATTTTGTGGCATATTCGCCGTTTAAGAATGGTTTCAAAATTAAGGAGGATACCGGTACGGTTGTATGCAACTCGGCAATCTGCAGTTGTGGTGTCCAAGATGTCACCCGTGTCTACGTTTTCAAGGACGGACGATATGAAAAGCAAGATTGAACTCAGAGAGCTGTTGGCAGAAATGCTGACAGCTCTTAGTTTTTTATAGAAACACCTCATAGTCATAATGGTTCAATATTGCATTTTTGAAAAACAGTACATCATCTTCACTAATTGGGCGGAAATGGTTGGCATCAACGCCGACATTTAAGCCGTTGGTACTTACCTTTCTTAAGCCGTGGATATGTCCGAACAAGTTGAACATATCCTTTTTGCACTCGCTCGGCTTATGGGTTAAATATACCGGTTCGCCATTTTTCAAAGTCAAGGTATTGTGCGGCAAAACGTCGGCAAAGCATTTTTTTAGTTGTTGCTCCAAATTGGCGTTTTCTTTCAAGGCATCGGTTTCGTAATTGCCCAAAATAAAATGAATCTTGACGTACAAATACGGACGGACATTCAAGTCGCCGAAATCGCCCAAATGATATACCACGTCATCGGAAGCCACCTCATTGTTCCAATTTAAGATAAGCGCGGCATCCATTTCCTTAACCGTCATAAACGGACGGCGCGAAAGAGTCATCGCCCGCGAACTTCCGAAATGCGTATCGGAAGTAAAGAAAATCCGCCCGCGAACTTCCGAAATGCGTATCGGAAGTAAAGAAAATCCGCCCGCAGCCCGCGCCGAAGGCAGCGGAAACCTTCCCCCGCAACCAATAAAAAGTAAAAATCCCCTGTTTGGGGATTTTAACTTTTTAAAGATTCTGAGAATGAGATTTGAAGCGATGAAAAAGTTCGCAACCGTCGCACGGTCGGTTCACCACAAGCGAGAACCGAACGTGAGTGCGACGGTCGACATGGAAATAATTTAGATATATCCTTGGAAAAAATGTCAGATATTTAAGGTCTCGGACTTGCAAAATAATTTTATTTTTTGTAGATTACAAAAAATGATGGAAATATACTAGCTTATTAAAAGCTAACAAATGCAATGCTTGCAGGGATACTACCATAGGAGAGAAACATGGCAAAGGCAGTAGAACACTTATCTTCTCGAAGACGTTCTATAAGAGGTCTTAGCTCACCGATAAGAACACAAACATCACCGGAGCTATACTCTGATTTGAAAGAATTATATAAGTCTCAGAAAAAAGGGAATATTGATAAAGAAAAATACCTTAAAGAAAAAGAAAAAATCCTTAAGCAGATTGCTTGTAATGATGATATTTCAATAGACAAGACTTATAAATCAGCCGGAGAATTGTTTGTACTAAGAGCTATAACTGCAAGAGAATATGAAAATATTATTCAAAGTGCCATGAAGACTTCACTAAAAAAGGAATCTGTGATTGAAGAAGACAATGATATTGAGATAAAAAAAGCCCCAATCAAACGATGTGGCTATCTATATGCTTTACTGGACCTTCATGGCGTTTTAATAGATGACGGCACAGGAACCGGAACGAAGAAAATTAGTTGGCTTTTGGTTTTCATGAAGTTATTCAATTTTGTGCTGTTGGTAATACTATTTATTTCCAAAATCATTTTCGCAATACTTGATTTCATCACGAAAATATTTGTTACTTGTCGTATTTTCAGGAAATTGTAGAAGATGGCTTAACATCTTTAGCAATCAATATGTCAATTTGGTGTAAGTTTCCGCTTTTTGTTTTAAGGGAAATTTTCTTAAGGCAAAGGCTGATTAAATTTTTTCAAAAATTCCAATATATACGGAATATTTTTATTTTCAAAAAATACCGAATGGTGAGTTTCACCGGCTAATAATTCCAGTTCTTTATCAGATGATGCCGCATTTTCAAAAAGCGTCTCGGCGTGATGATAAGGAATTAATTCGTCATTTTTGCCGTGAATAATCAAAAGCGGTCCGTGATATTTTTTTAAGCGATCAATCGACGGATACGAATCTTTCAAAACATATTTCGCAAACGGCACCGGCTTTTCCGAAACAAGTTGAGATAACGAGGAAAACGGAGCTGTTAAAATTAAACCGTCAATGTTTCTGATATTGGATAAAGCGGATGAAAATGCCGTTCCGAAAGAATATCCGTACACAACAACTTTTGAATATCCCTTATTTTTCAGCCAATCAACGGCAAGCGCCGCATCATCAACCACTGCTTTTTGCGTTATGTGACCTGGCGTTTCTCCAAAACCGCGATATTCCATCAGCAAAAGGGTATAACCGGCATCTGAAAGAGGCAACATCGCCGGTGCTAAATAGGCAATTTGTCCGGTATTGCCGTGCAGAAACAAAATCGCCGGTTTTTCTTCATCGCCTTTATGATACCAAGTCATTATTTCCGTGCCGTCAGAAGCTTGCAACAAAACTTCGGAGAACCCGCTTATTGATATATCTTCAGCAGACTGATATTTTTTATCCGGATGAAACAATAAATAATCTTGAATTAAATAAAGCGTGCCTAAATAGGCAACCGATACCCCGAAACAAAATAAAAAGATTCTAAATATTTTCTTCATAGCCTAAAGTTATAATGGTTCTATTATAAAGTCAAGCAGGAAAGCAATTTTTCGAAAATATTGGTGGTATTTTCCAATCGAAATATATCCATCTGAAACACTTATATTGTATAAAAAACTTTTTCAATTCTGCCACTGCGCACACTTATAATTTAAGGCTTTATTTTGCTTGACATAGTCCACGAATAGTGATAAATGCAGTCATTAGATATTATATTAAATAATATACATTAAATATAGTGATAAAAATAGGACTTTGAGTATGAAAAATGTTATTATTGGTGCCGGACCAGCCGGTGTTACTGCGGCATATGAGTTAGCAAAAAAGGAAAACACACAAAATATTGTTATCGAGAAATCAGCTTATGTCGGAGGGATTTCTGCGACTCTTGATTTTGATGGCAACAAAGTAGATTTGGGCCCTCACAGGTTTTTCACAAAGTCAGATAGAGTTCAACAACTATGGGAAACAATTTTACCTCTGCAGGGAAAACCGACTGTTGACGATATTGACTTAAATCACACACTTCCTTTTTCTGATAAGCCTGATGCACCTGATCCGCAAAAAGATGATAATGTTCTATTATACCGTCCTCGTTTAACTCGCATTTATTATCGCAATCGTTTTTTTGATTATCCGGTATCATTATCTTGGAACACAATTATGGGACTCGGATTTTTTGAAATGTTTTTAATCGGATTATCTTATGGAAAATCTTTGGTCTTAAAAAGAAAAGAAATTAGTTTGGAAGATTTTTTCATCAACAGATTTGGTAAACGTTTATATTTGACGTTTTTCAAAGAATATACCGAAAAACTATGGGGCGTTAAGTGCTCGGATATTCCTGCAGAATGGGGAGCTCAACGAGTTAAAGGTATATCCATAACGCAAATACTAAAGGACATTTTCAAAAAACTTTTGTTCGGCAATAAATTTAAAACTGACCAAACTTCGTTGATTGAGGCATTTTATTATCCCAAATTAGGTGCCGGACAAATGTATGAGCAGATGGCTGAAGCGGCAAAAGAAAAAGGCACAGAACTCCTTTTATCAACAGAAGTTGAAGAGATAAATATTAAAGATAACAAAGTTTTATCTGTTGTAGTTAATAATAATGGCAAAAAAAGAGAAATAAGCGGAGATAATTTTATTTCATCAATGCCTGTTAAGGAGTTGATTGAAAAAATAAGAGGTAACGTTCCGGAAAAAGTAAAAGAGGTGGCATCAGGTCTTCCTTATCGCAATGTGCGTTTAGCTGCTTTTGTATTGAAAAATTTGAAATTAAAAAATACTACCAAACTTAAAACATACAATAATCTTATTCCAGATGTGTGGATTTATATTCAAGAAAGAGGTGTTAAGGCCGGACGCATGGAAATCATAAACAATTTTTCGCCGTATCTCGTGAAAAATAATAAAAATCAGGTGTGCATTACGGTTGAATATTTTTGCGCAGACCATGATGATTTATGGAATATGTCTGACAGCGATTTTTTGGAACTGGCTTTTGATGAATTAATTAAAATGAATATTGTTGAAAAACAAGCCTTTATTTCACGAAAATCCTTCAAAATTTCAAAAGCTTATCCGGCATATTTCGGAACATATAGTGATTTTGGAATTGTTAAAGACTTTTTGAATTCTATTGTAAATTTGTATCCTGTAGGACGCAACGGAATGCATAAATATAATAATATGGATCATTCAATATTAGCCGCTCTTGAAACAGTTGATTGCATCGAAAGCACACAAAATAATAAGGCTGTAATTTGGAATGTTAACACGGAAAAGTCATATCATGAAGGAAAGTAGCATAGGTGCTGTCTTAAATAAAATAGCATCATATAAAATTGATCCTTTTTACTTATATTCCGGTCTGATAACCATCATTTTGTTCTATATACAATTTGATTTATATTGGCCCGGTTATATCCAAGATGATTCGCAAACAACATTTCTTTTGGATAAAGCCGGTTGGCATCCGGCCGTTATGGCGTATTTGGTACAAATAATGTATTTCTTTTTCGGTATACATATTTATCATTTATTTTTATTAACACTGATTCCGTTTTATTCAAGCATCTTAATCATCGTTAACTTAGCATATATAAAATCAAAATCATGGTGGTCATTAATACTGTTTTTTCCCTGTTTTATCACTAATGTTTTTTATCCGGAAATAAGGCTCGGTTCCAGCTCTTTTTCCACATCATGGTTATTATTACTATATACCCTCACCTTGTACATTGTTATAAAAGAGTATCAATTTAAAAACAAAATAAAATATCTCTTCTCCACTATTTATGTTGTGGTATTTTTGATTGCCTTATTAAGCAGGCATAATGCAATTATCTCCGTATGGCCGATTACATTTGTATGGATAGCTTTGTGTCTGAGGTCTTATAAAATAAATATATGGAAATATTTAATATATTTTGCCTCTTGCGCCTTTGTTACCGGTTGTTCTTGCCTTGTGTTGTTATTCGAAATAAATTATCTTTTAGAAAAATCTGATTATGAACTGAATCAGCGTCCCGATGTGCCGATTATTTTACACCAGATTACAGGTGCCTGCGCCCCTGCCCTTGATGAAACATGCTTTGATAAAACTTGGTGGAAACCAAAATGGAATAAAAATCAAGATAAAATGAAGAAATTGAAGGAAAAATATGAAAAGTATACACTCAATTCGGAACCTTTCATAGTTCGCAACAAAGCTGATCCTTTTTTCAAAACAGATATCCCCCTTGAAGGATTACAACAAAAATGGTTTTATGCCATAACGAAATATCCGCAAAACTATTTTAACCACCAAATGAGCTTTTTAAAAGCTTTTTGGTTTCTTCCGGCTGATATTATCCCCAAAAAGCGTTTAACCGAGTATTTTGACGCAAATAGAATGTTAACTCATGTTAAACTTTGGCACTTATTGAGCGAGAAAGAAAAAACAAAATATTATGACTTGGCAAAAAAGGTACCGGATAGTGAAAGATCTATTAAATGGACTGTATTTCAAAATGCTCTTGACACAATGATCAGATACATTTACCCATCATTTAATATGTTTTTATTTGTATTGCTTAATTTTGTTTTGTGCATTTTTAGTGCGTTTATTTTTATTAAAAATAGGCAGAATTTATTATTCTTACTTATGTTTTCAACATCTTGTGCTGGAGTACTAAACAGTTTGATAATCCCACTGCTAGGACCTATTATATATTCTCGCTATATGGAGCCTGTTGTCTTGTGTGGTTATTATAGTGTGCAATTATTAATTTTAGCTCTTTTAAGCGGTAATTTAAATATAAAAAAAGGATTAAAATATGTCAAATAAAACAATTTTAGTTGCCGGAGGGACCGGTTTTTTAGGCTCTAATTTATGCACACGCTTAATCGGCATGGGGGGTGGTAATCGCGTTATTTGTATTGATAATAACTACACCGGACGCATGCTGAATATTGAAAATCTTCTTGAATCTCCGAATTTCTGTTTTATTAAACACGATGTTTGCGAACCGCTAAAAATTGATCAAAAAATTGATCAAATTTATAATTTAGCCTGCCCTGCCTCACCTCCGGCATATCAGGGAGATTATTCAATTAAAACGACAAAGACCTGCGTTTTAGGAGCAATAAATCTGTTAGATTTAGCCAAGCAACATAATGCCACTATTTTGCAAACTTCAACTTCTGAGATATATGGAGAACCTCTTTGCCACCCGCAAACGGAATCTTATCGCGGAAACGTTAATCCGATTGGTATACGCGCTTGTTATGATGAAGGCAAGCGTTGCGCTGAAAGTTTATTTTTTGATTATCATCGCCATGAAGGTGTTGATATTAAAGTGGTACGAATTTTTAATACTTACGGACCAAACATGGATCCGAATGACGGACGTGTTGTTTCTAACTTTATTTGTCAAGCCCTTTTAGGAAAAGATATTACTATATACGGAAACGGAAGCCAAACCCGCTCGTTTTGTTATGTAGATGATTTGATTGAAGCATTAATTCTGATGATGAATTCCCCAAAAGGATTTACCGGTCCGGTTAATCTCGGAAATCCGGGCGAATTTACCATCAGTGAATTAGCTGAAATAGTGGTTAAAAAAATCGGCGGAAAGTCTAGAGTGATATATAAGGATTTGCCGTCTGACGACCCGACTAAAAGATGTCCGGATATTTCATTGGCAAAATCTTCACTCGGATGGCAACCTAAAATAAACCTGGAAGAAGGCATAGATAAAACCATACGCTATTTTAAGACTCAAATAGATAAATTCAAGGCTATTTAATTACCTAATTATTGAATTGTTGTATTACTCGGCATTTTTGGCTTTTTCCGCTACTGAAATCTTATATATAGTAACATCATTTGTTTTATCATACAAATCTATTTTTATTCCGCCGTTATTTTGCTCGTATAACGACATAAAATATGGCAAATCATTTTTCCAGCTCTCTGCCGTTGAAACAAACAGATATGAATTATTTATTCTTTGCGGCTCAGAAAGCAGTTCTCTTTTTATTGATTTAAAGTCAACCCTTTGCGGATTCCACTGATTGACATACGCTGCACATTGTTTATATGAATAACCTAAAGAACTATAAAACTCTATATCTTCATTTTTCAGCATCGGCACAATGCCTATAACACTGGCATCTGTCGGAAATAAAAATATTTTAGAGCCTTTATATTTTTCCATATTCGCTTGCAGATAAGCGGTTGTCGGTTTATAAAAACCATTCCAATGCCATGGGAATTTAAAATAAAATATCCACATAAAGCTAAGCACCATAAACATAGCATAATAGACTTTTTGCCACAGAGTTTTTATAGCATTTTCGTTTATATAAATCCATAATGTACAAACAAAAAACAAAAATAAAAACATGTAGTGCCATATATCCAAAACATATACTTTATAGCCAATAAAAAGTAAAATTAAGGAAGAAAGAACAGCTAAAATATATGGTTTCTTGTCATTCTTGAAAAAAAGTGGACCGATAAGTAATAAAAACGCTTGCAATACTATAACAACATTTTTCGGCCAATAGGACGAAAAAGCAAAAAATTTATAAAACCTGAAATGAAGATACTCTTGCGATATCGAATAATAAGGAACCGTAAAATTGATTATCTGCGAAAGGATCACAATACTGCCTAATGAAAATACGACAAACGGCTTTAACAAATCTTTCAATACAATTTTCTTTGTTATTAAATCAACTATTGCTTCATAACAGTAAAGCAGTCCGAGAACAAAGGCAAAAATGCCGGCAACAATACTGGTATTTGCCAATAATATAATCAAAAACGGATATAATATCGGGCGTTTTTTGCGTTGGGGATATATTGCACAAATTATGAACATAAGCAAAACACCAATAGCATAACATCTTGCATAAACAGAAAACATTTGTATCGGCAAAGAAAATGTTATAAACATTTTAAGCCACGGATTAAAGGGGGCTTTTTTCCACATAAATAAAACTGCCGAAAATGCAAAAAACAAATTCAATACATACATAGACCACTCAAAGCCTATGTTATTCAAACTAAGAGGCTTTAATAGCAAATACCATAAAATAAAGTGTCCCTCACGACGAGAAACATCAAACAATTCAGTAAAACTGCAATTTTGCGAAATATTCCACCCGTTTATTTCGTCAAAAAAAGGTACGCGTCTTGAAATCACTATACCGGAAAAAATGATATAACCTATTATAGAGAAAAGAAACAATAAGTTATTTTGAGTAAAGAATTTCAGATTTTTTTTATTTATCATATTAATTTTCCTCAGTTTTCATTAATCTGTTATCTCAAGCTTACACAAATAATACGGTGTTCTGTTTGTTTTGATTTCTGTGCAATCATTTGACACATCCGGTGATACTCCGTAATTTTTTATTAATTCCTCTTTTGACAATTTTTGATGTTCTATTACTTCCGCAACTACTTTCCGTTTTGTAAGGTCTTCCGTTAATGAGATATCTGATAGCAAATATGTATTATCTTTTTGTGCATTAATGTATGAACGCAGTTTTTTATAACCTTCATCAGAAAAAATCTGAACATTTACTTTTATCCAACGATACTCCGGAAAATAAACATATCTAGCTTTAGGATTTTGATACGGCACAACAATTCCACTCGTTGGAACAACCATAACTATTGCATTATCCGGAATATTTGCATCTTGAGCTATAAAGACTTTTTCTCTTATCGGATATCGGCGCATTTTCCTTTTATACCCATCTTTATCATAGTGTAAAACAGCAACGGAAAATATGCACAATATCAAAATAAAGGCATTCCTATACAGATGTTTTCTTAAATGCACAACCCATAGGAACTTATGAATAAACACAACAACCAGAATACCGGATAATGCAATAACAGGTAGCATATATCTGAAAATAATAGCCATTTTGAAAATAAATATTATGAAAAATATTGAAAAAAGTAACAAGAAATTTCCATATTCGGCATTGATACCGCATTGTTTTTTCATTTCATCGTTATTTCCTTTTTTCCAGATAAATAAATTCAAAACAAAAACAATATAAACCAATAGGTATCTGTCATCTTTAAGGTGATTTGTTAATAAAATCCAAAGCCTTGAATTTTTTATATGGCTACAATAATTTGCATCTTCATTTTGAATTTTTATCGCCGAATTTATCCATTCATTTTTGAATATCTCACTAAAATGCGGCATTATCGGATTGCCAAAAGTCTGATATAATTCAAGCATCCAAAAGCCATTAACAATCAAAAACCCACATGCACCGGATAAAGAAAAAATCAGCAAATCTTTGTATGGATTTTTAAATAATTTTCTATAGAAGCATAAAGCTAAAAAAGCCCCTATGGCAGCCGGAGCATAAATGTATTTAAAACCGACAACAGCACCCATCACAATTCCTGATAATATAATCGGAACACAATTACCTTTCTTTTCCCAATTATATAAAAGCAGCCACAATGATAATAATATCAAAAAAGCCTCAAAAATATCATGCGACGGTCGTCCGACAATGACTAATAAGCATAATGATGTAGAACACAAAAACATCGTCAAAAATGATAACAACTTCGAAAACGGGTGCATATTAAATACAATCTCTGAAATTTTAAATACCATATATAACAACAATCCATAACTCAACCCCAAGATAAATGCTGCTAAATTAGGATAATCATTAAGATGAATTGTAACCAAATAAAAAAACATATCTAATAATGGATTATAATATGACATTATGCTGGCGGGCATAATGTCAAAGCCTATTCTTCCATTAAGAAAAGCATAGGGATTATATAAATGATAATCTCTCGTATCCCAGTCATAATCAAATCCCAAATAATTACTTATTATTCCGCCTGCACATAACAAAAAAAGCAAAAGCGCTAAATTAAATAAGATGTTTCTTTGGCTTTTTAAAAATGACATTTTTAACTATCCTGAATTTGTGTTAATAACTTTAGGGAATTGTAGCTATTTTTTTTATTAAGACAACTAATTTAATGATTACTCATTATATCCTTGTGGATAAAGAAATTTTGATAGTGAATTTAATCTGAAAAAAATAGTATAGTCAGATAAAAGGACTTAAATTATAAATCGTTTGGAATTGTATAAAACATGTTTTTATTAAATAAAGATAGTCATACAAAAATATTAATGTATATAGCACTAATTTTAGGCATTGCTTTTCTTTTTTTTAAATACGGTAATAATGATGCAGTAACAAAAAGCAGAGCGCTTGACATCATCAGCGAAGCAAATAAGCGAGCATTGGTTGTTGCAAGAAAAATTAATCGTAATACAAAAAATCCTGTGCCCTTTACCTTAGAGGAAGAAAATGAACCTGAATACATAAGAGCTGTTCGAAATGTTACTTTAGGTGATAGCAAAAATCAATTTGCACTGACTTTTTATTATGTAGATGAAGATATTTGCGAACAAATTGTTAAACTGGTTGATAAAGACAGTATCATAAGAAAAGTATCTCCTTGTAAACTAGATCCTTTTATTTTGACCTACAACAATGATTTAAGCCCTATCGATTATGAGTGTAATGAAAAAGGGTGCTTATGCAAAAATAATGCCGTTTATTTGCCGTTTTTAGATAATCCTTGCGAATATAATTTAAAAAATTCTGCCAGCGATTGTCGCAACAATACAGATTGTAATGATAATCAGTATTGTGATTATCTAGGAGGTTCCAGTAGTATGTTTCCAAATTACGGAACTTGCAAAAATAAAGGAAACCTGACTAAAATGTTCACCTATTATTCAAGTACTGAAAATAATGATTTTTATAAAGGACCGGAAATGCCTTATTGGTCTATTTATAATTTTTGTCATGCTCATTCAATGAGACCTGTATCTATGAAAGATGTACAGTGTTCTCTTGAAGATAAGTGTTCTGTCGCTTTCTTTTATGAAGAGATCGGACGCTTTTGGGTAACTGATTATGCTTTTGATAATATGGCTTATAATGTTGGTAGAAATAATAAAAATCTTATAAATCAAAATCCCTTAAACTCAAATATTAGTGCTTTATGTATAAAAGAGCACACTCTAAAACAAAACATAAGCAAAGTAAATTTTATAGGAACAAAGTATAAAATTTTGGGTAAAATACAAAAGCAAGACAAGAACTCTGAAACCACAATTTATGAGATTCTAGATACTCAAAAAGATGTGTCATTTAAGCTTTATATAAAATATATAAATAACAAATCCTCAACAATAAAGACATCTAGTAGCAAATATGATAGCATATCTATTGAAGTTTCGGTCATTGTGAAAGACGACTCTAAACAAAAGAATTTTGCTCAAAACAAACAAACCGTTATATATAAGCAAACACTTCAAAAGCAACTTACCGAAAAGAATACGGATATGGTGCTGTATAACCTGTTGTATGGTGGAACATTAAACGAAAATTCAAAAGAAAACTCTGAAACATTTGATTTATTAGATGCGATTAATACTGATTTGTTGCAATCCTCAACCGGCAAATTCAAGATGTTAAAAAAGAAATAGATGGTGAAGAAATTGTATTTTGGGATAATACAAATTTTTCCTTCAAACATTTTTTTTGCTTTACTTTAAAAAATCTATATGTTATACAGGTCTTGCTTTATGGGGGTATAGCTCAGCTGGGAGAGCGCTTGCATGGCATGCAAGAGGTCAGCGGTTCGATCCCGCTTACCTCCACCATTAAAACGAAAGACGGGATAAATTCCCGTTTTTTTCGTTTTAAATCAACGAAAATGTCATCCCTATTTTTTGCATTAAAGGCAAAAAATTCAAGGGATCTTCGAATTAAATTAAAGAAGCGGCACGATAAGTGCTTAAAAAGCACACGTGCCGGAGCAAAGATTCCTTGAGCGCCTGACGCGCCGCGCAGGCGCAGGAATGACAATGCTTTTTTTTGACGTTCGGACTTTCGCTTCAACGAGCGATGACTTTTCTTTTTTGATTCGGTTGAGATGCCCGATCAGGTCGGGCATGACTATTTCTGTTTAGCTTTAACCTGCTCTTTTGAAATAAATAAATAAATAAATTAATTAATTGTTTTTTTATACTAATTTTTTATACTTGTTCAAACTTTATCTAAAAAAAAGGACAAGTCTTTCAATGAAACATATTTTACTTACCGGCGGTGCCGGATTTATCGGCTCAAATTTGGCAGATAAGTTATTATCTGACGGACATTTTGTTACAGTTATTGATAACTTTAACGACTATTATGACACAAGCATAAAAGAAAAAAATGTTGCGCATAATCTAAGCAACCCGAAATATAAGCTGTATCGTGCCGATATTGAAAATATTGATGAACTCAAGAAAATTTTTTCTCTTAACAAATTTGATGCCGTAGTGCATTTAGCGGCCAGAGCCGGAGTTCGCCCCTCATTGGAAAAGCCGGCAGAATATGTTAAAACAAACATTTTGGGAACAATCAATATTTTAGAGTGCATGAAAGATTTTAAGTGTGAAAAATTGGTGGTTGCCTCATCATCATCGGTTTATGGAAACTGCAGGGAAGAAAAATTTTCGGAAGATTTGAATTTAAGCAAGCCGATTTCACCTTATGCCGCCACAAAAATGGCAACCGAGCAGATGTGTTATACATATCATCATTTATATGGTATAAATGTGGTTGCATTGCGCTTTTTCACAGTCTATGGTCCGCGCCAACGTCCGGATTTGGCTATTGCAAAATTTGCGCGCTTAATCGGTGAAGATAAGCCGATTTACATGTATGGTGACGGAACAACAAAGCGTGATTATACTTTTATTGAGGATATAGTTGCCGGAATTATGGCTGCGCTTGATTATAATAAAACCGGTTATGAAATCATTAATTTAGGCGGCGGCGAGCCTATAACCTTAAAAAATATGATACAAACCATCGAAGAAGCCATGCATAAAAATGCCTCGGTTATTCAACAGCCGATGCAGGCCGGTGATGTTGATAAAACCGTGTGTGATTGGCAAAAAGCCCATAAGCTTTTGGGATATACTCCGCAGACATCTTTTAAAAAAGGTGTTGAAAAATATATATCCTGGCTAAAAGAAAATAAAACAGCTTAAAACTTATTTATAGCCTTAAGCAAGACATATGCGTAGGATAGTCAAATTGTTGCTTAATAAGTCCCAGATGTGTGTTGCGGCGATAGCTGAAATAGCCGTTCTTATCAGGATATGTATCAATTCTTGAATTGCAGATATTTTTAATGCCGAGATTATGCAATTTATCCTCTAAGTATCCGCTTAAATCAAGGTGATAATGAATGCCGTCCGAGTCTTTAGAAAAAAAACGTGAATTTCTTTGTGCTTGAGCGATAAAAATTTGGCGCACATCATCTTGAACTTCAAATGAATCTTGTTGCAAACAAGGACCGATTGCGGCAACGATATTTTTTATATCGGCACCTTTTGAAAGCATTAAATTAAGCACATTTTCCACAATTCCTTTATATGCACCGCGCCAACCGGCATGAGCAACTCCGATAACGGAGTGTGAAAAATCAGCCAAAAGCACGGGAGCGCAATCGGCAGTTTTTAGGCAAAGCAAAACATTTTTATTTTTGGTTACGGCTCCATCTGCCCAAATTTCATATTGACTCGGATTTTCAACCCATACCGCAACATCTGAAACACCTTGGTTTAAGAGCATCATATTTTGATATTCAAGCCCGAAGCTGTTTGCAATTATGTTCAAATTTCGGCGAATGTTTTCTTTTTCATCTTGGCTTTTAGTGTTAACATTCAGCGATGAATATATCCCTTTTGAAACTCCGCCTTCAGATCCGAAAAAGCAGTGATTTTCTGTTTTGATATTATCTGCGTGCCAACTCATATCTTTATTGCCGGTATATAAATTTTATGCCTGATACAATTTTTCCAACTTTTCGCGCAATTCAGCTGAAAATCTGGTAGGACGGTGTGTATCGATATTTAAGTTAATCACTTTAACTTCCAGTTTTGCCAGCACTTCATCTCCGCGCAAAATGTTTTGCTTTATAACAAGAGAGGCGGCGCCAAGCTCTGCAATTTCACAGGTTATAACCAAATTATCTTCCAATACGGCGGAAGCTAAATATTCGATATTGCAGGCACGCACCACAAATCCCGTGCGTTCGCTGAGCAAAATTTCACGCTGATTTATTCCGAGAGCCGTCAAACATTCCGAGCGTGCGCGTTCGGCAAATTTCAGGTAATTAGCATAATAAACAATGCCGCCGGCATCGGTATCTTCGTAATAAACACGCACCGGAAAAGCAAAAATTGCACCAAAAAACTCACCCTTATTTGTGCTGATTTCATACATCGGTTAATCCTCCAACGCTTCAAGCAATTCGTATTGCTTAATTTGCTTACTCGGTATATTAAGCCCTAAATATTTATATCCGGACGGCGAAATAATGCGACCGCGCGGCGTGCGTTGCAAAAATCCGAGTTTTAATAAAAACGGCTCGACAACTTCTTCGATTGTATCGCGCTCTTCAGAAAGTGCTGCCGCCAATGTATCAATTCCCACCGGCCCGCCGTTATAGTTTTTCACGATACAGCTCAAATAGCGCCTATCAAACATATCAAGCCCATAGTTATCAACATCAAGGCGTTTCAGCGCCGTATCGGAAATTTCCGAATCGATAACTTTTTTGTTTGAAACAGCCCCAAAGTCGCGTACACGGCGGAGCAGTCTGCCGGCAATACGAGGAGTTCCGCGCGAACGCTTGGCAATTTCCAAAGCACCATCGTCAGAAATTTGAATATTCAACAGTTTAGCACCTCGCAAAACAATTTTTTTCAGCTCTTCATCATTATAAAAATCAAGGCGCATCGGAATACCGAAACGCTCGCGCAACGGAGTAGATAATAAGCCGGAGCGCGTGGTTGCGCCAATCAGAGTAAACGGTTGCAAATCAATGCGCATTGAGCGTGCACTCGGACCCTCGCCGATAATGATATCAAGCTGAAAATCTTCCATTGCCGAATACAAAACTTCCTCAATCGCCGGATTTAGGCGGTGAATTTCATCAATAAACAGAACATCGTTGCGCTCTAAGTTCGTTAGGATTGCCGCCAAATCACCGGACTTTGAAATCATCGGGGCGGAAGTTGCCCGAAAATTTACACCCAATTCTTTAGCCACAATTGAAGAAAGTGTGGTCTTTCCCAATCCCGGAGGGCCGAAAAACAAAACGTGATCAAGTGCTTCGCCGCGCCCCTTTGCCGCTTCAATAAACACTTTCAAATTTTCGCAAACTTCGTGTTGTCCGACAAAGTCATCAAGCCTGTTCGGACGCAAGCTAACCGGATTGTTGCCGATAATTTCATCTTCGGCTTGTTTTTGCGGGCTTATAATTCTGTTATCTTCTTTCATCTACTTAAAAATCCTTATTGGCAAATTCTTTTAATGATAAGCGAATTAGAGTGGAAACATCGGCATTTGGATTTTCATTTAAAACCCTATTTACGGCTTTATACGCTTCCAAGCGCTGATAGCCGAGGTTAACAAGTGCCGAAATTGCATCTTCGGTTTTTTCATAATCGGTGTTTTTCGGCAATTCAAAGTTTTGTACCGGAACTTCATTTGCAGTAGGCGCACCAGTTTCAGAACCGGCAGAAACATTAAGCGGAATGGTAACGATTTTATCTTTGAGTTCGCTGACAATGCGCGCCGCCAGTTTGGGACCAACTCCGTTTGCACGGCAAAAAGAGGCTTTATCCTGCGCACTCAACGCTTGCGAAAGTTGTTGCGGTGTTAAAGCCGATAGGATACTCAAACAAACTTTTGCCCCCACACCTTGAACTTTTGTGAGCGTTAAAAACCATTCTTTTTCCCATGCATCGGCAAAGGCAAAAAGTGAAATATCGTCCTCGCGCACACTCATTATGGTTAAAAGCGATACCTCAGCCCCCACGCTTAATGCCCCTAAAGTTCTGCTTGAGGCAGAAGCTAAATAGCCGACTCCGTTAACATCTATCACACAAAAATCTTCGCCGATTGTATCGACAATTCCACGCAATTTTGCAATCATAAATTTTCTCCGTTATTCCGACAATAAGCCTTATTTATTCTTTTAGCAAGCATTTTACTTTACTTATGCAAAACGGATTTATGCTTACTAATTTTAAAATTATTGTTGAAAATATAATAATTTGTGTTTATTAGTATGATATCAAAATTTTGGAGTTGATAAATGTTTATTGTTCTTTCAAGTTGCGCAATATTGGGATATTTAGCCGGTTCAATACCATTCGGGTTGGTTTTATGCTATTTATGCGGTTATGGTGATATCAGAAAAATCGGTTCGGGAAATATCGGTGCGACAAATGTTTTGCGCACCGGCAACAAACTTTTAGCATTGCTCACTGTTTTATTAGATGCATTTAAGGCTGGTATTGCCGCTTATACTGCCTTAAAAATTTTGCCGGATTTGGAAATTAATATTGCCGGCATCAGAGGACTGAATTTTCAACTGAATTATCTCGGCGCCATGGTTGCCGGAACATTCGGAGTTTTAGGGCATATGTTTCCGATTTGGCTGAACTTTAAGGGTGGAAAAGGTGTGTCTTCAGCTTTCGGTTTTATTTTGATAACAGACTGGCACGTTGCCGTCATCGCCTTAAGCGTTTGGCTGGTAATGGCAATTTTATTTCGCTATTCCTCATTGGCAGCTCTTACTGCTTGTTTAACCGTTCCGGTTGCGGCATTTTTTATCAGTCCTTTTCTGTTTTTCATTTTTTATACTTTTATTGCACTGTTAGTGATTATCCGCCACCATCAGAATATCGGTCGTTTATTGCACGGAACCGAAAGCAAAATCAGCTTTAAGAAAAAAGCGGATAAAAAAATTTGAAAAAAGAAGCCATTAAGTGAGTAAATTAACAGATATATTACAACTTATAAATTCTGAGGGCATCGGTGCTGTCAGTTTTTATAAATATGTAAAGAAATTCGGCTCGGTACAGTCTGCTCTTGAAAATATAGATGCAAAAAAAGTGGTTTACAGCAAATCGCAGGCGGAAGACGAAATCGCTTTGGCTGAAAAAAAGAACATTAAGCTTATTGCCTATGATTCACCAGAATATCCGCAAAACTTATTGAATATTCCGGATGCTCCGCCGATTTTGTATGCCCTCGGAAATGAAAAACTGTTAAATCATTATCCTAATATTGCTATTGTAGGAGCAAGAAATGCCTCAATAAACGGTCGCAAAATTGCTTCGCGAATTGCCTATGACTTAACACAAAATGATGTTTTAGTTGTTTCCGGTATGGCACGTGGAATCGATACATCGGCGCATAAGGGTGCAATGTATGCCCTAAATCAAAAAGGGCCGACCATTGCTGTTTTAGGTACAGGTGTTGATGAAATATATCCTACTGAAAATGCTGAAATATATGAGCAAATTGCCTCTCAAGGCTTACTGATAAGCGAATTTCCGTTAAAAACTGTTGCGCAAGTATCCAATTTTCCGCGCCGTAATCGTATTATTTCCGGCTTATCTGAAGGGACCTTGGTGGTTGAAGCAACCCTAAAATCGGGCTCATTGATAACAGCAAGAACCGCTCTGGAACAGGGAAAAGATGTTTTTGCCGTTCCGGGCAGCCCGCTTGATCAAAGAAGTTTCGGACCAAACCAACTGATTCGCGATGGCGCAATCTTAACCGAAAATGCTGATAATATTATTGATTATTTAGCCTTAAATGCTGAATTTAAGATAAAAAATAAGCAATTTGATTTATTAACACTTGACAAGAACGAAAATAATGTAAATATTCCGAAACAGAAAAAAACACCTAAAATCGCAAATAAAACATCAAAAAATGCCGATATTTTGAGTTTTATAGATTATCAGGGAATTGATATTGATGAGTTGTTGCGTATTTCAGGTTTAGAACAGAGTGAGTTTTTTGCACAAGTGATGAATTTGGAATTAGAGGGAAAAATTGTGCGCCAAACCGGCAATCGAGTGGCTAAAATTAAGTAGGAAGAAACAAAATGAAATTAGTTGTTGTAGAATCTCCGGCAAAAGCCAAAACCATTAACAAATATTTAGGCTCTGACTATAAAGTTCTGGCAAGCTACGGGCACATCCGCGATTTGCCAAGCAAGGACGGTTCGGTTGATCCTGATAAAGATTTTGCCATGACGTGGGAATTCAGCGCCGCCGGTAGAAAACACTTAAACGACATTATTACCGCACTTAAAGACTGCGACACACTTATTCTCGCATCCGACCCGGATAGAGAGGGAGAAGCAATCGCTTGGCATATTTTGGAAGAATTAAAAGCCAAAAAGAAACTGTCAGGCAAAAAAATTCAGCGTGTAGTTTTCCACGAAATTACAAAATCAGCCGTTAAAGAAGGAATTGAAAATCCGCGTGAAATTGATCAGGATTTGGTCAGCGCTTATATGGCTCGTCGTGCGCTTGATTATTTGGTGGGCTTTACGCTTTCTCCGGTTTTATGGCGCAAACTTCCGGGCTCTCGCTCGGCAGGACGTGTGCAATCGGTGGCATTGCGTTTGATTTGCGAGCGCGAAAACGAAATTGATAAATTTAAGCCGGAAGAATATTGGACTGTTGATGTGGATGTTATTACATCGGCAAAAGCGCATATGCTCACCCATCTGATTAATCTTGACGGCAAAAAACTGGATAAGTTTTCAATTAACAGCCAAGAAAAAGCGCTGGAAGCCAAAGCAAAAATCGAATTACAGGATTTTGCGGTTGATAATGTTGAGCGCAAAAAAGCGAATCGTTATCCGGCCGCTCCGTTCACAACTTCAACCCTGCAACAAGAGGCAGCACGTAAACTTCGCTTTTCTGCCAAAAAGACCATGCAGGTTGCCCAAAAACTTTATGAAGACGGTTTGATTACTTATATGCGTACTGATGCCGTTAATCTCTCCAAGGATGCCATAAAAGCCTGCCGTGAAGCGATTTTGAAGTATTTTGGCGAAAGTTATTTACCTAAAACCGCTAAAGAATATAAAAATAAAACCAAAAATGCCCAAGAGGCTCACGAGGCAATTCGACCTTCTGATGTTATGAACACTCCGAAAAAAATGGAGATGAAACTTTCTTCTGATGAACATAAACTTTATGAGCTGATTTGGAAACGCACGGTTGCTTGCCAGATGAATCCGGCGATTTTGGACCGCGTTGTAGTTGATGTTAAATCATATGATAAAAAGATTTTATTGCGTGCGACCGGACAGGTTATTCAGTTTGACGGCTTTTTGAAGCTTTATCAAGAAAGCAAAGATGATGATGCCGAAGATGATGAAAACACCATTTTACCGAATGTTGAAAAAGGCGAAAAGGTTGACAAGGGAGAAATAAAAACTCTGCAACACTTTACCACTCCGCCACCGAGATTTACGGAAGCAAGTTTGGTAAAAAAACTTGAGGAACTAGGAATCGGCCGTCCGTCAACTTATGCCAGTATTATCGCGGTTTTGCAAGAGCGTAAATACGTTAAGGTTGATAAACTGCGCTTCATTCCGGAAGACAGAGGACGAATTGTTACTGTCTTTTTGGAAAATTATTTTAAAAAATATGTTGAATACGACTTTACCGCGCAACTGGAAGAATATTTGGATGATGTCTCCGCCGGCAATATGGAATGGAAAAAGCTTTTAACCGGCTTCTGGGCAAAGTTTATTAAAAATGTTGATAGCGTTCAGCCGTTACAACTTTCCGAAGTGATTGATAAAATTGACGAAGCTCTTTCGGCGCACTTATTCCCGCCGCGTGAAGACGGATCTGATCCGCGCGTTTGTCCGGAATGCGGTAAAGGACGTTTAAGCATGAAATTCGGTAAATTCGGAGCATTTTTGGGTTGTTCGAATTATCCGGACTGCAAATATACAAAGCAACTTTCCGATACTAAGGAAGAAGAAACCGAAGCGGCAAATTTAAGCGCAGTCAGCGCTCCTAAGGAAGTTCAAGATAAGGTCTTGGGCAAAATCGGCGAACAAAATGTATATTTGAAAAAAGGTCCGTACGGGTTTTATACTCAGCTCGGCGAAGATGCAACCGCCACAACCGAAAAGCCGAAACGCGTGTCGTTACCAAGGTTTGTTAAGCCGGAAGAAATAACCTTTGAACAGGCTGAAATTTTGCTTTCTTTACCGCGTGATTTAGGAGACGGAATCGAAGTTAATATCGGCAAGTTCGGGCAATATATCAAACAAGGCACAAAATCAAAATCGCTGACCGGCACAGATAATATTTTCAATATTACCAAAGAGCGTGCTTTAGAGATTTTAGAAAATGCAATTGCTAAGCCTGAGCCGAAAATATTGGGCAAAAACCCGAAAACAAACGAAGATATATCTTTGCAAAAAGGTCGTTACGGAATGTATCTTAAATGCGGCAAGAACAACTATGCCATTCCGAAAGGATATTCTTTAAGCGAATTGTCGCTTGAAGATGCTTTAACCATTATAAACAAAAAATAACAAAACCCCCTTTTTTGTCATTACGAACGAAGCGTGGTAATCTTCTTAAAACGAGTCCCATGGCGAAGCCAAAAAAAGAAGAGTCATCCCTAAATTTTGTTGAAAAACAAATAAAAAGAGTCATCCCTAAATTTTGTTGGAAAACAAATAAAAAGAGTCATGCCTAAATTTCTGCAAAGTGCAGAAATTTTCCAGGCATCTTCGAATTAATTAAATCAAAGCAGTGAAACGAATATAAAGTTAAGGATATATTTTATCCCCTCTAATCCCCTTGCCGGCAAGGGGAAGAACAAATTCGAAGATCGCTTGACGACCAGACTTACGCTGGTCGAGCGATGACATTTGTTTTGTTATAAAGAAGAGTCATCCTTAAATTTTGTTGAAAAGCAAAATTTTCAACAAAAGTCGCTCTACTCCTACTTTTGACGATGAACCCGAAGAACCTAACCAAAATAATAATCCCCCTTTCGGGGGTATTTTCGTCTTGACTATAAAGCAATTAAAATTGGTGCTCTGAAGAGGACTTGAACCTCCACTGGAGTTCTCCAACATGCACCTGAAGCATGCGCGTCTACCAATTCCGCCACCAGAGCATTAACGATTGTTTTATATTTATTTTTTTTATCCCTGTCAACATTTTTTATTATTTTACAACAATAAATGCTGTGCGCTTTATTAAAGCACGATACTTTGATAAAACAATCCGCAAAATAAAATTAGCGGAACCATTAAAAACATTTCTACTATACACTAAATCAGTAGTATTTAAGCATAATAGAGTTGGCTACAGCCTGACTGCATGCATCTGCTGCATCACTAACAGCGATCAATGCGCCTGATCTTCCTGCTGCACCATGTGCACAAGCAAGTCCTCCGGATATAGTACCGGAGCTTATAGTACAATCACCAGCAGAAGTGTTCACACCAATTCCTAAAAAGCCGGCAGAGAACGCTGAACCCCAAGAATTGGTAGCAATTGCCACACAAGCTTCCTTAGGAATGCCACTGAGCGTAATAGTAAATCCTGTAGAACTATTACCGTTCATTGTTCCGGCATCACTGGTATCAAGGGCAAAAGTTCCAAACGGGCTATTTAATGCAGTACCACTTACCATTGCATCATCAACCAAACCCAAACTAATAGCCAAGCTATCACTTAAACCATTATAGTCATTTTGCTGAGCATACATGGTACGAATGTTGGTAACTGTCATAGCAACCTGATCAAGAGCTTTGTTGATTTTGAATTTCATCATAGCTTTTGAATATCCGGCAATACCACCAACGGATAACACACCGATAATAGCCAAAACACCGAGCATTTCAATCATAGAACGACCGGACTGATTGTTTAAATTTTTCATTGTCTTTTCCTTTCCTAAATTACAAGTAAGTTTTCCTTATTATCTTACTGCCTTTGTTTCTAACATAAATTTTTGCATTAAACAATATTACTTTAGTAATAGTCGGCATATAACCGGCATATCACCAACCATGAAAAATTATGCTAAAAATTCATAGATTTAAGCAAAAATATTGATTTTCCGAGCGAGGTTTTTCCCACTCCCGGAGGACCGACTATACACTAAATCAGTAGTATTTAAGCATAATAGAGTTGGCTACAGCCTGACTGCATGCATTTGCTGCATCACTAACAGCGATCAATGCGCCTGATCTTCCTGATGCACCATATGCACAAGCAAGTCCTCCGGATATACCACCGGAGCTTATAGTACAATCAGTAACACCAGTGTTCACACCAATTCCTAAAAAGCCGGAAGAGAACGCTGAACCCCAAGAATTGGTAGCAATTGCCACACAAGCTTCCTTAGGAATGCCACTGAGCGTAATAGTAAATCCTGTAGAACTATTAGCGTTCATTGTTCCGGCATCACCGACACCAAGGGAAAAAGTTCCAAACGGGCTATTTAATGTATTTAATGCAGTACCACTTACCATTGCATCATCAACCAAACCCAAACTAATAGCCAAGCTATCAGTTAAACCAACATAGTCATTTTGCTGAGCATACATGGTACGAATGTTGGTAACTGTCATAGCAACCTGATCAAGAGTTTTGTTGATTTTGAATTTCATCATAGCTTTTGAATATCCGGCAATACCACCAACTGATAACACACCGATAATAGCCAAAACACCGAGCATTTCAATCATAGAACGACCGGACTGATTGTTTAAATTTTTCATTGTCTTTTCCTTTCCTAAATTACAAGTAAGCTTTTTATTAATGTCTTATTGCTTTTTTTCTAACATAAATTTTTGCATTAAACAATATTACCTTAGTAATAGTCGGTATATAACCGGCATATCACCAACCTTGCCAAATCATGCTAAAAATTCATAGATTTAAGCAAAAATTGGGCTTATATAGCATTAAAAAGGTGAAAAAAATTATTTCTTTAGTGCAATTTTCAAAACTTCGGAAACATCGGAAACCGGCATAATTTTCAAACCGGATTTAACATTTTCCGGAATCTCGGCTAAATCTTTCACATTTTCTGATGGAATAATCACGGTTTTTATGCCACCGCGCAGTGCCGATAAAAGCTTTTCTTTCAAGCCTCCGATTGGCAACACCCTGCCCTGCAGCGTTATTTCTCCGGTCATCGCCACATCTTTTTTAACCGGCGTTTTGGTTAATACCGAAACCAATGTGGTATACATGGCAATACCTGCCGATGGTCCGTCTTTCGGAGTTGCCCCCTCCGGCACATGAACGTGAATATCTGTTTTTTCAAAAACTTCAGGATCAATTCCGAGTTCTTTTGAATGCGCACGCACAACCGAATATGCGGTTTCAATCGATTCTTTCATCACGTCACCAAGCTTACCGGTTTGCGTAACCTTGCCTTTTCCGGGCATATCCACCGCCTCAATAAACAAAATATCTCCGCCGACTTCTGTCCATGCCAAACCGGTAGTAACGCCGATATGGTCTTTTTGCTCTGCCTCGCCGAAATTAAACTTGCGAACACCCAAATATTTTTCTATATTTTTGGCGCCGACCTTAATTTTTTTCTTCTTTCCGTTTTCAAGCAAAATTTCTTTCACCGCCTTGCGTGCAATAGTTGCAAGCTCGCGCTCTAAATTACGCACACCTGCCTCGCGGGTATAATAGCGGATAATGTCTCTGATAGCCTCGTCAGATATTTCAAGCTCGGATTTATTAATCGAATTTTCTTCATACACTTTTTTGATTAAATGGCGCTTGGCAATTTCAATTTTTTCATCTTCGGTATAACCCGAAAGGCTGATAATTTCCATTCTGTCAAGCAAAGGACGCGGCATATCATAAGAGTTTGCCGTTGTAACAAACATCACATCAGACAAATCATAATCAACTTCCAAATAGTGGTCATTAAAAGTTGAATTTTGCTCCGGATCCAAAACCTCTAATAATGCCGAACTCGGATCTCCGCGCCAATCGTTGCCGAGCTTATCTATTTCATCAAGCAAAAACAGCGGATTTGATGAGCCGGCTTTTTTCATCGATTGCAAAATTTTTCCCGGCATTGCCCCGACATATGTGCGCCGATGTCCTCTGATTTCCGCCTCATCACGCATACCCCCGAGTGAAGCACGCACAAACGCACGCCCCGTCGCTCTGGCAATTGATTTTCCGAGCGAGGTTTTTCCCACTCCCGGAGGACCGACCAGACACAAAATCGGCGATTTCAGTTTTTTGGCTCTTGATTGCACTGCCAAATATTCAACAATACGCTCTTTTACCTTGTCAAGCCCGTAATGGTCTTCATCAAGTATTTCAATGGCTTTGTTTAAATCTTTGTTCAGCTTATCTTTTTTATTCCACGGCAAATCCAAAAGCCAATCAAGATAATTGCGAATAATCCCCGATTCCGGCGAGCTGTTTGAGGTGTTTTTCAACTTCTTTAATTCAGTTTCGGCTTTTTCGCGTGCTTCTTTGGTGAAAGCCGTTGCCTTAATTCTTTTGGCATATTTTTCAAACTCATCACCTTCTTCGCCGCTGTTAAGCTCTTTTTGAATCGCCTTCATCTGCTCATTTAAGTAATATTCCTTTTGGCTTTTTTCCATCTGCTTTTTAACGCGGCTTTTGATTTTATCTTCAACCTCTAAAACCACCATTTCAGTATCAATCAGTTGCAAAAGCTTATTCAAGCGGTCTTTCAGATTATCCGCCTCCAAAAGATATTGCTTATCTGCCGTTTTCAAAACAAGGTGAGAAGCCACTGTGTCGGCTAATTTATCATATTCCTCAATTTGTTTAACCGCTCTGACGACATCAAGCGGAATTTTTTTATTGGTTTTAACGTATTCTTCAAATTGACTGATTAATGCCAGCGCCCAAGGTTTCAACTCAGTCATTTTATCTTTTTTTTGCGGATGCGGAATAACACTGGCGCTCAAATATGTTTTATTATCTGCAAATTTTTGTATTTTTACCCGCTCAATGCCTTCAACCAAGATTTTGATTGTTCCGTCAGGGAGTTTCAGCATTTGCAAAATATTTCCGCGTGTGCCTACTTTATATAAATCAGAAGCCGTCGGAACCTCAATATCGGCATTTTTCTGCATCAGCAAAATAACATTTTGCGCCTTGTCATTTGCTTTCAATACTGCTTCAATAGATTTTTCCCGCCCGACAAAAATCGGCACAATCATTTTCGGATATACCACCACATCTCGCAATGGCAAAACCGGCAAAAATTCTGCTAAATCGTCCTGTTTGCTCTCTGAAAGTTTCCCTATTCTAGGCATAAAACAATCTCCGTATACATAAATCTTTTATATTATATAGTTTAGCTTTTGCCATTCCACAATACAAAAGGTGCAACTTTTCCCCATTTTATTTTTATTGATTTTTATTTTCAAACGGATGAGCTTTATGATATTCTTTTTGCAGGGTTTCTGTCTTAACTTCGGTATAGCGCTGAGTTGTTATTAAAGATGAATGCCCCAAAAGTTCTTGAAGCGAGCGCAAATCCGTTCCCTGTTCTAATAGCTGAGTTGCAAATGAATGACGCAAGGCATGCGGAGTAAATGTGTCCGGCAACCCTAAATACAAACGCAGTTTTTGCACTTGTCTTTGGACAACGCGCGCGGTAATTCTTTCTCCCCTTGCCCCCAAAAACAACGGATCGCCGGTTTTCAGATTATACGGACATTTTTGCAAATACGCCTCTATATTTTTCCAGATAATCGGCAACAACGGCACAATACGCTCTTTATTACCCTTACCTTTTATGCGCAAGCTGTCGCTTTTTTCGTTAATATCACCGATATTAAGATTTAAGGCTTCAGAGATACGCAATCCGCACCCGTAAAGAAGGGTTAAAATTGCCCGATCACGCAGACCCTGCCATTCATTAAGCGCCATATTTTTTGCTTCAATCAAAACATCAAAAGAATCATCAACATCAAGAGCTTTAGGCGCAACTTTCGGTTTGCGCGGAGTTGAAATAACCGATATGGCGGAATTTTTTGCCAAGTTTTCACGCTTCAGCCATTTATAGAAATTTTTTATTGCGGAAATCTCGCGGCATAATGATGATTTTTCAATATTTTCCGCCGAGCGCTTAGCAATAAAACGGCGAAAATCCCTAACTTCAAGATTTTGCAAATCATCAATACTTACCGGCTTTGAAAGGATTTCTTGCAAAAAACAAGCCAAATCACGCGAATATCCGTCAAGCGTATGCTCGGAAAAGCGACGCTCATTTAAAAGCCACGCTTGCCATTGTTCAATTATGGCAAGCAAATTTTTATCGGCATTAAATGAATATTCAAATCGCAATTTTTATTTTATTACCTCATCATCATAAATTCCGAATAAATCGCGGCGTGGCATCCAACCTTTTACGGAATCAAATTTGATTAAACACATACCGTTTTTATTCGGGCATTTTTCAACTTCGCCAACCACTCCGTCTTCAACCTTGGCAATAATCTTTGCACCTTCCTCAGGTTTTGCATAAATATTATTTTCGCCCGGAGCCGTTACTTTTACAAATCTGCGCCCTGAAAGCATTGCCTTATGAACCCACGTTTCCGTGCCTTCCCAATCACGAATTTTGCGCCACAATTCAAACTCGGAAATAATTTCAACCGGCGCGCCTTTTTGTTTATATACCCATTCTATCGGATATCTGCTTCCCGGACCGGAGCGCACGTTAATCAAACTTGAGCGCAATGACACCATGCGTGGCAAAGGCAAACCTGTTTCATTATTTGTATCCTCACCTTGCGCACCATAAGAAACATTACCGGCACAAACCAACAAAAAAGCCGTTAATAAATAGCAAAACGATTTCATTTTTATTCCTTTTTAACAAATATTTGCTATATATTACAGAAATAATGCTAAAAAAAAGGTAAAAATAACTAAAAAAGGAGAAGAAAAATGGACTTAATTTCAACGATTCAAAATCTTATCAGAATTAAAACCATTACCGGCAATGAAAAAGAAATAAAAAAAGCCGCCGAATACATCAAAAGTAAGTTTGCCGGCACTGAAGTTATGGTAGAAATTTTTCAAAGTACTGCTTCTCCGGTGATATTTTTGCGCAATCGTGATACGTTGGAATTTAATGTTTTGGTGCTTGGACATCTTGATGTTGTTCCGGCTGATGATGATATGTTTGAGCCAATCATCAAAGACGGCAAAATGTATGGACGCGGAACTTTGGATATGAAATCGTTTGCCGTTGTTGCCATGAATTCGATGGAATATGTCTGCAATCATAAATTGCCGCTCAAGTTCGGAGTAATTTTATCCACTGATGAAGAAAAAGGCAGTAAATCATTAGAGACATTCTTAGAAAAATATCCTTCGATTAAAGCAAATATTGTGCTTGATAATGATGTCGGCGGTGATATTACAAAAATCGTTACAAAATGCAAAAATCCGGTGTTTGTGAAACTTATCTCAACCGGAAAAGAAGCGCACGGTTCTACTCCGTGGGCAGGCATTGATGCCAATGAATTATTATTCAAAACTTGGGAAAATATCAGAAAAATTTACCCTTATTTTTCTTCAGAGTTGCCACAACCTGACGAAAAATGGATTGATACCGTGCATTTTGCCACCTTGCAAGGCGGTCAGGTTTCAAACATAATTTCCAATTATGCCGAAGCTCTTCTTGACTTTCGTTTAACTGAAAATTCCAGCGTTGAAAACTTAAAGAAGAATCTGGATAAATGCATGGAAAACGGTGTTGTTTATAAAATTGTTTCTGAAAGCACTCCGGTTGTGATGGATGAAAATAATCCGGATATTTTGAGTTATAAGGCTTTTGCCGAAAATATACTGGGGCAAAAAATCGAATTTGAGCATATTGGTGGCGCAACAGATTCGCGCTCTTTTGCCGTTAGAGGTTCAACCGTGATTATGCATTCGGGTAATGGAGACGGCATGCATGCTTCAAATGAATATGTAGATATAAAAAGCGTTGAACAAATCGCCGATATTCAAATCAAATTCTTGGAATATTTAGCAAAAAAACTGTAATATTCTCGAACTTAATACATTATGATTGCCACACTGCAGGTAGGCGCCGTGCAAGAACAAGCGCTTGCCGCTATACTCGGAGACATTATTTTCTTTATGCAATAATTTGATCCGCATGCCGGTGATGCTACTTTAAGATTGGTAGTTGTTGAAATTCCGACATTAGATGCATTGAAGGTTTCTCCTCCGGCATATATCACAGCGTTGCCGAAATCTTTTGTAGCAATTTCAAGACAAACATCTTTTGGTAATCCGCTCATCGCAACATAAAAAGATCTGTCACCGAACTCTTTAACATCTACACTGCCGCCGAAAGCATTTATGCCTAAATTTTTTTTATCGGCAGTCAAAAGTTTATCCGGAATCGCCTTCATTTTTATGGCAGCCTTATCTATATTACTATAATTCTTAAGACGTAACGTCATTGTCTTAACATTTGCCGCAATCGTCAACATTGCTTCAATAGTGGCATTCGTTTTAAATCTCGTCATTGCTTTGGAATATCCGGTAAGACCTCCTAAAGACAGCACCCCGATAATTGCCAAAACGCCAAGCATTTCAATCATAGAACGACCTGTTTGATTCATTTTTTCCTCACATTAAAAATATTTCAAAATAACAGAGCAAATATTCGAGCCACACTCCAGACAAACAGCTCCCGACGCGGCTACATTCATTGGTATAGGTGTTTTATAAAGTGAACCGTTTGTACATGCAATAACATGATGAGCGCTCATCCTTCCGGAACAATTTAAATGTAAAGAATTTACATCGCTTAACACACTGCCGGTTTTACCCGCAGCAACACCTATTAACGAAGAGTTTTTCGCTGATCCCCAATCATGTGTTGCAAGTGCTATGCATGCCTGTTTATCAAGCCCTTTATATTCAATAGTATATGCCAAACCATGACCGCCCTCTGATGTTAATGTACCAGATTTAATTTCAACCTCACCACCGAAAGGGTTTTTTAAGGATTCACTGCCGGAAATCATTTCCGGCAGAACAGCTTTTAACTTAATTGCAGTTTTATTGTTAAGTCCCTCATAATTTCCGCCGTTCGCTCCGATAGCTGATAAATGTGAACTTATAACACTGATTTGTTCAACTGACATTTTAATTTTGTTTTGATGCATTACCTTTGTATAACCTGCTATTCCGCCGACAGAAAGTGCACCGATTATCGTTAAGACGCCCATCATTTCAATCATTGAACGTCCAGAACTCGTATTTATCATATAACTCTCCTTATTCGTAACTCTAATGCAATCTTTATCACACATTTTTACTATCGTCAATAAGGTTGTGCTTTTTTCAAAAGCTCAGCGACTCCGTTTTTCTTAAAATATATGTAAATATATACTTTAGTCTTAAAGGTCTTTAATGATAAAAAAAATTATTTATATTTAAACTGTTAGGAGATTATTTATGCAAAAATATGATGTTAGTAAGTATATAATTTCTCAGCTGGCAATTGATTTATCATTGCCGAAAAAAGCTGTTATTAATCGCATACTGATAAGCAATATTGTTGAGGGGTGGAATAACAACATATATATACAACCGCAAGAAAACATAAAAACCACTTCACAATCAACTCCCAAAAAGTATTTAATGTAAATAAAAAACAATCCGAATCGCCTTATTTATTAAAAAATGCTGTCAATATGGCATTTTTTTCAGATTTTAATTGCGTCTGCGATAATTATATTTGTCTTACAGTTTATAGGAGGACAAATATGAATAGCGACGATTTTCAAGAATATAGTGAAGAATTAAAAAAACACCTTTATTGCGTTGGCACGGTTTATGACAGCTTTGATGCTTTAATTGAAGTTTTAGGACACTTAAAACTAAAAGAACCGTTGTTTTTGGTATATCTGGCACAAAAGATGTTTGCGCATCAAGTATTTATGGCGGCAGACAGCCAAGAAAAACAACCTTCGTTTCCTTATGAGCCGATAGAAATAAAAAATCACAGCCGACCAATTAAAATGAATTAATATTTAAAAAAAAGACGCCTCTAATTAAGAGGCGTCTTTTTAACATAATTCAGATAATTGAATTATTCTGCAGAGCTGATAACTGTAACAGCACGACGGTTTTGAGCCCAAGCAGCTTCGTTGCTGCCGAGAACAGCCGGTCTTTCTTTACCATAAGAAATGGTAGAAATTCTGCTTTCATCAATGCCTTGAGATACCAAGTATTGTTTTACAGCGTTGGCACGGCGTTCACCCAAAGCCAAGTTGTATTCACGAGTACCTCTTTCATCGCAGTAGCCTTGAACGATGGCACTAACGTTGTCATGTTTTTTCAACCAAGCAGCTTGAGTATCCAATGCAGCCTGAGCTTCAGCAGAAAGAGCAGAGCTGTCGAATGCGAAGAATACAGTGTCGGTAGAATTTTCAGCAAAATCACGAGCTAATCTTGATTCGCAGTCAGCACCGCTGAACAAACCGCCATCAGCACCAAACATTGAACAACCTGACAAGCAAACGATTGCGCAGAATAAACTTAAAAGTTTTTTCATTTTATTTTCTCCATATGGTTTTATACAATTTTTCGTATTTCTACGAAAGTTCTTTTAATTGCATTACAATTAATACATTCACTAAATTAAGCAAGAATAGTAAATTTTTCAATAACATTTTTAAAAAAAATAGCAATAATGTTAATATCTGTGCATATTTTTCCTAAACTTTTGTATTAATTATCTTTTTTTTATCTTCTTTTTGATGATTTTGCAGAACCTGCCACTAATGCCAGCACGAAATTGATAATTTTTCCTTGATTTCGTTTGCCTAAACGATTCCAAAAATCTATCATTTTAACCCAAAAGCTAACTTTCGGCTTTTCTGCTTTTGCCGGCACGGATTTTGCATTTTCCGCAACACCTTCCTGTTCAACATATGGTGCCGGCTCTTTGATTTCACAGGCATAAGGTTTTATGGTTTCTTTTATATAATCGTCAGGAGTGTAAACTCCTAAAATTCTGGTCAACGTGCCGTTTTCCTCAAGCAAAAGAGAATCGCCTTTGCCGAGCAAATCTTCTGCACCGGTTGTATTCAAAATCGTCATCGAATCAGCAGGAGATGATACTTTATAAGCAAGTCTGGTCGGCAAATTTGCTTTAATACTGCCGGTAATAACATCAACTGACGGGCGCTGTGTGGCAATTATCATATGAATACCTGCCGCCCGCGCTTTCTGGGCTAAAATCTGCACTTGTTTTTCAACCTGCTTATCAAACATAATTAAGTCGGCAAACTCATCAATAATGCAGACGATATAAGGCATAGTAAGGCCTTTTTCGTGATATTCCGAAATATTGCGCACCATCTCGCGCTCAAAAAGAGAATAACGCTTATTCATCTCATCAGCAAGTTGTTTCAAGCACGAGCTTGCCGCTGCCATATCGGTTATTACCGGTCGAAGCATGTAGCGCTGATTATTATACATCGAAAATTCGATTCTCTTAGGATCAATCAGCACAAATTGCAATTCGGACGGCTGTTTTTTTGCTATCAATGACATAATAAAAGAATTTAAGCCCACCGATTTTCCTGAACCTGTTGTACCTGAAACCAGTAAATGCGGCATTTTTGCCAAATCACGCAAAACAATTTTTCCGCGCATATCCACACCAACGCAAATCGGCAAAGCATAAGAGGTTTTCAAGAACTCCTCAGTTTGTGTTAGAGGTGCAAAATCAACGCTTCTGCGATTCTGGCTCGGTAATTCAAACGCTATCAGTTGCGAATTGGCAATCGGCGAAACCCTCACTCCGCTAACCCCGATTTCACGACTGATATCTTTGATAACTTTTTCTATCGCGCTTAATTTTGAACCTTTTGAAAGCATAACTTCAGCGATTGTAACAAGAGGTCCTTCAAAAACATTTTCCACACTGCCGGAAAATCCGAAATTTTCTAAAATCAGAGGCAGTTCTTCTTTGATATTTTGCATTAATTACAGTCCTTTTTCATCACCTTTTCCAAACATTTGATATTGTCCGACTCCGCCGAAATATTTTCTGAAGAAACCGATATTTTCCTCAACCTGTTTAGTTTCGTCTTTATCAATTTTAATATCATTGGCATCAGCTAAATCAAATTTTTCGATTTTAACAAGCGCATCATCTTTAAATGTCAACGCCAAAATATCACGCTCGATTTCTTTACCGTCAAGAAACGCAATTTTTTTGGTGGTTGATGACATATAAATCCAATTATTATCATTTAAGCCCGTAACCAAACTTGGTGAACCCAAAATATAAGAAACTTCATCTTTACTTTGACCTGTTTGAATTTGAGCAATACGCTCTTTGGTCGGCATATTGCCGTTATGAATCAAAAACAAATCACTTGAACAAGCACTGATCATAAAACATAACGAAACGAAAAATATTTTACGTATTGACATATCATATCCTTAACTTTATAACGAACATACTTTATATATAACACAAGGATTTTATAATGCAAAAAAAATTTTCATACCCGTTGAAAATTGAAGATTTAGATCAAAACGAGCATAAATTTGATATTAATGCCGACAAAAATGAACTTGTGGATATCCGTGAAATTTTGAAGGTTGAAAGCGTTAAATATTTCAATGCCGAAATTTATCTTAAACGCCATAACAAGCAAAATCTGTTATCGCTTTGGGGAATTGTGCGCACCGATATTGAACTCAAAAGCGTTATAAGCTTGAATAATTTTTTACGCTATTATGAAATTCCGTTCGAGCTGAAATTTGATACAAAAGCAACTTATAAAGATATTGCCGAGATGAATGCCGACATTGATGCCGACGTTCCCGATATTATTGAAAACGGCACGATTGATTTGGCTGATATTGCGTTGGAACAGGTTGCTCTCAATTTAGATGACTATCCGCGTGCCGAAGGTGAAGTTTTTGATTGTACAAAATACGCTGATTTTACGGAAGATGAAAGAGAAAACCCTTTCGCCGTCTTAGCTAAACTGAAAAAATAACTCTTTTTTCGACATTTATCTTGACTTTTTAGCTGTTTTCGCTAGCCTTATACTTGTCTGTTATAGCAAATTTCATGTAAGGTATCAAATATTTTGTGGCAAAAACTAAATTTAATAAAAAAACAACCGACCGATTTTGTGATTTTGTTGCTGATACTGATTATCGGCTGCTGTTTAAGCGCGTTACTTAAAAATGAAACAACTTATGATCTGATGAACTATCATTATTATAATGCCTTCGCTTTTTTGCACAATCGATATGAGGTTGATTTTTTTCCGGCGTTCGGCAATACATATTTGAACCCTTTAATTGAACTACCGCTATATTTTTATATTAAATTTTTCAATAATTTTCCTTGTGTAGTATATGCCCTGCAAGGTATTTGGTTTGCGTTATCCTTATTTATGTTATTTAAAATATCCGCACTATTTTTTGATATTAGTAAACCTCGTAATCTGCTTTATATCTGTCTGATATTAGTGCTGGCAACAATAGAAAAACCTATATGGATGCAAATAGGTTCCTCCACAAATGAAATCCCTATTTTATTTTTTTCTTTATGGGGAATTTACGTTATTCTTAAAATGATAAAATATCCCGACAAACAAAGTTTATGCGGATATTTTTGTGCCGGCGTAATATTGGGTTGCGGCATGGGGTTGAAGCTGACAATGTCTTCCACCTGTGTGGCTGTCGGCATAACTTTAATTATTTGTTTGAAAAAATTGAATATCCCATTCAAATATATAATATTTTTTGCATTTGGAGGATTATTAGGCTTCTTAGTAACAAACGGTTGGTCCATGTGGTATTTATGGCAAAAATATGATAACCCATTTTTCCCTTATATGAACAACTTTTTCAAATCCGAATATGCTGAACCTATTGCTCACAGAGATACCCGAAACATCAGATATTTCAGTGCCCTATTCCCTTATGTCTGGCTTTTTAAAAAACGAATTTTTGTTTCCGGTGCTGAGCCTAGCCTGTTTTTTTATCTTGGCTTTGCCCTATTGCAAATAACCTTCATACTTTCAGTAATAAGCAAAAAATTCAGAAATAAATATTGCCAAGACAGACTAAGCATATTCTTATTTGTATTTTTGCTTTTATATTACCTTATTTGGTATTATACATACACATATCTGCGTTACAGTACTCCTTTCAGTGCCTTATTATGCGTTTTTGTTGTTAAAGCATTAAGCAGATATAACAAATTTATCAAAATAACTGCCTATATCTTGCTGCTTGCATCTTTCTTTTATAAAACAGGATGTTACCGCGGAACGGAAATAAATAATGGTACAAGAGTTATAGACACTGAAACAATTTATATCCCTGAAAACACAACCATTTATACTTATGGTGATTTAACGGCAGGCTTTGCTATATATTCCATAAAAGGTAAAAATTCCAGAATTATCGCACATAATAAAAAGTGCCATCCTAAAGACAGGAAATGTGGACACATGGGTGATGATTCCGACTTTATGGAAAAGGGACTATTAAAAAAGCAAAGAGACATGCTAAAAAGTCAAAATCCGGAATCGCCGATAATTTATATTATAAATCAAGCAAGTTATCCGTTTTTCCACCTCGGATATAACAATCCAAATGACGATTTTGAGCAAACCATGAGAGAATGGCGCGCCGGAACTTTGCCAAGAGAAAAATACAGATTAATAAATCAGCTGAGAGCAGAAGAACTCAATGACCAATCAAACTCTGATGTAAATAAAAATTATTATTGCCGCGCGTTGAGGCACAATATATTAAACCATGCCAACCAAAGGTACAGAATTTATATTTGTGTTCCTAAAGAAATAAAAAATATACTTACAATAAACAGCAATTAAATTTCGCACTCTCAAAATAATGAAAAATTTATATCTGCCTGCTTTTTATTTTATAATTGCAAAAAAATGCCAGCAACGCAAAAATAAATGCAAATATTATAAACGCCATAGATAAACCGAAAATAGCGGAAATTTCCTTAAATGCATACAGTAAAGCACTGGAAAAAAGCGTTGCAAACATTGTCAACACCGAAGAAGAAGTTGCATGTTGTGCCGGCAATACTTCGTGATGGAGATGGGCAATCGTGGCGCAATAATATGCCATTTGAAAACCGATGGATATGCATATCAGAATAAGAGAAATAAAACAGGCGCTCTGATTTAAAAACATTTGATTAAAATATAAAATAACAAACGACACAGCATGCAAAATTCCCGTTAATATTCCCAAACTTTTATATGGAATCAACTTGATTATTTTTTTGGAAAAAAGGGAAAATGTTCCGCGAAGTGTATGATTGATAAAATGCAATACTCCAAACAAAATTATCGGAATTTGAACAGCTTTCATCATTGGCTGAAAATTCCAAGCAAACAAATTTGATATACCGGTTAAAATTGCCGAATATATAATAAATACGCATATGTTATTGTTATATACAACCGTCTTAAATGCATTAAAGAATGCTTTTACATGTACACTAAAAGACATGGCCTTATCTATTTTCACGCAAGCTATATCCGGTAAGGCGAGAATTAATAAAACGCTCACAATATTCAAAATAAGCTCAATCATTAATAAAAGGCGAAAACTGTCAAACTCCTGATATATATATGCCCCCAATATTCCGCCTATTGCGCTGGCTAAACAAAGATAAAAATTATATTTTCCGAAACGCTTAAGCATTTTTTGTGTTTCATTCTTGTTTTGCAAATAGTCATAAATATAGCTGTCAGCAACACCGTGAGAAAAAGACTTTGATAATCCGAAGAAAATTTCACCCATCAAAACAGGCCAATATCCTTTAGCGAAAATCCAACACAAAAGACGAAAAATATAAAGAAAAGAGGCTAAAAGCATTATTTTTTTTCTGGAAAACATATCTGCTATATATCCGGTGGGAATTTCTGCCACCAACGAAACCATATAAAATATGCTCTGAAAAAATATAAAATCGCCTATAGTTAAGCCATTATGTAAATAAAACAAAAATACAATCGGCAACATATACCGCTGTTGCAAAAAAGCGACAATATTAATCAAACGAATCGGCATATTTTTCATCTATTCTTCCGTCCTTTAATCATTCATATAATATTCCCACCAAATATCGGCATAAGGCACGGTTCTGTCATTCCATGGTTTTTCCATAATAAAATGAATGATTGTGGCATCATTAACATAATCATCAACTGTTTGATATTTTTTATCATCAATATCATAATAATCAAAAAGTTGATCTTTACTATAAGATCCAAACCATGCACTCAGCAAATTGTTTTTAGCCGGTAAAATTGTATAATTACCAAAAAATATTTTATTTATCGCATCTTGTGTCATAAAGCGGGTTGATGGTTTTTTACCAAACTTATATTCGCATAATTTTTCCGCAACATTATCTTCGCGCATTTTTTCAAGATTTAAAAGCATTACTCCGACATTAAAATAAAAAGGAATATTAAGCGATTTTGCCAAGCGGTCATCAGCAGAAATTTCTTTTACCACCCCTGCATAAACACCACTTATATCCGTATTAAAAAGCTCGGTTAAATCTTTTTGCACAATCGTATCTCCGTCCATATAAAGCATTTTATCAATATTGGGAAAAATATCTGCTATTTGAAACTTAAATAAATCGGATTTCATAGCAAAATCACGCGCAACTTTCCGATGTTTATAATACACCTCTTTATTAAGCCAAAGATTTTGCTGATTAACCACGGTTATCTCAACATTTTTCTTCTCAAGTGCGGTAAAACGTTTGATTTCTTCATCAGATAATTCAACGCCTATGATATAATAATGATATTTAGAGTTCGGATTTTTGTTTTGTATTCCGGAACTAATGGCAACCAATGTCGGAAATACATAATTTTTATCAGTTATGTAATTTAAATTGATTGTATCAGCTTGACCGAAACCTTGGTATATATTAAGCCCTATTTCCGGACATTCTGAGGCTTCTGTTTTATAAGTGCCGAAAAACATAAACATCAATATAAACAAAAATAATCTCATTAAAATTTTTCCTATCGATAAAGTTCAAACTGTATATATTTCATGCAAAATATACAATTAAAAGCAAATATTTTTTTATTTTTTGCACACGAAATACCGGAATTAATTATTTAGGGTATTAAATCAAAATTGTTCAGTTTTTTATTGCGCCGCAACAAGATGTATAAAGCCCCTGCTCCGCCCAATTTAGCGCTTGGATTTTTATAAACTAAAATTGCTGAGCGAAGATGCGGCAAATTCAGCCACTGCGGAACACTTTTGCGTAAAACACCTTTAGCAGCAAAAATATCCTCATTATCGCTATGTGATAAACCTTTTCCCGTTACGATAATAATGCAACGCAAACCGCGATTATAGCACTTGGCAATAAAATTTTCCACCGCTTCAAATGCCTGATGTTCCGTAAATCCGTGCAAATCCAAAACTGCTTCAGGCTTAAATTCTTCGCGCTTAAACTTCGTTAAGGTTGAATTATCAATACCGCCAAACTCGTGGTCATCTAAATATTTGGAATATAACGAAAAATCCTGTTCGGTAAGATATTCTTCCTTATTTATGCGCGGTTTAATCTTATTTTTTTGCGAAGAATTATTTTCTATTACCAGCCCACCATGTTTTATCGGAACAACTTTTTCCAACTCCTGCAGCCAGAATTTTGTATCTTCTTCATCTGTCATTATTCAACCTTCGGCGCAGAATTTTTCGGCAACAAGAGATAATATTTACCCACAGAATTCATTCTTCCGGCAAAATGCAGAGCTTCATCACCGTGTCCCCAAAAATAATCACCACGCACAGCTCCTTTAATTGCCGCGCCTATATCTTGAGCAAACACCAATTTTTGCAAAGCTTTTTTATCCGGACTGACCGTATCAAGCCAAAGAACCGAACCGAGCGGAATTTGCGAATTATCAACAGCCATACTCCTTCCGGCTGTCAAAGATACCCCAAATGCCCCTAAAGGTCCGTCAGCATCAGAAATGCGCTGAAAAATAAAACGTTCATTTTCCTGCATGATTTTTTTGGCTTCTTGAGGATGATTTTTAAGCCATTTTCTGATATTTTCCATTGAGACTTCGCCGGCTTTCAACAGCTTTTTTTCGAGCATTATAGAGCCGATACCTCTAAATTTATGTCCGTTATTATCGGCATAACCGATTCTTAATTCCGAACCGTCATTCATTTTAGCAATTGCCGAGCCTTGAATCTGCATAAAATGAATATCCACCGGATCATCTGCCCACATCAAAACCGGGGCATTTACTCCCTTATTTTCAATTTCAGCGCGCTTATAATACGGAACAAACCGACCGTTATTAACATAACCGACCAAACGTGTATTTGGCAAATCCGCACCAAAATCACGCAAATTAATTTCTATCAAATCCTTCGGTTTTCCATATATCGGATATTTATAGCGCGAGTCTTTTTCAAAAGATGCATGAACCGTCGCCTCATAATATGAAGTAAATTTCCCGATAGGATTATTGCCGGCCGAAACCAGATACGGCGTAAATTCTTTTTCTAAAAACTCCTTCATTTTTTTAGAAGAATCAATATGTTGAGATGTGAACTTCTTGCAAACGTTTTGATAATCAGATGTCTTTATTTTTACACTTGAATCCGCCATATACGTTTTTTGATTCCGCATTATTTGTTCGCAGTTTTTTGCAAAAACCGATATTGTTTGCGAAAAATCATCATTTTTCCACCCCTCCAGCGCACTAAAAGAGGTTTTTGCCAATTTCAAATGAGCTGCATCGTGTTGTTTTTCTTCCTCATGTGAGCATGCAAACACTAAAGAGGCACTGATTAATATTGTAAAAAATTTAAGCGCTTTTTTTGGTTGAAACCAATGTCCATATATTGTTTTTTGCATTCAACGGCCTTTCAAATGTCCACATATCCGTAATTTTCTGCACGAAATTTTCATCACCTTCAATAACTTCACCTTCTTTGTTTTTGAGGAGATTTACTTGTTCGCTGACAAACTCGACAACAATTTTCACGGTGTTTTTCAAATGTCTGATATCCTTAATTTCACTTTTATCAAAACAGATAAAATCAACTTCGGAAGTAATGTTTTCAGAGCGACGATTCTCAATAACCGCATTAAATGCATCAAAAACTTTTTTACTCATTAATTCGCGCACCGGAGTAAGGTCTCCATGACTAAAAGCCAGAATAATCAGTTCAAAAACTTTTCTTGCACCGTTTAAGAACATCTCCTGATTAAAGTTACCCTGCTCTTTGTCTGATATATTCTCATCCGTCACAGAAGAAGACAACGTTTCAGCCTGTTCGTTTTTATTCTCAATAATTTGAGAAATATTTTGCAAAATTTGTTTTTCCTGACTTTTATTAACAGGTTTAAGAATTATTTTTACTCCGCTATCTTTAGCATTTGTTCCAAACGTTTGATACAGTCTGAAAAGCACTCCGAATGCAATAAATAAAAGAATTAACAGCTCAAATATTGACAATTTATTCACCTTTAAAAAAATATCATTTACGTTAAAATATATAACAAATAAAAATTTTATCAACATAAATATTTGACGATTGCAAATTTTTGTATTAATCTCTGCAAAGTTCTTTATTTTATAGGAGATTAAATTATGGATAATGAAAATAATGCACAACAACCTGCAATCATGATTCGCAGTCAATATATTAAAGATATGTCAATTGAAGTTCCTCTTGCTCCGACTATCTTTAAGGAAATCAACAATCAGCCGCAAGTTCACGTTGACTTAGGCGTAAAAAACGAACTGCAAGATGACGGATCATACGTTGTTACACTCAATACTAAAATGGATGCCGATATTAATGATAAAAAATTGTTTATTGTTGAGTTGTCTTATTGTGCAAATCTTGATTTGAATGTACCGGAAGATCAAAAAGAACCTGTTTTGATGATTGAATTACCGCGTTTGATGTTTCCATTCGTTCGCAGTATAATTTCTTCTAGTTTGATTGCCGCCGGCTTGCCACCGTTGATGTTGAATCCTATTGATTTTGTTGCAATGTATCAGGCAAGAAAAGCTCAAGAAGAAGCTAAACAAAAAGAAAAGAAAGAAAAATAATTTATGCGTCTGGCATTATATCAACCGGATATTGCTCAAAATACAGGCACTTTGCTTCGGCTCGGTGCCTGTTTGGATTTGGAAATTGATATTATCGAACCGTGCGGTTTTTTGTTTAATGAAAAAGCAATGCGCCGTGCCGGTATGGACTATTTGGAGTTTGCCAAGTATAGGCGCCATGATTCGTGGGGCGATTTTTTAGCCTATCGTGATGCCCATAAAGATGAATATGGACGATTAGTTTTAATGACAACTCATGGAAAAACCTCTTTTCTTGACTTTAAATTTTTACCCAATGATATAATCTTAATGGGAAGAGAAAGCGCCGGAGTGCCTGAAAGTGTGCATAATATTGTTGATGCACAGCTTTTAATTCCGATGAACAAAAATGCGCGCTCGGTTAATATGGCAATTTCCGCCGCTATGGCAATTACGGAAGGACTCCGCCAAACAAAAGGTTTTCCTGAAATATAGATTTTTGCTTGTACATCATTTGATAATAGATATCAGAGAATACTTATAAAAATAAAAACCTTTTTTAATAAATTATGCTAGACAAGTTTAATTTAATGAGTTATTTTAGCGCCAATGTGAAAAAACAAAGCTTATTTTAAGGATAAAAAATATGGTTGCCAGCGTAAATCAAATTCGCAAAACTTTTTTGGACTATTTTGCAAAGAACGGGCATAAAGTTGTACCTTCATCATCACTTGTTCCGGATAATGATCCGACTTTAATGTTTACCAACTCGGGAATGGTACAGTTCAAAAATATTTTAGCCGGAAACGAAACCCGTGATTATACCAGAGCAACAACCGCGCAAAAAAGCGTGCGCGCCGGCGGAAAACACAACGATTTGGACAGTGTCGGCTATGATGTGCGCCACCACACTTTTTTTGAAATGCTCGGCAACTTTTCCTTCGGAGATTATTTCAAAGATTATGCAATTCCTTATGCTTGGGAGTTATTAACCAAAGATTTCGGTCTGCCGAAAGATAAATTAGCAGTTACAATATATCATAATGATGACGAAGCGCATGATATTTGGAAAAAAGTTTCGGGTTTACCGGAAGACAGAATTATTCGCATTGCCACCAAAGATAATTTCTGGCAGATGGGCGATACCGGTCCGTGCGGTCCGTGCTCGGAGATTTTTTATGATCATGGTCCCGAAGTTTGGGGCGGTCTGCCGGGAACACCGGAAGAAGACGGTGACCGTTTTATCGAAATTTGGAACTTGGTCTTTGATCAATTTGAGGATTTGCCTGATGGTTCGCGCATTAACTTAAAACGTCCGTCAATTGATACGGGTATGGGTTTGGAACGTATTGCCGCAATTCTGCAAGGAGTTCACTCAAACTTTGATACCGATATGTTCCAACATATCATTAAGGCGATTGCCGATATTGCAAATACCGATCCGAACGGACCACTGCAAGCTTCACATAATGTTATTGCCGACCATTTGCGCTCAATCAGCTTTTTGATTGCCGATGGTGTTCTGCCATCAAACGAAGGGCGCGGCTATGTTTTGCGCCGTATTATGCGCCGCGCAATGCGCCATGCCTATCTTTTGGGTGTTAAAGATCCGATGATTTATAAGCTATTGCCTACTTTACAGAAAGAAATGGGAGATGCTTATCCGGAGCTTTATGCGCGCGAAAAAATCATTCAAGAAACCATCAAAATTGAAGAAGAACGTTTCGGACGCACTCTTGATAAAGGCATGAGGCTATTAGATGAGGAAGTTTCGCACTTAGGACGAGGAGACAAGCTCAAGGGTGATGTAGCATTTAAGCTTTATGATACATACGGCTTCCCGCTTGATCTAACACAAGATGCCTTAAAAGCCAAAAATATGGAGGTTGATGTCGAGGGCTTTAATGCGGCGATGCAAAAACAAAAAGAAGAAGCGCGTAAAAATTGGGCAGGCTCAGGCGATGAAGGTGTGGCAAAAGTTTGGTATGGTGTTAAGGATAAATGCGCTACGAGTGAATTCTTGGGCTATAACACTTTGAAGTCCGATGGCGAAATTCAAGCCTTAGTGCAAAATGATAATGAAGTTTCAGAAGTTTCATCGGGCAAATTTGAACTTGTCGCCAATCAAACACCGTTTTACGGCGAGCGTGGCGGTCAAATCGGCGATGTCGGTATGATTATGAATAAGGATTTTGAGGCTGAGGTTATTGACACAAAACATAAGCTTGAAAGCCTTACCGTTCACGTTTGCGAACTCAAAAAAGGCACGGTTAAAGTCGGCATGTTCGCTAATTTTGCCGTAAATGAAGAAAACCGTAAGAAAATTTGTGCAAATCACTCGGTTACGCACTTGGCGCATAAGGCTTTGCGGATGATTTTGGGTGATCACGTTGAGCAAAAAGGATCCTCGGTCGGTCCGGACGGAATGCGTTTTGATGTTTCTCACTTTAAGCAAATTACTAGTGAACAAATTCGCCAGGTTGAAGATATTGTAAACGAACAGATTCGTAAGGATTTGCCGGTTAATACCGTGATTATGAACAAAGATGAAGCTGTTCAACTCGGGGCAATGGCGCTGTTTGATGAAAAATATGGTGATGATGTACGCGTTGTTACAATGGGCGATGAAAAGGCACCGTTTTCACGCGAGCTTTGTGGCGGTACGCACGTTAAGGCAACCGGTAATATCGGCTATTTCCATATTTTAAGCGAATCGGCAGTGGCAGCCGGTGTGCGCCGTTTAGAATGTGTAACAGGTGTAGGCGCTGAAGGTTATATTCGCGCGGTTGAAGATAAATTACACAATGTAGCGAACACCTTAAAAATCGGTGTCGGAGAACTGGAAAACCGGATAAATTCACTGCTGGAAGAGCGCAAAAAGCTTGAAAATGAAGTATTTTCCTTAAAGAAAAGTTTAGCTTCCGGCGGAAAAGCTACTGATGAAACACAAACCGTAAACGGGGTTAAATTTGTCGGCAAAATCGTGCCGGATACGCACCCGAAAGAACTGAAAGCATTTGTTGATGATATCAGCCAAAATTTAGGCTCCGGTGTAGTGGTTTTATGCTCGGATAAAGATGGTAAAGCCTCGGTTGTGGTCGGTGTTACCAAAGATTTGACGGCTAAATATAATGCTGTCGAATTGGTGCGCGCGGCATCTTTGGTTTTAGGCGGACAAGGCGGTGGCGGTCGTCCTGATATGGCACAAGCCGGCGGAACTGATATTTCCAAAATCAGTGAAGCAATAGAAAAAGTTAAGTCGCTGTTATAAGCGACTTAATGAACCATATTTATCATATAAGAACCAAATAAGAAAGAATCACTCATTTTGCGATTCTTTTTTCTTATAATAAGCAGCAACAGCCTGTCTGCGTTCCTTTCCTGCCACTTTAGGATCTGCACCGTTGTAAATCTTAGCGCTTTCTTCTCTGCGCAACCTCGCTAAACTGGGGTTAATGAGGTCATACGATTCATCGATTTCTTGTCTTTTTTGTAAAATTACATCTTTTAATTTTGATATATGGGATCCTATCTGCGCCATTTCTCTAGGAGTCGCTTGTTCCATTTTCTTTATGCACTCATCAATTTTCTTTTGCGCATCGGAAAAATCTTTATAGTTTTTTCTAACCTCTTTAACCCAATGTTTTCCTTCTTCGGCTTTATATTTAGCATAAAGCTTACTCATAGGTGTTCCTTTTACGATTTTTCTTTCAATGGACTTTTTATTAGGCAAGTAAACAGCCTCGCCTTTTCCGCCGGGAGGAGTAAGCATGATGCTTAAGATTCCATTGTCAGAATCTTTTTTCACACAGCATCTATATCCTTCTTTATTTCCATAAACAGCGGTTGATTTTATTCCTTGCGATGATTCATGAGAATCGATATTTATTATATACACATCCTCTTTTTCACCGCTGAAAAACTGTTTTAATTTACTTAATATTCCCATAACAACACCTATAAGTCTGAACCATCTTATATCTGTATAATACGCCTGATATAGACAAAAGTCAAGCAATATTGAACATAAAAATAAAAAAGACTTGACAAATTCAATTATTCACGGCATTATGACTGCATATTACCTATTATTAACTAAATTTTTTTTATTATGAGGACCTTAAAAAAAGTGGGACTTTTATCAAAAGTCCTTTTGAGAGCGTTGCCAAGCAATGATTTCTCTAACCTGCTATCGTTTGCCGAACAAAATTTCATGGCGGCATCCGAAGATGGTAAAACGGCAAAATGGTTATTGAAAATTTATTTCAAACAACCGTTAGATGCCGAAGAAATGGAGTTATTGTGCGACCAATATTATATGGCGGCACAACACATCTGGCTTGAGGCTGTCAGAAAACGCAAGTTATCTGAAATTGAAACAAGCTTTCTGATAAAGCGTTTTCCTTGGAATCAATTCCGCCATTTTCCGGCAGAATTATCAAAGGCAAACCTAATAAGCTTGTTTGATGAACGAGATCCGTATAAGCTGATAACTTATTGCCGAGATTATGCTTTACCGGAAGACTTTGAACTGCTTCTGGTTGAGATGTATTACCAGAATCTGGTAAAAACAGACGAAAAGATGCTGTTTACCCAATCAAACGGTAATAAAGCTGATGGTTGGGAAAAAGCTCTGATAGCTTATCTTGAAGGCGGTCATCGTAACGATAATCGCTGTACGTCGGCAAAAGTTCAGAAGGCCATTCTGGAGTTGCGTAACACAGAAATAACACAGAAGTTGGTTTCTCGTTGCGATATTACAACGAATAACCTGACATACGAAAGTGTCAGTTTTCTAATCGATTACGACTATGACGGATTGCTTCGAATCTTGCTGCGAGACAGCTATCTTGACCGTAATTTTGAAAAACTTCTGAAAGCAAAAGCACCCTATCTGCTGGCACAATATCATATTGCTGCATTGCGTAGAAAGGCTTATCTTGAAGGAGTTAACAGTCCAAATTATTGGCGAGCCATAATGTTCAATAAACATGAACAAAGACTTGCAAAGCTTTGCGAAGATACCGCCTATAAGAATGAGTTTGTAAATTATCAAATAAAACCATTCTTGGTCTCATTCGGTCCGTGCATGTGTGCTTATTTGGCATATCATTTCCCAAATTTAGCACCAGATTTGTACAGAAGCCTGCGTAGCCGGTTTTAATCTAAAAAACGCCCTTTTATCGGGCGTTTTTTTGTTTTTCAGAGTTTATTTTTTAAATATTTTCCGGTATAACTGATTTTTGATTTAACTACTTCTTCCGGCGTGCCTTGTGCAATAATTTTTCCGCCGCCGTCACCGCCTTCAGGCCCTAAATCAATGATATAATCAGCAACTTTTATCACATCAAGATTATGCTCAATCACCACCACCGTATTGCCTTGAGAAACCAAAAGTTGCAGAACTTCAAGAAGTTTTTTGATGTCCTCAAAATGCAGTCCGGTCGTCGGCTCATCTAAAATATAGAGAGTTTTGCCGGTGGCCTTTTTCGTCAGCTCTTTTGAAAGCTTAATGCGCTGTGCCTCTCCACCGGAAAGAGTTGGTGCCGGCTGACCTAGTTTTACATAACCCAAACCCACGCGGCGTAACAAATCAAGCCGGTTTTTAATTGCCGGAATGCTGGAAAAAAAGTTATAAGCATCGTTAATTGTCATATCCAAAACATCGGCAATCGACTTATCTTTGTATTTTATTTCCAGCGTTTGTCGATTAAAACGGCTACCGTGGCACTCATCACAAGGAACATACACATCAGGCAAAAAGTTCATCTCGATTTTCATTACACCATCGCCCTTGCAAGCCTCACAGCGTCCGCCGGCAACGTTGAACGAAAAACGTCCCGATGTATAACCGCGCGCTTTGGCTTCAGGTAAACCGGCAAACCAATCGCGAATATTGGTAAATACGCCGGTATAGGTTGCCGGATTCGAGCGTGGAGTTCGCCCGATGGGAGACTGGTCAATATCAATCACCTTATCAATATTTTCCAAACCTATTAACTTGTCATATGCACCTGCCGGAACACGGCTGCCGTTAAGCTCGCGATTAACCGCCTTAAACAGCGTTTCTAAAATCAGCGATGACTTTCCGCCTCCGGAAACACCGGTAACACAAGTAAATGTGCCGAGCGGAATTTTTACATCAACATTTTTGAGATTATGCACTTTTGCGCCGGTCAACTCCAAAAACTTGCCGCTTCCTTTGCGCCGAACCGTCGGCACGGCAATATATTTTGTGCCGTTTAAATATTGCGCGGTCAGCGAATTTTTATTTTTCAAAACTTCTTCAACCGTGCCTGAAGCCGTAACTTTTCCGCCCTCGGTGCCGGCAAGCGGCCCCATATCAACCAGATAATCAGCAGCACGCATGGCATCTTCATCATGCTCTACCACAATCACCGTGTTACCAATATCACGCAGGCGCGTTAAGGTGGCAAGCAATTTATCATTATCGCGCTGATGTAAACCGATTGACGGCTCGTCCAAAACATACAAAACACCTGTTAATCCAGAGCCGATTTGTGAGGCAAGACGAATACGCTGCGCCTCACCGCCGGAAAGCGAACCGGATTGACGTGACAAGGTTAAATAATCAAGTCCGACATTATTCAAAAATTGTAAGCGATCAATTATTTCTTTCAAAATTTTGTGCGCAATCGCCTGTTTTTGCGGAGTTAATTGCTCCTCAACCCCTGAAAACCATTTCAGCGCGCTTTTTACCGATAAATCGGAAATTTCAATAATATCCTTACCACAGATTTTCACCGCCAGCGCCTCTTGCTTTAAGCGTTTTCCATGACAAACTTCGCACGGTGCGGCAGATTGATAATGAGCCAATTCCTCGCGTGTTGCGGCAGAATCCGTTTCCAAAAATCTTCGTTCCATATTCGGTATAACACCTTCAAACGGCTTATCAGTCATCCATTTTGAATATACCATCGGAACACAGCGATTGCCGGAACCGTAAAGAATTGTTTCTTGCGCATAAGCCGGTAATTCTTTCCACGGCGTTTTGTTGGAAATTCCCAAATATTGGCAAAGCGAATCGAGCGTTTGGCGGTAGAACATCGAATGAGAACTGATTGACCATGGTGCAATCGCTCCTTGTTGCAGGCTCAAATTTTCGTTCGGAACAACTAATTCCGGATCCATATATAAGCTCGCGCCAAGACCCGCGCAATGCGGGCAGGCACCTTGCGGATTATTGAACGAAAACAGCCGCGGCTCAATTTCTTCAATAGTAAAACCGGAAACCGGACAGGCAAATTTTGAGGAAAACGTTGTGCGGCTTTTATCGCTCATATTTTCAACATACAAAAGACCATCACTGAGTTTAAGCGCTGTTTCAACCGACTGCGTAAGGCGCTCGATGATTCCCTCTTTTATTATCAAACGGTCAACCACAACCTCAATATTGTGCTTTTTGTTTTTATCTAAGCTCGGCACTTCATCAAGACTATAAAGTTCGCCGTCAATTTCCACACGCTGGAAGCCTTTTTTCGCCAAATCGGCAATTTCTTTTTTAAACTCACCTTTTTTAGAGCGAGCAATCGGGGCAAGAAGCATCAGTTTTGTACCGGTTTCCATTGCGGATATTTTATCAACCATCTGCGTAACGGTTTGTGCCTCAATCGGTAATCCGGTAACCGGTGAATATGGTGTACCGGCACGCGCCCACAACAGACGCATATAGTCATAAATTTCGGTAATTGTGCCGACTGTTGAACGCGGATTGTGTGATGTGGTTTTTTGTTCAATCGAAATTGCCGGAGAAAGACCTTCAATCGAATCCACATCAGGCTTATTCATCAAGTCCAAAAACTGGCGGGCATAAACCGATAAGCTTTCAACATAACGCCGTTGCCCTTCGGCATAAATCGTATCAAATGCCAAAGATGATTTTCCCGAACCTGAAAGTCCGGTAATAACCGTCAATTTATTTTTCGGAATATTAACATCAATATTCTTCAAATTATGTTGGCGCGCACCTTTAATTTCAATAAATTTATTCTCGCTCATTTTTGCCTCAAAAACATTTATGGTTTATATATAACATATCAATTTTATAAGCAAGAGACTATTTTTTAATTTTTAATAAAAAAATCCCCTCGCCTGAATTACGGCGAAGGGATAATTTCTAGAAACTGATGTCGAGAACTCCGACATCTGTTGTCGGATTAAGTTCTTCTACCAAGCCTGCAACTTCGTTTGCAGAGTCATCATCATAAACAGAATCATCACTGCCTACCAACTCCCAACATCCATCATAAAAACGAATGATATCATACTCTTCAGCTGACTTCTGGTTAATGATATAGAGCTTATCATAGATCATGTCTTGAAGATAATTATGCTCCATGTCATACAAGCCCCAGCCATTTGCTCCTTTGGCAAAGATTTTATCACCAACTATGCTATAGTCCTGAAAGTTTGCATAGATTTGGTCTTTATCCTTGAAGTAAAGCGAAATGCCGTTATAACCTTTCAACTCGGCATAGCCATCTTTCAAATCAATTTTCTTGTAATCATCAAAACCACGGCGCTTTCCATCAGGAGTAAAGCAGATAAAAGTTTTGTCGCAATAAGCCAATATAAGCCCTGCTTGCTCGTTATAAACAACTTTTGTGTACAAGTTGTTCATTACGAAATCATCAATACCATTAGCAACTGAGAGTAATCTGTAGGCAACACGTCCGTCATCAGCAATAAATTCTTCAGTATAAATATTACCGACAACCTGTGCTCTTTTAGCACTTTTTTGACAACCTGCGAGGACTGCTATCGCAATCACAGCGCAAAATAATAATTTTCTCATAGAATTATATTTAAGATGTTCATAATCTATGCTATTCCTTGCAATTTGTCAAGCATTTTTTTGTCAAATAAAATTACCCTAAAAACTCAACATTATACTTGCAAAAATAAAAATTATTAACTATAAAATTATAGTGTTTGGTTTTGTATTATCTATAAGGAGATATCATGAAAAATTTTTCAATTATACTTTCAACTGTGGCTATTGTTATGGCAGCCGCATCACTTTTTGCAACATTTAAGGCTCCTTGCTCAAAAAATGCAAGCGAAGCTGTTTTTTCTGAAGCAAATTTGAGCAAAATGCTCAATAATAATCCGCAAATTATTGTTGATGCGATGCAGGCATATCAAATCAAGCAACAAGAAGAAGCTGAAAGAGTTGCTAATGAAGCTTTGGCAAAATATGCAGATGAAATCAACAGCACCGCAAATTCTCCGTTTGTCGGAAACAAAGATGCAAAAGTTGTTGTGGTTGAGTTTTTTGACTTTTCTTGCGGATATTGCAAGAGATTGGCACCTGCCGTTGAAAAAGCCATTAAAAATAATGAAGATGTTAAATTTGTATTCAAGCCTTTAACTTTCTTGGGCAGTATGTCTGCATATAAGGCAAAAGCCGCTATGGCTGCCAACAAACAAGGCAAATTCTTGGAATTTTATACAAAAGCCATGACCGAAAATCAAAGAGACGAAGCATCTGTTGATGCAATGGCTAAAGATTTAGGTTTGGATATGGATGCATATAAAAAAGATATGGAATCCGCAGAAGTTGCAAAATCTTTAAGCGAAATCAGCGATTTAGCACAAAACATCAGAGTTAACGGCGTTCCTACTTTGATTGTTAACAGCAAAAAAGTTCACGCTTATGATGCTGAAGCTATTCAAAACGTTATTAATAACGCAAAATAATATACTTTCTGATAGCTAACAAAAAAGGCAGTCTCACTTGAAAGGCTGCTTTTTTTTATTATAGAATCCAAATGCAAAAAAATGTAGATTTTTCATGAATTTTTACTTGATAATAATTATTTGTTGGTTATTATAAGCACGTTATGTTAATATTTTATGGAGGTTACAATAACAAGTGATAATAAGAATGCGCCTGTACGCAACGATGACGGACCGCGCATTAATGAAGATATAAAAGCAAAACAAGTAAGACTTATTGATGCAAATAATGAAAACAGAGGTGTTGTTTCTATCTCAGAAGCACTCGCCATTGCAGAAGAAGAAGGTTTGGATTTAATTGAGATTTCCCCGCAGGCTGTTCCGCCTGTTTGTAAGGTTCTTGATTTCGGTAAATATCGCTATGAACAACAAAAACGCAAAAATGAAGCCAAAAAAAATCAAAAAGTTGTTGAAATAAAAGAAATTAAATTGCGTCCGATGATTGAAGCGCATGATTATGAGGTAAAGCTTAAACAAGCAAAAAAGTTTTTGGACCAAGGTAATAAAGTTAAGCTCACCATGCGTTTTAAGGGACGCGAGCTTAGTGCAAATGATAAAGGTAAGCAGGTTTTAATGCGTATCGTTGAAGATTTGGGCGAAAATTGTAAAATTGATTCCGAGATAAAGCTTGAAGGACGTCAGATGACTGCAATTGTTGCTCCGAATAAATAATCATTAAAAAAATTTTTTCTGCGCCTAAACAGGCGCATTTTTATTTTTATAAAGAGCGATAACCGGCAACTCAGCCGAATTATCGCTCCAAACAAAGCTTTTAATTTTACAATCATTCACGCACTGTTTTTATGCGCTCGCTAACCGGTTTTGCCAGTGTATCGGTAATTTGTTTATTTGCCTTGCGTACCGTAGCTTTCGTATCTTTATCCATATCAGATGTTACAGCCTGCAAAGAACTTTTTTCCGGTGCCAAAACGCCCGCAGCTGCTTCAGCAAGTTTTTGCTTGCGCTCCAAAACACGCTGTTTTTCCACTTCTATGTTATGCTGATTTTTTATTATTGAATCATACAAATTTTCAGCGATTACCGCATCATCCAAATTATACGATGAAGAACTTTGTTCTTTTTCATGAACTTTAGCTTCAATGGCGGCACTTTGTGCATCCAAACTTTCAATAGTCGATTGCTCAAGTAACCTTCCTTTATATTCACTAACATCTGAAAATTTTTCCCAATCAGAAGACTTTGCTTTTTCCTGAAATTCACTAAGTTCTTGATTGAATCTTTTTATCCTTTCTTCGAGCATTTCTCTGCGCTCTTCTTCCTTCTTGCGCCCGAAAAATAATGGTAATTTTCCTTGGTCAGGCAAAGCAATTCCTCTGGCATTCGGAAAATCAGCCAACATTTTTTCCACATTTTCTTTTGTTAAATGGGCTTCAGCGGCATTTGGTGTTCCATTATCAAATTTAAGAGTAATGTTAGTATAGAATTTTTGCAAATTTTTAAAATATGTCGCCATACCACTTTTTATTCTTCTCTTTAGACTCATTTCTTCCAGATCATCGCGCTCTCTTCTGTATTCAGTTGCTTTACCCTTTGCTTGTTCGGCTTTTTTAAGTAAATTTCCGCTGACATATTCTGCTGCTTTATCCAAAAATTCTTCTTTTTCAGCTATTGACATCTTGGTGCTGTTTGCCACACCTTTTTGATATTCATCGTACTTATATTTACTAAGTTTAGTATCATAAATATCACCATTACGCTGATTTTCATTACCGTAATTCATCGCTATTTCCGGCGCAATCATATCAGCAATACGGCTCTGACGTGCGCTGAAACTTCCGTTCATTTCAGAAATAATTTTTCTGGCTGTCTCCGGTGATTTTTCATTTATTTTTTTCAGCCAATAACCATCTTTATCATGCTCAACCACTAAACGCAGCGAATCGTCATCAATTTTTGCCGCATTTCCGCACTCAATGTCACGATATGTTGCGATCAACAGATAATCTTGATCAACCTTGCCGAGTGAAATCTTTTCAAACGATTTGCCATAAAATTCTTCCATTAAGGCCTTAATTTTCTGCGTATTCGTACGCTCTTCACCGCGACTGTTCGGAATATATTTTCCGACCACACTTTCAGCGGCATCTAATATCAAATCACGATTCTCAATATATTTGCGCATTTCATCGGCATTATGAACTTTTTGCTCACCTGAAGTTTGCACAAATTCACTTTTATTTATCTGACTTTCAAAAAGGAGTTTCAACAAATCTTTATTTGCGTGATTGCCGTTAAAAATAAACTTTTTATCAAGCGCAACGATATTATCCTTGTTTATCCACTTTTCTATTTCTTCCCTGATTTCTTTAGCTGTAATGCTGGCAACACTAACATTTTTAGGCTCATAATTTAATAAATCACCACGCTCCAAAATATCATGGATTAACCTAGCTGAATAAACTTCCCTGCTTGTTTTACTTCGAGATGATTTTTCGTTAGAAGCTTTAGCATTAGCAAACAATTTTGCCAAAATCTCCGCCTTATCTTTAGGTAATATACGAATATCTTCACGTTTGCCTACAAAACCGTAATAATTAAAATCGCGTTCATCAATCAATGCATCTATAAAGTAGAGGTTATCAGATAAGTTCTGAGTGTGAGCATGTTCATAAACCACATCAAACACACTTCCGTTACGTGTCTTTCCTGTTGTTCTGTGACCGGCAATACGATACATTTTTTCAAACGCCTCAGGATGCGTTATTGCCAAATCACGGCACTCTTGCGCCCGCTCGTCTGAAACTATTTTCAAAAATGATTCTTCTGCCAATAATGCCAGATAACTCTTAATTTCAGAGTTTTTCGACTCAAATCCGGCAAAAAAATCATCCAATTTTACATCATTTGATAATTTTATATCGCGATCAACCTTTTCCCTATTTGTGGTTTCTGCATATTTCAAGAAATCTTGCAAATTTTCATTCGTAACAACGGTAATTCTCTCACCGTTTGCATCAGTAAAAAAAGCCATAACACATCTCCTCTTCTAAATAGGTATTATAGCCTTATCCTACCCTCTCCGGCAATTTTGTCAAGCATTTTTATTTTATTTTTTATTTTTTTCTTTATTGATGTATTCTACTATTTTTTTAGCCTCAGGACGGCCTTTTTCATTAATTTCATCAGTACTGATTTTTTTTGCTTTAACATAATCGGTTGCATCTAACATAACTTTTTCGCAGATTTTTTCATCTAAAATATAGTTCACAACCAATTCATAGCGAAAGATATTCTTCCCCATATCAAAAGCGTAATATGTTTTATCATCAATTCCTTGAGAATATTTTTCAACCCCCATACCTAAAAAATAACTAACCATTGCCGAGGCTGTGGCTGGTTTGGAAGCAGACATTGCACCCATTGAAAATGCCGAGCAAAAATAATATTGTTGAACCTCGCTTAATTTATTATATTCCTTCATAAAAAGTTTAGGGTTTCCGGCAATCTTTGACCATTTCTCATTTTTATTTTCAGACTGCTGAATACTGTCATTAACAGTTCCGGATACTTCGGTATTTACTACTTTACCTGCGCTTTCCGCCTCATCATCTTTTCCGCACGCGCTTAATACCATAGATAAAGACAACAACAAAGCCAAACTTTTATGCATTAATTTTCTCCCATTTGATTTTCTTTTGATATTATTGATAAATAGCTAATATAACGTTAACCTAAAACCGTTATAATAAAAAAACGGGTATAAAACCCGCTTTCACAAACTCAATATTATTTTTTCTTCAAAAATGCCGGTGCAGCCAGCCCTCGCATTGCAGCTATTTTTGACGGCAGCTTCCTATACCTGCCGTTTGTTTTCTAGGTACAAAAAAGAGCCTGCATCTTGTGCAGGCTCTTTTTGTGTTGGCTCCGACTATCTGATTCGAACAGATGACCGATCGGTTAACAGCCGATTGCTCTACCGCTGAGCTAAGTCGGAATAATAATAAAATCTTGGAGGCCGGTACCGGAATTGAACCGATATAAAAGGATTTGCAGTCCTCTGCATAAGCCATTCTGCCAACCGGCCAATCGCTATCAAGGGTACCAAACTCGCTTGACAGTCATCATATATACAAACTTTTTTATAAACGTCAATACTTTTTTTTCAAAAAATCACATTTTTTATAAAACTTGTGTAAAACGTGCTTTTTTGTGGTATTTTTTGACTTATGTATATATGTTTGTTTCAGAAAGTGAGGAATTATGAAAACAGTGATTGCAGCCGATCATGGCGGTTATGAACTGAAAAAACAGATTATTGAGCACTTTAGCTCTTTGAATTTGCTTGATTTAGGAACATACAGCCCCGATTCGACAGATTATCCCGATTATGCCAAAAAGGTTGTTAAAGCAATTCTAACCGGTGAGGCTGATTTCGGAATCTTAATCTGCGGTACGGGAATCGGAATTTCAATTGCGGCGAATCGCTTTTCCGGTATCAGAGCCGCACTGTTATATAGTGATGAAGTTGCGCGCTTGGCTAAACAACACAACAATGCAAATGTTTTGGTTTTCGGCGGACGCACGATGAAAGCTGATGATGTTATTCGTAGAATCGAAATTTTTCTGGCGGAAAAATATGAAGGCGGACGGCATCAAAAAAGATTGGATAAAATAGAACAAACGGAGTAATCAATGGATTTTGTACAGAATTTAAAAACCGAAGACGAAGCAATTTTTAATATTATCCAAAAAGAACTGAAACGCCAACAAGAACAAGTTGAATTAATTGCCTCGGAAAATATTGTATCGCGTGCGGTAATGGAAGCGCAAGGGTCAATTCTGACAAACAAATATGCCGAAGGTTATCCGGCTCACCGCTATTATTGCGGGTGCGAATTTATTGATGAGATTGAAAATCTGGCAATTGAGCGCGCAAAAAAACTTTTTAATGCAGAATTTGTTAATGTTCAGCCTCATTCCGGCAGCCAAGCAAATATGGCTGTTTATCTGGCACTTTTGAGTGCCGGTGATACTATCATGGGCATGAGTTTAGATGCCGGTGGTCATTTAACGCACGGTGCAAAAGTTTCCTCAAGCGGAAAAATTTTTAAATCCGTGCAATATGGAGTTAAAAAAGACGATGGACTGATTGATTTTGCCGAGGTTGAGCGTATAGCAAAAGAATATAAACCGAAACTGATTATTGCCGGCGGTTCAGCCTATCCGCGCCGAATAGACTTTAAGCGCTTTCGTGAAATTGCCGACAGTATAGGCGCATACTTAATGGTTGATATGGCTCACTTTGCAGGCTTGGTGGCGGCCGGTGAACACCCGAATCCGTTAGATTTTGCCGATATTGTTACCACCACAACACACAAAACTTTGCGCGGGCCTCGCGGCGGAATGATTTTAACCAACAATCCGGATATTGCAAAAAAGGTTAATTCATCCGTATTTCCGGGAACTCAAGGCGGTCCGTTGGAACACGTTATAGCCGGTAAAGCTGTTTGTTTCGGCGAGGCTTTAACCCCTCAATTTAAGGCCTATGCCAAACAGGTTATCATAAATGCCAAAATCTTAGGTGAAACTTTGAAAAAACGCGGACTTGAACTTGTTTCCGGCGGCACTGATACTCACCTTGTTTTGGTGGATTTGCGCCCGAAAAATCTGACCGGTGATGTGGTTACGACAGCGCTTGAAAAGGCGCACATAACCTGCAATAAAAATGCGATTCCGTTTGACCCGCAACCACCGAAAATAACCTCCGGTGTTAGGCTTGGAACTCCGGCAGGAACAACACGAGGATTTAAACAAAAAGAATTCGAATTTATCGGTAATTGCATCGGCGATGTGGTTGATGCATTAGCAAAAGGCAATGCCGATAAAACGATTGCCGAAACGGCAGAAAAAATTGTGGCACTGTGCCATGATTTTCCGATTTATAATCAACTTTAATTAAAGGAACAAAAATATGATTAAAAATTTTTTGAATGAATTTAAAACCTTCGCTATGCGCGGAAATGTTATGGATATGGCAGTCGGTATTATTATCGGTGCCGCTTTCGGAAAAATTGTCAGTTCAATGGTTGAAGACGTTATTATGCCTCCAATCGGTTGGGTTTTGGGTAATGTCGATTTTTCTGATTTAAAATTGGTTTTAGTGCAAAAATCGGCTGAAGCAGAAGAAGTTGCCATTAAATACGGTGCATTTTTGAATACGGTAATCAGCTTTATTATCGTTGCTTTTGCCGTATTTATTTTAATTAAGGCTATCAACACTTTACAAGCAAAAATGCTCAAAGCTGAAGCAGATGCTGCCGCAAATGCCGCTCCGACAACAAAAAAATGTCCTTATTGCTGTAATGATGTTGCATTGGAAGCAACACGTTGCCCGTTCTGCACATCAGAATTAAAAAAATAATTTCATTTTAATTTAAGCCCGTCGCCGTTTGAAAATAAACGGCGATTTTTTTTAAAATAACTCCCCGAATTTTCATCGGAGAGTTAAAAGGAGAAGGATGAAATTTTTTTAATTTTTAGAGGCTCATCGAAGCCTGACGATTAACATACATATTGTTCGTATATAGCTTAACCCCGAATTCACGCGGATACTTTTTCTTAAAATCGGCATCAAAATCACCATACCCGCGCTTTTGATATTGTTGTTTTATTAAAACAAGACGCTCATCGGTTGATAAGTCTTTTTTGGGATATACCACCACTTTTTCATTTAATCTCGGAGCCATTTTGGCATATATAAACACCGCCTTCATATCTAAAGCTGTTTGTGTTTTAGGAAGTTCGCGTTTTGAGAAGGTTGCTTTGGTATGAGAATTTCTAATTGTTTCTGCGGCCAAATCCAGCATAACATCTTTGTCACGCACCGCCCCCTCAAGCTTTACCATAAATTCTTGAGCAGTCATCGCCTTATTTTGTGAAACAGCCATAGCGCACCTCCCATAATTATATACCTTATAGCAATAATATATCACATTTTTGAGGGCGTTTCAATATATATTTTTAGTATTTTCTTTCAATAATATAATATGCTAAACTGACCAGATTTTCAGCCTTATCACCAAAAACAGAAACTCTTTGTACAGCGCTTTCAATCAGCTCCTTAGCTAAAACTCGCGCTTTTTCAACGCCGTAATAGCTCACAAAGGTAAACTTGTTTTGTTTATCGTCTTTATGCAGGGTTTTTCCGACTAAAGCCTGATCCCCTTCTTGATCCAAAATATCATCGGAAATTTGAAATGCCTGCCCTATTTTGCGCGAATAATCAATTAATATTTGTCGTAAATTAGGATCTGCCTGCCCCAAAACAGCACCGGCTTCACAAGCATATCTCAACAATCTTCCGGTTTTCATTTCTTCCAGTCGGGCAATAATATCTTCGTCAGATTTTTGATTTCCGACAGATGCTGCATATAAATCCAATGTTTGTCCTGCAACCATTCCGCCAAAAGAACCGGCGGCAGATGAAAGCAACTGAACCAGTGCCAACCGTTGAGCCGGCTTAATTTCCACCGCATTTGCAAGAACTTCAAACGCATAAGTCAATAGCCCGTCTCCGGCTAAAATTGCAGTCGCTTCATCAAATTTTTTATGGCATGTCGGCTTTCCGCGCCGCAAATCATCATTATCCATCGCCGGTAAATCATCGTGAATCAGCGAATATGTGTGCAACATTTCAAGTGAGGCAGCTGCCGGTAGAGCCGTTTTATATTCCACACCAAACAATTTTGCACACTCTGAAAGTAAAAACGGACGCAAACGCTTTCCCCCATTCATTAAGGAATATTTCATTGCCTCAACAACGCGCTTTTCAGCACCTTCAGGTAAAACAAAATACTGTTCCAAATCCGCATTAAACTGTAGCGAAAACGCTTTTAACACTTCTTTTATATCAACCATATTATTCCTCGATTTTATCCAGCGGTTCAATTGTAATTTTGCCATTTTCGGCAACATTTATTTTTTCAATTTTAAGCTCGGCTTCCTTTAGTTTTTTTTCGCAAACTTTTTTAAGCTCAACCGCTTTTTCATATGCATTAACGGCATCATCAAGCTTTATTTTACCGCTCTCTAACTCGCGAACAATAGTTTCAAGCTGAGTAAGGGCATCTTCAAATTCAATATTATTAGTGTCTGACATATTTTTCTCCATTTTAGTTCATGATATAACACTAAAAGCATAAAACAAATGTTTTTTTCTACTTATTAAACCATATATCCATATATATTTTAACTCTGGTTTTATTTAAAATCAAATTTAACGACTTATATTTTACATGCTATGAAAATTTTTTCATGGTTTATTCCTTTAATCAAGAAAGGTATACGGATTTTCATCTGTATACCCTTTTTAATTATGCTTATTTTTTATTCGTACAATTTGGGCAATGGAGCTGATTTTGTTTTTTTCAAGCTATAGTGAGCGCTGTCTTTAAGTCTTTGCAAAATTATCGAAGAATCCGGAGTTTCTTTTGCATCTGAATACAACACGCGATTAATTATTTGCATCTGCATTGAAAAATCTTCATCCCCGACCAACATCGCCAAATCGTTAAGATTATTGACCGCAGTATTATCAAAATTTTTATTTCCCCATTTTATCAAATTGTCGCGCAAGCTCCGATAATCATTATCTTGCAAATTTTTGCGAATTTTATCTATGTATTTTTCGTTATTAGCGGACGATTTTTTAAGGTTCAGCAACAGATAATTTATTATCATACCTAAGAAAAATGCCGCAATAAGCCATAAATAGGCATTTTTCTGCATAAGATTTTCCTTATTTTCTGACTTTATACCTTCTGTTTTTTCCTCACTTATCAAATCACTTTTCGGCGTTTGCGCAACCTCTTCAGACATATTTTCTTCTATTGCGGCGCTATATTCCGGATTTTCCGCAATTTCAATCTCTTGTGCGCCGATTTTTGCCGTTTCCATCTTGCCTTTTTCGGTATTAAACCACTGTAAACTGATTTCAGGCAAAACAATTTTTCCTGATTGTTGCGGTATATAAACAATGCGATATTTTGCCTGAGCAATCAACTCATTATTATGAACCAAAACAGAATATTGCGGATTTTCAGGATATTGTTTCATACCTTTCGGAGCTGTAAAATTCAATTCCGGAAGCTCTGAATCAAGCACTCCGACCGCACTTAAAACAATTTCTCTGCTGATGGTATCGCCAACTCGAAATGAATGATTTTTCTCATCATATTTATTTGATAATGTCAGCGCTTTTGCCGGCAACCACCATTCCTTTGCATATTCCTCAGGTATAGCCTTAACTTTTACTTTTTGCGGCTTTGTTTGTATCATAACCGGCTTTTGAACTCTGCTCATCAGCGAAAAATCATTAAACCCGAAAAATCCGAATTGTTGCGGCTTTTGAGTATTATCAATATCAAAATATACGGCTTGCCATTGAAGCGAAGGTATCTCCAACTCTCCTGATTTTAAGGCAAACATAGCAAAACGAATTTTGATTTCTCTGCCACCTTCAATCGCGGAAATTTCCGGCTGATCCACAATCTTTATTACCCAATCGTCAGACTTCACAAACATCGGATCAGACACAAATTCCAAACCTACATAATCTTTAATAATCAATGTTCCCGTTATTTCTTGCTTAACATAAGGATTTTCTTCATCAATCACAAAATCTGCTTTAAACTTAGGCGCCAATGGCTGAGCATTACTATCTTGCGGATTTTGTTTAATAGTGCTTCCTGCCGGCAAAACCTCTAAATCTATACTTTCCGAGTTGAATTTTCCGGCGCTGACAGATGGAATACTAACCTTTCCTTCTTTTAATGCAATCAATCCGATTGTCCACGCGCGCTGCTGATTCATCACTCCGTTAATGTATGAAGTCTGCATAGATGTTGCATTGGAATAAATTTGGAAATCTTTTTGTAATACACTTAAGTCAGGGTTAACATTTTGTTCTGTTCCGTTATACACCAATTTAAGCTCAAACGGCTCTCCCAATACAACATTTTTGCTTTCAACCGTTGCCTTAAAATCATCAGAATAAGTTATTGTTATTATTGACAATATTGCCAGTATTGTAAGTATAATTTTTTTCATAATACACTCCTCTTATTCTTTATAACGCCGTCTGTTGTATTCTTTTTTTATAAATGCACGCAACAAACCGCCTTTATCCTCTTTTATCTCACGAAATTTTTGTTTGCGCACCTGCATTTCACGGCTCTCATCATCATTAGTATCGCCGGAACTTAAATTTTGCGTCTGCTGATTTTCTTTCTCGGTTTGCGGCTGCTGATCAGTTTGCATATTTTGTTCAGCATTATCATTTTCATTTGTTTTCTCATCTCCGGTCGGCGTTTCTTGCTCGGAACTCATGGCTTTTTCATCTTGCTCATTTTGCTTGTTTTGATTATTTTGCTGACTATTCTGTTGCTCATTTTGCTCAGTCTGCTGAGATGATTGTTCGCTTTGCTGCTCATCTTGCGCATTTTGCTCATTTGATTGAGATTGATTGTTCTGTGTATTTTGCTTGTTTTGCTCTTGATTTTCAGTATTGTTATTTTGCTTATTTTGCTGAGATTGATTTTGTTGTTCCTGCTGTTTTTTTAAGTATTCAAGATTAAATTTTGCATCCTCATGGTCAGGATTTTTCTCCAAAACCTGTTCATATTTTGCGATTGCCTCTTTAATTTTTCCGGATTTTGCCAGTGAATTAGCATAATTATAAACATTTTCCTCATCATCAAACTGAGCAAAAATTTGAGCCGCCTTTTCATATTCGGCACCTTTATATGCCGCACTCGCCTTCCAATTTTGATTTTCAAATTTTTGCACCGCAGTTGCATAATCGCCTTTTTCAAAAGCCTGCATTGCTTCCTGATTATTGTTCAAAAACCAGCCGGCAAAAGCATTTTGCGTTAATAAGAACATCAATAGCGCAATCAATACTCCGCGCCTAAAAAAATATAACAATAAAAATGCCGGAACAAATAATAAATAATAACCGTTATCACGCCATATGGTTTGCATATTTTCGCTTTGTTTAAACTTATTTTTTCCGACACTGTTTATGCTGTTTAACAGAGTTTTCAAACTCTCGTTATATCCGACATACACTCCCTGCCCTTTTTGTGCAAGCATCTCAAGTTTTGAGTTTTTCTTAGAATTTATATCAATAACACTTATTTTATATCCGTCAGCCGCAGCCTTAGATGCGCTTTCAAGAGCCAAGTCAAAACGCTCGCCGATATCATAAGTCAAAATAATAATGTTGCCGTCATTATAATGCGCAGATTTCAGCCTTTCAACCGCCAAATTTATAGCTCTGTCAGGTCTATCCCCATTTTCCGGCATAATATCGTAGGTTATCGCCGGCAATAAATTATCCACCAAAGATTTATCTTCGCTTACGGGTGAAATCATAAAAGGCTCTCTGCTATAAACTTCAAGCCCTGTTTCTGTGGCATTAATCCCCCGCAATAAGTCTTTTATTAAAAACTTCGCTCTTTCAGCGCGTGAAGGTAAAACATCTTTACTCCACATACCGCTTGACATATTCAAGGCAATTATAAGCGGATTATTAACGCTTAAAACCGGATTCTCCGTTTTTTGCCAGCATGGTCCGGACAGAGCCAACGGCAAAAGAAACAAAATCAAAAAGCGCAGAAGCATCACCGATTTATTCGAATCTTTCTGTTTTTTTATCAACAAAAATTCCAAAAGTGTTTTATCACAGACCCTTTCCCAAGCAGAATCAGTTATGCTTTGTTGCGATTTTGACTTAAAAAGCAAAAATAGCGCAAGTAACAATAAAAGCAAAAAATAAGGGCGTAAAAAATGAAAATCAGATATAAATTCCATCATTTCTTTCTTCTCCTTATAGCGCTAATCATAATTAAAATATAGAACAAAAACAATGAGATAGCTGCCGGAATATAATATAATTCTTCAACTTTTTGCACAAAGCGCGCCTCTTTTTCACTCGGCTCAAGCTTATTTATTTCCTCATAGATTTTTACCAGCGAATCAACATCTTTTGCTCTAAAATAATGCCCTTTTGTTTCATCGGCCAAAGCTCTTAACCCTGCCTCATCAAGCTGTGAATTCAGCGGAACGGAAAAGAAACCGCCGAAAAAATCTTTTTCATCGGCACCGGCCCCAATAGTATAGACCTTAACATTTTCTTGTTTTGCCAGCTTAACCGCCTCGGGCAAAGAAAGCTGTCCGTCATTATTTTCACCATCGGTTAATAAAATGATTATTTTATTTTCATTTTTCCCATTAACCAAATTTTTCAAGGCAACACCTATTGCATCACCTATTGAGGTAGAATTTCCCGCCATGCCGGCATCGGCATTGTATAATACCTCTTTTAAGGCTTTTTTATCATACGTTAACGGTGTTTGTAAATATGCTCTCGTGCCAAACAAAACAAGCCCTATTCTATCTTCGGTTCTTTCATCAATAAATTGATCAACCACAAATTTTACGGCACTTAATCTGTCATAATATCTATTTTGATAAACAAAATCACGTTCATTCATAGAGGTTGAAATATCAACCACCAACAAAATATCCCGCCCCTCGTTTTTAACCGGCAGCGCCTCGCCGACAATTTGCGGACGCATTAATGCTACAACCGTAAAAATCCACATTAATATTAAAAATATTTTTTGTAAGATTTCTCTTATGTTTAAATTATTTCCCACAATCGCCGGCTTTGACTGCACACATATATTCTGCAAATCGGCAACAAACGGAACTTTTAAGGCATCAGCCCCCTGATTTTTGATTTTGGGAAACAGGAAATAAATCAAGAGCGGAGCAAAAATAAGAACCGCAAGCCACGGATAAGCAAAACTTATCATAAATTTTCTCCCACCCAAGCGAAACAAAATTTTCTTAATTCTATTACAGTTTTTCCATCTGAAAAATCGTCTTTTTTACGATATGGTGCTGTTTGCAACAACTCTCTTGCCGGCTCACTCAAGACATATTTTGTTTTAGATTGCAAAAAATTAATCCACTCTTTGCCGCTGAAAGCAACGGCCTCAGGATATTTTTTTAAGCAAATTCTTCTTAATATTTCCGACATAGCCGTAGCTGATTCTAAGGTATCTTCTTTAGCAAATTTATTTAAGAGGTATTTAGCATAAATCTTCTTGCTTTGCTTGCGCACAACAAAAAACAACTTCAACATCACAAAAGTTGCAATAATCGCTAAAATAATCAGCCACCAACCATAAGCAAGCGGAAAAACAGAAACCCCGTCTGCCGGCAAATGAATATCTCGCAATTCAGGCAAATTATCCATACTCATAACCTCATAATCATAGCTTTTAATTTAGGTTCAAAAAAAGAAAATATCAAGCCCTTTATGCAAAAACTATCTCTTGCGATATTGCGGTTTTCGTTTAACCGGATTGATGATTTTGACATTTGAAGGAGTATTGTTTTTTTGCATATTTTGCGCCTGTTCATGTTGCGGTTTTGGTTTAACCGGCATAATAACCATCTTGCCTGATGATAAATTTTGCTCTTTATTTACGGCATTTTCAATGTTTTGTTTATTATCATCCGCACTCAAATCAACCGTTGATTTATCTATATCACCGTTGCCGCTGTTATCAATATTTTTAACAATGCGCTTAAATTCTGCCAGCTGACTTCCGGTTAAGTCATTACCCGTAGCCACTTTTGCCTGAAGCGGATCAATGCGCTGCCCTCTGCGCAAAATTTCAAAGTGCAAGTGCGGACCGGTTGAACGTCCGGTGCTACCGACATAGCCGATAATTTGCCCTTGTTTCACCTGAACTCCCGGACGCATGCCCGAAGCAAATTTACTCATGTGGCCATAGGCTGTTTCATACTCCGAATTATGACGAATCTTGATATAATTTCCATAGCCGTTCACATAACGAGCTATTTCAATTTTTCCGGCGCCGCTTGCATAAATAGCCGTTCCTGTTGGAGCAGCATAATCCACACCGCCGTGGAAACGTCTGTCTTTATATACCGGATGGCGGCGATAACCGAAAAGTGAGGAAACACGAGCATTTCTCATCGCCAACGGCTTTTTATCCAATCCTTTTTTCTTAGCCCCGCCGTTTTGATCATAATAGCCGACATTACCGTCACGACTTTTATATCTATACAACTTTATGTCGCGATTTCCGACATGGAACTTTGCATACAAAATATCGCCGGTTTTAACTACTTCACCATTACTGTCTTTATGCACTTCATATTTAACTTCAAACGAATCGCCTTTTTTGATGTCACGACTGAAATTAATAACATGGGCAAATAACGGCGGAAGTCTGTTAGCAAGTTTCAAAGGCAGTCCGGCAGAATTAAGTGAATTTATCACATTACCGCCAATCGTACCTTTAACATTTTTAATTTCATAAGCAAATTCTTCTTGCTCAACCTTGGCCTCAAACTGGTCATATTCGTTGCGTTGCAAAATATAATGAGTTCCACGCACCGGCTCAATCATCAAATAATCCAATGATTCCAAATCACGAGTCTGCATATCATAAGTCGCAACAATTTCAAAATGTTGCCCGATTTGCAATTTGCGCGCATCAAAAACTTTTTTGAGTGTGTTATAGGCATTTGTAGCACTCTGATAATCCATGCCCAATCCGGTTAAAACACCGATAAAATTATCGCCCTTATTAATCATTACGACACGACGTTCTTTTTGATAAATTCCCTCTAATTCTTTAACCAATTTCGGTTTTGCCGGAAGCGGCATGATTGTGTTATCAGTGTTTTTATCGGTGGCATAAATTTTATCATTAATAAGCTCAGAATTACTGAGTAAGTTGATATTATTAACATCTTCGGCTATCATATCAAACGGATTTTTTTCCGAATTATTAAATGCCGGTGTCATAAAATCAGAAGAAAAATCATAGCTGTCTTCTGCAGCAACACTTAAGTTTTCTTTTTCAACAACGGTTCTATTTAAAAGAGAAACAAATAACGCACATGTGATTGCTGTTGCATATCCTATAAGCAACAGCATTTCTATGCGCCGTCTACGCAATTTTTTTCGCAATCTTTTAAATTCAGCCATACTCAACCCATGAATTAAGATGATGAGATAATGATATAATTTGAAACTGTATGCAAGAAGATTATAAAGTTATCCGTCATAAAAATAAGACTTTTCCACAGAATAAAAAAAAGATAAAAAAAAATAAAAAATATCTTGCAATTTAAATTTTTATTATATATAAGGGCTATTACTTGATGGGGGCGTAGTTCAGCTGGTTAGAATGCATGCCTGTCACGCATGAGGTCGCGAGTTCGAGCCTCGTCGCTCCCGCCAATAAAACAAAAAAGTCGTCTTTATGGCGGCTTTTTTTGTTTTAAATGATGAAATGATATAGCTAGAACGAAGCGACCTCATGGTCGCGGCGAGGAAAAAAAATTGTTCCGATGGAACAATTTTTGACGCAGCAGACGATTTTGTTAATTTGTGAACAAGCGACAGCGAAGATCACAAATGTTACAAAAGCGGTGACCGAAGCGAAGTTGTTGAGCTGAAAATCTGCGAAACTTACGGAGCAAGAACGAGCCCGAAAGCTCCCGCCAATAACACAAAAAGGTCGCTTTCATAGCGGCTTTTTTTGTTGGTTGGATATGATGAAGCTAAGTTTATAAAATAAACAAAAAACAGAAAAAACGCCAGCAGATAACAAAAATCCTCTCCAAACACTGTTCAGAGAGGATTTTTGTTGTTCAAATCAGTACTAGAATTTGTATTGATATTGCAGAGCAAACATATTACTGTGGCTCTTATACTTAACATTCAAGTCGCCTTTGTTGTCATCCATGCCGGTTTTTGTGCGTCCGTGCATCATAAACAAGTGGTTATAACCAATATCAAACTGATGATTTCCGGTCATATAAGAAGCACCGACTGCTGCCCAAATTCTATCAACATCCGGAATACGATTTGTGCGATAACCGTTGCTCGGAGTCGGAGTTTGATCCCAAGCCGTACCGAAACGCAAGGTCCAATTTTCATTCATATAATATTCTTCACCGATAGAAAACGTCCAAGCATCTTTCCACTTATAATCAACATCCAAGTTTTGTTCACCGGTTTTCGGTCCGTAAGATTTTGCCGGGAATGTGTAAAAACGGTGCCATTGTGTATAGCGAACAGTAGCAGAAGTTGCCCATTTATCGCTGAAACGATGATATCCCGACAAAATCCAGCTTGCCGGCAATTCCGGATCAGCCATAGAAGTATTGCGGTTAAATGCGTCAAGTCCGCTAAGTGCTGCGCCCATTTGTGTCATTTCCAAATAGTGTTTACCTCTGGCTTTTTGTGTACTCTTAAAGCGATATGATAAACCAACGCGAGTATTTTCATTAAATTCATACATCGCACCGAGTTGCATGGTTTTTGACCAACCTTTAACGTTGTATTCGCTATATCCGAGGTTCATCACACCACCCGGTACAGTTGCATTTAAATTCGAAGTCAGCTGCCCCTTAATGCGGCGCAAAATTGCACTGGCACCCAAAGACAAACCATTATTAAATTTGTATGCGGCAGAAAGGTTGAAATCTACAACTTCCAATTCTGATTTACGCACACCGCTTTTGGATTTTGTGGCAACATTGCTGTCATGCTTATATTTTGTAGACAAGCCGAACGGAACATAAATGCCTGCACCCAAAAACCACTTATCATTAACATTATATTGCCCCATAACACTCGGAAGAGGAACAAGATAATTCATTTTATCCGTGCCGTATTTGCTTTCGGCCTTTGAATAAATTTGCGTACCCGTTACACCGGCTTGAATACCCGAACGCTTAACCAAGGTCATACCGGCAGGGTTATATCCCATTGCGGAATAGTCATCACCCATAATACCCATACCGGCGAAAGCACGTCCCAAACCGGTTGCGGAAAATTCGTTTAATTGATATCCGGCAGCCTGAGCCTGTCCGGCAACTAACATTGCAGCAACTGCTGCCAAGTAAGATTTTTTCATTTTATAGTCCTTATGAAAGTTACTCAAAAAACTGGAAAGGATTATAACATCTTATTGCACTTATCGTAAAGCAAAAACAAATCATCTCGGTAGTTTCTCGAAGGATACTAATATTTATATAAGGACTCTGATGTTTATTTTCTGCCCTTTTCCTGTGGATAACTTTTTATTAAACCACATAAACTTTATTTTTTTCTTGAAATTGCAGAAAAAATTTCCTTATATTGCTAATGAATTATTTTTTATATGAGGTTTTAAATATGGCAACAGTTAATGATACAGAATTTTCCGATATTTATGTTATTCCGGACGGAACGGCTTATATATGGGGCAGAAAAACACCAAGCGGATTGGTTCCTACCGAACCTGATGACTATTATGAGTTTTTGCAAGCCCTGATAAATACTTATGACGGAGAAAATCCCAGCTATTTGGTAAAATTTAAAGGGCTGAACTATCGTGTTGAGCGCACGGTTACTATGGAAGGGCAACAATTCTGCGCTCGTAAAATGCCATATAAAATACCGGATTTAGGTAAATTGGGAATTGAAGAACATTTGGTTAAATATCTGAAAACATTAAGCGGTGCGCCGGGAATGATTTTGCTTGCCGGTACAACGGGTTCAGGTAAAACCACAACCATTGCGGCTTTACTTAGAGAATATTTAACCACAGACGGCGGTTATGCCTTCACATTGGAAGACCCGATTGAAATGCCGCTTGACGGCACATACCAAACCTCAAACGGAGAACTTGGAATTTGTAAGCAGATGAACCCTCCGGGTGGTTCTTGGGAAGCCGGTTTGCGCTCAATGTTGCGTTCAAAACCTCGTTATGTGTATCTGGGAGAGATTCGTGAGCCGATTATTGCTTCAGAGGCATTGCGTGCGGCAATTTCCGGACACTTAGTGCTTTCCACCATCCACGCTTCAACAGTCAGTGATGCCGTGCAATCAATAGTGAAATATGCGGCAGCATCAGGAATTTCTGAAGAAATGGCTTATGATTTGGCAGGTAACGGTATTTTGGCCGTTTTGCACCAAGAGCTTGTCGGTGTACCTAAGCGCCCGAAAATTGAATATGTTTTTGCCAATCCTGATGCCTCAAAAGGTGATCAGGTGCGCGGCATCATCAAAAGCGGTAAACTTAACCTTTCAACCACGATTGAGCAACAGCGCATTCGCTTGGAAAGAGGTTTGAAACTGTTTGAATAAAAACTTATAACTTATCTTAAAAAAAATCCGCCACCTTATCGTAGCGGATTTTTTTATTTTTTCGAGTATGTTACCATAACAGATCCGTCATAAAATGTTTGTGGAGAAACCGTTATTTCGGCAGCATCATCACGAACAATGGTGAATTTTCTGTTATCTAGTATATTGGAAATCATAGTCGTACTGAAATTTTCCCAATCATCAACATCAGAAAAAAACAACTTCTGATAAGTAATAAGTTCTTCAATTTTAGGCTCATCTTGCATTTTTTCAATATTGAGTCCCCAAAGTTTTAAGTAGGCGCGATTATAAAATTTCAAGCGATGATTAGCCCCGAAAATCACCACCGCATCATTCAAATTATCTAAAATATTTTGTTGAACTGAGGTTAATTCATTAAGTCTTCTTGTAGTTGCCAATCTATCGGAAACATCTTCATAAGCAAAAATTATTCCATTCGGGTGAGATGTGCGCAAGCGTCTGATTGTTCTGCCGTCCGGCAAGTGCAATAAATCTTCTTTTGTGTCAATAAGCCCTTTAAAGACAAATATTTCTTCATCTTTATAACTCCTGAAATCAGGCACGGGAGGCAGCATTTTCTTTTCTCTGATAGTATCCAAAAATTGCGGATATGTCGGAGCAATATCTAAAAATTCGTTTTCAAGCTGCCAAAGATTTTTAAAGGAATTATTATAAAAATAAAGCTTCATTTTATTATCGAAAATCGCAAAAGCCGTTCCCAAAACGCCTAAAATTTCAAGGTGAGTATTTTGATTTATTTTGAAATCTCTCTTTGCCCGCTCCAGCTCCGTATTATCTTTTAAGTATCCTATCGTACCTATTTTATCAAGCGAATCGTTTACAAAACGCGGCTTTTCGATAATCGCAAAATTATGCAATTTGCCTCCGTGCACAATATTGATGTTTTTTTTCTGAGCCTTCTGCGTTTTTTTGGCATTAACAGCTAATTTTTTGAATATATCATCACCCTTGCCGGCACTAAGTTCAAGTTTTTCTTCAATAACTTCTTTCTTTGACAGTGTTCCGACATATTCGGCATATTTTTTATTTATTGCCACCAAATCAAGATTCTCATCGCGAAGCCAAACCGGCACATCCAGTCCGTCAATAAGATTTTCCAGCCTGATTAATTCTTGTTTATCTAATTCCTGTTCATGTTTAACATTATTTATTTCTGCCGTCTGCCGGCTAACATCGCGAAACCATATAACATCACAATACAAATTTCCGTCACTTCCGTTTATACGGTTTCCGGCAACAAAAATATATAAACCTTCAGCCTTAAGATGCAAAATATCTTCAAAACTCTTTCCTTCTTGTTTTAACATGTCGGCATATTTACGCAAAATATGCGCATCTTCTTTTATAAACGTATTGCATATATCTTCAAATGAAGATGCTGTTCCGTTTTTAAGATTCAGCATAACTGCCAATCGGCGAGAGCATTTTTCCACAATGTCTCTTTGCGGATCTTTAATTTTTTGGTCGGGATACACAAAACTGAAAAAACCGTCTTTTGAGGCATATAATATCTCATTACACTTTTCACGATCGCGCTTAATAAAATATATTTTATGCCTGAATTTCAAAATTTTAATTTGCATAAAAAAGATAACCGCAATCAAAAAAACTTCGAGCAAAATGCTGCCTATAATGATATTTCGTAGTATTTCATAACTCATAACTCGAATCTTTTCAAAAAATCATTTGTTTTTTTTATAATCCTATATTATATATGCACATACAAATAAGCAATTTATTTTTTCGTGCGAGGTTAATAAAATGTATACGCTTGTTTTTGACACAACAGCTCAAGTATGTTCTGTCGGCATTATGAAGCAAAATCATTTAATTGATTCTTATACAAAAGAAATGGATTTCGGGCAATCAGAAGTTCTATTGCCGCAGATAGATATAATGTTGCAACGAAACAACCTTAAATTCAGCGATATTGAGTTGTTGGGTGTTTGCATCGGTCCGGGCTCGTTTACCGGCGTAAGATCGTCTATTGCCTGCGCAAGAGCTTTTGCACTGGCACTTCCGGCACTAAATGTTACCGGAATAACCGCATTCGAAGCTTATATCAATTCACTTGATATGAGTGAATTGGCTGAATATAATGCCGTTATCATTGAAACAAAGCGTGATGATTTTTATTTTCAGCTGTTTAACGGAAAAAAAGAAAAATTGTGCGAGCCTAAAGCAGCCTCATACGAGGACATCATAACCACCTTAAAGGGGCACACATCTACACTGATAGGTGACGGAGTTGAACGTTTTCTTGATAAACCGAGCGGATTGGTTTTACATGCCATAAAGTTGGAAAGCGCCGTAAATATTGCTGATTTGGCACAATGCGCCTTAAAAAAATATGAGCAAAAAAAGCTCAATTATCCTAAACCTTTGTATTTGCGCGCACCTGATGTTTGTGTAAAAGCATAAAAATTGTATGGATAAAAGAAAAAATAAGTTATAATAAAGAGAAAATGTTTTAATTTAATAATAATTGAGGAAAATAAAGTGACTAGATCTGAATTAATTGAAAAAATAGCATCAAAAATGCCTAATCTCACCATCAGAGATATTGACAATATCGTAAGCGTAATTTTTGACAAGATGATTGAAAGTTTGGCTTCCGGTGACAGAATTGAGCTTAGAGGTTTTGGCGCATTTTCTTTGCATAAAAGAGAACCGAGAATCGCTATAAACCCGAAAAACAAATCAAAAGTTTCGGTTCCGGCAAAAAATATTGTTCATTTCAAAACAGGTAAAGAATTGCACGACATGCTTAATGCTGATTGATAAAAAAACCGCTAAGGAGCAACATATGAAGTTTTTGTATTATCTGATTGAAATTCCTTTTATTGTTATGGCTGTTTGGCTGATAACAAATGCTCATGTTGAAAATCAAGCATTCAGTTTTGAGCTTTGGCCTTTGGATACCATTGTGCAGGTTAATGCAAAACTCACTTTATGCGCCTTAATTCTTTTTGGTTTTATCTGGGCAAAAATAAACTCTTGGTTTGCCTATTCCCCAATTCGCAGAGCCTTATATGCACAAGTGAAAGCAAATAAAGTTTTGAATAAAGAGCAAGAAAAGCTCAATAAAACGGTTGACGGCTTGCAAAAAGATATTGTCGGTTTGCAGGAAAAAGCAAAACATCAAGAAGAATTGACAATAAACAACAATCCGCAAACCGAAAAATCGCAGACATTTTTATCTTTTTTTGCAAGATTATTCAAAAAATAGAAGGAATTAAAGATGAACTGGCTAACAGAAATAGTCCGCCCGAAAATACAAAAGACAACCCCGAAAGAAATTGCCGACAATTTATGGATTCGTTGTCCGAAATGCAATCAAATGCTTTTTTCCAAAGAACTAAAAGAGACGCACTATGTTTGTACCTCTTGCGGACATAATTTGCCTTTATATGTTGATAATCGTTTTAAGTTGCTCTTTGATGATAAGGTTTTCACCCTTGTTGAATTGCCGATTATTAAAGATGACCCGTTAAAATTTAAGGATATGCAAAAATATTCTGACCGATTGAAAAATAATCGGAAAAAAACGGGGGCGCAAGATGCTGTTGCGGTTGCCAGAGGAAAAATTGGTGGGATAAGTTCTGTTGTCTGCGCACTTGACTTTTCGTTTATGGGCGGCTCAATGGGACTTGCTGTCGGCGAGGGAATCGTTAAAGCGGCAAAATTGGCTCTTGAAGATAAAGAACCGCTTATAACCGTTTCAGCCTCAGGCGGTGCACGCATGCAGGAAGGAATGCTTTCATTGATGCAAATGGCTCGAACAACAGCCGCCATTAATGAACTTAAAGAAGCCGGAATTCCATTTATTTCAATTTTAACAGATCCTACAACCGGCGGTGTTTCTGCTTCGTTTGCCATGCTTGGTGACGTCAATATCGCTGAAAAGGGTTGTTTAATCGGGTTTGCCGGTCAGCGCGTGATTGAGCAAACAATTCATGAAAAATTGCCGGAAGGTTTTCAGCGTGCGGAATATCTTTTAGAGCATGGTATGGTTGATATGGTTGTTGAGCGTGCCGAAATGAAAAGCGCCTTAGAAAAAGTTTTACATATTCTTTGCGCCAACATAAAAAAATAGCACCTTATAAAATTTTACGTAAAATTCCGCCATTTTCATTAAGTAGTTTCTTTGCCTGTTTAATCGGGCATTTTTTCGCAATCATTACACAGGCAATTTTCACGGATTTGCTTTGTTGCAGTGCTTTTTCTGCCTGTTTGTCATCAGCTCCGGTTATTTCTTTTATAAACCGAATCGCTCTGGCTTGCAGCTTTTCATTAGTAGCTCGCAAATCAATCATATAATTTTTATAAGTTTTTCCGATTTTAATCATTGCTCCGGTTGAGAGCATGTTTAGAACCATTTTTTGTGCCGTTCCGGCTTTCATTCGTGAAGATCCGGTAACTGCTTCCGCACCTACAATCGGATTGATAAAAATATCGGCAAATTGGCGCATTTTGGCATTCGGATTTGAACTGACTGCAATCGTCAAAATTCCTTTTTGCCTACCTAATCTCATTATCTCAACAACATATGGCGGATTGCCGCTTGCCGAAATTGCCACAACAACATCATTTTCTTTAGGATTAAATTTTGCAAAATCAGCACTTGCAAATTCTGCATTATCTTCAGAATTTTCAACAGATTTACGCACAGCCTTGTTTCCTCCGGCAATATATGCTTGAAACATTGAGCTTTTCGCGCCAAAGGTAGGTGGCATTTCCGAAGCATCTAAAATACCTATTCTTCCGCTGGTTCCGGCTCCAAAATAAGCAACGCGCCCGCCCTTATTTATTCTTTTAGCCAGTTCATCTATTGCTTTTCCGATATTTTCCAGCTCTTTTTCAACAGCCAGAGCAACCTTTTTATCTTCATTATTAATCAATTTAGCAATTTCATAACCGTTTTTAATGTCTATATCTACAGTATTCTGATTTTGTTCTTCGGTAATTGACAACATTTTATTTTCCTTACAAATCAATTCATTAGCCAAATATAGCATTATTTTTTTAACAAACCTTAAAAAAACAGTTGACTTTTGTTAAAAAATAATGATTATAGGCGAAGAGAAATCAAACTGATTTGTCTTTAATTGCCCCCGAGGGTCGTTTTTACGGAGGGGTGGCAGAGCGGTCAAATGCAACGGACTGTAAATCCGTCGACTTTCGTCTACGATGGTTCGAATCCATCCCCCTCCACCACTAAAAATCTCCTTTAACGGGGCTTTTTGATTTCAATATTAAGCAGCGCGGGTGTAGCTCAATGGTAGAGCAGAAGCCTTCCAAGCTTACTACGGGGGTTCGATTCCCCTCACCCGCTCCAATAACACTTAATATTGATTGTCTTTAACATTTAAAAAGTTAGGAATAATAAACAATGGCAAAAGAAAAATTTGAAAGAAACAAACCGCACTGCAACATCGGCACAATCGGCCACGTTGACCACGGTAAAACAACCTTAACCGCCGCTATCACCAAAGTATTGGCAGAAGAAGGCGGAGCAGACTTCACAGCATATGATCAAATTGATAAAGCTCC
>FLNY01004814.1_pt1 | contig 132777 bp, 112 predicted proteins | sample 1140381 | NCBI WGS metagenome assembly FLNY01 (sample SAMEA3878172, study PRJEB12797) | bioreactor metagenome | biome: Moose rumen | place: Sweden | collected 2011-10 | reverse complement strand
AGTTCAATGAGTAAGAGGTTTTCTTTGGATATGCAATGTAAGGCGTACCGTCAAGCTGATTTCCGTCCTTGTCGTACAAGGTTACGAATATACTATTAAGCGAGTCGTCATCAGTGAATGTAATCTGGAGCTTGTTGTTGCTCGTCGTTCCAAAGAGGTTGGTTTCCGTATTAATATTATCTGTAGAAGTAATCTCAGAATCTGCGTTTCCGAGAGTTATAACCGGTCGGTCTGTTTCCTGATAAACAGCAAAGATATTTGAATCCTCGTTGAGCGCTGCAGATTCCGTTGAGTAGAATGTCGTTTTGTTTCCAGCGCTGTCCTCTGCATAGAATACGAATTCGAGCTTAACTTTCGGGTCAGAATCAGTATCAGCCGCGAAAATTTTAGAAATCAATCTTGTATCAAGAGTGAAGTTGATTGTGTAAACCTTTCCAAGAATTCCCGTAATTGAAGAATCAAGAGCATTAAGGCGTGAAAGGATTGAGTCGCTTTCGCTAAGGACTTTATCTAAATCCGTGCTTGCCCAAATGTCGTAAGTTACGCCGTTATCAGCAAGGTTCTGCTCCTCGACACTTCCCTTGATTTTTATGCTTCCGTTGAAGAAGGTTCTATCCTTATCTTCAGATTCTTCGCCGAAATATTCGCTTCCAGATACGCTCGGCGTAATAGAAGAAATAGTAACCGCCGGATATGTCGTGTCAACATGAACGCTCAAAGTCGTTTCATTTGAATGTCCGGAAGAAGATTTTGCAGAGAAGGTAAGCGTATAGAGATACTGACTTGAAGAAGGGGTATCAATGAATGAGCTAAGCTTTCCTGGCTCGAATGTCCAGTAAGTGTTTCCGTCAGCGTCCTCAGCCCAGTAAAGCGCGTCGCTTTCTGACCAGTCATCATCTGAATTGTCGCGGTAAATTGTCTCAGGGTCTGTCGTTCCGACGCTTTCTCCCGAATCCTCGTCAGTTACAGAAATTGTAGCGCTAAGCTCAGATACAAAGAGCGAGCTAGTGCTTAGCGTTGCACTTCCAGTAAATTTGAGTGAAGAAGCCTGGCCAGAAATAGAAAGGCTCTTCGGACTTGTAATTACGACAGTCGGAGCGACACCTGCGGTGTTTCCTTCAAATCCGTAAACCGTGTCCTGAGCAAAAACAACATCTTCAATGTCGTATCCAGTAAGAGCAAGAATATAGTATTTGTCGAGAGTAATTCCCTCAGGAAGAGTTACGCTGAAGGTTTTTGTCGAAACAGAGCTTCCCTTATCATTATGTACTGAATAATCATAAATCAAAACCCAGTCTGCGATTGTAGTCGTGTCCTCTTCAAATTCATAGGAATCGTCGCCTTCAGCAGCTTTTACCCCGGCAACAAGGGAAGAAATGTCATTCTCCACAGAATCAAAATCAGATGGCTTTGAGCTGTATGCTTTCATCCACAATTTTACGACTTCTGGCTCAATGTTTGTATTGTCAAGACCTGCACTTACCGTAACAGAAACTGTGTTTCCCGTTGAGGCCGTCTGAACAACATCATCTTCACCAAAAGCAAATTCATAACCATTAACCTGATAAGTCGGATTTGCCTCTGGATTCAAAGAAAAATAAAGACGATTATCTTCGCTTTCGGAAGTATCCTTTACATTCTCTTTAAGAACAGAAAGAGCCTCATCGTTCGTCTCAATGCCCGCTAGAATATCCTTAAGATTTGCCGCACTAAGTCCAAGTCCCTTCTTTTTACTCATAAGGGTTTTATAGACATCATCATAGAGGTAAAGACTTGAAGTAGGGTTCCCAAGCTCATCGGAAGCAGCCTCGTCGACTGTTCTTTCTCCGCCAGTAGGATTTTTATATGCCATAGTGCTGTCGCGCAAAGTAATGGCGGCATAGTAATATTCAGTTCCGCTGTCAGACGGATGAAGCTGGTAATACCGGTTGTTTGCCGTTGTCGCGGCAGAAGTCGTGTCCGTCTGATACTGTGCAATCGTTACGCTACTTCCACCCGCAGTCGCAATTTCTTCCTCACGATAAAAATCAATCTCATCACCCTCGTAAGTCTCAGAAGAAACGAGAACTCCCGTAGAATCATAAATCTTGACATCCATAAATGAAATCGCGTGATTATCAGAAATTGTTCCGTCAATCGTAAAAATTGAGCCATAAGCAGAAGCCGCAAGTCCGTCGCTTTTTACGACACCAGGATTTGAGATAATAAAGACAGGAGGCGTATTGTCAATTTCAAACTGACGGCTACTTCCGTTCGAGTCGTGACCGGCCCCATCATAGGCAGTTACCGTAACCTCGTATTTTCCGTCGGCATACCGCCAGCCATTAAAATAGTCAGGATTTTCAGAATCATAGTCATTAAGAGTCAAGCTCCATGAAGAGCCGTCAGAGCTTATATCCGCCAAAAAAGATTCGTTTACATAGCCTGTCTCGCCGCTGCTTTTTTCAAGGCTTCTTACGCCAACTGTGACTTTTGAAACCAGCTTGTCGTCGGAGCAAGTTCCGTAAAGCACGAATGAATCACGGATTTCTGCCGCAGATTCAGGATAAGTAATAGCAAGAGTCGGAGACTGAGTGTCAACCGAAGCACCAAGGCCAGTATCTTCACCACAAGAAAAAATTAAAAGCAAAAGAATCGAAAGAATCCAACCAAAAATTTTTTTAGATGAAGTTTTCATAGGACATACCTCTCATACTTTTTGTATGCCTTAATGATACTTCAAGAATTTTTTGGGGACTTGTGAAAGCTCTTATTTTAAGAAAAATCTTAGCCTGTATAAGATAGAATAAGAGTAACTTGCTGAGCCATTCGAGATTTTAGAGAAAATTTTCAGTCCGCCAATTTAAATTCCCCGGCAAGGATTTTCTGAATAACCTCGTCCTTTGGCATTGGCTTTCCGAACAAATAGCCCTGAATTCGCTCGCAGCCTATTGATTGCAAAAACTCGAAGGCATCTTCCGTTTCAACGCCCTCCGAAAGAGTCTGCATTCCTATGTCATTTGCAAGCTGGACGATGTTTTTAAGAATCGGGCGGCTTTTCGGGGTGTTCGTAAAATTCCGTAAAAAAGCCATATCGATTTTCATCATATCGAATTCGTATTCCTTTAAAATGTTAAGACCTGAGTAACCTGAGCCAAAATCGTCAAGCCAGAGAGAATATCCCTTGTCCTTAAGCATGTGAAGCGTCGTCTGAAGGGGCTTGCCGTTCTCGCTCAAGGCACTTTCCGTAACCTCGATGTGAACGAGCTTCTTGTCAATTTTATTTTTTTCGACATTTTCTTCGAGAAGAGAAACAATATCCATAAGCTCAAAGTCGAGCCTTGAAAAGTTGATTGAAATCGGCAAAACAGGAATATTTTTTTTAGGAGCGTCGAGAATGTCTTTACAAACGCTCTTTAGAATGTATGCGTCAAGCTTGTGAATCTGGCGGTATTCCTCGAGAACAGAAATAAAGGCATAAGGCGGCATAAATCCGTATTTCGGGTCAATCCAGCGTGCAAGAGCCTCAAAACCACAAAGCTGCTTGTTCTTTGAAAGGACGACCGGCTGATAGTAAATATGAATGTAACCCTCGGAAATCGCCTTGTCTATATTGTTGATGATGTACTGCTTCCGGGCAAAATCTTCCGCACTCGCCGTTGTATACTCGCAATAATCGACATCAAATTTCTTTTTGATGCTGTCGCAGGCATAGCGGGCAAAATCGCAGGCAGTGTTCGTGTGGCAGGCAACATCCTCAGGAATGTAAGAGCCGACCTTAAGACCAAGCTTTACATCCTCGTCCGTATCAACGATTTTCTGCCTGATTGAAGAAATCTTTTCCTGAAAGACATATTTTATTTCATCTGCGCTAAGATTCGCCATTGGCTCCCGCCGTGTAAAAACCACGAAATGGTCATCAGAAAAACGCGCGACAGGGTCATCTTTAAATGTGTACTGAATCGTGTGGGCAACCATATTCAAGAAGCGGCTGCCCTCGTCAAAGCCGTGCTTTTTGTTGTAGCTTGCGAAATTCGATATGTCAAGAAAAAGAAAGATTCGCGAGAGAAAGTCTTCCTTGTCCATACTGCGGATTTCACCGACCCGATTTCTGAACGCAACCATATTCCCGATTCCGGTTCCCTCGTCCGTTACGGCAATTTCTCCAAGATAAGTGTTGACATTCTCGATGTGCTCGGCCTTTTTTATTTCAAGCAACTTCTGATAATAGCGGGTAATGTTTATGGCAGAAATAGAAAGCCAGACCGTAAAAAGATTCATTTTAAAGCCAAAGGTAGCGGGCGTAACCGAGTCACAAAGCCGATAAAAAATAAGGAAGGATGCCGTTATAATTAACAGGGAAACAACAGGCCGCCAAATCATAAGACCGAAGACAAAAATTTCCATCGTGACAAAAGTAAGGATGTGCTCACCCTTCGCATAGTCAAGATATGAAATGTAAGTTCCGAAGGTAAGGGCCACAGCGGCAAAAAAGAGCATCGTAGCCTTGCCCATATTCCTGTTGTTAGTTTTACCTGTTATAGACCGATAATTGAAAACAAATAGCCAGACGCCAGAAAGAAGAAGAATAAGATACGCGCTTAAATGCTGGACTATCCACAAAAAAGACCTGGCTTTTGAATCAAAGATAATGTGGTAAGAAACATAGCCAATCATAAACAGCTCAAGAGCAATGACAAGAGAAGCAAGAATCATACCTGCACGGGCGTTGTCTGCGTCAAAATAGCGCTTGAAAGCGTCACTGTAGCCCTGTAAGCCGAGAAATTTCCGCAAATATTTAACAGGCTTCTTAAAGAATCTCTTTAGCGTACCCAAGTTCTTACCCTTTATTTATGATACCCCCAAAAAATGATTCTGTAAACAGTATCAAATTTAAATATTGAAATTATGTCTCTTCCCCAGCCACCGCAAAATATCGCCTGCAAAGGGCATGATAATCAATGCAGTTGTCAAACTCGCCTTTTGCCGTGCAGACATTCCGGCTCTGGTTCAATGCGTTCACTGCGAATTCTTGGGCCGTCACCTCTTCATAGAATCTTTTTGCATAAGAAAGCATTTCTGAAATCGCAAGCTTTACTTCTTCGCCAGAGATTTTTTCGTTTTGTTTTCCGTTCGGAGCATTTCCCAAAAAATTTTTTTCTTCCGCATTTTTTATTGAATAAAAAAGTGCCGTCGAAACCTCAAGCCTCTCTTTTTCCTCAACATTATTTTTAAGAAGATAGATATAAAGAGGAAGCTGGAAGTCAATCACATTTTCTTTTTTTCCATTTTCCTGAGCCTTGACCGTAAGATTAGACGGCATTGAAGAAGTTTTAAAATCCACAATCGCAAATTCACTTTCATTCGGACTCGATAAAACACAGTCAATTTCCCCGGAAAGATAATAGCCACCGTCATTCTGTGGCGTAGCCAAAGAATCCGGTAGCGCCTGAACCGATTTTTCAAGGGCGTAAACCTTGTAGCCGCTAAAAATATCGCAGAGATGCGCTAGAGACTTTTCCAGCACCCTGAAATTCGCATTTTTTCTGGCATTTTTTTCATCATCGATTCTATACTGAGAAGAAATGACTTTTATTGTCGTCGTGCTGACAGTCTTTTTTCCGTATTCCGATTCTTCATAAATCTCTTTGAACACAGATTTTTTTGCGTTTTCCGATGCATCAAGGGCCTCATTTACTGCCAAAACCAAAAGCTTTAGGTATTCTTCGCTAAGCTTTTCTTTATCATCATCGCTTTTGCAAAGCTTAAGCTTTTCCTCTTCAAGGTGAGTAAAGAAATTCTCAAAAATTTTATGATTTACCTTTCCGATAATAAATTGGTCGATAAGCTCAGCCTCGTTGTCAAGAGGAGAAAGCCGCAGGACATTTTTAAAAAGCCATTTTCTCGGACAAGAAAAATATTGCTTCAAAGTGCTCTGAGTTATCTCGATTTTTCCCAAAAGCAGGGGATTTTTTTGTTTTTTGCCGGACAGATTTTCTTTAAGACAGTGAAGCCGGGCCTGAATCATCTGAATAAATTTTTCGTCCTTTACAAAATGTCCCGAATCCTCGGAAATGCCCATATTTCTCGCCTTCCATCTTTGAAAGCCGTCGTATTGTTTTTTGAAGTGCCCCTTCGCTTCGCTCAGAGTCCCCTCCCCCGCTATTACTGTTTTTTCCATTTTTCCGTAAGCAAAGCCGTAATTTCCGTTGTAAGCGTGCCTGCTTGCCGTAAAAAAAGTTTTTTCGGTGGAAGAATATTGATACATTTTGACAAAATCAAAGGTCGGGTCACAGTCCGCAAAGCCCAAAGAAGAATCAAGCTCGCCCATTTTAATAAAAAGCCGCCGTTTGTTGTCGTTCAAAAAGTCCAGAGGCTTAAAGGAATCTGCTACGGAAAGGGAATCCTGAGTTGAGTCCACGACAACCTGAATTTTATAAGGAGCCGCCGCCGCGCTTCTGTAGGGATAAACCTGCAAAGAGCGATTTTCTCCCTGCGAAAGATATTGCACCCGCGACAGATGGGAGACAAAAAAAGAGTAAGGCGAAGAAACCTTGTAATCAGGAAATCTCTCTTCCAAATCTACAATTTCATTCAAAGTAGTGATACAGCGACTCAAAACATTGTTTGAAAGCTCCATTTCCTGAAAAGAGGCCATATCAAAGAAAGTCTCGCGGAACTTTTCGTAAGCAGAGCGTATTTCACTGAATTTTTTTGCATGAACCATCGGAGGCAAAAGCTCTGCCAGATTATTATAAAGATTCTTTATCAGCTCGTCCTTGTTTAGTCCTGTTCCGTTGTCATTTTTAGGATTACTAAAGGCTTCGTCCCACACGGTTTTGAGTTTTCCATTTTCAAAAACACTCTCCCCCGCCGTGCAAATGCAGTTGTTCATTTTTCCAAAGAGCAAAAGATTTTCAATCGTCGCCTTATTTGCCCAGGGTAAATCCTCGTTCAACAGGAGATTTTTTACGCTTTCATAAGAAAAGGTTTTTTCGACACATTCAGAAATCTGACTGAACAAAGAACCAGCGCCATAAGTCGAGAGAGGCCGGCTATAACGAATTGTATGGGGAATTTCATAAAGAGATAAGGTTCTGTCAAGATATGAGCCAAAGCTGTCAAGATTCGGCACATTGACAGCCATATCGCTCCAGGAAATTTTTTCCTTATCGTGTTTTTCCCGCAAAAAATGAGCGACGGCACGAAGCTCCAAGGAGGAATTCTCAAAAAATAAAGACTCATACTCCCCTTCTTCCTCTGGAACTTCAATAAAATGAACGCTTTTTTCAAGAGAAAGCTTGTGACGGTATTGCTCCCAGTCTTCAAGGGTCTCAGGATAAACTAAAAAATACTCCCGTCCGTCACCTGAAAAATCAGGCTCAACCCAAGCAGGGTCAAAAAGTCCGTTCTTGTCTAAGAATTCCCTGTACCTCTCATAGAGAAGAGAAAAATCCTCGTCCTCCTCATCAGTAAAATTATGTTTTTTATATTCCTCGTAAAAAGCAGAAAGCTTTTCGTCACCATTGTCACTCTGAACAATGCGCTTGCCTTTCTGAGCGTCACGCAAATTCTTCCACATTTTCAGCGAAGGCAAAATTGAAGAAATCCAGTCCGCAAAGCCACTGGCCTCACGAGAGAATTCCCTTGAAATGAGGCTTTTAAAAAAATGCTTTTCGGCGTTTTCTTCGATAAGGCATGAGACAAAAATCTTCCGCATTAAGGACGGAACGCTTTTTAAGTCCTCAGACTTTCCGCGTATTCTCTCGCCCTTGAATTTATCCCAGGCCATAAAGCGTTCCATTGCCACGGCCTTGGTGTCTGTATTCTCGATACACCAGTCCGCCCACTTATTGCAGGCTACATCGGTGGGAAAAACGAAAACTGCGTTATTATTTGTAATTTGTTCGCTTAAAACTGACTCAAGATTTTGCATTAGACTAATATCTCCCAGATAAAAAGCGGGAATCTAATCCCGAATTTCTAGTTCATTCCAGAATTCAGGGATTTCCTGCCCTACCCTCCAGAAGGAAAGCCTGTTTATTCCGCTTTCCTTGTATTTTCCGCATCTCTGAAGGGTTGATTCTATCGTATCATAAAAAACAGTGACACGAGTTGTTTTGTCAAAGGTAAAGCTCAAATCGCCATCCTCGGATTTTCTGAAATTCTTGACCTTATTTGCTTTTACTAAATCCTCAACCTTGTACATTCTGTATGCCTTTCGCCCCACATCCTCGTTGTTCCAGGCGCGTGCGTAAAAATGGCAGCCCATTACGAGCTTTTCTTCCGGAATTACGGTTTTCGCGTAGTCGGCAATTTTCTGTCCCCAGGCAAATGAGGCTACCGGCCCCGGCACGCTCGTTGACCAGTGCTCGTCGTAGGCCATCACGATGATTTTATCTACAATCTGGGAAAGCTTGGCATAATCGTAAGCATCTCTTTCCAGGGTTTTTAGCCGGGCCGGAATCGCCACAGTAAGCATTTTCCCCTTCAGGCGTTTTTTTAAGATTTTAAGGAAATTCCAAAAATTTTCGTCATCCTCTTTCATCACAAGCTCCCAGTCAATCTGAAGCCCGTCATAGTCCTTACACTCGTTCACCAGCTGCTTTATGATTTTATCCCTTAGCTTTAATTTCGGGTCAAGAAGAAGATGCGTCTGAGCCTTTGAGTCCACGCTCGAAACAAGGTGAATTCTTCCCTTAAATTCAGGAAAACGCTCGCTTCGTTTCGGAACGCTCACAAAATCAGAAAAATTATTCACGGCATTCACAAAATATCCGACATCTGTAATCGGATAATCATTTAAAAGCGAGCTTTCCTCGCCTATCATCACATAGCCCCAGATTTCTTTAAAGGCAAGCTTTTGCGGAAAATCAACAGAGTCTTGGCTTTCCTGCGAATTAAGATTTAGAATTGACAGACAAAAAATAAGAATTGAAAAAAGTAATTTAGATTTTCGGTTCATATTTGATTATCGGCAATTCAATCACAATTTGTTTACACATCAAAACCGATTCGCCCGATTTTTTTGTTGTGCTCGAATTTTTCTTTCTGGCAGTAATTTTCCAAATCCTTGACGGAGGTTTTCTTTCCAGACAGAACCTCGTTCATCGTCGCCTTTCTGATAACATTGTCGATTTCAGCCCCCGTAAGCTCGTAGCTTGAAGCCAGCTTTGAAATTGATTTGTCGTCGAGCCAGTTGATTTTGCTTTTCCAGATTTTTTCCTTAATTTCAAGATTCGGCTTTTCAAATTTAATTTTGAAGAGAAACCGCCTTTCAAAGGCATCGTCAAAATTTTCAGCGAAATTCGTCGTTACGACAAGAATTCCCTCCTGCTTTTCAATGCAGTCCAGCAAAATTGACTGAATGTGATTCTCGTCGATTTCAGCACCCTGTGTCGGGCGCGAAATTCTGTTCCCAAAAAGGGCGTCAGCCTCGTTAAAAAGCAGAATCGGGATTTCCTCGCCCTTAAGCTGGGAGAGCTCGCAAAAATGGGCGTATTTTTTAAACAGAATCGAAATATTCTGCTCCGTGCCTCCGTGCCAGCAGCTTATCGTAGCACCAATGTCAACATGAAAGATTGCCCTCCCCGTTTTTTTAGCAATCTGAAGGACAGTCTCAGTTTTTCCAGTTCCGCTCTCACCGTAAAGCATTACGCACACGCCCTTCGGAAGCTTGTTTTCCACAAGACGAGTCTGTATCTCAGAAAATTTTTCCTTTTGAAGATAATCACAGAGATTTTCAACATCCTTTCGGATATTCTCTGAATAAAAAAGCTCCTTTCCGGCAATCTGGTCTGGATATTTAAGCTCTTTTTCACGGCTTAAAAGTCCTTCCCTTAAAAGTGCAGAGTCATTTTTTATGACGGCCTTCACTACTCCATCAGGAATTCTGAAAAATTTTGATTTTGAAAGCGGATCGTCAATAGAATCAGAAACGATGTAGCCTTTTTTTTCGAGGGCAGAAAAAACCTCCGAAAACTCCAGAAGCCTCAGAGGATTTGCGCCTGCATCATTAGCGATAATCGTAAGATTCACGGGACGCTCGTTGCAGTCAAGATAATTGACCAGGATACATACAAAAAGAGCCGCCTCCTCGTCATTAAGTGAGAAAAATGCTTTTACGCGCCTGAACGACATATCAAGCTCAGGAGTCCTGTTTATTGAAAAAGAATATTTCTTAATATTGTTGTAGACAGTAAGCATACTGTCCATAATCAGGTTCATTCGTCCATAAATATCAGGCATTACTTTATCTCCGTATCATTTTCAGGCTTTATCCTATAAAAACTGACATAGCCGTCCCCGAGACAATCTCAAAAATCATCAGGATTTTCCCGATAGTAGCCGGGCGTTCTTCCATTATTATCTTTTTCACCGGCAAATTTTTTAAAATCATCGTCTTCAAGCATCCAGTTGTAAATCGTCGGGTCTGAATTTGAGGCCGCATAATGAAGGACATTTCTTCCCTCATTGTCACGGCTGTCCCAGATAACGCGGTAAAATCGAAGCATTCGGATTACAGCAGGATTTTTGTTAATTTTGGCGACGAGCATCATAACTGTCATTCCGTCAGAATCGGCAGAGTTGGAATCATAGCCAAATTTAAAGAGCGTTTCAAGAATCTCAGGATTTTCATTTCTGCAGGCATAAAAAATATGCTCTTCCTTCATTTTTCGCAAAAATAATTCAAGTACATCAGCTGAGTGACCATAGCAGAGAACCTTTTCAAGCGCGCTTTCTCCAGAATTGTCGACTTCGGAGGTCGAAAACGCAGGAAGAATATAGCGGGCCATTTCTGGATTTCTGTTAAAGGCTACCTGATGCAAAAGAGTCTCGCCCCTTTTTGTTTTTTCCCGAATATTCGCACCGTTTTCCATAAGGGCTTCAACCACTGCAGGAGAAGAATTCCAGATTGCGCACGCAAGCAAGGGGGTAAGGCCATCTTCATCGCTTTCTTCAATATCAAAGCCAAGCGTCAGAAGATATCTTAATACATCAGGATTCGGATTGAAGGCCGCCGCAGTTATCAGGACGCTTATTCCGCCATAATTTTTTACATGAATGTCAGCTCCGGACTCAACGAGAAGGCGCAGAACCTCAGGGTTCTCACATTCTTTTGCGGCAGCAAGCAGCGGAGTCGCATTCCATTCATTTTTTGCCTCAAGGTCAAGTCCTGCTTTTATAAAAAATTTTACCGTCTCAGGGTAGCGGGAAACGGCGGCATAATGCAGAAGCGTGTTTTTATTTTCATTCTGATAGTTTATGTCAAATCCGCAGTCGAAAATATGCCTTATGAAGTCGACATTAGGACATGTTATGACGGTCCTCTCAAGAATAGTATTTTTTTCGCCCTCTTCAAGCCTGTCAAAATCCTTTGAAAGCAAATCAAAAAGCTCAAAATTTGCACTTTCTATCGCATAAGAAACAGCTTCCATAAATTTTTCGTTCATATTAATTTTTCTCCCACAAACAATTCATATATCTGTTACTGAACTACAAATTGTCAGCATTATCAGAATCTGAAACAGTCACATCAGAGCCAGAATCTCGCTGAAGGATTCCGTTTTCGTCAATAAACCAGGTGCCGTAATTGCTAAGGGCAAATTTCTCGTACTCGCCCGAAACAAAAGCTCCGGAAAGAATCTGTGTTCCCACCGTATACGAAGCAGGAGTTATTGTCGCGACAGGAGCAGAGGAGACAAGAGCTTCAGGAATAATTATAGTTTTTCCGCTCGCAAGGTAAATGTCATTTTTCTTGTCATCCCCTGCGGGAATGAAGGTTGAGCCGGTGATTGTAACATTGTCGTTACAGAAAATTGCCCCACCCTTTCCAGCAGCCTCCTCGTTATTCTGAATCAGGACATCGCTCAGTGTAAGTGAGCTTCCGCCTCCAACATGAATAGCTCCCGCCCCGTGAGTCAAGCCCTTTGCCTTATTCCAGCTGATTTCTCCGCCAGAAATTAAAACCCTATCATAACCGCCAAGACGAATAGCGCCGCCACCATAAAGGGCAGTGTTGCCACTAATTTTTGTATCGACTATTTCTACAGTGTTCGTTCCGTAAGTGTAGAGGGCGCCTCCATAGTATGCAGTATTTCCGCTTATCTCTGAACCTGAAATATTCAAGCGGCCGCCAGAAACATATACAGCACCACCATACCCCTCAGTTTCATTATTTGTAATAGAAGTATCACTTACTGAAAGGGAACCGCTGCCAATTTTTATAATGCCGCCTTTATTTCCGTCAATCGCTGACGACTTTATCTCAACATCACAGTTTCCGCTAATTCTCAGTCCCTCATAGTAATTGTTTTCAAGGACAAGATTTTCAAGAGTGAGTTTTCCTTTTCCGTCAGCTACAATTCCACGACTTGAGCTGTTTTTTATGAAAAGATTTTTAAAATTCACAGGCTGCTGAGAATTTACCGTAATTCCTCCAGAAATTCCGTCCCTAGAATTTCCGCTTTGCCCCCGAACCGTAAGATTTGTAGAAGCGCATGAAGAAAGGATTTTCACCAGACCTTCCCCGCTTTCCCCTAAGCTGCCGCTTATAATGATTTCGTATTCCTCAGGCTTTCTGACATCAGACAAAGCCCTTGAAAGCGTCAGATACGGATAAGACTGAGTTCCATTTCCCTTTGTGTCATCGCCCGCCGCAAGTAAAGAAGCCGTACCCGAAACATAAATCTGAGTAAGATAAATCGTTCCGTCCGAGGCAATCGTCCAAGTGTTTCCGTCAGAATCTTTGGCAAGCTCAAAATTCTCAAGAGCATTCAAAGTCGCCGCTCCGGAAAGAATTTTCGTTTCGAGTGAGTAAAGCTCCGGCTTTACGGAGATTTTTGGACTTTCCGAAGACAGCGAATCGCTTATCTCAACGGTGCAGCCCGAAGAAAGAGCTATGTCATCTGCAACAGAAACAAAACCACTCAAATAAAGAGAGCCTTTTCCGACAGAAATTTTACCGCCGGAAATCTTAAGATTTTTCAGAGTCACAGGAACGCTTGTGTTTACAGAAAGGACGGTGCCGCCCCCTCTAAGAATGTCCCGGCCTGAGTCAGATGTCGTTTTTCCTGAAATCGCAAGAGAATAGGCAGAAACGCTTTCAAGAGAGACATTTTCGCTTACAGCTCCGCTAATCCAAATCGTATAAGATTTAGAATTCTCCGCAATTTCGTTGATTTCTGAAACTGCCTTTGCGACTGTAGCAAAGGGAGCACTTTCTCTTCCATCACCGCTTTCATCCGAGCCGCTTTCAGAAACATAGAAATCCAGGAATTCCGTCCAAACAGCCCAGAGCATAAGGTCCCCTGTGCTTCCCTTTGAAATTCCGGTTATTCTGTCTGTAAAAGTCTCGCCGTCATCGCTTGAAATATACCACCCCTCAAAATGATAGCCATTTCTTGAAGGCTCAGTAAAAGTCAGTTCATCTTCGACTGTGTAGCTTTCAGGATTCTCGCCTTTTTCGCCGCCGTCAAGCTCATAAACAATTTGATAAGTTATTGTCTGCCATTTTGCGTAGAGCGTAAAGCTTTCTGTTATGGGAGTGTCAAAATCAAATTCCTCGCCATCTTCACCGCCAGATGTGTACCAGCCGCAAAAATCATAGCCCTTCCGCACAGGGTTATCAGGCTTTGTAATGGTCTCCCCTGATTTTACGACCTGATAGTCAACAGCTTTTCCGCCAAGACTTTCAAAGCGAACAATACGCTCATCATCTTCAATTTCAGGATTTTCAATCAGCTCCCATTTTGACCAGAGAGTCATGCTGTAATCTACGGCGGTCGTTTCAAGGTCAAATTCAACCGTGCAAGAGCTGTCTTTGTAGCATTTCAGGTTAAACCAGCGGGAAACAGGAATTTTTTCTTCAGGAATCACACCGCCCTTAGGAACAGTCACGGCCTTTTTAATGGCAGATGTATAATCCCTGTCAAGAACTGGATTCTCCTCGTATAATTCTTCCAGAACCTTAAAAATGTCAACATCAAAGAAAGTAACCTTCAGCTCGTTTCCGGTCGAAGCTCCCCAATCAAGAGTCGCGGTCACATCCTCAGTTTCCCCTCCCCCCAAATAAACAGACAGATTTTCATCAGCCTCGTATGAAGAGAATGCAATCTGAGTTCCGGCGGCATCATAGCCATACACTTTGATTTTGTAATTTCCGGCTTCAAGACTATCTGCCGTAAGAGTTTCGAGAATTATGCCGGCGGACGAAAGATATCCGTCCTTGTCCCCGGTTTTTGTCGCCGGCAAAAAGTACAGCCCGCCATTCTTTGAATTCGCAAGCTCCGCCTTCCAGGATTTTATGTCAGTGATTTTGTAATATGCAGGACCGCTCGCGTCTGACTCCGGCAACAGCCTCGTAATGCTGATTTTACCAGAATCTTCATCGCCAGAACCAAAAAGAGCACTGCACGAAAAGGATAAGACTTGCAATGCAATTAAAAAAGAACTTAGTGCAAATTTAGAAAAAAATTTTGAAAGCCTAAACATTTTCTATAATATATCTCAAAAATAGAAAAATGTCTTGTAACAGTCTATTTAAGGCCTCAATCGCTACACGCGCTCAAAATTTTCAGCAGAATACACATAGTCAACGCCGTACTCATTGATTACAAAAAGAGAGCCCTTCTGCGGACCCGAAACAATCTCCCCAACGCAAAGATAAACCTTGTCTTTTTCAAAATAATCACAAGCTTCGCCCACATAGCGGATTTTATACAATGTTTTTTCAGTTTTGTTTTCCATAGCATTTAATTATCGGAAAATACAAAGAAAAACTATAGCCAAAATATCGGGGCAGCCACCTTTAAGATGTAACACTTCATTTAAGGCTGAGAAGGAAAATTTATGTAACACCCTGTTTAAGAAAAGCTTTTTTACAGCTTTAGGGAAAATTCCTAAAAAGGCCTAAAATCGACCGATTTCACTTCAATCGATAAATTACTCAAAAAATCAAAATCGACGCGTTTACGGCCTTTCTCGTGCGAGTTTTTATTACACATATATTTTATATGTAAACACATATTTTTATTATGATAACATATATTTTTTATAACATATTTTATTAGTTTTTTACATATATATTTTATATGTTTACATACATTCTTTCATATTTTACATAATTTTCATAGATTTTTTCTATTGATTTTTCATAGAAAAAAACATATAATATTTTTCGGGATAATTTTTCAAAAAAGGTGGGGAACAAATGAAACGAATTTGCGTCGCTATTCAAAAGGGCGGGGTCGGAAAAACTACCGTCAGCGTAAATCTTGCGGCAGAGCTTGCAAAAAATAAAAAAGTCGTGCTCATCGACGCCGACCCTCAGGGCAACAGCACGAGCGCTCTTTTAGACTCCTTCGAGCACGAGCTGGCGGATATTCTTTACGGAAATGTCGCCGTAGACGAGGCAGTCCAAAAAACAGGCGTCGAAAATCTCTACATCATTCCGACAGCCGCAATCGACGAAAAAGGAAACAATCAGCTAAAAAAATACCGCGCAAACGAAGCCTCTGGAAATCCTTTCGCATTTGCGGACATCACAGACGCACTTTCAGAACAGGGCTTTGATTACTGCATTTTTGACACATCACCGAACTTCGACGACTTCGAGGAAAACATTATGGCGGCAACTGACGAAACCCTGGCTGTAGTAATGCCTGACATCTTCTCTCAGGACGGTCTTCAAATCTTCGAAAACAATCTCCAGAATTTCAAAAAACGAAAAAGAGTCAACAATCCGGTTTTTAAAACCTTCATCTTCAACGCCGTAAACCTCTCGACAAAAATGGCAAAGGACATTTTAGCCCAGCTGAGCACAAGCGAGCTAAACTATGTCACTGTTCCCCAAGATCAGAATTTCAGAAAAGCTCAGGGAGCAAGAAAAACAGTCCAGCAGTTCGGTGCAAAATCTGACACGCTTACGGCATTCGAAAAACTTGCAGAATTAGTAAAATAGGGTAGGGGAAAAATGGCAATTCCAATCAAAAAATCATCTTCTTCGGCATCTCTTAAACAAAGTGTTACATCATCTTTAACTGAAGAGGTTCAGAATCAAATAGGAAACAACACGAAGCTGGACACAACGGACTACACGGCCCAGTCAGTACCAACGACGGCAGAAAGCTCGGAAACTAAAGGAAAACGCTCTGACGATGTGGTTCAGCTCAAATTCTCAAAGGGAAAAAGAGCCGAGGCAAAGGCTTTTTACGCACTCTACGACTTAAAAATGAACGCAGGCTTTGAAATGGCCTATGAGTTCTTAAAGGAAGAAGTGAACGCAGGCAGGGTAAAGCTCTCAAAGAGCGGCATTCAGAGAATCAAAAAAGAGGGGGAGTAACGGTCTTAAACAAACTGTTACATAAAATTTATGGCAAGAAAATCAAACAAAACAGAAAAAGCTTTAGTACCTCAGGATAACTCGGTATCAGAGCTTTTTGATATGGTCTTAGAGCAGCCGGAGGACAAAAAGCTTCTCAGTTATTTGCCCGGACTCTTTACAACGGCCTCACTCCCTTTTAAGAATGTCAAAAAAACATCATTTACCCGAAAAGGAAGCCAGGGCTTAAGCCTTACCCTCACATCCCCTCTGAATGTCCCTTATGGTCGCTATGGCAGGCTTCTTCTTACGATTCTTACGACACATGCGGTTCTTTCAAAAGAAAAAGATGTTCCAGTAATGATTGAGTATAAATCTCTTTCTGAGCTTTTAAAAGAAATGCTGCTTCCACGGCAAAGAGGCAAAGACATTAAGGAGCAGCTTGACTGCTTTACGAACGCAGCATTCTCTTTTGAAATGAAAAAACAGGAGTTAAAAGCCAGCTATCTTTTTAAGGATTTGTATGAAGACGGAAATTATCCAAAGGAAGATGTTCAAGTTACGACAAAATCAACCGGCGCAATTCTTTTTACAACCGGAGTCCAGTATCAGGAAGTAAAGGATTCTTCGAGCGACACAAAATTCGGAAATTTTAAAATCATAATCTCCGCTGAATTCGCCCACTTCTGCCAGCAGCACGCCGTTCCAATCGATTATACTGTTTACAAAAGTATTTCAAGCACAGTAGGAAAGGACATTTATGCCTGGCTTGTTTTCAGGAACAATGGTCTTACAAAGCCAGCCTTTATTCCGCGAGAAAAATTAGTCGAGCAGTTTATGCCTGTTACCGAAAAGCAAGATAAGAACACCGTCAATGTAAACTATGCCTTTATTATCAATCAGATAAAAGAAATAAAAAAGAAATACTATCCAGAAGTAAACATTGAAATCGATAAAAATGGAACGGGAATTACTTTGCACAAAAGTCCTACTCCAGTTTTAAAGAATGACACTCGCTATGCTCTTATAACTTCTACAATATAAAGTTGTAACAGTCTGTTTAAGCAAAAAGGATGTAACAAAGTGTTTAAGGAATTTTTAGTTTTCAACATTTTTGAGAAAGTTACTATTAGTTCCCTAAATTTATTAGAATTTATTTGAATATATAGTAGATTTTAACAAAGTGTGACATCTTTTAAACAGACTGTTACTTTTTCAGATTGGGCTTAAAAAACAGCATTGAAAAATCCTTATAATACAAAAGAATAGAAAAATGATGAGTTTTCCACAGATTTAAATAGGGTGTGACATAAAATCTGTGGTTTTAACACCCTTTTGTTGATGAATTTAAACAGACTGTGACATAAAATCTTAAATAAAGTGTTACACCTTTTTAAACAAACTGTGACATCTCCTAGCGTTTTAAATAAACTGTTACAAAAAAAAACACTACAGATAGTGCTTATTCACAGAGTATTTTTATGAGAATATATTTCCTTCCGGCTTTTCTTGTTAAAAAGCTTTAAATCTGATAGTATCTTCTTCGGTTTTTGGTGCTTGCATAACGGCGGCATTTTTTGTTCGTCGGGGGTAAGCCTAACTGGGAACAGGGGCGAAATTCCCCGACAGTGCCGCTACTGTTAAAGTCAGACACCAGCCTGAAATCAGGTGCTTTTAGTGCCTTATTAATTTCTTCTTCGAGACAAAGGAGTCTTAAAAAAATGAAAAAGTTTAATTTTTCAAAGGTCGCTCTCGTATTGGGAGCCGCAGCAATTCTTTCATCATTCGTTTCTTGTCATAAGGCAGAAAAAAAATCACAGGCTAATGACAAAGAAATCCTCGTAGTTTCTTTTGGAACCAGCTACAATTCTTCAAGAGATTTGACAATCGGCGGAATTGAAAACGCAATCGCTGAAAACTTTCCAGAGTATAAAGTTGCTCGTGCGTTCACGGCTGACACAATCATCAATATCTTGAAGGAGCGCGAGAATCTTATTATTGATAATGTTGACGAGGCTCTTGTTCGTGCCGCAAATGACGGAGTCAAGACTCTCATTGTTCAGCCGACTCACCTTATGAGCGGATTTGAGTACACGGACTTACAGAAAACTCTTTCAAAATATGAAAGCAAATTCGATAAGGTTGTCCTTTCAACGCCTCTTTTGACTAGCGATGAGGATTTTTCTCTCGTAGCTGACGAAATAGCGGCAAAGACAAAAGCTTACGATAACGGCGAGACTGCAATCTGCTTTATGGGTCATGGAACAGAGGCTGCCTCAAACGCAGTTTATGCAAAAATGCAGACTGTCCTTTCTTCAAAGGGCTTTTCAAACTACTATGTAGGAACTGTCGAAGCAAAGCCAGATGTAGAGGACTTGCTTAATGCAATCAATGCAAAAGGCTCATACAAAAAAGTCGTTCTTCTTCCGTTTATGGTTGTCGCAGGTGACCACGCAAACAACGATATGGCCGGCGATGAAGAAGACTCATGGAAATCAATTTTCAAGGCGGCAGGATACGAGGTAGAGTGCGTTCTTGAAGGTCTGGGACAGGACGAAAAAATCCAGCAGATTTATGTAAAACACACGGAAGCTGCAATAGCCGAGTAATTTCATCAGGGTGCGCAGGTAAAGAAGACAGGCGGTAGTTTAGATTTTCTATTCCCCTGTCGTCTGATGTCTGCTTCTTCTTTATCCTTCGCATCCTTTTTATCACTATGAATTAGCCAGAAAATCATGAAAAAATCCCTAGTTTTAGCAATCCTTTTACAACTTTTAAATTTTAACTTTCAATTTTCAACTTTTGCCCAGGTTGCTTCTGAATCTGAAATGCTTGTTCCGCAAAAGGTCGGCAATGACGAGATGATTGCGGTTTTTGCAGGCGATGTTCTTGACGGAGAATATGAAATCGCTGTTGAATCCAGCTCTTCTATGTTCAAAATCACAAAAGCTCTTCTTTCTGTAAAAAATGGTGAGATGACTGTAAAAATCACGATGAGCGGAAAGTCCTACACAAAGCTTTTTTTGGGCACGGCCCTGGAAGCAAGTGAGGCAAAGGGCGGTTATATTGAGCAAAGCGAAACAAGTCCTGTTATTTTTGAATTACCGGTTTCAGGTCTGAATGTGCCGATAAAATGCGCGGCTTTCAGCTCAAAAAAGAAAAAATGGTATGACCGCGACATTCTTTTTGATGCGTCTAGCCTTCCGGAAACTTCTCTTGTGCTTTCTCCTGTAAGGCAGCAGAAAATTCCGCTTAAAGACGGCTCCTACTTTTGCGATGTAAAATTAAGCGGTGGAAGCGGAAGGGCTGGCGTAAAGTCACCGGCAAAAATCCTTGTAAAGGACGGACTTGCGACGAGCGAAATCGAATGGTCAAGCTCAACCTATGACTATATGAAAGTGAACCGTGAAAAATACGATTTGGTGAACAAGGACGGCATTTCTGAAGGTGAAAATTCAAAATTCCTTATTCCTGTCTTCGCTTTTGACAAAAAAATGCCGGTGCTTGCCGACACAATAGCAATGAGCGAGCCTCATGAAATTTTGTATTTTCTGGAATTCAATCTGGAATCTGCCCGAAAAGACAAAGGCTTTCCCCTGCTTCCTCTTGTTGTGTGCCTGGTGGTTTGCGGAGTCATTTTGGCAGGATGCGCACGGATTAAAAAGAGTATGCGATAAAAAGTATGAAATCTGAGATTCTTCGGCTGTGCCTCAGACTGGCGCTTCTCATACCTCTTCTTTTCTCTTCCTGTTCAAAGAATTTTCAAAAAAGCGATTTGCCCCCGGACTTTGACGGTCTTTCTTTTGAGGGGGAGTTTCCTCTTGAATATGCAAGTGCCGTAAAGGTTTGGGAATATGGGCTTCTTCGGGGTGACAGGGTATATCTGCTCACTGTTCTTAATTCTGATAAATATCTTCTTGCGGATAAAGACCTGGAACTTCCTAAAAATCTTCCTCCTGAAATTAAGGTGATTCGCACTCCCGTAAAAAAAGTTTACCTTGCGGCGACTAGCGCGATGTCGCTTTTTAATGCCATTGGCTCGCTTGATTCTGTCAGATTCTCCTCGCTGCAAAAAAACGCTTGGTTCATTGACGAGGCGAAAAATGCGATGGATGAGGGGAAAATCCTTTACGCCGGAAAATATAATGCGCCTGATTTTGAGCTTTTGTTAAAAGAAAATTGCTCTCTTGCCCTTGAATCCACGATGATTTACCATTCTCCGCAGATTAAGGAAAAGCTTGAGGATTTAGGAATCCCTGTTTTTGTAGATAAGTCGAGCTATGAAGAAAACCCGCTTGGACGCCTTGAGTGGGTAAAAATCTACGGACTGATGTGCGGAGGGGCGAGCAGGGCGGAGGAATTTTTTGGCGGGCAGATTTCTTCGCTGGATTCTTCGGTCAGAGCGGCTGAAAGGAGTCGGGAAAGCTATCCTTCGGTGGCGTTTTTTTACATAAATCCCAGTGGAATGGTGATTGTGCGCGGCGGGGAGGATTATGTTTCAAAAATGATAGAAATGGCTGGCGGAAAATACGCTTTTTCTTTTGATAAAAATAATTCAAGCCCGTCTGTCGCTGTTTCGATGGAGAATTTTTATGCCCGTTGTGCCGACTGTGAGCTTTTGATTTACAATTCTTCGATAGATAATACCCTTTCGTCAAAAGCAGAGTTGCTCGAAAAATCTGTGCTTTTTAAAGATTTTAAGGCATTTAAATCTGACAATATCTATGTGACTGGAAAAAATCTGTATCAGGCGACGGACAAAATTGGTGAGATGATTTTGGATTTACGAGCAGCGATTTACGGCGAAGAGCGGGAAATGAAGTTTTTGGCAAAAATTGAATGACAAAGCAAATACTTGTTGCAAAAACCTAAAATCTTAGGTTATACTTAGCTATGTCTAAAAAAACCGAGCAGATTTACAAGGGAATTTTAAAGCTTGAGGATTTGAAAAATCAAATTTCAATCATAAATCAGCTGGCAAAATCAAAAATTGCTTCTGAAATCAGCGAAAATGAAAGGGCAGAGCAGGCTCATCATCTTGAGAACATTGAATTTGAAATGTCTCAGGCGATAAATTCCCTTAAATTCTGGATTTCTTCTTTGTATTCTTACAACGGAAAATCTACAAGCAATGCAAAAAAATCTGCGAGCAGGGAAAACGGAAAAAAGGGCGGGCGGCCGCCTAAAGAAATCACGAATCTCAAAAAAAGAAAAATTGAGCTTGAAGAAACCGTCATTCCAGAGTTAAAACGCGAAAAATCAATTACGACCGATTTAGAAAAAGAAGAGAAAATCTCATCTCAAATTTCTGCGTATGAAAATGAGCTGTCCGAAATTGAAATCAGATTAGATGAATATCATAAAAGGTAAATGTAATGAAAACAACACGGCGATTTACATTCACTTTTTTATTTTTTTCGCTTCTTCTTGTTTTTTCGGCTCTCTTGTCACTTTGTGTCGGGAACATTCAGCTTCCCCTCTCTCACATCTTTAAAATTCTTATGGGAATCGAAGGGGGAGAGGCCTTTTCAGTCCAGGAAGTAAATATCATTATGAAAATCCGCCTTCCCCGTCTTATTATGGCCTTTATTCTGGGAGGCTCTCTCTCTCTTTCTGGATTTTTACTCCAGACATATTTTCAGAACCCGATTGCAGGCCCTTTTGTCCTGGGAATCTCTTCTGGCGCAAAAATGACGGTCGCCGCCCTTATGATTTTTTCGCTGAATTTAGGACATTCGCTCTCTTCGTTCGGCCTTGTCGCCGCGGCTTTTTTGGGCGCTTTGATTTCGACTTTTTTTATTCTGCTTGTTGCACGGCGGGTTCGGCATATAGGAGCGCTTCTTGTTGCAGGCATTATGATTGGTTACATAAGCTCGGCAATCACTGACTTTTTTATTACATTCGCCGAAGATGCGCAAATCGCAAATCTTCACGGCTGGTCAAAGGGAAGCTTTGCCGGCTTTGATATGTCAGACTGCGCTTTTTGTGCCGTGGTGATTTTCCTTACAGTTCTTGCGGTTTTTTTTCTTTCAAAACCCATCGGAGCCTACCAATTGGGCGAAGCTTATGCCAGGACAATGGGCGTTAATACTAAAATTTTCCGTCCGATTCTGATTCTGCTTTCAAGCCTGCTTTCTGCCACGGTAACTGCATTTGCAGGTCCGATTTCCTTTGTCGGCATTGCCGTTCCATTTTTAGCGAAAAGATTTTTTTTAACTTCAAGACCAATCGTGATAATTCCAGCCTCCTTTATGCTCGGTTCGATTTTCTGTATTTTATGCGACTTACTCGCCAGAACGATTTTTTCACCTCTGGAGTTAAGCATTAGCACTGTGACCTCGGTTTTTGGCGCACCGATAGTGATTTTTATGATTCTGACAAAACGCTGCTGAAATACAAGCTCCTCCCCAAAAGTCCAGTTGTTTTAGCCGAAAAAAATAAAAATTTTTCCCTTGACATAAACTGATAGCGGTACTATCATAATTTTTGAAAGAAAGTGATAGTGATACTATCAAAATAACATTTATTGCCGCTCCTCATTTCATTGCGGAGCAGCTTAAAAAGTCAATCGATTGTTGAAACAATCTTCTTGACTTTTTATAAGGGGGAAATTATGAAAAAACTTATTGCTTTTGCATCGGCAATAGCTCTTTGCTCAGGACTTGCTTTTGCTGAGACTCACGAGACTTTAAAGGCACGCACTCTTTCAACAGGTGTTGGTGACATTTCTTTTGGTGCCTGGGGACGCTCAACTTTTGAGATGGGCAGGAAAATGACATCGACTGAGATTACTGCTGATGCGACTGCGACTGGAACTGCTGCTGTTTCGGCCGCTGAAGAAGCGATGGCTGCGTATGAGACGGCAAAGGCGAATGGAACTGTAGAAGCAATGAGTGCTTCTGGAGTTAAGAGCGTAAATTTAGAAAGTGATGGCTCAAATTACACTGAATATGCAACAGCTGTCGCAACTTATGCTGGAGTGGCAGCAGCCACTGCTGGTGGAGATGCGGCAAGCACAGGAACTGCCGTTGGCAACGCAATGACGGCTTACGCTCTCGTAAACACAATGAAATCCCTTGAAACTGACGAATCTGCAACAAAAAACTACATGGGCTTGAATCCTGACTGGAGTTATGGTGCTCGAGTCGGCTTCTGGATTATCGGACGAACTCCGAACGAGCACTTCGGATTTGACTTTAACCTTGATGCGGATGCCCGCGCTTTGTTCGTTCACAAGCTCTGGGACTCAACCGAGTCTTCTAGCGACACGAACTACAACGAGGACGGAAAATATGCCGTGGCAATCGGTGACCAGGCAAAAATCTGGGGGCTTTTTGACAATCCTCTTTTCCAGACAAAGGTTGCTTTTGGCCGAATGAGGGAGCAGGTGCTTCGAGGCACAATTGGAGACTTTGGTCAGCGGGAATCAAGCGATGTAAAATCTGAGGACGACATTTTCCAGGAAATCTGGACGGCGACAGGCTTGTTTGTTTCTGCGACTGGTAGGGAAGACTCTGTTTTGAGCGGATTCCATGCGAACGCTTGCATTGATTTGGCTGGAAATATCGGTTTGACTTATGATTCTGACGGAAACCTTGTTTCAAGCAATGACAGTGCGGCTGATACGGACAGCGACCAGACTGTGGGAATGTACGAGGCCTTCCGCACGGCTCAGGCAGGGCTTGGATATACGATTCCGGGCCTTATGCAGATTAAGGCTCAGTACTGGGGCGACTCAATCGCAGCTTCAAACTTCAGATACGAGGCAAGCAAATATCTTTCTGCGCGTTCGGCTGGCTACGGTCTTAATGACTACTATGGACGGCTTGAATTCGGTATCGACTGGCTCGGAAATATGGGCGGAGCAACCAGCTTCCTTGACCCGAATCTTGACCTTGAGAAAACTCCGAACGCAAATCTTATCGAGCTCGGCTTTAAGCTTCCAATCGTAACTCGCGAAGGCTTGCGTGACTATGACCCGGAAAAGTTCTATAATTGGTACGCATGCTTGGGAACAATGGGCGTAATCGAAAAGGGCTTTATCCTCTACAAAGGACATTTGTGGGGCGGACAGGGAACTAGTAATCTCGCGCAGTATTCTTACGGCCTTGTTAATATGGCTAAAGGCGACGGAGCGGACATCTTTATGGCGGGCTTTGACTTTTTGGCTGAAGTTTGCGTAAATCCCTTCGGAAAGCAGGATGTTTTCATCGGTCTGTCTGGAAATTACAACATCACTTCTGCAAGCGCAGAGGGTAACTTCACTTACGGCGAAAACACTTTGAGCATTGCGGATTTGGAGCTTCGCCAGCATTGCTTTGCGGCAGAGCTTTATGTTAAAAAGACCTTCGCTGCAAACAATTTTATGTTTGCCGGCATTGCAGGAAATTTCGTAGTCCAGAGCATGGACGGAACAGTAAACGGCCTTGTAGACCTTTCATACAAAGCCGACACAAAGAAGTTCTATATGCCAATCGGCGTTGAAATGTTCTTCTAAGCTGAAAAATGAAAACTGAAAGTCAGGTCGGGCTGTGAGCGCGTGCCTTCGCCGCAGAGTCCTAAGGAGAAATCGTATGAAACGAACAGAATATTTTTATCACGGTGAAAAAGTCACCGACTCGGAGAACCGCATTTTCTCTGTTCTTTTGATTGATTCGCTCCTTGACGATTGTGACTTTTCGGCTGATGAAAAGGATTTTTGCAAGGCGAACGACTTTGCTTTTTACGGAAGCGGCTGGCAATCTTGGGATTTTGGCGGGGAAATTGATGCGGGAAAATATCAGAAAAAATATTTTCCGATTGTGCCTCAGTGGAAGCAGTATTTTAAGATTCCTGGCAAACAGCCGAAAAAACTCCGCTCAAAAAAGCTTTTGGTCGGCTCGTTTTTTATTTATCTTCGGTGGAATTATGGCGGAAAAAATCTTTATCTTGCCATTTGCTCAGTCGGGAATGTGAGATTGTCCGGCAAGCTCGGAAAGGCAGGAGCGCTTCCTCCAGTGAGCTTTTATGTGAGCCGAAAAAAGCGTTCTGTTACGGCGACATCTTATGCGGACGGAAAAACCTGGAGTGAGGGCGAGAAAATCGCGGAGCTTGCAGTTTTTTCCTGCAGGGATTTCTTTTCCCTTCGTAATCACACTAAAAAGCTTTTCGGAGGCGGGTTTGGACAACTCGAATTCTTGAACACGACTCCTAAAAAATCAAAAATCACTGTTGCCGGCTGGGAAAGCTGGTACAATCATTACGCCGAAATTGACCAGAAACTTATTAAAGACGACTTAGAGGGCTTGGCAAAGACAGAAAATCTTATAAAAAAGCATTTTCTTGACAAAAATAAGCCAGTCGTTTTTCAAGTTGATGACGGCTGGGAAATAGCTCTTGGAGATTGGGAAGGGCGGCGAACTAGATTCCCTGATGGAATGAAAAAGCTCTCTTCTTCAATCGCAGAAAAAGGCTATATTCCAGGGCTTTGGCTTGCTCCTTTTATAATCGACTATCGAAGTGAAATGGCAAAAGCCCACAAGGACTGGATTTTGCGCGACAAGAAGGGAAAGCCGATTGCCGCAGGATTAAATCCGCTTTGGGGCGACATTTTCGGAAAGGAGCAGCCGTCTCTTCCCTGGTCATATTTTTGCCTTGATTTAAGCCGTGACGAGGTGGTTTTGTATCTGGACTCTTTGCTGGAAACTGCCATAAACGAGTGGGGCTTCCGATATTTAAAGCTCGACTTCCTTTTTGCGGGAATGATTTTCGGGAATTTTAAGAATGGCGGAGCCGCTTACGAGTGGTATGACAGGGCGGTAAAAATCTTGACGAAGCGAAAAGTGAACAAAAAGGGTGAGCCTGTCGCTTATTTGGGCTGCGGCCTTCCCTTTGAGGCGAGCTTCAATGATTTTCCGCTTTCAAGAATCGGTTGTGACACAAAGGAAGACTGGGATGTGGCCTGGATAAGCCATGCAAACTTTCCCTGCAGAACCAGTGCATTCGTGAATCTGCAGGACACGCTCGGCCACTCTTTCTGGGACAACGGAATTTTTGTAAATGACCCGGATGTCGTTTTCTTAAGATATGAGAACATCTCTCTTTCCGACAAAGAAAAAATCTTGATTGCTTTGGTGAATTTTCTTTTTGCAAGTCAGATTATGCACAGTGATGACCCGGTGCGTTTTGACAGCGAAAAAGAAGGAAGATTCACGCAAAAAATCGAGACTCTTTACCGTCTTTTTGAAGATGAAGATTTTGGAGTCGAAAACAGGGACTCAACGAGCTATTTTATTTTTTCAAAAAGCGGCATCTACACGGGCTTTATAAATCTTGGGGAAAAGGCAATGGAAATTACGCGGGATGAGTTTGTGCGGAGATTCGGAAAGGCGAATCTGAATCTGGAAACAGTAGTAGAATACGCCGAACGAAAAGCACACAGTTTCGTTTTTGAAGAGCACAGTATTTCGATATATAGGGTTTTATAAAAGTATGGATAGAAGTTCAGTGATTTTTGGAAATATAATTGACAAAAAAACGCTTAAAAAAGCGGCTCGGCAGCAAAAAAAGTTCTTAAAAAAGTTCGGCGATGACAGAAACACAGTTTATCACTTAAAGGCGGTGGATAACGAGGTTTTGACTCCTGCTTTTGGTGCGAAGGTTCTTGTTTTGTCGGACGAGCCTATGGAAAAACTGCCCGAAAAATCTGTTATCATCGGAAATATCAGGATGGGATTCGGGCATTACAGAATCTCAATGGCTATGGCAAGTGCCGCTCACGCCCTGGGATACACGCCGCTCTGGCTCGATTTGAATTCTTTCCCAGAGACGACAGGAACGAAAATAATCGCTTATCAGAATAAGCTTTACTCAATGGCAAGCCGTCTTTCTCAAAAATCAAAGCTTTTCAACAAGCTCTTTTGGGATCCGCTCAACACCGAGGGCTTTAAACGGCTCACTTATAACGCCGGCGACCAAAAAACGGCCGAGCTTATGACGCCTATTCTGAATGATTTAGCGCGAGAAACGCCTTATATCGCAACCCATGTCTGGCCAAGTCAGGCAGCCGTTCACGCAGGATTTCGACATGTCGTAAACGCAATTCCTGACAACTGGGCCATGGCCCTTCATTTGAGTGAGGGCGCTTTGCATCTTGTGCAGACTCCTTCGACTTATCTTTCGTATAGAACCTTAAAGGGCTTTGCGGGCGATAAAATCTTAAATCCAATGTCAGAAAAAGATATTTGCTATGCCGGTCACTATATGGACGATGAGCTTGTAAAAAATATTGAAGAGGACTGCAAAAAGCGTCTTAACCGGATTTCTTCTAAAAAACCCCTTCGCTTCCTTTTGACGATTGGCGGGGCTGGCGCTCAGGGGGACTATTTTGCTTCTCTCATAAAAACGCTTCTTCCTTACATCAAAGAAAAAAAAGCGGCCCTTTATCTTAACATTGGCGACTATGAAAATGTGTGGGATTTCTTCAAATCAAAAATCAAAGGAATTGAAGAAATTTCCCACATTCATTTTAACGACTGGTCTTACACGAAGAATTTTGCAGAAAACGCCCTTAACGACGAAAACTGCACCGGCGAAGAATCGTTCAATCTTCATGTGTTCTGCCATAAAGACATTTTCGCTGCCGTTTACGCGACAAATCTTTTAATGCGCGCGTCCGACTGCCTCATTACAAAGCCGAGTGAGCTGGCATTTTACCCTGTTCCAAAGCTGATGATAGCCCATGTTGGAGGTCATGAGTGCTGGGGAGCGATTCGGGCAGCGGAAGTTGGGGACGGAACTCCTGAGGCTCCGAATCTTGACTGGGCAAATTTTATGTTAAAGTCCTTTGTAGAAACTCCGGATTTGCTTGAAAAAATGAACCACGCGATTATCGCAAACAAAAGAGCGGGAGTCTACAACGGCGCATACCACGCCGTAGAAAAAGCCGTAGGTTTGGAGCAAAGTGCCTTCGCTTGGGCAGGGAAGTGATTTATGGCTGAGACTAGACAGGAAAAAAAAGACGAGAGAATTCAATCAATAATTGAGTGCAGCTTCGGGCTTTTTTCTGAAAACGGAATCGAAAACATCTCGATGAACGACATCGCAAAGGAATCAAAAATTGGCGTTGCTTCCCTTTACCGCTACTTTCAGACAAAGGAAGAGCTTGCGATTGAGGTTGCGATTTATGCCTGGAAGCTTGAGAATACCGTCTTTAACGAGGTTTTCTCGACGGAAAGCTACAATTTGCTTTCGGGCTTCAGTCAGTTAAAAGAACTGCTTGAGGTTTTCGGAGACGCTCTCGTAAGCCAGAGGAGCTTTTTCAGCTTCGTCTATTATTTTGACTCCTTCATAAAAAAGGAGAAGGTGAGCCGGGAGCGACTGGCCGAGTATGAGCAGACGATTACTGAAACAAACGAAATAGTAGTCCGGGCGCTGGAAAAAGGTCTTAAGGACGGCTCAATTTCCTTCTCAAATTCAAAAAGCGAAGTCTTGTCAAAGTCTTCCATACAGGAAATGTGCACGACGATGATGCATTCACTTTTCTGTCTTGCGCAAAAGCTTTCGATTTCAGGCGACCTTCTGGCAATGGACAAAATCGTGGAGTCAAGAAAGCAGATTGAGATTCTGGTGAATATACTTCTATCGGCGCTTAAGAATTGAAAAATATAAAAAAGGGGGTTTTAAATGCTGGGATTAAAAGAAAAAACATCTTATGGACTTGGCGCAGTCGGAAAGGATATGGTTTATATGCTTTCGGCGAGCTACATCTTGTATTATTTTCAGGATATTTTGGGCGTGAGCGCGGCTGCTATGGGCGTTATTTTGCTTGTTGCCAGGGTTTTTGACGCCTTCAATGACCCTGTTATGGGCGTTGTCGTCGCAAAGACAAAGACTCGCTGGGGAAAATTCCGGCCGTGGCTTTTAATCGGTACTCTCACCAACGCTATTGTTTTGTTTCTTATGTTTGCCGCTCCCCCTCAGCTTGATGAGGCTGGACTTGTCGCTTATGCCGCAGTCACTTACATCCTTTGGGGCGTTACCTACACGATGATGGACATCCCTTACTGGTCAATGATTCCGGCTTTTACGAACGGCGGAAAAGAGAGGGAAGGGCTAACGACTTTGGCCCGAAGCTGCGCGGGAGTTGGCTCGGCTCTAATCTCGATTCTTACGATGATTATCGTTCCTTTGCTTGGAAAAATGCTCGGCGGAAAAGTTCCTTCTGAATTGGCTGGCCGCTATCCTGGAAATCAGTGGATTGAGCTTAGCGGATTTAAATATTTTACGCTCGGAGTCGCTTTTCTTTTCGTGCTCTTTACGGTGATTATGTGTCTTTCAATCAAGGAAAAATCTTCCGTCGATATGAAAACTGCAAAAATCGGCGAGATGTTCCGTGCTCTTTTGCAGAACGACCAGGCGATGTGCGTGGTTGTGACGATTGTCGTCGTGAATGTCGCTCTTTATATCACATCAAACCTTGTTATTTACTTCTTTAAGTATGATTTGGGAGGCAGAAACTGGAATGACGGTTATGCTCTCTTCAATATGGTTGGTGGCGGAACTCAGATTTTGGCGATGATGCTTTTGTATCCGTTCTTACGAAATCTTTTGAAGCTCAACAATATCAAGATTTTTTATGTTTCGATTGGAATGAGCATTACGGGTTATGCAGCCCTTCTCGTAATGGCGAGTGTCGGAGTTTCCGAAGTTGTTCCGTTTTTAATTCCGGGTGTTCTTGTTATGGCGAGTGCAGGCGTGAATAATGTAATTATCACGGTTTTTTTGGCGAACACCGTAGATTACGGAGACCTCAAAAATAAGCGCCGGGACGAAAGCGTAATTTTTAGCATGCAGACTTTTGTCGTAAAACTTGCTTCTGGAATTTCAGCCTTCATAGCTTCAATTGCTCTTTCTCTTTTGAACCTAAAAAATGCGGTGGAAAGCACAGCGGGAGAGGCGGAAATAGACTTTGCATTGGGCGTTGCCGAGTCTTCAAAAATGGGACTTCGCATCGTGATGACCTTGGTCCCAATCTTGGTTTTGATTGTGGGAGCCGTGATTTTTAAAACAAAATTCATCCTCACTGACGAAAAAGTCGAAGAAATATCGAAACAGCTGGACGAGAGAAAGTAAGCAAAAAGCGCCGGCAACTATCTTGACCTGACATCCGCTATGGAGTGGATGTCAAGCGTTATTGTCACGAACTTTTAAATGCCTTGACTTCGTAACAGTATAGTGTTACATTATAAATGTGGATAAAGAAAAGAAAGAATATGTTTTATACAAAGGCGAGAAGTTCACCGTAGAATGGTACTACACTGAGAAAAACAAAAGTCAGCCTTTTGAATACTTTAATTCTCTTAGCTCTCAGCAGCAAATGAAATTGTTGTATTTGGTAAAGCGTATTGGAGACTTTGGAAAAATTTCGGACAAAACGAAATTTAACTTTGAAGAGGATGGTATTTGGGCATTTAAGCCTAAGCCAGACAGGTTTCTTTCTTTTTTTACAACTGGAAAGAAAATCATTATAACAAATGCGTTTGAAAAGAAATGCCAAAAACTTCCGCCTGCAGAAAAAGAGAAAGCTGAAAAATGCAGAGAGGATTATGAAAACAGAGTAAAAGGAGGAACATACTATGACAACATTTGACCGACTTATGCAAGATCCAAAATTCAAGGATGAATTTGAAAAGGGATATAATGAATTTTTAATCTCAGAATTTATGATTGAAAAAATGGAAGAAGAAAATATCTCAGTAAGGGAATTGGCAAAAGAAGCTAAAGTTTCTCCAACTACAATCCAGAACTTACGCAGTGGAAATGCAGAAAGTGTAAAATATAAAACCCTGTCAAATATAATGCAAAAATTAGGTTATGCCTTACAGCCTGTAAAAATGGCTACATTGTAATGTATAAAGAAATAAGCTTGCTTGGGAAGTAAGCTGTATCGCCTAACATTACATTCAGCTATAGCGGCAAAACTTAACAAGGCAGGCCAATATTCATTGAGATAAAAGAAATATAGCCCCCTGTTTTGCAAGACTTGCCAGGAATTAAATTTTTGATGAAAATTTAACAAAATTATGGTATAATATTATCGGAAGTGAAATATGTCTGATGCCCTTGCATATGTAGAAGAACAGGTTATAACATTCTCTTTAGCAGAACAGATTCATTTGCTTAATTTTGTAGCAAATAATATTAATAAGAAAACTTCTATTTTGAATAATGACTATTCTGAAGATAAATCTTTACAGAAGCTTAGAGAATCGAGTTTAGCGACTGTATGGGAGAGTGTAAAGAATGACACAGTGGATTGATTTTTACAACAACGAGCGTCTTCACGGCGCACTTCTTTACCTGACTCCCGCAGCCTACTTCTGCGCCTTCATTTCCAAAAAGCCTGCCCCAAAGGCAAAAAACATCATGATGTAAAATGGAATATTTTTAGCGACAAAGAGACTTGTTTCTTGCGCCGCGAATAAATGTACGAAAAAAGACTTGTAATCGTAAAAGTGCCAAAATAAAATAAAGATGCACTGTAATTTTCCAGTTCGGAATGATGCAGCAAAATAATTGCTAATAAATCTAGTATTCCAAAAAGGAAAATTACTGGCGTAATTACAAGCAGGTGAATTCTATTGGTTTCCGCAAAATCATCAAGTTCCTGAGGGGGAATATAGTAGGTTTCTTTGTACCTGTTGATTAATGTTCTCAAAACTACCATCACACTTGTTCTATCACAGCTTGTAGTAACAGGTAAGCCCTCCTTTCCCCTTGTCTTACTGACATGGGGAAAGGGGGTATGGGGCAGCGACGGGTGGTTTGTGATTACATCTGCATCAAAGCGGAGTAGTTTAAATTATGTTCTCTTGCTCCACCGTGACCAAATTTCTTTTCATAAAAAGCAAGTCCGGATTTTTTCATCCGGAGAAACTTCTGATTCTAATTTCTTGAAAACATAACCTTCCGAGTCTTTTACAAAATTACAGCAGCCCGCCTGATTTTTTTTCAAATCAGAAAAAGTTGATAAATATCAAAAAAAATAAAAATAATTGTTGACATATAAAGTTACAGGGCTTATGATTTATTTGTGTATCGAAAATTCTCGGTATATATCAAAAATAATAGATATAAGGACTTAACTGTCATTTGATTCTCTTTGACAAAATGGGTTCTTAGTTAAAAAAGGAGGAAATTATGAAAAAAATGAAGTTGCGGGGAGGGCTTCTTGCTTTGACAGTCGCGCTTTTCGCTTCTATTTCTTTAATTGGTTGCGAGCTTGAGCTTGGAGATAAGGCTGACAGGGCGTCGTGTGTAACAACTGATGACGATGAAGATACGACAAATTATATTTATGTCGGCCTAGGAAGTGAAAATACTTTGAATGTTTCTTCAATTTTTAAGAATGATACTTCTGCTGGTACTGCAAACTCTTCCTTCAAACCTTCTGCTTGGAATGCGATTGATGAATTTATTTCTGTAAAAATGACAAAGGGTGATGTTGTAAAATACACTTTTACTCAACCAACAAATGGAACTGGTTTATGGAATAGCTGGTCTCTAGCTTTTTGGGATGGTGCTACATATAAAACTTCTAATGGAACTTTTGTTCGTGCTGATACTTGGTTAAATAAATCAACTGCTGCAGGATTTACAGCTGGTCTTTGGTCTGCCGGTGGCGTGACTGCGGGCTTTACTTATTCATCGGGTTACGATCATCAGAATACAGGAAAAACTTTGCCAACAGATAAAGATGTTGTGATGACAATTTCTTATGATGGAACTGATGTTACAATAACACAGACCATCGATGGTACTCAGTCATTTACGGTCAGTTCAACTAGTTGGAACTAATTTCAAATTCAAGGAGAATAAAACGCTATGAAATTAAATAAATTGATTTTAGGTGCTGCTTCCCTTGCTCTTTGTGGCGGGGCCTTTGCGCAGTCTGTCGCTTTCCATGCGGGCGTTGACTACACCGTTTGGGGTGCAAGTCAGTCCTTCTATAATGATGACGGTGAAAAAGACAACACAAAAAATTCTGCGGGCTATGACCCTGACGGAAATATGACGGTCGATGTTTCTGTAAAAGCGTCTAGCTTTGAATTCAACCTGGGTCTTTACTTCAATGCTGACGGTGGCGATGAAGAATATATCGACTATTCTGACGGTGGAAAAGGAACTCCGTTTTATCAGGGAAATATGAAGGTCGGTTTCTTTAACGACCAGGTGAATGTTTACACAGGAAAATTCGAAGGCTTTAACGGCGGCTATATTGAAGAGGGTGCTGTCTTGGGCAGTCAGTACATCACGAATCTCGCTGATTCTGACTATGGTCCATACCTTACAGGTTTTGAATTTGTTCCTTCATTTGTAAGCGGACTCAAGCTTTTTGCAGGCTTCCCGATTCTTCCAATCCGAGGAAATGGAATTCAGGCAGATGAAGAATACAACCAGTGGAAATATCTTGGTAAAAAAATCAAACTCGCCGCCAGTTATCAGCTTCCAATCGAAGGTGTCGATATGACTGTAAACGCAGGATTTAGGCCAGGCACTTACTACGACGGTGTTGACAACGCTGGCACTATGTCTACTTTCACAGAGACATTCACAAAGAGTGCTTTCGGCGAAGGGTATTTTCAGGTTCTTATGCCAGGTCTTGCAGACATTGCTGACATTGTTTTCAGCTATGACCTTCGCTACCGTGACGAAGAATACACAACAATCAGGGGAACTAAAAAAGAACACACAACCTTTGCGCACACAATCGGCATTTCCGGAGCAATGACTCTTTCTGACCAGCTTTCTCTTGCTGTTGAAGACCGCTTTATGTTTGCAGATGATGACTACATTCACGCTGACGAAAAGATGATTTACAACATTCTTGCTGTAAACGGTGAGTATGCTCTGCCTGGAACACAAATTAGCCTTGGTGCTGATGTGGCAGGAATTTTTGCCGCTGACGCTTTGGGTACTGCTTTTGCAGATGACGACGGAACTGGAAAAATCAAGAACACGGCTTATGCTTCTTGTTCAGACATTGCTCTTACCTTGAATGATATGGCAACAGCGAACCTTCTTGGCGGAGATGCAACAACATATCTTGGGGCTTATGTAAAACCATACTTCAAGTACAACTTCTCGAACGGTGCTGTTGTTGCGGCATTTGAGCTTGCTTACACACGGGCGTTCACAAGCGATGTTTCAAACACATGCTTGTCATACAGAGTCCCAGTCGGAATCAAATTCGAGTTCTAAGTTTACAGGAGGCATGAGTAATGAAAAAATTTAAGCTTATTTGCTCTGCCATCGTAGCCTTTACTGTGCTTGCTTTGGCAGGCTGTGACTTGGAGATTTCGGATTCCGAGAAGGTAGATATAATTCCGGGCTTTATCATGAAGGGAACGGCAACAGTCAATGATGGTGTCGGAAATATGAGTTTCTATTTTTACCCCATGTATGGAACTTGGACGGTTAATGCAAGTCTAAATAGTATAAAATATGACGCTGAAACCATTGAAAGCACTGATGCTTGGTGGGGGGGTGTTCACAGTACACATATTGAGATAGCTGATGGTGATACATTAGAGCTGTATGTTACAGCCACAAAAGCAAGCACCATTTTCACACCTTTCTTTGAAGGAAATGATGGGACAAACTACATCTCAATTAACCCGAATGATGGAAATGCGTGGGGAGATGCAACATTTTCCAATCAAGCGTATATATCAACGAGTTTTGAAGAAGGGACGACTTATCTCTTTACTGTTACAAGAACTGGTAGTGCATATAGCTATACTTTAAGGGAGGCAAACTAATGAAATTACAGAAATTTTTACTTGGCGCAGCCGTCCTTAGCTTTGGCTCAGCCCTGATTGCTCAGTCGATTCATATCGGCGGCTATGTGGACTACTCTAGCACTGTGGGAACTCAGGTTTTCCATAATTATCCTAGTGAAGATGAATGGGATTCTTCTGAAATTGCGGCGGAATTTGGTCCTGTTCAGAACGGTATTCACTTTCTCAATCTGGACGCTACGGCTCCGAATGTGGATTTTCACACGAATGTGTGGATTGGCTCTGGTTTGGGCCCCTGGTATGCGGTTGTTCCTGAGTATACAGACCGAACAAATTTTATTTCCGGTGTTGATTATAGTGGTAAGGAAAACAATTTCAGTTCTACTTCCGACGACACATCTAGTCCAATCGGTCAGATGTGGGTTTGTACTCACTTCTTTGACGACCAGTTCAGATTCTACACAGGAAACTTTGCTTCTAACGGTTGGAATGCCGGCTACATCAATGCAGGCTATGTTTTGGGCGGTCAGAAAATCGAAAGCCTTGCAATGCGAGGAACGGGCGGTGATTCTGCTTTTTCTGGAATCGAGCTTTTGCCACGGGCTTTGTCGGGCTTTAAGGCAATCGTAGGTTTCCCTGTTGCACCATTTGTTGACAGCTACGAAAAATTCAATGACTGGAGTCATTTTATAAAATCTGTCAAATTCATGGCACAGTATAAATGGCTTTTGTATAATGTAACATTCAACGCTGGTATCCGGCCGAACACATTTATGACGAATGGAGCCGGTTCTGCTTATGGAGATGGCGACTACACCAAGAGTCTTTTTGGCGAAGCGTTTTTGCAGGTTGACATGCCAAGCTTGTTCTACGGTGTTCTTATGAACGCAAGCTATGACATTCGCTGGCGAAAAGCTGAAGTTGATGGAGATATAACCGTTTCTGGAAATGACTGGTCAAAAACAGTTACGGCTCATCTTGCTCAATATTCTGCGAAATTTACGCAGCTTGTCGAAGGCTGGGAATTCGCTGTTGAAGACCGCTTTGCTTACTATGCTCCGCATTATGTAAGTATCAATGAGACCGCGATTTATAATATTCTTGGTTTGAGTGCGACTCATCCGCTTCCGGGAACTCCTTATGTCTTTGGCTTTATGTCTGCATTTATGTACGGACAGGATGCTAACGGCTCTGTAAACGGCTACAATAAGCCAGATTACTTTGATTCATACTGTTCAGATTTAGTCGCTTTTGACTGGAACTTTATGGGGCTTGACGGCGAAGGAGACAACGCTCCAGCTACAGGAACTGCTGGTCGCTACTTTTCGGTTTATGGCTATCCATATATGCAGAAGAACTTTGCGAACGGTTTTGCCCGCTTAGGCGTTGAGCTTCAGTATAAGCACATGGAAACAAGCAATGTGCTTCAGGCAATAGCTTGGCGAGTTCCTCTTACCCTCACATTCTGGTGGTAAATAAAAATGATAAAAGCCACCTCCCCCTTTTGAAGTCACTTCAATTGGGGCGGTGGCTTTTTTTTATAGTTCTTTTGCTATAGATTGAACTTCTCCGAGAGAAAGGCCAAGAGATTGCGCAATTTGCTCTTCTGTGAGTATGCGCATTGTAAGCAAGTTGCGGGCGACTTCGGAGGTTTTTTGTTGTAGCCCTTTCTGTAGTCCTTGTTCTAACCCTTGTTCAAGACCTTTTTGAAGCCCTTGTTGCATACCTTGTTCAAGCCCTTGTCGTAGCCCTTCCTCACGACCTTGCTGGAGTCCTTCCTTAATTGCTTCTTCTCTTGCGATTTCTACTTCTTCGTCAATTGTTTGTTGCCAAGTCATGAACTGTCGCCTCCATTTTATGTTTTTCTTTGCGTATTCGACTTTTTTTGCAATGGTTTTTGTAAAATCACTTGTTGCTTCTTCACCATTCAAAAATTTAAAGAATGATTTTTCTTCATCAGATTGCATTTTATCATATTTTGTAGCATTAAAAAAGATTTTATAGGCACGGTCATCAAGTTTTATGGATTTGTCTTGGAGGCAAAGATTCTCAAAAAAGTATACGGGAAGATTTTTTTCGAAAATGTCTTCGAGGCAAAGAAATATGATATAAGTATCTTTGAGTTTTGCATAATTTTCGCCTCTGGAGAGATTATCTATATCTATAATGCTTTGATAATATCTCGCTCGTTTAGGAAGATTCTTTTTTTTAGTTGTCTGCATTTCAATGTCAAAAATGCTGTTGTTGTCCTTTGTGTATACATCAAAGCGGACAGATTTCGAGTCTATTGTCTCTTGCATTGATCTTTCTATCTCAGGCTCTTCTAGTTTTTCAATTTTAATGTGCAACAAAAGCTCCAAGAGTTGCCGGCAAAGTTCCTTGTCGTTTTCCAAAATTTTGCAAAACAAAAAGTTATTCGCAAATGTCAGCTTTTCCCAGCTTTGGAATAAAAGATTTTGAGATTTTTTCATAATCGCTCCTTCTCCACACCCAATATAAGTAATGAAAAGAAAAGCTGTTTTTGGCAATGAAACTCAATAAATTTTTGTTATATTTGAAAAAAATGGGGGCTGAGCCCCCAAAATTACAGTGCTACAAATTCGGGAAGTGGTAAGTGACTCCGATTGAAAGGTTTGTGACTTTTTTGCTCAAAGTTGTTTTGTATCCGCTTAAGTAGTAGTCTGTGTCAAAATATTTTGCAAAAAGTCCTGCGAGCGTTACGGTCAGCTCTTCTGTCGGGAATACTTCGACGCCAGTTCCTACGCAAAAGCTGTCCAAAACAGGATTGAATGTGCTGTTTGAATCATCTGTCGTTCCCTGCTTTCCGTACTGAAGGCCTAAGCTATAAGAAACCCATTTGCAGATTTTCCAGTCCGCACCAATTGCGACTTCCCATGAGTTATCGTAATCGGTTTCGCCAAGAATTGAATCCTGATTTGCAAAGTAGTTGAAGTAATAGTTGAAACTTGCGCTCAAATAAAGTGGCTCAAGAACCTGCCAGCCTGCTCCCAGGTTCAAGACGGCGGGAAGGTCGGTGTGGAATGTCTTTCCATCGTAGATGCCGAACTTAGAGGCCAGGCTTCCGCTTACATCTTTGACTTCATATTTTACGGAAGATTTTGACTGAAACTGAACTGCCAAATCAACTACTTCGATTGGCCGGTAGTGAATTCCGAAAACTCCGCTTACAGTGTATCCGTTTGCTTCGTAAGAGATTTTGTTGCTTCCGTTTCCAAGAGAACTGAAAGCGTCAGACTTGATTTCCATGCTCTGTGTTCCGTGAACATAGCGCAAGCCCGCTGCAAAAGAAAGATTGTCAAGGAAGAGATAAGAAATGCCAAGCTGGCCGCCGTAAGTGATAGAAGTGACATCAAGGGAGTGGGACTTAGCCGCTGAAACTAGGGCATCTACAGCAGCTTTTGCCTGTGTTGCGGCTTCTCCGTATTTTGCTGCATTTTCAGTGTCGCCAAGCGAGGCATAATTTGTTGCAGCGGCCTGGGCAGCCTGTGCCTTTTTGTAATATGTTGCAGCCTCTCCGCCAAAAAGCAGTGTTGTCGCGCTTGTTCCTTCGCTGTAGGAGAGGGAGCCGCCGCCGGCATATACGCCAAAATTTCCGAAAACGGCGAACTTGTCGTGCTTGTAAACAAAATCTGCGTCAGGATAGAGATAGACAGTTGTCTCATCATTTGAATAATAATCGCTAATTCCGAGAGCAGAAAGGGCGTTGCCGGTTTTCATTTCATTACCGTACTCTTTGAATACAAACTGGTTTCCAGCCTCGATGTAAAGGCCGTCAGTCATAAAGGCAGTTCCTGCGACATTGTAATAAGAGGCTTCCGGTCGTTTTGCCTCAGTGTTTCGGCTAGGATTACGAAGATAGCCCGTGCTCATATTCGTCTTGTTCTCGACACCGCTTGCGAAAACAGAAGCAGTGGCTAAAAGTGCCAAAATCGATGCAAATGCAATTTTTTTCATCTTTGTTACCCTTATAGTGTTTTATTCTGACATTTTTTGAATTTATGTCATTTTGAGATTTTAGAGATTTTTGTCACTCGTGTCAAACGCTGAGATGTATGGATAGAAGCGCACTGGTAAAATTATGTAGCCTGCTGCCCTTTATTTTCTTCTAGAAAAATCAGAAAAATATACTATAATGGTTTTTAGGAAATAAAAATGATAGAAAATAAAGCGAATTCCTTTGAAATTGACGACGATTCCCTCTGCCTTCTTTCTAGCGGACTGAACGGCGAGCAGCTTAGGGCGGCAAAAGAAACGAAAAATGTCGTTGTAAGTGCGGGGGCTGGTAGTGGAAAGACAACAGTTCTTGCAAGCCGCTTTGCTTATCTTATTGAGGCAAAAAATCTTAGCGCAGAAAAAATCTTAACTCTTACCTTTACGAAAAAAGCCGCCAATGAAATGAAGGAGCGAATTTTCTACGGTCTCAAAAATCATATCGCAGGCCGGGACATAAAAGGAAAAAAAGAGCTTGGTGAAAATTTCCCGCATTTAAAAGAAATTAAGGCTCGCTCCCGTGAGGCAATCGAGCATTTTGACAAAACTCATATTCAGACACTCGACAGTTATTTTTCTGAAATAGCAAAAAAAGGCGCTCGTTTTTACGGAATCACGCCGAATTTTACCCTTGATGACGACAAAATCAAATCTGAAATAAATTTTATGGCGACGAAATATGTCCTTGAAAATCTCGATAAGGACGAGCTTAAAGAAATAGCCCAAATTTTTAAGATTCAGAATGTTGCCGAAGAGCTTTTTGCTGCTTCTGTTCTCAAATATTCAACGGTTTTAAACCCTATTGATTTTACTCAGAGCCTTGAAATTCAGAAATCAAAAATCATAGAGGATTACAAAAATCTGACGGCGCAGCTTCAGGACGAAATTGAAGATTTATTTGGAAAGGACTGTGTTAAAAATAAGCCAAAAAAACCAGGGAAAGCTCTTGAAAAACTTTATGAATATATAAATGATGTCGGAAATCCGGCACCACCAGCCATTTCAGGAAAAATCTTTGAAAGTAAAGAAAATTCAGATTCTTTTTTGAACGACGAATTTTTTGAATATTGTCATGGCATATCTTATTACGCCGACTCATATTTAAGTCAATATCTTAAGGATAAAGATTTTAAATCCTTTAAAAAGTCTTTTCAGCCACTTCTCGAAAAGCTTTATCTTCTTGCAAACACAATTTCTGGCTTTGACTTACAGAAAAAAATTTTTGCCCATCTTTCTCTCTTTCAGGAGTCTGTGAACAAAACCAAACGAACTGCGGGACTTCTTTCCTTTGACGATGTTTCTGACCTTATGCTGAAAATTCTCTCTGAGCACGCAGATATTCGCCACATTGAGCAGGCAAAATTTGAAGCGATAATGATTGACGAATTTCAGGATGACAACCAGAAGCAATGTGATGTTCTCTTAATTCTTTCTGATAAAAACGAAAAATACGATGAAAACAATAATTATCTTGTCCCTCATCTTTCAGATTCAGATTTGCTTGACAGGCTCGACACTCACAAGCTTTTCTTTGTAGGCGATGACAAGCAGAGTATTTACCGCTTCCGTGGGGCCGATGTCAGTGTTTTCAGAAATCTCTCTTCTTCAATTAAAAATGCACTGGAATTAAAGACAAATTACCGCTCTTCTGCAGAGCTTATTTCAGGCTTTAACACGATTTTCGGCGGTTACGATTATCCGAAAGGCGAAAATGTCAATAAAGATAAACAGGCTGTTTTTATGACAAAAGAAAAGTTCGGCCACGAAAACATTGGCATTTCAAGCGGGCAGGGGGGGGGCAAAAAATCTATCCCTAATTACGAGGCGGATTACAAAAGAGTCACGATTCCAGATTTCAGGCTTTCAGAAAAATCTTACGCGCAGAAAGAAATTACAATCGCGCTTTATCCTAAGGATTGGGAAGAAAAAGAGGAGTCTTCGGCTAGCGCTCAGAATGACGAAGAAACTGCCGAGGACGACCGAAAAAATTATGAAAAAGAGGCGGCTTTTGTCGCACGCGAAATCAAAAAACTTTTGAACGAAAAAACTTTAGATAAGGACGGAAATCCCGTTCAAAAATATCACTACAGCGACATTGCTCTTCTTTTCAGGACATCAACGCCAGCTTCTGCATACGAAAATGTGCTTTTACAGGCGGGAATCCCTTATTCGACCGAGGTTTACAAGGGATTTTTCTCTGACGGACCGATAAACGACATTCTCTCGCTTTTAAAGCTTTGCGTTTATCCGGAGGACAAAAATGCTTATGCGAAGCTTCTTCGCTCTCCCTTCTGTTCTCTCACCTTCGCCGAGACAGAAAAAGTTTTAGTGAACACGGAAAATCCGTACAAAAGTCCTTTTTCTAACGAAATGCTCGAAAAAATCCAAGGTGATAAAAATCTTTACGAAAAAATTCAAAATCTTAAAAATATTTACGAGGATATAAAGTCCAGGCTTTCGCAGGGAAAATTAACGAAAACAATTTCTTATATCTGGTATGAGCTGGGCTACTGTTTTGAAACCCGCTGGAACAAAACTGTCAAAATGTACTCTTCGTTCTATGACATTTTGTTTGAAATGGCGCGACTGTCCGAGCAAAAAACTCAAAGCCTTGCTTCTTTTATTGATATGGTAAAGCAATACGAAGAAAGCGACAAAAAGCTTGACGGGCTTGATGTCGTGCTTGACGAAGAGGATTCCGTTCAGATTCTTACGGTTCATAAATCAAAGGGACTTGAATATAAAGTTGTTTTTGTTTGTGCTGCCAGCGCGAAACCGAAAGAATTCGGCAATAATGTCTATTCGTCAAAGGATTTCGGATTTTTGCTAAAAACTCCTGCCTGGGAAAATTACGATAAAGCGGCTGCCGCTTTAGGCAAAACTGGCACAATCCGTAAGGACAACGCAAATAAAAGCTATTTTTTCTCTTGCAGTGACGAAGAAAACGAAAAGCAGGAATGTGCCGAGCTTCGCCGCATAGCCTATGTGGCCTTTACCCGTGCCGAGGAAAAGCTTTATATTGTCGGAAATTCGAACGGAGAATTTGACGATGAGTGTGAGGCTGAAAAAAAATGCCGGAAATTTGAGCTTCATACTGAGGATAAAAAAGAATTCCATTGGACTCAAAGCTATAAAAAAGACTCAAAAACGAAGGAAATAAAAGAACTTGATGAGCCGAAAGACCTTTTAGAGCCTTATGCTTATCCAAAATCAATTTATCAGCTTTTGCTCCCGATTCTTTATGCAGAAACAGAAAATCCGGCCTTTAATTTTATAAACGAAAAGGAAGCATTTGACGAAGCTGCGATAGAAAATGGCGAAAACTTAAAAAAATCCGACTACATCAAAAATCTGAAAGAAGAAAAAGTCGGGCTTATAGAAGAGGAGCTTTCGCCAAAGGTGTATGTAAGCCCGAGTAAAATTAAGAGTGAGGGGGAAAGCCTTCCCCCTGGTCTCAGAGCGAAATCGCTCTTCGACACACCCCCTTCTCCTAAGGGGTACGGTTCAGGCATAGCCTTCACTCCCTACCCCTTAAAATCCCCAGACTACTCACTTGTCAATAAAATTGTCGCCAGCACGATTCCAAATGGCTCAAAGGAAATTCCTGATTTGGAAGACGAGGGTGAAGAATCTCTTAAAGTAAAAACTATTGCCCCAGATTTTGGCTTTAATGACTTCGGTACGATTGCTCACTTGTTTATGGAAGCGGCCGTGCTTAATCGGGAGCCTTCTCTCAGCGGGCGGGAATTTATCGGTATAAACGAGAAATTTATTTCAGGTATTGGAATGGAAAAGTGGGAAGGAAAGACTAATCGTGAAAAGAAAATCTTAAAAATCCGGGAAATCTGCTCTGATATGGCAGAGGAGTTAAAAAAATCTCAGATTTTTAGAGAGGCTTTTTCTTCGGAATGGAAAAAAACTGAATATTCTTTCAGAAGTTTCATTGAAAACGCCCTTCCTCCAGATAATGAGACGACCTATGCTAAGAATTTAATCGTTACGGGACAGATTGACTTGGTTTACAAAAATATGGCTCCTTCACAGTTCAAATATACGATTGTCGATTACAAGACTAACCAGAAAATTGAGCCGGAAATTTATTTCGGACAATTAAGCTGTTACAGAAGGGCTGTGAGCCAAATGCTTGGTGTAGCTGAAAGCGAAATCCGCTGCGTGCTTTATTATCTTCGCTTTGCATCGGAAGTTGACATTACACGATTTTTGTCGGAGGAAAAATAAATGGTCTATTTTGTCGGAGCCGGCCCAGGAGCTGTGGATTTAATCACTGTTCGCGGACAAAATCTTCTTAAAAAAGCGGATGTCGTAATTTATGCAGGAAGTCTCGTAAACAAAGATTTGCTCGAAAATTGCCCTGAATGTGCTCAAATTTATAACAGCGCGACAATGACTCTTGAAGAAGTTGTCGAAGTCATAAAAAATTCAGAAAAAGCCGGAAAAATTATCGTTCGCTTGCACACGGGAGACCCGTCTTTGTACGGAGCAATCCGTGAACAAATGGATGTGCTTGACTCTCTTGGCATTTCCTATGAGTCTGTTCCGGGGGTCAGCTCGTTTTGTGGAGCGGCTGCGAGCCTGAATCTTGAATATACGCTGCCGAATGTTAGCCAGTCCGTGATAATTTCCCGCCTTGAGGGAAGGACAGCCGTTCCCGAAAAAGAAAGTCTTTCAGCTTTGGCACAGCACAATGCGAGTCTTGTTCTTTTTTTAAGCAGCGGAATGACTGAAAAGGTGCAGGAAGAGCTTTTAAAAGCCGGCCTTTCGCCAAAAACTCCGGTAGCCCTTGTTTATAAGGCAACCTGGAAGGACGAAAAAAAAGTTTTGTGTACGATAGAAACTCTTTCCGAGGCGGCAAAAGCTAACGGGATTTCAAAAACTGCGCTCATAATCGTAGGCGATGTAGTCTCACACACGAATTATGAGCGCTCAAAGCTCTATGATCCGGCCTTTACGACCGAATACAGAAAAGGCTCTACTTGTTCACAGTCCTGATTTCAAGAATCCGTGAGCCTTTGCTTCCTTTTATCGTAATGTCCTCGCGGACAACCTTTGCCCCTTTTTGCTTTGCTTTGACAAGTTTTTTCGGCACTTCAATGCTGATGTCCAAAAAGTCATCGCCACCGTCGCCCTTTAGGTCTACTTTCTGCAAAAGCTCGCTTCCGTATAAAACCGTGAGACTTCCTGTGTCCTTTCCGTAAACCGTAAGGACGATTTTGTTTTGCTTTGCCGTCGCATCGAATTTTGCTTTGTATAAGACGAAGCTTTCGTCGCTCATAAAGCTTCTGCAGTTTCTGTCAACGCTTTCGACATAGCCGATTTCCGTTCCCTCAGTCTTGTATTTATGCTCAACCTCACTTTGCTGCCTGCCAACCTCAATAAAATCCGTTGTGATTTTTTCAAAGAGACCGGCTCTTTTGTTTTCACTTGCGTTCGTTGACGGAAAATAAGTCGCATATCTTGTGTGATGAATATCGTAGAATGGGCGAAGTGTGTAGGCGACAGCTTTTTCATTTGCTGATTTTGCAGTGGTGAATGTGAGCGTGCTTTTGTCGGACAGGCTTATCCAAGAGGAGGGATTTTTTAAGTCAGCCGTGATAACCTCGACAGAGGCATTTTTCCCGCTTTGCATATAAATTAAGTGGTCATCTACAATATCGTTCGGCATATTTTTGTTTCCCAGGTCTGCCGCAAGAACTATAGGCCCGTATTTAATCGTGAAATTTCCGCTTCTGTCGAGTGAGCGCCTTATGTTGAGAGCCATCGGAAGGTTTATTTCAAGACTTGTGAGCGTGCTGAGTTTTCCGCAGTCTGTGTAGCCGTCACTTCCTCCCTTTCTTTCTTTGCACCAAGAAGGGGCACGGACTTTTAGAACTTTGTCGGTTTTGCCCTTGGAAAGAACCGTGATTTTCGCTTTTTCTTCATAAGGGAAATTCGTTTCGATTTTGATTTTCCAGCCGTCGCTCGTTGTGATTGTCGAAGGAATGAAGAGATTTATATAGAGGGCGTCATCAAATTCACTTGCTATGAAGCGGTTGTATCGCTCCGGGTTTTCAAGACCTGTTCCCGTGCAGCACCACATTGCGTTGTCGTGGGTGCAGTAAACCTTGTGAAAGCCAGCCTGCATTGAAACAAAATAAGTTTTCGCGCCAGTCTGAGGGTCTTGGCTTGCTAGAATATGATTGTAAAGGGCAGTTTCATAAAAATCTGCAACCTGTGAATTTTTCTTCCATGCGAAGATGTGCTCCGCAAGCTCAAGCATATTGTAGGTGTTGCAGGTTTCGCAGGTGTCCCGCTCCAAAGGCTCGTCGAACTCTTTTCCGAAGTGCTCTCCCTTTGAATTTCCGCCGATTGAGTAACTTCTGTTCTGGGTGACTGTGTTGAAGAAAAATTCCGCCGCAGTGCGATATTCCGACTTTCCAGTCAGCTCGTAAAGGCGGGCGATTCCTAAAAATTTCGGAATCTGAGTGTTGGCGTGGTAGCCCTGCAACTTGTCCTGCTCCTTCATTGCGGGATTCATAATTTCCTTGTGAATCCATCTTTGTGCTTCTTTTAAATATTTTTCGTTTTTTGTAATGTCGTACAAATCTGCAAAGACCTTGCACATTCCGCCATGCTCGCAGGTGAACATTTTCTGCATTTCCTTGTCTGTCATTCGGCTACTTCCGGCGATTGCCCAGTCGCACATTTTCGTGACTATTTCGAGAGCGTCCTTGTTTCCGCCGTAAATGTATGAGTCGAGAAGTCCCGCATAAATTTTGTGAACTGAATACCACGGTACCCACCAGTCAGCGAGCGAAAATCTGTCAACCTTAAAATTTTCACCGCTTGAAAACACGGTGTCGAATGGAGTTGAGGGAATTCCTCCAAAATATCCGTCGTCCCGCTGCAGCTCTTTGATGCATTTTACTGTGTAGTCGAGCTTTTGCTTTGCTTCTGCGCTTCCAGTCTGATAATAAAAACCAGATAAAGCCGACAGGTAGTGACCGAGCATGTGTCCCTGAATCTGCCTTGCTTCCCAGCCTCCGTAAGTGACATCCTTGGGAGTTTTCCCCATCGCTTTGTAGGCAGGGGCTAACATCCTGTCGGGACTGTAGTCGAGAACATATTTTAAGCCGACCTTCTGCGAGTCAGAAAACATTGTTCCCTCTTCGAGAACAGCCTTTACCTGAAGTGAGTTCGTAGCATTCATTGTCGTAACTCCTGCCAAAAAAATGGCAACTAAAGTGAATAATTTTTTCATAATTCGATTATATAGCCTTGTTAAATTCCTGCTAGTGACATAAAATTGAGAAATAGTGCGGAATTCAGACTTTTTTTATCATCTTAGGCGAGTGGACTCAACGCGCTCTCCGGTTTGCGGACTTGCTATGCTTAATCCTGGCTGGACTCACATCCACCGGTGCCTTGAAACGGAAACGGTTTTGCTTGTCGGAAAGCGGGGAAATGCGCTCATTGAAGATGACGGACAAACTTTTGAAATTGCTCAGGGAAAAGCCCTTCTTTTGCCGGCGGGGCATGTTCATCGGGGAGTAAAGCCCTGCGACAAGCCCCTTTCTTACTGGTGGTTTCATTTTTATCAGTGCGTGGAGCTTGATGACGAGCTTAGAATCTTTCTTCCGCATAAGCTTTCGCAAGAAGAAATTGATAAGGTTTATTCAGACAAGGCATACAGGGCGACAATCTTAAAGAACGGAATTATTTTGCCGCAGTCGTTTGAATATTCAAAGCCTGAGTTAATCGGGAATCTTTGCGGAGAGGTTTTGCAGGAATTTGCGAAGGGCTCTTCTTCGCCTCTTTCTTATTACAATGCGCTGGAACGCCTTCTTCTTGAGCTGGGCCGTCAATGCGAGGAAGTCTTTGATTCTTCCGCTGAAGAAAATTCCAGTGCGAATTCCCTCGTAAAAAAAATTCTTGAGCTTCTTGAGACTGAGCTTAGTAATCCGAACGCATCCGTAAAATTTTTTGCTGATATTTTGAATGTGAATTCTGATTATTTGGGCCGATGCTTTAAAGATGTAATGAATGTTCCGGTCTGGCAGTACATAAGCCGTCGCCGCGTGGAGCTTGCCTGTTCGAGGCTTCGTGAAAGCAATGAAAATATGGAAGAAGTTGCTTTTGAATGTGGTTTTGGTTCAAGAAGGCAGTTTTTTGAAGTTTTTAAACAGCACACGGGAAAAACTCCCGCCACATACAGGGCAGAAAGCGCGTATGTGGGGGTAAATGCCTTGTAAAACGCTATGACAAAATTGAGAAGCCGAGAGATTTAATGTCCTTTGCGAAAGTCAGAACCGTGTCTTGACTTCCCTGCATTGGGCTTTTTCCCATTCCTCCGAGCTTTTCAATTACGCTGTTTGGCGTGGTGATGATGTCGCAGCCAAGCTCGTCTGCCTGCATAACATTGTAAACCTCGCGCGTAGAAGCCCAAAGGCTCATAGTGCCCGGCTTTGACTTACAAATGCGAACTGTATCCTTGATTACAGGAATCGGGTCATTACCAGTGTCGGCTAGGCGACCTGCAAAAACGGAGATGATGTTCTTTGTGTTTGGAGCGAATGAGTCAACCGCCTCCTGAACCTGCTCAGCAGTGAAAATTGCCGTTACATTGAGCTGAATTCCCTGTGCAGAAAGCTTTTTGATAAGAGGGGCAGTAGATGTCATATCCGTAAGCATAATCGGAATTTTTACGAAAACATTTTTTCCAAGCTTTGCGATTACCTTGGCTTCCTTTTCCATTGTGTCAAAATCGTCGCCGAAAACCTCGAAGGAAAGAGGAAGGTCCGGAATGGCTAGGACGACATCCTTTGCAAAAGAAACATAATCTTTAACGCCGGCTTTTTTCATAAGGCTTGGGTTTGTAGTAAAGCCCTTTACGAAACCAGAGGCATACATTGCCTTCATTCCCTCGATGTCAGCACCGTCAGCGTAAACCGCAACTTTTAAATCTTTGAATGTCATTTATTTCTCCTCACTAATGATTTTCATTCTATAAAGCAATTCTACAACCAAACCAGTCATATTTCAATAAAAATATTTCTAAAATTGATATATATCAGAAAAAGTCGATATATATATAGGAGTTTTTGAAGTTCCTATAAATCTGGGAATCTCTAAAAATTGCAATTTTTAGAGATTTCCATCTATTTTACATTTTCGCTTTGATACGGCATAATGGGATAAGCTTAATGAAAAAATCAATCTCGCTTATTTCGCTTGGACCTGGAAACGAAAATATTCTCACTTTGGAGGCTAAAAACGCCCTTGAAAATGCGCAAATCGTTTTTGGTGCAAAGAGACTTCTTGAAGTTGTCCTAAGATTTTCCGGCGGTGATCGAAACGGAGCCCTTCCTGTTTTTGTTGAAGAATACAGGGCAAAAGAAATTTTTGATTATTTAGAGAAAAATCCTGGCTACGAACGAATCGCCGTAGTTTTTTCGGGAGACACAGGTTTTTTCAGCGGGGCTGCCTTATATTCCGGAAAAAGCGGCGAAAAGCAGGGTTATGAATTTTCTGTATTTCCTGGAATTTCAAGCGTGAATTATTTTGCCTCAAAACTCAAAAAATCCTGGCAGAACTGGAAATTTCTTTCGCTTCACGGTGCAAAATGCAATTTTATTGAGCAAATCAGAAAAAATGCCGAGTGCTTTTTTATTCTTTCTGGCTCTGAAGATTTAAAAAATGTCCTTAAAAAAGTCAGAGAGGCTGTCTTGGGCGGAATTTTGCCAGAAGTGAAATGCTATGTTGGAAAAAATCTTTCATATAATGATGAAGAAATATGCGAGATAAATTTTAACGCTGGGCGGCTTGTAAATAGTCATACAGAATTTACTTCAGATTCTAATGCTCTTTTTGTTCTGCTTGTTGAAAATGAAAAAGCGTCTTTTGCGGGCTTTGCTTCAAGGCTCGAAGATAGTGATTTTATTCGCTATGACGCGGTTCCGATGACAAAAAAAGATGTGCGGCGACTTTCTCTTTCATATCTTTCCCTTTCTGAAAATTCTGTTTTTTATGATATTGGAAGCGGAACAGGCAGCATTACGGTTGAGGCTGCAAGAGAAGCGACTGAGGGAAAAATATTTTCCTTTGAGTGTGATAAAAATGCCTTTGAACTTACGAAAAAAAATGTCCAGAAATTTTTCCTAGAAAATGTGACCTGTGTTTTTGGAAAAGCTCCTGAATCTCTTAATGATTCTGAAATCCCTTCTCCGACCCATGTTTTTATTGGAGGAAGCCGTGGAAATCTTTCAGAAATAGTGAATTGCCTGCTTGAAAAAAATCCTTTTGTAAAAATTGTCGCTAATTTCGTCAGCCTTGAAAATCTTTGTGAAATGCAAACTCTCTTAAAAGAACTGGAATCAAAAAATATGATAAAAAAGCTTGAGATTACCCAGCTTCAGGTGAGCAAAGCGGCAAAACTGGGTAATTTTAATCTTATGAAGGCTCAAAATCCCGTTTTTATAGTCAGCTTCGAGGGAAGCAAAAAAATGTAACTTTATCAAAAGATTTTTCTTTCTTTCTGGAATGTGATATGTTATACTGATTTATATCAAGAAAAGTTAAAACATATCAACTTTTCTTGTGATATAAAAATCGCAAACATTCCTAAGGAGGAAAATATGAATAAAATTGTTCGGGCGGGACTCGCTTCACTTCTGGCTCTGTCCGCTCTTTCTACTGTTTCTGCTGCAAAAAATGATGTCGATAAAGCGGTTCTTACAAAATATGCGAATGCAAATGCTTTTAACGGCTCGCAGGATGTTTGGGGGCCTTTAAACTGTCACGACCCGAAAATCTTTCAGGACGACGACGGAACTTACTATGTTTACTCAACTGATGCCGCAATTGGTGGTGCCGGTCAAAAAGGTCTTCAGATTCGTACTTCTAAAGATTTGGTTCACTGGACGAGCATTTCAAAATCTGCGATTCAGAGAAAATGGGACAAGGACTGGCTCAAATGGGTTAATTTTTCGATGGCAAACGCTTCAACCTGGGCTCCAACCATCATCAAACAGAATGGTCTTTACTATTTAATTCACGGAATTATTACGGACAGCCGTTCTCCCGGAAATCCAGATGCGGCAATAGCACTTACTATTTCTTCAAGCCCTACGGGGCCTTTCTGGCCGGCGGCTCAGGCTGCAAGCAAGGATCCGAAAATCGGCGAGGTACTCAACAAACTTGGCGTAACTTACACTCAGTCAAATATCGTTCGCTACACTTGGTATGACAGAACCTGGGACGACGATGACAAAAGCATTACCGAGCAATATTGCTACAATCTTGCAAATTATGACACTCATTCGGCACAGGAAGCGGACACGGCGGGAGCCTGGACTTACGGCTTTGGTGGAATTGACCCTGAATTCGTGACTGATGTCGCGACCGGAAAAAATGTCGAATATGACATCAAAGGCAGAAAATGCTACGGTTTTACTTACGGCTCATGGAAGGGTGGAATTGCCCTTATGTATCTTGACTGTGTTTCGCTAAAGCCGGTGAATCCCGCTGACGGAAAGGAAATTGACGCTCCGGCTGACACCGTTCAGGGGGCTTTCGGCGTTTGTGTCGCAGGCGGATTTGGAGCGGCTTATGAAGGCGCTCAGATTATCTACAACAGTGAGAACGGATATTACTATTGCTTTGTTTCAATGGGAAGCCTTGACTGGGATTATCGTGTCGGGGTTGGGCGCTCAAAGTCTGTAACGGGGCCGTATCTTGATGCAGGCGGAAAGAGTATGTATTTGGATGCGAGTGTAAGTGGAACTGGCTATCACGAAATCGGAAGTAAAATTATCGGTGGATGTGAGCTTGAAAAGGAGTTTTCATTCAGATGTCAGGGCGGGCAAAGCATTTTGCGCTCTCAGGACGGAAAAATCCTCTTCGCCTGTCATGCGCGCACTAACTTCTTGCCGGGATATTATTTCTTCCTTCAGGTTCACCAGCTTTTCTTTACGGACGACGGCTGGCCTGTTCTAAATCAGAATGAATATTATGAAGACAAAAACTTCACGGAAAAGCTTACTGCCCTTAAAGCAAGTGACATTGCCGGAAACTATGATGCGATTCTTACGGTTCGGGGAAGCGAGCAGTCTGACTATAAGCCTTTTGGTCAGAACGAGCCTGTAACTGTCGTTACGGCCGACGGAGTTCCAACCACTTCAAAAATGATTAGCCTTTCTGCCGACGGAAAAGTGAGCGGCGCATACAACGGAAGCTGGACTTTGGGAGCAGACGGATACTCCTTCACTGTTTCTCTTGACGGCCTTGGCTCATTCCGTGGTTATGTTCTGAAGGCGGTTGACTGGGCACGCAAAAAGGGAAAAACAAGGCAGACAATCAGCTTTACGACGATTGACGGCGAAAAGAGCGGCGAATACTTCTGGGGTAATAAACGCGAAAAATAATTTATATCAAATATTATTGATTTATATCAAATTTTCTTGACAGAAAAAAACTTAGGACTTACAATTTTATTATGAAAAAAAGATGGTGCGCTCTAAAATGCTGCACCGAAGGAGGAAAGTATGAAAAAAATACTTATGGCATTGGTTGGAGCCGTGATGTGTGTTTCTGCTGCGTTCACTGAAGAACTCACTCTCATGATTTATGCTCAGCCTCAGGAAAAAGCAATCCTTGACAAGGTTATCGCTCGATTTGAGCAGACACACAAAGGAACAAAGGTAAAATTCATTTCATCAACTCAGAATGAATATGACGCAAAAATACAGGCTCAGCTTGCTGCTAACAACTTGCCTGATGTTTTCTATCTCGGACCTGGCGGCGTTCGCCAGTATGTTGACAACAAAAAGGTTCTTGATTTGTCTCCGTATGTAAAGGGCGTAAAGGGCGCTAACTTTGAAGATTTGTACGAGAGCGCAGTTGACACTTACCGCTATGACGGAAAAGAGCTTGGAAAAGGAAACGCAATCTGGGCTCTTCCAAAGGACTTCGGACCTTTCGCCCTTGCTTATAACAAGACGCTTTTTGAAAAATACGGAGTTCCTCTTCCAAGCAAGGACAAGCCTTACACTTGGCAGGAATTCATCGATGTCTGTGAAAAGCTTACCCGCGATTTAAACGGCGACGGTCAGAACGATGTTTTCGGAACGGGCCTTAACATTCACTGGGCTTTCATTCAGTTCGTCTGGGGTAACGGAGCAGACTTCCTTGACTCGACTCACACAAAAGTAACTGTAAACGACCCGAAATTCATCGAAGCCTTGCAGTATTGGGCAAATATGACCTTGGGCAACAGCCAGTATCCTGTTGACGGTCTTTCAAAATTCCGTCCTGTAACACCAACGGCTACACAGGCTCAGTCACTCGACACTTACCAGCGATGGATTAAGGGCGAGCTTGCTTTCTTCCCTGCAGGTCCCTGGGACTTGGCAAAATTTAACGATCCAGAGGTTATCAAATTTGAATACGATTTGATTCCTTGGCCAGTTCACACAGAAGCAAATCAGACTGCTACATACCGTGGTGGTGTAGGTTATGCAGTTGCCGCTACTTCTAAAAATCCACAGGCTGCGGCAGAGCTTGCTCTTTATCTTTCAGCAGATGAAGAAGCAAACAAAATGTATTCAGATATGGACTTGCAGATTCCGAACCTTAAATCCTTGGCAAGCCGATACACTTCAAAGCCAGGAAAACCAGCTAACCGACAGGAATACATCAACATTATCTCAAAAACTGGTCGCCCATGGCCTAGTGACTACACATACAACAGCGTCTGGTATGACAAATTCTATATGGGAATCCAGCGCGTTTTGGACGGAAAAATCTCTGCAAAAGAATATTGCTCAAAGATTCAGCCACAGATGCAGCGAGAACTCGACAAGGCTCTTCAGAGAGCAAAGCAGAGTGCTGCCCGAAATAAGTAAGACAATTTGAGGAGCGTTTTATGGCAGATGCAGTTGCTGCGAATAAAACAGATGTTAAGAAAAAAAAGAAGAGAAGATGGAATGACGAGGCGATTTGCGGTCTTCTTTTTGTAATGCCGCCAGTCATCGGATTCATTCTGTTCACTTCAGGTCCGTTCCTCTTCTCAATTTTTGCGAGTTTCACAAGATGGGACTCAATGACTGACCTTACTCAGTTGTTTTCGATGGATGAAGGTTCACGGGAATGGTTCTTCTGTGGAATTGAAAACTACAAGGAGCTTTTTTCGGATATTCAGTTCTGGAAAGCCCTTTGGAACACCTTCTGGTATATGATTGGTATTCCGATTGGCCTTGTCTGGGCTTTTGCCCTTGCTCTTTCATTCAACAGCGGACTTCCAGGCGTAAAGGTTTTCCGAGTTATCTACTATATTCCTGTAGTTTCTTCTATCGTTGCGGTCGCTCTTTTGTGGGGATGGCTTTACAACGGTGACTACGGTCTTTTGAATCAGGTTTTGTCGGCGATTGGTATTCCTAAGGAAAAACTCCCGAACTGGCTTCAAAATGCTCACACGGTAAAACCTGCAATTATGGTAATGTGCGTCTGGCGCGGTGTCGGCGGTACGGCTCTTCTTTATCTCGGTGCCTTGCAGAATATGCCACGAAGCTACTACGAGGCGGCCGTTATTGACGGTGCAAACAGATGGACGATTTTCAGAAAAATCACATGGCCTCTTATGCAGCCAATCACATTCTACATCGTTGTAACAGGAATTATCGGTGGCTCCCAGATGATTGTCGAGCCTCAGATAATGACTCCTGACGGCGGTCCGGATTACAGCTCTGCGACAATCGTATTCTACATTTGGCAGCGGGCCTTTGGTGCCGATGAAAAAGGCTTTGCCTGTGCGGCGGCTTGGGTTTTGGCGCTCATAATTTTTGCAGTTACGGCAATTCAGTTCAAGATGAATCCGGCCAGCGAAAACTATTTGGAATAGGAGATTACAGAAATGGCAGAATCTACAATCAACATAAAGAAAGTAAAATCCAAATTCCAGACGGCACCTCTTCATTCAAGAAGGGCAGACAGCCTTATCTACCTTTTCTTGTTATCAGGCGCAATCGTTATGATTATTCCCCTTGTCTGGATGTTTGAGTCTTCGCTTAAAACTCCGGGACAGTTCCTGACGACGCAGCTTTCCCTTGCTATGCCGAGTAACCCTCAGTGGCAGAACTACTTCAAGCGGGTCTGGCAGATGGAACCAGCTTTGCAGCGTGGTATCTTAAACTCAATCATCATTTCGGTGAGCACAATCGTTGTCGGAACCTTTGTTTCTTCTCTGGCGGCCTTCAGCTACTCAAAGCTTCGTTTCCCTGGAAAAGCAAAGCTCTTTCTTGCAGAACTTGCGACAATGATGATTCCGTTCTCGGTAATTATGATTCCGCAGTTCATTATTTATGCGCGAATCGGCTGGGTAAACACATGGCTTCCGCTTATAATTCCTGGTATGCTCGGAAATGTCGGTATGATTTTCTTCTTGCGCCAGTACATGGGCGGTATTCCGACCTCTGTAATTGAAAGTGCACGAATTGACGGTGCGGGTTATTTCCGTATCTTTATGCAGATTATGCTTCCGAATGCAAAGCCGGCTATTGCGGCTCAGGGAATTTTGTGGTTTATGGGCGCCTGGAACGATTACTTCGCTCCGAGCATTTATTTGCACGATGACGCATTGCTCACAGTTCAAGTTATGATTAGCCGATTGAACGCGATGTATGCAATCAACACGGACTATCCGCTTTTGCTCACGGCCAGCGTTATTTCGCTTTTGCCGATTATCATTGTGTTCATCATCTTCCAGCGACAGATTATCGCATCTGTTGCCTTGAGTGGTTTAAAATAATGTCACTTTTAGAAATGCCGGCCTTAGTGCCGGTTCATGACCCCGTGATTGCTAAGGAAAATGGCGTTTATTATTGCTATTCAACTCACGGGTTTTTTTATTCTTCTTCTGATTTAAAATCCTGGAAATATTGCGGGAAGGTTCTTGAAGGTCTTCCTTCCTGGATTTTTGATTTTGTTCCCGATAGCGACGGAAAAGATTTTTGGGCGCCTGAGATTGTTTTTAGGGATGGCGAATGGAGATTTTATTACGCCGTAAGCTCGTTTGGAAAAAATACATCCGTAATAGGACTTCTGACAAATAAGACTTTAAATCCTGCCTCTTCAGATTATGAATGGAAGGACAGGGGAAAGGTTTTTTCTTCCGGAAAGGACGACAGTTTTAATGCGATAGATGCGGCAGTTTGTGCGGATGAAAATGGAAATGATTTTCTTTTGTTTGGCTCCTTCTGGGGCGGGCTGGCCCTTCTTCCGCTTGAAAAAAATGGATTTGTAAAAGAAGGCAGTGTACCAAAATTTATTGCGTCAAGACAGAAGAAAGGCGAAAAGCTCCCGGAAGTAAATCCTGTTGAGGGCGGATTTATTTTTTACCACAACAAGAAATTTTATCTTTTTGCTTCCCACGATTTTTGCTGCAGGGGAAGCGCAAGCTCTTATCATATAGTTCTCGGAAAGGCTGACAGAATTACGGGTCCTTATCTTGACGAGGATGATGTTGATATGCTCTTTGGTGGCGGCACAATCTTGCGAGATTCCTTTAGCTTTGAGCGATTTGCAGGTCCCGGACATAATTCCGTTTTTAAAGATGATGACGGAAAAATCTATATGGTTTATCACGCTTACGATAGAAACGACAATGGAAACAGCAAGCTGATGATAGAGGAAATTTCTGATTTTTTAAAATAGGAATTCTTACAACTTTTAAAAAGCCCTTGCTTGTAAAAATGATTTTTGTTAGTATGAATTAACTTCAGGGCGGGGTGAAATTCCCCACCGGCTGTAAAGCCAGCGAGCAGTTTCTGCTGATACGGTGCGACTCCGTAGCCGACGGTAAAGTCCGGATGGGAGAAGAAAATGTCTTTTACTTATAACACAATCGAAGAAGCCGTAGCAGATTTAAAAGCTGGCAAAATCATTCTTGTTTCTGATGACGAGGATCGTGAAAACGAAGGCGACATGATTTGTGCCGCCGAAGCAGCCACCCAAGCCAATGTAAACATGATGGCAACGCATGCAAAGGGCTTAATTTGTATGCCTATGAGCCAGAGCCTTGCCTTAAAACTCGGTCTTTACCCGATGGTAGCCGAAAATACTGACAATCACGAGACGGCTTTCACGGTTTCAATTGACCATATTTCAACGACGACAGGAATTTCAGCTTACGAGCGCTCAATTACAGCCCAAAAGTGCATTGATGACTCTTCCGTTGCGACGGATTTTCGGCGGCCCGGACACATGTTCCCGCTAATTGCAAAAAAAGGCGGAGTTCTTGTGCGAAATGGTCACACCGAGGCCACGGTCGATTTGTGCCGACTTGCGGGTCTGAAGGAATGTGGGCTATGCTGCGAGATTATGGACGATGACGGCACTATGATGCGTGGCGAAGGCTTGCAGGAGATGGCAAAAAAATTCGGCTTTAAATTCATCACAATCAAGGCTTTGCAAGACTATCTTCGGGTGAACGAAAAGCATGTCGTGCGGGAGGCGAAGGCAAAGCTTCCGACAGAATACGGAGAATTTGACATTTACGGATATATTAACGACATTACGGGCGAGCATCATGTGGCTTTGGTAAAGGGCGATTTGACCGACGGTGAAAATGTCCTTTGTCGTGTTCATTCTGAGTGTTTGACGGGCGATGTTTTTGGAAGTCAGCGCTGTGACTGTGGTCCTCAGCTTCAGGCTGCAATGAAAAAAGTTAATGAAGAGGGCAGGGGAGTAATCCTTTATATGCGGCAGGAAGGACGCGGAATCGGACTTATCAACAAGCTCAAGGCTTACAAATTGCAGGAAGAAGGTCTCGACACGGTTGAGGCGAATGTAAAGCTTGGTTTTAAGCCAGATTTGCGGGAATACTGGATAGGCGCTCAGATTTTGCGTGACTTAGGCTGTAAATCTCTCAGGCTCTTAACGAACAACCCTGAAAAAATCTACGGTCTCGACGGCTTCGGCTTGAAGGTGAGCGAGCGAGTTCCAATCGAAATCCCGGCCCAAAAATACGACGCATTTTATTTGCGCACAAAGCGTGACAGAATGGGACATATTTTTAGCGAGACATTGTAAAAAGATGATTGGAAAATATAAGCTTAGAAAGTTGACTTGTTCGTTGACTTTTTAGGGGAGGATTTTATGAAGAAAAAATTAGGAATACTTCTTTTCTCATGCTTACTAGCTCTTTTACTTACAAGCTGTGATGAAGTGTTGTCAGTAGTGACGGCTGGAAAAGATGGGGAAAAAGTTGTAAACAATTATGTTTCTGTTATCAGCGATAAAGTTTACGATGAAACAGTCTCATTCAAATCATGGCAAGATATAGATATTGTTGATGATGAAGAAGTTGTAGGAAAAGATAATCTGCTTTTTAAAATCGAAAACAAAAAAGAAAACATAGTCGTTTTAGGTGATAAAGATGCAGCACTTGAGATTGCCTTCTTTGACGGTGGGTATAAGTATACGGTTTACTCATCTATGGAAAGCTTAAATCGTATGTTTGAGTAAATGGGAGGCAAATATGAAAAAACTTTTAAAAATTTTGACTGTTTCATTTGTTTTATCAATGTTTTTTATTTCTTGTGCAAAGAAGCCGCTAACCCTTGATGACGAAACTTCTATGAAAACATTGCTAAAGGCAAGTGATGAAGATATAACAGAACTTGTTTTAAAAGAAGCAGCTGAAAAAGGCAACATACCTGAAGAGCGATTAAATGTGGAGTACATTTTGCGCGATGAAAAAAGCCAGGCAATTGCTGTTAAATTAAAGATTAATGAACAGTAATGAAAAAAAAACATGCGGTTATTCAGCAAACAGCATCTGTTCGGAAAAATCGCTGAAGGCGAGTTTTTTTGAAGTTCCTATTTTACAGTCTGACCTCGATTTCGTCTTTAGCCAAAAGTGTGTCTGGCGTTACTTCACATTCCACGGCGATGATTTTTACTCCGGCGGTTTTGGCTTCCTTGAGCGCATCGGCAAAGTCTGCGTGGGTCTCGCGGTTTGGCGTAAAAAATTTGCAGCCTTTCATCTGAACGATTATCAAAATCATGCACTCATATTCGCCGCTTTTGCTGAGCGCAGAAAGCTTGCGGACATGCTTTAGGCCGCGGAGGGTGGGCGCGTCAGGAAAGAGGGCAACGCCGTCTTTTTCCAAAGTGCATCCCTTTACTTCGATAAGACTTTTGTGATGCAGGCCATTGTTGTCATCATATTCGGCGTAAAAATCAAAGCGGGAATCTCCTAGAGTGAATTCCGGCTTTAAGAGCGTGAGCTTTGGAAAATATGTTTTGTTCTCGCAAATCCATTCCGCGGCCACTTTGTTGGGAGCCTGACTATCCATGTTGATGAGGAGAGTGGGCTGTGGCTGCGAGGGGCTTTTTTGTGACGGGGAGGCATTTTGCAGGGCAGGGGGATTTTTGGCTGGGCTTGCGCTTTCTTCCGTCACGATTTTTTCCACCGCAATCAAATCATATTTTGTCTTCCGCGCGGGATTGTCACTTTCTTCAAGATAGACTGTGGCATTTGGTACGAGAAGTTCTTTGCAGCGGCCGGTGTTTTTTACATGAACGGTTTGGATTTTTCCCTCCAGCAGAACATGGGCGATAAAGCGGTTGGGGCGGTCTAGGAAGATTGCTTTGCGGATGCATGGGTAGCGCATGATGGGGATTATAGCATGGTTTGCGGGCTTTGAAAAAGAAGCAAGAGGTAGCGGAAGCTGAGCTTATTGCCTGCAATGTAAGAGTTTCGGCTTTTTCAAAGGAATCCTCTGGATTTGGCTCTGAGTCATAGCCTTCAAAATTGAATTCCTGTCGCTGAGGCGTGTAGAATTCGGCATTAGATAAACTTTCCTGCATATAAGGCATTATATCATAAAAATAGGAAAAAATGGTGAAAAAGCTGATTTTTGCAAAAAAATATTTGCCTTTCGTGATATTTGTTCACCACAAACGCCAAAAATGTGCTATAATAGAGCTATGGCAAAAGGTAATGCGAACGTAGATTATAAAAAGCTATGGAAGTTATTGATTGATAAGGACATGAAGAAAACGGACTTGATTACTGTAGCCGGGATTTCCTCTAATGTATTGGCCAAACTGAACAAAGGCGAATATGTCTCCATGGAAAGCATACATAAGATTTGCAAGGCTTTGGGGTGTGATGTGGGGGATATTTGTGTGATGAATGAAACATCTTCCGCAGAAAATGGATGAAGTGACATTCTTTGACATTGTAGTGCGATAGAATAGTTTGGAAGGGTGCAGAAGATGGCAAAAATAAATGTAGAAAATGCAGAAATAACGGTTATTCGTCAAAATGAAGATGATTTTATTTCTTTAACAGATATGGCGCGCAGTCAGTTGCAGGAACATATTATTTTTCGTTGGCTGAGTCTAAAAAGTACAATAGAATATCTTGGTGAATGGGAAATGCTCTATAATCCTGATTTTAATTGTACCGAATTCGGTGCAATTAAAAATACTGCGGGAAGCAATAACTTTGTTCTTTCTGTTAAGACATGGATTGAACGCACGAATGCCATAGGAATTGTATCAAAAGCAGGACGCTACGGTGGAACTTACGCACATAGGGATATTGCTTATCATTTTGGAATGTGGATAAGTCCAAGATTTCAGCTTCTGCTTGTAAAGGAATATCAGCGGTTAAAAGCAGAAGAACAAAAACAGCTTGGCTGGAGCGCAAAACGGGAACTTGCAAAAATCAACTATCATATCCATACAGATGCAATCAAGCAGAACCTTATTCCGCCTGAACTGACACCACAGCAAAAGTCATTTGTCTATGCAGATGAAGCAGATATGCTTAACGTAGCCATGTTCGGAATGACCGCGAAACAGTGGAAAGAAGCTAATCCTGATTTAAAAGGTAATATCCGCGACTACGCCACAATCAATCAGTTGATTTGCCTTATCAATATGGAAAACTTGAATGCAGTGTTCATTAACGACGGACTTCCACAAAGCGAGCGTCTGGAAAAACTGAACAAAATTGCCATCCATCAGATGCAGGTTCTTGAAAATGTTGATGTCAGGAGATTGTTGAAATGATTATGAAAGCGAATGGTAAAAAATTAGATGAAAAATAATTATAGTGTCATTATTTGACACTGTACTTTGATATAATATCTGTTAAAAAGAAAAGAGAGGTTTTTATGGATTCATTAAAGCAAGATTTACACCGCCTTGTTAACCAATATCTTTCAAATATTGATATTTACAAGAATAATGACCAATATAATGAACAAGCCTGCCGAGATGAATTCATCAGTCCGCTTTTGGAATGTTTTGGATGGGATGTTCAGAACAAAAAAGGAGTTTCTCCTCAGTATAAAGAAGTTGTCGTCGAAAAATTTTCAAATGAAAAGGAACGTCCTGACTACACACTCACGCTTAATGGACTGAGTAAGATTTTTGTCGAGGCAAAAAAGCCGTCTGTACCTATTCTGACTGATAAGAAAACTGCCTATCAAGCACGTTCTTACGGTTGGAACGCAGGTCATAAACTATCTATTCTAACCAATTTTGAAAACCTTATTATCTATGACACAACAAACAAGCCCGATGAATCAGACAGTGCCGTTGTTTCTGTATACAAGAAGTATCATTGTTCTGAATACGAAGAACATTACGAAGAAATATACAACTTAATTTCACGGGAAAATGTTTATTCGGGTACGTTTGATGAATTTTTATCAACGAATTTTCAGGACAAGGAGCGGACGACTTCCGAGATTGACGAGCAGTTTTTGAAGCAGCTTAATTATTGGCGGCTACAAATAGGTTTATCCTTGTTCAATAATTCAGAGAAATATCGCAATGTAGACTTGCTGAACGATGTGGTACAGGAGTTTATAAATCAGATTGTCTTCTTGCGAATTTGTGAAGACAGAAATCTACCGCTTTATGAAAAATTGAAAGATGCCGCAGAAACAAAGGATGAACTAAAAGCATCTCTAACCAAACTGTTCAAAGAAGTTGATAAACGCTATAACTCAAAGCTGTTTTCTGGTGCAAATATCATTTTTGATTTGGATAACGAAGTTATCTTCAATATGATCTACTGTCTGTATTATCCATACAGCCCTTATTTGTTCAACATTATCGAACCGAATATCTTAGGCAAAATTTATGAATCATTTTTGACAGAACGGCTTATTGCTGACGGCGATAATTTGACGCTTGCAAAGAAGAAAGCGTTTGAGGATAGATCTGTAGTTCCAACTCCTATTGAAATTGTAAAATATATGGTCAAGAATACGCTTGAGCCATTGTGCAAGGGCAAAACTCCTCAAGAAATTCTAAACCTCAAAATTGCAGACATAGCCTGTGGGTCTGGGGTCTTTCTTGAAGAAGCATTACAATATCTTTCAAACCATTGTATAGACTGGTATCTTAAAAATGATCCGGCACATCTGATTGAACTTTCAAATGGAAAACGAAAACTACCACTTGAAGAAAAGAAATCGATTCTTACAAACTGTATTTTTGGAATTGATATCGATTATCATGCAACCGAAGTCTGTAAATTCTCTCTTTTAATAAAATTGATTGAAGATGAAACAGAATCTTCTGTATTTGATTCTCGTCCGATTCTTCCAAATCTTGATACCAATATAAAAAATGGTAATTCCCTGATTTGTCGGGAAGATTTTGGAGATACTTCTATTGATTTGTTGAAAAAGATAAAGCCGTTTGATTGGAGTAATATCAACAATGGAAATTTGTTTGATGCGATTATAGGTAATCCACCGTATGTTGCGACAGAAGGAATCCACAATCTTGAAACAGAAACAGAGTTTTACATTTATAAAAATAAGTTTTCTTCTGCCTTTAAGCAGTTTGATAAATATTTCTTGTTTTTGGAGCAAGCACTTTTTAAAATAAAGGCGAACGGAAAAGCCTGTTATATCGTTCCCAACAAGTTTTACAAAATCAATGCAGGAGAGAAACTACGAGCATTGTTCTCAAAAAAAGTTGAGCGACTTGACGACTTTGGCGCAACACAGCTTTTCCCTGACAAAACGATTTACTCTTGCATTCTTTCATTCTCAAAAAATTCAGATGAACTCACTTATTGTGAGGTTGATTCGCCCGTAAAACTATGGGTTGGGAATAATCTTGCAGAAGCGATTTTTTCAACAAAGAATCTTGATGAAAATCTTTGGAAACTGACAACAGACTCCGATCTATTGCGAATCCTTGAAAACTGCAAGACAACACTTGGTGATGTTTCGGATATTTTTAACGGCATTCAGACAAGTGCAGAACGCCCGCCTGTCTATTGGTTCTCACAGGACGAAGTAATAAAAGAAGATTCTAAATATGTTTATATACACAAATTTGAATCCGATTATAAAATCGACAAATCCCTTTTGCACCCATATTACAAGCCGACTAAAAAAGATGAAAAGGGGCAGGAAACATATTCTATTTTAAAAACCGATAAACGGATTATTTTCCCTTATGACGAAAATGGCAAATTAATTGATATTCAGATAATGAAAGCGGATTTTTCAGAGACTTTCAAATATCTATCTGACCGATATGACTTGCTCGTTCCGAAATGCCTCAACAATGGAAAAGGTCGTGATGTAAATAACGCCACCATAGACACTTGGTATCAATACGGAAGAACACAGGCTCTCACCTGTTTTATCAACAAGCCTAAAATTATCGTGAAAGTCTTAAGCAAAATTCCGATGTATTGCTATGACGACAAAGACACCTTTATTGCTTCTGGTGGGACGGCGGGTTATTGTGCGGTAAGCGAAAAAGAAAACTCGAAGTATGATTTATTCTATATTCAAGCGTGGCTCAATCATCCTTACACCGAAAAATTAATTGATGTTCTCGGAAGTGATTTTGAAGGAGGTTTTGTTGCTCGTGGGACATTCTTGCTTAAGAAATTGCCTTTCATTGAACTGGATTTTTCAAATCCTCGCCAAAAGGAAATTTACAACAGTGTAGTATCTCTTTCAAAACAAGTCCGCGATATTTGTTTTCAGCTTGATAAGAATATTGACAAGGCAACAAAAGAAATTTTGGAATCTGAAAAACAACGACTCATCGCAAAAATAGAGGCTCAGATTACAAGAGTTTATAAACAGGAGTTTTAAAATAATCATATGATACTAAAAGAAAACACAAGCCAACAGAAACTTCGTGGTGCATATTATACGCCTCTTCCTCTTGCAGAAAAAATCGTTGAATACTTTAAGAATGATATTTCTCTAAAAACAGTTATTGAGCCGAGCTGCGGTGACGGAGTTTTTTTTGATGCTCTCATAAATCAAAAAATTATTGCCTCACTGCAAAATCTTACGGGTATAGAGATTGAGAAAGATGAAACAGAAAAATTATCGGCAAAACTTTCATCTTATCCGAATATACAAATTCAAAATGCAGATTTTTTTGATTTTTACCAACAGAATGCAAGCAAAAAAAGATACGATTTGATTCTTGGTAATCCTCCGTATATCCGTTATCAGTATCTTTCTGAAAGTCAGCGGGAAGAGATGTCAGAGATTCTTACTTCCCATAAAATGAAATCCAATAAGCTCATAAATACTTGGGTTGCGTTTGTGGTTGCTTGTGTCCATCTGCTCTCAGAAAACGGAAAAATTGCGTTTGTTATTCCTGCGGAGATTTTACAAGTCGCCTATGCGGAAGATTTACGAATTTATCTCTCAAAAAATCTTTCAAATATTACACTTATTACTTTTAGGGATTTAGTTTTTCCTGATATTGAACAAGAAATTGTTGTTCTTATTGGTGAAAAAACTTCTAAACAAAAAGGAATCAGAATTGTTGAGTTGCAAAATCTTGATGACTTGAATATTGAGAACATAATGGCAGAAGAGTTTCAGCCTCTTTTAAATGTTCACGAAAAATGGACTAAGTATTTTACTTCGAAGAATGAAACCAATTTAATTGCTTCAATAAAGAATGACAATCGATTTCAAAAATTAGTTGACTGTGCATTGATAAATGTTGGCGTAACAACAGGGAATAACAAGTATTTTTCCGTAAACAAAGCTACCGCCCAAAAGTACGACTTGGAATCTATTTCCTTGCCACTCATCGGGCGAAGTTCACACGCAAACAGCGTATACTTTGAGAAAGCCGACTGGGAAGAAAATCTGAATAAAGGCAAAGCCGCTTATTTGGTTAATTTTCCAGAAGTTCCGTTTGATTCATATTCACAAGAACAGAAAGCTTACATAAAGTTTGGTGAAGAAACGAAGCAGAACGAGGGCTATAAATGTTCAATCCGTGAGAATTGGTATCAGATTCCGTCAATTTGGATTCCTGATGCGTTCTTTTTACGGCGGAATAACCTCTATCCAAAGTTTGTTCTGAACTGTTGCGGAGCAATTTCTACAGATACGATGCACAGAATAAAATTCAATAACGGAATTGCGCCTGAGAAGGTAATTTTGTCATATTACAACAGCATCTCATTTGCTTTTACAGAGATCTGCGGACGAAGTTACGGTGGCGGCGTGCTGGAAATTTTACCTGGCGAAGTAGGAAATATCGTTATACCAAAATTGAATTCCGTACCGATTAAAAAGGTGCAGGCAGTTCTAAAAAAGGTTGATGAAATTGTTAGGGCAGATGATGATATTGAGAAGGCGTTGGATTTGGTTGATAAAGAAATCCTTGTTTCAGAAATCGGAATAGAAGAATCTCTTTGTAAATGTGCTAGAACTATTTGGAAAAAATTGCAGAAAAGACGGTTGGGTAGAGGTTAGTAAGCATGAAAAATATAGATGTCTGTCTTTCAAGATTTGAGTTCAAACAGTCCGCACTCCGCCCTGACACAATCATGATTACAGAAAGAGGAAAACAAAACAGGCAAAGGATTTTTATTTTGGATTCAAAGTATTATAAGTATGGGGAGTCTCACAGTTTTGGTGATTTACTAGCAAGCGGTTCTATCGTAAAGCAGATTGCCTACGCACAATTTATTGATAGAAAAGAGTCTGAACAGGCAGCAGGTTTTAAAGTGAAAAGCGAACATATTTACAATGCTTTTATACTTCCGTTTGATTCAAATGAATCAGACAGAATGAAATATGTTGATTACGCAAGTTCAGATTATGTTGATTTGTTCGGAACGGATGCAAAAGAATATTATCACATTCACGGAATCCCTCTTGATGTAAAGTCACTGATGTATGAGCATAACGCACATGATGATATGTCAATTGCGGAGCTGTCGAAAATGATTGAAAACGGGGGCGTATAAGATGAACAGTCAAAATGATTTTTATAATTTATGTTTTGAAATTCTAAAAGCCTTTCAACAAGTTCCAAAAATTGTTTCTGTGCTAAAAGATATTCAAGATGGCTTGGAATATGAGCGGAATTTCCCACAAACTCTCGAATCTTTTTTTATTCAGAAAAACGAGATTATTTCATATATTAGAAAAGTTCGCGTTGGAAACATCGTTGATGCTTTTAAAAATGAAGAAGGTAGCTTGGCTTTGATTTCTGTACCAAACGGGAAACCTTTATCTGAAGCTACGCCAGGAGAGTTATATACCGAATTAGATGCTGAAATTCCAAGACTGATTCTGAAGGGATTATATCAATTGATAAAACATTATTTCCCAATGGCTGATGACAGAAAAATCATACAGGATTTGTTTTCTAAGAATGTGCAGGCGTTAGCTGGATATGGGTTATTGAAGGAATAGGGGTTGAGGAAGTTATGATTAAACGTATAAATAAGATAAAAAATTTAGGAGTATTTTCTAATTATACGCGAAATAGCGAGTTAAAAGATTTTGATGAAAAAAATATAATTTATGGTTGGAATTATTCTGGGAAAACTACTATTTCAAGACTTATATCATATTTGGATAAAGATATATTAATAGATGACGATTATAAAAATCTCGATTTTGAAATAGAAATGGCCGATTCTACCAAAATAACAAATTTAAATCGTTTAGAATCTTCCGTGCATGTAAAAGTATTTAATAGTGATTTTATTAAGAATAATCTCCATTTTGATTCTGAATTCGAAGAACATAGAATCACAGGAATCAAATTTGCTGTCGGTGACACAGGCAATATACTTGAAAATATTGCAAATCTTGAGAAATATATAGATAAAGCAAATATCGTTATAAGTCATATAAGTGAGCCGATCAGAATCTTTAATTCATTTGATTCCAAATTTACGGCAGAAGCAAGAAGTTTAAGTGAAATCCTAAGTTTAGGTAGGAATTTCACTAAAAGAAATATTTATGATTATATAAGCTCATGGATTGGTAAGGATTTAAATGATTTTATAATTACTGATGAAACTAACTTACAAAAGATAAAAACGGATGCAACTTCTCAGAATACTGGAACAATAATTAATACGACATCTATTCCCCATACCTCTTTCGAAGATCTAAAAGGGAAAGTTGCAAATGTACTAAACAAACAACCAAAACAAACAAATGATGAAGAACTGCTTTCTTCTGATAATGATTTATACAATTGGGTAAAGGAAGGTTTGGGACTTTATAAGAAAAAGGGTCAAAACTGGAAAAAATGTGCATTTTGTGGTTCTGTTTTGCATACTGAACGTTTGCAGAAATTAAATGTCTATTATTCAAATGAAGCTGCTAAAGTAAAAACTGAAATAGAAAATTTAAGAACCGAAATCAATACCGAAATTAGAAAATTTGAAAATTTAGACTGGAGCATAAAGAGTGAAAATGATTTAGCTAACAGTATGAAAACTTCTTATATTCAAAAAAACAGGAATATACATCTGTTTTTAACGAATACAAAACACTTTTAATCATTTTACAGGAAAAACTTGATAAGAAATTGAACGAAGCATTGTTTTTGCCCATGGAAATAGGTGAATTAAATAATTCCGCTGATACAAAGATGGCAGATTGGATAAAGTCTGTAAAAGATGTTTTTGATCAGAGTAATGGTATTATTAGCGAATTTGAAAAAAAAACAAGAAGAGTCAAAAGAACAATATAAGAAACATTATATAGCAAGTTTCCTAATTAGTGAAAAGTATCGAGAATTAAAACAAAAAAAGGAACTTGCTGAAAATCGAGTCTCTGCTATCAGAAGTATTATTTCTCAAAAAGAACAAGAGCAAAAGGAATTGAGAAATAGATTGGATTCTGTAGATAAAGGGAAAGATGAGCTTAATAAATTCATAAAAATATTCCTTAATAGGGAAGACTTAATTATTGAGGTTACAGAAGATAAGTATTTTGTATTAAATCGTAATGGAAAAATTGCTACTCATTTAAGCGATGGTGAAAAAACTGCAATTGCATTTTCTCATTTTATGGTTATGTTAAAAAGTTTAAAAGATGAAGGTAAGCTAAAAGATTATATTGTTTTTATTGATGATCCTATATCAAGTCTAGATGCAAACCATATAGCACAGGTTTATTCATTAATCAATTCCTTCTTTTTTGAAAAAGGATTAGATACTTCACAACCTGAAAAAAATTGTTTATGCTCGCAACAACTTTTTATCTCTACTCATAATTTTGAATTTTACTCTTTTATAAATAAAGCAACTTTGTTAGGCAAGAATAAACATTGTACTCAATTTTTAATAACAAAAATCAATGAAAATAATTCGATTATTAAAAATATGCCAAATTCGATTTTAAAATATAATTCAGAATATGTATATTTGTTTTCACAGATAGAGTCATTTAAAAATGATGGCTACCCAGAAGAAAAAGCTTATATAATGCCAAATGTCGTAAGACGTTTTCTGGAAATTTATACTCTTATGAAACTTCCAGGAGATATAGGTGAAATAGATAATCGTATAAAAACATTACTTGGTAAAGATAAACTCTTTGAATTAAAAATACTTCATAATTTCTCGCACTTTACATCTTTTGATAGAGTAACAAAACATAGTGAACTAATTCTTAGAATAAAAGATGTTGTTGATGATGTATATACAATTCTTCAAACCGATAGTTCACATTTGGAATCATTAAGAGAAGGTATTGGACATTAAAAAAGAAAGTTTGTTGAACATCTTACACAATTCTTAATTTCAGAAATATATTTTAGGAGTTTAATTACTATGGAAAGCAAAGATACATTAATTTCAGATTTAGTAACAGACATTCACAACGGAAAGCTTCAGCTTCCTGATTTTCAGCGTGGCTGGGTTTGGGATGATAACAGAATTAAAGCCCTATTAGCCAGCATCTCTAATTTATATCCTGTTGGTGCTGCGATGTTTTTGGAATACGGTAATGAGTCTATTCACTTTAAGTATAGAACTATAGAAGGTTGCCCTGCATCTGCATCCAGCACAAAGCCAAGTTGGCTTATTCTTGATGGACAGCAGCGTTTAACTTCGATTTATTCTTCTTTATATAGTGAAAATCCTGTTGATACAAGAACAGAAAAAGGCGTAGACATAAAGCGCTTCTATTATTTTGATATAAGAAAATGTCTTGATACTACAATTGACCGGATTGATGCAATTATTTCTGTAGATGAAAATAAACAAATAAAGGGGTTTGGTCGAAATGTAATTCTTTTGGATTTAAGCCCTGCTAATAGTGAATATGAAAAAAAATTAATACCTGCAAATATCCTGCTTGATTCTACTAAGTTTACAATGTGGCAGACTGCATATTTTAATTATTATAATTGTGATCCAGCGGTTGTTCAGGAATTCATGCAGTTCATTAATAAAATTCAAATGCCAATGATGAAATATGCAATTCCGGTTATAAGATTGGATAAAGATACTCCTAAAGAAGCTGTATGCCAGGTTTTTGAAAATGTAAATACAGGTGGAGTTTCATTAACTGTTTTTGAACTTGTAACCGCCATGTTCGCAATGGATGATTTTGAATTGAGAAAGGATTGGGAAGAAATTCATAATGACAAATTTACTGGAGATATTCTGAGCAAGGTTGAAGCGACAGATTTCTTATCAGCAATGACCCTGCTTACTATGTATAAGGCCTATAAGAATGGTGGCCCTGCTGTTTCTTGTAAAAGAAAAGACATTTTAAATTTAAAGTTAAAAGATTATAAAGCTAATCGAACACAACTTATTGAAGGCTTTATTGAAGCAGAAAAACTTCTTGCAGAAGAGAGAATTTTTACAAATAATGACTTACCTTATTCAACTCAGCTGATTCCTCTTTCAGCGTTATGTACTGTTTTGATTGAAAACAAACAAATAAATATCACAGTTATAAAAGACAAATTAAAACAGTGGTACTGGTGTGGAGTTTTAGGCGAATTATACGGTGGAGCTAATGAAACAAGATATGTAAATGATATGACAGGCGTTATGGATTGGCTTGCTGGAGGAACACAGCCAAAAACTGTTCAGGAAGCATATTTTCAGCCTTCCCGTTTGCTTACTCTACAAACTCGTTTAAGTGCTGCCTATAAAGGAATTATGGCTTTAATAATGAAAAATCACAGCAAAGACTTTATCAGTGGCCGAGACATGGATTTTGTAAATTTTAAAGCAGATAATATTGATATTCATCATGTATTCCCTCAAAAGTACTGTCAGGAAATGAAATACGATAAAACACTTTGGAATTCAATTGTAAATAAAACTCCAATATCTTATGACACAAACAGAAAAATTGGTGGTACAGCTCCAAGTAAATACATAAAAAATAAAATAGAAAAAGATAACAAAGTTGCTCCAGAACAATTAGATGAATACCTAAAATCGCACATGTTAAGTCCTGAATTAATGCGATCAGATGATTTTGCAGGGCATATTATCTTCCGTGCAAAAGCATTGCTTGATTCCATTGAAAAAGCAATGGGAAAACCAATTTCAGGTCGTGACAGTGAAGATGTTATAAAGGCTTTCGGAGCGTCTCTGATATAGGAGTAAATTGTGAAAAATAAACTAGACACAACCAATAACATCTCAAAACTTTACAAAGAAATCAGCTCTATCCTGCACACTGCCAGAGCAAATGCCTACAATGCAGTAAACTTTGCAATGGTGACTTCATACTGGTCTATCGGTCAGATGATTGTAGAAGATGAGCAGAACGGTAACGAACGCGCAGAATACGGAAAAGCTGTTTTAGTAGAACTCGCAAAAAAACTTACTGCAGAATTTGGTAAAGGCTATGATGTACGAGAACTTAGAAAAATCAGACAGTTTTATCTGTAGTTCAAGAATCGGGACTCACTGCGTCCCGAATTGACCTGGACTCATTACAGGCTTTTGCTTCATATAAAAGATGAAACTGCCCGTAACTGGTATATGAACGAGGCCGCAAATCAAACCTGGTCTACACGCCAGCTAGACAGACAGATTTTTGCTTCTAAGTATGAACTTGCATTGCCAAAGCCGGAGAAACTTGCTCGGCAGATAAAAATGGATAGACTTTTAATTGAAGAACAGAGGATGAGAGAGATTGAAAATTAATATCTGAATCCCATTCAATCGAATACAATAAGTCTAGTAAAAAGGAGCCAGTTCTATGACCTTGAACTTATATCAAGAAATCCAAATCGGTGAAAGCCGCACACTAGAATTCAAAAAGAACTCCCCGCAGAATCCTTAAAATGGATAAAAACAATCGCCGCTTTTGCGAATGGTGCTGGCGGGCGGCTTGTCATTGGTGTAAGCAATCAACGTGAGATAATCGGTATTTCAAAAGAAACAGATATTTTTGAACTTAAAGATAAAATCTCCGATACGATTTCACAGATGTGCACTCCGCAGCTTATGTATGATATTTATCAGGAGAGCATTAAAAATAAAGTCCTTATTGTGGTTGAAGTGTTTCCTGGAAATGATACGCCGTATTTTATAAAATCATTTGGAAAGGAAAACGGAACATTCATCCGTTTGGATGCAACTACACGGAATGCAGACATTACGACTATTGATGAATTGGAACTTCGTGGTAAAAGACGATATTACGATGTGTGCCACGAAATGACTATTCGCGAACCGGAATTTCTGGAAATAGGCGATTTGCTGCGGGTTAATCTTTTTCGGCCTACATATAAGGCAGAGACAAACACAGTTGAAGAGAGCCGGGAAAGTGCACTCGAAAGTGATGAATTGCCCTGTAAATGCACTGTAAATGTTCCAGAAATTGCACTCAAAACATATTCTGCACTCAAAGAGAATCCTCGCGCAACATCTGCTGAACTGGCAGAAATCTTGGGAATAGCTTTGCGAACTGTAAAAAATCATATTTCAATCCTAAAAAAATGCGGTTCTATTGAGCGGGTAGGTTCGGATAAGTCGGGGTATTGGAAAATTACAGAAAACGGGGAAAGCTGATGCTCAAATCCCAGTTAATAGAATATGAATTGAGGAAGTGAGATATGACCAAGAAGGAGAAATAAAATGTCCAAGGAACCGGAAGTTCAAAACCAACGAAACTTTAGATAGTGTACAATAATAAATGCAGACGCTTTAGAATTTTTTAGGAAGCAGAAGTCAAAATTAGATTATTTTCCTAGATTTGAAGAACTACAGCAAAGAGAGTTGGAAAGCACAATTACATTACTTGAGCTTTTGGAAACGTTTGCAAAAGAGCAGGGAATTCCGTTCGAATTTGTGACGATTTCTGCAAATCAATTTAATACAGGGTTTAACAAAAAAGATTTTAAGGAAATCAATGTTTATTTTCCGAATTTAAACTCTGTAAGTTTCTTAAAAGATGTAATAAACCTTTTTGATGCAGAACAACCTCGTTCAAACTTCTTTTATTTATATGCAAAAATGGAAAACCGCAATTATCAGCGATAGGCGGAACATTGCTTGTCCCGCCGTTTTGTACTCGCTAAAGAATTCCAAGGTATTTCTTCACTGCTGTAACAGAGTCACCAACTTTATTTACGACAATCCGTTTGAAAACCCAATGCGTACCCGATTGAAAATCAAAAATTACGCATTGGGCTTTGCTTTTACGCTACCGTTACAACAGAATCAATGTTTGCGGTAAAGTAGGCCTTGCCCGGCTTGGTGACGATGCTCATGTTGTAGCTTCCTGCTGCAAGTTCGCTCGGAACTGGCGAATCGACCACATTCGTACCACGGCGGTTGTAGACTGAAAGGCGGGTGAGTCCGCTTTCGTTCTCCAGGAAGACGCCTTGGTTTTCGTCCGTTACAAGGACATTTTTGATTGTTTTTATGTTTAACATCCTTTTCTCCTTTTGCAAGTGTTCTACCTGCTTGCTGATTTGTTCAAGGTCAACGACTTTATGAAAGGAATATACAGGAAAAAATCGCTGAAAAATCTAGTAGTTTAGTTAGGCTCTTGGGGGTGAGCACCGGAGACTGTTTTTTCGCTTGTGGATTTTTTTGATACCACATGTTATATTGAACGTTAAGAGGATAATATGGCGAGACTTCGTGTAAAGAATTTCGGTCCGATAACAGAAGGTTTCAATTCTGATGATGGTTTTATAACTTTTGACAAATATACTCTTTTTATTGGCGATCAGGGAACAGGAAAAAGCACGGTTGCAAAATTGTTCTCTATTTGTTGCTGGCTTGAAAAGGCTTTCTTTCGTGGTGATTATGATACTGAATCCTTTGAAACATTGGATTTCTATGAAATTTGCAGAAATCAGCTTCTGGAAGATTATTTTTCTGAAAAAACGGAATTAGAATACTCAGGGCTTGCTTATCATTTTTGGTTTAAGAAGGATGCTTTCTTTGCACAATCAATGAAGGATTCAATAAATGAATACAAGCGCCCCAAGATAATGTATATACCATCAGAAAGAAATATCCTTTCTGTTGTCAAAAATATTGATGAGCTTGACAATTTACCTCCGATGCTACGAGTTTTAAGGAGACGGTATTTACAAGCAAGTGAACACTTAAAAGGTGAGGAAATTTTTAATCTTCCGCTTTCTGGGTATAAGGCACTTGTTAACAAATCAAGCGGGGAAACTTTTGTTGTTGAAGAAAAATCTGGAAAAGCAATTCCACTTGTTTGTGCCTCCAGCGGTTTGCAGTCAATTGTGCCATCAAGCCTTGTAACAGATTATCTTGCATCTCTTTCCACGGTAAACACTTTAGAAAAAATTCGTATTTTAAGTGATAAAACATACCAGCAGTTAAAGCTGTCTTTAGAAAGTGAGTCAGCGCAGACTGAACTTGAACGATATGTTACTTCTGGTATTTCAAAGAGTATTTCGGAAAAATCACTTACGGAAATAAATACGGTTGCAAATAAATTTACGAATGCCTATTTTATGAACATTGTGGAAGAGCCTGAACAGAATCTATTTCCTGAATCACAGATGAGAAATCTAGCTTTTTTATTGGAATCTGCAAACCGAAACGATGCAAACAAGATTGTTATCACAACTCATAGCCCTTATATGCTTTCATTCATTACTCTTGCAGCAAAGGCATATGAGCTGGCGGAAAAAAAAGTTCCTTCCGAAGAAATTGAAAAAGTTGTTTCTCGTAAATCGTGGATAGACGGAAATAAATGTCGTTTTTATCAGATAGAGAACGGGTTGATAAAACAATTATCGACATTCGGAAGGGGGCTTCCTTCTGACAATAATATGCTGAACCTTACGCTAGGTGAGTCAAACGACAAATTTGACCAGCTGTTGGATTTGGAGGAAGAATTTGCCGGTTGATTTTTATTCTTATGCAGAGGCGGTTCCTACGCAGAAAGAATTTGCAATCTGCGATGACCATGATCAGAAGCCTGTCCGTATGGAGCATATTGGCGATTCCGAGCATCAGGTTGTGGTTGTAAGCAATAATCGTACGGATTATTCATTTATGGCTGTAGACCATAACATTCCTCTAAAGAAAGCTGATGGGAGTGATGACAAGATTTGTGATGCCATGCTTTTCACCGACAAAACAGTGTGCTTTATAGAAATCAAATGCTGGCGTGGTGGTACATGGATTTTAAAAGCCGCAGAGCAGGTCGCTTGTACAATAGAACATTTTAACAAAGCACATCCTGCTGACAGTCACAGAATCCGTGATGCGTATTTATGCAACTGGAAGCAGAGACGCAAACTTGTGAACGAATCAAGAAACGAGCTTAAAAACAACTTTTTAAAAGATTATAAGACTCATTTGTACATTGCGAATGTAATTCTGGAACTTGTGTAGCGGCGTAAAAGAGTTTGCTGACGGGGATTAGCGATTTTATTCACAAAATGAGCATTGTATGATAAAGTAGACCAATGACCTACTACTGCATAATGGTACTGACCGGCGAAGAAAAGAAATTCAAAGAGTATGCGCAGGAAGCCTTCAAAAATGATTTTCCCTCAGCACAGTTTTATTTTTTGAGCGTAAAATGCATACGAATAAGCGTGGTTGGTTTCAGGGAGCACTTTTCCCGGGGTATGTTTTCTTTGGTGTAGAAGAGCTTACGCCGGAATTCTTTTCAAAGCTTCGTTCTGTTAAAGGTTTCTGCAGAATCCTTCCTGACAACCAGAATCCATTGAAATTTGCGGGCACGGGATTAGATGAATTGAAATTCCTTATCCAGACAGGAGAAGTTCTCGGTGTCTCAAAAGTTCAGTTCTCGCCAGATAAAAAAATAACAGTAATTTCCGGCCCCTTGAAAGGATATGAAGGTCAGATTGTGAAAGTGAATAAAAAGCAGAAGCGCATTACGGTGCGTTCATTCCTGACTCCTGACGGAAAGACTTTCGATTTGAAGTTTGAGGAAGCGGAGCTGGCGGAATAGGGTACAGCCGGTTTATCGCCTACCACACCCTGATTACGCACTTTGTTCCTTAGCTCATTTCCTTACATATACCACCCCCAAGAGAACAGCCCCGAGAATCACAAGCCCTTCCGTCACGGCAGCTTTCCGCCAGAATGCTCGGCTTTTTAAAAGCTGCTCGCCCTGCTTATGAAAGCTGGCGTTCAGCTCGTCGTATTGTTCGTTAAGAGAATCCCTGACTGTCTCGTCAAGAATCGTTTCCAGCTGTGCTATCAGCTCTTCGTCTTGCTGACTCAACGGCAGCTCGGATTCTCTGCTGGCCTTTGGAAATTGTTTTTCGGCATAAAGGGGATGGCTCAATGACAGCACCAGCAGCACGGTCATCACTCCAGTTAAAATCTTTCTCATTCTGTTTTCCTCCTAGATTTGAGATTGTCTTCGGCACGACAGCCCCGCACAGTGCGGAGACTATGACCGAAGCCCACGCCGCCTCGCCTATGTTCCCTTTGCAAAGGAGCACGGTTGCCACAAGCACGGCGAATCCCTTGTAGCCCGCAAGCTTCCCTGCGAGCATGAGCAGTCTCTTTATTATGTTCGAAATGAGGCCGCCGTAAGACATTTCTATTACGCTCATATTTTCATTCCTCTTTTTAGCATAAGCAGATGCGGGTACAGCCGCCGTAGCTCAGCCTCTGTGCGCCAGTTTCCTCTTTGTTCCGGTTCTCGTCTTGAGATATTCATAAACATTCCAAGGCTCCAGCCTGACACATGTACTGCCTTTCCATTTTCATCAAGGAAAAAGGCCGCATACAGAAATCTTTCTTTATAAAAAATCTTTGCGTCCTCAGTAAAGAAATTTTTAAAGAGCACATCTGCCGTCACACGGACATTTTTTCCTGTGGCAAGGCTCATGGCAGAACAGACGCTCCCGGAGCAGTCGCTTCCGTCTGGAGACTGTCCGCCATAAATATACGGTGTTCCGTAGAACTCCATGAGAATGTGTGTGTACACGTCTGCTGCTGAAAATCCGTTCTGGAAAAGTTCCCCGGCAAATTCCTTGAGCTGTTCAAAATTCTTTTTCATGCGACTGCTCCTTTTTCAATGAATTTCGCCAGTATCGTGTACCCAGCCGATACTATCGAGATAAGCCCGGTGGCAATACTCACAGTCCTGCACAGCCTCGCCGCCCGCTCGACAGAGCTTTGTTTGAAGTTTCCTTCTACTTCTTCCAGCCGTTCAAGCGTGCGTCGCTTGAACTCCGACATCTCGCCTCTTAGCGAGCAGAACTCGCCGTAGATTTTAGTAAGCATCTCGTTCTCCATCAGAGACCTCCTTTTTTTCGAGAAGCAAGGCTCCCCGTGATTTAATCTGTATGCTTAAGATTTTCCTCAGACAGAACATGACGGCCACTGCGAAGGCCAAGTACAACTTCCGCTCGGAGAACGAGGCGGAAATCACATTCGAGCATCTCATCAATGAGATGGCGGCGAACAACACTACGGTCACAAAGGCCGACATCTCGGGCGTACTGGATGTCTACAAATCGGTCGTCCTGCGCTATGCGCAGCTTGGCTACACAGTCAGGGGGCCGCTCGGTCTCGTCTATGTGACTGCTGGCGGGACCACGGACGACAATCTCTCGTCTTTCCAGCCGGGGCTTACAACCAACGACCACAGCCTTAACCTCCGCTTTCTCCCGGACACCGCTGTGTCACGCTCAGTCCTTGCCAACACGATGACCGAGAGGGTGAGCAACAGAAAGAAGATGATTCCGAACATCGAGAGCGTGATAAATGCCGACGGCAATGAGGAGAATGTAATCAAGGCAGGCGACACAATCCGTATCCTCGGCGACTACCTCAAATTCGACCAGCAGGACGAGACTCAGGGTATTTTCATCGAGAAGGACGGCGTTTCAAAGAGGCTCGACTACTACGCATGGAACACGAACAAGCGCGTGGACACGAGGATTCCGGCAGACACCGAGGCCGGCAAATACACGCTCAGTATAAGCGCGAAGCCTTGCACCGTTCAGTACACGGAGAGCTTCGCAGATGAGATAGAGATAAGCTGACGGTAAAGTCCGCTAAAGTGAAGAAAGTTATCGCAATGAATTTCTCACGGTCGGAATATGAGATGCATGTTCCTGTCTTCAGGGTGCTTTTCCCGGCACTGCCAGTTGAATTCTGCGACGGCTCAACCGTGGTGGACGGAGGGCTTTCCCGATACGGGACGGTTCTTATAAGCTGCATGGCGGAAGAGAGGAAAGCCCTGGAGACATTGCTGAGGCTTCGGGAAGAAAACGTTGCCGTGGTATTGTACTCAGAGCGACTTCCGAGCGTTCTCTTCCTTGCGTTCGTGCAGGGACTCGGTGATGTCTCGCTCCTTTTCTGCCCAAGGAGCATGGAAGATGTCAGGCAGTGCGGGGAGAGCGTCCTCGGCGGCGGAAGATATGTGTCCCCTGCGGCACAGGACAGGAGGGCCGTGCGGGAGCTTGGAAGGTATGTCGAATACGAGTCCATGAGCGAACTGAACAAAGTCCTGCTGTTCTCCGTCTTCGAGGGACTTTCACTGAAGGAGACCGGAAGCCTCACCGGGAAAAACACCGCCTACATCCAGACCTGCCTCTCAAGGCTCAGGGAAAGGTTCGGGGTTCTTGAAAGAAGGGAGCTTTTTCATGCGATGATGCGCTGGGTGTCAGTGGGGGAGACCCTGAGTCAGTCCGGGTAGGCCACGCTCGCAGAAAGCCTTCCGCCCTTTCTCATTGCGGGTATTATCACGCCAGTGCCCTTGAGCGCCTTGCGGTAAAGGACCGGCGTGAGCGATGAGAATACCTCCACCCTGTAAGACCTGTTCTTTTTCCTCACAGTGAGAAGGCAGCCCAGCTCCTTGTCATCGCTCAGTATAGGCTCCGCGTCCTTTTCGAGAGTTCCGGCCAGTATGAAAATTTCTTTTGTTTCCATACTATATATATTGTGATTTTTTATTGGTTTTCGGTAATAAAAGCGGGAAAAAATGTTTTTCTAAGAATCATCTTATAATTTGGCATCATGTCATTGTATTCTTTTTGAAACAGTAATTCTAATATATGTCTTAATATTTATAGACGTCCGAAGACGAACATAACATCTTTATCCAGCTGCTTTTATTCTGGTATCACTTTACTTCAGTGATTCAATACGCCAAAACAAAGCAGAGCGCAATAGAAACATTACTTAAAGGAATCTAATATGACCGACCGTATTACCTACGCTCAGCAAAAACTCTTAGCTCTTGTAGAAACCCGCCACCTTCGCTCCTAGTGCTTAGAACGAAATCTGCCCCACGCAAGTCTTTATAAGCTGGCAGTAGGGCAGAGTGTACCCACTTTCAAGGCAATCAGCTATCTTGTGCCGTACTTTGCACCCGCCGAATGGCTTTTCTTTACGGATGAAGAAATTCCGTATCCAATTCGCACACTTCCTGAATGGAATCCTGATGATACTTCCGTCTTTATCCAGAAACATAAAAAAGACTGGAAGCAGACCTCCCAGAAGTTCGGTATTGAAGAAGAAAATGCCCGGAATATATTTGTGAACAGACGGGCAAATTTTACGCTCATGCAGATGAGGCATATGGCGGGGGATGTGAATCCGGAGGTGTGGTTTAAGAAATAGCGAAATCAAATTTGTGTGCTATAATTTCTTTATGCTTGTTAGATTTTTTAGAAACGAAGAATTTGCAAAGCAGTTTATGCAAGGTAAAATCTTTTGCAATTCACTAAATTTTTTCCAGTCTTACATTACGGACGAAAAGACTTCCAAATTGGCAGTTGAAAAGTGCACAGATATTTATGAAGGTTCTGCTCAAATTTTGCATGACTTTTTTCCTTTTTCTGAATTTGTTAATTCTCTTGATAGTGACCCGAATATTGTATTCTCTGAATATGCAAAAAGCCATATATGTTGTTTCTCGCAGGTTTCAAATGCCTCATATCCTGAAAATATGAAAGATTTCGGTAGTTATGCAGTAGCAATCTATGATTTTGAGAAATTTACAAGGAAATTAAAACAGGCTATTTCAAAATATCCCGGTCTTTATTATTTATATGGTGCTATTGATTATTATGAGCCAACAATCAATGGAAAAAAAGTTTCAAAAAATATCAAACACCAAATTCTAATGTCTCTGGAAGGATATAGAATTCGATATGATAAAACCTCAAAGGCTTTTATTTACAGAGATGCTTTTTGTAAAATAAATCGGTTTTCAAATCAAAAGGAATGGCGGTTGTTCTTTTATAAAGAAAGCTGGAATACAGAGCCATTTATTTTTGAGATGGATAATTTAGAAGATTGCTGCCTGTTGACATCGGCTTCACGGAACAATTTTACTGAGATTCTAAAGAAATATCCTAAAAGCGATAGTGTTTCGCAAAAAATAAAAGGAAATATTGATAGAGTTCACTTAAATGAAATAATCACTGGTAAAGATCCCTGGGGGAAACTGCATTTTTCATTAAGCGAGCCTGCTAAGGAAGGTATGTTAAAAATTATAGAAAAGATTCATCCTGTTTATATAAGAAAAGAACCTTCGGAACCAGAAAGAATGGTGATACGGTTGATACTGTAAAATGAATAATATTCACAAAATGAACAAATTGACGAAGGAAGGATAACAATATAGTATGAAGTTAGATGAAACGCTATGCAATTTTACTAGGACATAATGATGGAATTATCTCGACACCGTTAGATCTTTCACGAATGAAATCTTTTTTGATGAGTAATAAGGGTGGTGCTTGGCGGGAATCTGAAATTTATTGCAAGCAGAATATTTCATACTCAACTCTAATTTCTTTGATAGCAACTGTAAAAAGTGAAGAATATGATTATCTTTTGTTTTATTTTAGTGGTCATGGCGAATACAGACGAAATACTGTAATCGAATTGAATCCAAAGCATGAAACTATAGAAGAACGATTTTTATCAAAATTAGCTGTCAGACAGTTAAATATTTTTGATTGCTGTAGAGCAGAAGAGGATGATTCTGTTATTACAGAAAGTATGGAAAGTATCAGAAACTTTTCAGCACAAAGAGAATCTGCTACAATCCGCAGAATGTATGATAATAGAATTATAGCAGCATTGCCACAACAGATGTCCCTTTATTCTTGCCGGATAGGGGAATACTCTAATGACTTTGGTGATGGTGGAATTTTTACCGCCAGTCATAAAAAGAAAGCACTAAAGCGATAATGACCGTGGAAATATAAGAGCCGTACATGTAGCCCAAGACATGAGACCAGACATGCTCCATGCGGTTCACATCGCTCATAATCGTTTCCGTCAAATCCGCCAAATCTCTCTTTCCAAAAAACGAAAGTGGCAGCAGCCTGAGCCGCTCCGCAAGGGAAATGCGCATGTCTTTCACTTCGCCGTAGACAAGTCCGTAAGTCGAGCGGTACTGCTGCAAGTGGGTCACAAGAGAAAGAATGACGAATCCACCCACCGCCGAAAGAAAAATCCATGCAGGGGGCAGCTTCTCTCCCTCCGTGCGGCTTTTCATAAAGGCTTCCATCAAAAAATACAGGATTCCCATGCCGCCCATCACCACGAGATTCACGATGACAGTCCAGAAAGTGCCTTTTTTTGTGTTTGAAACGCCCCTGTCCGAGAGGGCGTATTTTCGCTTGAAGTTTTTGGTGAACATTATCTTTCCTCCCCTTTTGAAATCTTCCATTCCGCGGCCTTGTTGTAGTCGGCCCACATCTTCGCGTAGAGTCCGCCTGCCTTTTTAAGCTCCTCATGAGTGCCGCTCTCAGAAATCCGTCCGCCAGAGAGCACTATGATTTTGTCCGCACCAGTGACAGTGGAAAGCCGGTGGGCAATCATTATGACGGTTTTGCCTTTGCAGAGGCGATGAAGGGCTTCGTGAATCAGGGATTCGTTTTCCGGGTCGGCGAATGCGGTGGCCTCGTCCAAAAGGACAATGGGCGCGTCTTTTAGGATTGAGCGGGCAAGGACGATTCTCTGCTGTTCTCCGCCAGAAAGATAAGTGCCTTTGCTTCCAATCTGAGTGTCGATTCCGTCGGGAAGTTTTTCGATGATGTCGTCGCACTGGGCTTCGTGGAGAGCCGAGAGGACTTCTTCCCGGCTTGCGCTTGGGCGGGCTGCGCGGACATTTTCCAGAATCGTAGTTTTAAAAAGCCTCGTGTTTTGGAAGACAAAGGCGATTTTTTCCATCAAGACTTTTTGCGAAATCTCCTTCACATTCGCGCCGCCGATTTTCACTTCTCCCTCGTCCACATCCCAAAAGCGGGGAATCAAACTTGCCGCCGTAGTCTTTCCGCCGCCGCTTGGCCCCACAAGAGCCAGAGTCTCTCCGCTTTCCGCCGTGAATGAGACGTCGCTCAGTGCTGGAATTTTCGCTCCGTCGTAGGTGAAAGTGACAGAATCGAATTCAACCTTGTTTCCGTCGGGGATTTTCGGGTTTTCGCTCTGACTGAGGACAGGAGCCGTCATCACCGTGTCGATTCGCTTTATGGCGGTCTGGGCAAGGAGAGTTCCGCTTGAAGCGAACATGATTTTTGCAAGGGCAGTCGAAATGATTGCGCTGAAAACGGCATAAAAAGCGAAGTCCGTCACAAACAAGGCAATGTTTCCATCAGAAAGAGCGCGGGGAGCAAGCAGCAAAGCCACCGGCACGAGGAAGATGAAGGCTCCCTCTGTCACGGTAAGATTGACCGACTGGGGAAGGCGGCAAACGCCGTCAGTATATTCTTCCGCCCGCCTGCTGTAGTTTTCGATTGCGTCCTTGAAAGCCTTGAATGAATAGACAGTCTGCTGGAAAACCTTGACCACAGGAATCAAGCGCACATATTCAGTTCCGGCCTTTGCCATTTCGTCCTGCGCTCCCTGGTAAATCGTCATGAGTTTCGCGTTTTTTCCGCCCATCATCGTGCAGAGCATGGCGATGGAAATGACCACCGCAAGGAGGCAGGCGCTTCCCATCCGCCAGTCGAAAAGGAACATGAGAATGAGCATGGCGATGAACATGGCGGCCGTTCCCACGATGTCGGCAAGATTGTGGGCGAGAAGGGTTTCAGTTTCCGAGGCGGCGTTGTCCAGTCTGTTCCGCAAAAGGCCTGAGCCGTTAGAGTCGAAAAAGCCCAGGGAAGTTTTCATCAGGTGAGCCATGCCCCGCTTTCGGATATTGGATGCCGTCTTGAAGGCCGCAAGATGAGTGCACATGAGAGCCGCAAAGTAGACAAGGATTCCACCAGTGGCAAAAGCAAAGGCAATCCAGCCGTAGCGCGCGATGCTTGTGGCATCTGAAAAATGTGGGGCCGCAAGAATCAAATCTTTCAGCACGAGATAAACGCACAGATATGGAACCATGCCGCAGATTTGCGCCACCGCCGAGAGAAAAAGCCCAACGAATGTGAGCGACCGATAAGCCCCCGCAAAGTCCAAGAGACGACTGAGGGGAGATTTTTGTTTTGGTGAACTTTTTGTCATATTCTTCCTCCTGTTATATTTTCATTTTCTAAAAAAGCACATTCCGCATACAGTAAATCAATGCGCCCGGACACAATCTGGCTTTTCATGGCCCGCTCGTAAATGGGCGCAAAAATATTCCAGACAGATTTTTTCATGAATTTTCCCCGCCGCTCTTTTTCTTCCACGCGAAAAATGCTGGCAAGAAGAAGGTGGTCTCAAAAAGGCTTTCAAGTCCGCCACGCAATCCTGTCACTCCTGAAATTTTTACAATCAGAATCACAAGGGCATAGACAATTGCATATCCCAAGTACATAAAAAGAAGGAAGCGTTTTTTGAGACCGAATTTTCCGCTCAAGATTCCCACAATCACGATGAACTCCGTTATGTAGCCAGAAAGTACGATTGCCATTGTAAACGGAGTCAAATATTCCGAGGCATTTTCAAGAATTTTTACAATCTGACTTTCCGAAATCCCCGCCTTTATTGCCCCCTGATAGGTGAGAGGATTGTAAACTCCAAGGACAAAATGACAGTATAAAATTCCACCGGCTGCAAGAAAGGGAAGAATCATTATGAATTTTGCCTTTTCGCCAAAAGAGACTTTCACAAGCTGATACAGACTTATAAAGCCAAAGAGGAGGCCGAAGCTTCCGAAAAGGCTTATCCACATGGAAGCCATAAGCCGCCATTCTGCCACATGACAATAGGAAAGCATGTTTCCAGAATCGATTTCAAGACCTACATACAAAAACAAATCGGCCACCGCATACAGGACGGCTCCGATTATTCCATACAAAGCAAGATTTTTGTTTTTATCCATTATTTTTCTCCTTCAAGACAGAAAAGCCTTCCTTGATTTTTCCGCTTTGAGGAACTTCAAACTGGGTAAAAGCCCATTTCGCCATGGGAAGATGCTCCCTTTCCATGGTAACAAGCATGATCCGCCCAAGAAGCCCCTGGGGATTTCCAAAATTATCGGTGAATGACATTTATTCTTGCCTCACTGCTGTTAAACAATGCTAACATAATATATAACACCGTTACCCTTGTCAATATAGCAGTGTTATATTACAATTTCTCTTATGAATGAAATTTCCACCATCGAAAAAATTCATAGAATCGCAGCCGACGAGTTTTTAAGAAAAGGATTCAGGGGTGCCTCCCTCAGGGAAATCGTAAAAAAAGCCGGCGTGACCACAGGTGCCTTTTACGGCTACTACAAGAGCAAGGAAGAGCTTTTTGACGCTCTCGTAGCCCCCCACGCTAACCATGTGCTTGACTACTTTAAGAAAATCGTCTCTGAATTCATGGAGATTCCAAAATCAGACTGGGCAAAGAATATGTTCGACTATTCCGACAGGGGCATGAGGGAGATTTTTGAATACGCCTACGATAACAAGGATGCTTTCCGCCTTATTCTGTCTGCGTCAGAAGGCACTAAAAGAAGGCAGACTGATTCCCTCATCGCCGCCGTCGGTTAAGAATGAATCGGCAGGGCATAAGCCGTAAAGACAGAGCTTCCGACCGTATTTATAATACGATGCCACACCACTGAAGTCATCAGCATGGAGACAATGATTAAAACAGAACCAAGACAAGATAGCCAATTAACTCAATAATCATAATCAATTCTTAAGCTTTACTACAAGGGTATTTCCCTCTACCCTCTCCACAAGACAAACCGAACCTTTAGGAATTTCACCCTCCCCCGCACTCTCAGAGCAGGCGGCCATCCATGTGACTCCGTTTGAAGCCCTGACCTCACCTTTCTCAAATCTGGTAATTTTTTTGACAACGAGGACTTCCTGCCCATCCATTGAATTGACATTTGTCGTGACACGCCCCAGCTTGAGCTTTTTTACAGCGAAAGGCCGTGTAAAAATCATGAGAAGAATCGTAATGATAAAGAAAATCAAAAGCTGCCAGCGGAAAGGAAGACCCGTACGGCAGAGAAAAACCATCAGGAGGGCAGAGATTGCCGCCCATACTGTCGTCAAAGAAAAAGTAATCGCCTCAAAAACAATGGCAAGAATCATGACAAAAAGCCAAAACCAGGGAAGATGAGAGAAAATAAAATTCAAAATTTCAAGCATATAACAATTATAAAATGAAAAATATTAAATTTAAAGAGAAAAAAGAAGAGCCAGCGTGTCGCTTTCTCCTGTTTTTTCGTCTTTTTCCAGAGGACGGATTATCTTTACTTTGATTTCGCTTCCCGCTTTCGGAAGGTTTTCCTCACCCTTGTCAAAAATGAGCTGGCAATGCAGGAAATTTTCCGTTACGGCGTGAATTATAATTCTGTCCCTTACAATTTTAGAACGATTTGCCCTGTGAACGGTCTCGCACACAGCGGGAAGCACCTGGCCTGCAAAGGAATTTATGTATGCCGTTTTTGATTTTTGATTAAATTCTTCGAGGCGAGCAATTCTTTTGTCTGTCTCGTAATTTGGAACCATCGGGCGCATATTAAAAGCTTCTGTTCCAGGACGGGGGCTAAAAGGAAAGGCGTGAACAAAGGTAAAGCCACATTCTTCAAGCATTTTCATTGTAAGGTTAAAATCCCCGTCGCTTTCTGTCGGGAAGCCCGCGATTATATCACAAGCAAGAAAAGGATTTTTTTTCGCTTTTTTTAGAAGGGCCGTCGCCTTGTAAACAGCTTCAATTTTGTACGGCCTCTTCATTTTTGAAAGAATCTCATCGCTTCCGCTTTGGACAGAAATATGGAAATAAGGTCTGACACGAGGATTCTCAAAGATTTTAGCAAGCTTTTCGTCTACTATTTCAGGATAAAGGCTTGATATTCTGATTCCGATTTTCTGCGTATTTTGTAAAATTAGCTCCAAAAGCTCAGCAAAACGAACTCTTTTTCCATTGTATTCACTTACATACTGAGCGATGTTCACAGTCGTAATTACAACCTCGCTCTGTCCGGAATTTTCCAGTGCCTTTACCCTCTCAAGCACCGTAGCTGCATCAAGAGAAACTGATTTTCCGCGAGCAATCCTTATTCTGCAATATGTACAGACACAGTTACAGCCATCCTGAATTTTTAGCGAAGAGCGTGAATGATTTATGAAGGTTTCAGTCGCAAGTCTGAACGGCGAGGTGATTTTTAAAATTTGAGTCGAAGACGAAAAAGCCCCCTCTTCAAAAAAGTCCTGCACCTTCTGTGCAATTCTTTCAGGATTTAAAGATGAAGATTCTCCCTCCAGAAATGCTTTTAAAAATGGTGGCAAATCTGCGAGTTTTCCCTTTTGCTGACCTTTTAAGACACAGACCCGCCTGTCGATTGATTTTATTTCTTCCGCCTCAACCTGAGCATAACAACCCGTCACAAGAACAGCGGAGTTCGGACAAGTTTTTAGCAACATTCTGATAATTCGTCTGGCCTTTTGCTCAGCCTTTGCCGTTACAGTGCAAGTGTTCACTACGCAAAGAACGACTGACTCATCAAAAGACTTTGCCGTAAACGGCTCCATAGAGACGGTAAATTGTGAATCTGTAAAAAATCGGGCCGCCCCCTCGCTTTCTGCTTGGTTTAACCGGCAGCCCAAAGTTTCAAAATGAATTTTGTACATTATCGAAGACGGGCTGTCACTCGCTCTTTCCCGCGAATTGCGTCGGCATTTGAGGCCTTAAGCTCGATTGCCTTGTTGTAAGCGTCGAGTGCCGTAGCATAGCTTCCTGCCATTTCGCGGGCATAACCACAACGAGTCCACCAAATGTCAACAAGTGGCTCAGTGTAAACTGCCGTTGTCATTGAAATGTCCGCATGCTGATACTTTCCCTGTCGAATGAAGATTTCGCCCATATAGTAGTAAGCGTTTCCGATTCGGGCCGCATTTGAAGGAGCATTTGCAATGTATGTCCGGAACATTTCGAGTGCCTCGCCATTTTTGTTCTGGTAGTATTTTGCTTCTGCCAGGATTTCCATTAAACGGACATCTCCAGGAGCGATTTTTCTGGCTTCTTCCGCGCGCATTTCGCCCTCAGCGTACTGCCTGTTTCGGACGAGTGACCAGCAAAGAACACAGTAAGAGTCTATATTCCGCGGGTTTGCCGTGATTTCCTGCTCACAAATCTTGATTGCGTCAGCGTAGTTTCCCTGCCGATAAAGAACAAGGGCATCTGGCTTTGACTGAGCGAAGCCCATTCCCAATGAAAAGATAAAAGATAAAAGCAAAAAAATTTTTTTCATAATTTACTCCAAATAGATTTTACTCCGTGACCATCGTACATTTGCCAGAAAAATGAGAGCCTGGCTCCAAAACGACTTCCTTTGAAATGATATCGCCTGCCACGCTTCCAGAGCTTGTTACAAAAACTAGATTTTTTGCGCTGATATTTCCTTCGACATTGCCACGGACAAGAACCCTGTCCGCCTTGATTTCTGCAGTAACATTTGCGTTTGAGTCAACGACTAAATCACTAGTAGCGTCGATGTTTCCAGTGACATTTCCGCGAATCATAAAAGGTTTTTTAAATCGGATTGTTCCCTTAAAATTGATGTCAGGAGCTAAAATCGTGTCAAAATCTTCTTCTTCAACATCAAAAAAATCTGTATCTTTTGTATCGAACATAGCACTACTCTACTATTAAAATGAACTTTTTTCAATCTAAAAGAAATTCTAAAACCAAATTCTTAAGCCCGCGCTGCACGGAAAATTCAGAGGTCTTATAATAGGAGAAAAACCTCCGTCTTCTTTTTTGACTCCAAAATATGGATTCCAGACCGCCTGTGCAAAAAATTCCATATGTCTTTTAAAGAAAAAGAAATCCAATCCAGCCCCAAAACGGCTTCCCGTCGCTATCTCAAAAATTCCGTCATCTACCCTGCCTCCGCCGCTGATTCCCCAAAGAACGAAATAGTCTGCGTGCTCGGCGATTCGCTCGTTTACAAACCAGTCATCAACAAAAACTGAGAAGATATTTTTTTTTAGATGAGCATTTAAAAAAACACCCCAGGGAGATTTGTCGCTGCGAACCGTGAATGAAACGGCCTCAGACGGAGTGGTAGATACATTGTAAGAAAAAGAGCCTCCAAGTCCGACATTTGCAAAAGCACTGAAAGAAATAGGAAGAAAAATAAAAACAAAAATCGATTTGAGGTGAAAAAATCTCATAGAGAGAATTATATCAAAAAACAAAGCGAAAAACTACTTACAAAAAATTTGACAATCTAAAAATCTAGTATGATAATGATTTTACGCCTTGAAGCGCTCAGGGCAAAAAATTATTTCAAATATATGTGGAGGACATATTAATGAAAAAAATTCTAGGAATTCTTGCTATCGCAGCATTATCTTTCACTCTGTTTTCTTGTAACGAAAAAAAGGGTGCGGCTGCTGACAAAAAAACTGTAGGTGTCGCAATGCCGACCCAGTCTTCTGAACGCTGGATTAACGACGGTGCAAATATGAAAAAGCAGCTCGAAGAAAAAGGCTATGCCGTTGACCTTCAGTATGCAGAGGACGATGTTCAGATGCAGGTTTCTCAAATCGAGAACTTAATCGCAAAAGATGTAAACTGCCTTGTAATCGCAGCAATCGATTCGACAGCTTTGGTTAATGTTCTTGATCAGGCAAAACAAAAGGGTATTCCTGTAATCGCTTATGACCGCCTCCTTATGGATACAGACGCAGTTTCTTACTACGCTACATTCGACAATAAGGGTGTCGGAACAGCAATCGCAAAATACATCGAAGACAAAAAAGACCTTAAAAACGCTCAGGCAGAAGGCCGCTCATACACAGTCGAATTCTTTATGGGTTCTCCAGACGACAACAACGCTTTGTTCCTTTACAACGGTGTAATCGAGGTTCTCGGCCCATATCTTGAAAGCGGCGTTCTCAAATGCAAAACCGGACGAACTTCTTTCGAAAAAACTTGTATCTTGCGCTGGTCACAGGAAACAGCTCAGCAGTGGGCAGAAAACTATCTGTCTGGCTTCTACGGCGATGAAAAACTCGATATCGCTTGTTCTGCTTTCGACGGCTTCGCTTATGGAATCAAGGCTGCCCTCGAAGGTGCAGGCTACACTTCTGAAAACTGGCCACTCATCACCGGTCAGGACGCTGAGCTTATGGCTACAAAAAACATCATCGCCGGAACTCAGACAATGTCTATCTACAAGGACACTCGCTTGCTCGCTTCTAAGTGTGTAACAATGGTTGAGGCAGTTCTTAAAGGCACAAAACCAGAAATCAACGATACGACACAGTACAACAACGGAAAGCTTGTCGTTCCTTCATATCTTTGTACACCAGTTGCCGTCGACAAAGACAACTATCAGTCTATTATCGTAGATGGCGGTTACTACACAAAAGAACAGCTAGGCTTGTAAAACAGCCCCTTAAAATCGGTAAGTCCTGCGCGCAAAAGTGCGGGGCTTTTTTTTAGTTAGAGTAACAGGATACTATACTTATGGACGATATTATTCTGGAAATGGACCACATCACCAAGGAATTCCCTGGAGTCAGGGCGCTCGATGATGTTACCATTCAAGTTACCCGTGGGGAAATACATGCTCTTTGTGGCGAAAATGGTGCGGGAAAGTCTACATTGATGAATGTTCTTTCCGGAAGCTACCCCTATGGCACATATTCAGGTGACATTATTTACAACGGCGAAACCTGTAAATTCCATTCCCTAAAAGATAGCGAGGAAAAAGGCATTGTCATCATTCATCAGGAACTTGCCCTAAGCCCATATTTGTCAATCGCCGAGAACATCTTTATGGGAAATGAGCAGCTTGCCTTTAAGGGCATCATCGACTGGGACAAAACTCGCTCCCGCGCGGTGGAAATGCTCAAAAAAGTCGGGCTTGAGCATGAAAATATCAATGCTCCTGTAAATTCTCTCGGAGTCGGAAAACAGCAGCTCATTGAAATCGCAAAGGCACTCGCCAAAAAAGTAAATCTTCTGATTCTTGATGAGCCTACTGCCTCCTTAAATGACGAGGAAAGCGCTCACCTTCTTCAAATCTTACAGGAATTAAAAAAGCAGGGAATCACCTGCATTATGATTTCGCATAAATTAAACGAAATCAGCTATATTGCGGACAAAATCACGGTTATTCGGGACGGAAAATCAATAGAAACTCTCACAAAGGGAGTCGATGATTTTTCTGAAGAACGAATCATAAAAGGTATGGTAGGTCGTGAGCTGACGAACCGCTATCCGCCAAGAACAGACTGCAATGTCGGAGATGTCATTATGGAAGTCTCTGACTGGAATGTTTACCATCCGGATGACCCGATGCGGCATTTTATCAAAAATGTAAGCTTTAATGTCCGTGCGGGCGAGGTCGTAGGTCTTGCAGGTCTTATGGGGGCGGGACGAACCGAGCTTGCCATGAGCATTTTCGGAAAAAGCTGGGGACAAAAAATTTCTGGCACAATCAAAATGCACGGAAAAGAAGTCAAAATCAATTCCGTTCGGGATGCCATAAATTCAAAAATCGCCTATACGAGCGAAGACCGAAAAAACTATGGCCTGGTTCTCATTGACGACATTAAGCACAATATGACTATGGCTGCCTTGCGCAACTATTTTTCAAAGAACGGTGTCGTCGACTCAAACGAGGAAATCGTAAAATCTGAAGAATACAGAAATCGCATAAATGTAAAGACGCCTTCCATAAACCAAAAGGTCGGAAATCTTTCCGGCGGAAACCAGCAGAAGGTAGTTCTTGCAAAATGGATGCTCAGCCAGCCGGATGTGCTTATTCTTGACGAGCCAACCCGCGGTATTGATGTCGGAGCAAAATACGAAATTTACTGCGTCATCAATGAGCTTGCAAAAAGCGGAAAAGCTGTCATCGTAATTTCTTCGGAAATGCCAGAGCTTCTTGGCACTTGCGACAGAATCTATGTCATAAATGAAGGCGAAATTGCGGGCGAGCTGAACGCAAAAGACGCATCTCAGGAAAGCATTATGAAATGCATAATGAGTCACAACAACGCAAAGGGAGACTACTATGGAACTAAATAAACCTCTGTCAAAGAAAATCGAAAATCTCGATGTAAAGCAATACGGCATGGTCATCGCTCTCATCGTGATTTTTCTTCTGTTTATGATTGCGACTGGCGGAAAAAATGCTTCCCCAACGAACATAAACAACCTGATTATGCAAAACGGCTATGTCGTTATTCTTGCGGTCGGTATGCTTTTGTGTGTACTGACAGGAAATGTCGATTTGGGTGTCGGCTCAATCGTCGCTTTAACCGGAGCCTGCTCGGCGATACTTGTAGTTGATTTTCATCTGCCGGTATTCCTGTCGTTTGCGGTCGCCCTCCTTGTCGGAACCTTGACAGGTGCTTTTGTCGGATTTTTTATCGCAAAAATGCACATTCCGCCCTTTGTCGTAACCCTTGCCTCTATGCTTATGGGGCGTGGTCTTACCTATACAATGCTAAAAGCCCAGACAAAAGGCCCTACCCCGCCATTGTACAACCTTATTGGTGTCGGATTCTTGCCAACGATTAACATTCCCTTCGGTCATGTAGGTCCAAACAAAATTCCAGGACATCTTGACTTAGTTTCAATTGGAATTGCCATCATTGCAAGCGTGCTCATTATTCTTGCCGAAATGAAAAACTACCGCACTAAAAAGAAATATGATTTTGCCGTCAATCCAATCTGGCAAATTGTCATAAAAGAGGCAATCATTCTCTTTATTTTGTGGTTCCTTATCTACAAGCTTGCGCGAAACAACGGAATTCCTAATGTTCTTGTCCTTATGGCAATTATCGTCGGAATCTATCACTTTATCACAAGCCGTACCGTTGCCGGCCGTCAGATTTACGCCCTTGGAGGAAACGAAAAGGCCGCCCGACTTTCTGGAATCAACACTCGAAAGGTGTTCTTCTGGGTCTACCTTAACATGGGCTTTCTTGCGGCAGTAGCCGGAATCGTACTTTCTGCACGAAACGGCTCCGCAACTCCAAAGGCTGGAGACGGCTTCGAGCTTGACGCCATCGCTTCCTGCTACATTGGTGGTGCGGCGGCAGCTGGTGGCGTCGGTACGATTATCGGTGCCGTAGTCGGTGCCTTCGTAATGGGAATTTTGAACAACGGAATGTCGCTTATCGGCTGGTCAACTGATATTCAAAAGGTCGTAAAAGGAGCAGTTCTGCTTGGAGCGGTCGTATTCGACATCATTTCTAAACGCAAAAAAGGCTAAAACATTGAAACTGGAATTGCTATGCTGTAAAATACTTAGCAATGACTGAACCATTCTACAAAAACGGACTAAAATTCGGGTGCAAACGCTGCTCTTTTTGCTGCGGCCATTCACCCGGATTTGTCTATCTTTCATTACGCGACTTAACGGCACTTACAAATCATCTCAAAATGACTATTCCCGAATTCGTACAAAAATATTGCCGGTGGGCAGATTACTACGAAGGAAAACAAGTGCTCGCCCTTCTTGAAAAAAAGAATTATGACTGCATTCTCTGGGAAAACGGCTGCTCATGCTATGAAGGGCGCCCTATTCAATGCTCAACATATCCATTCTGGTCTTGGATGATAAAAGACGAAGCAACCTGGAAGGAATGTAGCGAGGACTGTCCTGGAATGAGGAACACGGAAGGAAAACTCTGGACTTTTGAAGAAATCGAAACAGCAAAAAAAGCCTACGACTCAAATATTCCCCTGACACGGCAAGAGGTTGAAGAGCTAATTCGTGTATTCCAAAAGTAAATCCCCGTCAAAATCAGTGATTTTTTCGAGCTTAAACTGGAACGCCTCTTCAGGAAGCTTTACGCCATCACCTTCAATCGGAGTTTTTGCCTTTCCGCCAAAGATTTTTGGTGCAACAAAGGCATAAAGCTTGTTTACGATTCCAGATTTTAAAGCGGCATAATTGATTTCAGCACCACCCTCAATCAAAACGCTGTCTATGCTCTTTTCTCCAAGGACTTTCATTAAAGATTTCAGATTTATTCCCCTACTTTGGCTTGCACTGTCATTCTGAGACGATGGCCGGAGAAGCTCAACAATCTCTACACCTTCTTTTTCCAAGGCAGATTTTTTTTCTTCAAACAAGGCTTTTTCCGCTTCAGAACGATTTTTTTCCGCACAGGCGACTATCGTTTGTATTTCCTTTGCAGTCTGAACAATCCTGCTGTCTAGCGGAAGTCTCAAATCTGAATCACAAATTACGCGGACAGGATTTCTTACTGGAAGAGAGTGAGAGAGACCAAATTTTTGAACGGCTTCATCGCTCAAACGGCAATTTAAGAGCGGGTCATCGCTTAAAACCGTACCAATTCCGGCTAAAATTGCAGAATATTTGTTTCTTAAGACATGAACAAACTCCCTGGAGCGCTCATTTGAAATCCATTTGGATGCCCCGCTTTTCGTAGCAATTTTTCCGTCAAGCGTCATCGCATATTTCATGCAAACGAAGGGCAACTTTGTCGTAATGTAGTGAAAAAACACTGGATTTAGCTCGTCGCACTCGTCCCTTAAAAAATCTTCTGTCACTTTAATTCCATTCTGACGAAGATATTCGTTTCCCTTTCCATGGACGAGAGGATTCGGGTCACGGCTTCCGACAACGACATGAGAAAGTTTTGCTTCGACAAGAGCATGCGTGCAAGGCGGCTGCTTTCCCTGATGACAACACGGCTCCAATGTCACGAAAATAGTCGCTCCTTCTGGATTATTTCCCTTCTCGCGGCAATCTTTCAAGGCCTCCCGCTCGGCATGTAAGCTCCCGTAAATGTGATGGTAGCCCTCGCCTATTATTTTGCCATCCTTTACGATAACCGCACCAACCAGCGGATTTGGATTCGTGTGTCCCTCACCTTTTTTTGCGAGCTCAATCGCACGAAGCATATATTTTTTTGAATTCTCGGGCTTTTCCATAAATCAAATTATACCTTAATTGCACCTATTATTACACAGGTTATTTAAATTAAAAAACTTCCTCATTTTTCTTAATTGAACCCCGACTGCTTTCCGTGATAAAATATTCCTATGAACCACGGAATGATTACATCGGCTTCAGGCTGGCGCAAGGTTTTCGCCATTTCTGGAGATGAAAACGACAATAACTCAAAAATCAGCGGAGATGATGAAGTTATCGCAGGAATTTCGGCTGAAATTTTCGCGGACTATCTGAGCGAAAAATCTTCTTCCCCCCTTGTGATAGTAGGCCGTGATACCCGCCCCACAGGCAAGGCAATGGCCGAAGCTATGCTTAAAGTCCTTGCGGCAAAAAAAATCAAAGTGAAATATCCCGGCATTATCGCTGCTCCTGAAATCATGGCTTACGGTAAAAAAGCCAGCGGTTTCATCTATATCTCTGCAAGCCACAATCCCATAGGCCACAACGGAATCAAATTCGGCCTTGATGACGGCGGAGTCTTGAACGGGGCAGAAAACGCCAAATTGGTCAAAGCCTTAAACGAAAAACTTTCTTCTGAATCAGAAATCCGGCAGATTCGGGAAATCCTTGACGAAAAAAAATCCTTCAAAACTGCAGAAAGCGCTCAGAAGGCAAAGGTCGAGTCAAAATCAGCCTATCTTGCTTTCTCAAAAGAAGTCATTTCTGCAAGCGGTGATGAAGCTGAGCAGGAAAAGCTTTTTTCAAAAATCAAGGAAAGCCTTGCCTCAAATCCTCTGGGAATCGTGGCCGACATGAACGGCTCTGCCCGCACCCTTTCAATCGACACTCAGGTTTTTAAATCTTGCGGAATCTCTTACTACGGCCTCAACGACGAGCCGGGTAAAATCGTACACGCAATCATTCCTGAGCCTGAAAACTTAGTCTGGTGCGCCGGTGAAATGGAGCGGCTTCAAAAAGAAGGAAAAAGCGAAGTCAAACTGGGCTACATGCCAGACTGTGACGGCGACCGGGGAAACATAGTCTTCTGGAACGAAAAATCGGCTAAGGCGGAAGTGCTCAAGGCTCAGGAAGTCTTTGCCCTTTCAGTCCTTTCGGAGCTTTCCTACATGCGCTATCTGGAAAATCTTTCCGGTGGCAAAAAAGAAAATCTTGCTGTGACGGCAAACTGTCCCACTTCCATGCGCATTGACGAAATCGTCTCTTCTTTCGGAGCAAAAATCTTCCGTGCGGAGGTTGGCGAAGCCAATGTGGTGAACCTTGCCCGTAAAAAACGGAGCGAGGGCTACACAGTGCGGATTTTGGGCGAAGGAAGTAACGGAGGGAATATCACTCATCCGGCTGCAGTGCGCGACCCCTTGAACACGATTTTTGCCCTTGTCAAGCTCCTTGTCCTCAGGGATTCAAATGAAGGCGGCAAAAATGTAAAGGGACTTTTCCACATCTGGTGTGAGGCTCGGAATCTCCCCTATAGTAATGATTTTTCTCTTATCGATGTGATTGAGACTCTTCCTGCTTACACCACAACAGGAGTCGCGGAAGAAAGGGCAATCCTTAAAATCAGGACGGCTGACCATTCAGTCCTCAAAGGCAGATTCCAGAAAATCTTTGAAGAGGAATGGCAGGCAAAAAAGGGCGAGCTTTCCTCAAAATACGGAATCGAAAGCTATGAGGCAATCGGCACCAACGGCACCGAAGAAAGTCGGAATCTGGCTGATTATTCAAAAAACGGAAAGGGAGGCCTTAAAATCCTCTTTTCCGACAAAAATAAAGCTCCCCTCGCATACATTTGGATGCGTGGAAGCGGCACCGAGCCTGTCTTTAGGGTTCTCTGCGATGTAAAAGGCGAAAACTCAGCTGAAGAGCACGAGTTGCTAGACTGGGAAAGAGCGATGATTCTGAAGGCAGACGAAGAATAGATTGCTATGTTAGAAAATCAGGCATTTCTCTATGTCATTTTATTGTTCTCTATGTCAAATTGATATAAAATGACATAGAGAAATTTGATTTGGGGTAGAGAATGCATAATTTTGAATACAATGAAAACGCAAAAAATCTGCTTTCGCCGGAAATAGTTCAGCTTTTAACCACGATTTATGAACACAAAGGTCGTCAGCAACTGTTTGTGGAAGCAAAAAAAGACGAGCTGAGCACGCTTCTTGAAATAGCAAAAATCCAGAGTACAAAATCTTCAAACAGAATCGAAGGCATTTTTACAACCGACAAACGACTTGACGAATTGATGAGCCAAAAATCAGAGCCAAAGAACCGCAACGAAGAAGAAATTTCCGGCTATAGGGATGTTCTGAATACAATTCACGAAAATTATGATTACATCAGCCCGACTGCAAATATCATTTTGCAACTTCACCGCGATTTGTATTCCTATAATAAATCTGGCTTTGGCGGGAAATATAAAACTTCTGACAATATCATTGCGGAAACTGACCGTAATGGAATCCAGAAAGTACGGTTTGCACCGGTTCCTGCTTTTGAAACGGAAGAAGCCATGTGCCGTATGTGCGAAAACTTCCTTTTTGCGTGGAATGAAAATAAAACAGATAAACTCCTCCTTATTCCTATGTTCATTCTTGATTTTCTATGCATTCATCCTTTTGAAGACGGAAACGGCAGAATGAGCAGGCTTTTGACATTGCTCCTTTTTTACCGGGCGGGCTTTATTGTTGGAAAATACATCAGTATCGAAATGCTTATCGAACAGACAAAAGAAACATATTACGAGGCATTGCAGGATTCTTCCGCAAACTGGCATAAAAGCTCCAACACTTATGTGCCGTTCATCAAATATTATCTCGGACTTCTTGTAAAAGCCTCGAACGAGTTTGAAAGCCGTGTCGAATATCTTTCTTCCGAAAAGGTTTCTAAGCCGGAGCGGGTAAAACGACTGATTCAAAACACGGTCGGAAAAATCAGCAAAAAGCAAATCCTAGAAAAATGCCCGGACATCAGCACAAAGACCGTCGAGCGTACCCTTGCAGATTTGCTGAAGCAGGGAGTTGTAGAAAAAATCGGTGCAAGTTCTGCGACAAGTTATGTCTGGGTAGAGAAGTAAGAACTGGCGTCATGTGGTTCACCTTTTATAGAACCTTGACAAACTCCCCTGTTTTGCAATATGAAATACAGAAGAATAAGTGTTTTTTATTGCAATTTCTGTTTTATATTCCAAAAACTTTCAAAAATCTCATTCTGTGAGATTTTCTTTGTTATAATGAAGGCAGCTAATTTCTTTATGGAGGAAAAAATATGAAAATCAATGAATTGGACTTTGAGGAACTTAAAGGAAACAAAAAGAACATATACACGCATCTTTGGAATAAAAGCGATTTAGACTTTGAAGTTCAAAGAATTGGTAAATCGGATTTTTCATATCAATTTGAAATAAATAATGACATAATAAATCAGATAGGTTCTGGGATGGCAAATGTTTTTGCTTTGAATGAAAGAGAACTGTTCTTAGAAAAATTCAGACAAGCCTGTTCTGGAAATGGTAATGAAATAAGCAAAATAACGACATTGCATTCTTCATCTCTATGTTCACTTCTGTTTTTTTATAATGTGACTGAAAAACATCCTCTGAAAATAGGTGATTATACTTTTACGAAAACTGTTTTTGAATTCAAAAATAAGGTGATAAAACGTCCGTCAAATATAGATGTAGTTTTATTGGGCAAAGATAGCAAAGGTAAAAATGTCGTTCTTTTTCTTGAATCTAAGTTCTCTGAGTATATTATAGGAATAACCAAAGCGAATTCTGAATATAAACTCGGAAAGTCTTATCTTGACAATAAATTCAGTAAGCCTATATACATTGATAAATCCATATTGAAAAATATGAAATTGGAACTGAAAGAAAATGATAAATCTGACCTTGCTTTGTTTTCTTCAACTGATAAATATATTGAAGGGCTGAAACAAATGGTTTCACATTATGTCGGAATTAGAAATTTTTTAAATGGGGATTTTTATGAAAATGAAAATCTGTCACTTCCTAAAGGCTATTCGGAAAATTCAAAAATACTTCTCGGCGAAATCTTATTTGATAATTTTGGCCGCATTTTCACTGAGCAATTGAATTCATATAAAGCTGATTATGAAATTCTTGCCAAAAAACTAAATGAAGAGCTAAAAAATGTTCCAAATTGTAAAGTTTTGGGAACTTCGTTGCTCTACTCATCATTAAAGAATTTTCCTACGGATGAGAAAGTCAGAAAGTTTTACGGCTTCAATTAACCAGCCTATGCAAAACTCTTCTTCCCCATCATTTATTCTCACCACCGAAGAACTGCATCGTCTTCTTGTGCTTCATCATTATTTTCTAAAACGAAGTTCGCCTGAAAATCCAAAATCGCTTCACGATATTTCCGCTTATTTGGAATCTGTCAATCTAAAAACAAGCAGGGCTACACTTTACCGTGATCTTGAAAAACTCCCGAAACTGACAGGTAAGGAAGTTTTTCACAAGAAAAATAAAATTCCCTTTGAAATAGGCGAAGACGAATATGAAGTTTGTGAAAAAACGGGTTTTTACTACAACGACAACTATTCTGACACACTGAATCTTTTTCCTATTCCTATAACAGAAGAACAGTTTTCAGCAATTAAACGGCTCAAATATTTTGCGAAGAGTATAGAAAATAAGCAAATTTATGACGATTTGCAGACTCTTTCAGATTTGCTCGAAAAATTCAATGTATAAAAACTCTTAATCTCAAAAAATCTCACCGTATGAGAAAATCATTTTTATAATGGAAAACAAACAAACAAGGAGACCGACATGTTTTTATTTCCACGCACAAAAAAGCAAATCATAGAAGTCTTTCGCTATTGCTGCTTTCGAGGTTTAAAGGCAGAACACGAAGGAATTTTGATTCTGGAAGAAAACATAGATAATCCTCCGCTTGATGAGAACGGTACCCCACTGTTTAATCGTAAAATCAACCAATTTTTACGAGAATCTCAGTCATTCATTTTAGATGGATGCGGCGAGCATCTCCCCGAAATGAACAAAAATCTGATACGAAATCTTCATCCATCACATTCATCAAAAATTATTATGACGGTTGCAGGAATAACGCTTGAAGAAATGCTCATTAGCATAAAATCTGATTGGGAATATAAAGCGCTGGAAAAAATTGCAGCATATCTCAATGCAGATAAAACTCTATTCATGCAACTTGATGGTATTGCAAAAGAATATGAAAAACAAAGACCCATATCCGCTGATGAAAATCATCTCGTTCCAGAGTAAAAGCTATAATAATCGAAATGGACAGCTTTTTGAGGCATAAAGAGGAAGATTGCCGTACGATTTTAAAAGATCCAAAAAAACAGACAGAAGATGGGGTGAAATTGCCGTCTCTGTAAGTTCATACCCGTATATTTACAAAAATGAGGATTATATTTAATCGCATCTCCTTGTTCTGGATGATACTCAATTATGCACGGCGACAGAATCCTGCTGTAATTCTAACTTAAACTATACTTCATATGACATTGATAAATTTATACGAGAGTCAGAATTATTTTTTACATGATTTTGAACGCAACTATGAGATAAAAATCTCGTATGAAATTCAAGAATGTACCAAGTCGCACAAGGGATAGTAGTACCGCCACAGGCGTTCCGAAATGAGTGAAACGAATGTAGGAATGGAGCGAATAGCGGAAGTGCGGATAGTCCGGTTTTGCCGTCTGGCAAAATGTGCCAATGGAGAACTTTCAAAATTTGCCTGAAAATCTTCAAAAAAATTGGTAAAACTTCAAAATTGTGATATAATTTTTAAGGATTTTTAATTTAAACTCAATTAAAAGGAACCAGGATGTCACAAATGACACCGATTGTATTTTTTCATGGCGAAGTTCTTCAAAAAAAGGTCTTTCCTGTACGAAATTAGAATCTGTGTTAATTTATGTTAATCTGTGGTTTAATAAAAAAGGAGAAATCATGGAAAAGGCAGAAATCTTAGAGCGTGCGAAAAAATATATCGCCGAGGAAAAGGACGAGAGATTCCGAAAAGAAGTAGAGGAGCTTGTCTCAAAGGCTGATGACAAAGAAGCACTGGCAGGGCTTGAAGACCGCTTCTATCAGACCCTTGAATTCGGAACCGGCGGCCTCCGTGGCGTTATGGGCGGCGGAACAAACCGCATGAACACCCTCGAAATCAACCTTGCGACCCAGGGCCTTGCAAACTATGTCCTCAAGGCATTCCCAGAAAAGGCAAAAGACGGCACTTTGAGCGCAGTTGTCGCTTACGACAGCCGCAAAAACTCAGATGTATTCGCTGAAGCTACGGCTCTTATTCTTGCCGCAAACGGAATCAAGGCTTATCTTTTCACAGGCCTTCGCCCGACACCGGAACTTTCTTTTGCAATCCGTGAGCTTAAAGCTCAAACCGGCGTTGTCGTAACGGCAAGCCACAACCCGCCACAGTACAACGGCTACAAGGCTTACTGGGACAACGGCGCTCAGGTTATCGAGCCCCATGATGTGGGCATCATCGACGAAGTGAACGCCGTAAAAGAAGTAAAGACAATCTCTAAAGACGAGGCAATCAAATCTGGAAAGCTCGTCCTCATCGACAAAGAAATCGACGAGAAATTCTGGGCTATGTGCAAAAACCAGCTTTTCCGCCCAGACCTTATCAAGGAAAAGGCTTCTTCTGTCAAAATCGTCTACACACCGCTTCACGGAACAGGCGCAATGCATGTTGAGAAGGTTTTGGGTGATTTGGGGCTCAAAGTCATCACAGTTCCTGAGCAGCGCGAGCCGGACGGAACTTTCCACACTGTTGAAAAGCCAAACCCAGAGGAAGCACCCGCGCTCAAACTGGCAGTTGCCCTGGGCGAAAAAGAAAAGGCTGACTGTGTAATGGCAACTGACCCTGACGCAGACCGCTTCGGAACGGCTTTCCCCGGAAAAGACGGCAAATTCGTTCTTGTCTCAGGAAACCAGATGGGAGCCTTGCTCTGTGAGTATGTTCTTCTTTCCCGAAAGGAATTGGGAAAACTTCCCGCAAACAGTGCCGCCATCCGTTCAATCGTCACCTCTCCATTCACAGACTACATCTGCAAGAAATACGGCGTAAAGATGCACGAATGTTTGACTGGCTTCAAGTGGATTGCCGCAGTTGAGGACGAATTCGAAAAATCAAACACAGAAACCTATGTCTACGGTCTTGAAGAGAGCTACGGCTACAAGGTTGAGAAAGAAGTCATGGACAAGGACGGTGTTTCTGCCGCCGCAATGTGCGCTGAGATGACTCTCTACTGGGCTTCAAAAGGAAAATCAATCCTTGAGCACTTGGACGACATGTACAAAGAGTTCGGCTTCTTTGAAGACCGCGCAATCAGCCAGAACTTCCCTGGCTCTGCCGGAAAAGAAGTTATGGCCGGCATCATGACAAAGCTCCGAACAGAGGGCCTCAAGACTTTGGGCGGAAAGAAAGTTCTCTGCATCAAGGACATCGGAAATTCTGTCTCTTACGACCCGGCAAATCCAGGCACAAAAACAGAAATCAAGCTGCCCAAGTCAAATGTCCTCCAGTTTGTGCTTGAAGGCGGAACAATCGTCTCAGCCCGACCTTCTGGAACTGAGCCTAAAATCAAGTTCTACATCAACGCCAGAACGGAAGTCGGCGGGGCAAAATGCGACGGATGTCTTGCAGAGGCCAAGAAAGCATCTGCCACTGTCTGTGACGCAATCACTGCGGACATCAAGAAAGTTCTTGAGAACGCATAAAAATTAAACTTAAAACGGAAAGTTGAAAAAAAATTTCAGCTTTCTGTTTTCAATTTATAATGAACAATTAATTAGTCAGTAAAAATTTATGTTTTCAGCTCAAAGCTTATATGAAATCACAGTTACATCTTCTTAACGATTACCGCAGAATAAACCGCCTTTTACATGATGAGACGGTTTTTTGCGCAATCGACACCGAAACTACAGGCTTAAAACCCGCCGAAGAAAGAATTATCGAGATTGGGGCGATAAAATTTAACAAAAGCGGTGTCATTGATAAATTTTCCACGCTCGTAAATCCAACAGTCCTGATTCCTCATTTTTGCCAGGAGCTTACAGGAATCACAAATCAAATGGTCTTTAGGCAAAAGGAATTTTCAGAAATTGCACAAAGTCTTCTTGATTTTTTGGGAGAGACTTCAGTTATAATCGCGCATAACGCGCAGTTTGATTTGAGATTTATAAACGCAGAGCTTGAACGAATGAATCACGCTCCTCTTGCAAACAAAGCAATCGATACTTTAAGATTTTCCCGCTGGGCTTTTCCCGAAAACGAGCATTGGACTCTGCAATTTTTGGCAAATCAGCTTAAAATCGAAGTCGAATCGGCTCACAGGGCCTTTGATGATGCCAGGGTCTGTATGGAAGTGTTCTTAAAGTGCATTGAAGCGACTATGGACAGACAAAAACCAGTCATCTAAATATCATACAAAATCGCATTGCATATTGCGGCGGCCACAGTGCTTCCGCCTTTTCTTCCCTCATTCACAATGTAAGGGATTTTGGTTTTCATAATCATTTCTTTTGCACCGACAACATTAACGAAACCAACAGGGACTCCGATTATTGCAACTGGCCTAAAACCATTTTCGATGAGAGAGCAAAGCTCAACAAGTGCGGTGGGAGCGTTCCCGATTGCAAAAATCAAAGGCTTTTTGAGCTTGCTCGCTTTTTGCATACTAAGTGCCGCCCTGGTAAGATTTTTCTCTTTTGAGAGAAGAGCGATATCATCATCAGCCATAAAGCAATGGACTTCTCCGCCAAAATTTGCAAGTTTTTTTTTGTTTATGCCCGCCCTTGCCATATTCGTATCAGTCACAATGTCCGCGCCATTTAAAATCGCCTTTTTTATGATTTCAACGACATTGTCTGAAAATTTCAAGGTTTCGGCAAAATCAAAATCAGCAGTAGTATGAATCACCCTCTTTACAATCGGTGCAATTTCATCTGGAATAATGATTTTTTTTTCTGAAAGCTCGCGGGAGATAATTAAGAAGCTAGTTTTTTCAATGTCAGCGGGCAGAATATGCTCAATTTTTGCCATTTCACTCCCCTATTTTGTATTTTGCGGTAATCGGAAGAGTCCAAAGCCAAGAATATTCAGAAGCGGAAGTTTCTTTATAGAAGATGTCCCAGCCTGCGGTGACAATCCATTTTTTTGTCTCAATCATAAGGCGAGGATAAAATTCCCAAGTGTCAAAGGATTTTGCAGAATCACTCGTGTCATAAGCGGCATAGTAGGCAAGGAGCGGCTTAATCGCAAAAATTCCTGCAATCGGTGCGTAAACCTGCAATGCCGAGTAAAATGGTATCATTGTTCCTTCAACAGAATGCCCGACTTCACTCTCGCTCGTAATTCTTATCTTTCCGATTGTCGGACGAATTGCCAGAGAAAAGAGATTTGATTTTTTCATCTCACTCACCGAATAGTTTTTGACAGTTTTGAACACAGAACTTGAGACATAGGGTTCAGAATTGTGAGAGAATGCAAGAAAAACCGAAAGATTTTTAAAGACACCAAGATTCTTTTTTGAAAAATTAAACGAAAGGCACTCGGAAAAATCTTCTTCACTGGCCGTGAAATTTTTATCATCGGCAATCGAGTCGTAAAAGGCAGAAAATCCAACTTTTAACGGTAGATTTTCAATAAGATTTGAAAAATCATACTCAGCGCCAAAATTCAATCCCCATTCATCAGAAAATGCGACATATTTTTCTGTAAGAGGAAGGGCAAGTCCAATCGTAAATCCTGCAAATTCAGACTTTATGCCGACTCCAGTTTTTCCCCAGCGAGTGCCTCCAGTGTAAGTTTCCGTCAAAGAAAAATATCCGCCTGAAAGATAGTAAGAATATAACTTTCCAATCGCAATTTCAAAAATTCCATTTCCAAACGGTCGGATTTTCGCATAAGCCCGTTTAATCTCAAGTTCCTGCTTTCCTGTATTTTTGGAGTCCGTTGACTTTAAGCGATAATACAATTTTCCGCCCAAAGTGACATAATCATCGCTCATAACGCTTTCGGCTAAGAAATATGCTCCGCCGAAGAACACAGCATCAGTTTCGTTCTTGTCAATCGGAGTCACGGCAAAAGTAAGCGAAGTGTTGTTAGAAAGTGAGAATGAAAAACTCACACAAAAAAAGAGCAAACAGAAAGTTGAAGTAAATTTTTTTTTCATAATGGCGTAATTATATCAATAAGAATTCTAATTTACAACTTTCAAATTCACTCAATTTTTTCAAGGTGACATTGTCGGGCATATCCCGACAATGTAAGTTTAGTTTTCACCTCGGAGGAAGACTACATCAAGATAATTTGATTTATATCCAATTCCAAATCGTGAGGATTTTGAATCGCCGTCTGTTACACCAGTCGTGCCATTTATAGCAAGTGTCGTTCTAAAATCTTCACCTGCAGAAACACACGGAACAGTCATATGTTCCCAAGTACCTTCGGTCATAGATTTTGCCTCTGTTACAAAAGCGGTTTTTATAGCTTTAAGTGTTTCCTGATTAGTTCCGTCAATATAACTGATTACAGGTTTCGCTAAAAGTCCAGATTTTGAAGAATCTGTAAGTTTGATGCAGGTCCACTTGCCCACGGAATTTGCACTGTCAACCTTTATGCAAGCCTGAATTTCATAAGCGGTTTTTTCAGAATTCATTGTCAGGTATAAATAATATAAATCACCATTTGATGAATCTTGCGTAGCAATATGTAAACCGTAGTAACCATTTGTTTCAACAGAATCAACTGCCATTGTTACATATTTTCCAAGTGTTACATCTAACAGATTTTGAACAGTCGTCTTTGTCCAGGCATCTGATTCAGTCGGATTTGTATTACCATCCGAATAGAAGGCAGATGACGCACTGTTCTGAGGCCTTATTGCATTTGCAACAGCAATTTTAAGGACATTATTTGTATCATCGCTGTAAGCAATTACAGGGTAACCGGAAGAATTTGCAAATCCTATATCAGAATATTTACCAACAATCGGGTCTGGATCTGCTAAAGTTGTAGCACAGCTGTCATAGCCATCTACAACATAGTAGCCTTTTGTAGGATATAGGGAAGTTCGTGCAGTGTAAGCCGTTGCAGCAGTATTCAATGTAGTTCCAACATAAGCTAAAACGCCATATTTCAGACATTTTGAATAACGGTCATAATAACTTACATAAGTAAGGGTGTATGTTCCATTGTTGCGAACAGCAATTCTTGGATTTTGGAATTGGTCCTGAATTTCATCAAATCCATCTGTATGGTCAGGACTTGCCGCAGTTCCATTGCCTTGTCTATCCAAACTGTTTGTTTGTAATGCACTTGTACCGCCACTAGGATTGACACTCATTCCTTCACCACCCCAGCTACTTTCGCCGCTTTGCCAGTTGTCATTCACTGCATAGAATGGTGTTGTTCCATACATTGTTAACGACATTTGAGAAATTGGATCCCTGAATCCACTGTCTTTACTTACAGTTGCAGTGGTTCCATTTTTATAGACATATAATCCAGAAGCACCTGTACCAAATCCTCCATAAACATCAGAGCCATTATTTGTAATTGATGGAGAAATAGGGTCTTCTGAATTTGTGTACCGGTTGGCAGAACCTTTTGTTGTACTTCCCTGCCACACCTGCACATACCTGTCGTCAAAGTAGTGGTCAAGAGAAGAATCACTTACTGTGCCGTAAGTATTAGTGCTGTTTGAAGTCTGCTCATAGTTATATGCAGTTTCGCCGTTCATATTGTTCAGGCTGTATACACCGTTGGTGCTCGCAATGATGTAGCCAGAATAAGACGGAGCTGAAATATAATAGCTTTCATTTGCAGTAATTACCGTTCCGGTGATTGTGTCGGTCACTGTTGTTCCCGCTTTGTTTGCAGCAAGCTGGCGGTAGAAGCTTGTTGAAAGGTTAAAGCCGTCAATTACGATGGAGTCACTAGTCTGAACAGGCACTGCTCCCAAACGAGAACGGATTGAGTTTGTGCGCTTTGTATAGCCGCTCGAAGAAGCCGCAGTCGCCGCAGTCATGCTTGTGATGTAAGGCACAACATCCATCTGGTACAGCGGAACATTATCGCTTCCGTCGTTTCCTGACAATGTACTTGTCACGCTTGAGACATTTACGACATTGTAGCTTCGGTCAAGGGCAATTACGCGAGCCATAACATCGAGCGCCGCAACGGTAGAAATCTTCTCGGTATCGATACTAAGCGTCCAGACAACCTTGTGACCGCTCTGTGTTAAGTACGCACCGTCACTAGTGTCATCGCTTACGCTGAATTCCCAACCGTTGCTTGCCATACTAGCACCTGCACATGTCCAGCTTTCTGAACTTGGCGTGTAGTATGCAGCCTGATAGTAGGTTTTGCCGTCGCCATTAGTGCCAGAATTTGCATAGGTTCCGCTTGGATAGTCAGCCGTAGTTACATAGCTTGAAGGCGTAAATCCGTCAAATGCAATCCAGATACTAGAAAGTCTCTGGTCGTCATAAGCATAACCGGTCATGGTGATTTTTCCTGAAACCTTCGGGTCACTGCCGTAAAGATTGCTCATTGCTGTTGTTACATCTTTTGCAAGTTCTATGTGACCGTTAGCCGTTGATACGCCGTACAAGTTGTTTGAAGAAGAACTGTCCCAAGCAAAGGGGTCGATTACGCTCTGTGGAATATTTGAATCCGTTCGAGCAAGAGTGATGTCAGAAATACGAACAAAACAGTAGTTAGAATCTGTTCCGCATGTTGTTCCATCGGTTGAATCCCAGAAGGTAAAGGACATTGCCTTATCCGAGCCGTCAGAAAGAGCTGAGAGGTCATCATCTGGAATTACGAATTTATGCAAAGTATCTGTTGTAGAAGTTGTCGTGTTTGTCAAAAGTGCGCTTGAGAAATCTGCCGTAACCAAAGAAGCAGTATCTACTTCATAAGTTCCGCTTGCCGCAGCCGATTTCACATAAGTTGTGTTACTAGACGCATCTTTTAAGAAGGTCATCTTGATTGTGCCGTTTCCACCAGTAAGCTCTGGAATGACTGCAAGGCCTGAACGAACCTGGAATGCCTTTCCGTAGCTTGCATAGGTTGTTCCAGCCGTTTCAAAGTCAACGCTCTCCTTGTAGTTCGCAGTCGGGTTAGAAGCATCTGTGCTTGTGTAAGTGTTGAATGTATAAGTGTTAAATTCAGATGTCTTATATTTTCCGTCACCACCAAGGTCTGTTCCGAGATAGAGTTTTGCAAGACGCGGCGCATTATTCTGAACAGAAGTTTTGATTGTCTTTCCAGAGACATTTCCCGCCGCATCAAATGCAATAATGACAACGCTTACAGGACCATCACTCATGTAGTCAGAAAGGAAGATTCCCTGCCATTCCCATGTAGTTCCAGTCTTTTTGAATACTTCAACCATTTTGTCGCCATCGCTCTCGGTAATTGACGCGTATGTGTGTGTAGTATCGCTCCAGGTTCCTGCATCCGTCGAATCAACAACCTGACCATAGGGGAAGCCTGCGCTTTCAACGGTAATTGAAGAAGAAATTGCATTTTCAAAGGTTACGGAAGAGCCAGAAATAGAAGCTATTGTCTGGTATTCACCGCCGATGTAAATAAGACCGCCTGCCCTGATATGATTGTTGCTTGAAATACCATCAGCTGTAAAAGTTGTTCTGGCTGTATCAAGTGAGCCTGAGTAGGTTTTTCCATACATCGTGTAAGATGTGCTTGAATCCTGAGAAATGGTGTAGGTGTCAAGAGAAGCCGTGTATGCCTCTTCATAGCCGTAATAATTCGTTTCTTTGTCAGTTTCAGCGTCTCCGTTGTAAGAATCCTTATCAAGCATAACATCAAGCACGCGTGGATTAGATGAATCAGTAACAGTGTCACGCAAGAAGTAGAAGAAGAGCTTTTCGCAGCCAGAGCCGCTTTCCGTCAGGCTTCCGTCAAGCGTGGTCTTGTAGTTTGAATTCTGAATTACAGGAACATCAGATTCATCAAGTAAACTGTATGTATCATTCACCGTAAGCGTAGAAATAACGGGAGCCGTGTTGTCGATGTAGAATGTATATGTCATAGAGCTTGAGTAGCCTGCAGTATCTGCGACATAAACAGTATAGCTCACCGAAGAAGAACTCATATCTGTCGTTACAATTGGAATATAAAGATTCTTTGTAACAGACACAATAGTCTTTCCGTCACTTGCGTATGTTGTCCTTTTGTCTCCAGCATAATAAGTCTGACTAGCAGAACCTTTTTTGACCGAAATTGTATCTTCATCAAGAGAATCGTTATCTTCAAGAGTAACAGTAAGATACCATGTGCCCTTCAAGTACATTTCTGAAGTGTAGTCCTTGCTGACGCTTACATTTGAGTCCAGTGCGCTTTCAGAGAAAGCCGAGTACTGCCGCATAAGTGCACTCTGGCTAGGCGCGTTGGAATCTACATGAATGTAGTAGGTATCTGACCAGTTACCCATTTTTCCGTCAGCGTTAATGGCACATGCCCGAACCGCAATATTTGTCGTGCTTTCACTTTCTGGGTCAAGGTCTCCATTTGTGTTAAGCGAAATGTTCCAGGTAGCAGTTTTTGTTGTTGCCGCAATTCCCCACCAGTCGCTATCTACATAAGTTGTATTTGAGTATGTATCTCCAATAGCGTAGCCGGAATCAGTTGCTGTTGGCGTAATAACTCCCCCAAGTGTGCTGAATTCATCAGCAAGTGCTTCATTTGTGAAAGCCCATGTAACCGTGTTGTCAGAAACAGTTCCAATCTGAACATAAACTTGTCCAACATCTACAGTTCCAGAAGGAACTTCTACAGTACCGCTGATTCGGATTGTTCCGGCAAGCGTAACATAAGAAGAGACATCTGTATCATAATCGCTCTCTGTTGGATAGCTGAATTCTGTTACAGGGCGGTCTGCATCAGGGTTGTGAGTAATGTAGTAACTGCGGTCGATGTGAACATTTCCAAGTTTATCCGTAGTCTTAAAGAAAATCGGAATCTTATAAGTTTGGGCGGTTGAATCATAAGTTACCTTATAGTTAGAAGCTGAGTCAAACTGAACCAAATCAGTTGTAGAACTTGCCGTAAACTTAAATTTCCATACAGAAGCCGTTCCAGAATTATTGCTGCTTGTCCAGCCGTCGTATGCGGCTAAAGCAGAATCCGTAACAGAATCAGTATAACTGGCCGGAGGAACAAGCCATTCAATTGAATCAATACCGATTCCACTGTCGCTTGCAGTACCGGTGATTGTCGTAGTTCCGGTAATTTCTTCTGTTGAAGAAGGACTTGTTACAGTGATTGTGTCAGGCCCCGTGTTATCGACATAGAAGCTTGCAGAGCTTGTCGTTGAGTTTCCGGCAGAATCTGAAACCGTAACCGTTACTGTCTTTTGACCAGATGTAGTGCCCGAAATAAGGATTGGCGCAGTTTCGTAATAAGTATAAGTTACGCTATTTTCTGTGTAAGTAGAGGCTGTATCTGTCAAAGAAATTGTGCTATCATCTATTGCAGCAGCAGTTCCTGAAGAATCAACTGTCTGATAGCTTGTCGTCTCCACAGTTGAAGAGTCAGAAATTGAGACTAGGACTTTAGATATATTCGCATCAAAAGCAGGAACAAAAATCTTGATATATTTTGAATCTCCACCAGCATAGCGGCTGGAACTGATTGCATATTCGGTCAAGCCAGCTGTCGCACTTTCAGCAATCACTGAAGCCGTAGCAATTCCATCTGTATTTGATGAAGAATCGTAGTCAGCGTAATCCTCTGAAATTGCAAGCGCAAGAGTAGAAATTAAAGGACTTGCCGTATCAAGGGTATAAGTAATAGCAGAATTGTTGTCAAATCCGTAAGAAGCGTACTCACTTGAACTTGTTCCTGCATAGAGATAGTAAGGTCTGTGAGTTTCAGCCGTTACGAATTCATTTCCAGAAGAATCCACAGCCTTAAAGTAAAGTTTTTTTCCGGAGCCGTCTTCGCTTGTTATCGTGTAAGACCAAGCAGAGCTGCTCACCGTAACAGCAGTATAAGTTACGCCATCCTCAGAAATTGCGAATGATGAAATTCCGTCGTCATCAGTGATAGTTCCCCGTAAGGTTCTTGTAGTAAGCCAAGAAGAAGAATCTTCAAGAGTTGTAATAGTAATTATTGGTCTGTCTGAATTCTGGTCAACCTTAACCTCCACAGACTCAGAATATCCAGTGTTTCCGGCCTTATCGTTTGCGGCGACACGAAGGTAATATGTACCGTCAGGAAGAAGTGTCGTGTCAAAGTCAGAAATAGTATAGCTGTAAGTGCCACTATAGCTTGTTCCGGAAATATCTGCAAAAGTAGAATTGTCCGTGCTGTACTGAAGGACAAATCCGCAGTCATCAGGAAGAATATTTCCGTCCGTTACAGTTCCGCTCAAAGAAATAGTACCGTTTATCTGAACACCGTCAAGGTCTGTCGAAGCGTCTGTAGGGCTTGAAAGAGTAACAGTTGGCGCCGTTGTATCAAGAATAATTGACGCGACTGAGTAAGTCTGAGAATTTCCGCTTCCTGCCTTGTCGCTAACAAGTGCATTTATCGTAATTGTTGTGGAAGAAGAAAGTTTTTCGAAGAAGGCTTTTTTAAGCTTTAACACCCAAGTCCATTCCTTGTCGCTGCCTTCTGTCGTTTGTGCAGTCGTAAATTCTCCATAAGTCGTGTCAGAAGAAGAGATTGTTACTTTGTTTGAACCAGAACCTGCCGTAAAACTAATTGAACTCAACTGTGAATCCTCATCACTAGCCCTTCCAGTAATTCCGGAAATAACTAGGGTGTCGCTGTCTACAGAGTTATCATTAACTTTTCCGTTAGTGAGATATGCGTCTGTGGTGTCTCCGCTTGCTTCTGGAACCTGAGTATCAACATTAATCGAGTAGAAATAAGCCGTATCAACAAGGTCAACTTCCGCATTTCCCACATTATCGACTGCAACAAGAATAAGGTAGTTGTTGCCCTCGTTAAAGCCAGAAATCGTTGAGTTAAAGTTAGATTCAACCGTCTTGTAATATTTGTCGTATTCGCTTCCAGAGCTGTACAAAGTTCCGCCGATTGTGTCCGTTTCCCCTGCCGTTACATTATAGAATACACGGCGAATTTCTGTGCTTGAAAGAGGAGCAAAATATCCCGTCTTCTTGCCTGAGTAATCAGAAAGGAATGTCTTTATATCAGATTCTGATGGCTCACTTGAAAGAACCTGATAGTAAATGTAAGCCGTTCCGCTGCCCTCTTCCGTAAAGTTTCCACGGATTTCGATTGTGTTAGAGTTTCCGTAAGTTCCGCTTGAGTATTTTCCGCCGACATCTTTATCGAGAGAAGAGTCCGTTATGTCGTCATTGTCAGCATCCCCGAGTCGGAAATACAAATCCTTAAGCTTTGCGTCAAAAGCGTGCCGACCAATAGGAGCCGTTTTATCGACTTTAAGCGTTACATCCTTTATTGCTGTGTTTCCGGCCTTGTCAGTTATAGTTATTGTCAAAGTACCGCCGTCTGAAACAGAGCTTAAATCAATGCCGGTGAAGCTCCAGCTAGAAGTATTTTCCGTTTCAGTTTTAGAAATATCGCCTGCAGAAATTGCGACAGAGGCAATTCCAAGGTTATCGGTCGCGACACCAGAAATTGTAAAGGCGTGTCCTGACTTGTTGTTGATGTAATAAACATCAGCAGCAGAATTGTAAGCCGTGTAGCCGCTAGTCGTGTCCTTAATTGTGTAGCTCTGAAGTTCTGGTGCAGTTGCGTCATAAGTCAGTGCGAACAAGTTCACATCGCTGACATTTCCTGCCGCATCAACGAGTCGAGCGTAAACAGTTCCAGATTGTGTGATAGAAGAAGCAGATATCGTAAATTCATAATATCCGCTGTCGCCAGAGGCTGTTGCTTTGTTTTCCTCAGTCTGCGTAGCGCTCGTTACTCTTGAGTATGGAAGCACATAAGCGCTTGCCATTCCGCTTCCGTCGTCACTTGCGCTGAATTTAACATAAATCTCGCTTTGTCCGTTCGTGTAGTACGAAGAGTCAACACTTGCCGCATCAGAAGAAGAAGTGCCCACAAGAAGGGTGCCAAGCTCCGGAGAATTAACATCAACTGTGATTGCTATTGCTCCCAAATCAGAAACATCGTCTGAGCTTCCGGTGAAAATCGTGTTCGCAGGGATTAAAGCTCTGTTCGTTGAATATGCAGAAGCGTTTCCGAATGAATCCTTTGCTACAATAGCAATGTTATAGTTTCCTTCTGTCATTCCCGTAAAGCTTGCGCTCCAAGTATAGCCGTCAGAAGCCTTTGTAAAGACAGGAGTTGCAGATGTTGCGCTCGCGCTTGAAGCGTCGCTTGTCGAAATGAGGTAAACCGTCATATTTTCGCTTGAATTTGCGAAGTTCGTGTCGGTAACTTTTCCTGTCAAATTGAATGCGCTTGAATAATATTCGCTCGTTGAATCAAGAGTTACGCGCGGAGCATAATTATCGCATTTTAATGTAACGGTCGTTGTGCTTGTCCGCTGGTTTTCGTCCGTCGCCGTAAAGGTAACGCTCTGGCTGTCTTCAACTTTTCCACTGCTAATTTCAGACCAATTGATAGAAACAGAATATGTTTTTCCGCCGGTCACAGAAGTTTCACCACCCACCGTAACAGCAGAATTGCTAGATGTAAGTGAAGCAACATTCGTATCAGTTACAAGAACTGTAAGAGGAGCACTAGAATCTGTCGTGCTTGTAGAGCCGTCGCTAAGCTCAGAAGAAGCCGAGCCAAATTCGTACACAGTAATTTCAGGAACTGTTGCATCAAGCGTAAGTGCAAGAGGTGAGCCGACAATGCCGAAGTTTCCTGCGTAATCCTCAGAAGCTATGTAGACATAGACCTTTCCGTCTGTAATGGAATTATTTTCGGCAAATGTTCCGATTGCAACGCTTGCATTGTAGTTAGAAGCACCTTGGTTCATCTGCGTCCAGCCACTTCCGCTCTCAAATGAAGCCTGTGTGAGTGAAATTTCGCTTGCAGAAAGATAATATTTGACAACAGAAACGCCCGCAACAGAAGAAGCATCGTCTCCGTCAGAAACGCTCGCCGTAAGGGTTACATAAGAAACCTCATCGAGAGGAACGAGTGTCAGTGAAGAAGCCTCATCTGAAATTGTAGGAGCGGTCGTGTCTACCATAAATTGCCGTGTTTTTGAAGATTTCTGACCGTAATCGTCAGTTGCGACAATCGTAAGTGAGCAAGAGCCTTGCTTAGTGACAGTCGCTTTTCCAGTCCAGTCATAAAGTGCGGTAGACTCATTGTAAGTCGGCTCAGAAATAGTGACTTCCGGTTTTTCTGTCTCATCACCATTTGTGATGGTCAATGTTGCCGTCGGTGTGACATTCTTAGAGACTGTTCCAGAAATTGTTACGGTTCCGCTTTCGTAAGAGCCAGATGCCGGGCTTGTAATTTCAACCTCAGGAGCGCCAGAATCAACGGCCACGAAGAATTTACCCAAAACTTTGTGGTAGACAGTATCAGAAGCCGTAAGCTCATTAACAATCAGATTTTCATCATAAGCGTCAATCTGAACCTGATAGACGCCTTCTGTTTCTGGAAGGACATCCACTCATCTATTGGAATCTGTTGATAAATTTAACGATGATTTCTTATTGGTTTCAGAAGCTCTTAGTTTTGCCTATCAACCAACAATAGATGAAGCGGCAAAACATGGGGAAAAACAAACTCCTGATTATTTTATGCCGAAATTTCGTTCTTCCCAACAGTTGATTTTTGCAATAAATGATAAATATACGAGGTCTTTATAATGTGTGTAGATACAACTCTTATATCAGCTTTAGTTTCTGCCATAATTTCTGGGATTGTTAGCTTTATTGTTACAAAAATAGTAAGTAACAATGAAAAACAAAATCGACTTGATTCTCAATTAGATGAAATAATAAAACTCTCGATACAATATCCATATTTTGAATTACGCTCCTTTACAAATTCTTGGAAACAGAATTCTGCGGAGAATGATGAAAGATATGCTGCTTACGAGCAGTATGCAACATTAGTTTTTAATTATTTAGAAAGATTTTGCAAATTTTATAAATATAAAGTAGAAAGAATCGAATCGGAATTGGGAATGAAGTCTTGGGTTAGAATTCATAAGGAATATTGGAGAAATCCTACTATTTCAAATGAAAATACAGATTTGTATGAAAAGGAATTTGTAGACATTGTAGAGGACATGTTGCGATAGGAGTATTAAAGTGAAACGTCTTGCAATGCTAATTGGAAATACAAATGGGCTTCCTGGTATACATAAAGATTTGGAAGATTTTGAGAGATTTTTATGCAGTAATTCGGGGGGGGTATGGAGTCCAAATTTGGATATTGTAAAAGCCTATAATGTATCTCTTGAAGAATTAAGAAAATCTTTTGCCGAGGTAAAAAATGCAAAACTAGATTATTTCATATTCTATTATAGTGGACATGGGGGATTAGACAGAACTTCTGGAGAAACAATTCTAGAATTAAATAAATTAGGCGAATGTATTGATGAAACAGAAATTTCAAATCTTGCTGCTAGACAGCTAAATATATTTGACTGTTGCCGAGCATTGCCAGAAGATATAAGAAAAAGCTTCGTTGAAGATTCTGCACAATTTAGCGCTGACTCTTTTACCGCAAAAAGCAGGGATATTTATAATGCAAGAATTATGCAGGCGTATAAACAACAGATAAGTTTATATGCTTGTTCAAAGAGAGAGTGTGCAAATGCTACAGGCGAAGGTTCCATATATACACAAAACTTAATTAAAGCTGCAAAATCTAATTGTTCGGCAGAAATTCTTGTTCTCGATGCACATAAAACAGCTTGTGCTCCTACTGTGTATAGGGCTTCTAAATTGGGAGAAAAACAGAATCCGGATTATAAAGCAAATCCTTTTATTCCAAAAGAAAAGCAGCTTATTCTTTCTATATCAACTTTTCATCTTCAAGGATAAAAAATAGGTTTATAAAATGGCAGATACAAAGAGAATTGCAAAAAATACCTTGATGCTCTATTTTCGCCAAATCTTAATAATGTTGGTGTCATTGTATACAGTGCGTGTTGTGTTAAATACATTGGGAGCGGAGGACTATGGTATATACAATGTTGTAGCTGGCGTGGTTACTATGTTCAGTTTTATTTCTGGAGCAATGGCTACCGCGAGTCAAAGATATTTTTCATTTGATTTAGGAAAAAGTGATGTAGAGCATTTAAAGACAACATTTAGTATAACATTTCAAATATATGTTTTGATTGCATTAATTGTAATTCTGATTGCTGAAACTTTAGGTTTATGGTTTGTTAACAATAAACTTGTAATACCTTCTGGACGTATGATAGCAGCAAACTGGATTTTTCAGGCTGCAATAGTTTCTTTTTTGCTTACTCTCATTACGACGCCTTATATGGCTTCTATAATAGCCCATGAAAACATGAATGTGTATGCTTATGTTAGCATTATAGAAGTTGCATTGAAACTTGGTGTTATTTTTTTATTAAAAATTTTGCCTTACGATAAATTGAGTCTTTATGGGATTCTTTTAGCGATAGTCGCATTTATCAATACAAGTATCTATCGCCTATATTGTCACAATCATTATGATGAGTGTAAGTTCCGCTTTGTAAAAGATGGCAAATTGTTTAAGGAAATTGTTAGTTATAGTGGATGGAATTTGTTTGGCAGTATTGCAGGAGTTGTAAAAAATCAAATAACTAATATTCTTTTAAATATTTATTTTGGTGCAGTTGTAAATGCAGCAAGAGGCATTGCTTCTCAGGTAAATGCAGCAGTAGCAAGTTTTGGTCAGAATTTCACAGTTGCTCTACGTCCTCCAATTATTAAGGGATATGCTTCTGAAGAAAAAGATAATGCATATATGCTAGTTTGCAGGGGAAGTAAATTTACTTTCTTTTTGCTTTATTTATTTGCTTTGCCTCTTTTCCTTGAAATGAACACCGTATTAAAACTGTGGTTAAAAAATCCACCAAATCAATCTGTTCTTTTTACTCGCCTTATTATTATAGAAACGGTCTTGGTTTCTGTTAGTTATTCCATAATGACTCTTGTACAGGCAACTGGAAAAATAAAACTGTACCAAGGTGTTGTTGGAGGGATACTTCTTTTAAATTTACCATTATCATACTTTGCACTAAAACTTGCTGCTCCTGCTCATGTTGTAATGGTAATAGCAATTTTAGTAGAGATAATGGCTTTTTTTGCAAGGATGATTATTGTAAGGTATTTGACATCCTTTTCTATTAGCCTGTTTTTCTTTAATACTATTTGTCCTTGTATTTTTGTTTCTGTTATATCAGCTATATTGCCATGTTTAGTTTTTTTTACTATAAATGAATCTTTTTTTAGGCTTTGTATTACAATTTTTGTTTCTGTTATGTCCATAGGAAGTTGCATATTATTTATTGGTATGAATAAACTGGAAAGACAGTCTGTAATTGGAAAAATAATTGAAAAATTGCAACAGGGAGGGGAAAATGAATAATTCATATCTAGATACAAATATAAAAGCCTCATGTTGTGGTTGCAAAGTTTGTGCATCTGTTTGTCCAAAAGGGGTAATTTCTTTTTCACTTGATGATGAAGGATTTTGGTATCCAAAGATTGATGAAGAGAAATGTATCCATTGTAATAAATGTCGCAAAGTATGTCCTTTAACTAAGGAACCTCTGCATATTCTAAAGGATGAAAATCAGACATATGCAGCTTATATGAAATCAGATGAAGTCTTGAAAAATAGTGCTTCTGGAGGTATGTTTACAGCATTTTCTGATGTAATTTTGAATGAGGGTGGTACTGTTTTCGGGCATGTTTATGATGAAGGATGTCGAGTAATTTGTGCACAAGCAAATAATGAATCTGAAAGAAATAGGATGAGAGGTTCAAAATATGTTCAGAGTGATATGCATAATATTTATGAGAATATAAAGTCTGCGTGTACTAAAGGAAAAAATGTTCTTTTTACTGGAACACCATGTCAAATTGATGCCGTAAAACATTATTTTAATAATATACCTCCAGAAAATTTATATACAGTTGGGTTAATTTGTCATGGAGTACCGTCTCCTAAAATTTTTTCGGAATATGTAGCTATTGAAGAAAAAAAAGTTGGCAAAAAAATAAAAGATATTGTTTTTCGAGATAAGGAAAATGGCTGGAAAATGCCGCTTATAAGGCATTGTTATACCGATGGATCTAATGCGGCTAAATTGTTGAACGCTGACGCGTTCAACAATCTGTTCCTTGGAACAGATTGCATTTTGAGGCCTAGTTGTTATGAGTGTAAATATGCTGGAAAACAAAGAGTTGATGATATATCAATAGCTGATTTCTGGGGAATTCAGAATAAACATACCGATATGTTTAATAATGATAAAGGCGTATCTGTGGTTCTTGTGAATAATGAAAAAGGAAAAGAACTTTTTCTAAAAGCAATGCCTGCACTTATTTATAAACAGGTGGCATTAGCAGATGCACAAGAAAGAAATTTACCTCTTAATGAACCTTGTAAGCCATTTGTTTTACGTGAAAGGGTTTTTAAGGAATATAATAAGTATGGTGCAAAGTACATATTATACAAATATATGTTTAGAAAAAAGTTTCTCTCATCATTTCCTATTCGTGCACTTCGTAAAATTTACAGGATTGTAAAAGGAGTTTTGCAAAAATGAAAATTGGAATACTTACTTTTCACAATGCTGATAATTATGGTGCAGTTCTCCAATGTTATGCTTTACAGGAACATCTTAAAATGCAATATCCTGATTGTGAAGTAAATGTAATAGATTATAGAAACAACTTAATTGAGTACTCTTATAAAATAATCAGGAGAAGGAATTCTTTATATTCTAATATTACGCAGTATATTAATTTTCCAAGAATTATAAAAAAAAGAATTCAATTTAAGAATTTTAGGAATAAATATTTAAATATTGGAACTTCTGAATTATCAAGTTATGATGTAATTTATTATGGTAGTGATCAAATTTGGAATACTACATTAACAGGAAATGATTTAATTTATTTTGGGAAAAATTTTGAAGGAAAGAAAATTGCTTATGGTGCAAGTGATGGCGGAGAAATGGAGTTTTCCGACGAAATAAAAAAATTATTAAATTCCTTTTCAGAAATTACTTGTTGTGGCATCGAGTGAAACAAGACGATAATTTTTAGAAATGTGTTTTTGTACAGTAAGGATTAAATAACGGTGGATCCAGAACTTTGAGTAAGTGAGTAAGCGGAAGCCCTTGGTATAGTCGAAACGATTAACAGCCTCAATTAAACCGATTGTTCCCTCTGAGATAAGATCTTCATCGCTTATACCCTTACCACGGTAGGACTTAGCACAATAAGCGACAAAAGGTATGTTTGACAGAATGAGCTTTTCTTTTGCATCCTTATCACCTGCCGCAGCAAGTTTTGCATAGTCAAGTTCTTCCTGCGCTGAAAGAAATTTTACAGAATGGATTTTAGACATATTGGCCTCCTTGATAATAAAAAACGACGACTTAAACTTTTTGAAATTTTGTTTAAGAACTGAGTTGTGTGTTACCTTCCCTGGATTGTGTCAAAGAACTGTTTGCGTGTAATTTTTGCTATATAGATAATATAGATAACTTTTAAAAAAAATGTGAAAAAATTGAAAAAAAGTTACTATCCTAGACTATACATTATGTCGACATATACAATACGAATGAATTGTTAAAGATAGCCGATACAATCGTATTGTTATTTTTTTTACCTTTATCGCTCAAAAACTCAAATTTTTTCACAAAACGGGAGGTCATTTATCTATATTATTTATATTCATTTTTTTTGCGGAGGTACGCCTTATGACTGAAATCCTAACACTTGTTGTTCTTATAATTTTTATAGGAGCATTTATTGTAAAGTTTGGAGAACTTTTCGCCGCACTTGCTAATGTAATCTTTTATTTCGCAATACCACTTTCTATTGCGGGAGTTATTTTCTTTGGCCCAAAACTAATCCACTGGATTATCAACTAAACATTAAGGCATAAGTCATTATGTTTACAGGAGGTACTATGAATTACATTGACGGAAAAAAATGCCTGAAGGAAATTCTTGCGGCAGTTTCAAGGGAAGATGAAAAAAATTATCTTCTGGATCTTGAGTATGTGAAACATTACAAGGGTGTGGTGCTGGGACCGATTCATAAAGATGGTTATGGCAACTGGGTAACCGTCTTCGAAACAAAAAGCGTCACTCCTCATTTATCTGAAGATGACACAAGCGATAACTACACCTGGAATAGTTTTAAGGAGGCAAAGAAAAAGCTGGAAAAATGTGAGAATTCCAGCAGCCGTGTCTTTCATGTAAAAAAAGGGCTGAAAATTGCTTTTAAGCATGTCATGTATCTGGATGGTGATATGCTGGACGAAATAAAACCCCGCTGGTATAGCTTATACATTGAATGGTTTAAGTCTCGAGGTGAATACATTCAGGCTCATAAAAGTGAATGGGAAAAACAGGAAGATAAAATGCGTCCGATAGGCGTTCTTAATGCTTCTGAACTATTCGAGAGGTGATTTATGCAAAATTTTATGAACTGGCTGGGTGCGGGGCTGCAAACTCCGGGCTCAATTGTTTCGGTTAGCTTCAAGCTTCTGCTTCTTCTGGTGCTTGTTTGGCTTATATGGACAATACTGGAAAATATCTGACAGGTCCGTATATTAATAATAATCAAATTTTTTGGAGGTAATGCTTATGTCATATTTCGGTTTAAATCTGGATAATGTAATTCAGAGCTTCGGTCACAATTCTCATATTGTGAAAGTAAACGAAAATTCTAGTCTTTCTGATTTGGAATGGCAAATCAACCTGATAGTTGCAGATATGGATAAAGCTGGCTTCTTCCCGCTTGATACTTCTATTACTTATATAGAAGCAAAAGAAAGGTATCTGGCAACAATCGTTTTTGCAAAAAAATAAACCTGCCACAGTCATTGAGCTTGTCGCAGCAAGTCCTCCGGCAAGCTCTGAAATCGGGACTCACCCCCGCCTTAGAGTAGTAAGAATTTTTAAGAAGGAGAAATAAATCTGGAAAGATTTCAGAATAAACTTCCAGTTCGTTTTAACTATATGGTGTCAAATACATCAAAACTTGATTTCTTAAAAAAGGAACTGGAGCTTTCAGAAGAAGAGGCCAGATATCTTCTTCTTCCAGGATGTCTTTCTTTGGGCCTCTTGATTCACCAAAAACAAAAGGCTTGGTTAATAAGATGCTGGAGTCGTCGCAGAATAAGGTAATCTGGGTTGTAAACTACACTTCTCAAATAGATGAAAGCACCTTAAGACGTTTTACGGTTTCGCATAAATTTGAGCCTATGTCAGTTTCTATGCTGGAAAAAATTGCGGAAAAGAAGCTGGAAAAACTTGAAATCGAAAAGTCTTCTAAAAAAGAAATCGTAAGACTCCTTTCAAAGTACAAGTGTAACCCCAGGTGATTTTGGGAAGCTTTCCGACACAATCAAATTTATGGACTCGGAAGAAATTACCGGCGAATACATAATTGAGCAGCTGTGTGAGATTCAGGAGGAAAAAGACTCAAATGGCAGGGCTTCCAGAAAAATCGGCTTTTGCGCATAAAAAAAGATGAGCAAGAAAATCTATGGTATAATTATAAAAAAAGAGGATTTGAGCAATATAGAAATTGTTTTTGAAAATCCGTGCCTAAGTAAATTAAGGTAATGGGAGTTAAGATATGAAATTGTTTTATAGTCCAACCTTTACAGGTTTTGTCTATACTGACTGGGAACGTTTAATGTTCAATGAACGTATTGTTGATACTGCAGCTCTTGTTGAAGAAATAAAGCTTCACGCAGGTTTAAGTTCACAAAAGAAAGAAGACCTTGAACGAACTGTAAACTATTTCAAGGCAATGAAAAAGTACATGGAAAAGAATCCTTCTAATGTGCTCAAAGCCTCTTTTGATATAGATGGACTTAGTGTCGCAAAAGAATGCCTTAAATGGCGTGATACGCTTGCCTTTGCGGGCTGGAATAAGAAAATTGCTTCGCCGAGCGCTCGGTTTGAAGCGCTTGCTGGCGCGGAAGAGTATTTTTCAGACTGCGCTCTAGGAGAAGAACTAAAAGCTGCTATTGAAGCCGTAAAGTCTGGTTGCCTGCTTCCTGAAAATCTTGAGATTGAAACTCTTATCGACTGGCATCTTTTTTCACCGCTTGAAGTTGAACTTCTTGAAGCTCTGGCTGAGCGTGGCGTAAATATATCTGTCAAGGAAATGCCTGCGCATAAAGATTGTGCCCTTTCATCAGTTCTTAAAGCGTTAAAAGCAACGGATGAAAAGAAAGTTTCAATTCAAAAAGATGATAGCTTTAACATCCTGCATTTTGAAGAACAGGATGATGCCCTTAAGTATTTAACACTTCAAAAACCAGAATCTTATGATGTATGGATAAACTCAGACAACAAAGCTATGGACGACTGGCTTAATCTCGAAGGAAAGCCGTTAAGCGGTTCTCGTATTCAGGGAGGCCTTCCCCAGGTAACACAGCTTTTGTCTATCGGTTTAAGTACTCTTTCTAGCCCAATGAGCCTTAAAAATATGATTGAATGGCTGAACGTTCCTTTAAGTCCGCTCGATTTTTCTTTGAGAAAGGATCTTCAGGCAAAAATTGCGAGGCAAGGCGGCTATTATAATGATGAATGTCGTAAAATCATCAACGAGTATGTTGCCTGTGCTTCTGATTTTTCAGAATTGGAGAAATCTGAAAGAGAAAAGAAAATTGAGAGTGTATCAAAAAAAAGGGAAGAGGCCGTTAAAAACTTCCTTCCGGATATTAATGCAGTAGAAACATTGACAGATGAAACAGTAAGCGTACAGCGCGCATTCAACTTTACAAAAGCGCTTTATGACTGGTGCGAAAAAGAAATTGCTGTCCTTAGTGATGATATGCAGAGAGTCCAGCTGGGCATGGTTAAGAATGAATGTGAGGCAGTCCTTGATATGCTTGAAACCGAATCAAAGAAACGAATTAGTTATAATCAGCTTATGGCCTTTGTTTCAAACCTTAAAGAAGGTGTGGATATGCTTCAGTACGAAGCAGAAGAGGGTTCTCGAACTGTCATAAATAATCCTGGACAGCTTTCATGCAATGTAAAAAGCCTTATCTGGTGTGATTTTTATAATGATGCAGAAGAGACTCTCAAATATGACTTTCTGCTTCCTGGAGAAAAGAAAGCATTCGAGAAAACTCTTAAACTTTGGGATGAAGATACTGAACGTGAATATAATCAAAAAATTAAATTGCTGCCATTTAAGATGGCAGAAAAAGTCACTCTTGTAGTAATAGACAAAAAAGTCACGGAAGATGTAGAAAAACATCCGGTTTTCATTCAGCTGGAAAATAAGATTGAAAATCTTTCTGACTTTATACAGGAACCAGATGTAAATAAAGAATTCAAGGCTCTGCTAAAAAATGCACAGCCAATTAACAACGGAATTGATGCTGGGGCCGAAGGAATTAAAATTAAGAATGCAGACAAAATTCAATGGCCGGATCACGAAACTTATTCGTCATTTGAACAGATTGTTTATAATCCTTTTGACTATGCATTCTCATATCTTGCCGAAATCAAGTCTTTAGGAAACCGATCTTTACCGAAGGTTAATCAGGCATATGGTACTGTAGCTCATGCCGTAATAGAAACGCTTTTCAATAAGCATGATGATGTTGCGGGCAGCGGTACAGTTCCTTATATAAAAGAAAACATAAATAACAACTTTGAAAAGGTATTTGTTGATATGCTAAATGCCTGTGGCGCAGTTCTTCTTTCTAAAGAAAATGTCCTGTATCTTCCTAACTATAAATCTAAAGTTTTTGACTGTGTAAATCGTCTTGTAAAAGTAATTGAGGATAATCATCTTCATGTACTTGCCTGCGAGCCATGGCTTGAAAATACGCAGATGAATTTTGAAGGTGGTATCAAAATCGGCGGCTATGCAGATATGATTCTTGCTGATGACCAAGATAATCCAGTTGTATTTGATTTTAAGTGGTACCCGGGTAAGGAAGATAAGTTTAAGAAGACAATCGAAGAAAATAAGTCAATTCAGCTGGCGCTTTATAAATATCTGACTAAGGAACTTGTCGGAAAAGAAGCTAAAGCCGTTGCTTATGTTGTCCTTCCTGAAGTTATTGTTGTATCAGCGCAGAATTTTGCAGGTGAAAATATATTACAAGTTTCTGTCCAGAATCCTGATGAAAAGCTTCTTCCAAAACTTAAGAATTCATATAAGTATAGAAGAACACAGATTAAGAGCGGATTTATAGAAGAAGCTACAGGTTTTGCTCCATCTGACATTGCTTATCAGAATGATGTTGAAGAAGAAAATCTTATTCCTTTGGAATTTGATGGCGTGAACGAGCCTAAGAAACATCCTAAAGATTATCCAGAGTATGAATTCTTTAAGGCAAGAAAGTAAGTTAGGAGGAAGGGGACGATGAAGAATATTATATATATCAGTGCAAGCGCGGGCAGCGGAAAGACTTATGAACTTACAGAAAGACTAAAAAAAGTAATTCTTGAAGGCAAGGCAAAACCTGAAGAAGTCATTCTTACAACCTTTACAAAGGCTGCCGCATCAGAGTTTAAGGAGAAGGCAAAAGCTAAATTTTACGAAGTCGGCAAAGTAAAAGAAGCGAACCGTCTGGATCAGGCTTTGATTGGAACGGTAGACAGCGTTGCAAATGTATTTGTAAATAAATATTGGTATCTTCTTGGAATCAGTCCGAAGCAGAATGTGATTAGTCAGGAGGACGAGAAAATTTATGTATCAGAAAGTCTCTCAAGTCTTCCTACAGATGAACAGACAAAATTCTTTAACTCCTTTGCAGAGACTTTCAAAATTCCAGAAGAACATGAAGATGGCAGAAAATATGGTATTGATTATGGATTCTGGAAAAAGGATTTGAAAAAAATATTTGACGCAACAAGGAATTTCAGAATCAGTGATTACAAAGAAAGTGTAGCGGAAAGCAAGGAGTTGATAAAAATCGTTACCCAGGACTGCTGTAAGCTGAATTTTGACAGGGAAGAACTTCTTGGGAAATTGGAAGTTGTAGACCGTATATCATATGCTGCTGCTCAAAGTAGTGCACGGGACACTAGAATTAAAGAAACTGAACGTTTCAGAAGACTTGTAAATAATCCAAAGACAACACAACTGGAAATTGGATTCGGACTTGCCGAAATGATTTCAAAGGGAAAGTTTACAACAAAGGCATATCAGGAAAATGATGATTATCTTTCTCTGGAGGCTGAATCAGATAAAATCTGGACCTGTGAAGAAGTTCGTGATTTACAGATAGCTTATGTAGAACATCTCTTTGAGATTGCAAAGCGCTGGCAGGAAGAATACATCAAGTACAAGAAAGAACAGCACATCATTGACTATACCGATATGGAAGAATATCTTCTGGAGCTTATTACAAATTCAAAGTATGAGTGCGTTCAAGAAGATATACAGGCATCTTATAAATATCTCTTTGTTGATGAATTTCAGGACTGTTCTCCGACACAAATTAAGATTTTTGACCGTTTAAGTGAACTTGTAGAACAGTCCATTTGGGTAGGTGACTACAAACAGGCAATTTACGGCTTCCGCGGTTCTGATACAGCTCTTGTAAAAGCTGTTACTGACCGTATTGAAAGACTCAACGGAAAACCTAATGATACTCTCAGCACAAGCCACCGTTCCTGGCCGGAAATTGTAGAAGTAAGCAATTCTGTTTTTGTGCCAGCCTTCAGCGATATTCTTCGCGAAGAAGAAGTCCGTCTTGAACCCTGGGACAAACTGGTAAAAAAAGCTTCTGAAAGCGGAAAAAAAGATTTACTTAAGTGTTGGACTATAACTGAGAAAACAAAAGCTAAAAAGGCAGCTCAGATTGCCGCTAATATTGCAAAGATGATAAAAGAAGGCGCAGAACCAAAAGATATAGCGGTTCTTGCCAGGTCCAATTCTGAACTTACCACACTTGCTTCTGCCCTTAAAGAATACAATATTCCCACACTTACAGGAGACAGCGAATTTCAGCAGGGAGCAGAACTTAACTTACTAAATGCTCTTTTAAGTCTTGTTGTTAATCCTAAAGACACAATGGCCAGAGCCACTATTGCATATCTTACGCAGTCCGGATATGGTGCAGCTGAAATCCTTGATAAGCGCTTTGAGGATATTTCGGAAAATAAATCTGATTCTGACTTTTTGAATGAAATTCCGCTTATCAAGAGGCTTATGGGAAAGAGGAATGCATATAAATCCCTAAGTGTTTGTGCTCTGGTAGAAAATCTGATTATTGAAATGGATTTATACAATATTGTAAAAAGCTGGCCCGATAGTAACAACTGCGTAAATACCTTTCATACGATAATCAGCATTGCAAAGGCTTACGAAGATCACTGCATTCAGATGAGTCTTCCTTGCACCGTTTATGGATTTATTGATTATATAACAATGGTAAAAGCAAAGGCTGCGGGAATGAGCGATGGAGTTCAGCTTTTTACATATCATGGTTCGAAGGGACTTGAATGGAAGACTGTAATTCTTATGAGCCTTGAAGATGACATTCTTGATGATGCAAAGATGATTGGGCGGGGAGTGTATGGAGTTCATGTCTTCCATAACGAAGAGCCAAATGCAGATAATCCGTATCCCCCAATGATGATTTCTGTTCTTCCATGGATTTTTGGCTTAAAAACTTCAGCTCCGGAAAATATCCAGAATATGATATTTGAAAATCCGAACTATGAGCAGCTAAAAAAATCTGTCATTCAGGAAGAAAAACGCCTGATGTATGTTGCAATGACCAGACCAGTTGAAAGTCTTATTCTAGTTTCAAATAAAGATGATGGTCTTTTGCGCCTTAAAGAACTTGGGGTAAGGGCAGTTGATTCTATTCCTGCTCAGGAAAAAGCTGATATTCTTGGAATCGGTAAAAATTTTGTAATTGAAAATCCATGTGATTTGGAAGGTTGGAAATTTAATACTCCAGAAAGTAAAGTTATAGGCCTTTGTGGAGAAAATAAGAATTACCGAAAACGAGATCAGCAGCCAAGCACTTGTAAACCTTCAAAGACCGTGAAAGCGGAAATCCTTTATGATTCAGGTTCGCGTATTACTTTGAAATCGTCAGAAGAAGAAATGAATAAAATCGGAACTTGCCTTCATAATATTTTCTGCGTTCTAGAACAGAATCCTACGGAAGCTCAGGCATTTGAGATTATTAAGAATCATGAAATGTCTCTTGCATTGCCTGATGTATCTGAGATTCTTACCGCATGGACAAATCTGGAAAGCTTTATGACAAATAAATATGGAGCAAAAAATGCAACATTCCATGAATTGCCTTTCAAACAGTATTATGAAGGTCAGATTTTCACCGGAAGCATAGACTTCATCTGGGAGACATCTGACGGTGGAGTAGTGCTGGTGGATTTTAAATCCTACCCTGGAAGTAAGGATGATGTCGTAAATCCAGAACATAAGCATTATGCCGGTATATATGCGGGTCAATTTGAATGTTACGAGCGGGCTCTAACTGCCGCTGGCAAGAAGGTTCTTGCAAAGCTTGTCTACTACCATGTATTGGGCGTAGTTGTGAAATTGGATTAATATTTTAAAGGGGGCTGGCCCCTGTAAAATTTTCTGTGTAAATGGTTGACTGGCCCGAAAAAATGTAAAAAATCATTGTCTTAATAATGGCGTGCCCGCCGCAAGCGGCGGTCGGGCTATCCGTGAGCACTCTCGTTGTCGTGCTCGTTTGGGTTCCGCCATTAGGCTCCATTGCTCCACTTTGTTCCGCAACGGCTTACTCAACAACTACAATCTGCTGATTTTTGCTTCGCGGTTTTTCAGGAATTGTATATTTCAGTTTACCTTCTTCGATAAGCGGAATTATGTAATTTTTCACAAAATACGCAGGATGCTTTTCGTCAAAGCCAAACTGTCTTGCAAGAACTTCTTTTGATCTTGGTTTCCGACAAAAATCTATTATCTCTTCAGTTAACCGATTTTCAGATCTTTTTTCATTAAAGAGAGTAACTTTAAATGTGCCCCTTGTATTTTCAAATTTAGGCTCTAGTAATCCCGCCTTTTTCATTTCTGCATAAATTGTAGGAATGCCAGAATATCTGTTTTCTGTCGTATTCAAGATTTCCAGTGCAGCTGCAATAAAAGGATTTCTGACATCTGCTTTAGTTTTTCCAAGTTCATCAAGAGTAAGTCGTCCGTATAATCCGCCCGGATTTGAAACCTCAATTCGATTCGGATACATTTCTATTCGAACAGGTTCGTTTTCTGTATGAATGCTGTAGTCCCGATGAATCAGAGCATTTAAAATAATTTCACGAACAGCTTTTACGGGGTATTCATAAACATCATTCCGATGTCCGCTTTCATCAATTACAGTTGAGATTTTCATGTTCTGCTGAACAAAAGAAAGTGCGCTTTCAAGCATCTGCGGGATTGTTCCATCAAGCCTCTTATTTACAAGAAAACGTTCACCAGTAGAAGCCTCCTCTGCATAAGTATTTGATGCACAGACAACTGCAACAATATCAAGATTTGGAGAAAGGTACTGTGGGTATTTACCAAACAGCATTATTCCGCAGACTGTAGGATTTCCTTCCTTATCAGAAAGTCCGTTTAATGTGACAAGAGTTTTCTTATCCATATTTACAAGGTTCGGTTTTACAGAAACTGCCTTAGCAATAAATCCGTCCAGCTGAATCTGGTCTATCAGAGAATCATCAATTCTTCTGTTTGTTCTAAGCTCGTCTTCAGTCTTGTATTTAAATGCATCATAACTGTAGATTTCATATTCTGTCATCAGTAAGTCAGCATCGCCAATTCGGATATAGGAACCTTTGCTTTTTCCTTTTCCGGTGTAATAGCATGGTTTACTGATTGAATCCATTTCGGCAATTTCCGCCGCTGCAACAGTTTTTCCCTCATATTCACAGAAGCTGATTAAAGGCCTTACAACAGGTTCCATTTCTTTTGCCTGTTCAACGACCTTCTTCTCAAGTTCGTCTGGATTCTGAATGCCGCAGACTTTGTATCCGGCTTTTTCATCAATTCCAAAAATGATGATTCCGCCCTCGGTATTAGAAAAACTTGAAAAAGAGTCATAAAGCTTTTCGGGTGTACCGCCTTTTGCGCTTTTAAATTCTATTTTTGAAGTCTCGGTTTTTCTTTCTTTGATTTTCGTAATTAGTTCAATTAATTCAGATTCCTGCATGATTTCTCCCAGAAAAACATCATTTTACGAAAATAATAGCATAGATTACGAAAATGTGCAATTTTACGAAAATAAATTACGAAAATATCTATAAAGGAGGTCTCTATGACTGTAAATTTTCTTCAAAATTCCGCAAGAATTTTCCCAACTTGTTGCCGAAAACATGGAACCGAAAATCCATCCGTGGATTTTCGGATTCCTGACAAGAATTTTGTATCGCAAAATTCTTGCCTTACCTTTACTCCGCATCCATTCGGAGCATGATTTAAAATACATGGAAAGTATCTTTCACCCAAAGCCAGTAGATGAGCTGACATTCACGGACGACGGAATGTTCCAGGAAGTCCTGCGTGACCCGGAGATTTGCGCCGAGCTTGTGGAAAGGCGATTGAGGCGGCTATTACACTTGTGCAGAAATATAAGGTTTCGCCTGAAACCGCTTCAAAAGATATGAACGCACCTCTGGATAAGGTATTGGAAACTCTTTCCAGCACACAGTCATAACAAAGGAAAAACGTCCCCCGCTGTTGCATGGAAAACGACAACAGGGTAGGGGGCGTGCCTCCCTGTCATTGCCCGGTTCTTTCAGTACAAAAATCCTAAAAGCCAGAGGGGAATTCTTCGGTCTGTGCCAAATTCAATATCATCTGCCAGAATAAAAGAATCGGGAATCTCTTTTATCTGTTTTCGCTTTTTATTTTTACCGCCCACTTCAAAGGTGATTTTCTTATCCACAAGAAAATCGCTCTGTTCAGAAAACAGGACTTCGTGATTCTTGCTCAGCTGATTGAATGCAAAAGTTTCACGGACATTACCGGTATTTGTCTCTGCTTTTCCAAGAAGGAACATGAGGTTTGTGTTTTCCAAAAATATTTTGTCAGGCTTTTCTAAAGTTCTAAGGCCACGGCTTTCCTTAAACACCTGAAAGATTAGCCGAGACTCTTCAAGATATTGGAAGTATTGCAGAAGGGTCTGTCTGGCAATCTGAATCTTTGAGGCAAGCTCCGTCGTGTTTGGAATAAATGGAGCTGATTTTCCAATCACAGTCAAAAGTTTCTTTATTCTTGCAATGTAAGAGACATCAAGTTTTCTTAAAAGCGGAAGCTCAATTTCAAGAATCATATTCACGGTTTCGTTCAGCCTGTCATAGTAATCATCCTTTCCTTCTAAAAAATAAGGATAATAGCCGAACTTTAAGTAATCTTCAAAATACTCAAAGGGCCTGATTTTAGAGACAATATCAGCAGAAATGCTTTCGTGGTTTTCAATAATCTCTTCCAGAGTGAGGACTGGAAAATCTGTTTTTGCAAGCAGATTAAGATATTCCCTGAAAGAAAGCCCCTGAATATTGTACACAAGGGCACGGCGGCTTAAATCTGAACGGGCGTTAAGAATTTCAAGAAGGGAAGAACCTGTAAAGGCAATGTGAAGCTCCGGATAATCATCGTAGATATTTTTCAGAGCCTTTGACCAGTCAGGATATTTGTGAACTTCATCAAAAAAAATGTGAGTTCCACCTCGCTTTGCAAAGCTGTCTGCCCACTGTCATTCCAGGCTTGGCGTGGTGACGAATCTCCATTTGCGGCTATAAAGAATGACTGAAATTGCGACAGATTTTATAACTCATCAACTAGAACAACATTAACTTCTGAAACCTGCTTTAAGCGTGTATCGTTCGTAAGGAAAATATCGCATTTTGCATACAGACTTGTTGTAAGATGAATTGAGTCCATGCCTTTCACACCTGAATACTTTGCCCTTATCTCTGCCGCTTTATGCGTAATAGCTCTATTCGATTCTAAAATTTGAAATTCGAAATCATTTAAGAAAATTTCGTAGGAATTAATTTTTTCATAATCATTTTGCCTATAAGGAAATACAAGATATTCTGAATCTGTAATTGCCGAAGTGCAGTATAAATCACTTTCATTCTGATGCTCTAAGATAAAGTTAGCCACTTTATCTGAAAAAGGTTTTTCGTCATCAAGAAAATAGATGAGTGGTGTCGTGTCAAAATAAATTTTAGCCATCAGTCTTCCCTTAGGCTTCTTACATAGTCCACAGTAGAAAGACCGTGTGGAACAGAACGCCCGCCCTTCATATATGTCTTAATCTGAGACAAAGTTTTTCCATTCCTTGGAGAAACATATTCATCAAGTAAGGTGATTATTACCTTTTGATTTTGTCTGACAGGCACTTCTTCAGTTACAACATATGTAGAACCATCATAATAGGCAGAAACACTGGTCATATATATACCTCCACTCAAACCTATTATAGCACACTTTTCGAGAAATGTGTATTTTAATGGCAAAAATAGTTTCTGTTCAGAGTTCGCGTTTTTAAGCTACCAGCAGAACAGAAACCATTCCGCACTCGCCCCCCTGTCATTGCCCGGCTTGACCGCCACACAGAATCAAGAATCTGCCAGGTCAGAACAGGCTGTAAACTTTCAGGTCTGTTTAAAGTTGGTGCAACAGATTTTTTCAACATCTAAAAACTGCGAACTATTTTTCTTCACAATAATTTAGAAGTGATTGGCGTACATTTTTCCAAAAATCAGGCAGTTCCAGAAAAAGGTAGGAACATTTTTCCCACTTAATTGTGTAGCCGTATGTATGACGGAAAAAATGCCTGAATCCCATATATTCGGTCAGTCGTGGACGCAAGTCAGCTGAAAGAAATTTGACTTGAGCAAACATAAAATCAAGCAGATTCCTGTGCCATTGGGAAGAAGAAGCAAAATCAAAATTTAAGGATTTTCCGATAAGAACAAAGATGTTTTCAATACCGTTATAAAAAGAATGGAGTATTCCGCCGACGGCTGTTATTTCTATAAAATCAGGCTCCTTGTTTTTGCATAATGATACAAGGACACCAGCTTTATCGATAAGCTCGTCAATTTGTGAAATCTCGTAAGTGATTTTTGTTTTTAGGGCCTTATCCAATTTTTTTAAGTTCTCCTAAATCCTGCAAAATGGCAAAAAACTGTGGTTTTTCATCAAAATCAACCAAGTCAACAGTTTTATGCGTTGCATCCTCTAAGGCAGAATGCACGGCAAAGAATTTTTGAGGGGCGAGTCCTTTTATACCTATGTCAATATCGGAATTTTCATTTGCACCGCCAGTTACATGAGAGCCAAAAAGATAGCACTCTGTGCAGCCTTCACGAGAAAGCAATCCCGAAATTGTGGAAGTCATTTCATTTGAAAGCATATTTTTTCCCTCCAATCCTCCAATTTTTTATTATACCACAAAATCAGATTTTTTTGGGAATTTATTTAAAAGATTATCGGGCAATCTCACGCAGGGCGATTATCGGGTTAAACCCGATAATGACATGGTTGCGCGGCGGCATGACAAGTCTCAGTGGCATAACGTTTTTGTTGTAATACTATTCAAATTATTGTTGTAATCAGAACAAAAATATAGTATACTTTATCTGCACCCGTGACATGGGCGGATTGCCCCCGAACTCGACCGGCCGTACGGCTGGAATTCTTGTTTGGGAGGCTGCTATGAGTTTGTATGAAATTCTTGATTTGGCACTTCGTGTCATTCAGTTTGTCATCAACATTATTCAGCACCTTCTCCGTAGACGGAAAAAAGGAAGCGAGTAAAAAAATAGCCCACCCTGTCGGATTGCAGTTCACAGAGTGGGCAAACGCCTAAGCAATTAGGCCATCCAATTTGTGGGGCAAGACGCTTGTCGCGGGTGCTCCTTTCCTCTTACTATACCACATTCCTCTGATTTGTCAACTGCCGCTTACCTGAAACCTTGTCATTGCACGGCTTGACCGGGCAATCTCATGCAGGGGGATTCCCGCGTCAAAGCAAGGGCAACAACGGAAGCCCTTGAGCGCGGGAATCCTATGATTTTGTCAAGAGGGTAACTCAAAAAAAGTTACTCCAGTCCTTGATTTTCTTATCCTGCAACGGCAAGCTGCGCAAGGCGCTCCGTCCTGCCCAGCGATGCCACGAATTTCCGTGGCTCATACTTGCTGCCGTTCTTCAGCAGAGTGTACATGAGCTCTGCCATTTTTCTTGCAACCGCTACGATTGCCTTTTTCTTGCTCAGCCCGTGCAGCACTAGGTCGTGATATTTCTCCTTCAGCGCACCGCCGTTCCTGCACCTCACGAGCACCCATGCTGCCTGAACAAGCAGTCCCCTTAAATAACCGTTTCCTTTCTTTGTTATATGGCCATAACGCACGGTTTGGCTAGAGCAGTCTATCTTAGGAACAAATCCAAGAAAACTGCTGACCTGCGTCATGTTGCCGAACCTTTCCGCGCTGCCTACTGAAGCCACGAAAGCATAAGCCGTTATTTTTCCGACGCCGGGAACCTGCTCCACGGCCTGAACTTTTTTATTTGAGTGCTCAGCCTCCTTTATCTTCTTCTCCAGCTCATTCTTTTGTGACTCCAGCAGATCTATTACCTGCATCAGCCTCTCTGCCTCCTCCCTCTCATAGCCGGACAGGAGCCCCAGGTTCTTCTCCCTGTTCGTCCTTGTCTTGAGGTCGCTCCTCTTCATGTCCGTAATCCCGCAGTGCTCGTAAACCGTATGCAGCCTGTTCACCCTCTGCGTGTGCAACCTCACGATTTCGCGGTACTCGCTGATTACCTTGCGCATTTCCTTCATCTCTTCGGTAGGGGCAAAGACTCTCGGCAGGTCAGCCTCCGGCTTGTCGCGTATTTCCTTCGCCAGCTTAAGTGCGTCCTCCTTGTCCGTCTTTTTGTCGGTCATGTAAATCTGATACAACTTTCCCGGGTTCAGGATGTAGAATTCCGTTCCCGTCAGTTTCTTGAACTCCTTGTTCATTATAAACGCCAGGTTGCAGGCCTCAATTGCAATCCTGTCCTCCGGCCTGAGCCTCTTGTAAAGTTCCTTCCGTCCCTCTGGATTTGTCTTTCCCTCCCAGCCGGTAATCTTTCCGCAGCAGTCAATCATGCGGAGCACGTACCCTGTCTTTCCCATGTCGATTCCTACAAATCTTCCTTCCTTTGCTACTTCCATTTTTTCCTCCAAAAGTGTAAAGTAAGGACTGGAGACGATTTTTGGTGATGGTACACCGTTCTCCTATTCGCGGTCTGGTTGCTCTGCTTCCAGCCGCATTTTAGTTTTACGGCAGCAGGTTGAGATTTAATCTGACAACCGAGGTAATCCTTGGGATTCCTTATTACCGCGCACAACCTTCGCCTGCCTCCAAGTCCCGTCAGACTTAGAGTACCATATTTCTTTATCTTGTTAAATCATAGCTATATGACAG
>FLNY01000116.1_pt1 | contig 137900 bp, 105 predicted proteins | sample 1140381 | NCBI WGS metagenome assembly FLNY01 (sample SAMEA3878172, study PRJEB12797) | bioreactor metagenome | biome: Moose rumen | place: Sweden | collected 2011-10 | reverse complement strand
TGACAAGAGCGAGGAAGATGCCACCATCAATGTGACCTTCACACCAACTGCAGCAGGCAACTACACTGGCAGCATCACCCTGCAAAGTACCGGTGCCGAGACCGTAACCGTGCAGCTAACAGCCACCGCAACAGAGGCTGGAAGCTCAACAGGGTCGGGCAATGAGTTTGCACTTGTGACGAAAGCGGCCGACTTTGGAGAAGGTGATTATATCATTGTATATAACAATGGCGCAATGAACACGACGGAAACTTCCAGCCGTTTGCAAATAACGGCAGTAACCCCAACCAATAATATCATCACAACCGACGATGAAACAATCATCTGGCACATCGCACCGAGTGGAGATTATTACACCATTTATAATGCTGCCGAGGAAAAGTATGCAGCAAGTACAGGTGCTAAAAACAAGGCGCAACTCCTTGCCGACGGCACTAACGATATGGCTTTGTGGAGCGTATCGACAGGTGCAACCTTCGAATTTACTAATAAGAAGAACAAAGCAAGCAGTGTCAATGACCGTCTGCGTCGCAATGGCGATTACGGTTTTGCTTGTTATGGCAGCACAATAGGTGGAGAATTGAGTCTCTATAAGAGAACCAGCAGCACAAAGACCACGCCGACCATGACATTCACTCCTGCCACAGTGGAGATTACCATAGGCGACGACATGACCGAACCGACACTGACAACCGACCCTGCCGGGCTGAGCGTGACTTACTCGAGCAGTGATACCGGCGTGGCAACCGTCAACAGCACAACAGGCGAAGTAACCGTCGTGGCAGCCGGAACAACCACCATCACTGCCACATTTGCCGGCAACGATGATTACTACAGTGCCACGGCAACCTACACGCTGACCGTAAACGCACTGCCACAGGTGGAGACTCCAACCTTCACACCGGCTGCCGGGACCTACACCGAAGCACAGAATGTAACCATCAGCTGCGCCACCGACGGCGCAACCATCCATTACACCACCGACGGCTCAGAACCGACTGCATCGTCAGCTGCCTATAACGGCACAGCAATTGCTGTAAACGGCACCATGACCATCAAGGCTATTGCCGTTAAAGATGAAAACAGCAGCACTGTGGCATCTGCCACCTATACCTTACAGCCGCTTACGCCGACCTTTACGCCTGTAGCTGGAACCTACACCGAGGCTCAGAGCGTAACGATAGCCTGCGCCACCGACGGTGCTACTATCTACTACACCACCGATGGAACAACTCCAACATCTTCTTCGACGGCCTACACTGGTGCCATCGGCGTGAGCGAAACCACCACCATCAAGGCCATTGCCGTGAAGAGCGGCTGGACTGACAGCGAAGTAGCCGAGGCAACCTACACCATTAGTTCAAGCAGTGGCGGTGGTACCACACGCTACGAGCGCATCAGCAGCACTACAGACCTTGTAGACGGAGAGGAATACCTCATCGTCTATGAAGATGGCGAAGTTGCTTTCGACGGCTCGCGTGGAGGTGATGGTAATAAACTTGATGCTGCTTCTAACACAATTAGTGTTACAATCAATCAAGACGGTTCCACCTATTACATTGATGCTGACGAAACAACGAATGCTTCAACATTCACAATAACCTCCAGCGAAACATCTAAAACAATTCAAAGCAAGTCAGGCTATTATATTGGTAATACAGCCAATTCCAACAGCTTGTCTGAAAGTACATCAACGGCGTATACCAATACGATTTCTTTCGATGGCAACAATGTAACGATTCTTTCGTCAGGAGGCTCTTATTTGCGCTATAACAGTACTTCCGGACAGGAGCGTTTCCGTTATTTTAAATCCTCTACATATACAAATCAGAAAGCCATTCAGTTGTATAAGAAGGTAACCAGTGCTGCGGAGACCGTCGAGGTGGTGGTGTCTAATGTCGGATATTCCACCCTCTACTATGGAACGGTCAACCTGGTTGTGCCTGAGAATGTTGAATGCTACACCTACACGGTAACTACTGAAGGCAAGATAAACGAGAGTTGGCTCTATGAGGCTGGCGAAGTCATTCCTGCCGGAACAGGCGTTGTGGTGAAGGCAAATGCCAACACCTATCAGTTCGCCACGACAACCGACGACGGTGATGTCGACGATGACAACATGTTGAGCGGCTCCGATGCCCCAGCCACTACCACGGGCGGCGCCAAGTACTACAAACTTTCGCTCAACTACAGCCAGACACCCGGAACTCTCGGCTGGTACTGGGGTGCTGACAATGGCGGTGCTTTCACCAACGGTGCCCACAAGGCCTACCTGGTGGTTCCCTCCGATCTGGCAGGAGTGATGGCATCGGGCTATCCCTTCAGTGGCGACACCACGGGAATTAACGGTATCGACATGGAGGACGCTCCTCTCTACAATGCCAATATCTTCACGCTTGACGGCAGGAAGGTGCTGGGTATCTCTTCGAGAAGCCAGCTGCCGAAGGGCATCTACATTGTGAACGGAAAGAAATATGCAGTGAAATAAACAAAACAGATAGAGATATGAAAAACTACATTCAACCAGACAGTCTTTTTGTTCACATGGACAATGCGCTGATGGACAGCCTCACCAGTACTGTTGAGGAAATTGGTGGACCGCAGTTAGCTCCACATCAGTTTGGCGATGATGCAGATGCTCAAGGCCAATCGGAATCCGACAAAGGTTCGCACAGCAGCATTTGGGAATAACATTCAGTCTATAAAGCAGAGCAAGCAACAGGGAAAATGACTTTCCTGCGGCTTGCTCTGCTTTATGCTGCACTGACTTTTTGAGAATAAACCTTAAATCTAATAAGACATGAAAAAGACACTTTTGTTGTCAGCGATTTTGCTGACAAGCATGTTCGCATGGGCTCAAGGACCAAACTCGTCGGGCACCTACTATCAGAATGCAAACGGGAAAAAGGGCCAAGCCTTGAAAACTGCATTTTACAACATTATCAATTCTCACACCAATATCGGTTACGACGGGCTTTGGTCTGCCTATGAAAAGACCGACAAGCGTGCCGACGGCTACCTACGCGACTGGTACAGCAACTCCACCAAATATGTGATTGGCGGTTCGGCACAGGGTGCCAGTTACAAAAAGGAAGGCGACAGCTACAACCGTGAGCACACCATTCCGCAGAGCTGGTTTAACAAGGCCGCTCCCATGAAGGCCGATGTGGTGCATGTTCTTCCAACCGATGGCTATGTGAACAACCGCCGCGGAAGTTATCCTTTCGGCGAGGTGGGCACCGCAACCTATACATCTGTCAACGGTTACAGCAAAGTGGGCTCTTGTGTGACATCCGGGTACACAGGTACAGTGTTTGAGCCTGATGATGAGATCAAGGGCGACATTGCCCGTATCTACTTCTATATGGCCACTTGCTACGAGGACCGTATCACCAATTGGAGCGGCAGCGTTATCACTGGCACAGCCTATCAGCCCTACGCTCAGTGGCATTTCGATATGCTCATGCGCTGGTCGAAGCAGGATCCTGTCGACGAAGTGGAGATTGCCCGCAACAATGCAGTATGGCAAGTGCAGAACAACCGCAACCCGTTTGTCGACTACCCGGGTCTGGAAGACTATATCTGGGGCGACAAGAAGACCGAGTCGTTCAGTTATGACAACTATTCCGGTGCCACTGTCTACACCGTATCCACCCCTGTCATTACCCCGGCATCGGGCACTTACGAGGATGAGCAGACCGTAACCATTACCTGTGCCACCTCAGGCGCAACCATCTACTACACCACCGATGGTTCCACACCTTCCCAGTTGAGCACCGTCTACACCGCACCTTTCGTCGTATCGGAGAACACCGTGATCCAGGCCAAGGCCTACAATGGCGACGAGCAGAGTGCAACGGCCACGGCAAACATCAACATCGGCACCAGTGGTGGCGACGGTGAGGTGGTTGTTGGCGAAGGAACATTCAAGCTCATCACCAGTGCCAGCGACCTGGAAGCCGGCAAGCGTTATCTGATTGTGGGCAAGAACAGCGGCACACTGTATGCCTACAACGGTCAGGACAGCGGCAAGGGCAAGGCAAAAGCCGTTACCGCCACCGACAATGTAATCAACCTGAACGACGGCAGCAACACGGCTGTACCGGTAGTTATCGGTGGAAGCACCAACAACTGGACCATCTACGACACGGCTTCGGCAGTCTATCTGGCAGGTGTCGGTGGCAACTCACTGGCATTCGAATCCGAAACCACCGCTGCTACGACTCAATGGACGCTTAATTCTATGAACGCATCAAGCGGCGAGAGTGAACTCAAGAACAACGGATATGAGATGTACCTGCAGTTCAACACCGGCTCAAATATCTTCCGCTGCTACTCCGGCGGTCAGAAAGACATCTATTTCTACAAGGAACAGGAGTCTGCATCAAGCGTTCCCACTCCCACTTTCTCACCCGCAGCCGGTTCTTACGACGAGGCACTGACCGTAACCATCAGTTGTACTGATGCAGAGGCTGCCATCTACTACACCCTCGACGGCACCAATCCCACCAGTGAGAGTACACTTTACACCAGCCCGATCACCATCGAGGAGTCCTGCTATCTGAAAGCCGTTGCCATAAAGGGCGAAGAGAGCAGCAAGATAGGCGTGGCAGAGTATGTTATCCTTACTGATGACGACATTGAAGAGTCGACGCTGCAGTTCCAAAGAGTCACCACAGTCACTCCCGGCAAGCGCTACATGATTGTTTACGATATCGACGGAACCCTGAAGGCACAGAATCCGGAGACCGGAACGGCTACCTATTCCTACCTTCGGGCCAACACTGTGGTTACCGACAACAACGGAATAATCACTCCCGACGACGATTCCGATGCCTTTACCTTCGAGACAGCCACGGGCGGGTTCTACATCAAGGACCAGAACGGAAGGTATTACTATCAGACGGGGTCGTACAACAACTTCAACAATCAGACCAGCGTGCCCACTTCGGCAGGCGTATGGAGCGCAACGGCCAATCAGACGGGGCTGTTCACCATCACGAACACCACCACCAACAAATGGATTCAGTATGTGACAGGTTACAGTTCTTCGGGAGCCTACAGCTCAACGCAGACCAACAGCATCCTTCCTTATCTCTACGAAGAGGTGGATGGCGGCACTCCTGCGGTGCAGACCGTGGCCAATCCGGTGTTCACTCCTGCCGCCGGAACCTACGATGCCGTACAGAGTGTGACCATTGCCTGTGCCACTGAAGGTGCAAAGATTTACTACACCACCAACCTTTCGACCCCGACGGTGGCCAGCACGCTCTACACCGGCCCCATCACGGTGAGCGAAACCACCACCATCAAGGCCATTGCCGTGAAGGAGGGGTGGGAGAACAGCGGCGTGGTTTCGGCTCTCTATACCATAGACATCCCCGTTACCTACACCTCCGTCCCGCAGTTCACACCTCCTGCAGGAACTTACTCGGAACCACAGAATGTCACCATCAGTTGCAATTCGCAGGATGCACGCATATATTACACTACCGACGGCTCTGAGCCTACGGAGAGTTCTACGCTCTATGCAGGCGAAACCATCGTCGTGAGCAGTACGATGACCATTAAGGCCTTTGCCGTGGAAGACGGCAGCGAACCCAGTTTTGTGGTAACAGCCGAATACATTATCAACGACGGCAGCACCGTGGGCACGGGCAAGTTCCGCCGCATCACTTCTGCCAGCGAACTCGAAAGCGGCAAGAACTACCTGATTGTGTATGATGCCAGCGAGGAAAATCCGACAACGGCAGAGGTGTTCAACGGTGTTACCAGCAGTAATGTCGGTGACCATGTCACGGCAACCGTTACCGACTTGACCATCGACAACAGCGTGGCCGGAGGCCATGTGGTTGTATTGGAGCAGACGAACGGAAGTTGGACGATGAAGGACGGCGATGTATATCTGGCCTACACATCTTCCGCCACAACAAAGAACAACAATCTTTGGGCTGTGAGCGATGCAGGGAGCAACGGAACCAAGTGGACCATCTCGTTCTCGGGCGTAGACGCTAAGATTGAAAACGACTACAACACCACGCGTACCTTATATTATAATACGCAGAATCCTCGTTTTGCTTGCTATATACCTTCGAGTGCCCAGGCCGACATCCAACTCTATAAAGAGATAGAAAGCCAGACCGAGACAGTGGAAGTGGGCGAAACCGAATACGCCTCGATGTACTACGGAACGGAAAATCTTATCGTCCCCGACGGTGTCACTTGCAGCACCTATCTGATTGACGGCGACGGCAATCTGGTGGTAAGCAAGGTCTATGAGCCGGGCGATGTGGTTCCCGCCGGCACTGGAGTTATCTTGAATGCTACGACCAAGAGCTACCGTTTCGTGGTAACCGATCAGACCGGCGAAGGTGACGCTGCAAGCATGCTGCGCGGTTCCGATGTGGAAGAAGAAACCACTGGCGGTGCGGTTTATTTCAAACTCTCGCTGAATATCAATGAGGAAGCCGGCAGTATCGGTTTCTACTACGGTGCAGCCGAGGGCGCAGCATTCCAGAACAAGGCACACAAGGCTTATCTGGCAGTTCCTGCAAGCCTGGTAGGAAAACTCAAAGTGGCAGGCTATCCCTTCCATGGCGACGCCACGGGCATTGATGCTGTCGGGCAAGACAAGCCGGCCCTTACCGGCCATGTCTACGACCTGGCCGGGCGCAATGTCAATGCCGACCGCCTGCCTAAGGGTGTTTACATAGCCAATGGCCGGAAGTTTGTCGTGAAATAGTCTCCAAACACGATAGGGCCTCCCCGCACGGGAGGCTCTTTTTTTGCCTGTTCAGAGGTGTTCAAACCAAGATGGAACTCTAAATCACAATCGTCTTTGCAACCGCTTGAACTACAATGCGTTGCAACTGGGGCTCAAACGCTTTCCGTTTGGACCCAAAACGCACGGCGAAAGAGCCTCAAACGCAGCGCGTTTGGGGCTCTTTTGGAAAACGGGTGTAATTCAGCAGTGTTTCAATCGGCGGTTTCTGTCGTTTTCGTTGTCACGAGCCAGGCTCCCACCAGCACCAGTATGGCAGCCACGGGCTTGTCCCACGACCAGGTGTCCTGCCCCCAGTAGATGGCCACCACCGAGGCAACGATGGGCTGGAGGTTGGTGTAGACGCTGACGGTTGTGGCGCGGAGGTAGCGCATGGCATAGGGTATCAGGAAGTAGCCCAGCACCGTTGCCAGCACGACAATGAACAGCAGTGCGCCCCATCCGGGCAGTGCCTCCCAACCATAGCCGCCTGCCAAGAGACGGTCTTGGGGCAGGGTGTTCCAGCTCATCGGCACGACAATGGCGGTGGAAACCAGGAAGAACCATTTCATCTGGCTCACGCCGCTGTACCGTTGCGACACATGCCGCGTGATGATCAGGTAGACGGCCCATGCCAGGAGGCTCAGTATGGTCAGTCCGATGCCCAGCAGATCGTCGCTGCCCGAGGCATCCTGCCACCGCAACACCACCAGCAGTGCAGCACCGGCCACTCCCAGCGTAACGCCCAGCAGACCCGGCGGCGTGATGCGCTCGCCCAGGAAGAGTGCCGCCAGCAGCATGACCACCGCCGGACAGAGCGTGACAATGAGCGAGTAGTAGACCGGCGTAGTGTAGTTCAGCGCCCAGGCGGTCAGCGTCTGCGAGAGGACGAATCCCAGAATGCCGCCAGCGATGATGACAATCAGGTCCTTGCCCGCAATCTTCTCCTTGGGAAGAAAACAGGCAATGGCCCAGAATATGAGTGCCGCACCTATGCAGCGCGATGCCATGTACGAAATGGGCGACATCCAGTTGTCAAGCAGGTATTTCGTGATGGGAACCCCCAGGCCGAAAATAACATTGGCACAGATAATGGCCGTGTGCCCCTTCAATGCGTTGTTCATAGGCTTGATTCTTTATGGATTTGGCTGCGAAATTACAATAAAATTCTTATTTTTGTGCGCATGAGACGCACGATTCTTTTCCTATTCCTGTGCGGCAGCCTGCTCCTTTGTGCACAGCAGCAGTACCAGCGCAGCAAGACGGCCCGCTCGCTCGAGGCCCGCGGCTATGTCAATGTCCAGGATGCCGACCCCACCATCCAGGTTTCGCTCATGTATGCCCGTCCCGACAATTTCTGCGGAGAGGTGCTCTACGGCGACCTCCGCGAGGCATACCTCCACCCGGAGGCTGCCGAGGCGCTGAAGAAAGCCCAGCAATACCTGAAGCAGCACCACCCGGAACTCAGCCTGAAGGTCTACGATGCCGCCCGTCCCATGTCCATCCAGCAGAAGATGTGGGACAAGGTGAAGGACACCGATCACAGCTTCTATGTATCGAACCCGGCCAACGGCGGCGGACTTCACAACTATGGGCTGGCCGTCGACATCAGTATCTGTACGCAGAACGGCGACACCCTGCCCATGGGAAGCAAGGTCGACCATATGAGTTCCCTCTCGCACATCGACCACGAGGACCTGTTGGTGGCTCAGAAACGGATGACCAACGAGACCCGGCGCAACCGTCAAATCCTACGCGAGGCAATGGCTGCCGGCGGGTTCAAGCCCCTTCGCACCGAGTGGTGGCACTTCAATCTCCGCACCAGAGCCGAAGCCAGGCAACGGTACAAGGTAATTAAATAAGGTAGGCGACGGTGGACGCAACCCGAGACTTCATCCTTTCGCACCGCGATGCCGACATCCGCCGGCTTGCCTTGCAGGCTGCCCGCTTCCCAGAGGTGGACATGCCGTGGGCGTTGCAGCAGATAGCAGGCTGGCAGGTGGCTCGGCAGAAAGTGCCGTTGTGGGCCGCCAACGATGGAGTGGAGTACCCGCCGCACCTCTCCTTGGAGCAATGCTCCAGCCAGACAACTGCCGAATACAAGGTAGCAGTCGTCTGCAGGCTCCTCAGCCGGCGGCTACGCATGGCCGACCTCACGGGCGGAATGGGGGTCGACTGCGCCTTCTTGGCACGCCATTTCCAGGAGACCGTCTATGTGGAACGCCAGCCTGAACTCTGCCAGCTGGCCAGTCGTAATTTTGCCGCCCTCGGCCTGCCACACATCCAGGTGGTGAACGCTACCGCCGAGGAATACCTTCCGAACTTGGGAAAAGTTTCCTTGCTCTACCTTGACCCGGCACGCCGCACATCGGTGGGCGGCAGAGCCTATGCCATAGCCGACTGCACACCCGACATTTTACCGATGAAATCGGCAATTTTGGGCGCTGCCGACCTTGTCATAGTAAAGCTCTCGCCCATGCTCGACTGGCATCTTGCCGTGCAACAACTTAACAGCGATGGTCCCTGTGTCTCTGAGGTGCACATCGTGTCGGTAAGGAACGAGTGCAAGGAACTGCTCTTCGTCCTTTGTAAAGACGCCGGGGAGCAACCCGTGCTCCATTGTGTCAATGATAGCCAGTGCGACATCTTCCAACCCTCAGCCCCCCTCACGGCTCCTGTTGAAGTGCCCGAAACACCTTCTTTCTACCTCTACGAACCCAGCGCCAGCATCATGAAAAGCGGCTGTTTCGGCCAGTTGGCACAGCGGTATGCACTGACCATGGCCGCACCCAACTCCCACCTGTTCTTCTCCTGCCAGCCCGTCGAAGACTTCCCGGGGCGCACTTTCCGGGTCACAGCCGTCTGCACAATGAACAAGCGTGAACTGACCACGGCACTGAAGGGCGTCAGCCAGGCCAACATCACCGTCCGCAACTTCCCCCTCACCGCCCGGCAACTGCGCCAGCGGCTGCGACTTTCCGACGGAGGCGACCTCTATATATTTGCCACTACTACCGCCGAGAACAGCCACAAACTCTTTCTCTGTCGACGCTTCTGATGCAAAAAAGTGGCGAGACTGTTCCAAAAATGCGCTTTTTTTCGTAACTTTGCATCTTAAACAAGATGCATATGAACTCAATTACCATAAAACGCGTGGAATCGAACGCCGACTTGAAGCGTTTCATCAACTTCCACTACGACCTCTATGCTGGTAACGACTACGACGCTCCGACCCTCTTCAGCGATGACTATCGCACCCTCCGCAAGGACAAAAATGCCGCTTTCGAGTTTTGTGAGGCAGAGTATTTCATGGCGTTTCGGGACGGAAAAGTCGTCGGGCGCGTGGCAGCCATCATCAACCACAAGGCCAACCGGCGATGGGAAACCAAGGCCGTGCGCTTCGGATGGCTCGATTTCGTGGACGACCTAAAGGTGAGCCGTGCACTGTTTGCCGCCGTTGAGAATTACGGAAAGAGCAAGGGCATGACAGAAATGATAGGTCCGCTCGGCTTCACCGACTTCGACCCCGAGGGAATGCTCATAGAAGGATTCGACAAAATGGGCACTATGGCCACCATCTATAACCACCCTTATTATCCGAAACACCTCGAACAACTGGGTGGTTTCGAGAAGGACAACGACTATGTGGAATACTTCGTCACCGTGCCGCAGGGCATTCCGGAACGCATGCAGCGTCTCTCGGAGATGGTGATGAAGCGCTACAACCTGCGCGTCAGGTCGATGACGCGTAGGGAAATCACCAAGGAAGGAATGGGACAGCGGGTGTTCCAGCTCATCAACGACACTTTCAAGGACCTCTATGGCTTCTCGGAACTGACCCAGAAGCAAATTGACCAGTATGTGAAGATGTACCTCCCGCATGCCGACCTGAACATCATCCCAGTCATTGAGGACATGAGCGGCGATGCACCCAAGCTGGTGGGCGTGGGCATCACCATCCCGTCACTGACCAATGCGCTGCGCAAATGCCGTAGGGGAAGAATGCTGCCGTTCGGCTGGTGGCATGTGCTCCGGGCCATGAAGGGCAAGGGTACCAATGTCGTCGACCTGGAAATGGTGGGCATCCTCCCCGAATACAGGAACAAAGGGCTCAATGTTCTCATCTTCTATCACCTCATCCCGCACTACAACCGCATGGGACTCGAATACGCAGAGAGCCAGGTGGAGATGGAAGGTAACTCCCAGGTGCGCAACATGTGGGACAACTTCGAGCATGTGCAGCACAAACGCCGTCGCTGTTACAAGAAAAAACTAAACTGAAAATGCCAATTATCATACACAACCTATGGCTGAAGAGACCAACAAGAACCCAGAACAGATGCAACCGGTTGCCTATACCGACGAGAATATCCGCCACCTTTCGGACATGGAGCACATCCGTACCCGACCGGGAATGTACATCGGTCGTCTCGGCGACGGCAACCTTCCGGAAGACGGTATCTATGTGCTGTTAAAGGAAGTGATAGACAACAGTATCGACGAATTTAAGATGAATGCCGGCAAGCGCATAGAAATCGACATAGAAGACAGCCGCCGCGTCAGTGTGCGTGACTACGGCCGGGGCATCCCCCAGGGCAAACTTGCCGAGGCAGTGAGCGTGCTCAATACCGGCGGCAAGTACGACTCAAAGGCATTCAAGAAGTCGGTGGGACTCAACGGGGTGGGCGTCAAGGCCGTGAATGCCCTGAGTGCGCACTTTGCCGTCAAGTCGTTCAGGGAAGGAAAGGTGCGCGAACTGAACTACGAAAAGGGCATCCAAACCTTCGACAAGACACAGAAGAGCAACGACGAGAACGGTACCTACATCTTCTTTGAACCCGATGAGGAACTGTTCGTAAACTTTTCGTTCCACGACGAAATCGTGGAGGAGATGCTGCGCAACTACACCTATCTCAACACCGGACTGACCATCATGTACAACGGGCACCGGATAGCAAGCCGCAACGGACTCGCCGACCTCCTGAACGACACGATGACGACCGACGGGCTCTACCCAATCATCCACATAAAGGGTGAGGACATCGAGGTTGCTTTCACCCATACGAACCAATACGGAGAGGAATATCACTCATTTGTGAACGGCCAGCATACCACGCAAGGAGGCACCCACCAGAGCGCCTTCAAGGAACACATAGCCAAAACAATCAAGGAATTCTTCGGGAAAGCCTACGAGCACATCGACATCCGCAACGGACTCGTGGCGGCCATAGCCATCAATGTGGAGGAGCCTGTGTTCGAGAGCCAGACCAAGATCAAGCTGGGTTCCACCCACATGGCACCCAACGCCGAGACCATCAACAAGTATGTGGGCGACTTCCTCAAGCAGCAAGTGGACAATTTCCTGCACATCCATTCCGACATTGCCGAGGTGATGCAGAACAAGATTGTGGAAAGCGAGCGCGAGCGGAAGGCCATGGCCGGTGTGGCCAAGCTTGCCCGGGAGCGCGCCAAGAAGGCAAACCTGCATAATAAGAAACTCCGCGACTGCCGCATCCACTACAGCGATGTGAAGAACGAGCGCAAGGAGGAAAGCTGCATCTTCATAACCGAGGGCGATTCGGCCAGCGGAAGCATTACCAAAAGCCGCGATGTGAACACCCAGGCAGTCTTCTCGCTGCGCGGAAAGCCGCTGAACACCTTCGGGATGACCAAGGAGGTGGTCTACAAGAACGAGGAGTTCAACCTGCTGCAGGCGGCCCTCGACATTGAGGACGGACTCGACTCGCTGCGCTACAACAAGGTTATCGTGGCCACCGATGCCGATGTCGATGGCATGCACATACGCCTTCTGATTATCACTTTCTTCCTTCAGTTCTTCCCCGACCTGATAAAGAAGGGGCATGTGTATGTGTTACAGACGCCGTTATTCCGTGTCCGTAACCGCCGCACCAAGATAAAGAGCAAGAAAGTGGTGGAGGAAGCCGATGCCAGGCGTGGGGAGAAGGAGCGCAAGAGTGATTTCATCACCCGCTATTGCTACAGCGACGACGAACGCATAAAGGCCATCAAGGACCTCGGACCCGACCCGGAAATCACGCGTTTCAAGGGTCTCGGTGAAATCAGTCCCGAGGAATTTGTCCATTTCATCGGTCCGGACATCCGTCTGGAGCAGGTCACCATGCACAAGAACGACCAGGTGCAGAAACTCCTGGAGTACTATATGGGCAAGAATACGATGGAGCGTCAGGGCTTCATCATCGACAACCTGGTGATTGAGGAAGACCTTGCCGAACCCGACACCGACCCTATTGACTGAACAAACGAGTCTTCCATGCACAGAATCTTCCATTTCCTTTTCTGCTGTCTGCTGCCGTTGTCGGCATCGGCACAGTTGAACATCAACCTCAAGCCGGGCGGAATCACGAAATTGCTCCGTGTGCATTCGGCGCTGATGGGCATGTATGTCGATACGCTCAGTGAGGAGCGACTGGTCGATGAGGCCATTCGCGGCATGATAGAGAACCTCGATCCGCATACACAATACTCCCCGGCGGAGGAGGCGCGCCGCATGAGTGAGATGTTCGAAGGGCACTTCGACGGCATCGGCGTGCAGTACCGGATGCTTGAGGACACGCTGTTGGTGCTGAAGACGGTGGCCGGAGGTCCTTCGGCAAAGGCAGGGCTGTTGCCAGGCGACCGCATCGTGTCGGTCAACGACACCGCGATTGCAGGCGTAAAGATGAAGCAGGAGGAAATCAACAAGCGGTTGCGCGGCAAGAAGGGCAGCCGTGTCAGGGTGAAGGTGCTGCGCCGCGGCGTGAAGAAACTGCTTCCGTTCGAGATTCAGCGGGATGCCATTCCGACGCAGAGCATACACTGTGCCTACATGATTCGCCCTCGGGTGGGCTACATCCGCCTGGAAACCTTTGCCAAGACCAGCTACGACGAGTTCATGGGTGCCGTCCGCCGGTTGCAGCGGGAAGGCATGCAGACCCTCATTCTCGACCTCCAGGACAACACCGGCGGCCTGCTGGAGGTGGCGGTGCGGATTGTGAACGAGTTTCTGCAGCGGGACGACCTCATTGTCTATGGCGAAGGCTCGCACTATCCGCGGCGCGATTATCGTGCCGATGGGCACGGCTCGCTGAAGGAGTTGCCCGTCTATGTGCTCATCAACAACGGCTCTGCTTCGGCCTCGGAAATCATCTCCGGTGCCCTGCAGGACCACGACCGCGGCACCATTGTCGGCCTCCGCTCGTTCGGTAAGGGCTGCATCCAGTCGCCGCTGATACTGAACGACGGCTCGATGCTGCGCGTCACGGTGGCACACTTCTACACACCTTCGGGACGGTGCATACAGAAACCTTTTGAGAAGGGGCACAGGAAGGATTACGAGAAGGAGATTCTCGAACGGGAGAAGTCGGGCGAAATCTTCTCGGCCGACAGCATCCATGTGAACGACTCGCTGAAATTCTACACGCTGAAGCAGCACCGTGTGGTCTACGGTGGGGGAGGCATCATCCCCGACAGTTTCGTACCGCTGGACACGACGCTCATCTCCCGATGGTTCACCAGGATTGTTGCGAAGGGCATTGCCGTGAAACACAGTTCCCGCTACTGGGACAGCCACCGCGAGGAACTTAACCGGAAATATCCCACCTACGACAGTTTCGCACAGCATTTTGCCGTGCCGCAGGCGCTGATTGACGCCATCCTGCAGGAGGCCGAGGCCGAAGGGTTGAAGCCCACCGACGAGACCGACCGGCAGAACTGCGCCGTCCGGCTGCGGAAATACCTGCGCATGATGCTGGCCACCGACATTTTCGACACGGGTGAGGGCTTCATGATAACCGCCGGCGACAACCAGATACTCCAGCACACCTTGAAAATGCTGTTGCCGGAAGGGGATAAAAATCGATAGCGTTTGCACCGCAGACGGAAATTGCACACTGCGGTTTTATCGTCGCCAGAATCGATTTTTTTGTGAGGAAGATAATTTCGGCCGCGAATAAGCCGAAATTTTGGAGAATGGGCAAGTTGCTGAAACACAGTGGCTTGCCCATTCTTATCGGTTGATTTTCGCCTACTTCGATTGCGTCTGGGGCTCTTTTGGGGTGCAATTCCTATCCAGTTGGCTGATGAGAGGGAGGCACTTGCGGTGTGAAAACCATGAAAACAAATTGCGTTTGGGCCCCAGTTGCAGCATACTTGTCCGCCTTCTGCACTCCGTTTTCCGTCAAAACATCTCAAAAACGCCCGTTTTAACATTTCCCCGTGGCATTGCACACAGGGTTTAGCGGATGGTTGAAGACATGGTATAGTGTGGGATGCAGAAGCCAGGACATTCGTAGTCCTACCGCGGTGAGAGCAAGGCGGCGGGATCGGCCACGGCGTTTCTCATGTCCTCCGTCAACAAGGGCATGAACGCATCGGCCAGGCTTCCCTTCTCAACCAACAGGTTCACCTCTTCGTTCCCGCTGAAGATGAGTTGCTGGTCGACATATACCGTGATGACAGATGCTCCCGCACCGCACATGAGTTCCCTGCCGTTCGGTGCCGTGTTGCGGATGTTCTGGCTGAGGAGCTTGTCCAGAAACTGCCTGTACGCCTCAGGGGTTACGGGGCAGTTGGCATTGTAAACCACATGTTTGCCGTATCCGGAGCAAATGGTTACATTGACATTGTCCTTCAGAACCTTGACATCGCAGTCGTAATGCCACTCCGGTGCCACGGAGCCATTGTTGGTGTGATAGACAATGAAAGTGGCCTTGGCCAGTTTGTCGGCCGACAGTTTCGACTTGTTTTGCTTCGAGGGGGATAGAGACAGGCTGAGCCTTTTCAGCCAACTGGATTTCTGTGCCATGGTGCAGGAAGTGCAAAAAAGGAAAATGACGATTGTTATGACGGTGGCGGTTCTCTTCATATTGCTGCTGGTTTTGAGAGGTAAGGGTATGAATGTGATTAGTTTCACCTGCAAATATATAGGATTTTATTAAAAAACGAAGTACATTTATGTTTTTTCCTTGTCCGTCCGGTGGGTTGTTTTTTTGGAAATATTGTATATTTGTGTCGGAATTCAACAAACACTACTTACTAACTTAATGCGAAAAACTATGAAAAGAAAACTTACCGCACTCCTGTTGCTCCTGATGTCGGTAGCAGGCGTACACGCACAGCAGTTGCAAGGGAAATGGATGACATCGATGCGAGACGACGATGCAGACATAACCATCTACCTGACATTCGACCGCAGTCTCATCATGAGGATGGAAATGAGCGGCGACATCGATGAGGTCGGAACGCTGTACATGTCATTGACCGTTCCGGGTACCTACCGGCAGAAAGGCAACAAAGTCCACATCTCCTACCAGAAGGACAAGGGAGATGTTTCCATTGACCGGATAGACTTTTGCGAGGAGGCACGGAAAGATTTGGACGAGAACCCCGGAATGTATGAACTTTTCAAGGAAGCGCTCAAGCCCGCCATGGAAGAAATAAAGGAAAGGACGCTGAACAACTTTCCCGTTGGCGGCGACCTGGTCATCCATGAACTCACACCGACCAAGTTGACGCTGGGTGATTCCGACTCCGACGGCGAAGAAACTTACACCTTTAAACGCGTATTCTGACCATCGCTCCCACACTGCGGATAGCGAAATGCAGACAAAAAAGGACCGCACTGTCAGGTAGACAGACGGTCCTTTTTATGCGGTCCATGCAGGAACGCTATTCAATTTGACGGCAAAACAAGTTGGCAGGGGTTGTTCCATAGGCTGTTCTGCCGAAGGTTCTTTTTTGTTTTATAGGTTGTTCAGGTGGGTAACATTTGCAGTGCGCGGTCTTCTGCAGCCTCCATTTGCTCGCGCTCGCCGGGTCCCTTGTCGTTGATGCCGCAGAGATGGAGCACTCCGTGAATGATGACGCGGTGGAGTTCCTCGTCGTACTCCTTGCCAAACTGCCGGGCGTTGGAGCGCACGGTGTCGAGCGAAATGACGATGTCACCACTGATGCGGTCGCCTTCGGTGTAGTCGAAGGTGATGATGTCGGTATAGTAATCGTGCCCGAGGTACTGCCGGTTCACCTCAAGCATTCGTTCGTCGTCGACAAAGAGATAGCCGATGTCGCCCACTTCCTTTCCGTATTGGGTGGCCACGCTGCGTATCCAGGCGCTTGTCTGGCGGCGTTTCAGTCTGGGGAAGCCGATGTTCTCGGCATTGTATGTAATCATTTCTTTTCTGGTAGCAGTTTAGAGGTGTCTTTTCCTTCTTTCATGCGTTGCCTGACAAGGGTGGAGGAAACCTTCTTCAGTGTCTTGTCAGCCGTCAGGAGGATGGTCTCGATGCCGCTTTTCTCGCGGTTGAAGTCGGCCTGTCGCCGTTCATATTGAAAATCCTTTGCCGTGCGGACGCCCTTGACAATGCAGCAGGCACCCTCCCGGCGGGCAAAGTCGGCCGTCCAGTCATTGTATGGCTTTACTGCGATGCGAGGCTCGTCGGCATAGAGTTGCCGGATGGCAGCCACACGCTCGGCTTCGCTGTAAAGACAAGTCTTCTCGCTGTTCACACCCACGCCGATGACAACTTCATCGAAGAGATCAAGTGTGCGCTCCACGATGTTGGCATGCCCGGCGGTAAACGGGTCGAAACTTCCTACGAAAACGGCCTTGCGGTTAGTCTTTCCCATCAAACAGGTTCGGTTCTATGTTGTTGCTTTTGAAGATGTTCCTGCCCATGTGCTCATAGGCCAGGGCGGTAGCCACGCGTCCTCTCGGGGTGCGTTTGATGAAGCCTTCCATGATGAGGAAAGGCTCATAGACTTCCTCGATGGTGCCGGAATCTTCGCCGACGGCGGTGGCTATGGTGGAGAGTCCCACGGGACCGCCGCGGAACTTGTCGATAATCGTGAGCAGTATCTTGTTGTCAATCTCGTCGAGTCCGTACTGGTCAATGTTCAACGCCTTGAGTGCGAAGTTGGCAATGCGGCTGTCTATCCGGCCCGTTCCCTTCACCTGGGCAAAGTCGCGCACCCTGCGGAGCAGCGAGTTGGCAATACGAGGCGTGCCGCGGGAGCGCCGTGCTATCTCGACTGCCGCATCCTCGTCAATGGGAACGGCCAGGATGCCGGCACTGCGCTGTATGATTCGCTTCAGCGTTTCGGGCTCGTAATATTCCAGGTGCATGTTGATGCCGAAGCGGGCACGGAGCGGTGCGGTCAAGAGTCCGCTGCGGGTAGTGGCTCCCACCAGCGTGAACGGGTTCAAATCGATTTGTATGGAGCGCGCCGAAGGACCCTTGTCAATCATGATGTCAATGCGGTAGTCCTCCATGGCGGAGTAGAGATATTCCTCCACCACGGGCGAGAGCCGGTGTATCTCGTCGATGAACAGCACATCGTTGGGCTCCAGCGATGTCAGGATGCCGGCCAGGTCGCCAGGCTTGTCCAGCACAGGACCGCTCGTAATCTTGAACCCTACGCCCAGTTCATTGGCAATAATGTTGCTCAGTGTGGTCTTGCCCAGTCCGGGAGGGCCGTGCAACAAGGTGTGGTCCAGCGGTTCCCTGCGGTATTTGGCAGCCTCGACAAAGACCTCAAGGTTCTCCACCACGCTCTGCTGTCCGCTGAAATCGTTAAAGCGGAGAGGGCGAAGGGCATTCTCAAAGTCCTTCTCCGAAGAGGCAAACTGCTCGTTCCTGATGTCGAAATCGTCCGTCATAGTTGTATGGAAGTCAATAGTTATCTGCAAAGATACAAGTTTTTGTCGGAATAAAGCCCACTTCTCGTTTTTTCCTTTCCAAACATCTGAAAAACATCTGCCGGGCTTCCGAAATATCACTCCAAGGAAGTGGAAAAGCAAAAAAAACAAAATAAAATTGCCAGTCTATTATTAAATAGGTACCTTTGCAGCCGTTTAAGAGCAGCGAGAAGTGTTTGCTGCTTCTGGATGTTTTATTTTTTTAGATGTAAAAGAAACAATAAGTTTTTTCCAGATGAATGTAATTACGAAAAGCGTTCAATTGCCTGATGGTAGGACTATCACAATTGAAACTGGGAAATTGGCAAAGCAGACCGACGGATCGGTGGTTCTCCGCATGGGGAACACCTTCCTCCTGGCTACCGTCTGCGCAGCAAAGGATGCCGTTCCCGGTACTGATTTCATGCCTTTGCAAGTGGATTATCGTGAACAATATGCTGCAGCCGGTCGTTTCCCGGGCGGCTTCACCAAGCGTGAAGGCAAGCCCAGCGACAGCGAGATCCTGACATCCAGGCTCGTAGACCGCGTGTTGCGCCCGTTGTTCCCGTCAAACTATCACGCAGAAGTATTTGTCAATGTAATGCTCTTCAGCGCAGACGGCGTTGACCAGCCCGACGCATTGGCAGGTTTCGCCGCCTCCGCCGCCCTGGCATGCAGCGATATACCCTTCGAATGCCCCATCAGCGAGGTGCGTGTAGCCCGCGTTGACGGTGAGTATGTGGTGAACCCCACCTTCGAACAGATGAAGTCGGCCGACATGGACATCATGGTCGGTGCATCGGCAGAGAACATCATGATGGTGGAAGGCGAGATGAAGGAAGTCAGCGAGCAGGACCTGCTCGGCGCCCTCAAGGTGGCCATGGACGCCATCAAGCCCATGTGCGAACTGCAAGTGGAACTTTCGAAGGAACTGGGCAAGGATGTCAAGCGCGAATATGACCACGAGGTGAACGACGAAGAACTCCGCGAGCAAATCAAGCGCGACTGCTATCAACCCGCATACGATGTCACCAAGCAGGCACTTGAGAAGCATGCACGCGCCGAAGCCTTCGAGAAGATACTCGCAGACTTCAAGGAAGCATACGCAGCAGCCCACGCCGACCTTACAGAAGACGAACTGGAAGAGAAGAACGCCATGATGGATCGCTACTATCACGATGTTGAACGCGATGCCATGCGGCGCTGCATCCTTGACGAGGGTATTCGCCTTGACGGCAGGAAGACTGACGAAATCCGCCCCATCTGGTGTGAGGTGTCGCCGCTCCCCATGCCTCACGGAAGCAGTATCTTTACCCGTGGCGAGACACAGAGCCTCACCACTTGTACGCTCGGTACCAAACTCGACGAGAAGTTGGTTGACGATGTGCTCGACAAGAGTTACATGCGCTTCCTGCTTCACTACAATTTCCCCCCCTTCTGTACGGGTGAGGCCCGTCCGCAGCGTGGCGTAGGCCGTCGCGAAATAGGTCATGGACACCTTGCATGGCGTGCGCTGAAAGACATGATACCTGAAGAATTCCCCTATACAGTACGCCTCGTGAGCCAGATTCTCGAGTCGAACGGCTCGTCATCGATGGCCACCGTTTGTGCTGGAACCCTTGCCCTGATGGATGCCGGCGTGCCGATGAAGAAGCCTGTCAGCGGTATTGCCATGGGGCTTATCAAGAATCCGGGCGAAGAGAAGTACGCAGTGCTGAGCGACATCCTTGGTGACGAGGACCACTTGGGCGACATGGACTTCAAGACTACCGGTACGAAGGACGGCCTGACAGCCACACAGATGGACATCAAGTGCGACGGTCTGTCGTTCGAAATCCTCGAGAAGGCACTTATGCAGGCCAAGGCCGGCCGCGAGCACATCCTGGGCAAGATTACGGAAACCATGGCTGAGCCGCGCGAAGACCTCAAACCGCATGTACCACGCATCGAACAGATTATCATTCCGAAGGATTTCATCGGTGCTGTGATTGGTCCTGGCGGTAAGATTATCCAAGGCTTGCAGGAAGAGACGGGCACCATCATCACCATTGACGAGGTGGACGGCGTGGGTAAGGTACAGGTTGCCGCTCCCGACAAGGCTGCCATCGAAGATGCCTTGAAGCGTATCAAGGCCATCGTGGCCGTTCCCGAGGTGGGAGAGGTTTACGAAGGTACTGTCCGTTCCATTATGCCCTATGGCTGTTTCGTAGAAATCTTGCCAGGCAAGGATGGTTTGCTCCACATCAGCGAGATTGACTGGAAGCGCTTGGAGACCGTAGAGGAATCCGGACTGAAGGAAGGTGACAAGATTACTGTCAAACTCTTGGAAATCGACCAGAAGACAGGTAAGTACAAGCTGTCGCACAAGGTGCTCATTCCCAAGCCAGAAGGCTATGTTGAGCGTGAGCGTCGTCCCCGTCCGGAACGCGGTGAACGCCGTCAGGACCGTGGCGACCGCCGCCAGCAGAACCGCCAGCCACGCCGCTTCGACAGCCGGAACGACGACCGTACGGAATACCGCGACACCTTCGAAGAGCGTGAACCGCGCGATTTCAACGACTCGCTCGACCACGGAACAGACATTGACTAATCAGTCGGCAGTGTCTATACTCATGGAAAAAGGTCCTGACCCCGTATGGGTGTCGGGGCCTTTTTGTTTTCCAGAGGATGAAAATATGGATGGAACTTCATCGTAGTTCAGGCGAAGTTTGTATCTTTGTCTGCCGTAAAAACCTAATCTGTAGCATGAAAGTTTCCCGTTTTGCCAGCATTGCCTTTCTGTTTTTCCTTGCATGGGCTGTTCCATGTGGGGCACAGACGACTGTCGCTGGGAAGATAAGCGCAAGGCACACCACATATAACTTCGGCACCGTCAAGGAGAAAGACGGCGAGGCAACGCACACTTTCTGGCTGCGGAACCTCACCGCCGACACCCTGCATGTGGTCCGTTACGAAGTTTCCTGTAACTGCACGGATGCCAAGTTCGTCCAGAAGCAGTTGCTGCCATACGGCAGGATGGCGGTGACGCTGCACTACAACCCCGTCCATCGCAGCGGGCCTTTCCTGCAGGATGCCAGCATCTACTTTGCAGGGATTGACGAGCCGCTGGTTTTTCAGGTTGAGGGCAGCGTACAGCCGTCGCCCTGGTCGGAAGGAGTTGAAATGGTGTGCACGCTCGGTCGCGGTCTGTTTCTCGACTGTAAGGAACTCTACTTGCTTGATGTGAAAGCCGGCGAGCGTAGGACTTTCCATGTGTCTGTCCACAATTCGACCGACCGCAGCCTGGTGCTTGGCTTCGATGAGTCGGGCGTTGAGCGAAAGGGTGTCAGCGTGGAAGTTCCCGAAGGTGCCGTGGTGGATCCGAAGGAAACACGGACGCTCACTTTCAGTGTGGTGCAGCCCGACACCCACGAAGGCATGGCCGTGCTGCCGGTATGGGTGAACGGCAAACGCGTGAAGCCCCTGCGGATACAGTGGTTCTCCTCACATATAAAATAGAAAGCAAACGAAAATATGAAAAGAACAGTTCTCTTACTCTTCACCCTGGCGTTGACATTGCTGGCAATGGCACAGAACGTCGGTCAGCCTGGCGAGCCTACATTCTTCGAGCAGTTCGTTCCCAACGAGCGCATCCACGACTTTGGCGACATCAAGGAGCAGGACGGTGTGGCCAGTTACACCTTCCTGCTGAAGAACACCTCCACGAAACCGCTCGTAATCAGCGATGTCAATGCTTGGTGCGGGTGCACCACGGCCGACTACAGCAAGGAACCCATCCGCCCGGGCAAGTCTGCCCGCGTGAAGGTGATGTACAATCCCTATGGCCGTCCGGGCAAGTTCTCGAAGGAAGTGGTGGTGTTCATCAACGACGGCAAGCAGTTCGTCCGCGTCTGGGTGAAGGGAAATGTACTTCCGTTCCGCCATCCCGTCACCGAAGACCATCCCTATTATCTGGGCGAAGGGCTGTACATCAACCAAAAGGTGTTCCCCTTCCCGCCGCGCGAAGTGGGCAAGCAATACACCTTCAATGTCCATCTGGCCAACGAAACCGACAAGCCGATGACCATACAGCTGGTGAAGCAGCCCGACAACAAGGTGCTGAAGGTTCCCGCCGTGATAAAGCTTGCACCGCAGGAGCGCACCGTAGTGAAGATGAGCTACCGCCAGCCGCGCATCCACAAGTACAATAGTCACATCGTGCTCCAGCCCATTGTCAACGGAAAGAAAGTGAAACCGCTGCTCGTCAGGTGGTTTGTCCTTAAACAGCAATAATCCGCCAGCCATGAAAAAACACCTCTTCTTCCTTCTGTCGCTGCTCTGCTTCGCTCCTGCCATGGCACAGCGCAACCATCTTGCACCTGCTCCCGTAGGCCCGTTGCCCACCCCTGCACAGGTAGCCTGGCAGCAGATGGAAACCTATGCTTTCATACACTTCGGACTGAACACCTTCAACGACCGCGAATGGGGGTACGGCGACAGCGACCTGCAGACCTTCAATCCCACCCGTCTCGATTGCCGTCAGTGGGCGAGGGTGGTGCGGCAGGCCGGCATGAAGGGCATCATCCTGACGGCAAAGCACCACGACGGATTCTGCCTTTGGCCCACCATGCTGACCGACTACTGCATCCGCAACACTCCCTATAAGGACGGTCAGGGCGACATTGTGGGCGAACTGGCGCAGGCCTGCCGTGAGGAAGGACTGAAACTGGGCATCTACCTCTCGCCGTGGGACCGCAACCAGGCATCCTACGGCGACGCTTCTTATGTGGAATACTTCTACGCCCAGCTGACCGAACTGCTCACCCGATACGGCGACCTCTTCGAAGTATGGTTCGACGGGGCCAACGGTGGCGACGGCTATTACGGCGGTGCGAAGGAAACCCGCCGCATAGACAGGCGTACCTATTATAATTTCCCGCGCGCGTGGGAACTGGTGTCGAAGTACCAGCCCCAGGCCATCATCTTCTCCGACGGCGGCCCCGGCTGCCGATGGGTGGGCAACGAGGACGGCTACGCCTTTGCAACCAATTGGTCGCTGCTGCGTGCCGAGGAAGTCTACCCGGGCTATCCGCGCTACTGGGAACTGCAGCAAGGACACGCCGACGGCAACAAATGGATTCCGGCAGAGTGCAATGTGAGCATCCGCCCGGGCTGGTTCTACCACGAACAGGAAGACGGCAGGGTGAAGACAGCCGAGCAACTGACCGACCTCTACTACCGCAGCGTAGGGCACAACGGCACATTCCTGGTCAATTTCCCCGTCGACCGTGAGGGGCTTATCCATCCGACCGACTCGGCAAACGCCGTTGATTTCCACCGTCAGGTGGCACAGGAACTGCGCGGCAACCTGCTCCGGAAGGCCCGCTGCAAGGCAACCGACGAACGGGGGGAGCGCTTCAGCGTGGAAAAAGCACTTGACGGGCAGTTCGATACCTACTGGGCTACTTCGGACAACACCACAGCAGCCGTGCTGACCTGTCGCTTTGACGCCCCCACACAGCTGAACCGGATGATGCTCCAGGAGTATATTCCTTTGGGACAGCGTGTGGAACAGTTTGCCGTGGAATACCTTGACGGGCGCGAATGGCGCACGCTCGATGTGGGCGAGGAAACCACCACCATAGGCTACAAGCGGCTGCTGCGCTTCGGCACCATCGCGACGCAAGCCATACGGGTGCGCTTTGAGAAGGCAAGAGGCCCTCTCTGCATCAGCGAGGTGGCTGCCTACTATGCACCGAACGCCAAGACACATCCTGCCGTTACGGCCGAGACAGTCAAGGGGAAGGACTTCACCGTGGTGGAAAGGACCGCCAACAGCGTGACGCTTGACCTGGGTACGAAACAGCAGGCGAAGGCATTCTTCTACCAACCCGAGCGCAACGACCAGCGGAAAGGACTGGTGAGCCACTACGAAATCTGGGCAGGCACCGACCTGGCGGCACTCAAGAAGGTGGCGCAAGGAGAGTTCTCCAACATCAGAAACCACCCTGTCATGCAGTCGGTATACTTCACACCGACCGATGTACGGTACATACAGTTGCGGGCCACGCAGATAATCGAGCCCGGTCAGCCGCTGTCCTACGAAAAACTTGCCGTGGAATAAGCAGGGAAACTCCGCAATGCCAATGTCGGCATTGCGGAGTTTTTGTTTTATCGTTCGCAAAACGACCAAACGATACAACCACCAAACAACTAAATGCCCAACCCGCCAAACGGCCAGAATCTGTAAAGTTTCTTTACGAAAATCCCGTTTTGTTAACATTTCTGCCGTGTTAAAATCCGTCGGCTGGGCAAGGACGAACCCCGACCGGAGAAAAGGCCGCTGTCGCAATCCCTGCTGACAGTCAGCAACTTAGGGGCGCATTCTTTACAGAAGCGATGCAATCGTTTCCCAAAAGTCTGGGTCTTGCAATGCAACTGCCTAGGTTTCGCACAACAACTCCCATGCTTCCAAACAGTGGAACCTGGGCAGAAAGAAGCCGAACGCAGAACCCTTAGTGGCATATTTGGCAGTTGCTGCTGCCCAAATGTTAATTTCCGGGCACCGGATGTCCCGGAAATGGACCATGAGCGTGTAAAGAATTTTTACGAAAACCATAGGAATGGAATAGTGCTGTGGAAGCGCAGGCTGTGTATGCGTGCGGCTTTCCAAGTCAACCTCCTGCCAATCGCTGTTGCAGGCAGATGGCTGTGCAAACGCGCTTTTTTGTTTGCACAAAACGGAAGTCTATGGCGTGCAAATACGCGCAAACTCTGAAAGAATCTAAATTTTCTTGAAAAAATATGATGAAAAGTTATTCCAAAAAACTATATTTGTGCGTCAATTTTGCGCCCGTACCCGTACGCGTATATTATGGAAGCGGGCCAAACCATGAAGACGAAAACCTTAAACCAAAATCTTTATTTATTTTTTTCATCATTAATTTTAAACACTATGGAACAAAAGCAAAACATTTTGCTCAAACTGTTTACTCTGGTTGTTCTGTTTTGTTTATTCAATGGAGGTGTGGCACAAGCTTCTCCTTCAGTGAATGTGGCAATACAGAATGACGAGCAGACAGTCAGTGGCCGTGTGCTTGACGAATTCGGCGATCCCATTATCGGTGCCACCGTTCGCGTGAAGGGTACACAGGCTGTGACAGTTACCGATGTTGACGGAAACTTCACTATCAAAGCCGCACAGGGTGCTACTCTCGTAGTTTCCTACCTGGGCTATGCAGATAAGGAAGTGGTTGTCAGCGGTAACACCGTAACCATTTCAATGGCTGAAGATACCATTGGCCTGAACGAAGTAGTCGTTACTGCCCTCGGTATCAAGAAAGAGGCCAAGTCACTGTCCTACAATGTACAGCAGCTGAATTCCGACGCTGTGATGAAAGTACAGGACGCCAACTTCGTCAACTCTTTGAACGGTAAGGTGGCCGGTGTACAGTTCAGCCAGAGCTCGGCAGGTGTGGGTTCTGCCACCCGTGTGGTAATGCGTGGTGTCAAATCCATCAACGGCGACAACAATGTACTCTATGTAGTGGACGGTATTCCCATGCAGAACATCGCCAGCGACCAGCCCACCGACATGTTCGGCGGAGCAGGCTCGACAGGTGACGCTGCCTCGAACATCAACCCTGACGACATTGAAAGCATTTCAGTGCTCAGCGGTCCTTCGGCAGCAGCCCTCTACGGTTCGGCCGCTTCTAACGGTGTGATCCTCATCACCACCAAGAAGGGACAGGAAGGACGACTGGACATAACCTACACAGGCAGCTTCCAGTTTGCACGCCCGTTCGTAAAGCACCATTTCCAGCAGACCTACGGTTCGAAAGACATCGGCGCCTACGAGAGCTGGGGCGACAAACTCGCCACTCCCACCACATGGAACCCCAACGACTTCTTCCAGACAGGTACCAACTACACCAACTCGGTTAGCCTTTCCACCGGTACCGAAAGGAACCAGACCTACCTCTCGCTGGGTTCGACCAACTCGGAAGGTATCATCCACAACAACAACTACAACCGCTACAATGTCTCTGTTCGCAACACCAGCAAGTTCCTCAACGACAAGCTGACCCTCGACCTGGGCTACAACCTCAGCAATGTGAAGGAGCAGAACATGATTTCGCAAGGTCAGTACCACAACCCGCTCTACACCCTCTACACCCTTCCCGTAGCAGGTGACTGGCAGGGAATCCAGTACTACTACCGTCACGATGTCAGCCGTAACCTGGATGTGCAATACTGGCCGTGGCTCGACCAGAACGACCAGATGGAAAACCCGTATTGGGTAGCCGAAAAAGAGCGCTTCATCAACCACAAGACCCGCAACACCCTCACCGGAACATTGAAGTGGGACCTTGCCGACTGGATTTCGCTCACCGGCCGTGCCAAGTACGACAGCACCAACGAGAAGTACGAGACCAAGCTCCCCGCCGGAACCAAACTCCTGTTTGCTTCCACAACCGGTCACTACAAACTCACCCAGGCCGACTCCCGTCAGCTCTTTGCTGAGGCTTTCGCCACCATCAACAAGTACTTCGACCAGGAGCGTTGGAACCTGACCGCAGTAATCGGCGGCAGCTTCGACCAGCGCAACTATGACTCCAACTGGACCGACGGCAACCTCGCTGTAGTGCCCAACCTCTTCTCGCTGAACAACATGGACAACACCGACCCGAAATACAAACGCGAGCAGAAAGGCTGGGAAATCCAGAAGCAAGCCGTTTACGGCAGTGCACAGCTCGGTTACAAGAGCCGCGCCTATCTGGATTTGACCGCCCGTAACGACTGGTCGTCGGCACTTGCAGGATCGGACGACTCCTACTTCTACTATTCAGCAGGTATCTCCGGCATCTTCACCGAGATATTCCCACAGATAAAGAACGACTACCTGAACTATTTCAAGGCACGCGTGTCCTACTCCGTAGTAGGTAACGACCCATGGGAGCCGTTCCTCACCATTCCGACCTACGAGGTGAATGGAACAGGTCCACAGCTTACCACAAGCGCCAAGAACCCGTATCTGAAACCTGAGAAGACGAAATCGAAGGAATTAGGTATCGACCTTATCCTCTTCAAGAACCGTCTGAAACTGAATGCTACGCTCTACAAGTCGCGCACCTACAACCAGTTCTTCAACATCAAACTCGACCCGACACTGGGTTACACCAACGGATGGGTGAACGGCGGACGCGTTGACAACAAGGGTATTGAACTCGCAGCACGCTACAGCCAGTCGTTCGGAAAACTCAACTGGGAAAGCTACCTCACCTGGACGCTCAACCGCAACGAGATCAAGGAAGTGGAAGACGAATTCTACATCCCCGCTCTGGGCGCATTCTATCCCATTACCGACGACGGACTGAACCTCGGTGGATTCAACGGAACCCGCAACCATATCACCAACGGCGGCGATGTGACCGACATCTATGTCCGCACACTCCGCACAGGTGAGCACGGCGAAATCTATGTTGACCCGCAAGACCACCAGGTACGCGTAAACGACAACGACTACATCCTTGCAGGCCATGCCTCACCGAACTACAACCTCTCATGGGGTAACAACTTCGAGTGGAAAGGCTTCAACCTTGGCTTCCTCTTCAACTACCGCAACGGCGGCATTGTTGTATCGCTCACCGAATCGCTCATGGACTACTACGGAACTTCCGTGGCCTCTGCACTCGCACGCGACAACGGCGGTGTTGTCATCAACGGCATCAACGGCGTAACTCCGATATCCTACTATCAGACCATCGCATCGCCCAACACCACCATCGCTTCACAGTATGTCTACAGCGCAACCAACCTGCGTCTCTCCGAACTCACCTTCGGTTACGACTTCCCCATCAACAAGTGGGTGAACTGGGTGAAAGGTCTGAACCTCTCATTCGTTGCACACAATCTCTGGATGATTTACTGCCATGCTCCATTCGATCCCGAACTCACCGCCAACACCGGCACTTACAGCCAGGGTATCGATTACTTCATGCAGCCCAGCACACGCACACTGGGATTCTCTGTAAAGGTTAAATTCTAATATGAAAGGAGATATAATAATGAAATCGATTCTGAAATATTCATTTATCGGACTTCTGGCATTGGCTTTCTCCGCTTGTACCAGCGACTTTGAGAAAATAAACACCAATCCCTACGAAGCCACTGACGACATGCTAGAGGCAGACAACCTGACCGTGGGTTCCTTCTTCTCGCAAATGATTGTCCGCATGATCCCCTTCGTTGCTGGTGGCGCACAGGACGACTCCTATGGTTCTACCGGTTCGTACCAGCACTTCCAGGGACTCTGCTCCGACTGGTATTCTGGCTATGTTGCTCCGACCGGAACATGGAAGGGCGGCAATCACAACGCCGTTTACTCGTTCGAAGGCAACTGGGGTAACTCCATGTACCAGCAGAACTACACACAGATTATGCCGACATGGCGCACCATTTGCATCAACGCAGCAAAGAAAGACTCTCCGCAGGAAGCAGCACTGGCCACCATCGTTAAAGTGCTCGCCATGCACCGCGTGACTGACCAGTTCGGTCCAATCCCTTATGTAAACTATACGACCGAAACCATCAGCAACCAGTTCGACTCTCAGGAAGCAGTCTACAAGAAATTCTTTGAAGAACTCGACGAATCCATCGAGGTGCTGGCTCCATACGCAGCAGCAGGAGCCACCATTCTGGGCTCGTTCGACAAGATCTACCAGGGAAATGTAGACAAATGGGTTCGTCTGGCCAATACACTGCGTCTGCGTCTGGCCCTCCGCATCGTCTATGTCAACCCATCCTTGGCAAAGAGCGAGGGTGAAAAGGCTTTGAGCAGTTCCGTTGGCTTCCTTTCAGACGCCAGCGACCGTGCCACCATCTCCGGTATCGGTATCCTGAATCCCTTGTGGGAACAGGCCTACAGCTGGAACGAAGAGCGCATGAACGCTTCGATGGACGCCTATCTCAATGGTTATGACGATCCCCGCCGTGCTGCTTGGTTCACCACCTGCGCCGATGGTAAATACCATGGCGTTCGTCTGGGTGTGGTAACCAACACCAATACCGACTATATTGGCGACAACATCTCCAACTTCAACCTCACATCCAGCTCCACGCTCGTTTATTTCAGCGCAGCAGAAAGCTACTTCCTCCGTGCCGAGGCCGCTCTCCGTGGTTGGAATGCAGGTGGTACTGCCAAGGATTTCTACGAGCAAGGCATCCGTGTTTCGTTCGCCGAGCAAGGTGTCAACGGTGGTGTTGATGCTTACATTGCCAGCACCAACGAGCCGGCAGCCTTTGTTGACAACACAGGTAAGGGTGGCGACGCTGCCAAACCCAGCAGCATCACCGTTGCCTACGACGAAAGTGCTTCTTTCGAGCAGAACCTCGAGCGCATCATCACCCAGAAGTGGATTGCCAACTTCCTGATTTCACCGGAAGGATGGGCTGAATATCGTCGTACAGGTTATCCGAAACTGTTCCCGACTACCCGCAACCTCTCTGGCAACATCGACATTAACAAGCAGATTCGCCGTATGCCTTATCCGCAGGATCTCTACGACAACAACCGTGCAGGCGTTCAGCAGGCCATCGGTTTGTTAGGCGGAGCAGACAACGGTGCTACCAAACTCTGGTGGGATAAGAATCCTAATCATTAATCGTTGAACAAAAATCTAAACAAATGAATATTATGAAATTCAGAATTTTATTTAGTGCACTTGTTCTGGCAGCCTTGAGTTTCTCTCTCACCAGTTGCGATACCGATGTGGAGACGCTTGAGATTCAGGACCTGACCACCTACGATGCACAATATTTTGCAAATCTGCGTGCATGGAAGAACACTCCGCACGAGATTTCCTATGCCTACTATGCTTCCTACACCAATACACAAAACCCGACTTCCTGGGGTGAGCGTTTCCTGGGTCTGCCCGACAGTCTCGACATCGTGAACCTCTGGTCGGACATCCCCACCATGGAAAGCTATCCCATAGCCTACCAAGACATGGTTTACTGCCAGAGCGTCAAGGGCACACGCTTTGTGATGCATGCTGACGCAGCCAACTACAACCATTATATGTGGGATCGTGTGTGGAACGAAGACACCAAGCAGTTTGAATATGTTTACGAGACGGCCATCGACCCGGAAACCGGCGAGGAGATTCCCGTTTACGAAACAGCACTGAACGAAGAGACCGGCGAAATGGAGGTAGTCCTCGACGAGAACGGCCAGCCCAAGCGCAAGCATGTTGTTCTTAAGACCGTCAGCGGCAATGAAGAGTCAATCCGCTCCTATGCCCGCTGGGCTGTCGACACGCTCGTACGCTGCGGACTTGACGGTGTGGACTTCGACTATGAAGGCTGGAACGGCAACGACATCACCATTCTGGCCAACGAATGCGACAAGTATCTCGGTGCTGCCGGCAAGTGGGCCGAGAAGTTGTTCATCATCGACTGGTTCAACGGAGCACCTCCAGCAGCCACGGAAGCTTATGTAGACTACTACATCCGTCAGGCTTACACTTGGCAGATTGGCTTCCAGACTGGCTCAGGCGGACGCCCCATCGAGAAGACCGTGCTCTGTGAGAGTACCGGTGCCGAGGCAGAGGCCGGCGGTGTGAACGGTGCCATGGTACGCGAGTATGCTGCCTGGGAGCCTTCTGGTACACACAAGGGAGGTTTCGGTGCCTACTACATCGACTACAACTACAAGTCTCAGTCTGGAATACCTTACAAAGAGTATCGTGAGGCCATTCAGATTCAGAATCCTGCTATTCATAAGTAACCTTATTAAAATAATAATACAATGAAAATTAAATTCAATATCATTGCAGCATTGCTGTTGCTTATGGGCGGTGTAGTCTTTACCGCTTGTAACTCAGACGGTGATGACTTCGAGTGGGATCACTCCGGTCTTTTCCTTTCAGGGACGGAGAACAATCCGCTTGTTACATTTGCCGTTGAGGATGCTCCAGCCAGCTATACGATAACCGTCCAGTCGACCAAGAAGGTTGCCCAGGATGTGCATCTGACATTGGCCATCGACCCTACACTGGTTGATGCATACAACAAGGAACATACCACCAACTACTTTGCTCTGGATGTCTCCGACCTTGAGTTGGAGAATCCCGAGGTGGTTATCGCAGCTGGTTCGGCACTTTCCAGCGCTGCCACCGTGCGCATTCTCACTACGGAAAACTTCAAAGAAGGCCGTACCTACATGATTCCCGTGACGGTGAAGAGCTATTCCGGATCTTCCGATCCGGTTATCGAGACTTCGAAGACCATCTATCTCCGCATCTCCCGCATCATCAACTTCTTCGCCATCCAGGCTAATGCCGGTGCTTCTTCCAACTACATCTTCCCCGACGAGATGGCTATTCCGCTGACCACGCTCACCTACGAGGCCAAGATTTATCCTCAGGGACTGAACCGCACCAACTATCCGCAGCGCTTCATGGCACTCGAGGAGAAGGACGAATCCAAGTCATTGCTCGTTCGCTTCAACGAGGCTAACAGCGACAACAAGGTGCAGACCATCCTTGCCGGCAACCGTTGGATCTCCGCACGCGAGTTTGAGAACAACCAGTGGTACATGCTCACATGGGTATTCGACGGAAGCACCATGTCACTTTATGTGAACGGTGAGCTCGACAGCTCCATCGGCGGATCCATCGAAGGCGGCGTTATCAACTTCCAACGCTACGAGATGGGTATGTCTTGGGGTGGATACACCACACGCCAGTTCTTCGCCCACCGCTTCTGCGAAATCCGTATCTGGGACCGTGCGCTCACAGCCAGCGAAATCAAGGGCGGCCTCTGCGGTGTTGACCCAGAGAGCGACGGCTTGAAGGCTTACTGGAAGTTCAACGAAGGCTCAGGCTATCTGTTCAAGGACGAGACCGGTCACGGCTACGACATGGACTGGAGCCAGACAAGCCGCGACAAGAGCGAGAACGGAAACATGAATCCTACGCCTGAAGCTGCCAACAGCATCCAGTGGGTGAAGGACGACATTAACAAGTGTGTAAACTAATTAAAGGAGGACAAGAATATGAAAACTTTGAAATATTTTGCCCTGGGTCTTCTTGCTGTAGCAGGACTCACCCTCCAATCTTGTGGTAACGACGACCATTACGATGTGAATGGCGATCCCCGTACTTTTGTTTACATCGACTTCAACACGCCTCGCCTGGTTGAGTTCAATGTGACCCACACCCCGGTGGGACACTTCGGCGAAATTGCTGCATCTTTCCCCGTGAAGATCCAGTATGCCGTTGAGGGACCGACAGAGGTGAAATTCACTGTCGACAACACGCTCATCGACGCTTTCAATGCCGAAAACGGCACCGACTACCTGGAATGCCCGGCCGAAGTGCTTGCCGGACTGGAACTGACCTCGACGGTTATTCCCGCAGGCAGCTACGAAGGCAATGAGCCGCTGACCGTGACGCTTCCCGAAGAATACTTCTCCCTGCTCACCGAGGCAGGCTATGTCATCCCGCTGCGCGCCACATCGTTCGTCAAGAAGGATGTCCGCGGCAGTGAGGAGCATGGCATCGTTTACCTTGTAATCAACACTTCCGGTGACGAAGGCTTCTTCTCCACGCTCACTTCCACAGCCGAGATTGTGCGCACTCCGGTCAGTGTAATCGGTACAATCGACAACAACTTCAGTGTGGGACTGCAGAATGTGCTTACCAGTGATGTCGAGGTGACCGGCGTCTACGACAATTCGCTCATCACCACCTACAATGTGAACAACGGAACAGGCTACCAGGAACTTCCCGCTGCCGTGCGGAACGCCCTGGAAATCACTCCTGCCACCATCGCAGCAGGCGATGCTACAGGTACGATTAACATCAGCCTGACCGACCCGTCGCTGGCATCGCAACTCACCGAAGACGGATATGTATATCCCATGCGCCTGCAACTGACCTACTCCAACGGAGACGTGGTTGTTCAGGAAGAGGAGATAGCCTACCTCATCGTCACCACTTCCTATAAGGTTGTGAACGAAGGTGCAGGCCCGGGCAGCCTGCTCGGCTCGCAGATTAGCACCGATGAGGTGCTGACATGGACGGTTGACCACGATCAGATGTCGTCAATCACCAACCCGTCAGACTGGAATACCTGGGACAGCGGCACCTACATCATCGACATGAAGACCACGCACAACATCTCCGGTCTGTCGTTCATCCCGCCATATTCGAACTACGCATGGAGCGTAACGGCCAATGTGTCGCTGAGCACCGACGGCGCTACATGGATCGAATGTGGAGAGACATCGAGCATGGCCAAGTCTAACAGATGGTTCTACTATGTGCTCTACGGCGCAATACCGGCTCAGTATATCAAGTTGACCTTCAAGACTGACCTCTGGGGATGGTACGACTTTGGCTTCGACGGTATCACATTCTATGCTGCCGACTAAGCAACCAAACATTCCCCTCTTAATATAAGAGGATGCCGGGGAGTTATTTCCCCTAATAGCCAAGAGGCGTTTCCCAAACGGGGAAGCGCCTCTTTCTTTAGCCCACCCGGACACCCGTTTTCCAAAAGCCGTCCAAACGCATTGCAACTGCCGCCCAAACGCACGACGAAAGAGCCCCAAACGCAGCGCGTTTGGGGCTCAGTTGGAAAATGCCTGTTTACCGCCTATAGGAAGAGGAAGTTATGTCCGCCTGCTGGAACTTGCTTTGCAAAGCGCAGTGGCGAGCCTTGTTTAATGGTTATTGTTTATTGGCTATTGTCTATTGTTTTCAGCAGTTTGCGGCAATACTCCAGTATTTCCATCAGTTCGTCGGCCTTTTCGGCGCGCAGCATGGCAATGCGTGTCTGCCGGAAGTCGGGTATTCCCTTGAACACCGGCGTGGCGGCAAGGTGCCGGCGGGTGTGGAGAATGCCGCGGTACTCGTCAATCCGGTCGATGTTGATGCGCAACTGCTCTTCCAGCACATCAATTTTCTCGTCGAGGGTGAGCGTCTGTACCTTTCCGCCTTGCAGCAGGGAGCACATCTCGCGGAACAGCCACGGCCGGCCGAAGGTGGCCCGTCCCACCATGACGGCATCCACCCCGTAGCGCTCAAACGCCCGAAGAGCATCCTCTGCCGAGCGGATATCGCCGTTGCCAATGACGGGGATGTGTATGCGCGGATGCTGTTTCACCCTGCCGATGAGCGTCCAGTCGGCCTCGCCGGTGTACATCTGCGAACGGGTACGGCCGTGAATGGTCAACGCCTGGATGCCGCAGTCCTGCAAAGCCTCGGCCAAATCTTCTATGACGAGATGGTCCATGTCCCAGCCCAGTCGGGTCTTCACCGTCACGGGAGTGCTCACCGCTTTGACCACCGAGCGGGTGATGTCGAGCAGCAGCGGGATGTTCTTCAGCATACCGGCACCCGCCCCCTTGCCGGCCACCTTCTTCACGGGGCACCCGAAGTTCAGGTCAATCACATCGGGATGTGCCTCTTCCACCAGTCTGGCGGCCTCCACCATTGCCTCTACATCGCGTCCGTAGAGCTGAATGCCCACAGGGCGCTCCTCGTCGCTGATGGTGAGTTTGCTGACGGTCGACTTCACCGAGCGGACCAGGGCCTCGGCCGAGACAAACTCGGTGTAGACCATGGCGGCGCCGAACCGCTTGCAGAGCATGCGGAAGCCGATGTCGGTCACATCCTCCATGGGTGCAAGGAAGACAGGATGTTGCGGAAATACAATGTTGCCGATTTGCATGGTGAGTGTCTGTAAGTGTTGTTTAGGTCGTTATCTTATGAGGTGGTAGACGGCTCCCGGGAGGGTGCGCACCAAACCTTTCATTTCGAGGGTGAAAAGCAGTGCCGACAATTGTGCGATAGGCAGGTTCGTCTGTATGCTGAGCATGTTTATCTGCAGGTCGTTCTGCTTCAGAAGGACATCGGTCACCAACTGCTCCTCGGGCGAAAGGTCGGGGAACAGCTGGCGCTCTATGCCCTGTTGCCGTGCCTGTTGCAACTGCTGGTCCTGTTCCCAGCCCATGGCCTTCACGAAGTCGTAGGCCGATGTGATGAGTGCTGCGCCGTTGTCGCGTATCAGCAGGTTGCATCCCTCGCTGTAGGGGGCACCCACCATGCCAGGGAAGGCAAACACCTCGCGGTCGTAGCTGCGGGCAATCGAAGTGGTGATGAGCCCGCCTCCCGTGGCAGCGCTCTCCACAAGGATGGTTGCATCGGCCAGACCGGCCACGATGCGGTTACGCTGTACGAAGTTCTTTTTGTCTATACGGGTCATCGAGGTGAACTCGGTGAGCAGTCCGCCGCAGGCTGTCATCTTCGATGCCGTGTCCCGATGCGCCGACGGGTAAATCTCGTCAAGCCCGTGTGCCAGTACTGCCACGGTCTCCATCCGGTTGTGCAGGGCGGCACGGTGGGACATGATGTCGATGCCGTAGGCCAGCCCGCTGACGATGAGCACATCGGGGCAGATGCGCGAGAGTTCGCCGACGAAACGGTCGATGAGGTCGCGTCCGTAGGGAGTGGCGTGCCTCGTGCCCACCATGGAGACGATGTGCGCCTTGTTCAGGTCGGCATTGCCGCGGTAGAAGAGCATGAGCGGGGCATCGGCACACTCGCGGAGACGCTGCGGATAATGCTCGTCGTTGTAGGCGATGGCGGCCACCTGGTTGTCTTCCGCCCAGCGGTATTCTGCCTCGGCACGCTGCAATGAGTCGTCAATGGTGCGCAGAGCCTCCTTGAGTCGCGGCGAGGCATCGGGCAGGAGGTCGCCGATGTTGTTGCGATGCTCCACGATGGCGGTGGCCGACCCCGCTGCCTGGTAGAGTTGCACGAGTCCGGGCAGACTGAAATAGTTCAGCCGCGTCAGGGCGATGGTGTTGATGATTTCCTGTGGGTTCATTTCGTCTTGTTCAGCACGGGTGCGAAAATGTCGTCGTAGGGAGTGGCTGCGGCCAGCTTGCCGTCGACCAGACAGACCAGTTCCACCTTGGCGCGGAATGCCAGTTGGTTGTCGCTCAGCCGGTAGATGTCCTGATGGAAGATGTAGCGCACGCCTTCCTTCTCCAAGTTCAGGCACGAACGGAACTCGTCGTCGCAGCGCAGCGGGGCTTTGTATTGGAGGTTCATGCGTGCCACCACGGCATCAACGCCGTTCCGGTGCAGCTCGGCAAAACTGGCACCGAGCGACTTCAGGAAGAGATGGCGGGTATGTTCGGTGTAGTGCAGGTAGTTGGCATTGTTCACGATGCCTTCAATGTCGCATTCATAGTCGCGCACCTGCAGGATGGTTTCAAAGAGGTAGGGCATTGTATGGGAGTTGAGGAGTTAAAGAGTGCTGAGGTGTGAAGGATTTAAAAGGAGTTCTTGACTTCCTTAAGCAGTTCGAATCCGAATCTGCAGCGGAGACAGTCGCGGCGGTCGCAGTACGCTTTCTTGAGTTGGATGAGGGCCTGTGAGTCGGCGGCGCTGCCCACTTCCAGTCCGCATTCCCTCCACATGCGTACGATGTGGTTGTCTTCGGGTCGCAGTTGCTCCATAAACTCGATGGCACGGTCGCAGAGTGCTTCCTTGTGCTGATGCCGTCCGTAGGCAAAGAGCATGGGAATGGCTGCGTTGATGAGCAGGATGTCGATGGTGGCGTTGGAGAGTTGCTTGTCGGCCTGGCGGCTTTCGGCACCGAAGAGGTGGTGAGTCTGGAAATAGTCGGTGGCATGTGTGCGGAGAGTGCCGCGCAGTTGTTCCAGTGTTTCGCAGTCTGTCATCTGCGAGAGGTTGGCTGTATTTTGGAAGTAGAGTTGTGCCAGTTGTGAGAGCCGTACCAACGGGAAGTTCTGTGGGCGCAGACGGAGGTAGCGCCACTGGCGGTAGTCGATGGGGTGGAGTTGTAGTTTGTGTCGGAGATAGGCATATTCCTGTTGGAAACGGAGATATTCCGGGTCGGCGTCGGCTACCTCACGGTGTCGTTCGGAAGTGGCTTCGTGTTGAAGCAGGCCGGCCTGTCCGTAGAAGATGGCTTCAATCTGGAAGAGATTGTCGCGGTGGTGTGCCACTTGTTGCAGGGGAAGCGAGAGTGCCCACTGCTCCATGGCATCGCTGTTCAGCCCAAATCCGAAGTAGCGCGAGAGGGTGACGAACCACACTTTCTCCCAACTGCCTTCACAGCGAGGCAGCAGACGGGCGATGTCGGTGCTTTTTCGTTCCAGTCGTTCGGTCTGCAGGGCAGCCATCCAGGAGTGAGTGAGCAACCGTGAGAGGGTAGGGATGGTCTGATAGCAGGGCGGATAGTGGTCGGTCTGACGGAGTTGGTCATATCGTTGCCGTATGGCATCGGGCACGGCAAGCACCATCTGTGGCAGGGTTCGTCCGGAACAGGTCTGGCAGAGGCTGTCGCTCTCTCCGACAATATGCAGCACTACATTGTCGTAAGCTGGATCCTCGTGGTGCCGGTGGGCATACCAGTCGCTGGCACGGAGATGTATCTCAACATTACCTGCCAGGAGTTGTCCGTCTATTTTCACCTTGGCATTGAAGAAGTCGGGTCCGGCATCATGGTTGTGCAGCCCCACATCAACCACCTCGACGGCCTCGCCAGTGACGGTCGACAGGGGTTGTGTACCGAAGAATCGATGTTTCCAGGTGAAATGCAGGAGTTGTTCCATAGGGCAGATGCTGAAAGTTTTATATGCAAATGTACTGCTTTAATTGTGATTTTTTTTGTATAGCCGGTGAGTAAATTCGGTATTTATGGTGATTCTTCTGGAATTTCGGATGTTGTCAGTTCAGAATCAGTGTGGTCATTCGGTCTGGTGTGAACAGTTCCTGTGCCACTTCCTGCAGTTGCGTGGCGGTGAGTTGGTCGATGTTTGCGAAAAGTTCGTCGATATCTTTCTCCCAGCCGTAGTGCAGAAAACTCTTTCCGAAGTCCAATGCGAATTGCTCGCGGTTGTCGCATGCAATGCTGATTTGTCCCTTCAGTTGCTGTTTTGCATCGTGCAGGCATCGCTTGGAGAGTGGCGTTCGCATCAATCGGTCCAGTTCCCTGCGGATAAGTGCCAGGCATTTCTCCACATCCTTTGGGTCGCAACCGAAGTAGATGCTCCATAGGCCGGTGTCACCGTAGGCTACCATAGTGCTTTCCACTGTGTAGACCAGTCCGTATCGTTCCCGGAGCACCTGATTCAGCGTGGCATTCATGGCAGGTCCGCCAATGATGTTGTTGAGCAGGTAGAGTGCCATTCGTTGGTGTTGGTGAACCGAGTAGGCCAGTGTGCCGGTCATGACATGTGCCTGGTGGGTATTCATCTGTCGGCGGTCAAAGCATGGCCGCAGTCTGGGCTTACGGCATCTCATGGGCAGTTGTTGACCCGACGGAGTCATCTTGCAGTTCAGCGTGGCGCGATTCAGTTGGCTTACGAGTCGCTGGAAATCGACATTCCCGTAACAGAAGAAAATGGCATTGCCGGTAGTGTAGTGGTGGTTGGTAAACCGTAGCACATCGTCACGATTCAGTTGGCGCACCTGCCGGACTGTTCCCAGAATGTTGTGTCCCAGCGGATGCCCCTTGAACAGAAGGTTCTCAAACTCGTCGTAGATAAGTTCCGCCGGTGAATCGTTGTAACTTTCTATTTCGTCGAAGACCACCTCTTTCTCCTTTTCCAGTTCTTCCTCGGGATAGGTGCTGTGGAACACCATGTCGGTGAGCAGGTTGATGGCACGCACCAGGTGGTTATTCATCACGGCACAGTGGTAGACCGTGGCGTCCTTTGTGGTGAAGGCGTTGATGTCACCTCCCACTTTTTCCAGGTGATTGGCAATCTGCAGGGCGTTGAAGCGGTCGGTTCCCTTGAAAGTCAGGTGCTCGCAGAAGTGTGCAAGTCCCTCTTCGCCTCTCCGTTCATGGCGTGTTCCCACTGCCAGTTGGTAGCCGCAGTAGACCACATTGCTGTTGTCGGCCATGTGGATGATGCGCAGGCCGTTGTCAAGTGTGGTAGTATTGTATTTCCGCATGGATGCAAAAGTAATGAAATTTGAGGGAATCGGTGAACCCATCGGTATTTTTCTATTCTTGTGGCAAATGGGTTGCGGAAATGAAATATTGCATTATCTTTGTACTGTGAGGGGTGGTTTGCCCACCACTGTTCAGTTGTAATACAAAAAATGTTGTTTATATGCGTAAGGTTATAGGTATAGGCGAGACCGTTCTCGACATTGTTTTCCGGCAGGGGAAGGTCATTGCCGCCATTCCCGGTGGATCCACGCTCAACAGCTTAATCTCTTTGGGGCGCTCGGGTGTCGGTTGTCGCTTTATCAGCGAGACCGGTGACGACCTCGTGGGACAGCAGATTGTGGATTTTCTTCGGCAGAATGGTGTGGACAGTTCGCTGGTGATGCGTTACAAGGGTACGAAATCGCCCCTTTCGTTGGCATTCCTTGACCAGGAGAATAATGCCCAGTATGTGTTTTACAAGGACCATGAGCACGACCAACTGCAGTTCTCACTTCCCGAAATACAACCAGACGACATCGTTATTTTCGGTTCCTACTATGCGCTCAACCCGGTCATTCGCAGTCAGGTGCGGCAGTTCCTGCAGCATGCCCGCCAAGCAGGTGCCATTCTCTATTACGATGTTAATTTCCGTGCTTCCCACCAGCACGAAATAGATTTGCTCATGCCCAATCTGGAAGAGAACCTCCGGCTGGCGCATATTGTCAGGGGAAGTGACGAAGACTTCCAGCTGCTTTTCGGGCTGGACAGTGATACGCGCGTATATAAAGAAAGGATAATGCCTTACTGCCGGCACTTCATCTATACGCGGGGCAGCCGTCCCGTCGAGGCGTTCGGCCCCGGCATACAGTCGATGAAGTTTACAGTCCGTCCCATTAAGGCTAGGAGTACAATAGGTGCCGGTGACAATTTCAATGCCGGTTTCCTCTTTGAATTGCTGTGTTCGGATATCAGACGCTCGCAGATAGAGCGGGGCTTGACCGAAAGGCAGTGGGTTTCCTGCCTGCGGACAGCATCGAAATTCTCTGCGGCTTGCTGCCGGTGGATATACAACTATGTGCCGGAGAATTTCGGTGCAGACATGGCACGGAGGCTTAACGGCTGACTTGTGCTATGTCAGATTCAGGGTGTCGATAAGTTGTTGCAGGGTGTCGACGAAGACCAACTGGCTTTTCCATCCTTCACGCAGCACACCTTTTTGTTCCATATGTTGCAACATTGTTTGCAGGTCGTCCCAGAAATGATCGATGTTGTAGAGGACTACCCTACGCTGGTGGTAGCCTACCGAGGCCTGTGCCACCAGGTGGAATACTTCGTCGAGGGTGCCTACACCGCCCGGCAAAGCCACAATCTCATCGCTTTTTCCTATGATTAAGTCTTTACGGTCGCTGAGATTCTGGCACAGCACCAGTTCGTCGAGTCTTGGTAAGGGACGCTTCGGATGGTTGGCAAAGACCTGCGGAACCACACCGATGGTTTTTCCGCCGGCATCGTTCACGGCATGTGCCACGCAACCCATCAGGCCAACATCGCATCCCCCGAACACAACGGTGTGCCCGTGACGGCCAAGCCAGGTCCCCAGTTCGCGTGTATGTTCGTAGAAAGATTCGGGCAACGACCCGTTGGCAGCACAAAAAATGGCAATGTTCATAGTGTAGTGATTCTATGAAAAAGTGAGAATGCGATAACCCTTACCTTATAAAAGGCTTCTTATTTCAGACTCCAAGTCCTTCACCTGGATGTCACGCTTGCGGACAACATTGCTCTTGTCGATGATGAAATAAGTAGGCAGGTCTGCCACATTGTACGACAAAGCGGCCTGTGTGTTATTGTCCTGTACCGAAATCCACGGCAAGGCGGCGGTTTGAGTCTTCCAGAAATGAGTGTCGGTGTCCTCTCCTACCTGATAGATTTCGAAGCCTTGGTCGTGGTATTTGTTCCATAAATCGCGCAGGTTCATGATGCGTTGCATGCTGTTTTCGTTTGCAAAGAGGTGGAAATCAAGCAGGACGACTTTTCCCTTGAGGTCGGTCAGCCTTCGAAGATTTCCTTTGTTGTCGCGCAGGTTCAAGTCGATGATGTCCAGATTCTCCATACCGCCAACATCCAAGTCCTGTGCCTGTTGGTTGCGGAGGATGCGCACATTCTTCATTCCCTCAATGGCAATGTTGTGTAGATTCTCTCCACGCTCCGACTTCGGATAGAAGTTGTCCCAGCTGGTAGCCACAGCGGCAAAGGCCTTCACATCGTCCTCGCTGCTGCGCGGGTTGAAAATGAGTCCCTGATAGTAGCCCAGTTGGAAACTCTGGAAGAGTGCATAGTAGGCATAAGCCTTGTTGGGAGCTTGGAAAATATAGTTTTTTCTGACATCTTCCTTGTAAACCTGCAGCACCTTTTGCACACTGTCTTTCACAGCCTTTACACCAAGCACGGGCGAAGCGGCGATGGCATTGATGGCCTTTTGCAGGCTTATCTGTTTCAATGCGAGTTCACGGATCTTGGCACAGTTGTCAGAACCTTCCACCGTATAGTTGCCCGACATGCCCGGCAGTTTGGCTTTCACAGTGACGGTCTCAGCCGAATCGATGCTTACATTCACAATCTCATTGGCCAGCCGGAGACGATAGAACTCAGGTGCGGTTACCGCTGGTTGTGCGAAAGAGAACTGCCCATCGGCTTTCAGTACCACGGAGTCAATCTTGACGGCACCGTTCAGGCTCATGTTTTCCAGATAGAGCACAGAATCTTGAGCGTTTTCTATTGCTCCTTCGATATGGAATTTCTGTTTATTGCAGGCGGTAAGGCTCAGCATGAGCAGCCCGGCGAGCAGAAGGGTGTTTGATTTCAACAGTGTTTTCATTATTGCCTTATAGTGTTTTTAATGGTTGCAAAGTTACGAATAAACGAGCGCAAATGAAAGAAAGAGCACGAAGTTTCTTTTTGTTTCTTTGCCGAGTGAAAATAAGTTAGGCACAGCCAAAGTTACGAATAAACGGCGGTAATGTTAAAGGAATGTGGTAAGGATTTTTCTTCGCCTATACGGCTACTTTTTCTTTCTGGGTTTCCTCCGTGCACTTCCCTCCTCAATGTCGTCTATCCGCCAGTCTTTCGAAGTGCGTGGATTGCCCAGCATGAGTTTTCGCCAGTCCTCGTTATTCTTTTGGCGGCCGGATTTCTTTCGCTGTCCATTTGCCTGCTGGGAATGTTCTTCCGGACGGTCAGCCTCGTTGCAGCGTATGGTACGACCGTGGTAGGTCTTCCCGTTGAGGGCACGCATCACCTTTCCGGCATCTTGCTGAGGCACTTCTATATAGGAGAACTGTCCGTATAGATCGATATGTCCTACAGCTTGCTTTTCCCTCAGGTGGCGATTGAGCAACTGCATGACCTCGCCGGGATAGAATCCGTCGTTCTTTCCCAGATTGATAAATAGTCGCTGGTAGCCTTTCTCAGCCTTGTGTGGTCCCTGTTGCCGTGCGCTGCCACCTTGCTTTCTGTCTTTCTTGCTGTCGTTGCCCGTGGGGCGTTCAATGACCGGTGCCGAAGCGTAGTAGTCGAGAAAGCGTCCGAAGGTCATGGAAACGATTTTCTTGATGAGGACATCCTTGTCCATGTATTCAAAGTGGCGGTTAATCTCGCCCATGAAGGGTGCAATCTGTTCCTCGTCTACATCCACTTTCTCTATTTTGTCCATGGCGCGGTAGAGTTGTTTGGTGCAGATGTCCTTGGGCGATGGCAGGATGGAATCGACGAATTGTTTGCCAATTTCCTTTTCGATGGCCCGTACGCGATGTCGTTCACGGGTGTGTATGATACTGATGGAGGTACCGTTCTTACCTGCGCGGCCGGTTCTTCCCGAGCGGTGAGTGTAGTTTTCGATATCGTCGGGCAGTCCGTAGTTGATGACATGGGTGAGGTCGTCCACATCGAGTCCCCTTGCTGCCACATCGGTAGCCACGAGCAACTGTGTGAGATGCTGACGGAACTTCTGCATGGTGAGGTCGCGCTGGTCCTGCGAGAGGTCGCCGTGCAGTGCCTCGGCGTTGTAACCGTCCTTTATCAGGCGGTCGGCAATCTCCTGCGTCTCCACCTTTGTGCGGCAGAATATGATGGCGAAGATGCGCGGATGGTAGTCAACGATGCGCTTCAAGGCCAGGTATTTGTCCTTGGCATGTACCAGATAGAAAAGATGGTTCACATTTTCGGCGCCTTCATTACGGCTGCCTACTACGATTTCCTTATAGTTGTTGAGGTAGGTGACGGCAATTTTCTCGATTTCCTTCGACATTGTAGCCGAGAAGAGCAGGGTGTTCCTTTCCTGCGGAACGCCTTGGAGTATTTTGTCTATGCTCTCCGAGAAGCCCATGTTCAGCATCTCGTCGGCCTCGTCCAGCACGACATTGTTCACATGGTCGAGCACCGCTGCCCCGCGGTTCATCAGGTCGATGAGCCGCCCGGGGGTGGCTACGACAATTTGCGCACCGTGCTTCAGCCCCCTGATTTGGTTAAGGATGGAGGTGCCGCCGTATACAGCCATCACATTGACGCCCTTCATGTATTTGGCAAAGTCGCGGATATCGTCGCTGATTTGGAGGCACAGTTCACGGGTGGGGCAGAGAATTAGTGCCTGTATCTGGTGGCTCTGTGGGTCTATTTTCTGTAGGAGTGGAATGCCGAAGGCTGCCGTCTTGCCAGTGCCGGTCTGTGCCAGTGCTATGACATCGTTGCCAACGCCTAGCAGATAGGGGATGACTTCTTCCTGTACGGGCATGGGACTGACAAATCCCAGTTCCTCAATGGCCTTGCGGATGGGCTCGCTGACGCCCAGTTGTTCAAATGTTTTCAATATGGATGGTGTTTTTGTGCGATGCAAAGGTACGGTTAAGCGTGCGGAAAAGCGAAAAATCCCGTGTTTTTATTGCTCCTTTCCCGTTGTTGCGGTTGCCGTGTGGTAATGGCTATAGGTAGAAGACGGCCTCTGGTCCCATGTTGAAAAGCAGGTCGAGAATGCTCAGGTTTGGCAGAAAACCGTGCTTCTGGCGGTACACCTGGTAGTAAGGTATGGGAGAGAAGTCCGGGTCAGGCAATGGGTGTTTGGGCCGGATGGTTTCACGGAAGTCGTTTTCCACCTCCTTTTCGTATCCTTCACTGGGAACAAATGATGGCGAAATGTCGATTAAATGGCACATTTTCTCGGCAATGGCGAGGTTGAAATCGAAGAGAAACCCCCACTTCCGTTCGAAAAACGGGTGCAGGTCGTCAATGTAATAGTCGTAAAACGGACTCTCCCCATAGGCCGACAGCAGTGCGTTCCAGTGCTCCTGCTGCCATTTCCCGTGGCTGCTGATGCGTACATCGCGCATCAGGCATTTCTCCGTTTCGACTTTCTCGATGGGGATACTCAGTGCCTGTATGCCCTGTGTGGTGGCAATGAGGCATCTGTTCCGGTAGGTCTGCTTCAGGAAATGGTCGTAACGCTCCACAATACAACGCTCGTAACGGAATAGTTTCTGGTACCATTGAACGGGTGCGAAGTAGGCCGATGAGAGCACGGCAGTGCCCGGTTGCTTGTGTGCTACCACCATAGTTTTAGGTTGAACAGCCTGTAGGCCCTTCCTTTTATGTTCTTTTGCTTGACCAAGACGCGATTTTTTCCCATTTCAACGAGAAAAATCCGGCATCCTTCACAGTCGCAACCGGTGGAACAGGTGGTGGGTATTTCATACTGTAGGGAGTCCACCGTGATGGTATCTCCTGCGGTGGCGGCAATCTTTCCGACGCGTTGCAGGCTGTCGGTGAACATCACCCATTGCCCGGCCTTGAAGTCCTTGCTGCCCAGCAGGCACACGAGCAGCCGGTCGCCGGCCTTCATCTGCGGTGCAAGACTGTTGTCGGTCACCGTCACAATGGTGCAGACAAACAGCCGGAGAAGCACCATCAAGGCGATGGCAACAGCCAGATAGAGCAGAAACTTGAGCGTTGCTTTCATACGGTCTGGACTGGATGGGTGTTCGCTTTTATTTGATATTGTCGACGAGTCGGAACAGACGGCTCCATCTCACCCCGCCGAATCCTTTCCTGTCGGGGTCGCTCGACCACCAGATGAAGATGGGTTTGCCCACGATGTGGTCTTCAGGTACGAATCCCCAGTAGCGCGAATCGGCCGAGTTGTGGCGGTTGTCGCCCATCATCCAGTAGTAGTCCATCTTGAAGGTGTAGGAATCGGCTTTTTGCCCGTTGATGTATATCTGTCCGTTTTTGACTTCGAGTTCGTTTCCTTCGTACACACGGATGGGGCGTTCGTATATGGCTATGTTGTCGAGTGTGAGCTGCAGGGTCTCGCCCTTCTTGGGAATCCAGACGGGTCCGAAGTTGTCGCGTGTCCAGTTTGTCTGGGCGTTAAGCGGGTAGATGTCCCAGGTTTCGGCCTCGGTGTTGATTTCTATGCTTTCCACCAGGTCGGTGCGTTTCTTGAGTTCATTTACGGAGTGCTTTGTCAGCGGCATGACTCCATATTGGTTCAGGCTGACGAGGTCTTCCATGGTGATGCCCAGTTCGTGCATGAGTTCGTCGGGGAGCGACTGTTTGAGTTTCACGCGGTAGGTGTATTGCACATTGTCGGGTTCCTTGTTGGCCTTTCCGTCGGTATAGACGATGCGGTCTTTTATCTGGAGGGTCTGTCCAGGGAGTCCCACACAGCGCTTCACATAGTTCTCGCGGCGGTCGACGGGGCGCCAGCCGATGCTTCCGAACTCGCCGGGTCGCTGGGCCATGTACTCTCGTCCGATGGCCATGATGCGCTTATAGTAGTCCAGTTGTTCCTGCTTGTTCAGCGTTGAGGGATCTACCGGCGAGGGGTTGCGCTGTATTTCCGTCTGAAGGCCGTAGAACTTGCAGTTGCGGTAGAAGTCCTGCGCCTGGTATTGCAGGTCGTTGGTGATGGTGTCGCCGGCCGGATAGTTGAAAACCACGATGTCGTTCTGCTGTACTTTGCCCAGTCCTTTCACACGGCGGTAGTCCCACTGCGGCCAGGTGATGTACGACTTGCAGTTGAAGATGGGCAGTGTGTGCTGCGTCAGGGGCATGGTGAGCGGGGTCTGTGGGATGCGCGGGCCGTAGCTCACCTTCGAGACGAAGAGGTAGTCGCCGGTGAGCAGGCTCTTTTCGAGCGACGACGAGGGGATTACATAGTTCTGGAAGACAAAGAGGTTGATGAAGTAGACGGCCACCAGTGCGAAGACCAGTGCGTCGACCCACGACATGACCCATCTGACGGGGCCCACTTCGTCCTTCCACCATTGCCAGCGAATGCGCTTGCTGATGTAGGCATCGTAGATAAACGGCACGACGATGAGTCCGAGCCACGATTTCACCCAGTAGAGGAAAAGGAGGTAGAGAATGAGCACGACGATGAATTTTGCCCATTGCACTTTCATGTTCAGCCGCTGTTTTTCTTTGTCTATCATTGTCTTGTATGATTTTTGTGTGATTGATTGTCAGAATTTGAACAGGTCTTCGGTTGTGAGCAGTCCTGTGTGGTTAAGCGTGAACTCGGCAGCGAGTACGGCACCGAGGGCGAAACCGCGGCGCGAATGGGCGTCGTGGGTGATGGTGATGCTGTCGGCTTCGGAGTCGTAGGTGATGGAATGGATGCCCGGCACCTCGTCTTTGCGGATGCTGTCGACGGCCATTTCGTTGGCGGCAGGCACATGCTCGACAATCTGCTTGCCGTCGGGCTGTGTCAGGGTACCCAGGATCCACGAATCTTTCCGGTCAAGATGGTGGATGATATCGCTTGCCAATGTAATGGCGGTACCGCTCGGATGGTCGAGTTTATGCACATGGTGGGTTTCTTCCATCCGCACATCGTACTGGGGAAAACCGTTCATGAGTTGTGCCAGGTAGCGGTTCACGGCGGAGAAGATGGCCACGCCTACGCTGAAGTTGGATGCCCAGAAGAGCGTGTGTCCTTCTTCGTTGCAGAGGTGTTTCACATCGTCGGCATGGTCTTTGAGCCATCCTGTCGAGCCGCTCACCACCTTCACGCCCTTGCTGAAAGCCCGGAGATAGTTGGAATAGGCTGCTGTGGGGTTGGTAAACTCAATGGCCACATCGGCAGATGCAAAGGCCTCGCTGTCGAAGTCGGCCTGGTTGCCGATGTCGATGATGCTCACTATTTCATGTCCACGGCTCCGGGCTATCTCCTCTATCATGTGTCCCATCTTGCCGTATCCTATCAATGCAATTTTCATAAAGTGCTGTTTTGACCGCAAAAGTACGCAAAAAATATGACGGTACGGGTGTTTTTACATTTTTTATGCGTTGCACCTGCTGGCTTGCCGGTGGATCTTCTACGGCTTTTCTTGTCAAGATTTCTTACGAAAATCGTGATTTGTTAACATTTCTGCCGTGTTAAAAACCCGTTGCCGGGCACTTATGCCACCCAAGCGGAGAAAAGCCCGTATTCGGCATTTCTACTGACAGTCAGCAACTTGCGGGAAAATTTCCGCTGTTTTCCCTCCGTCGGATTTCCAAGTGGACGGCTTTCGCATTGTAAACGCCTAGGAGTTGCACTGCAAGTTCCCTGCACTTGGTGGGCGAAAAACGCCCATTCGTAGTGCAGTATGATTACATAAAAAGTCCGAAAGTGTTAAAATCATTCTACCAAGCCCGCCCATCCGGCCCCGGGAATGTGTAAAGATTTTTTCCCGTTTCCCGGGTGGGGGAGGAGGGAGAAACCGGCTTCAACTACATTTTTTAACGGGCAGCAATCCGTAAATAGGATTTTTCTCTTTATTTTTGCATATAAATATACCTGAACAACCCATGAAAAAGACATTTTTCGCCCTTCTTTCGCTGTTCGGCATCGTAGTGGTGTCGGCCGCACAGCAACCCTGGCACCGCGACCTTTCCACCCTGAAAGTCAACACCGAGTGTCCCATGGCCGACTTCATGGCCTATGCCGACCGCACCACGGCCCTGAGCATGCGCTACGAAAAGAGCCAGTTCTGCCAGCTGCTCAACGGCACATGGAACTTCTTCTACGCCGCCGACGACAGCCAGTTGCCCCAGGGCATCACGGCAGCGTCGCCCAGCGGCATCGACTGGAAGCAGATACAGGTGCCCGGCAACTGGGAGGTGCAGGGATTTGGCACGCCCATCTATACCAACACCGTCTACGACTTCCATTCTACGCGCCCCACACCGCCCGAACTGCCCGACCGCATCCCCGTCGGAGTGTATAGCAGGACTTTCACCGTTCCTGCCGAGTGGGCCGGCATGAATGTCTATCTGGCACTCGATGCAGTCAAATCCGGCACCTATGTCTATCTGAACGGCAAGGAAATAGGCTACAGCGAGGACTCGAAGAACACGGCTAACTTCCTGCTGAATCCCTATCTCCGTGCCGGCGACAACACCCTCACGCTGAAGTGCTACCGCTATTCCACGGGCTCCTACCTGGAATGTCAGGACTTCTGGAGGCTCTCTGGCATTGAGCGCGATGTCCGCTTGTGGGCACAGCACAAGGTGGCCGTCAAGGATTTCGAAGTGGTTTCCACTCTCGACGACGAGTACACGGCCGGCATCTTCGACCTCACCGTGAAACTGTGCAATGCCTCCGCCGGCCTAAGCAATGCCTCCCTGGTGTGCGACCTGCTTGACGGAAAAGGCAATGTGGTGCTCTCTGAAACCCACGATGTGGAGGTCAATGCCGACAGTCAGGCACAGGTGAAAGTACATGCCGAACTGGGCGAAGTGCTCACCTGGACGGCAGAGCACCCCAACCTCTACATCCTGCTCATCTCAACCTATACCGACGGGCGGCTGACCGAGGTCATCCCCTACCATGTGGGCTTCCGTCGCATAGAACTTTCCAGCGTCAGCGACATCACCGGCGACCACCGCACCGACCCCGTGCTCCTCGTGAACGGACAGCCGGTAAAGTTCAAGGGCGTCAACCTGCATGAGCACGACCCGCTCACCGGGCACTATGTGTCGGAAAAACTGATGCGGAAAGACTTCGAACTGATGAAGCAACACAACATCAACGCCATCCGCCTGTGCCACTATCCGCAGGGACACCGCTTCTATGAACTGGCCGACGAGTACGGGTTCTACATCTACAACGAGGCCAATATCGAGAGTCACGGCATGGGCTACGACCGTACTCCCGACGGAACGTTGGCCGACCGGCCCGAATGGAAGGAGGCACACCTGTACCGGCTGGAGAACATGTTCGAGCGCACCAAGAACTATCCGTGCGTCACCATCTGGTCGCTGGGCAACGAGGCTGGCAACGGATGTAACTTCTACGACGGCTACCGGTGGATGAAAGAGCAGGAAGGCAGGCTCTATAACCGCCCCGTCTGCTACGAAAGGGCAGAGCAGGAGTGGAACACCGACATGCTGGTGCCGCAGTATCCCAGCGCCGATGCCATGATGGAAATGGGCGTGAACGGTACCGACCGCCCCTATTGCCCGTCGGAATATGCCCACGCCATGGGTAACTCCACCGGAAACCTGAAGGGACAGTGGGATGCCGTCTACAACCATGCGAACATGCAAGGCGGATTCATTTGGGACTGGGTGGACCAAGGACTCTATGTGGACGGTTCGCGCCTGAAGGCCAACGGTACCCACACCGAGCCGTTCTATGCCTATGGAGGCGACTTCGGCTACCGGCAGCCAAGCGACGGCAATTTCCTCTGCAACGGACTGGTCAACCCCGACCGCCGGCCGCATCCGGCACTGGCAGAGGTGAAACATGTCTATCAGAATGTGGAAATAGAGGCCGTCGATGTCGAAAAGGGAGAATACCTCATCAAGAACCGCCACTATTTTACCAACCTTGACGAGTTTGACATCACCTACGAAGTTTGCAGTTATAACTGGGTTTCGGGGGCATCTACCCTGAAACGCGGCTCCCTTCCATTCCGGCTGGAACCGCAGATGGAGGCTCCCTTCAGCGTGCAAGTGGTGGTGCCGGACATCGCTTCGGCCGACTACTACATCAATTTCTATGTCCGCACGAAGCAAGCAGCACCAGGCATACCTGCCGGTCACCTGGTAGCACGCAACCAATACCGACTGACCAAGGAATATATGATGCCCACGCTCGGTGCCGGCGACACACCGCTGAAGGTAGAAAACATGGCAGACAAGGTGACCGTGAGCAACAAGGCCGTCAAATTCGTGTTCGACCGCCAGCGCGGCTGCGTCACTTCCTATCAGTTGGACGGCAAGGAATACATTCACGAAGGCTTCGGTTTCCAGCCCAACTTCTGGCGGGCACCTAACGACAACGACTACGGTAATGGCGAACCTAAGCGCTGCCAGATGTGGAAGGAGGCCTCGCAGCACTTCCGTGTGGCTGGTGTGGAAACGCAGAAAAACGCCGCTTCGGTAGACTTGAAGGTGACCTACGCCCTGCCGGCAGGCAACACCTGCAAGGTAACCTATCAGGTGTCGGGCACCGGGCTGGTGAAAGTGGCAGTCGACTATGCCGCCGCTGCCAGCGCGACTCCTGAACTGCCGCGCCTCGGACTCCGCTTCCGCGTGCCCCGGGAGATGCACAATGTGACCTATCTGGGACGCGGACCCGAGGAGAACTATCTGGACAGGAAGAGCGGAACCTACATGGACATCTACCGAACCACCGCCGAACAACTGTACTATCCCTATGTCCGGCCCCAGGAAAACGGCCATCACACCGACACACACTGGCTCCGGCTGGCCGATGATGAGGGGGGCGGATTAATCGTGCTGACAGGAAAGTCGTTCGAGTTCAATGCCCTTCGCAACGCCGTTGAGGACTTCGATGCCGAAGAAACGAAGGCACGCCCGTACCAATGGAAGTTCTATACTGAAGAGGAACGCACCAATCCGTCGGTGGAAAAGGCCCGGAATGTGCTGCCGCGACAGACCCATACCGACGATATCCAGCCCCAGCCCTATGTCGAAGTCTGCCTGGACTATCAGATGCAGGGCGTGGGTGGCTACGACAGTTGGGGTGCCCGAGTGGACAACCGCCACCTACTACCGGCCGATAAGGCCTACCACTGGCAGTTTGAAATATTACCGTTGAAGAAATAGAAAAACTAAGAGAATATGAAAAGAACGCTGATTTCATCGCTGATTCTATGCCTCTGCCTGTCCGTTTCCGCTCAGCAAAAACTGCCGTATAAGGACAAAAACCTTCCCATAGAGAAGCGTCTGGCCGACCTGCTTGGCCGGATGACACTGGAAGAGAAGGTAGGACAGTTGCGATGCACCATGGCTTGGAACTATTATGAGATAAAAGGGAAGAATGTCTACCCCTCGGAATCGTTCAAGAAAGACATTGCCGAGGGTAAAATAGGCATGCTTTGGGCTACCTACCGTGCCGATCCGTGGACACAGAAGACACTCACCGACGGACTGAATCCTGAGTTGGCGGCAAAGGCAGGCAATGCTTTGCAACGCTATGTGGCGGAGCATACGCGGCTGGGTATACCGCTTTTCCTGGCCGAAGAGGCTCCCCACGGGCACATGGCCATAGGAACGACGGTGTTTCCGACGGGCATCGGCATGGCAGCAACCTTCTCGCCGGACTTGATTTGCTCGGTGGGTGGAGTAATAGGTAAGGAGATTCGCTTGCAAGGCGGGCACATCAGCTACGGTCCCGTGCTGGATCTGGCACGCGAACCGCGGTGGAGCCGTGTGGAGGAAACCATGGGTGAAGACCCCGTTCTGACGGCAACCTTGGGTGCGGCGATGGTGAAAGGACTGGGCGGAGGCGACCTCTCCAAGCCCTATTCGACCATAGCCACGCTGAAACACTTCATCGCCTATGGCACGACCGAGGGTGGGCAGAACGGCAATCAGACGGTGATCGGACCGCGCGAACTGGCCGATTATTTCCTGCCGCCGTTCAAGAAGGTCATTGACGCAGGGGCATTGTCGGTCATGACCAGTTACAATTCGCTCGACGGTGTGCCTTCGACAGCCAACAACCATTTGCTGCGCGATGTGCTGAAACGCCAGTGGGGATTCCGCGGTTTTGTGGTTTCCGACCTTTTCAGCATTGATGGTATCTGGGAAACGCACCATGTTGTGCCTACGCTTGGGCAGGCTGCGGCGGAAGCTCTCAGGGCAGGCGTGGATGCAGACCTGGGTGCCAAGGCCTATGCCGAACTGGTGGAGGCGGTGAAAAACGGGAAAGTTGATGAGCGTTTGGTGGACGAGGCCTGTGCAAATATACTCCGTCTGAAGTTCGAAATGGGGCTGTTCGACAATCCCTATGTAGAAGAAAAGGCAACGAAGGCCGTCCGCTCGGCAGAGAGCATCCAGTTGGCTGGCGATGTGGCAAGGGCTTCTGTCACCCTGTTAGAGAACAAGAACCACCTTCTTCCGTTGGGTAAGGAACTTCGTGTGGCCGTGGTTGGCCCCAATGCCGACAACCGCTACAACCTGCTGGGGGACTATACGGCTCCGCAACCCGACGAGAATGTGAAGACGATACTCGACGGCGTGCGCTCCAAGTTGCCGGCAGCGCAGGTGGAGTACGCCAAGGGATGTGCCGTGCGTGATATGGACAGCACCGGCATCCGCAGGGCAGTGGAGGCAGCCAGGCGTGCCGATGTGGTGATAGCCTGCGTCGGCGGAAGCAGCGCCCGCGACTTCAAGACCACCTACAAGGAGACCGGTGCCGCCGTTACCGACGAGAAAACGGTATCGGACATGGACTGCGGCGAAGGCTTCGACCGTGCCACCCTTTCGCTGCTTGGCAGGCAGCAGGAACTGCTCGAAACCCTGAAACAGACGGGAAAGCCGCTTGTGGTGGTCTATATCGAGGGGCGTCCGCTGGAGAAAAACTGGGCGGCTGCGAATGCCGATGCCCTCATCGATGCCTATTATCCCGGGCAGGAAGGAGGTCAGGCCATTGCCGATGTGATTTTCGGTGACTACAATCCTGCCGGACGACTGCCTTATTCCATCCCGAAGAGCACGGGACAACTGCCCGTCTACTACAACAAGCGGATGCCGGCACCGCACAAATATGTCGAGATGGATGCCCAGCCGCTCTACAGTTTCGGCTACGGACTGAGCTATACTACCTTCGAATATGCCAACATGACTGTCGAGCCGCAGGGTAACAACCGTTTTCTCGTGTCGCTGGATGTAAGGAACAGCGGCGAGATGGACGGCGACGAGGTGGTTCAACTCTACCTGCATGATGTTGTGGCGTCGGCCGTCCAGCCGCTGAAGCAACTCAAGCATTTCGCACGCGTACATGTAAAGAAAGGTGAGACCCGCCGCGTGGAGTTCCAGATGACCAGTGATGACTTTGAGATTGTGGACCGCAATATGGAGCGCGTGGTAGAACCTGGCGAGGTGGAACTGCTCGTAGGCTCTTCGTCAGACAGGATCCTACTGAAAAAGATCGTCAATCTTGAATAACCATTGTCCGGGAAGACAATACAAATATTGGAGCGATGAACACAAGAACCCTATTCATGCAACTGTCCGTCCTTATGCTGGCACTTGCCCTGCCGCAGGCGGTGGCAGCAGCGGACGAAACTCCTCAGCGGCCGAAGTCGGAAGTTCCGGCTGACCATCTGGCCTATTTCGACCTGCGCGGCCCTGTTTGCGAAGTCACGGAGTATGCCTTGTACGACTATTCGAAGGCTGTCTGGAAGTTCGACATCCAGGGGCGCCTCACGGAATACCTTCGGTATGGGCATCCCTTTGTCGGCGGCGGTGGCTGTGTGTTCCGCCTTATGGCACATTATCGGTATGCCTACGACAAGGAAGGCCGCATCATGTTCCTCTATACCTACGATGAGGAGTATAACCTGATGGACGAATACGACGATGAGGTTCTTGAACTCTTTCCCCCAGGGGTGACGGCGGAAAAAGTAGGCGAAGAGGCTGAACAGCTCGGCGATTCCACCTATTGCCGTTCCAATTGGGCTTCAGGCAACTATGCAGCCTGCCGTTACGACCGTCACCACAACTGGACGGAGCGTGTGGAAGCCGCCGACGGCGAGGCAGGGAATGCCCGCATTGCCGTGAGGGAAATACGCTATTACACCGACGCAGAGTTGCTGGGACTCCGAAATGGGGTGAAGAAGGTGACCTGCCGTACGGAAAAGGACGGAGCTGTTTGGTCAAGTGAGTATTCGCTTGACCGCGACGGAAGGCTCACGCGATTTCAAAGCTACCGCGACCAGGAACCACTCTACGAATGGACGCTCGACTCCACCGATTGTACGGGACAGGATTTGATTGTGCCCGTAACCGATCAGGCAGTTAGCCGGACCATAGAGTGGTGGAATGAATAGGGAAAACTGAAACAGTCAGGATTTCTGTCTTGTAACAAACTGATTACTAACGAATTGTATTTAGGCCCCAAATGCACTCCGTTTGGGGCTCAAATGGACAACAAAAGGGGCCCAAACGCATTCCGTTTGGGCCCCTCTTGTTTTTGGGTAGATAAAGGTTGGGGAAAGGGAGGCGTTATTTGTATAAGTCTTTTAGGACATCATCGACCAATTTATCGCCGAGTTCTTCGCCGGAGCGTTTCACCTTTTCAACGAAAATGGACTCGAAGTTATCGCCCCGTCCACCGCGGCATCTGACATCTACGGATCCGACTTTCTTCTTTGTCTTCTTGTTGTAGACCACCGCCTGGAGCTTGTGTGCGCCGTCCTTGTCGACAATGAGGAACTTGATGGCCACTTCGTAGCGTGTGTCGGTGGAGTTTCCGAGCAAGAATCCCTTGTTGCGCATGGACTCGTTGTTAGCCGCATTGATCATGGCTCGTGCGACACGGCGCTTGAACGCAGCCCCGCCGTCCTTGTAGTGGCGTGAGAACCAGGTGGAGGCACTGACCTTGTCGATTTTTGCCTTGGAGTAGTCGAAGTAGTAGTTTACGAGAACGGTCTTGGGTTTGGCTGCCGCCGAGAAGATGGAAAGGCAGCCCGCAAAGAGGAGTAGTGTGAATAGTTTTTTCATATTTTGTGAGGTTTTAATGTTGTAAGGTTTTAAGGTTGTGAGGTTTTATAGTGTTTTCTGTTGATTTTTCCGTTGAAGGTGCGCTCAATTTTTGTGACGGTTTCGTAGAGCATGGGCACCTTGTAGGCCTCAAGCCGGCTTTTGATGAAAGTTGCGAGTGCCCTTTTGTCGATGGGGCTGCCGTCGGTTGTGACGACGAGCAGTTTGAGCGCCTGTCCGGTAATGGGGTGTGGCGTTGCTATGCAGACACAGTCTTTGACGGCAGGATTGGCCATGGCAGCGTCTTCCACCTCGGTGGGTGCGACCTTGAATCCGCCCACATTGATAATGTCGTCGGCGCGTCCGGACAGCCGTAGGTTCCCTCTTTCGTCAATGTATCCCTGGTCGTGGGTGTAGACGGTGCCGTTGCGGAGCATTTCTGCCGTCATTCCCGGCTCGTTCATGTAGCCGGTCATCAGCGTCTTTCCCCCGCATGCCACGGTACCTTCCTTGGTGATGGACACCGTGGAGTTCTTCATGGCAGGCCCGAGACATCCTGCAATGCATGGATTCCGGCTATAGTCGTAGGTGCAGATGATGCCGGTCTCGGTCGAGGCATAGGTGTTGTAAAGTCGTGTGTGGGGCAGTGCCTGTCGCAGCGCGAGCATGTCAGCCTCTGCGATGGCGGCAGCACCGGTCTCGATGAAGTCTATCCGGTCGGCAAGTCGTTGGAGCCGTTCCTTTGAAAACTGGAGCAGCATGCGTATACTGGCAGGTACGAGGAAGGTTGCCGTACGGTTGCCCCCTTTTTCCAGCGCCAGGAAGAACTGGTCAAGGTCCTTCATCCCTTGGGTGATATGAATGGTGGCACCCACCATCACGGAGGGCCACAACTTGCTGAGGCTGCCTATGTGGTTGAGCGGTCCGCTGATGACGAAAGTCAGTTCGGTCGTGAACTTGTGGGCAATCATAAGGTTCTCGCCGTCGGCAGCAATGGCCTCGTGGCTGAGCATGGTGCCTTTGGGTCGTCCGGTGGTTCCGGTGGTGAAGAGTATGTCGGCCACTCCGTCGGGAATATCGGCCAGGGCGGTGGATTGCGCTATTTCGTTGAATTTCTCTTCCGGCAGGTCGTGCTCCAGCGGAACAATGGGCTTGCCTGCAAGATGTGCGGCGAAGTAGGTGGCAATGAAGTCTATGTCCTGTGCGGCTCTTACCACGATGGCGTGCCGGTGCTCGGTGGTCATGGCCTCAGCCTTCTGTTCCACCATGGAGAACAGTTCGCTGTAGGTATTCTGCTGCTCACCGCAGACAATGGCAGTCTTGTCGGCATAGCGGACGGCATCTTGGCGTAGGAAGTCAATCAGTTTCATCCTGTTTATTTCTCAGCCAGTTTTCGCTCAACCATCTCCACGATGCTGTCGAGCGACTTCAGGTTCTTCGGTGTGGCATCGGTGCTTTCAAGCTCAATGCCAAACTCGGTTGAAAGTGTCATCAAGATGGTTGTTACCCCCAGCGAATCCAATTCCGTGAAAAGGAATGGCGAATCGAAGTCGACCAGCGGCAGCTGGTCTTCGAGCAATGTCCTGATTTTTTGCTTCATATTTGGTTGTTTGGTACCCACCCCCTTCCCCTCCAAAAGGGAATGGGGTGAGTTGTTTGGTTATTTGGTGTTGAATATTTGTGGCAGGAAATGGACGAGGTATTTGCGCCAGTTCTCCCAGGTATGTCCTCCGTCTGTTTCGTGATACTGGTATTTGTAGCCTGCGTCGGCCAGTTTCAGGCGGAAGTCATCGTTCAGTTTCTTCACGAAGTCGTCCTTTCCCAGCGCAATGTAGTACAGTTGCGGCGGTGTCTGGAACTGTTGCTTGAGTTTTTTGTCCAAGTCGTCGTAGATGGAAAGATGCCCGTCGTTGACGGTATTGGCAACCCCCGAGAGGATGTTGCCCACCTTGCTGTTCGACAGCGAGGGTATCAGGTCGTAGAGTTGGCCGAGTTTCTGTGCCACTTTTTCAGCTTTGGTAATTTTCTTTTCGTCCAGCGCGTTGGTAGTCTGGGCGGAGAAGAGCCCCACATAGTCGAACATGTCTGGATTGTTTGCCGAGATGAACAGGGTGTGCAGCCCTCCCAGCGAGAGGCCGGCGATAGCTCGGTGTGCCTTGTCGGGAACGACGCGGTAGTGGTTTTCGACATACCCTTTGACAATGTCAGGTACGAAGGCCCCCTCAATGACACCGAACATTGACTCTATGTTTGTTGCGGTGGCAGATTTGTCGGAGTATGGATTTTCTCCGGGGGCAGCCTCCTGGTCAGCAATACCGTTTGGCATGACCACAATCATGGGCACACACCGCTTCGCCGCAATCAGGTTGTCAAGGATTTGGGGCGCATGTCCCATCTGCGTCCAGGATGTCTCGTCACCTCCCGATCCGTGCAGGAGGTAGAGGACGGGATAGGTGGCACTGTTGTCTTCGTCATAGCCCGGCGGTGTGTAGACCAGCATGCGCCGGCGGGGCATATCTTTGATGGAAGAGGCATACCATATTTTCTCCACCTTGCCGTGTGGAACATCGTGGGCAACATAGTCGTCGGCAATTCCACCGGTGACGACAAAGTAACTCAGATAATCGTTTACATCGCGCACAGAGTCGGGATTCATCTGGTCGGTGCAGCGCTGCCCGTCCACTTCGTAGTAATAGGTGTAGATTTCCGACTCCAAGGGAACCGTGGTGTAGGTCCATACATGTTTCTCGCGCTTCATCTCCACGGCGCCTTCCTTGCCGAACACCCCTGCAGGTGTGCGGATACTTTTCTCCCGTGGGATGAAACTACCTTTCAGAATGACCGATTCGGCCTTGGGAGCCCGAAACTGGAAGGTGACCGTTCCGTCGGCATTTATCCGCGGCTGCTTCTTCAGGTGCTGGCTCAATGCCGTCTGGGTTCCAAGCAGCAGCGTGAGGAGAAGAATGAGGAATGAGGAGTGAGGAATGTGGAATGTGGAAGGTTTCATGGATAAAGGAGGAATGGTGGAATTAAGCGATTTCCTGTTGGGCGCGGAGTTTGTTTTTCAGCGGATTGGCGTAGATGGCCAGCAAGATGTCTTTCAGCACATCGATGTTGTCGGAGTAATGCTCCAACTTGGCGAGGTGTTTCTCAAATCTTTGTTTTTCTTCCAGGGTGTAGTGGCTGGTAAACCTTTCCTGTCCGTAGCGCATATCGTAGGCAATGTAATTGTTGGGATAGAGCCTGTAGGCATCGATAACGCGTTGGTCAATCAATCGTGCAACCTGTTTGTGGTATTCATTGTGCGTACAATCGTTAAACTGCATCAAGTCCAGTTCGTTGATGCCCTTGCAGAAGTGGAAATGCACCCTTCCCTTGGGCTGAAGTATTCCGGTGAGTATGCTGTTGAGGTCTTCTCCTGGCTTCTTGATGTATTTCTCGACAGTCCTGCTTTCGTAGAGTTCGATTGCTTTCAGGATGTCGCACGACTCCCATTCGTAGGAAACGGCAATGGGTATGATGTGCAGTTCCTGGAGTGCCGCAATCTTGTTCTCGGTCTTGCTCATGCAGAACATCTTTATAATGCCTTGGTCGGTTTGGTCGTTTCCGTCCTTGGTGCGTCCGTTGCGTTGTGCAATCCAGACGGATTCCCGTTGCCCGACGATGGTATGTCGGATGTATTCAGACAGATGAAGGGAACTCTTATAGAACTCCTTGATGCTTCCTCCCGGCCGTTCTACGCGGAACATTTTATTGGACTTGCCAATATCTATTACCAAGGGATTCATCATAAGATTGGCTCCGAAGGTGATTTGCGATGTCTGTAGCCCGATGTCTACCAGCAGATTCTGCAGCAACGAGGCATCGAGCATAATGTCCCTGTGGTTGCTTACAAAGAGGTAGGCCTTGTTCTTTTCAAGTTGCTCGGCACCGCTATAGGTGAATTTTGTGATGCTCTTGTGTTTGATTTGCTCGTTCACCTGGTACATGATGCCCCGTTGGAAATCGTCGGTGGTCTTGAAACCATGCAGCATCTGCCGCACTTCTTCAAGGGATTTGTCAGGACATACATAGGATGCAAGCAGTGGAAGCATCTGACTGTTGGCGATGCGTTCCATGGCCGCAGGTATTTCTTCGTCGTTGTAGGGGCGGATGTCGTCGAAGGAAGTGTTCATATTCTTGAGGTTTGAGGTTTTAAGGTTCTTAAGACTCGCGTCGCTCATATAAGCGGGCAGAGCCCGATCGGTGGGTTTTTATTTAAGAATTTCTGCGAGGTTGATTACTTCTGTGCCTTCTGTGTGGCTCATCGCGGCTGCTTCATCGTCAATGAGAATAGCCTGGAGGTTTCGTGGATTCGGTTCGCAGCAGGAAAGCAATGCCACCTCGTCTTCGTCGTAGGCATAGGAGCGTACCTCAATATCTGGATGAACCAGTGCGAAGAGCAGGGAGAACTGCCCGTTGCCTGCATTGACAATGGACACGGCTGAGGGATGTTGCTCGTTTTTCGGGCGGTAATTGTCTATCCATTGACTGAAATCATCGTATCTTTTCAGCAACAGGCGAGTTTCTTTCTCAATGGATATACCTTTATATATATATTTATAGATGATGTAATCGTGGAAATAATGGGTAGTTTCAAGTTTTTTCTTGAAGTGGGAATAATGGTCGGCAAAGTGTTTATGGAACGCATTTGTCCGTTTGAGCAGAGTTCCGCCCAATGAGCCTAGTTGGTCGTTCGTTATGCGCTTGCCTATCTCGAGTCCAACCTTTCCTCGTGAAGCAAAAGCACTTCCCCTCGGCATTACATGGTCGGCACCATGGAGGTAGACGGGAAGCATATCGGCACCGATTTCTTCGGCAATAAAGAAAGCACCTTTGTGGAAGCGTGAGATACAGCCTTCGTTTCGCTTCCCCTCAGGGAATATCACCACGCTATATCCTTTTTCTACGGCTTTTCGGATGCTGTTAATCAACGATTCCATCGGCTGATCCAGTTTGATATAGCCTGCCAGGCGGAACATAGGATGGACAATGGGATTTCTCCAGACCTTGTTGCTGATAAGCAAAAGGATGCGTGGGTTCATGGCCAGCATGTAAATCGGGTCTAGAATGGACTGGTGGTTGCACATAACGATGCTTCCACGGCTGAAATCCTCGCCATTTGGGTTGCTTATATTGGTGGTTACGCCCCACATGTGCCTTACATTCATTCGCATGACGCAGCAGATAAAACGATGGAACCAGTCGTCCCGTTTCTCGTGCGATATGGGAAGTAGCCGCAGCATCAGACCAATGATACTGCCGACAGCCAGTTCAAGAATGTAGATAACCGTACAAAATGCCGTTCGTATCACCTTTTCCATAGTGATGGGTGTACGCCTTGTTCCCTTTTCTGTACGGACCAGCCATCCATAAATGGTTGGAGGAATAACCCAAGCCATCAGTACCACCGTCAGCATACCAACGATGGTAACTTCTGCTAGGGAATGAAGTGCGGGATGCTTGGCGACGATTAGCGAACCGATACCGATGAACATGATGAGGGCGGAGATGACAATACTGTTCTTGAACGACGGCAGGAGTTTCTTCTTGTAGGCGAATTCGTTGATAAGTCCGTCGGTCATGAAGATGGTGTAGTCGTCTCCCTGACCAAAGATGAAGGTTGCCAAGATGACATTCACTATGTTAAACTGCATGCCAAAGATGAACATCATTCCCAAAATCCATAGCCATCCCATAGCCATCGGCAGGAAGGCGAGTAGGCTGAGTTCAATTCTTCCAAACGACAACCAGAGAAAAAGGAATACAATGAAACCACAGGCAAAGCCAATATAGTTGAAGTCGTTTGACAAGGAGCGGGCCACGGCACTGTTCATTCCCATAAAGTCGAAAGCATAGCCCGTTGCTCCGAGACTTTCGTTCAGAACCGCCTCTATCTGCGCTATGTTCTTGTCCGTGGCATCGATGACATCAACAACGGCACAGTTTCCTGTGCTTTGGCTGAACGAATTGCTTAGCAAGACAGTGCGTATAGGCTCGAAATATTCGAATGGTTGTGGAGTGTAGGTGGCTGAAACGATATTTTCAAATCCCAGGAAAGCATCTCCTGCGAACCCATATTGGGGAGCTTCGTGTTTCAACGAAACGATAATTTGTTCACGATGGGCGTCCCAAAACTTGTTCCATCTGTCTATGCGTGCTTGCTGTTCCTGCTGTGATGCAATAAAGAAGGTGACATTACTGTAATTGTTTATCTCTCCCTTCTTTCTCATTGCTTCCAGTTTGGGATTCATGGACATTCTTGCCTGAAGGGCTTCTTCCCAGGTGTTGCCTTCCGTCACCAAGTAGACATTGGTAGTATCGCTCAATCCTGCCGATGCGTTCATGTCCGACAGCAGTTGTTGCTGTTTGGGCGTCATGTAGTTGATGTGGTGCATGTTCGTGTCGAAAGAGGTCCCCAGGCTGAAGTAGCCGAAGACAATCGTCAGCACAAAAATGAGCAGCAACAGCCATTTGTGCCGTTCTGGCTCCATGGATGAAATCTTTCCGAATGACAGGTGCTCTTCCCCCGTTTTGAATTTTTGTTTAACAAGGTGGGGAAGAAATACCAGAACGAAGAGAATAGTTCCCACTAACATGAACGCGGCAAATAGCCCCAAGTCGCGAAGTGCCGGGGCGTCCAGTGGCATCAGGGCGACAAAGGCACCCACGGTGGTGATGTTTCCGATGAGCAATGGCGACACCATGTCCTTTAACACCTCTCGGACGGTACCTCCATGGTCGGTATGTGCGATGAAATGCAGCGGGTAGTTGACGGCTATTCCAATAATGATTGATCCGATACCCAGAACAATCAGTGATACATCAGTCCGTAAGACAGCAATGAACCCCATGGCAAAGAGCCAACCGAAGAGGATGGACATGCCTATGAGGAGGAGATTCTTGACACGGTGGAATGCAAAAACCAGCAGCAGGAGAATCAGCGTCACGGCGATGGATATGGCCCATTGACTGTCGGACTTTATCTGCTGTGCGTTACCAACGGCAATCACAGGAGAACCGGTGCTGTTCACCTCGACATCCGGTACGGCCTGCATCGTTTGCCATGCTACGCTGTCCACATAGTTGACCAGCAGGTTGTTGTTGGACGACTCCATGGCACCGTAGGGTGATGTCAGCATTGCCACGGCATATTGTTGGCCCGAGGTGAAGATGTAGCCGTCGTCAATCTCAATGGGCATTGACCGCTGTCGTGCCTGCAAGCGTTCCAACACCGGGGCGAACAGTCCCAACGGGTCGTTGCTTATGTTGGCAGAGAAGAAACCGGTCGCCGGCATCATTATCATCTGTACATCGCTGGCAAGTTGGTTTTTAATAAATTCGGGCTCTGCCAGGCATCGCTCCATCCTGATATAGTCAGAGTCTGTGAGCATCAGTGGCATGTTGTGGTAGATAAAGTTGGTGATGCCTGCCACTTTCTCGAAGTCCACCTGTGTAGTGATTTCCTTGATATGGCGGATGCCTTCGCCTGCCTTCAATTGTTCGGCAAAGGTCTCAACTGATTCCGTCACCTTCTCAATGTTGTCGGCGGTGGAACCTTCTTTTGCCTTGAACATGACGAAGATGCGCTGGCCTCCCGAGATGTCTTGGTAAAGGGAGATGGCTTTCTGCTCGTTGCCGCTTACCGGAAGAAAGTCGTAGATGTTCTCGTTGTATTTCAGCGAAGACACCATTGCAAGCAATACGGCCGTAATTAGCAGGAGCAGCCCCATGCAGAGGCGGCGATGCTGGCGGAGAGTGTCAAATATATGTAGGAAAAAATGGACCATTACCTATATCTGTTTAGAGGGAAACAAGGCGTATAGCCAATCGAGAAATCGCTTCTTCCATTGTATTGCCTCGGTTGTTGTCTTTGATGCAACGCTCCCAAAGCCATGCCCCCCGGTGCGATATCGCTCATAAACATGTTGCACCTTATGTGCGGTCAAGGCTGAGTCGAGCAGCACAGCGTTGTAGGGGTCGACGACAGGGTCGTCTTCGCAATTCATGAGGAATACCGGCGGGCAGTTGTCCTTTACATGTTTTTCAAGTGAAAGGGAGTCTTTCAAGGCCCGTTTGGGAAATTCTCCCAGAAGTCCGCGGCGCGAACGCTTGTGGGTGCAGGGATGTGTCATCGAAACTACCGGGTAGCACGGCACCACGAACCTGGGACATCTTGCCTGTCCAGCCAGTTGTTCCGATGCATGCATCACCAAGTGACCGCCGGCCGAGAACCCCATGAACCCGAGGCGTGCAGGATTGATACCATAAATGGAGGCTTTGCTTCGGACTTCATCCATGGCACGGCAAAGATCCTTGTACCCAGCGGGAAATGTCCTGCCTGGAGCACGGAAGTGATAGGCGTACGATGCCCAGCCGGCATGGCTATACTCGAGAACGAATGCCGCTATCCCGTTCTCGTTCAGCCAAACGGCAACGGAGTCACCTTCAATCTCTTTGTCCAGCCAGAAATAGCTTCCGCCCGGACAGACGATGACTCCTATGCCCAATGGATTCTCTTTCGGGATGTATGCCTTGAGCTTGTAGGCCTGGAGATGCAGGCTTACAGTGCAAAAGAGCAGTCCCCAAAAGAATCGAAACTTCATGTAAGGTGTGATGTTACTTCTTTATCCAGTTCCGTGAAGAACACTTTTTCCATGTTGGCGATGCGTTCCAGCAGGTTGCCAAGGTCGTTGTAAGTGTATGTTTCGCCCTCACGCTTCTTGAAGATGCGAGATGCTTTGTAGGCAAATTCTCTCCAGAGGTCGCCTATTTCGGTAATCCTTTTGGAGTATGCGTTTAGGCTTTGAAGGCCAGTCAGGTCGGCTGCTTCCTGCAAGAAGGCTCCGTAGACGAACCGGAATCCGGCACCACCAGTACCGATTTCCTCCAGCATGCGGATGATTTGTGCCAGATTGAGTTTTGCCCGCCGTGTTCCCATCTTTTCTTCCCATTTGCGGATGCGCTTGGAGAGATAGAATATTCCGTTTGTTCCGACGAAAGGCACAAAGCGTGGTTGCGAAACCATGTTCCTGCAGGTCTTGTGTATGGCCTTCAACACCAGCGGTCGCAAATCGGGAAGCCTTTCGGGCATTTCCTTAATCCAGTACATCTGCCCCAGCAGCGGGTAGGTTCCACCCTTGGCAAATCTTACCTTTATCAGGTCCTCGCGGGAAATAGTGACGCGCTGTGTGGCATTTGAGTCGAGCACGCTATACTCATTGGTTGCAGTATCTTTCCCGATGATGCAGATGTTGTGGCCGTTGAAATGGAAGCGGTACTCTATCGGGATATAGGGCAGATAGTACATGCCTACCACGCATCCCACGGGGCGTCTTTCTTCCAGCAGCAGATGGTCCAGGGTTGCCATGGCTTTCTCTTTGTTGAAAAAGCGTTTTGTTGCGGTCTTGATGCCCAGCAGTCGGGTGATGCGTTGGAAGAGCACTCCCGGGAATGTCCGAAACGAAGTGACAGGCATGCCACTCATTTTTATAAAAGGTATGTGGGTGAAGAATAACCCACTGGCCAATCCGAATATCATGGGTTCGGACAGATTTACATTATAATACCGCAACAGCGATGAAATGGCCCCGTTTTCACAATGCGCGGCAGTCTGGTGCGTCAGTTCTAATTCCATAGTTGTTCTATTCGGGGATGCTTTTCAACTCTTCCACGCTGATGCGCAATGCATCGGCGTAGGTCTTGAGCGTTTCTTCGTCCAGTTTGGCAAAATGCTTTGGCTGGGTATGCTTCCTGATGGTACGCTTCGAAAAGCCAGTATAATCCGAAAGAAGCCCGACGGGCATGAGATTCCGTTCACGGTGGTAGGCCAGTGGGCTTAATTTTCCTCTTCTGACATCGGCCAGGATTTCTTCGCAGCGTTCATGAATGTCGTCGAGCGTAATCTCAAGGGCATCGTTCTTCGGTGTCCATCCGTCGCTCATGACCTTTTGATAGCGCCCCTCGCTGTCAACGGCATAGTCCACATCGCGGACAACGCTGTCCTTATAGTATTTCAAGTCCTGCGGAACTTCTTCTACTTTCATCTTCGTTCAATTGTTTAGCAGACGGTAAGCAAGCAGTAGCAGTAGGAGAACCGGGCACTTTCCGGTATCATCAGGAGAATCTTCTGCCCTTTCTGCAACTTGCCGGTTTCAAGCAATCCGTCTATCATTGCAAAGGCGGAAGCCGATGCTATGTTCCCAATGGTTGGCAGATTGACAAACCAACGGTCTTCCGGAATAAAGAATCCCCGTTCCTTCGACTCCTCAAGAATCTTGTCTTTGAAGAACATTGACGAGAGATGCGGGCAGAACCAGTCAATGTCTTCAGGCTTCAGGTTGTACTTTTCCGCCAGTTGCAGTAAGTAGTCAATGCCCAGTGGTACGATGTTCTCAGCAAGCATGCGCGTGTCTTGCTTCAGGGCAAAGAGCGACTGTGTGAGCCATTCCTGCTCGGGGAACGACGCCCAGCCCTTCAGTTCGCCGTTGCCGTCTTTCTCTGCACCGGCATACATACATGTTTCCTTTGTGTTTGCAAACGATGTTATGTCTATCCAGTCCACGCGCAGCGACACTCCCGATTCGGCAGGTTTCCCCTGTACCCTTACGGCAAAGGCTCCGTCGGAGAGCATCCAGCGAAGGAACTCTTTCTCAAAGGCCAGCATCGGTTGGTCTTCCAGTAGGGACAGTTTCTCCGATTCCTGCTGGAAATAATTTGCCTGCATCCATACCGACAAGCGTTCCGATGCAGAAACGACAGCGTTGAGCGACGGGTCTGTCTGGACTGCCATACAGGCATATTTCAGGGCATCCATGCCTGTGCAGCATGACCCTGCGAACGACACCACTTCCGTGTTGCGGTTGCCGCCGAGCAGACCGTGTACCATGACGGCATGCGACGGAATGAGTTGCTCAGGCGAGGCTGTTCCGCACGAAAGCAAGTCGATATCGTCGGCCGTGAAATGCTCATCAAACAACTGGCGGATGGAGGCTGCAGCCATCTCTACATTGGTGTGGGTGGCATTGCCTTGTTCGTCCAGTGCGTAGTAGCGTTGCTTGATGCCATTGCGTCTCAACACCAGACGGCGAGCCTTCGACGGTCTCCCGTCAATCATGCCGAGATACTTCTCCATGTCATCACTTTCCACAGGGGCGTTTGGCAAGAATTTGCCCACTTTTGTGATAAATACATTCATAGATATTGTTGTTTTTATGTTATTCCGGTTTAGTTATACGCTGCAGTCGGCTATCTTGTTCCGTTGCACATGCTGCAGGGGATAGGTCAGGTAGAAGAACAGTTGCGCCAAGGGAGACAGCAGGAACAGCACTATCAGCAGGTAGGAGTAGAAGAGGTTGACCCTGAATTTTCTCCTTTTGTCGCGGAATCCGCCTTTTTTGCGAATGAACCGTGCCCAAAGTCCGAACATCCTATGCCCTATTTTCTCTATGTGGAGCACGGCAGGTTTGTAGTCTATGGCACCGGCAGAGAGGAGTTGCTGTTGCAAATGTGCGGTGTTGTTTCCTTGGCAGGCGGAAAATATGATTTTGCCAAATCTTGAAGCGCCGTCCATCTGTCGGTCGGATATGCCCGAAGCAGGCAACAGTGAGGTTCCTTCCTTCTTTCCGTAAATGAGCCATCGGATGATGGTGACGGCACTGACAAGGTTCGGTGCTTCGTCCTGCATGACGATTTGCCCCACCAGACGGGCACCGGTTCCAGCAAGGATGGCTTTTACGCTGCGAGATGTCATGAGCCACATGTTCCGGCAGGCATTCACAAAAACGACATCTTTGCCGTCAAGGTAGGATTTTATCGATGAATTGGCGAAGAACGACTGCAAGGGGAGCGATGGGGAAAGGAACCACGACTGTCCGACAATCATCACCAACCGGGCATCTTCCACATCGGAGCAATCGATAGGGTGGATGCCTGACGGCGGCAGCCCAAGTCGTGTCTCGGGAAAAGTGTCGAAAAAGTCGTATCTGTCCCAGGGGAAGGGATATGCTTGCCGGGGTCTTATTTCCTTATACACTACCTCGATGCCTTCCTCGACCAGTGGCTTGCAGATGCTTTTTGCCACTTCAAGTGCCTGACCGCTCTGGGTGTAGTAGAACACGGCAATCTTCATAGTGTGAGCTGGGTGTTTCTGAGTTGGGCGAAAATCTCGTCGGTGGTAAGTATCTCGGAACATGTGACAAAACTGCCGGCCAGCACTCCCAACATGCCGTGCAGCACGGTGCTCTGGCCTGTCAGCAGCAGGTTCGGTATGCGTGTCTTGCACGATACGCGTCCGCCACTGGGGATGGTAATGTCTTTTGCGACTCCGTACATGGCACCGTCGGGTATGCCTGTATAGTCGAGGTATGTGAGTGGGGTGGAAGTGTAGTATTTTTCAATCTGGCTGCGTATGCCGGGAATCTCCTGTTCGAGGGCGTCGATGAGTTTTTCTGCCTTCCTGCGTTTGAACATCTCGTAGTCTTCGCCGCGCCGGCCTATCGTTGTTCCCAGCCAGGGACGCATCTCTTCGAAGTTCATGTAGGTGAGGATTTCCCCTGTCTGCGCATAGCGTGGGTGCTGTTCGTGGCAGAAATGCATGTAGAGCAGGCTTTTGGGCCATGTCTGTTGGTCGTAGTCGGCGCAGTTCCAGACAGTGTCTCCACGATAGATGTAGAGGTTGCTGTTCATGTATGGCACCATGTCCTTGCGGAACTTCAGGTAGACGGTGAATGCCGAAGTGGTGTTCCTGACTTCTTTCATGCGCTGTCGGTAGGCTGGCCGGAGCAGGTGGCTGTCAATGAGTTCCACGGTGCGGCCCGGATGGATGGCGCTGACCACGAGGTCGGCCTCATAGCGCTGGCCGTCGGTTGTAATGACGGCCGTTGCCTGCGATGTGTTGCATTCTATTTTCTTTGCTTCCTGGCGGGTAAGAACCTTGCCGCCCAGATCCGTTATGTTCTTGGCCAGTGAGTCGGCCACCTTGTTGCTGCCCCCGACAATGCGGAAGGCGCTTTGCTCGTAGAAGTCGGCTATGAGCGCATGGGTGGAGAACGGGGTGCGGTTATGCTCACCGGCATAGAGCGGCAGGATGCCAGCCAGCACCTCGCGGAGCACGGGATGGCTGACCACGCTGACGATAACCTCGTTCACACTGCGCATCTGATACTCGGCGTTGACGCTGATGTCGGCATCGCGGTTGAGCGAGTGCATGGCCGATGAGGCTGCCACGAGTTTTATCAGGTCGTAATAGCGGAAGAGTTCGTCACGCTGAAGAGGGAATTGCCTGCCCAGCGTGTCAACGAACTGTTCCCTGCCGTTGGCTAAACTGTAGTGCTCACCCCGGAAGGAAACTACATCGTAGCCCATCGGGTCCAGTCGGGAGAGTTGCAAGCCGGTGTCCACTCCCAGGTAGTGCAGCAGGGTGTGGAGGGTCTGTCCGCTGTCGGCGCTGCCGATATAGTGCATGCCTGTGTCGAAGACTGCGTCGCCGCGGCGGAAGCATTGCAGGCATCCGCCAATCTGTGCACCTTGTTCCAGCACGGTCACCTCGTAGCCGTTCTTTGCCAGGATGCAGCCGCACGAAAGGCCGCCGAGTCCACTACCTATGACAACACATTTCTTCATTGTTTCTTTTCGATGTACATCCGGTGCATTTGCCGGGTCATTTCCCGATAGCCCGGAGTGGCTTCGGTGCGCTTGATGCGGGGCATCACCTCGACGGAGAGGTGCCCTGGGTGCAGCCCCCAGGCCGTCTTGGGCAGCACCTTCCCGAAGCCGTCGATGAAAATGGGCGTGATGTCGAGTCCGAGTTGTTCTGCCAGATAGAAGGCTCCTCGGTGGAACCGCTGTATGCGGCAGTCTTTCGACCGCGTGCCTTCGGGAAATATCATCACGGAATAGCCTTTGCCGACCATGGCGGCGAGGTTGTTGGCCATCTCTTCGGTTTCGCTCACGGGGAAGAAGTCGGCATAGCGTATCACCGCTCCGTAGAAAGGATTGTGCCACACCCAGTTCTTGGTCAGGATGATGAGGTTGGGCGTGAGCATCATAATGGCCATAAGGTCGATGTGCGACTGGTGATTGCTGATGATGACGGCCGGTTTTTCGAAGGATTCACCCTCAGGGTTGCTGAACGAGAAGGTGGTTCCCGGGATATGTTCCATGACGAACCGTGCACGACGCTGCAGCAGTCGGTGATAGCGTTGCTTGTGCTCGTCGGTCTTTCCGCCCAGGGTGAGCAGGAAAAAACCTGTCACGGTCATTTCCAAGGCCAGCCACAGGAAGTAGCAGAAGGAAAAGACCGAGTAGCAGAATTGCCGTATGGTGATGAAAAAGTTCTTCATATTTATTGAATCTCGCAGACCCTTGCTCAAGCCCTTTGGAACAAGGGGTTTGCGTTTTGGCCCCAGTTGCGTTCCGTTTGGGGCTCAAACACCGTGCGTTTGGGCTCCTTTCGCATTGCGTTTGGGGCTCTTTCGGAAAACCACTGTCCGAAGCACCTTTTTCGGCAGTCCGTAGAACAGTGCTCCGATGCAAAGGAATGTGTTCAGCACACTGATGCGGAAGAAGTCGTAGACAGGGCGGAAGTGGCTTACGCGCTCGCCGGCCGGCGGATAGTAGACGCGCACAGGGATGCTGACAATCGGCGTTCCGTTCCATGCGGCGAACACCATGAGTTCCAGTTCGGCTTCGTAGCGCGAGGTTATCAGTTGCAGTCCGCTCAGGCAGTCGAGGGCATAGAGGCGGTAGCCGCTCTGTGTGTCGGGCAGGTTGATACCAGTCTGAATGCGGAACCAGAAGTTGGAGAAACGGTTGGCAAAGGTGTTTTGCCTTGGCATGTTCTCTTCGTTAAGGTTCCGGCAGCCGACGATGATTCCGTTCTCGCAGTCGTCCAAGGCCTTGACAAAGAGGGGGATGTCTTCGGCGAAGTGCTGTCCGTCGGCATCGATGGTAATGGCATGGGTATAGCCCAGTTGCCTGGCGCGGCGGAAACCGGCCACCAAGGCATGCCCTTTCCCTCGATTGCCGTCATAGGCGACAACTTCTGTCTTCACGGGCAGCGTCTGAAGTATTTTCGCCGTGGCGTCAGTGCATCCGTCGTTGACCACGATGATGTCGCTGCAATGGTCCGAAACATCGGAGACTACTTTGGCAATCGTGCCCGCATTATTGTAGGTCGGCACGATGACACACAGCCGGATGCGGTCCGAGACACTCATTTTCTCAACTCAGTTGCTTATAGAGGAGAGACATCTTGGCATACTGTGCCTCTTCGTCCTGTATCATGAATACGGCTTTTGTCAGTCCATTCTCTTCCGTCTGCACCTTACTGAAGGCAAATTCCGGCTCAATGCCAGGATGGATGGGACGCTTGAACTTGATGCTTGTGGCGGTGTCGAGCAGCAAACGGCAGTTGAGGTGGCTTTCCAGCAACTCCGTTGCCATTTGTATGAGGCAGACGCCCGGCACGACAGGGTTGCCGACAAAGTGCACGCGGAAGATGAAATGCTCTGGATTCAGGCGGACGCGGAAACGGAGATTGCCTTCGTCGCTATGCGATTCCGTCATGTAAAAGAAATCGTCCTTCAGTATCATAGTTCACGGTTCATGGGAGTGAATGTATAGCTTATCTTGAATTGCCGGTTGGTTGCCGCCATTTCGCCGCCGGGACCTACGGTGAGATGGCGCTTGCCTTCGGTGGTCTCGCCCTGACTGTCGCGGTTGGCGAGGATGAACGCCATGTCCTTCCGCAGCACGCGGCGGATGTACCATTTGTCAATGGGCTTTATCACATTGAGCACACGGGCCTTGCCTTGGCCGTAGGTGAAGTCGAATATCTTGGCTCCGAACTCGTTGACGATGGTGCCCACTACCTGCTTGTCTGCCGAGATTTCCATGATGCACAGGCCGGTGAGTTCCCGGCCGCGTATCTGAATGAGCAGGTCGTACGACCGGTTCTCCACGCTGTCGCTTTCCTGCTGGGGTGTCGTGTCCAGGCTGGATTGCCCCAGCACCGGCAGAAAGAGAAACAGGCTAATGAGTGTCGAACATCTTTGCATTGATGGCAATGTTGGTCTTGACATTTTGCAGTTGCACAACGGTGACATCTCCGGTCTTTTCTGTCATTCTCACGCTGCTGACCATGGTCAACGCCGGATTGAAGTGAATCTCGATTGTCTGGTAGATTTGCTTCAGTTCTTTCTTCTTGGGGTACAGTCGTGCAAAGTGTGACTTGCCCGAGCGGTAGATTTCAACGGTGAAATCGGCGGAATTCTTCAGGTTTCCGCCCGTGATGCTGTTCAGGATGATACCGGTTATCTGCCGGAACATCTTGTTCTTCTGCACATCAATCTGCTGGCTCGACTTGGTTGATTTGATGTTTACCTTCTCGCCGTTCAGTATGAAGATGTAATCATAGGGCGAAGTGTATTGCCAGCGCAGTTGGTTTGGGTGCTTGAAATACATCACGCCCTTGGAGACCATGTCGTGCTTCAGCATCTTCATGGTCTTTGTCTGCAGGAAGTCGCACTGCATGCTCTTCATGCCGGTTGCCGCCTTGTCAATCTTTTCCAGCACCTGTTTCTGCTCTTCGCCGGCAAGTTTCGTCTGGGCGGTGGCGGAAAGTGACAAAGTCAAGGTAAGGATGAATATGGATAAGTGTTTCATTTTGCTTCTGGTTAAAAAGGATTATTTGGCAATCAGGACACATCCGGTGAGAATGAGGAACACGCCCACCCAGCGTATCATGGGGATTTGCTCGTGGAAAAAGATGATGGCGGCAAACATTCCCATCACATAACTCATGCTTATCATAGGATAGGCCATGCTGAATGGGAAGTTTTTGATGATGTACATCCACAGGACCGAGCCGATGCCGTAGCACACGCCGCAGCCAATGAACTGCCAGTTGGTGAGCAGCCGGCGGAAATAGTCGAATGTCCAGGAGAAGTCTCCAGCCCGTGTCAGGCCGTACTTCATGAGAACCTGACCGCCGGAAAGCAGGATGCATTGTATGATGGAGAGGGGCAGGAGCTTGAATATCATATCCTTTTCAGTAGGGTAAGCGACACATCCTCCCCATGCATTTGGTTGACGAGCAGCAGGTTCTGCAAGTTGCCGGTCTTGGAGGGAGTGTCCGGATGATAGAGAAAGTTGGGAATGAATTGCCGTTCCAGGCAATGGGCAGCCGCATATAGCCCGAATGCAGAGGCGGTGAAGTTCTCGCCGAAGACATGTTTGTACTGTATTAGCGGCAAATGCGACAGAGACAGTGCGGAAAGAAGTTGCTGGTATACGGCATCATGCTCCTTGCTGCCGTTCGTGCCGACCACTATTGCACTCAGATCCTGCCGTGTCATGCCACCGTCGCGAAGCAGGCTTTCAAGATGTTCCTGCAAGCGGTGGACATGTTGGCATTGTCCCGTACGGATTCCGGAAAATTGGCAGAGTGCGTCTTCATGGGGACTGTCTGTCAACAGCACCGAAACGGCGACTTCACCGCAGGCAACCATGCCAGGCAGACCGACAAATCCTTTCTTTTGCAGCAGGGAAAAGTAAGTGTCAACCATTTCGTCGTGGCCGCCGACAAGTGCCGTTGAAATCTTACCGAGTTGCAGTTGCATCCAACCATCCAGCAAGGCAAGGTCGAAACTCATCTCACCATGCGAATAGGTGCAGTTGTAGCCGTGTGTCTTTGTGTAGATGCCTAATGCCGAACTCACGGTGTTGTGGGTCGATTGCATGAAGTATGTGGGGCTGAGTGTCTCTTCTCCGTTCTCTGTCATGGCGTCGAGAAAACGCTCGGTGTAGTCGAGACTGCCGATGCTTGTGCCCGTAATGATGGCGTCGGGGTGCTCTGTCTGACTTTCGTGCAGCACTTTCAAGGTCGTTACCAGGGCGCGCTTCATAATATTTCCCATGCGACGCACCTCGTTGGCGGGGATGAAATCGCGGAAGTTCGGGTTCTGCGCATAGGCCAGAGGCTCGGCAGTAAGTACGGGACTTTCCATCCACGACTCAGAAAGTGGCTGCTGGATGGAAATCTGCTCGGCGGCTCGTATGTAGATAGTCTTGCGGTTCATTGCGATGAGTGGTACGCTTTATAGTGAGAGTATCAGCGAAGAGTCATTGCCTCCGAAGCCAAATGCGTTGCTGAGAATGTTCCGGACGGGATGGTGAAGTTGCGTAGCGACAACCGGTACGATGCCGTTTTCCATAGCGGTGTGCCAGTTCAGATTTGCTGGAAGGAACTGGTGCTGCAATGCGAGGATGCAGAAAACGGCCTCGATGCTGCCAGATGCGCTGGTGGTATGACCTGTAAACGACTTTGTTGAAGATACAGGCGGGTGACAATTGCCAAACACATGCTTGATGGCCTGGCTCTCGCTTTCGTCGTTGTTGGGGGTGCCTGTGCCGTGGGCGTTGATGTATTGGATGTCGGATGGCCTGAGCCCGGCCGTCAGCAGGGCTTCTTCCATGGCATGGATGGCCCCCGTTCCTTCTGGCGAAGAGGCTGTCTGGTGATAGGCATCGCAGGCATTGCCGTATCCTTTCAGGAAGCAAAGGGGAGTCACCTTGCGCTTTTCGGCCGACGAGGCTCGCTCAAGCACAAGATAGGCGGCACCCTCGCCAAGGTTCAGTCCTGCCCGGTCGCGGTCGAACGGACGGCAGGGCTGTCCGTCCAGGATCATCAATGCATTGAATCCGTTCAGGTGAAACATGGAAAGGCACTCCGAACCACCCACTACTACGATGTCGGCCAGGCCGCAACGGAGCATGTTTGCCCCTGTTATCATGGCATTTGTGGCCGACGAGCAGGCCGTGGATATGGTGGAATAGGAGGCAAACCGTCCAAACGGAGCGGCTATCATCTCTGTGCAGTCGGCGCAGTTGTGCGTTGCGATGGTTGCAATTCTGGCATCGCCGCCCGCCTCTTGGTCGTGATAGCGTTCCCGCCGGTCCATTCCTCCCACGGTGGTGGAGGAGATGAAATGCACATTGGCGAGGTCGGAAGATGAGAGCCGTGCTTCTTCCAAGGCTTCGCTGAGTGCCAAGCGTCCCATCAGTGCAGTGCGAGTGAGGTATCCGTCGTCGCTGATTCCGAGCATTTGCATCATCCCGGCATTGCTGCAATGGACCTCCCCCACGGGAAGTTCACGATGGCGGGAGGGGAGATATTCCATCGCTCCTATGCCTGAGCGTTCTTCCTGCAGTGAAGCAAGCGTGGCGGATTTGCCTATACCTATGGCAGAAACCACCCCTGCGCCGGTGATACAGATAGGTTCGAGCATCTGGATGGATTTATTTCGTGCGGTTTTCGGTAATGAACTGCGCCATTACATTGACCGACTTGAACACCTCTTTGCCCTTTCCGGGGTCTTTGAGCTTGATTCCATACTTGCGATCGATGAGGACTATCAGTTCCAAAGCGTCGATGGAGTCCAACCCCAGGCCGCTTCCGAACAATGGGGCATCGGCATCGATGTCCTCAGGGGTAATGTCTTCGAGGTTCAATGCCTCGATAATTTCCTTTTTTAATTCTAAAACTAATTCTTCCATAGTTTGGTTTTCTATTTTTTGATTATCAATTTCATGTCTGCTTCAAAGTGCTGTGTGTCGTAGAAATCGACCCAGCCGATGAGTATGCTGCTTGTTCCTTGGTCGGCAAAGGCTGCCGCTGCCATTTCCTTCAGGCCGTACGGGGAGCCGGGACCTGCCACAAAGAACGATGTCTCGCCATGATATTTGTTGCGAATGGCAATTTCTCCCGTTACGATGTTGGGCAGTGTGTAGACAAACAAGGCAGGGCTTGGAAAGAAGTTCGCCTCGTCGGCAATGGTGGCTTGATAGCGGTGGTCGGCCTCAATGGACCCGCTTCGGTTGCAGAGAACTACAGCGCGGTCGTCACGGTCGGTGAATCGCTCTTCATCCACCGACTGCAGCAGCAGTTCCGAGGCAATGAATCCAAGTTTGCATAGCCCGTCCATCTTGAAAAACTTCGGGTAGTCGTTCACATATCGGCGATAGAGATCGTGCAGCAGGTCTGCGCCGGCAGAGCCGGTTCCTACGGGTTGTCCGTTCAGAAGTGCACCGCTGGGTGTTATCTTGATTTCGGCCAATATGTGACACATAGGTTTTCCTTTCATTGTTCTCATCTGGTCGGTGTGTGTTCTTTCCTGAACAGCAGTGCGGCATTGCCTCCTCCGAAGCCCGAGAGCAGCTTCACGAAATTTTTCTTCGTGGTTGTGCGGTGTTGGGAAGAGAGGTTTATCCTTCTGCTTACGCCCAACTCGGAATATCCTCGGGTCCCGAGCACTACGCCGTGGTCGGCAGCGTGCATCGAGACGATGCTCTCCAGTATGCCGGCAGCCCCCATCGTGTGTCCGTAATAGCCTTTCAGTCCGTTGACGGGAACCTGGTTCAGTCCTGCGCGGTCTATAGCCACGGCTTCCATCTCATCGTTGAAGAGCGTGGCTGTGCCGTGGGCGTTGATGAAGGCAAGACTTCCCTGGTCCTCGTCCTTGAGCACCTGCTGTAGGGCTCGGTAGCATCCTTCTGCCGTTCGCGACGGTCCCGACACATGAAAGGCGTCGTTGCGTATTGCTCCCTTGTCCAGGAGCCATTGTCCTGTCATGCTTTCCTCGTCGGGCTGTTGCCCTTGGAAGACGATGGTGGCCGCCGCCTCGCCCAGATTGATACCCAGCCTTTCCTCGTCGAAGGGCCGGCATGGCTCGGCAGAGAGCGCCTGCAGCGATTGGAAACCGGAGATGATGAATGGCGAAAGCACATCGGCACCGGTCACAACGACCGTGTCGTACATGCCCAGTGCAATCATTCGCATGGCTTCTATCTGGGCACTGCTGCCGGAGATGCAGGCATTCGACACCACAAGCGGGTTGTTCGGATTGCCCAGAAAGTGAGCAATGGCCTTGGCCGACTCGCCCAGCAACACTCTGTTTTCGGGGATGTCGGGTACGGGCTGTCTGAGAAGGTCGACATTGCCTTTGGTCGACGAGAGCATGAGCAGGGTGCGCTCCGAGGTGATGTCGGCTCCGCACACGGCAAGTGCTTTCTTCACCGACAGCAGGACAATCCTCTCGAAAAGGGTGAAGTGCCCTTCAATAGCCTCCCTGGCACATTCCTCCGACACGGTGTCGCAGTCGAGAAACGATGCTGCGAAGGGCGTGGGCAGGTTCCATAGGCCTTCATACCGTTGCAGGGCGGACTTGCCTTCCACGACGGCAGCATAGTTCTCGGCGGAGGAAAGCCCCAGTGCCGAGACAATGTTGTCGGCCACGACGGCTACTTTTCTACGGCTTCCCATTGCGCTTTCCATTGTTCGTAGAATGCAGGTGTGGTCCAGACCAGTTCGTAGTTGCGGTCCATGAACACCTGGACGGAGTGCCCCGTAGCCATGACTTCGCCATCAGCGTTGCGGATTTCGTAGTCGAAAACAATCTTTGCGGCGTCGGTAGGGCGGTAGACAATGGTTATTTCAGGCTCCATCCCATAGGTGAGGGGACGCTTGTATTGGAAGGAAAGGTCGACCAAAGGGGCAAAGAAACCGTTGCTTTCAATCAGGTTGTAGCTCAGTCCGAATACTTCGCCGAACCTTTCGCGGGCATCCTCGAAATACTTTGCATAGGAGCCATGCCATACAACGCGCATGGCATCTACCTCGCTGAAGCGGATTCTGAAGGGCAGACTTGTCTGGAGCGTTCTCATTTTGCGGTGTTTGTGTTATCCATTAGCAAGTTCCGAGGCTTCCATGTCGGTCAGGGCAATCTTGATGAGAGCCGTGGCAAGGACTTCTTCGCCGGCCCGCATGGTTACTTCTGCCAGGGTCAGGTGGAATACATCCTCAAGGATGTGGACATGGATGGTCAGTTCCTCGCCCAGGCGTGGCTGGCGGTGGATGACGCAGTTGCGTATATCGCCGATGTAACCAATCTTTATCGACTCGTTGCGCATGCGGTTGATGCATCCCATACGGGCAGCACACGACTGTGCAATGCTCTCGATGATGCCCGATGGCGACAGGAGTCCGCCGTCCAGGAAGATGTTGTCGGGCTGGATGGTGAACTTATTCACGGCATCGACCATGTCGCAATGCTCCACATAATCCACCATGACAAAGGGCGGACGCTGCGGAATGAGACTGGTAATGGGTATTTCGCGCAGGTTCATGACTGACGGTTTAGGCCATCTCAGACTCGATGTAGTCGTAGAACTGGGCCAGGGTCTTCACCTCGGCCATGCGTTGTGGATTCAGTTTGAAACCGAAATTCTTCTCCACAATGACCACGATGTCGACATAGTCCAGGCTGTCGATACCCATATCTTCCTTCAGCAGGGCCTCGGGAAAGATGTTTTCTTCGTCAATTTCAAGGTCGTCAATGAGAAACGCCTTTACTTTTTCTTCAATTTCTGTACGATTCATAAAATGTATTTTTATTAAATGATTATGTATATTTATCAAACTGCGGCTTGACTCCCAAGTGTTTGATTATCAGCATTTTTGCACCGCCATTCCAAGAACTAGGCTCTTGCAGTGCGAAAGCTAGGCTCTTGCGGTGCAAAACCTAGGCTTTTATCATGCGAAACCCAGGCTTTTGGAAATCAGCTGCTACTGAGTCCAAAAATCAAAATAATTATACCATTGTGCCGGATACATCCTTACGATGCGCTCCAGCTCCCTCACATAGTTGGCAGAGAGCTGCTCTATCTGCTGTTTCCTCGGTGCCGACTTGTCGTATTCGAGGGGAACGACATATATCTTGTATTTGTTGGCGCCCGTTTTCATGCAATGCACCACGAGAGCGTCCACCCCGTGCAAGGCAATCACCTGGAAGGGGCCGACGGGAAGGTGTGCCTTGCAGCCCAGGAAAGTCTGCTCCACAAATTTCTGCGAGCCCCAGATGCGGTCGGCCGGGATGCTCACGGTCTCGCCGTTGCCCAGTGCCGTGTTGATGGCAAAGAGGTGGCTCATGTCCTCCTTGATGGGTATCATGTGAATATGGCTGCAGGAAAAGAGTTTCTCACGGTTGTTCATCACCTCCTCCTTCTCGCCGAAGTAGACCAAAGCGTTGAATTTCTTCTTCTCAGCCACCAGCGAATAGCCGGCTATCTCGTAGTTGCCCACATGTGAGCTGAGCTGCACGAAGCCCTCGGAAAGGTCGGCCAGGCGCAGGAAGTTGTCGTACCCTTCCAGTTCGATGTCGAACCGGCGGCCGGCATACATGGCAAACTTGTCTATCACTGCCTGGGCAAACAGACAGTGATTCTTGTAGGTCAGCCGGAAGGAATCCCACGCCGAGCGCCCCATCTTCTCGCGGAAATAGCGGTAGATGTGCCTGAAACCAGGCCGGAAGAGCGTGGGCGGAACCACAAAGACATAGGCGATGGCATATATGCATCGCATGTTTGCGCTCCGGAGCAATGCTATCAGCCAACGATGCATCAGTCCGTTGCCGCCGGTCGTGCCTGCCCATTTCTTCTCTGCCATTCGACGGGTTGCCGTTTAGTCGTTCTTTTTCCTCACCACCAGGATGGAATGGCCCTGTCCAAGGTAGTCGTATATCTTTTCTATCTCCAGTCCGGCCGCCTCGATGCAGCGTTCCATGTCCTCGGTGTTGTACATTTTCGAGTTGCCGTTGGCCATGGCAGTGAAGTAGAGGCTGGTCATGGTAAGGCAGAAGGCCGCCGACTCGAAGCGCTGTCGGTCCCACAGGGTCTCCATGATGAAGATGCGCGTGTTTCCCGTCATTGCTTCTTTTGCCCGTTTCAGGATGCTGACAATCTCGTCCATGCTGAAACAGTCGAGGAACTGGCTCATCCATATGGCGTCGAGTTCTCCCTCCGGCTTGGGAAAGTGTGCGTTTCCATCCAAGAGATTTATCCCCCCCCCAACTATGCGTTCGGCACCTGGCTTTCCTTTCACATTCTCCTGCATCATGGCAATCTGCTGCGGCAGGTCGAGAATGGTCACTTTCACATCGGGATTGTAGGCTACGCACTGCAAAGCCCACTTCCCCGTGTTGCCGCCTACATCGTAGAGCGACTTCACATGGTGCTCGTCAAAAATCACTTTAAGTGCCGACGGGAACGAAGAGTCGCTGTAGAAATGGTCGAAGGCAAACCAACTCTTCTTCACCTGCTCTGGCAACGACGACAGACCTTCGTACAGCGTCGACCATCCGCCGAAGTGTTCCAGCCCGGCCGGGCGTCCCTCTTCCAGCGCCTTGTCCAGATGGAAAAGTCCTTCGTAGTTCACATCGTGGTTGAAATCGAGGTTCACGCGGGTTGCCGGGTCGTTCAGCAGGAACCAGCCCACCTTGGACATGGTGTATCTGTCGCTCTCCGTGTCTACCAGAATGGTGCCGATGCAGAGCGAAGCCTCCAAAAGACACTTCACGGCGTAGTCCGAAAGCCCCGTCGCTTGCACGATTTCCTGGCGCGTGAGACCCTCTTTCGAGTCGCCGATTAGTTCCAGGATGCCGTATTTCACCATGAGGCGCGATGCCTGGAACACCACGGGCCCCCAGGCAATGAACTCCGAGACCTACGCATTCATTCATTTCGGCCCCAACACATTCAACAATATGGAATGGGGCTACGGCGATGCGGATGTGAGCATCTTCAATCCCGACACCCTCGCCTGCGAGCAGTGGGTCAAAGTGCTGAAGGAAGGCGGCATGAAAGGCGTCATCCTTACTGCCAAGCACCACGACGGATTCTGCCTGTGGCCTTCGAAATTCACCGACTATAGCATCAAGTATTCCCCCTACAAGGACGGCAAGGGCGATGCCGTGGGCGAACTCGAGGCCGCCATCAAGAAACTGGGCGGGCTGAAACTGGGCATCTATCTCTCGCCCTGGGACCGGCATAAAGCCAGCTACGGCAAGGCAGGATATGTCGACTACTACAAGAACCAGCTGAAAGAGATACTCCTCTCCTACCCCGACCTCTTCGAGATATGGTTCGACGGAGCCAACGGCGGAGACGGTTACTATGGCGGTGCCAATACCACACGCACCATCGACCGGACACGCTACTACGACTTCGAGACCCTCTTCTCCTACATCAACGAGATGCAGCCGCAGATAATCATCCACAGCGACGGAGGACCCGGCAACCGCTGGGTGGGCAACGAGGACGGAGTGGCCGGCGAAACCAACTGGGCTTTCCTCACAGACGCCCATGCCATACCGGCCGGAGTGGAGAACTACGAGACCGTCCTCTCCCAAGGCGATGCCGACGGAACCAACTTCATCTTCGCCGAAACCGATGTGTCGATACGCCGCCCCGACTGGTTCTGGAGCACGACGAACGATTACAAGGTGCTCTCATCCGAAGAACTGGTCGACCTCTACTACAAGAGCGCAGGCCGCAACTCTACCTTCCTGCTCAATGTACCCGTCAACACATCGGGCTACATCAGCGATGCCGATGCCAATGCACTGAAAGGCTACTACCAGATTATACAGCAGACCTTCCAGACCAACCTGCTGGCCACGGCATCCATCACGGCCAGCAATGTCAGAAGTGCCGACTATGCGGCAGCCAATGTGGTCAGCACCGACTACGACAAGTACTGGGCCACGGCCGATGGTACCACCTCCGGCACCATCACTTTCGACCTGGGAGCGCAGAAGCAGGTCAACCGCTTCCTCCTGCAGGAGTACATCCCCCTTGGACAACGCATCAAGCAGTTCAACATACAGTACAGCAACAACGGCACGACATGGACCACCATCAACCCGGGTGAAAGCACCACGACAGTAGGATTCAAGCGCCTGCTGCGCTTCTCCACCGTAAACGCCCGCTACCTGCGCGTGAACTTCACCCAAAGTCGGGGACCCCTCTGCATCAACCAGCTGGGAGCCTACTACTACGGCGGATAAAAAAGAATTTTATTTCCATTTATGTTTCATTTATAATTTCAAACGCTTATGAAAAAACTTTTACTCTTCGTAGCCGCTGTTCTCACCAGCGCTACCATCAATGCACAAAATTGGGAAGCTGCCCCGGTAAGCAGCGGTTTTAACTTTGACGCAATCTGCGAAAGCCCTGAGGCTGCACCAACACAGCGCGGACCACTCGACACACACGGAAGCCAACTCGTAACACAGGATGTCTTTGGTGCGTCATATTACCTTCCCAGTGATGGTAATATCACAACCGATTCCGAACATCCTTACAAGTTCGCTTCCTACAGTGCCAACAACTGCCTGGTGATGACCAAATCGACCGCATATCCTACCGATGTGGAATGCACCGAAGGAACGCTTACACTGACAACTCCCGTTCAGGCAAACAGCCTCGCATTCCTGTTTGTTACCGCTAACAAGGAAAACTACGACATGAAGTTCTCGGTTACACCTATCTACACCGACAACAGCGAAGGAACTGCCCAAGAATACAGTCTCTCGCAAGACTGGGGACAGAACCCATCGAACAAAGTTTACACTTGCAACCGCTGGCGAGTAACTGCCGGAACAAACCCCGAAGGCTTCCAAGGTGCACTTCAGGAGGAATCGTTCTCCCTCGATTCAAGCAAAACCCTCAAAGCCGTTAAGTTCACCTACAAGAGCGATACAGAAGATGCATGGGGCTGGCACTACATTAACATCTTCGCACTCAGCGTAGAAAAGAACACAACCGGCATCAACGATGTTACCGTTGACGGCAACAACACCATCGAAGGAGTCTACACCATCGACGGCCGTCAGGTTTCCGAGGCTCAGCACGGCGTGAATGTTGTGAAGATGAGCAACGGCAAGGCCAAGAAAGTAATCAAGAAATAATCCCGCTCCTATTCGTGTGGTTCCCTGCAGCTTTGGTGGGGAACCACTTTTTTAATTCCAACCCTACACACAATAACCTCTTTAAAAGCACCAAGGCATTCCTAGGGACTCCCAGGTATTCCTATAATCCACTGCAATCCATGAAGAAAAGCCTGTTTACCTTTGTCCTCTGCTGCTTCACCCTCGCCCTGCAGGCACAGCGCTACGATAACTATCGGCCGGACATAACCACCGTTTCGCTCACCGAGTCGAACCTGCCTATAGTCTTGATTGAAACCAATGGCAACACCATAGCCCGACGCTACGACATCCATGCCACAGTGAAGATTGTAGACAACGGTGCCGGCAACACCAACTATGCCGACCTTTCGGCCCATCCCGGGCAGACACTCAGCTACGAAGGGAAGGTGGCTCTGCGCTACAGAGGCAATTCTTCGTTCACCAGTTCGGCCAAGAAGCCGTTCAAGCTCCAGCCCATCGACAATGCAGGTGCTGCGCAGACGGTATCGATTCTCGGGCTGACCGCCGCCAAGGAGTATGCCCTCCTGGCACCGTTCGGTGACCGCTCGCTGCTCCGCAACAAACTTTCGTTCGACCTGGCGCGCCAGTTCATGGATCGCATTCCCCAGTCGAAGTTCTGCGAGGTGATGGTAGACGGTGTTTACTACGGCATCTATTGCCTGACCGAACGCGTCAGTTCGCTCATGAACAGCGGCGACCGGCTGTTCGAGGTAGACCGTGCCGACGAGGCTAATTTATACACTTCGCCCACAAAACCGCTTTCTTCCAGTGGTTCTGCACTATCCTATGCTAATGTGACTTACCAGTATAAATACCCAACTTACGCCGAATATACTAACATCAGCGAGGCGAACGCCCTCATTGCAAGCCTTGAAAACGGTCTGACTGCCACCACCATTGCCAGCGATATTGATGCGACTTCCTTCATAGACTACCTGCTCAACACCGAGTTTGCCCACAATGCCGACGGCTACCGGCTCTCAACCAATATATACAAAGAGGCCGCCGGGCTTTGGAAGACATCGCTTTGGGACATGGAACTCGGCTTCGGCAACTACGATGCCTTTGAAGGCTACCGCACAGACACCTGGGTTTTCAACGAGAATGACATCCTCTCGGCCATGGACGAACCGCAGCTGGTGCCCGCCTACTGGCAGAAACTGCTCCAGAACGAAGACTTCCGCACCCAACTGAAGGCCCGCTGGCAGGAATACCGCACTTCGGTCTATACCGAATCGAACATCAACGGTATCATCGACGCCATGGTAACCGAACTCCAAAACGGCGGAGCACTCGACCGGAACAGCCAGGCATGGCCACGCTGGGGACAGCGCCTGTGGCCCAACTACAATATTCCCGCCGATTATGACAGTGAAATCAGTTATCTGAAACAATGGATTTCCGACCGTCTCACCTGGATGGACACTGCCGTTGAGAACCTTGCCGGTGGTGGAGGCGGAGGCAGCGAGGAGCCCACCTATACCCAGGAACCGCTCACGGTGACCAGCGGATTCAATGTAGATGTTATCGATGCCAACCTTTCCGACATCGCTTCCAATGCCACAGGACCGCTCGACGGCCACTCGTCCCACTTCATGTCGGAGGACTTCCCGGGGGCATCGGGTCAGAACCTGCCTGCCGACGGAGCCATCACCAGCGAGGGAGGATACTCCTATCAACTGGCCGACTACCTGCAGAACAACTGCTTCTACATCGGCATCAACGCCCGCGACAGCCACACCCTGGGCTTCCCCGAATCGGGAACGGTCACCTTCCAGGCCAATCCCAACGCCACGAAACTGGCCATTCTCTGCGTAGGAACCAACAAAGAGGACTACGATCCCGACCTTGCTTTCAACCTGAAGGTGAACTATACAGACGGAACTACCGACAACAAAGGCACATTCAAGGTCAGCAACTGGGGCAGCAACGACAAGGGCGACCTTGCCTACCGCACCACACAGCGCTACTTCCATGCCAACACCATCCAGTCGTTCTACGGGCAGCTATCAGAAGTAGTGGCAGAGGTGGACAAGAGCAGGCAGATAAAGTCCGTCACCATCACCACCGAGTGTCAGGACAATGCCTGGGGCTACGGTTGCGTGGGATTTTTTGCCTTCACTGCCGTGGTGGAGAACAGCAGTACCGGAATTGCCGACATCCGGCCAGAAGGCAGCCGGGCCGTGAAGAGCATCTGGACGCTTGACGGACGGAAGGTGAACGCCCTGCAGCGCGGTGTCAACATCGTCCGATACGAAGACGGAACTACCCGCAAAATAGTGAGAAAATAAGCATTTTCTTCTCCAAGCACGATGAAATGGCCTTTTTTTCGTGTTAAAAAATTGTGAAGTTTTGTGTACTTTGATACTTTGTTGGCACTTCACGGACGCAATGCTGGCAAGAGTTTAATAGTTTGCATGACAAAACAAGAATCCCCGCCGTACAAATAAATAAAAGTAAGGACAAGTTTTGAATGCTAAGGATTTCTTGTGTTTTTACCTTTGTTGTTATCAGAATTGAAATTACGAAGACTTAAAATTTTGCATATGGGTGATTTAAACGATTTTGAAGAAAGGGTCAGACAAGAGGGTGTGCGTTTCGATTGGATTGTGCTCGGGGTATGTGCGTTCTGGATTGTGGGCATCCATACTTTGCTGGTCATAACCGACAGCAAGTTGTTCCAAGTGTTCTTAATCCCGAATTTGGTCTATCTTGCCTTGTTGTGCATACAATATTTCAGGCGGAAATCGCAGGAAAAGAAAAACCTGGCGACGGCATATGTCGTTGCCATTGCCTGTACGGCTTTCTTTCTCACCTTGTGTTATGTTATCAATGTTACCTTGTCTGATTTCCCCAAGCAGATACCATCATGAGCAACCACAAGATTTCCCGTGCAGAAGTCGGTGCAGTTATAGGCACCATGCTGTTTATGCTTGAGCCGTTCTTCCTGTTCAAGACCAGTCGCTACAACTTGTATTTCATTGCATTCAATGCCATCTTGTTCGTGCTTTTGGTCTTTTTGACCTATACCTACTTGCGAAAAAAGAGCTATGCAAAGGCTTTTGTCGTCATCTATTTGGAGATTTCGGTGCTCTTCCTATCCTATTCTGGAATGCGACTTCAGGCTGTCTTGTAGACGACTGATTATCAACGAGTTGCATCTGGGCCTCAAACGCCATCCGTTTGAGGCCCAAATGGACGGTGAAAGGGGCTCAAACGGAATGCGTTTGAGCCCCTTTTGGAAAACGGGTGTAATGGAGTGCTGAAACGGGTGGTTGGAAAGTGGCATTTATTCCACCCGGACCTCGTCGCAGAAGAACCACGAGGGATAGCCCACCCCGTAGTGCCATGAGGGGCAGTCGATGGTGCCCTCGATGCAGACGCGGATGTATCGTGCGGCAACGGGCACGGGCACGCTGGCCGAACCCTCCACAAACTTGATGGTCAGCTCCCTGTCTTCGGCGAAATCCACCCGCCGTCCGAACGGCTGGTAAGTGTTTCTGTCGGCTGAAACCTCGTAGGTCACGCTCTTGGGGAGCAGCACCCATGCGCCGAGTTGGTGCAGGAAGTCGGCCGATATGCGGTGTATGTCTTTTACCTTTCCCAGGTCGATGGTGAACCTTGCGTCGGTTCCTTCCCAGCCCACCCAGCTTTCCACATACGATGCGCCGCCGTAGAGTCCGTCGGTCAGTGCCCGGTCGGCAATCTGTCGGTAGCGTCCGGTGGGCGGAATGTCGTAGCTGACGGTGGCACCAAGCGCCTTGCTCGGTGTGGCCGCGGGCAGGAAGCGTTCGAGATAGAGCCTGCAGTAGTCCTCAGGGCGGTTGTTGCGCTCGTTGAGTGTGGGGATGCTGTATTCGCTGCAGCGGTTCCTGAAGAGTTCCAACTTGGCCTTTACGCCCTCCACATCGGTCTGCGGCTCGGTACGCAGCCGCTCCAGTTCGGCATATTGCAGCGGCAGGCGTGCCATGCGTACCCGCCGGAGCAGCGTCGTGTCGTCGGCAACGGCTTGCTCAGCCTGGTCGAACAGGCGGTTGTAGGCCTTCATCAGGTGCGGGTTCAGCATACCGTCCTTATGCGAGTTGGGCGAGTCGTAAATCCAGAGGTCGGCATTCGATGCCAGCAGCGCCCCCTCCATTACCTTCCGGTACTGGTAGAGCGGTTGACCGGCGGCACCATAGTATCCGTCCAGGAAACTCCGCATGAGCGAATCTGCGTCCAGATAGGGATTCCACATGAGCTTGCCAATCATGTAGGCACGCAGTTCGGCAAAGTCGGTTCCCCGCGTTCCGTTCACCTGCTCGAACAGCATGTTGGCATGATGACGGTGGAATATCTGTATGTTCGGCTGCAGCACATGGAAGTTTGGGAAGGGAGCAACCACATTGTCGAAGTTAATGCCATAGTCCCATACGAACAGATTGTTGGAGATGGCTGCCCATCCGTCGATGGCCCGCATGAAATCCTGTCCGCTCTTATTGTCGGTCAGCGGCACTTCCCGCTTACAGTCGATGTCGCAGAGCATGATGTTCACATTGGGCAGGGGCTTCACCTTCTTCGGCGGTTGCATGGTGAAGAGGTAGGCCAGGGTGCTTATCTCCTTGTCGGGGAAGCGGCGTGCCAGTTCGTTCATGAAGCGGATGTAGGTTCCGCTGACGGCACCTTCCTCCCGGTATACCGCCTCGCAGGCCTCGCAATGGCACTGGGTGTTGTTGCCGTCGTTCTGGCTCACGCTGATCATGCGCTGCTGTGGGTTGGCGCGGAAGATACTGTCAATCTGCCGTGTGGCGGCCTCCAGCACATCGGGATTGGTCAGGCACCACTGCGAATGCTTGCCAGGCTGGCGGCGGCCGTTTATCAGTGAGTACCATTCCGGGTGCTCTTCACCATATTTTTCGGCGGGAATCAGGCGGTCGAAGGTGTGCACCCACATACCTTTCACAAACATGTCGTGGGGCTCCTCGAAACCGAACCACAGTTTGTACCACGGGTCTTCGTTGCCATAGCTCTGGCTCTGGCGGTAGCGGAAGGCAGGTGTCTCGCTCCAACTGCCGATGGCCGGCAGGCTCAGTGTGCGCTGCTGCGGGGCACGCCAGGCATCTTTTGCGTAGTAGTCGCAGCCGAAATAGCGCGTCAGCAGGTGTGCCACGCCCAGTGCCGCCCCCTTGTCGCCGCCCGAGAGAATGGCCAGTTTGTTGCCGGAGCAGCGAATGGTAAAGCCGTCTTCGTAATCTTTGTCCGCATCGCGCCCAATGGCCACCACCCCACCCCGCCTCGGCTGTCGGTCGGCAATGGGGAGCGTGGTGCCTGTCATCCGCCCGATGAAGAGATTGAACAGTTCGGCTGCCTGACGGGTCTGATGCGTGGTGTCGGTCAGGAGAATGGAAGCCTTTGGGCGATGGTTGTCCACCAGGGTGATTTGTGCCGGCGACTGGCAAAACGGCAGCGTGGCTAAGGCAAGAAAAAGAACGCTCTTGAATTTCATCATAGTCTTTGCATTATTTTACCCAAAGGTACAATAAAGAAAGAAAAATGGAAAAGTTTTTTGCTTTTTCCTTGCTTCGTCGTACCTTTACTAGCAGTAAAACAAAAACGCATCGGCTATGAAAAGAATTATAACATTGCTAGTATCGGTTGCCTGCTCCCTTTCGTTGGCAGCACAGGCCGTTCCCGAAGTTATCAAGTATGTGCCAGTAAACACCGTCGAGAGCATGCTGAAGCAGATACAGGACAATCCCTGCGTCAGTGCATGCAACCACTACGCCTATCCCGGCCCCAGGCAACAACAGCTCACCCCGGCACCCAAAGGCTACGAACCTTTCTACCTGTCGCACTATGCCCGACACGGCTCGCGTTGGCTCATAGGCACCGACGAGTACAGCGGTCCCTATCAGACGCTGTTGAAAGCCGACTCACTGGGCAAACTGACCGAACTGGGCAAGCAGACGCTTGAGAAGCTGCGCCGGCTGGACCGCGCCTCTCATCTGCGGCTGGGAGAACTCACCCTGCTCGGGGCACAGCAGCATCGCGGCATCGGACGGCGCATGTACGAACGGTTCCCGGAAATCTTTTCGGGCGATGCTAAGATTGACGCGCGCTCCACAACCGTCTTCCGCGTGGCCCTCTCCATGGAAAACGAACTGCAGGAAATCTGCAAGCGCAACCCGGAAGTAGAAATCCTGCACGATGCCAGCGAGGCCGATATGTACTATCTGAACCGCCCCCACGCCTATCTGGACACCACCAAGTTCCGTCCGGAGGTGAGTCGTGTGTATGCCGAGTTCTGTAAGAAGCACGACACCTCTGCAACCGTATTGCCACGGCTGTTCAACGACGACAACTACTGGAAGGATTCCATCAACGCCACCAAACTGAACGACCAGCTCTTTAAGGTGGCCGGCAACCTGCAAAGCACCGAACTGCGCCACGGATTCACCCTCTACGACCTGTTCACACCCGAAGAACTCTATCAAAACTGGCAGAAGACAAACGCCTGGTGGTACATAGCCTTCGGGCCGTCGCCGCTGAACCAGGGCATGCAACCCTTCACCCAGCACGCCCTCCTCCGCAACTTCATCGAGACGGCAGACACCTGCCTGGTGCAGGAATGCCCCCCAACGACCCTCCGCTTCGGGCATGAAGTAGACCTCCTGCCCTTCGCCTGCCTGCTGGAGATAGGTAATTTCAGCAAGCAGATAGCTGACTTGGAAGACCTGGACAAGGAAGGCTGGCAGTCGCACCTCATCTTCCCCATGGGATGCAATGTGCAGATGATTTTCTACCGCAACCCGAAGAAGCCCAATGACATCCTCGTCAAGGTGCTGCTTAACGAGAACGAGGTGACCCTCCCCCTACCGCAGAAACGGGCTCCCTACTACAAATGGACGGATTTCAGAAAGTACTACATGCAGAAACTCGACTATTTCGAACAGTGGCTACAGACCGCACACCGCAATTTGGAGTAGCACGGCCATTCCTCCGGCAGCAAAAACAAAGTCCACCCCATCGGTTCTTCGTAAAAAATGCTTACCTTTGTGGGGCGGAAACTCCGTCGCTGAAGGAATACCAGTAACCCGTCCGTCACATCAATCATGGCCACAAAAGAAAAGGGATTGACCCCAATGATGCAGCAGTTCTTCTCGCTGAAGGCAAAGCACCCCGATGCTCTGCTGCTGTTTCGTTGCGGCGACTTCTACGAAACCTACTGCGAGGATGCCGTAGAGGCCTCACGCATATTGGGCATCACCCTCACCAAGCGTAACAACGGAGGGAGCGGCGACATCACGGAGATGGCAGGCTTTCCCCATCATGCCCTCGACACCTATCTGCCCAAGCTGATTCGGGCCGGCCGGCGCGTGGCCATCTGCGATCAACTGGAGGACCCAAAACTCACGAAGAAACTGGTGAAGCGCGGCATTACCGAACTGGTGACACCCGGAGTGGCCATGGGCGACAATGTGTTGAACCACAAGGAGAACAACTTCCTGGCGGCAGTGAACTTCGGAAAGGCTGCCTGCGGCGTGGCATTCCTGGACATCTCGACGGGAGAGTTCCTCACAGGTGAGGGTACTTTCGACTATGTGGAGAAACTGCTGGCCAACTTCCAGCCCAAGGAAGTGCTCTACAACCGCGAAAACCGAGCACAGTTCGAACGCTATTTCGGTACCCACCACTGTGTGTTTGAACTGGACGACTGGGTATTCACCGAGCAAACGGCACACGAAAAACTGAACAAGCATTTCGGCACGAAGTCGCTGAAGGGCTTTGGTGTGGACCATATCCGCAGCGGTGTGGTGGCTGCTGGTGCCATCATGTACTACCTCGAGACAACCCAGCACACACATATCGGCCACATTACGACGCTCTCCCGCATTGAGGAAGAGCGGTATGTGCGCCTCGACCGCTTCACCATCCGCTCGCTGGAACTGCTCCAACCCATGCAGGAAGAAGGCACCTCACTGCTCCAGGTGATTGATAAGACGGTGACGCCGATGGGTGGTCGCATGCTGCGTCGCTGGGTGGTGTTCCCCCTGAAGGACATAAACCGCATCAACGAGCGGCTCGACGGCGTTGAGTATTTCTTCCGCGAGCCCGATTTCCGCTATGCCATCGATGAGGAACTTGACCGCATCGGCGACCTGGAGCGCATCATCTCGAAGGTGGCTGTGGGCCGCGTGTCGCCCAGGGAGATGGTACAACTGCGCATAGCGCTACAATCAATCGTGACAATTAAGGCCGCAACGGAGCAGACCGACAATGAAACCATGCAGCGGATAGGCCGGCAACTGGATCTCTGCAGCGAACTGTGCGAACGCATTGGCAGGGAAATCCAACCAGACCCGCCGCAGTTGCTCAATAAGGGTAATGTCATAGCAGCAGGCTACAACCGTGAACTCGATGAACTGCGGTCCATCTCCAGCAACGGGCGCGAGTACCTCATGCAAATCCAGCAGCGCGAAATTGAACTGACGGGCATCAGCAGCCTGAAGGTAGGTTACAACAATGTGTTCGGCTACTACCTTGAAGTCCGCAACATGTACAAGGATAAGGTGCCGCAGGACTGGATCAGAAAGCAGACGCTTGCCCAGGCCGAGCGATACATTACCCAGGAACTGAAGGAATACGAGGAGAAAATACTCACTGCCGACGACAAGATACTGAGCCTCGAGGAGCGGTTGTTCAACGAATTGGTGCTCTACGCCCAGGGATTCATTTCCCAGATACAGCGAAACGCCAATGCCGTAGCCTTGCTCGATTGCCTGCTCTCTCTGGCCAAGGCTGCCGAACAGAACCGCTATGTGCGCCCTGTGGTGGAAGACTCGGAGGTGCTCGATATCAGACAGGGACGCCACGCTGTGATTGAGACACAGCTGCCCCTGGGCGAGCGATATATTCCCAACGACATCTATCTGGACACCGGCAAGCAGCAAATAATCATCATCACGGGGCCGAACATGGCCGGCAAGTCGGCCTTGTTGCGCCAGACTGCCTTGATAGTGCTGCTCGCACAGATGGGTTCTTTCGTCCCCGCAGAGAGTGCCAAGATAGGTTTGGTGGACAAAATCTTCACCCGTGTGGGTGCCAGTGACAACATTTCGCTGGGCGAGTCGACCTTCATGGTGGAAATGACGGAAGCCTCCAACATTCTGAACAATGTCACTCCGCGTTCTTTGGTGCTCTTCGATGAACTGGGACGCGGCACCAGTACCTACGACGGTATCAGCATAGCGTGGTCCATTGTGGAGTATCTGCACGAGCATCCGAAAGCCAGGGCACGCACGCTCTTTGCCACCCACTACCACGAGTTGAACGAGATGGAGAAGAATTTCTCGCGTATCCGTAATTTCAATGTCTCGGTGAAGGAGCAGGACGGCAGGGTTATCTTCCTGCGCAAGCTGGAGAAAGGCGGTTCGGAACACTCGTTTGGTATTCATGTTGCAGAGATAGCGGGCATGCCGAAGTCGATTGTCAAGCGTGCGAATGTCATCCTGAAGCAGTTGGAGCAGGACAATGCGCAGGTGGGAAAGGTGGGCAAGGCTGCCGTGGAGAACCTCGGACAGACCCGCGAGGGCATGCAGATGAGTTTCTTCCAGTTGGACGATCCAGTGCTGAGTCAAATCCGCGACGAGATTATCGGGCTGGACATCAACAACCTGACGCCCGTGGAGGCACTGAACAAACTGAACGATATCAAGAAGATACTCGGATAAATCCCAACGGAAAGGCCTCTTCCCAGACAGGAAGAGGCCTTTCCTTATGCCTTATTTTTCAAGTTCCCTTATCTTTTTCCGGCTTCGGACGACGAACCACAGCCCGAGCAAAATGAACGGGATGCTGAGCAGTTGTCCCATGTCTATGGGCATGTTGTTTTCGAATCCGACCTGTACTTCCTTGCAGAATTCTATGCAGAAGCGCTCGGTGAAGACCATCACCAAGGTGAGACCGATGAAGATGCCGGTGCCTATCCAGTTCTTGTGCTTGCGGTAGATGAGCCACAGGGTCAGGAAGGTCAGGAAGTAGGCGATGGCTTCGTAGAGTTGTCCGGGGTGCCGGGGCAGTGTGTCGACCTGCTGGAACACGAATGCCCAGGGCATGTCGGTGGTACGGCCGATGATTTCGGAGTTCATGAGGTTGCCCAGCCGGATGAATGTGCCGGTGAGGGGGCCCACGATGCCTATCATGTCGACCACCTTGACAAACGGCAGCTTTGCTTTCATGCTGTAGAGCCACAGTGCCGTGGTGATGCCTATCATGCCTCCGTGCGATGCCAGGCCGGCATAGCCGATGTAGTGCCACCCTCCCTGCTCGTCAAAGCTGACGGGAAGGAACATTTCCAGGATGTGCTGGCCGCTGGAAAGGTAGTAGCCGGGCTCATAGAGGAGGCAATGCCCCAGTCGTGCGCCGGCCAGTATGCCTATGAATGCATAGACAACGAGCGTGTCGAAGAGGCTGTCGTCGATTTTCTGGTCCTTGTACATGCGGTGCATGTAGTACAGTCCCGCCACGATGCCGATGAGCCAGCACAGTCCGTACCAGCGTACGGAGAGCGGTCCGAGGTGGAATGCCACTTCGTCCGGGTTCCAGAGAATGAATAATGGATGAAGGAAAGTCATGGAATTTCTTTATGATAACTTAGACATTGAACCTGAAGTGCATGATGTCGCCGTCCTGTACGACATAGTCCTTGCCCTCGATGCCCATTTTGCCGGCTTCTTTCACGGCTGCTTCCGACCCGTAGGCAAGATAGTCGTCGTATTTGATGACTTCGGCGCGGATGAATCCTTTCTCGAAGTCGGTGTGGATGACGCCGGCACACTGTGGTGCCTTCCATCCGCGTCGGAAGGTCCAGGCTTTCACTTCCATGGGTCCGGCGGTGATGAAGGTCTGCAGGTTGAGCAGCGAGTAGGCTTTCTTGATGAGGCGGTTGACGCCGCTTTCTTCCAGGCCGAGTTCCTCAAGGAACATGAGTTTGTCCTCGTAGGTTTCCAGCGATGCAATATCCTCCTCGGTCTTGGCGGCTATGACGAGCACCTCTGCCCCTTCGCGCAGGGCTATCTCCTCAATTTTCCGGCTGTAGTCGTTGCCGTCCTTGGCACTACTTTCGTCCACATTGCATACATAGAGCACGGGTTTGGTGGTGAGGAGGAAGAGGTCGTGTGCGGCCTTTTGCTCTTCCTTGCTTTCGAAGTTCACCTCGCGGGCGTTCCTGCCCTGTTCGAGCACTTCCTTGTATGCCTCGAGCACGCCCACCAGCACCTTGGCGTCCTTGTTGCCGGCGGCGGCCATCTTCTGCTGTTTCGAGAGTTGCGCCTCGATGGTTTCGAGGTCTTTCAGTTGCAGTTCGGTGTCGATTATTTCCTTGTCTTCCACGGGGTTGACTGCTGCCCCACCCTCGCGCACCACATTGTCGTCATCGAAGCAGCGCAGCACATGGATGATGGCGTCGGTCTCGCGGATGTTTCCGAGAAATTTGTTGCCCAGTCCCTCGCCTTTCGATGCGCCTTTCACCAGGCCTGCGATGTCGACAATCTCGCAGGTGGCGGGCACGATCCGTCCCGGGTGTACTATCTCTGCCAGGCGGTTGAGCCGCTCGTCGGGAACGGTGATGACGCCCACATTGGGCTCGATGGTACAGAACGGGAAGTTGGCTGCCTGGGCCTTTGCGCTGGAGAGGCAGTTGAAAAGGGTCGACTTGCCCACATTGGGAAGCCCTACAATGCCGCATTTAAGTGCCATATACGTTGTTCTTTTTTGTTGGGTTGGTGAGTTTAATCAAGCGCAAAGGTACAAATTAAAAAGTAATTTCAAAACAGGAGAAAAGAGGTTGTGTTGCACCCGTTTTTCAAAAGAGCCCCAGTTGGGTTCCGTTTTCCGCCCAAACGCATGCTAAAAGGAGCCTAAACGCATTGCGTTTGGGCCCCTTTCGCAACCCCTTTGTCTAGTGGGCTTCCAGCCAGTTCTCTCCCCATCCGCTGTCGGCCACGAGCGGAACGAGCAGCGGACAGGCTCCCTGCATTTCCTCCAGGACGATGCGTTCCATCCGTTCGCGCTCTTCGGGCAGCACCGAGAAGTTCAGTTCGTCGTGCACCTGGAGAATCATCTTGCTCTGCATCCCTTCCGCCTTCATGCGCTTCCAGATGCGTATCATGGCAACCTTGATGATATCGGCGGCGCTGCCTTGTATCGGTGCGTTGATGGCATTGCGCTCGGCAAAGCCGCGTACGGTGCCGTTGTGCGAGTTGATGTCGGGAAGGTAGCGGCGCCGGTGGTACAAGGTCTCGGCATAGCCTAACTGCCGCGCCGACTCTTTTGCACCCTCCATGTACTGCTGCACCTGTGGAAATGTCTGGAAATAGCCGTCGATGAGCATCTTGGCTTCGCTGCGGTCAATCTCCAGCCGTTCGGCAAGTCCGAACACGGTGATGCCGTAGATGATGCCGAAGTTGGCCCGCTTGGCCTTCGAGCGTTCGTCGCGGGTCACTTCTTCGGGCTGCTTCCCGTAGATGTTTGCAGCCGTGGCGGCATGGATGTCGTACCCCTCGTTGAAGGCTTTTATCATGTTCTGGTCCTTGCTCAGGTGGGCCATTACGCGCAGTTCAATCTGGCTGTAGTCGGCGGAGAAGAAAAGGCATCCCTCTTCCGGTATGAAGCACTTGCGGATTTCCTTGCCGTCCTCGCCACGCACGGGAATGTTCTGCAGGTTGGGGTCGCTCGACGAGAGCCGTCCCGTGGCGGTGACAGCCTGATTGTAGGAGGTATGGATGTGATCGGTGCGGGGATTGACCAGTTTCGGCAGGGCATCGACATAGGTGCCGAGCAGTTTCTTCAGCCCGCGGTAGGCCAGGATTTTGTCCACGATGGGACTCTTCGGGCGCAGTTGCTGCAGCACTTCCTCGGAGGTGACGAACTGCCCCGTCTTGGTCTTTTTAGGCTTTTCCACGATTTTCATCTTGGCAAAGAGGATGTCACCCACCTGCTTCGGCGACGAGATGTTGAAGGGCTCGCCCGCCAGTTGATAGATTTCCTGCTCCAGTTCTATCATCCGTTGTGTGAAGGTGGCGGAGGTTTCCTGCAGCGCTTCGGTGTCAATGCGAACGCCGTTCATCTCCATCTCGGCCAGCACGGGCACCAGCGGCATCTCTATCTCGTGAAACAGTTGCTCACAGTTGCGCTCGCGGAGCATGGGTTCGAGCACATTCTTCAGTCGCAGTGTGATGTCGGCATCCTCGCATGCGTACATATATACATCCTCGGGCCTTAGGTCGCGCATGGAGCGTTGGCTCTTACCGGCCGGCCCAATCAGCTCGTCGATGTGGATGGTGCGGTAGTTGAGCAGCACCTCTGCCATGTAGTCCATGTTATGGCGGAGTTCTGGCTGGAGCAGGTAGTGGGCAATCATGGTGTCGAAAATGGGTCCTTGCAGGGTGATGCCATACCGGTGCAGCACTTCCAGATCGTACTTGATGTTCTGCCCCACCTTGACAATATTGGTGCTCTCATAGACCGGTCGGAATATTTCGACAATTCCTTGTGCCTCCTCCCGATTTTCGGGGATGGGAATGTAGTAGGCCTCCTTCTCCTTCACGGCGAAGCTCAATCCCACCAGTTCAGCATCAATGGGGTTGGCAGAGGTGGTTTCCGTGTCTAGACTGACGATTTTTTCTGACAGGAATTTTTCGGCCAATTTTCGCATATCCTCCCGATTATCAATGAGTTGGTAGGCGGGAAGCACCGATTTTACCGTTTCCAGAATCGATTTTTTTTCTTCTTCCGGCTCCTCGGCCGTAAATTCTGCGAATAAATCGAGCTGCCCGTTAACAGATTTTTGCGGTTTTTTAACTTCTTTCACAACTTCGCGTTTGATGCTTCTGAATTCCAGTTCGTTGAAGAGTTGGTCGAGGTCGGGTTGGTTCGGCTCGGAAACTTTCAGTTGCTCGAGGTCGAGTTCGATGGGAACATCGGTCCGGATGGTAGCCAGGAATTTTGACATGTTGATGTCGTCAACGGCAGCTTCCACTTTTTCACGGAGCTTTCCCTTGATCTCTTCCGTGTGTTCGAGCATCCGGTCGATGGAACCGAACTGCTGAATAAGTTTTACGGCGGTCTTCTCCCCCACCCCGGGACAACCTGGAAAATTGTCGGCCGAATCGCCCATCAGCGCCAAAAGGTCAATCACCTGCTCGGGGCGTTCAATTTCATACTTCTCCGCAATTTCCTTCGGTCCAAGCGTTTCATACCCTCCCCCGTGTCTAGGGCGGAACTGGAACACATTGTCGCGCACCAACTGCCCGTAGTCTTTGTCGGGCGTGAGCATGTAGGTTTTTATGCCGGCAGCACCAGCTTTCAGTGCCAGTGTGCCGATGACATCGTCGGCCTCGAAACCGTCGACCTGGTAGATGGGGATGTTCAGTGCCTGTAACAGTTGCTTGATGATGGGGATAGACTTGCGGATGTCTTCCGGTGTTTCCTCGCGCTGTGCCTTATAGGCAGGAAATGCCTCGTCACGAAAGGTCTTGCCGTGGTCGAAGGCAACCCCGATGTGTGTCGGGTTTTCCTTGTTCAGCACTTCGTTCAGCGTGTTGTAGAAGCCTCTCACCGCCGAAGTGTTCAGGCCTTTCGAATTGATGAGCGGACGATTTATGAACGCATAGTACGACCGGTAAATCAGTGCATAGGCGTCAAGGAGAAACAGTTTTTCCATAAAAAGATTCTTTAATTTGTTCAAAGTTACGACTTTTTTGCTTTTCTTTTATCGAAAATCTTTAATTTTGTCTCAAATACGGAGGCTTCATGGAATACCTTTCGACAATTCAACAGCCAATAAAAGCAGAATTAGCCCATTTCATCGAGCTTTTTGAGACATCGCTCCAACACGGCGACGGTCTGCTTGGTGAGGTGCTGTCGCACATCCGTCAACGCGGCGGTAAGCGATTGCGCCCCATCTTGATTTTTCTGGTGGCAAAGAATTTCGGCAAGATTAGCGAAGCGGCTCAGCATGCCGCAGTCGGGCTTGAACTGCTGCATACCGCATCATTGGTACACGACGATGTGGTGGACGACAGTGCCCAGCGGCGCGGACAGGCTTCGGTCAATGCCAATTATAACAACAAGGTGGCGGTGCTGGTGGGCGATTACATTCTGTCGACGGCCTTGCTCTATGTGTCCTACACCCATTCTGAAGCCATCGTCCAGCATCTTGCCAATCTTGGCCGCACGCTCTCCGAAGGTGAGATTATCCAGCTGAGCAACATACAAAACCTTGACTTTTCGGAAGATGTCTATTTTCGTGTGATCGAAAAGAAGACGGCGGCGCTGTTCAAAACCTGTGCACTGATTGGTGCTGAGGCTGCAGGTGCGAGCAAAGAGGCTATAGCAGCTGCCGAAAATTTCGGAGAAAAAATCGGTGTTATCTTCCAGATTCGCGATGACATTTTCGATTATTTCCCTTCAAAGGAAATAGGTAAGCCTACCGGTAACGATATGGCAGAAGGGAAACTGACACTTCCGGTGCTGTATGCCCTGAACACTACGGGCAACAAGGAGATGCAGGAACTGGCAAAGAAGGTAAAAAAACTCTCTGCAACAGCCGATGAAATCGCTCGTTTGGTGACTTTCACCATAGAGAGCGGTGGCATTTCCTATGCCGAAAGAGTAATGGACGAATACTACCAACAGGCGCTTTCCTTTATAAGGGAATTTGTCCATGACAGCGATATAGCCAAGTCGCTTGAGGCATACCTTGACTATGTGATACAGCGCAACCTCTGATACTCTTCCCTAACAACTCTCGTATACAAAATCAGCGCCCTGCTCAAAACTGAGCAGGGCGCTGATGCTTTACCTGTACAGAACGGATGCTTGCACCGTTCATGCGTATGGATTTAGAAATATTTCACTTCTTTGCCTTCAAGTTCGCTCAACAGAAGGTTGGTCAGGCGGCTGGTACCCATGCGGAACCACTTGTTCGTCAGCCACTGCTGGCCCAGCACTTCTTTTACGATGGTGTAATAAACCAGTGCGTCGTGTACAGTGTTGATACCGCCGGCAGGCTTGAAACCAACCTGAATGCCTGTTTCCTCGTAGTATTCCTTGATGGCTTGGCACATGACATAGGCAGCTTCGGGAGTAGCGCTCACCTTCTCCTTGCCGGTTGAGGTCTTGATGTAGTCAGCACCCGAGTACATGGAAAGAATGGAGGCCTTCTTGATGTTGCTGGCAGAGCCGAGGTCGCCAGTTTCAAGAATAACCTTCATGGGAACTTCGCCGCATGCGGCCTTCTGCTCCTGGATTTCATCGCAAACAGTCTCGTAATCACCGCTCAGGAAGGCGCCGACATGCATCACGATGTCTATTTCCTCAGCACCGTCGCGTACGGCAAGGGCGGTTTCTGCGACCTTCACTTCAAGCATGGCCTGTGAGGAAGGGAAGGCACCGCTGACGCAGATAGGATGAACACCATCCACTTCCAATGATTCGCTCACGAGTTTGGCATAGCGTGGATAGGTACAAATAGTAGCAACATGTGGCATGTAGGGATAGTCGTGGTCAAACTTGTTGACGCGCTCAACCAGGCGGAGAACACTCTCGTCGGAATCCTGCGTGGTCAGAGTTGTCAGTTCAATACTGCCGAAGAGGAAACGCTTGATTTCTTCAGTGTTGTTTTCAGGCACTTTTTCTTCAATCAACTTCTTTACGGCAGCAGCAACTTCTGCATCGTCAAGAGCTACATTGTACTTGGAAAGAGCCTCTTCGTACTTGCTTTTGAGCGGAGCATCATAAGCATGATGGTCGTGGTTGTGTAATTCTGTCATGGTTTCTAATATTAATTTAGGGTTTGAAATATGTCGTTCCTTGTCTCTTTTGGTCTTCTTTTGCATATTCCTCTGGAATGCATCTGTCAGGTCGACGCCTGTTTGATTAGCCAGACAGATGAGCACCCAGAGAATATCGGCCATTTCATCGGGCAAATCCAGAGTTTCTCCGGGCTTGCTGCTTTGGTCGCCATAGCGCCTTGCCATGATACGAGCCAACTCCCCTACTTCCTCGGTCAGGCAGGCCATGTTGGTCAGCTCGCTGAAATAGCGGACACCATACTCCCGTATCCATTTGTCCACAGCCTCCTGGGCTTGACGGAGTGTCATCTCGTTATGAATATCGGTGTTAAGCATCTCTTTTTTATTGGTTATTCCTTATTCTTTGTGTCCATGCATATCGTTACAGGACCGCTGTTTACAAGTTCAATGTCCATGTGGGCTCCAAAAACGCCTGTGGTCACTTTTTTGCCCATTTCATCGCTTATTGCATGGCAAAATTGTTCGTAGAGAGGTATGGAGGATTCCGGCTTTGCGGCTCTTATGTAGGATGGGCGATTGCCTTTCTTGTAGGATGCCATCAGTGTGAACTGGCTGACAACCATGACCTCTCCCCCAATTTCTTTGACCGAGAGATTCATCACACCGTTGTCATCGTCGAATACGCGCAGTGATGCAATTTTCTTTACCAGCCATTCAATGTCATCGGCAGTGTCTTCAAAGGCTATGCCAAGCAGAACCATGAGACCTTCGCCTATTTGTGAGTAGGGCTTGTGGTCTATGTTTACTGTTGCATGGGTTACGCGTTGAACAACTGCACGCATTGATATTACTCTGTTTGGGGGTAGTTATATTAGATTTAGTGGTATACAAAGATAGGCAAAAAAGAAATTCTGCCAAAAAATATGCTTAATTTTCAGCCGGAACTTCTTAATAATCAGTCATTATTGGGTAAAAGCAGTCACTGTGCCAGAGAATCTTTCGTATGGAAATGACTCCAGACAAGTGCTGCACGGTGCTGGCCTATAATTTGCGTAAGTGCCTGTATGTCAGCCTCTTTTATCCTTTTTACACTCTTTAGTTTTGCAAGAAGTTGCTGCTTGGTTTGCTCACCGATGCCTTTAATTTCGTCCAATTCGCTGTGTAATGCTCTTTTTGAACGCTTGTCTCGGTGGAAGGTTATGGCAAATCTGTGAACTTCGTCCTGCATCTGGGTCAGCACTTTGAACAGTTCGCTATTGGTCTTCAATCCAATTACCTGGGCTGGGTCGCCATAGAGCAACTCGTTCGTACGGTGTCGGTTGTCCTTTGCAAGTCCTGCTACGGCAACATTTATTCCTAACTCGTTGTATATCACTTCTTTAACTACATTCATCTGCCCTATTCCACCATCGGTTATGATAAGGTCCGGCAACTTACTTCCCTCTTCCATTGCACGGCTGTAGCGTCGATGTACTACTTCTTTCATTGAACCATAGTCATCTGGGCCAATAACGGTTTTTATGTTGTACTTACGATAATCTTTTTTCGACGGTTTCATCGCTTTGAAAACGACGCAAGCCGCAACAGAGTCGGTACCTGAAATGTTGGAATTATCGAAGCATTCTATGTGGTATGGAAGTTTATCTAGCCCCAATACTTGTTGCAATTCCTTCATAAGTCGCGTTTGACGCTGTTCGGGATTGAGTTTCTCAATTCGCTTCAGGCGATCGAATCTGTATTGTTTGGCATTCATTTCGCTCAGTTCCAAAAGTTGTTTCTTGTCGCCACGTTGCGGAATGAAGAAATCGGTATCCGGTAGCGCCCAGTTAAGCTTGAATGGAACGATTATTTCCTTTGCCGTGCTGCCAAACTTGTCTCTGATTTCTTGTATAGCTTGCAGAAGAATTTCTTCCTTTGTTTCTGCAAGTTTGCGTTTGTATTCGTAGGTAAAACTTTGAACGATGGTTCCGTTCTTCACATGCAGATAATTGACAAAAAGGAGATTTTCGCCCATTTCATCGTTAATAGTGAAGACATCTACATTGTTGATTGTGTGGGACACCACCTCGCTTTTGGAAACAAAATTCTCAAGTAGCAGATATTTTTCCTTCAACACTGCGGCTTCTTCAAATTTTAGTTCTTTTGATTTTTGCAGCATTTCATCGTAGATTTTGCTACTTAAATTTCTTGTGTTCCCTTTGAGGATTTCCTTAGCCAGCATGATATTTTCACGGTATTCTTCAATGCTTTGCTTTGCGATACATGGGCCAAGGCAGTTGTGTAGGTGGTATTCCAGGCAAGGCCGATATTGCTTTTTCTCGATTCCTTCGGCTGTAAATGTATGATAACAGGTTCTGGGCTTAAAGATTTTATGTATCAACTCCAATATGGCATACATGTTTCCAATATGTGAATATGGTCCGAAGTATGTGCCCAGTTTCTTATTTATCTGTCTTGTCTTGATGATTTTTGGCAAGAAATCTTTTGTTATGCAGATATAGGGATAGGTCTTTCCGTCTTTCAGCAGGATATTATATTTGGGCTGGTACTTCTTGATGAGATTGTTTTCCAGCAGGAGTGCATCTTCCTCTGTGTTTACGACCGTGTAACTGATGTCTTCTATCTTAGACACCAGCAGTTTCGTCTTATAGCGGTCAACCTCTTTGTGAAAATATGTGGAAACGCGGGCCTTAAGTTTTTTTGCTTTTCCCACATAGATGATTTGATGGTTTTGGTCGTAAAACTGATAGCTCCCGGGTTTCTCCGGCATGCTCAAAACAATCTGTTTCAGCCGTTCTATCCGTTCTATATCTCGACTTTTTGCCATCAGTTGTTTCATTATTGTGATTTGAACTGCTTATGTTTCACGTGAAACAATGTCGCGCACTCTACCCTACCCGATGCCGTTTCTGTATCGTTAGACCTTTATCAGAGAAGTGATTTCAATTTCGTTGTTGAATGTTTCTCTTCCGTTTAGATGCTCGTTGACTAATTCTATGATGAAATTTGCGTAAATTTTCTTTGGGTTGAACTTTTTCACCAAGTCGTATGCAGCCTTCATAGTACCTCCTGTTGCGAGAAGATCGTCGTGAAGAAGTATGATGTCATCTTCACAAATGGCATCTTTGTGAATCTCTATCGTGTCGGTTCCGTACTCTTTTGCATAGGTCTGTTGGATGGTATCACATGGTAGCTTGCCTGGCTTCCGGCATAGTACAATGCCGGCATTGAGCCGTGTGGCTAGTGCAGAAGACATGACAAAGCCTCGGCTTTCAATACCCACAATCTTTGTGATGCCCTTTTCTTTGTAAAGCTCGTACATTTCGTCGGCCATCACCTTCAAAGTTTCCGGATTTTTGAATAGCGTTGTGACATCTCTGAAGTTGACACCTTTGATGGGCCAGTCTGGAATGCAGCGCAGATTGTCTAATAAGATCTGATTATTCATATTATGAGTGTCTTTTTGTGGTTGTCGGTTCGGATGTTTCATGTGAAACATTTTGGTCTGTTACCTTCCCAGAAGAACCAGCAGGACATTGATGTCGCTGGGGCTCACGCCAGGTATGCGGCTGGCTTGTGCCAGTGTTTCAGGGTCAATACGGGCAAGCTTTTGTCGTCCTTCGGTAGATATTTCATGCAAGTCTTCATAGTTGAACCGCCCCTTGATTTTTATGTTCTCCAGCCGGTGCATCTTGTCAGCAACCAGTTTCTCTCGTTCTATGTATCCTTTGTATTTCATTTTAACTTCGGCTGCTTCTGCGATTTCCTCTCGGCGATTGGCTGGGCGTTGCAGTGTTTCAGCCAGTTCTGGCATGAATGTGGCAATTGCTTCCAGCGTCAGCTGTGGCCGAGCCACCAAATCGGCAATCTTGCAGCCGAACTGGAGTGGGGTGGTGCCTAGTTTTTCTAGTGCTTCGTTTACCTTCTTAGGTTTCACCGGCGTATTGTTGCAGAAGTCGATGATGGCTGCAATGTGCTGTTTTTTCTCCCGCCAGTGATACAGGCGTTCGGTAGTTGCCAAACCTATTTTATGTGCACGCTCTGTAAGTCGGGCATCGGCATCGTCCTGTCTAAGCAGAATGCGGTATTCGGCGCGTGAAGTAAACATTCTGTACGGTTCATCCACACCCTTTGTTGTGAGATCATCAATGAGCACGCCAATATAACTTTCATCCCGATTCATAACGAATGGGTCGGAATTATTGCAGTGGAGTGCAGCATTGATGCCAGCAACGAGCCCTTGCCCGGCGGCCTCTTCGTAACCAGTTGTGCCGTTCACCTGACCGGCGAGGAACAATCCTTTTATCAGTTTTGATTCCAGGGAATGCTTCAACTGGGTTGGATCGAAGAAGTCATACTCAATGGCATAGCCAGGACGATAGACCCGAACATCGCGCAGGGCCGGTATTTTCCGTAGTGCTTCGAGTTGTATCTCGATGGGCATGCTTGACGAAAAGCCGTTCAGGTACATTTCGTTGGTGTCCACGCCTTCGGGTTCCAGGAACAGGGGGTGTTGCTCCTTGTCGGGGAAGGTGACCAGTTTTGTCTCTATGGAGGGACAGTACCTGGGGCCAATGCTTTGTATTTGTCCATTGTAGAGTGGGGAATCGGGTAACCCTTTTTTGAGCGTTTGGTGTACCTCTGTATTGGTATAGCAGGTCCAGCAAGGCAATTGTGGCTGTTGTCTGTGCGGCCCGAAGTAGCTGAACTGGTGGAAATCCTGCTCGCCGGGCTGGCGCTCCATGTCTTCGAAATGCACACTGCGCTTGTCAATCCTCACCGGAGTTCCTGTTTTCATTCGCAGGGAACGGATGCCGTGTCGGGTGATGCTGTCTGTCAGGTGTGTTACGGCAGGCTCGGCAATTCGTCCGCCGGCAATCTGTTTGCGTCCGATGTGCATCAATCCATTCAAGAATGTACCTGCTGTGATAATCACACTCTTGGCTGTAAGGGTGACTCCCCAAATTGTTTTTACACCTGTAACATACTGATTATCAACGAGTAACTCTTCTGCTTGGTCTTGCCAGATGTCTAAATTCTCGGTGTTGTCAAGCACTTCGCGCCACTTCCAGATGAATTTCTCTCTGTCGCATTGTGCCCTTGGGCTCCACATGGCAGGTCCCTTGCCTCGGTTAAGCATGCGAAACTGTATGGCGGTGGCATCTGTTACAATTCCCATTTGCCCTCCGAGGGCGTCAATTTCGCGCACAATCTGTCCTTTTGCGATGCCGCCCACGGCAGGATTGCAGCTCATTTGGGCAATTTTGTTCATGTCCATAGTCACCAGACATGTCTTTGCTCCCATGTTTGCAGCGGCGCAGGCAGCCTCGCATCCGGCATGTCCGCCGCCGATGACGAGTACATCGTAGTTCAATTTCATCTTTATTGTGCCCTTAACGACTTGGCAAAATTACAAAAAAATGCTGATATAGGTTTGCAGTATAGAAAAAATGCTGTGGCAGCAGGTAGAAGCGGGTAGGGGAGTGGCCAGTAGGATTCCTATATAATATAAGGTATGAAAAAACCTCAGACCGGTAGGGCCTGAGGTTTTTGTGTGAAAAGGAGCAATGCCTTACTTTAGCAAGAGTTTCTTGCCGTTGTAGATAACGATGCCTTTGTAGTTCTTGTCAACGCGTTGTCCGCTGAGATTGTAGATAGTTCCCTTGCCGTTCTCGGTATCAAAGTCAATATTGTTGATGCCGGTGGCCTCGGTTGTAATCTTGGTTGGGAATATTTCGGGTGCACCGCTGTAGATGGCACCGAAGATACCTTCAACCGTAGCGGTCTTCCCATTGAGTTCTTCGTTGAGAAGCCCATTGCCGAACTTGTCGTAGAGTTGTACCTTGGTCTCGCCGGAAACAGCGTAGTATGTAGCGGAAGAAGCCCGTTGCAAGTCGTTTTCTGGAGCGGATGTCGGGGCAACATATTCAATTGTTACGCCGGAAACGCTCACGAAGTCGGCCACATGAGCCAGCTCAACGAGGTTGTCGAGCGAAACGGTCACGGCAACAGGTGTTTCGGTTGCGCCGAAGGTTACATCGTCGAGGTTGGTAACGCCGTCGATATCCTTCACTTCGGGGATTCCATAGTAGGGAGCATAGTTGAACTTGATGCTACCCGTCATGGTCTGTCCGGCAGTGAGGCTGAGTCCAGTCTTGAAGAACTGGATGGCGTAGTCGCCCTCGCGAACATAGGCACCCTGTGTTGCGTCAACATATACAACCTTTGCGTTGTTCAGGTTGAGGCTGATGTTGCTGATGGCAGCACCGGTCTTGCCGTTGAGCGACTCGATGGTCTCGTCCAGATAGGTAATGACAGCTTCGCCGTCGGTAACCTTGAAGTCTTTCACTTCCCAAGTTCCGTAGGCAGAGGATGTGCTTTCATACTTGAAGCCAATCTGTACTTTCTTGCCCTTGTAACTTGCAAGACTTGTTGTCGGAGAAGCTACACTCGAGAATGCTGTACCCGAGCAACGGGTGTCGAACGACAGTTGTGTCCAGCTGCCGCTTTCACCTTCACGAACCCATACGGTGGCATTGTCGGTAATGGTGATGCCGTTCTTGAAATAGTTACCCATTTCAGTGAAGGTCAATGTAGGATCGTTGGCAGTGGTCAGGTCGATCAGCGGAGAAATGAGCCAACCGATGGCACCGCCCTGCTTCTTACCAACAGCGCAGTTGTAGCTTGAACTCCAAGTCCAAACATCGCTGTCGTCGGCGGTAAACTTACCCAAGCTTGAAGAGAGGTCTTCGTATGGAAGCGGTTCTGCGTCAGAGGTTGAAGAACTTTGATAGGTAATGGTTACAGAGGTCTCAGCACTTGGTTGTCCCATAACACTGACAGCCACGGCTTTAACCTCTACATCAGCAGTACCCATGGTAACCGAAATGGTATTGATAGAGCTGTCGTCAAGCACACGCTTGGTGCTACTGGTGGTCGGGTCGGAACCGTCGGTGGTGTACCATATTTCGGTACCGTCGTCACCATCGAAACCTGTCTGTGAAACAGTTATGGTAACAACTTCGCCTTCAGTAGCGGAAGTCTTCGACGGAGTCAGTGTCGGAACTTCGATTACAGGAGTAGTGCTGTCGGTTACGGAGAGGTTCTTAATCTGCCAGCGACCGGGTTTCGCAGCAGTAGCAGTATACTTGAAACCAAGCTGGAACTTCTTTCCGGCATAGGCAGACAGGTCTACTTCTACACCCTCCAGGAAGGTGTTGCTCAGGGAAGCAGGATATTCAACCGTGAGAGCGGTCCAGTTGGATGCGCCTTCTTCGCGGATATAAACGCCGGTTTCGCTCTTGGCAGCATCAACGCTGGCAAAGTAGTTGATTCCGTGAGACAAAGTCAGTTTCGGGCTGGTAGCATTTGTGCCGTTGAATACAGGGCTAATGAACCAGCTTTCGATGTCGCCGGTGCACTTGTATCCGTTGGCCGTCATGCCATAGCTGGCATTGTCTTTCCATACAGCTTCCAGACCGCCTGTGGAAACATCTTCGATGGTGAAATCATTATGACTGCCCAGCAGGGTGTTCTCGTAGGGGATTTCCACGGTAGTGGCTGTTTCACCGCCGGCATTCATCACTGTCAGCGTGTAGCTTGCCTGTGCACTGTTGTATTCGTCGTTGCCGGCAAACTTGGCAGTGATGGTGGCGGTACCTGCAGCCTTCAGAGTTACTTGACCATCGCTGGTTACAGTAGCTATATTGGTGTTGCTGCTTGAGTAGGTAACGGCTAATCCAGAAGGATCTATGGTCAGTACAGGAGCAACGAATGTTTCTCCGAGGGTTGCCTGCACAGCAGTCTGTGAGAACGACATGGTTACATTCTTCTTGGTAGAAGAGCCGGACTTGCTCAGCAATTCAATTTCGTCAATATAAGCACGCTTTGCCGATGTGGCCAGTGTGATGCTTACATTGCCGGTGCCACCAGTCAGGTTTACGGTGTATTCTGTCCAAGTGTCACTCGGAGTGAACTGGGTTACATCGGCAGTAGCGCCGGTAACGGTCAGATTCAGTTTGCCTGTGTCTTTATTGTATTTCTTCAGCGAGAATACCAAAGTTCCGTCTCCTGTCAGGGCGATGTTGGAAGCCTGTACAGAACCAGCAGCGTTGTTTGCACCGAGTTTCAGGCAGCCGCCGTTTTCCTTGGCATTAGATATACCGCCCTTGTAGACCTTTGTCAGTGTGGTCCAACCATCATAGTCAAGGTCAGATTCATCAGTTCCAATGGCCTGAGAACCATCTGATTCTGCGCTGTAAGCAGATACGCCTTCGTACAGAAGTTGGTTACCGTCGACGATGGTGTATTTGGCTGTTGCTACATTACTTTCTTCACCCTCGCCATTGATAGCGATAGCCTTCACGGTTGTTGTTTCGGAAACAACGAAAGGAGCTGTATATGCGGTGCTGCCCGATGTCGGTTTAGATCCGTCGAGTGTGTAGTAGATATCGGTATCAGCATCAGAGCAAGTGATGGTTACGGTCTGTGGTTCGCTGTAGCGGCCTGCTGCAGGCGAGAAGGTAGGCGTTGCCACATTGCTCTGGCCTTGGAAGTTGAACGAGATGAGTCCGTTGGCATCTTTGGTGATGTCTTCAACCGAAACATTCAGATAGTTGCTGCCTTCGCTGTTGGCTGTCCACAGTTTTGACAAGGTATTGCCGGTAGACTGCGAACCAAATACGGTCTTGCCACTTTGTGGCCAAAGGTCTTTGGCAAGGTTGGCATCGGAGATGGTTACATATTTATAGCTGCCCGAAGTCTGAATGGAAGCATTGTAACTGCCGTCGGCAGGAACCCAAGTCATGCGCTGATGGCTGGCATCGTCGTTTGGTTTGTTGTTGCTCCAGACGGTTGCATCGTAGTCAACGTGAATGATGAGCATTCCACCGCCGGGCAGACTGGCATCCCAACCGGTCTGTGTACGGTTTTCCAAAAGGAAATACTCGTTTCGGTTGTTGTCGTTATAGATGATGTACGACTCACCGCCGTCTTGCAAACCTTTCATGTCTGTCACGGCAGTGGTGTTTGTCAGTTCGATAGGCTCTTGCCAACCAGCCACCCAACGCTCGTAACTGGTGTAGCCTGCTGGCTGATAACCATCGTCGTTGTACGAACCCATGTCCATCAAGTCCCAAGAGTACATACCCTGACCGCCTGAATAGTCAATGTCGTAGAAGTCGGGGTAGCCCAGGCAGTGAGAGAACTCGTGGCACATGGTGCCGATGCCTTCCAACTCGCTGCTGCCGTTCAATTCCGAACCGCAGGCGTAGGTGTTAATCTTCACACCGTCGAGGGTGAGCACACCGCTACCGTCACCATAGTAGTTGGCCGATTCTAAATCGTAAGCATGGGGCCAGATGGTGTCGTCGCTTCCGCCGTCGGCTTCGCCCTGACCGGCATAAACAACGTAAACCTGGTCTACATAGCCGTCGCCATCCCAGTCGTAGTTGGCGAAATTAACCTGAGAGTCGGCCAGTTTGCAAGCCTCGATAACCATCTCTGCGGCATGCTCGTCGTTGCCATAAGTGTCGTTGCCACCATAGTAGGATTGCTTTTTTGCTACAGTCACGGGGCCAACAACGTCGAAGGTCAGTTCAAACTGACCACCGCTCTGAGCCTTGAAGTAGTCGTACATGGAGCCTTTGAACGATCCGTAAGAGAAGTTCTCTTCGTTGGCAATACGCTTGAACAGCGCCAAGGTGTTGGACGATTGCCACTTCACATCGGTATAGTTCACCAAAATGACGATGCCTTTCTTCTGGCCGATGTAGCTGCCAACCTCGCCAACTTTGGCTGCACCAAGACGCTTCACGCGTTTGGTGTTGACCTGAGAGCGGCGAACCTTTGCCTTGGAAATGATGTTTCCGCTGTTAACTTCCTGGTAGAATGCCTTGCCACTGGCGCGGTTGTAGGCCTTACCATTGGCGTCAACATAGAAGTGACCGTGCTCGTCGCCCACGAGAGTTGCCTGAATGGTTGTCCCGTTGGCAAGTGTCAATACTTTTTTCTGCCCCGGCTTGGCGGGAATGGCATGAACCAGCATGGTCCAGGTGCACAGCAGAAAGAGTAAGTAAAGTGTTTTTTTCATGTTGTGATTTAAGATTTAAAGTGTGAATAAAAAATATGTAGGTTTTTAATTTTTCACGGATAAATTCTCTTTAGAACAAAGAGAAAAGTGTGCAAATATACTCATTTATATTTCAACCTGCCTCATGTTTTCCTTATTTTTTCAAATTTTGTCTTCAGGCGAGACAAAATATGAAGAGTAATTCGCGCGTGCAAGTGTTCATTTTTCCGTTTGTTTTTGGAGGATTGTCACCGTAGTGTTTGGCAGTCTCTCAACCGATTGATTTTCAGCGTGTTGCATTTGGGCTCCAAACGGCTTCCGTTTTCAGCCCAAACGGAGTGCGAACGGGGCTCAAACGGCGTGCATTTGGGCGGCTTTTGGAAAACGACTGTAAGTGAGGGTGTTTTTGGCTGATGGGAAGGGTGGATTCGAAAGTGTCGGCTTGGCGACCTGGGAAAGCGCAATTTTTACCCATTTCATCGGAAATTTCACGAAAAAGCGGCTCCTTCCGTTGAGGGAGAAGCCGTTGCCTGTTTCGCGCCTGAAGGCAATGGGGTAGGGGTCAGCCCCTCAGCGCGATGTTGTAGTTGTAGTATTGGGTCTTGCCCGTGATGTCTTCCTTCACCTTGATGAACGGCGGGAAGTTCACATCCTCGTGGTTGGCAATTCCTTTTGTCTCGAGAATCATCAGCCCTTTGACAGGCTCCAGATAGGTGTCCAGCTCGAAATACTGGCCTTTCCAGATGAAGCTCTTGCGGTTTTTCCGTATGGTCTTCCTGTAGGGGTCGGCCTGTTGCAGCAGCGAGCGGTAGATGTTGTTGCTCACCTGGCGCTCGGTCTCCAGCTGCTCGGTGTCGGATATTTTCTTCTTCGTGGTGAGCACATTGACAAACTTGCCCTGCCATCCGCGGCGACGCAACCGCACTTCTGCGCCGGGCTCGGCCGTAAGATAGGTCTGCGTGATTTCGCTCTCGATGCAGTCGGGCATCTCGCCGACCACTTCCACCATGTACTTGCGTTCCTCCTCGATGGGTTGCGGCAGCCCGAGGACATGCGAAATCTCCTTGAGCACGCGGTTCAGCTTGCGGTTGAAGTCCTCCTGGTTGTTGATGACGCGGAGGTGGGAGTGCCCGGCCCATGCTCCTATCACTTTCTTGTCGAGCATACGGGCGATGGCCAGCCCAGCCTCGTCGGCCGTCTCGTTGCGGGAGGCATTGTTGGAGGTGGTGTAGAATTGTTCGGCTCCGTCGGCTGCCGACACCAGGTGGAGCACAGCGTCGTAGCGGTCGTCGCGCAACTGCGGGGTGGTATAGCCCACATCCTTGCACAGCTGTTCCCAGAGCTCAGGCTGCATGTAGGCCGAGATGTCCATGGTTCCGCGGTCGCAGACAATGACGCAGGGCTCGGTGCAGGCCTGAGCCATGCGCAGGAACTTGTCCTCCAGGGCCAACTGGATTTCCAGCGTAGCCTTTTCGCCTTCATAGAAAAATTCCTTGTTCTTGGTCAGATAGTCCATGCCCGACTGGGTAAACATGGTGGGCACCTCGGGAACGGTGAACACCTTGAAGCCGCGACTGGAGAAGTGCTCGATGATGCGCACCAGAGCGGTGGTCTTGCCAGCGCATGGACCGCCCGTCAGAACGATTCGTTTGATTTCTTTCATGGAAGAAGTAGATGTTTTTGCACCACAAAGTTACGAAATCTTTTTTTTGTGGAACGATGCATTCTGCAACTTTTTCTTGTCCGAATTTTTGCCCCGCCCGCAATGCCGTGCGGAAACCTGCTGCCGCCAATGCCATACAACCTTGCAGCAAAAAGGGAAAAAAGTGTTTTTCGTCCAAATAGTTTGCCGACTCTAATTAAAATGATTACTTTTGCGACTGAAAAACGCGTGGGCGTACCTAATAGTAAAGATGGATGCCCGCAACAGCATGCCCAGTCTTCCGTGTAACCTTAAGCGATATTATTTTTCAATCAATACATTAAACAAAATCATTATGTGGTTAATCAATTCATCTATTGGTAGAAAAGTGGTGATGTCCGTAACGGGCATCGCACTTATTCTGTTCCTGACCTTCCACTGTGCCATGAACATCGTGGCGCTGTTCAGTGGCGAGGCCTACAACATGATTTGTGAACTGCTGGGAGCCAACTGGTATGCCGTTGCGGCAACACTGGGTCTGGCAGCGCTGGCCGTCGTTCACATTGTCTATGCGTTCTTGCTGACCATCCAGAACCGCCGTGCGCGCGGAAACAGCCGCTATGCTGTGACCGACAAGCCCGCGAAAGTGGAATGGGCCAGCCAGAACATGCTCGTCCTGGGCATCATCATCCTGCTCGGACTGCTCCTCCACCTCTTCAACTTCTGGTACAACATGATGTTTGCCGAACTCACCGGAATGGCCACCCAGTTCTCGCCGGCCGACGGTTTCGCCTACATCAAGGAGACATTCTCATGCCCGCTCTATGTTGTTCTGTACATTATCTGGATCGTTGCCATCTGGTTCCACCTCTCACACGGCTTCTGGAGCGCCATCCAAACCCTCGGATGGAACGGCAAGACCTGGTTCTGCCGCTGGAAGGTGATAGGCATCGTCTATGCCACGCTGCTCATGCTGGGCTTCCTCGTGGTGGTACTCGCATTTGCTTTCAAGTGCGCACCTTCACTGTGTTGCTAATAAACCGTAAATTGTAAATCCGCAAATCGCAAATAAGATTATGGCAAAACAACTCAATTCCAGAATACCGGAAGGTCCAGTAGCAGAGAAGTGGACCAACTACAAGGCTCACCAGCGCCTGGTGAACCCCAAGAACAAGCTGAAACTCGATGTCATCGTCGTCGGCACCGGACTGGCAGGAGCCAGCGCCGCAGCCTCGCTCGGTGAGATGGGGTTCAATGTTTACAACTTCTGCATCCAGGATTCGCCCCGCCGCGCACACTCCATCGCAGCCCAGGGCGGTATCAATGCAGCCAAGAACTACCAGAACGACGGCGACTCTGTCTACCGCCTGTTCTACGACACCGTGAAAGGTGGTGACTACCGTGCCCGCGAAGCCAATGTATACAGGCTGGCCGAAGTGAGCAACAACATCATAGACCAGTGCGTGGCACAGGGCGTTCCCTTTGCACGCGAGTACGGCGGCATGCTTGCCAACCGCTCGTTCGGAGGCGCACAGGTGAGCCGTACCTTCTATGCCAAGGGACAGACAGGACAGCAGCTCCTGCTGGGTGCCTACTCGTCGCTCAGCCGCCAGGTGGAAGAAGGTAAGGTGAAACTCTTCACCCGCTACGAAATGGAGGATGTGGTCATCGTCAACGGCCGTGCACGCGGCATCGTGGCGAAGGATCTTACCACGGGTAAGCTCCACCGTTTCTCGGCCAACGCCGTGGTGATTGCCACCGGCGGATACGGCAATGCCTACTTCCTCTCGACCAACGCCATGGGCTGCAACTGTACGGCTGCCGTGCAGTGCTACCGCAAGGGAGCCTACTTTGCCAACCCATCGTATGTGCAGATTCACCCGACTTGCATCCCCGTGCACGGCGACAAGCAATCGAAACTGACGCTGATGTCAGAGTCGCTGCGTAACGACGGACGCATCTGGGTGCCCAAGAAGCTGGAGGACGCCAAGGCACTGCAGGCCGGCACCAAGCAAGGATGGGAGATTCCGGAAGAAGACCGCGACTATTATCTTGAGCGCCGCTACCCGGCTTTCGGCAACCTGGTGCCCCGCGATGTTGCCAGCCGCGCCGCCAAGGAGCGCTGTGATGCCGGTTTCGGCGTGAACAACACGGGTCTGGCTGTATTCCTCGACTTCTCTGAGAGTATCAACCGACTGGGGCTCGACCAGATTATGCAGCGTTACGGCAACCTCTTCGAGATGTATGAGGAGATTACCGATGTGTTCCCGGGCGACCTGGCCAACGAAATCAACGGTGTGAAGTACTACAAGCCGATGATGATTTTCCCCGCTATCCACTACACCATGGGAGGTATCTGGGTGGACTACGAACTGATGACCACCATTCCCGGACTCTTTGCCATCGGCGAGTGCAACTTCTCCGACCACGGTGCCAACCGCTTGGGTGCTTCGGCTCTGATGCAGGGACTGGCCGACGGATACTTCGTGCTGCCCTACACCATCCAGAACTACCTGGCCGACCAGGACATCTGGCCGCGGCTGAGTACCGACCTGCCCGAGTTTGCCGAGGCCGAGAAGGCCGTTGAGGCTGAACAGGACCGGCTGCTGGGCATCCAGGGAAAGCGTTCTGTGGACTCCATACATAAGGAACTCGGCCATATCATGTGGGAATATGTGGGCATGGGCCGCACCAAGGAGGGACTCGAAGAGGGTCTCAAGCTTATGAAGGAACTGCGCAAGGAGTTCGACACCAACCTGTTCGTGCCTGGCACGAAGGAAGGGTTGAACATAGAATTGGACAAAGCCATCCACCTTCGCGACTTCATTCTCATGGGCGAGCTTGTTGCCTACGATGCACTCCACCGTGAAGAATCCTGCGGCGGTCACTTCCGCGAGGAGCACCAGACCGAGGAAGGCGAGGCAAAGCGCGACGACGAGAACTTCTTCTATGTGGGTTGCTGGGAGTATCAGGGTGCCGACGGCAAGGCTCCGGAACTCATCAAGGAACCGCTCGAGTATGAAGCCATCAAAGTTCAAACGAGAAATTACAAGAATTAAAATTAGGAAACTGGTAATTTAGTCGTTTGGTCGTTTTGGATATATCGTATGGAAACCCATAAAGATTTGCGTGTCTGGCAGCAAAGTATAGAGATGGTTACATCAATATACATAATCACCAGAGATTTTCCTGCCGATGAAAAATTCGGATTGGTAGCGCAGATACGCCGAGCAGCAACTTCAATTCCTTCCAATATAGCCGAAGGTTATGCCAGAGGGACGGACAAAGAAAAGTTGCATTTCCTGCGAATAGCTTCAGGTTCTATCTCTGAATTGGAGACACAGTTGATATTGAGTCTTAATTTGAAATATATAAACCAAGAACAACACGAACAACTATCTATTGCCATAACGGCGATATGGAAGCAGTTAAACGCACTGATAAGTTCAATCAAAACCAGATTACGGTAAGATGTGTGTTGCTTTCAAGGCAAATATCCTAAACAACCAAACAACAAAACCACTAAACAACCTCATATAAACCATGTCACGAAATCTTTCTTTCACAGTAAAGTACTGGAAGCAGAATGGCCCGAAGGACAAAGGTCATTTTGAAGAGCGCGAGATGAAGAACATTCCCGACGACACTTCATTCCTCGAGATGCTCGATATCCTGAACGAAGAACTGATAAACGAGGGCAAGGAGCCCTTCGTTTTCGACCACGACTGCCGCGAGGGCATCTGCGGCATGTGCTCCCTCTATATCAACGGAACGCCCCACGGCAAGACCGAGCGCGGCGCTACCACCTGCCAACTTTACATGCGTCGCTTCAACGACGGCGATGTCATCACCGTGGAGCCCTGGCGTTCGGCAGGCTTCCCCGTCATCAAGGACTGTATGGTCGACCGCGGAGCCTTCGACAAAATCATCCAGGCCGGCGGCTACACCAGCATCCGTACCGGACAGGCACAGGACGCCAACGCCATTCTCATACCCAAGGAGAACGCCGACGAGGCCATGGACTGCGCCACCTGTATCGGTTGCGGTGCCTGCGTGGCTGCCTGCAAGAACGGATCGGCCATGCTCTTCGTCAGCTCGAAAGTTTCGCAGTTGGCACTTCTGCCGCAGGGACGCCCCGAGGCTGCCCGCCGCGCAAAGGCCATGATAAAGCGTATGGACGAACTGGGATTCGGCAACTGCACCAACACCCGTGCCTGCGAAGCCGTATGTCCCAAGAACGAGAGCATCTCCAACATCGCACGACTGAACCGAGAGTTTCTCAAGGCCAAACTGGCAGACTGATCTTTACAAGGCCATTCCTATCTCTCGAAATCCCCTGTCCGCTTTTTCGGACAGGGGATTTCTTTTGCTTGTACGGCGACCTCCTGCCGGCTCTGTAACTTGCGGAATTTCAACGGATTGCATTTGAGCCTCAGTTGCATCCCGTTTGGGCTCCGGTTGCAGTGCGTTTAGGCTCCGGTTGTCTGCCGTTTGGGACCCAAACAGAAAACGACCGCAAAACAACCGTTTTCCGACATGCAGGGAACGGACTTTCCAATGCTCTTCCGGAGTGTTAAAAAAATATAATTTTATGTATTTTTGCACACCACCTTTGCACGCCAAAGGGAAAACTCTTAATTTTGCAGGCTGATATGCCTATACATATAGGTAAGGGCGTGCGTGTGCGTACGCAAGCAAGTGGCGGATAAAACCTAAAATTATCATATAAGAATTACACAATGAAACGGATCTTCTTTTTCTTTGCCATGATCCTGTTCGCACTGAACATCATGGCAATTCCGGCAAAGCGCGGTCTTCAAAAGACACTGACTTTGCAGAACGGTTCAACCATCACCGCCACCCTTGTGGGCGATGAGTTCGGCCACTTCTACCGTGGCACCGACGGCAAAGCCTATCGAAAGGTGGGCACCAGCGGACATTATGCCGAAATAAATCTGCAAGACGCACAGACAAAAGCCCGTGCACGCCGTTTACAGGCAAACAGATCTCGCGACAAGCGACTCTCGCCAACCAAGATTGGCAGTTACGGCGACTACACCGGAGCAAAGAAATGCCTCATCATCCTGGCGCAGACCAGCGATGTTCAGTTTCAGTCGGCCAACAACAAGGCCTACTATGAGCGCGTTGCCAATGAAGTAGGATTCAACGATGGCAACTTCTACGGTTCCATGTACGACTACTTCTACGCCCAAAGCCGTGGCATCTTCCAGTTGACTTTCGACGTTGTGGGCCCCGTCACGGTATCGAATGTAATGTCTTATTATGGCGGCAACGACTCAAGCGACGACGACCTCCATCCTGCAACCTTGGTTAAGGAAGCCGTCAATCTGGCAAAATCGGAAGTGAACTTTGCCGACTACGACTGGGATGGCGATGGATATGTAGACCAAGTCTATGTGATCTATGCCGGTAAGGGCGAAGCCGACGGTGGCGATGACGACACCATCTGGCCCCACGCATGGGATTTGAGCAGTGCAGGGGAAGGCACAGTCACCGCCAATGGCGTGATAATAAACAACTATGCCTGCGGTGGCGAACTTGACGGACAGACCGGAAGCATTGCCGGCATTGGCACCATGTGTCATGAGTTCTCCCACTGTCTGGGTTTCCCCGACTTCTACGACACCGACTATTCTGGTGGTTGGGGTATGGACGAATGGGATCTGATGAGCTCCGGCTCGTACAACGGCGACGGCTATCGTCCCTGCGGCTACACCAGTTGGGAACGCTGGATGGCCGGATGGCAGACACCTATCACCCTGTCGACCACTACCACTGTGACCGGAATGAAACCACTGGAGGATAACGGAGAGTCGTACATCATCTACAACTCCGGCAACAGCAATGAATACTTCATGCTGGAAAACCGTGGCAACGTCGGATGGGACGCACCCCTCTCAGGCTATGGCATGCTCATTGTACACGTAGACTACAACCAGAGCCTTTGGAACAGTAACCAACCCAACGACGACCCTGATCATCAACGCATGACATGGGTGCCTGCCGACAATCAACTCCAGTATGCAACGACATCGTCTGGATATAAATATCTGACCGCAGCCGGTCTGGCAACCGACCCCTTCCCAACCTCATCGAACAATACCTTCGGGCCGGAGTCAACACCAAAAGCCACATGGTTCAACAACAATGCCAACGGAAACGCATGGATGGAAGAAACCATTGAAAACATTACCAAAGATTCAAACGGCTACATCTCATTCAACTTCCGCGGTCTTTCAAACGTGGCCACACCGACTTTCTCGCCCACACCAGGCCGCTATGCCGAGGCACAAAATGTAACCATCAGCTGCGAAACCAGCGGCACCACCATATACTATACTACCGACGGTACCACGCCGACCACCAGCAGCACACAATACACCTCGCCCATCAACATTGCCGAGACCACAACCATCAAGGCCATAGCCTACGACGGGACAGAGGAGAGCGCCGTGGGCACCGCCACCTATAAGATTGGCGCAGTGAGCAGCGACCCGAACACAAAGAAATTCAAAAGGGTCAGCTCGGTCAACGACCTGGAAGACGGCATGCGCTACATCATTGCCTGCGGCAGTAAGTCGACCGCAGCCGGTGCATTCAGCAGCTCATTGCTGAGCAGTGTGAGCGTAACCGTGAACAGCGACATTGTCACCATCAACGACAATGTGGCCGTATTCGTGCTTGAAGGCGACCAGACCAATGGCTGGACTTTCAAGAACGAGTCGACCAACCAGTATCTCTATTCCACTGCTGCGAAGAGTGTGGCCTACAGTTCGACGGAGAACACTTGGACATTGAGCGACGGAACAGCCGGCGTCATCATGACTTATGGCGACTATGGCACCATACTCTACAACGCGAACACCCCACGCTTCACCACCTATACCTCCACGCCCAACGCCAGCATGATTCAGGCCAACCTCTACATGGAAGACAGCACCCCTGCCTCTCCAGCCATCGCAACAGAGGAAACACTGACATTCTCAACCACAGTGGGCACACCGCAGACCCTGCCGCTTGAAGTGCTGAGCGAAGGACTGACCGAAAACATCACACTGACGCTGACCGATGCCAGCAGCGTATTCTCCCTGTCGGCCAACAGCATCCAGCCGCTGGGACTCCAGCGTCGGGTACTGCTCTTTGGTATAGCGCTTCTCTAAATCAGGAAAAAGTTTCATTCAAAAAAAGGTCTATTTAATTTTAGCCAGCCGTTTTGCCAAGAGTGCAAAAGTCTTTCCTAATGCTTCTTTGCGCACATAGTCAACGCCGTCTTCTGCCTCTTCAATATTGATTTCGGCTATGACTTTGCCCTTGGGGGCTTCAACGATTTTCAGCTTGCCCCAGAACTTGGCCTCTGTTCGCGGACCGTAGCCCATCACATTGACATGGTCATCGACATTGGTGACGGTAAGTACAAATTTATACTTGGCCCCTTTCGCGCCTTTCTGCAGCTGGATGCCCTTCGACTTGTCGTTGAATGCTTCGATGAACTTACTCTCGCAGTCCGACTTTATGAAACTCCAGTCTTTGCCAAACTCGGCAGATGCGGCCTTCCTGTTGTCAAACTTGGTCTTCAGTCTATCACTAAGACAGCCGCAGCCTTCTGCTTCATGAAGTCTTTCAGGTTCTCTTTCGTGTTGACCACTTTCAATGGGTTCCCGGCAAATGCCGACACACCGATCAGCACTGCACAAATGGTGAATAATACGCGTTTCATGGTAAAAAAGGTTATTTGGTGAATGATTTGTTTTCTATGCTTTGTCTGCCCAGAGGTTGAAATAGTTAAACCACTGCAGGGGATAGCGCCCGAGCAGGCGTTCCATTTCGGCAGTATAAGCGTCGGCCAGTTGCTGGCGCTGAGTGCTTTTGGGTTGCGAACGGTCGTAAGACAGTGGCGTGAAGTAGGCGGAATAAGTGCCGTCCGGCTCCTTCATGGCACTCACCATCACCACATCGATGCCGCGGGTGACGGCCAGCGAAAACGGACCACGGGCCAGGTTGATGGTGAAGTCGTGCAGTTTGGACTGCACCACCTTGTTGCTGTTGAAGTATCTGTCGGCAAAGGCACTGACGATTTCGCCTCTGTCAAGGGCGTTGGCAATGGCTTCGCTCTGTGCATTGGCGGTTCCAACGGGTACCATCCTCATGTTCATTTGCCCGAACGAGGCTTGGCGGTAGCCCATGAGCGACTGTTTTTCGCCGCCATAGACCAGTACATTGCATCGTTTTTCCAAGTGGAGGGAATAGCCGAGCATCTCACTGCAGCCGATATGGGCATTCAGTTGTACGAAGGCTTCCGGCCGCTCCAGCATGGACTGGTAGGCTTCCAGTCCGTGGTAGCTCACTTTGAAAGTGTGACCGGCATAGACGGCAAACTTGTCTATAACCGTTTGGCCGAACAGGCAGTGGTTCTTGTAGGTGGCTTTCACGGACTTCCACCATCCTAGCCCACGCCGCTTGTGGAAATATCGGTAGGCAATCCTTGCGCCAGGGCTCACCAGCATGGCAACGGGAATCACGCAGACGGACATGAAGGTGTAGACAGACCGGATGCTGAAATGTCTCAGCAACCAAATTAATGCCGTGTACAAGCCGGCATTGCCGTAGGTAACACCTGTTTGTTGTCTGCTCTCTCTTGGCATGTCTAGAAGTCCATGATGTTGCCAGAAGTCCTTTTTTCAATGATTTCTATGATGAGGTCGTGTCGGTTCTCAGACAAGATGACATCAAAATTGTAGGTTAGGTCATCTGGATTGATATTGTCCAAGTCGTTGATTTGCTCAATCGGGCGTTTCAATGCTTTTACTTTGATGGCAAGACTGCTACCGCGCAGTTTCTTCAGTTTGTTGTCGCTGTATGCAGCAATCTCTATTTGTGCATTTGGATTCAAACCCGTTGCTGAGCCGATAGGGGTGTATGCCGAACCATTTACAGTTGCCACAATCGCATGAAGGATATGATACGGTGTTTTGTTGACAAGGTAGACATTGTCATTTATCTTGAAGGACTTCGGTATCTGTTTGATAATGACACCGTCATTTTGGGCAAAAGACCCCAGTGTAAACGACAGGAACAGTAAAATAAGGAACTTTTTCATGGTTTTATTATTTCTTAATGACTAATGCGGAGTTGGTTCCTCCGAAGCCGAAGGAGTTGCTTAGTACGACATTAACCTCGGTCTCGACGGTTTTGTTGGTGATGTTCAGCCCGGCGGAGTGTTCGTCGGGCGTCTCAAAGTTGATGTTCGGTGCCACGAAATTGTTGTGCATCATAATCAGGGAGTAGACAATCTCGCTGGCGCCGGCCATCCAACACTCGTGCCCTGTCATGGACTTGGTGCTGGAGATGAGGGCACGCTTGCCGTGGAAGAGGCGGTTCAAGGCCATGGCTTCGAACATATCGCCCTGCTGTGTGGAGGTGGCATGAGCATTGACATAGTCAATATCGTTGGCGGTCACGCCAGCATCGTTCAGTGCGCGGGTCATGGCAATGTAACTGCCTTCGTCGCTTGGCTGGCTGATTCCGCCTCCGTTGCTTGAGAAGCCGTAGCCGCACACCTCGCCGAGGATGGCCGCTCCGCGTGCCACGGCATGGTCGTAGTCTTCCAGTACCAGTGCCGCAGCGCCGCCGCTCGGTATCAGCCCGTCGCGGTCTTTGTCGAAGGGGCGCGATGCCTTGGCGGGTTCATCCATGTGGATGGAGAACGCATTCAGTGCATCGAACGAAGACATGGCGTATTTGTTCACCTCTTGCGCGCCTCCGCAGAGTATCACATCCTGCAGGCCTTGCTTGATGAGGAGGTAGGAAAGTCCGATGGAATGGCTGCCGCTGGCGCATGCCGAACTCACGGAGAAGTTCACGCCGCGCAGGTGGAAGATGGTGTTCATGTTCATGTTCACCGTAGAGTTCATGCCTTGGAATATCAGTCCCGAACCCATCATGGCGGTGTCGTGTTTCTCTTCCATGATTCTGGCGGCCTCCACCACGGCACTTGAAGAGGAGTCGTTGCCGAAAATCACGCCGACTTCGTTGGCCAGGAGGTATGCATCGTCGATGTTTGCCATCTGAAAGGCCTCGCGGCTGGCCATGAAGGCATACTCGGCTTCTTCCGACAGGCCCATGCGGGTGCGGCGGTCGAGCAGTCCTTTCAGGTTGGGTCGCTCCACAATGCCGGTCAGTCCCGAACGGTAGCCGTAGGTGAGCCGGTCTTCATCAAGTCCGATGCCCGACTTCCCCTCGTAGAGCGACTGCCTTACTTCTTCTATGTTTGTTCCGAGACAGGACCAGATGCCCATGCCCGTGATTACAACTCGTCTGTTCATAGTATATTTTTCAAGTCTGTTTTTCGTTTGTCCTTTATGTGTACAGTCCTCCGTTGATGCTGATTACCTCGCCTGTTATGTAGGAGGCATTGTCGGAAAGGAGGAATCCGACGAGTGCGGCCACTTCTTCCGGCCGTCCGAAACGCTTCATGGGCACCTGCTGCTTGAGTTCTTCCTGCGGCAGCTCCTTGGTCATGTCAGTGTCGATGAAGCCCGGTGCCACTGCGTTTACCGTCACGCTGCGTGCGGCTGTCTCCAGGGCGAGCGACTTCGTGGCCCCAATCAGTGCGGCCTTGGCGGCGCTGTAGTTCACCTGTCCCTGCATGCCTTTCAGTCCGGAGAGCGACGAGAGGTTGACAATGCGCCCGCCGTGTTTCCGCTGCATCATCTTCGGCAGCAGTTTGCGCGTCACATAGAAGAATCCGTTGAGCGAGGTGTTCAGCACGGAGAACCATTCTTCGTCGCTCATCATGAACATTACATTGTCGCGTCGGATGCCGGCGTTGTTCACCAGATAGGCTATGTAGTCGTCGGGGTGTTGGTCTTGCCATTGTTCGAGTGCTGCATCCACTTCGGCGGCATTGCTCACATCGAACTGCATCAGCGTAGCCTGCCCTCCCTGGGCCTCTATCTCGGCCTTCACCTCTTCGGCGGCGGTGCTGTTGCGCTGATAATTCACTATCACGGGTATCCCCATGGTGGCTATTTCCTTACAGATGGCGCGGCCCAAACCACGGGAGCCGCCTGTGACAAGTGCGTATTTCATAGTATTCTCAAAGTTTTTCCAAGTAATGCTTCGGTATGTATGCGGTGGTGATGAACCCCACTCCGTTGATGTTCACCCCCACACGCGACTGTCCCTTGTAGCGTACCACATGTCCGGTAAATCCGGCAAAGGGTCCGCCGGTGACCCGCACGAGGTCATGGTTCTTGAAGATGAACACGGTGTTGACCAGCAGTTTGTTGTCGCTTTCGGCATGGCACCACTTCATGAAGTTCTCCATCTGCCGGTCGGGAATCTGCAACGGCTTCCTTCCGCGGCCCACCAGGTTGCCGTCGCCGTCCTTGTCGGGCATGTAGAAGTGGTGAAAGTAGGGGATGGGAGCCTTGCCGATGTATTGCCTGAGTACCGTCTCGGTGCTGAATACGAACAGTGAGTTGGGAATCAGGCTTACTTCCCGCACCTCCCGGATGCCTCTGACCGTGACGACTTTCCTCTGTTTGGGAAGAAATGTGTCGATGCCTTGCGAAAGGAGGTATTCGTTCACGCGGTCTTCGCGTCCATACGAAACCCGCATATAGAACCAACGGCGCCCGTTAGCCTCGGTTCGGGCAGGCACACTACTGGGGGACACCTCCAACCGCATTGCTGTTGTGGCTTCAATGGAATTTGTCCCATTGCCGTTTGTAGATAAGTCCTTACCGTAGGAGGTTCTGTCCATTAGTCAATGTGGCAGCCGTTGTAAGTGGTGCAAAGGTAATGGTTTTTTTATAAAAAAAACATTTTTCGTAAATATATATCATTTTATGTGATTTTTTATGAACCTTAGCCTGCTTCCAGCCTCATTTTTCCACTGTTTCTTTCATACAGGCCTCCACCTTCAAGGGGATGACTTTATAACAAATTGATTTCCAATGAGTTGCATTTAGGCCCCAAACGGAGTGTGTTTGGGGCTTAAACGGACAACGAAAGAGGCCCAAACGGAATGCGTTTGGGCCTCTCTTGGAATTAGGGTGCTTAAATACTACAAAATCAGTGCGTGTGAACAGATTTGCAAAACGCGCCTGCAAAAATCTAAATATCTCGATGAAATGGGCGGTTTTTTGCGGTTTTAGAGGTTGCGGTTGCCCACTTCTTTTTCGTTGCGGATGGCTATTTGCCACAAGGCCGGCAGGAAGATGAGCAGTGAAAATCCGACCGCCAGGAGTACATTTTGTTGCGAACCGAAGACATCCGTGAGTTTGGCGTCGTTCCATTGCGGCATGATGTTGCTGACGGCAAAGGCCACGCTGTTGTTCACCCAGTGGAGCACGATGCCGGGTACGATGCTGTCCGTACGGTAATAGAGCCAGCCCAGCAACAGCCCCAGCAGGAAAGCATGGATGCCCTGTGCCAGGTTGCCGTGCACGATGCCGAAAAGCAGCGCCGAGAGTGCTATGGCCGCCCAGTGCCACTTGCCTTCCATCTTTTGCAGTAACAGGCGCAGTACGGCCCCGCGGAAGACCATTTCCTCGGCGATGGGAGCCAGTATGCCGACGGCAAGGTAGCCCTCGCGGCGGCTCATGAAGGTCTCGTAGAACTGCTTGAAGTTGTCGTCCATGTCCACGCCCATCCATTCTTCCAGCGCCATGGAGGGAATCAGCGTGCCGAGTGCGAGGATGATGACCCAGAGGAGCGTCGCCCACGGGGCGGAACGGAGATAGTCCCGGCTGAAGGGTGACCAGCGCAGCCATGCAAAGACACCGATGGTCAGCACCGAGGTGACGGACGATGCGATGATGATGGCCAGGGCGTTGGTGGAAAAGTCGTGCCAAACGAGCATGCAGACAAGGTTCACACCCAGTTGCAGGCAGAGGAAGACGATGAGAAAGAGCAGCACCGTGAAGCCCGTGGAAAATAGTTGTTTCATGCGTTTTCTGTTTGTTTGAAGAATTGTTCTGTTTGCTGTTGGTCGGCGTGCAGTTGCTCCACGAGTTGCTGCTCGCTTTCGAAGGCATGTTCCTTGCGCAGTTGGCGGTAGAACTTTATGCGGAGGCTGTCGCCGTAGAGGTTGCCGTCGAAATGGAAGATGTGCACCTCCAGGGTCTGTTTTGTTCCGCTGAATGTGGGCCGCCGGCCGATGTTCATCATGCCGGTGCAGGTGCCTGGCAGTTGCGCTCCCTCAATCCTGACGGCATAGACACCCTCGGGAGGGAGCAGCCAGCGGGGGGCCGTCGGCAGTATGTTGGCGGTGGGGTAGCCCAGCCGGCGGCCGGTCTTTTCTCCGTCGACCACCTTTCCTTCCACGGTGTAGGGGCGTCCCAGCAGTTGCATGGTGGTTTCCATGTTGCCGGCAGCAACTTCCTGACGGATGAGCGATGAACTGCAAGGGATGCCACAGCCCGAAAAGGCATCGCAGGCCAGCACTTTCATGCCCAGCCGGCGACCGTATTCCGCATAGTCCTCAAAGGTCTCTCCCTGCCGTTTGCCGAAACGGTTGTCGTAGCCCAGCATCAGCGTGTCGACGCAAAGTTGCCCTTTCAGCACGGACTGCATGAAGTCGGATGCCGTCTGCTGTGCCGTCTGTCGGTCGAAGGGCAGCACCACGCAGTAGTCCACTCCTGTACTGGCCAGCCATTCCAACTTGAGGGCGGTGGAGGAGAGGTGCATCGGCTCGCGCTCCGGAGCCACGACCTGCATCGGGTCGCGGTCGAATGTAACCACCATCGAGGTCAGGCCTTGCTTTTTTGCCTGCTCTACGACACGGCCGATGAGGTATTGGTGGCCGCGATGCACACCGTCGAAGAATCCGATGGTGGCAACACAGGGGCGTGTCAGTCGGGTGGTAGTGTTCAGGATGATGGTTTCCATTATTTCAACAGTTCTGCCCAATGGTGCCCTTCCTGCTCAAGGAACACCTGGAAGCCCAGTTTGCGGGCACTCTCCAGGTTGAGGGCCGAGTCGTCAATGAATAAGGTTTCTTCGGGTTTGATGCCTGCCTGTTCCAGCACTTTGCTGAAAATGTCGGCCTGCGGCTTGACACAGTGCAATTCGAACGAGAGGAAACACTGCTCGAAATAGTCGGTGATGGGGGCTTCCGGGGAGCCGATGAGGTGGTCGCGGCAGTATTCCCAGTGCATGATGTTGGTATTGCTCAGAAGGAAGAGGCGGTAATGCTTTTTCAGTTCCAGCAACCGCTTTTTCTTTTCCGGCGTACAGGGGGTAAGCAGTGCATTCCAGGCATCTTCAATCTGCCGGTCGGTGATGGGTCTTCCGACCATCTGCCGTGCCTGTTCGCAGAATTCTTCCCGTCCGATGGTGCCGTCCTCAATCTGTGCGAAGAGGTCTTCCGTGCGGAAATATTCCACATAGTCGGCAATGGTTTCGGCTCCCATGTCGGCAAATGCCTTGACGCACCGGTTCTTGTCGAAGCCCACCAGGACGCCGCCCATGTCGAAGAGTAAGTTTTTTATCATAGCCACGGTCTTTTGTTTACTTTGATGAATGGTTTTTCCTGCGCCGGACAAACTGGATGACTTCGTTCAGCCACAGCACCGACGAGGTGCCGGCGATGACGGCTGTCCATTCCTGCCACTTCAAGGGCGTGGTGCGGAACACGGCACCTCCGCACTCCACGATGAGTATTTGTCCCACAAGGATGAGGAGCATGATGAGGTGCAGACCGCGGTCTGCCCACCAGCGGTGGAACGCCGACAGCGTAGTGCCCAGTGTCTTGGCATTCAGCAGGTTCCAGAAATGGAGCATGACGAAAGTAGTGAAGAACACGGTCAGTTCCCATTTGTCGAACCCTTCTTCTCCGTTTCGCTCGCAGTAGATGAGCATGCCGAACATGGCGGCAAAGATGGGGAGGCTCCAACAGAGTATCTGTTTTGCCATCGGGCGCGTCACGATAGGGTCGGTCACCTTCCGGGGCTGTTCCTTCATCACCTCCCTCGAAGGGGGCAGCGACGACAAGGCCATGGCGGCAAAGGTGTCCATGATGAGGTTCACCCACAGAATCTGGGTGACGGTGAGCGGTAGTTCGTTGCCGATGAAGGCACCGCCCAGCGTCAGCAACAGTGCCGTGATGTTCACCACGAGTTGGAAATAGAGGAAGCGCTGTATGTTCTTGTAGAGCGAGCGTCCCCACATCACCGCCTTGGAGATGGAAAGGAACGAGTCGTCCAGGATGGTAATGTCGCTTGCTTCCTTGGCAACATGGGTGCCCGCCCCCAGCGACAGCCCCACATGTGCATGGTGCAGGGCCGGTGCATCGTTCGTTCCGTCGCCCGTGACTGCCACGGTGTAGTCCTGCTCTTGCAGCAGACGGACCAGACGCTGTTTGTCTTGTGGGCGGGCTCTTGACAGAAGGCAGATTTCCCGTGCCTTGGCGGCAGCCTCCTCATCGGAGAGTTGGTTCCACTCCATGCCGGTCATGGCGTGTCCGTTCCAGAACCCCAGCTGTTTGGCAACCTCAGTGGCAGTCTGCGTGGAGTCGCCCGTGACAATCTTTATCTCTATGCCGGCCTTGCGGCAGGTATCGATGGCCTGTTTCACATCGTCGCGAATGGGGTCGGCAATGGCGCAGAACGCCTGAAGGGTGAGATGCCTAAGTGGTATCGGAGTACCGGCATCGGGTATTTCTTCCAACCGTTTTGTTGCGAATGCAAGGGTGCGGTAGCCTTTCTGTTGGGCGGCATGGAGCCGTCCGGCAAGTTCTTCCTGCTCGGAAGCAGGAAGGTCGCACATCTCTACAACCACCTCAGGAGCACCCTTCACCAACAGGAATGTGCCTAATGGCGTGGTGGCGGTGGTCGACATGTATTTCTTTTCGGTGGAGAAACTTTCCTGATTGTAGATAGTTGCAGCCATTCTGCGCGGTTTGTAGTCTTCCTTCCGGTCTGCCAGCCATTCCAGCAAGGCACCTTCCGTTGGATTACCGATGTGATCCTTGCCATTGGTTTCCGCCGTGCTGTTCACGCTGATGGCAGTATAGAGCAACTCTTCCTGCTCACGCTCGCTCCACCCTGGCATGGCTTGCCGGTGCATTTCCACCACCTGCATGGCATTCTGCGTGAGTGTTCCGGTCTTGTCGGTACAAATCATGTTCACTGCACCGATGGTCTCGCAGGCATGCAACTTGCGGACAAGAATGTTGGAGCCTAACATCCGCCGCATGTTCAATGCCAATGCCAGCGTGATGGCCATGGGAAGTCCTTCGGGAACGGCCATCACTATCAGCGTGACAGCCATCATGAAGTATTTCAATACGACCTCAGCCATGCCCAGGTAGTTGTCACTCTGCCAGAGGGTGGGATTGGTAAGGATGTTATGGGTCAGGAATGTCGCAAATGCTCCGGCTGCCGTCAGTCCACCGAAGATGGAAATCCGCCGTGCCAGTTGTGCCAACTGGCGGTCGAGCGGCGTCTTGGTGTGGAGCACCTCGGTGGAATGGCGTGCCACTTTCCCAATCTCCGTCCGGGCGCCGATGGCGGTAACGACAAACTCCCCGCGTCCGTTCATCACCATGGTGGAACGCAATACGCGGTCGGAAGCGTATGCCTGACCGGTCTCTTTCGCCTCGACAGACTTGCTGGTAAGGTTCTCGCCCGTCAGCGTCGACTCGTTAACCTGCAGGTTCACGGCCAACAGCAGTTTGCCGTCGGCAGGAATCTCGTCGCCCACCTCAATGAGCACGACATCGCCCATGGTCACTTCCTGGCGGGGGACAAGCACCACCTTGCCGTCGCGGCGAACCTTCACCGGCTGCTGCTCGTCAAGTTGTGTAAGCAGGGCAAACTTCTTCGCCGCGTCGCGTTCAAAGAAAAAGCCTACCGTGGTGGCAAAGAATATGGCAAGCAAGATGCCGATTGTCTCGATGAAATCGCCATTATAGAAAGCAAGCCCCAGCGAAACAAGTGCGGCTATAATAAGGATGACAATGATGGGATCGCGGTATTTTTCCAGATATAACTTCCACATCGGCTCCCGCTTGACTTCCGGCAAAATGTTCAGTCCGTACAGCGCTTGATGCCGTACAGCCTCCTCGGTGCTTAGGCCTTTCTGCCGATACTCATTGGAAGTAAACCCCTTCATTGTGCTGCCCATGGAATTTTTGCAAAAGTAATAAATTCTTCCATAGTAGCATGCACCCCGCAAACCTTTTATGTGATTTTAATCAAAATGTAACGGCTGGAGAATTTCCCCCTCAAGAATTTGCATATGTTTTTCGAAAAGTCTACCTTTGCAACCGCAAAATGCTCCAAGGCGAGCATGCAGGACTTGTAGCTCAGTTGGTTAGAGCAACAGACTCATAATCTGGAGGTCGTAGGTTCAAGCCCTACCTGGTCCACAATGAAAATCAAGCACTTACGAGTTTCTCGCAAGTGCTTTTTTCATGTTTGCGTAAACAATGCGTAAACAAATGGCTTGAGTTGGCTATTTTGGCTCTAATAATCTTATAGAGTTTCATAGAGTCTTTTTTCCATTCGTTATCATACAGGAAACCTTTATTTCTGCATAGGAATTGGGGTTCGGTAGGTCAAAACAGGTTCTTAAACACCAAAAACATCACTTAAATGTTATATTTCCGTAAAAAAATTACGGAAATTAAAAACTTTATTGTATCTTTGTCCCAGAAATCTAAAAGAATAAGGTTATGCTCATCAAATTTGCCGTAAAAAACTTCCGTGGTTTTGCCGAAAGAATAGAATGGGACTTATCACATCCCAGCAATTACTCTTTCAACACATACGCTGTTAAAGATGGAGTAATTAAGAATGGCATTATCTATGGACCAAATGGTTCTGGTAAGACTAACTTCAGTGTGGCACTATTCGATATTGTAAATCATCTTACACAGAAATCCAAGAAACCTGACTATTATCAGAACTTTGTCTATGGAGGTGACTCAAACCTTATGGTTGAATTCGAATACACATTCCAGTTTGGCAATAAGACTATTGAATATCAATATTCAAAAAATGTTTTTGGTGCACTTGTCAAAGAAGCACTGATTGTAGATGATACTGTCATCTTTAAGAGAAGAATAGGTGCATTAGAGTTGAATGAGCAACAATTTCCTATTAACAAGGACGCAAAACGTAACCTGCAAATGAATGCCAACAGCATTTCTATAGTGAATTATTTGCTGACTTCATATCCTCTTGCCCATGACCATTATTTGATACAAATGCGAAATTTCGTCGATTCAATGTTATGGTTCAGATGTCTGAAGGTTAATGAATATATGGGATTCGACAATGTTGCTACAATCCTTGATGAATACATCATTACAAATAGATTAGTAAAGGACTTTGCAGATTTCCTTAAGAAGATTAGTGGACAAAGGTTTGAGTTTGTTCAGTCAAGGACAACGGACAAGGTTCTGTTCTGCAAGATAGGGAATGGAGTTATAGCTTTTGACTTGATAGCTTCAACGGGTACACAGTCGTTGAAGTTGCTATACTTCTGGCTAAAAAAGATGAACGAAGCATCCTTTGTCTTTATTGATGAATTCGATGCTTTCTATCATTTCAGGTTGGCATTTGAGGTATGCAAGCAACTGTTCAATCTTAATTGTCAGGTCTTCACGTCATCTCACAATACCTATTTGATGACGAACGATCTGTTGCGTCCAGACTGCAATTTCATCTTGCAGAACAATAAAATTAAGCCACTGCACGCTTGCACAGAGAAGGAACTGCGATTCGGACATAATATAGAGAAGCTATTCCGTGCTGGAGCATTTGAAGTATGATATTGTTTGTATTTGAAGGCAAGGACGATAAGACTTATTTCGAATCTATCAAACGGCTTTTCTTCCCAGAGAAGCTTGATACCTTCGTGTGCATGTACAATAGTAATATCTATTCACTCTATACCAAGCTCATGAAGCATGATGCTCTCAATGGAGCATTTGAAGTTGACACCGTATCTGTGCTTAAAGAGATTCTTCTTGAAAAGGGTGACGAAACCCTGAAAGACATTCGAGAGGATGAGGTTTCTGAAATATATCTGTTCTTTGACTATGATTTTCAGGAAAAAGCCAGGACTCTTGAAGAGAACAATAAGAGACTATTAGAAATGCTGAAGTTCTTTACGGATGAAACAGCAAATGGTAAGTTGTATATCAATTATCCGATGGTAGAGTCGCTACGCTATACCAAAGAGTTACCTGACAGCGACTATTGGACATACACCGTGACATGTCAACAATGCCAGAAAGTGAGATTCAAACACCAAGTTCATGAATTCTCTTTCTATGGCGGAAACTTGGAATATATCATTCTCACCATCAAACCTGCTGATGACGAGACGAAAATACAAGAGAAGATTGATAGTACAAAGACGAATTGGAAGCATCTTGTGGTTATGAATGTCAGTAAGGCAAACTACATCTGTAACGACAAAAATGAAGTCCCTGATGAATCCGATAGTCAGCAGGCAGTCTTTAGCAATCAACTTTCCAAATATGTCGAGACGGAAGAATGCAAGGTTGCTATTCTTAATGCATTCCCCATTTTCCTCTTCGATTACTTTGGGAAAAGAATAATTAACGAAATTAAACACCCATAAATATGGCAAAGAAAGTAATAAAAGAAAAGGCGATAGAGGAAGCGTTATGGGAATCCGCCAATAAACTCCGTGGCTCCGTGGAACCATCGGAGTATAAGCATGTGGTATTGAGCCTTATTTTTCTGAAATATGCGCACGACCGCTTTACGGAGCGGCGCAATGAACTAGTGGCAGAAGGCAAGGAGGCTTTTGTCGATAATGCGGTATTCTATAATGCCAAGAATGTCTTTTATCTGGAGCCTGAAAGCCGTTGGGATTTTCTGATTGAAAACGCCAAGCAGAATGACATTGCCATTAAGATAGACAAGGCATTGGCGAAAGTGGAGCAGAGTAACCCTACGCTGAAGGGTGCCTTGCCCAGCAACTACTATGCAGGTTTGTCGCTCGACCGTACCAAGTTGGCAGCCCTCCTTGATGAAATAAACAAGATTAACACACTGAAAGACCCAGAGAACGACCTCATTGGTCGCGTGTATGAATACTTCCTCGGCAAGTTTGCCATTGCCGAAGGTAAGGGTAAGGGGGAATACTACACGCCCAAGACCATCGTCAATCTGATTGCAGAGATGATTGAGCCCTATCGTGGTAAGATATACGACCCTTGTTGCGGTTCAGGAGGTATGTTCGTACAGAGTATGAAGTTCATCGAGGCTCATCATGGTAACAAGCGCGACATCTCTGTCTATGGACAGGAATATACTAATACCACCTATAAACTGGCAAAGATGAACCTCGCCATTCGTGGTATTGCCTGTAACTTGGGTGAGATGGCTGCCGATACATTCCATAACGATCAGCATAAAGACCTGAAGGCAGACTTCATCATGGCTAATCCGCCATTCAACCAAAAAGCATGGCGGGCAGAAAACGAACTGAAGGACGATCCACGATGGGCTGGCTACGATGTGCCTCCTACAAGCAACGCCAACTATGGATGGATTCTGAACATCGTCAGCAAACTCTCTGCCAATGGTACGGCAGGCTTCCTTCTAGCCAATGGTGCATTGAGTGGCGACGGCACAGAACAGGAAATACGCAAGCAACTACTTCAAAATCATTTGGTGGAAGCCATTGTTATTCTGCCTCGTAATATGTTCTATTCTACGGACATCAGTGTGACACTTTGGATTCTGAACAATAACAAGAAGGCACGCACGGTGGAGCAGAACGGCAAAATGGTTCGCTATCGCAATCGTGAGAACGAGGTGCTTTTCATCGACCTGCGCCAATGGGGAGAGCCGTTCGAGAAGAAGTATATCCAGTTCTCGCAGGAGCAGATTCAGCAAATTGCCGAGAACTTCCACAACTGGCAACGAGAGGGTTACGAACAAACCTATCACAACGAGCCGGAATATTGCTACTCTGCCACTCTCGACGAAATTGAGCAGAAAGGTTGGAGTCTCGTCCCCAGCAAATACATCGAGTTCTGCAACCGTGATGAGCAGATAGACTTCGACACCAAGATGAAGCAACTGCAAGCAGATATGCGCGACCTCTTGCAGCAGGAAGAAGAGAGCAAGCTGCAATTGGAAGACCTCTTTGAGAAGTTAGGATATAAATTGCGGGAAAAGTAAAATAACGGCACCCCTTATTTTATTTTCAGCAAAAAAAGTAAAATAACAAAATTATTATTATATCTTTGCATCAAAACAGATTATATGATAGAAATTGAAAAATTCAAGTCTGGCCATTACGAACAAGGATATGGTTATAAATATTTTGTTCCATCCCTTATCAACGATGAATGGGTGTGGAATGACCCTTCAATTAATCATCTGTTGGAAAAGGCAGCCATTAAATTAGGTGAACTGAACTCTTTTTCGCGATTAGTTCCCAATATAGACCTCTTCATACAGTTACACGTCATGAAAGAGGCTGTAGATTCCAGTCGAATCGAAGGGACTCAAACTAGAATAGACGAGGCAATTCTTCCCAAAAACGAGATTCTTCCAGAGAGAAGAGACGATTGGCAGGAAGTGCAAAACTATATTGTTGCCATTAATCAGGCAATAGAAGAACTAAAGCGACTCCCTATTTCGTCCAGGCTCATAAGGTCAACACACAAGATATTATTGAACAGTGTCCGTGGTGAGCATAAAATGCCTGGTGAGTTCCGTACCAGTCAAAACTGGATTGGTGGTGCCTCGTTGGCTGATGCCAGATACATTCCCCCTCATCATCAATTGCTCGATGAATTAATGAGCGATCTGGAGAAGTTCATGAATAATGACGAAATACATGTGCCTGCACTCATTCGTATTGCCATTGCCCACTATCAGTTTGAAACCATTCACCCCTTCCTTGACGGCAATGGGCGTATTGGGCGATTGCTTATTACGCTGTTTCTCGTGAAAGAAGACATTCTCAACAAGCCCCTTCTGTATCTTTCCACTTTCTTTGAGAGAAAAAAAGATATTTATTATGACAATCTCAATAACATTCGTGTTAGGAACGACATGTTGCAATGGATAAAATATTTCCTTGTAGGGGTAGAAAAAACAGCAACGATAGCCGTTGAAACCCTTTCGCAAATTATCCGTTTTAAGGATGAGATGGAAGATGACATACGTGCAAGATATGGAAGAAGGAGTACGACTGCCATTGTCTTGATGCATAAACTACTTGAGAATCCTTATACAAATGTTGAGGATGCAGCGAAGGCTTGCAGCGTAACATACAAGTCTGCTAATACACTCATTAAAGATTTATGCACCGATAATTACCTCAAGGAATTGACAGGGCAAAGTCGAAATCGAATCTTCGTTTTCCAAAAGTATATGGACATCTTTGAAAAAGATTATTACGCATAATGGAATACAAACGTTTAGGCGAATATATCAGAGAGGTGAATGTCCGTAATCGGGACTTGAAGGTTACGAAACTTGTCGGCCTTACGATTGACAAGGCTTTCATTCCGTCGGTGGCAAATGTTATCGGCACAGACCTATCTAACTATAAGGTTATCCAAAAGGAACAATTTGCTTGCAGTCTGATGCAGGTAAGCCGAGATGGGAAAATGCCTGTTGCCATGTTTGAAGAAGATGAGGCAATTATGTCACCCGCTTATCCGATGTTTGAAGTAATAGACAAGACCGTTTTGCTTCCTCAATATCTGATGATGTGGTTTTCACATAGTGAGTTCGACCGCGAAGCCAGTTATTATGCAGTGGGCGGTGTGCGTGGTAGTTTGACATGGGAGGACTTTTGCAATATGAAACTTCCAATCCCCTCCATCACTCGCCAGCGTGAAATCGTGTCAGAATACGAAACGGTAACCAACCGCATCCGTCTCAACAATCAAATGATTCAACATCTCGAAGCCACCGCTCAAACCCTCTACCGCAAAACCTTCGTTGATAACATCGACAAAGAAAACCTCCCCGAAGGGTGGAGAATGGGAAGGTTGACAGATATCGCAACTTATTTAAATGGAACGGCATGCCAAAAATACGAGACAGACGGAACTGATTTTCTGCCAGTTCTTAAAATTAGGGAATTATCACAAGGTTATTGTGATGAGAACAGCGACCATGTTGAAGTTTCTATCCCTCAAGAATATGTTATAAACACAGGAGATGTGGTTTTCTCTTGGTCTGCTACCTTGTTTATAGATATATGGTGTGGCGGTAAATGTGCTTTAAATCAACATCTTTTTAAGGTTGCATCATCTGAATTTCCTACATGGTTCTTTTTCTTATGGACTCAGAATCATATTGCGGAGTGGAAACGCTTGATTTCAGCTAAGGCCACATCAATGGGGCATATAAAGCGTGAGGATTTAGAGAATGCACAGGTTTTAATTCCTTCAAAAAAATGTTTGATGGAGTTAAATGAAATGATGCATCCAATCTTTGATATATATATTCTAAAAAAACAAGAGAATTTGAAACTAACCGAATTACAGTCTTTGCTTTTTGCGAAGATGGGGCTATAAATATATTTATATAAATGAATGTATTATATATATTAGGAAATGGTTTTGACAAAGCCCAAGGGATGAAAACTAGTTATCCCGAATTTTATGAGTATCTAAAAACGAAGGAAGGAAGTCCCCTTTTGGAGAAAATGAAAAAGAATATCACGGCAGACAAAGCATTATGGTCGGATATGGAATGGGCTTTAGGGGAATATACCTCAAAAGTTGAAACTGCTGAAGATATGGATAACTTACACGATGAATTAAGCCAATATCTCCAGAAATATTTGACGACAGAAGACAGACAATTTAGGCCTAACGACGTGATGAGAAACGGTTTCCATTCTGACTTTATCCAGCCAGAATCATATCTTTCTGAGGTTGATTTAGTTGATTATGGGAAAACCATAAAGCCCATAATTAACACGAACGGTTCATCTAAAAATATTCATGTGATGACACTCAACTACACTAACACCTTAGAAAAGCTGTTAGGACTCAACAAGAATGAAACATCTAAAACATTAAATGCACGTGGAGACGCATTGAGAGATATTTGTCATATTCATGGAAGATTAGAAGATACCATTATCATTGGAGTGGATAATGAAAAGCAAATACGCAATACAGAGTTCCGTCAGATGGAAGATGTTACAAATTTCTTAATCAAAGAGGAAGCTAATCTTGCTATGAAGAATCTTCGACATAGCAAATGTGAACAATATGTTAAGAATTCAAATCTAATAGTTTTAATGGGTGTCTCTTGGGGAGAAACAGATCAACGATGGTGGACTTTAATTGGGTCCGAACTAAAGAAAAGAACAGATCTGGTTATTATTAATACAATTTACCGTCCAAATGATGTTCCCAACACCCGAAGATATAAATTAGCAACAGTGGAAAGGGATGAAAGGAATCGTTTATACAAGAAGTTAGGAATTGAAACTGACGAAGAGAAGAAAAACATGTCTAATAGAATTTTCTTTGCCATAAACACATCCATGTTCAAATTGTAATACAGCTACTGCCTTTTTTAGGTAATGACCAACAACGAACCACAATTCGAAACAATGCCGGAGCACTATCTGTTGTGCTTCAATGATATAGTGGTATGTTGGAAAAACCGACGAACCATACATTTTAAGAAAAATTGGAATTCCCGATTTTCTTAAGAGGGAGGAATGAAAAATATTAAGAAATTGGACCAAGACATCAAACTTTTAAAAGGAAAATAACATGTCACCATTTAACGAACACGCCTTGGAGATGGGCATCATGGAACTGTTCGAGCAGCAAGGGTATTGCTACCAGAGCGGCGAGACGATTCATAAGGAGTTGTCGGATGTGCTGCTGCGTGATGATTTGCGAATGTATCTGATGGACAGATATGCCGAGGAAGGCATTACGCCCTTGGAGGTGGAGCGAGTCATATCTAAGTTGACGGCAGACAATGGCGCTCCGCTGTATGAGCAGAATGCACAGACGTATCGGCTGATGACGGAGGGCTTCGCCATCAAGCGTGAGGATGCCTCGTTGCCAGACTTGTTCGTGGAAGTGATAGACTTTAAGGATGTTGACCGAAATATCTTCAAGATTGTCAACCAACTGGAGATAAAGGGGCTGGAGCGACGTATTCCTGATGGCATCGTCTATGTGAACGGTCTGCCCGTAGTGGCGCTGGAGTTCAAGAGTGCCGTGAAGGAAGACACCACTATCATGAATGCCTATACACAGCTGACGGTGCGCTATCGTAGGGATATTCCTGAGTTGTTCCGCTATAATGCTTTCGTGGTCATCAGCGATGGAGTGAATAATAAATATGGCACGCTGTTCACCCCATACGAGTTCTTCTATGCCTGGCGCAAGGTGGAGCGTACGGATAAGGCAAACGACGGTATCGACTCCCTGCACACCATGATGGCAGGATTGTTCCGTAAGGATAGACTGCTGAGTGTGATGAAGGACTTCGTATTCTTCCCTGACACCTCGAAGAGTGAAAGGAAGATAGTATGTCGCTATCCGCAGTTCTTCGCCACACACAGACTTTACGAAAACATCTTGGAGCACTCACATATTAACCTGCATGGTGACGGAAAGGGTGGCACTTACTTTGGTGCTACGGGGTGTGGCAAGAGCCTGACGATGCTGTTCCTAACACGAATGCTGATGCGTAGTCGCCATTTGGCAAGCCCTACCATCGTACTGATAACAGACCGCACAGACCTGGATGACCAACTGTCGGCGCAGTTCGTTAATGCCAAGCAGTTTATTGGTGACGAAACGGTCATCAATGTGGAAACGCGCAAAGAACTGGGTGAACTGCTGAGAGGAAGAAAGAGCGGTGGCGTTTTCCTGACTACTATTCATAAATTCTCGGAGGACATCAACCTGCTATCTGACCGCGCCAATATTATCTGTATCTCTGACGAGGCTCATCGCTCACAGACGAATATCTCGCAGAACATAACGATTACAGATAAGGGTGTGAAGCGCAGTTATGGCTTTGCGAAGTATTTGCATGATTCCCTGCCCAATGCCACATACGTAGGATTTACCGGCACCCCTATAGACTCAACCATAGATGTGTTTGGCGATGTGGTGGATTCATACACCATGACTGAATCTGTAGCCGATGGCATCACACGGTGCATCGTCTATGAAGGCCGGGCCGCTAAGGTATTTGCCGACCATCGACAGTTGCAGGAAATTGAGAACTATTACAAGCAGTGTGCTGAGGAAGGTGCGAATGAATACCAGATAGAAGAGAGCAAGAAGGCGGTGACGCAAATGGACAAAATCATCGGTGACCCAAAACGACTGGCTGCTGTGGCAAAGGATTTTGTGGAGCACTATGAAAAACGCATCGAGGAAGGCAGTACCGTTTGCGGCAAGGCCATGTTTGTTTGCTCCAACAGACAGATAGCATACGACCTCTACAAGCAGATTATAACCTTGCGTCCTGAGTGGGAAACAGAGAAGATTAAGATGGTGATGACCCGTTCGAAGGATGATGACGAAACGCTGTATAACCTGCTAGGCAATGATGAAGACCGGAAGAAACTGGACTTAGCCTTCAAAGATCCTAATTCGGAGTTTAAGATTGCCATTGTGGTAGATATGTGGATTACAGGATTCGACGTACCATGTCTCGACACCATGTATATAGAAAAACCTTTGCAGAGACACACGTTGGTCCAGACCATTTCGAGGGTGAACCGTGTGTATGAGGGTAAAGACAAAGGACTTGTTGTTGACTACATCGGCATCAAGAGCAACATGAATAATGCCTTGAAACAATATGCCGGTGGTGGTGACATGGGTGATAATGTGGAAACCATCGAACAGAGTGTGACGATGGTGAAAGACGAGTTGGATATCCTGCGCAGGATGTTCCATACCTTCGATTATAGCAAGTTCTCAACGGGTACGCCATTGGAACAGTTGGAATGCCTGAAACATGCGGCAGAGTTTGTGCAGGTTACAGAGAAAATACAAAATCAGTTCATGGGACATGCCAAGAAACTGAAATCAGCCTTCAACCTCTGTTCCAACCATGAGGCAATCAGTGATAAGGAACGTGAGGACATTCA